>CENJ01024901.1_pt1 | contig 193447 bp, 174 predicted proteins | sample 356161 | NCBI WGS metagenome assembly CENJ01 (sample SAMEA2619531, study PRJEB7988) | marine metagenome | biome: marine biome (ENVO:00000447); feature: surface water layer (ENVO:00002042); material: "saline water (ENVO:00002010), including plankton (ENVO:xxxxxxxx)" | depth 5 m
CCGCCGAGAATGTTACGGATCGTGCCGTTCGGGGAACGCCACATTTTTTTCAGACCGAACTCTTCAACGCGCTGTTCGTCAGGTGTGATCGTCGCACACTTAACTGCAACGCCGTACTCTTTCGTAGCGTTCGCAGCGTCTACAGTGATCTGGTCGTCTGTTGCGTCACGAGCTTCGATGCCGAGGTCAAAATATTTCAGGTCCACATCGAGGTAAGGGTGGATCAGACGATCTTTGATCATCTGCCAGATGATGCGGGTCATCTCATCGCCGTCCATCTCGACGATTGGGTTTTCGACCTTAATCTTAGCCATGTGATATATCCTCGTTCTTCAGAAACTGGTCGCTGCTATAGCAGCTCGAACTGCAAGGTCAAAAGAAAGAAGCGACCAGAATATCAGACATTTCGCCTAAAAATGGATTCTGTAGCGAAATCCGGGGTCCAGACGGCTCTATCCGGCTGTCCGGACAGGAATTGAGTTTGAAATTGAGCTGTCCATTCTAAGACTGGAATCAGGTTCAAAAGCTCCCGGGGAAGCACTCAGAATGTCCATTTCGATAAGGCTGTCATTTGCATCACTGATCGCAGGTTTGGCGCTCGCAGCATGCGCGCCATCTCCATCACCAAATGATGCGGGCGAAAGCTCGCTGCCAATGCGCCTTCTGGATGACACGGTGGTGACGGCAGAGCTGCGTGATCTGAATGATGGCAGTTGGGCTGTCGATTACTTCTTTGCTGAACCGCAAAAGGCGATGTTCTTCTCCCGCTCTCTGGGAGATTACCGGACGAGCACATGGGCCCCGCAGGAGGGTAGCCCCGGGATTGAACGCATTGGCGGTTTTGATGCCATGGTGTTCGACGCCCCGACCTCTGAAGCAAGCTATGTCATCTCACCCTATACGGGTGACATTATGGGCGATTATTCGCCATGGCTGGCGTTCAGCGACGGAAGTCTGGCGCTCTATACGGGGCAGTTCGAGCTTTTAGGTGCTGCAACCGGTGATGAGATACTGGCGCTCGAAGGCAATCTCGGCGCCTGGGAAGGCGAACAAGGCACGCTCGGCGTGCGTGTCCTTACAGATCAGCCCATGCTTCTGGATGGCAGCATGTACACGGGCGAGGTGGAGACCTGGACGCGCGGCGAAGGCGATTATGTGATGATCGGCGATACGCCGCTGGAAGAAGGTGAGAGCTATATCGGTGTTATTGATGACGCATTGCCGGCGCAGATCGCCGATAGCCTAGATGCCGATCTCAACGGCATTTTCGGCGGCTATGAAGAGGCGTTTGGCTATACGCTTCCAGAGAAAGTGACGCTCTATTTTGCCTTTGGCGGGTTCGATCATCCTGGATTCAGTTTCTCCGGCAGTGTGATTGGCAGCAATCTAATCGTGATGAACGTTTCCGGCGAGGTGTTGAGGGACTATCCGTCCGCCATTCGCGAGCATATTTTATGGTTTTTCGCCCATGAAGGCGCGCATGTGTTTCAGGGTGTTGAGGGCGCTATGCCGGGATTAGGCGGCGATTCCTGGATCCATGAAGGCTCTGCGAACACTATGGCGACGCAAATTCTCATGCGCACTGGCGTGGCTGGCCCGTCTTATCAGTTGTCTGAATTGAACCGGGCGTTGGATGAGTGTGCCGCAGGGCTCGCCGAAGGGCCTCTCACGAGCCTTGCAGGACAGGTCCATTATGCGTGTGGCGATCTTATCTTCACCATGGCCGCAACATCACTTGAGCACAGCGATGTTTATGACATCTGGCGCGCCTTCCAGGCGGCAGTCGCTGAGAATGAAGGCGAGGGCTTCGACACGGCGCTGGTCGTGTCTGTCTTTGAAGAGATGGGCGTGAAGCCCGACACGTTGGAGGCGATCGAGGCGGTTCTCTACGAGCCTCTTAGTGATCCGCGAGCAGAGCTGGTCGCTGGCCTTGTAACAAGCGGTCTGACACACCATTTTAATGACGCAGGACAGGTCACTGATTTCCAGACGCCATAGGCGCGTAGCGAGCGATGGAATTCTTATCGACAAGCTGGAACAGCTGAGCGAAACAGGCGTTTCTGTCTTGAAACGTACAAGACTTCCATCGAGACACATTTATGCAAATTTTTCACTGCGCGCAGTGCGGCCAGCAGGCCTTCTTTAGCAATCTGACGTGCAATTGCGGGGCCGAGCTGGTCTTCGATCCCGAGCCTCAGAAATTTGTCAGCGGGGCGAAGTTTTGCGCCAATCGTCAGGTGATTGGCTGCAATTGGAAGGCCGAAAATGAGGCTGGCTATTGCCGGTCCTGCGCCATGACAACAACCATTCCGGACACCTTCCGGAATAAGAATGTCAGGCTTTGGCAGGATGCGGAAAAAGCCAAGCGCTGGGTGTTGGCCAATCTTGGCCGTTGGGGCTGGTTCACCAATGCTGATCAAGGTGCGCGCCCGACCTTTAATCTGCTATCAGAGAAAACATCAGCAGGGCGAGTGCCGGTTGTTATGGGGCATGCTGATGGTGAAATTACGATCAATGTGATGGAGAGCGATCCGGTGGAGCGGGAACGCCGCCGCGATGAACTCTCTGAACGTCTTCGTACGATGACCGCCCATTTCCGGCATGAAATCGCACATTTCCTGTTCCTCAGGCTCTCCAGTGATGAGCGCTTTCTCAATGCCTTCCGCGCGCGGTTTGGTGATGAACGCGCGGACTATGGTGCGGCGCTGGACCGGCATTATGCCGAAGGTGCTCCAGCTGACTTTCAGCAGAATTATGTGACGCGCTATGCCTCTTCCCATCCACATGAGGACTGGGCTGAAACGGCTGCGCACGCCATGCACCTGACCGACATTGTCGACAGTGCTGTCTCTGCGCGGCTGACCCATAATGGCGTTCCATCAGCGAAGTTTGATGCTTATCGCGAAACGAATTCGGTCGCACTCTTAAGACAGGCCTTCGAGATTGGAACCAGTCTCAACCATGTGAACCGGTCTATGGGTATGCAGGATATCTATCCGTTTGTGATCTCGCAGAATGTCCATGCCAAGCTGGTCTTTGTGCATGAACAGTTGATCTTCGGAGCAGGCATAAAGCGCAAAGCGGCGCGAGGTTGGTTCAGCCGCCGTAAACACTGACTGCAGAGCAAGGATGACCCGGGCCCGGTTGAGGTTTAGACTGCGCCAGAGGAGGAAATGTCATGACACTTCGCAAACTCAGCCTTGTGCTGGCCCTGCCAGTCGTTCTGGGCGCATGTGCAAGCGCGCCAACGCCTTATCGTCAGGCCGCATCATCCTCTGCGCAGGGGTATTCCGAACAGCCGATAGAGACCGGACGCTATAATGTGTCCTATCGCGCGGACGATATCACCACCGCGCGCCAGTATGCGCTCCTGCGTGCCGCAGAGCTCACTCAGCAAACCGGTTCTGACTGGTTTCAGATTGTTCGCGAAAACACCACTCAGCCGAATGAGAGCCGCGCCGTTCGTCCATCCGTCTCGGTCGGTGGCAGTGTTGGCTCTGGCGGTTATTCAGGTGTTGGAATTGGCATTGGTATCGGAATTCCAGGCGGCGCGAGAGCCTCAAATGATGTCGTTCATTCCATGGAAATTCTGATGGGACGCGGCCCGCAACCGACTGATGCGAACGCCTATAATGCGGCGTCCGTCATTCAGAATATGCATCCTTAAAGGGCGGGCCTATTGGGCTTGGGCGACCGGCGTCGTCAGCTCATCAAGCTGAGCATCAATACGCTGGGCGACCATAATGGCCGTGTCGACAGCTGCCAGAAAGACGTTCTGGTCGATATTCTCGAAGTCGTCCGTCGGGCGGTGATAGTCCGCATGATAGTCCACGCCGATATAAAGGTGCGGAATCCCTGCTTCGTAAAATGCGCCATGGTCTGACAATTCAGTCCAGTCCTGTTGCTCAGGATCGGTGCCGTCAAACCCGATCTGGAAATCAATCGGCGCTTCAGCTGAGACCTCTTCAATCAGCGGGATGAGTGCAGGGGTGTGATGTGGGCCGGACGCCCAGAGCGTGCCCGTATCTGCACGTGCCATCATGTCGAGGTTCAGATTGAAGGCGAGGCTGGAGCGCGGAAGCGTTGTGGTTTCAACGAAAGCGCGTGCGCCAAGAAGGCCATGTTCCTCACCGTCCACAAACGCAAACAGCATTGTATGCTCTGGCTGTTTGCGCGTACGTGAGAAGTGCTGGGCCATCGCCATGGCGGCGGCGACGCCGGAGGCATTATCGTCTGCGCCGTTGAAGATTTCGCCATCCTGAAGACCCATATGGTCATAATGCGCCGTGACGATGATTAACTGATCTGAACCGCTTGAGCCCTGCACAACCCCAATCAGATTGACGCCCTGAACGGTGTCTCCGGCGCTGATTTCATCGCTGAAAGCTTCATCGGCTTCGACGGTGAACCCATGCCGATAAGAATTGCCAAGGGTGAGCATTTCCAGCGCGCTCATACGCGCTTCGATCATGTCGCGCGCACGTTCTGCACCCGGTGTGCCAATACCACGCCCTTGCGTTTCATCATCTGACAGGCCTTTCAGAAGTCCGATCACAGGCCCCGGCGTGAAGTATTGCGCGTCATAGGTTTCATGTCCGCCGCGGCTGGCGACCATGCTGAGCCCGATCAGTCCGCCAATAATGACGACGATAATGATGAGTGCCCGAAGCATGTCTTCCCCCGAAAGATGTGCCCTTACTGTCGGGCTTGCTGTGAACTGAGTACGGCAACCTGAGTAGGCTGCGCAGCAAGGAAGGCATCGCCCAGTTCATTGTAAAAGTCTACTCGGGCAAGTTGTTCGTCGCTCAGATTATCGCGTCGACCAATTCCGGGCAGAGGGGTGGGCGTGTAGCCCTGAAGAATGTCGGACATCATATCGTGCCAGACCTGTGCTGGCAGAGAGCCGCCTGTCACACGTTCCATGGGTTCATTTTCGTCATTGCCCAGCCAGACGCCCGCAATCACCTGTGACGTGTAGCCAATAAACCAGGCATCCCGCCAATTTTGGGTGGTGCCCGTCTTGCCGGCTACCGTCCAGCCATCAATCAGAGCGCGGCGGCCTGACCCGCGTGTCACGACGCGGCCCAGCATCTCATTCATGTCTTCAACGACACGCTCATTCAGCACGCGCGCTGGAGGATAGTTGGTTCGCTCATAGATCACGTCACCGCGCGTATTCTCAACGCGTTGGATGAGGAATGGGTCGAGCCGATCACCATTGCGGGCAAAGGCGCCATAGGCGCGAACAAGGTCGAACAAGGTTGTCTCATCCGAGCCGAGCGCGATGGAAGGATACGGCTCGAGATCCGTGCCAACGCCAAGCCGGTGCGCCATTTCAACGACATTGTCGGCGCCCACTTCCATGGTCAGCTGTGCAGCGACCGTGTTGATGGAGTTTGCGAGTGCATCGCGCAGTCGTACCGGGCCGACATAGCGCCCGGTATAATTTCGGGGCGACCAGTCGCGTGCGACTTCGCGGTGTTCGTCCACGCGCACCGTGTAAGGGTGGAGGCCGGATTCCATTGCAGCAGCATAGACGAAGGCTTTGAAGGAGGAGCCGGGCTGGCGCATGGCCTGTGTCGCGCGGTTAAACTGGCTTTGCGCATAATCGAGCCCGCCGACCATGGCCAGAATACGGCCATCAGCGCCCATAACCATAGCTGCTCCATTGCGCGCACCACGGTCATGGCCTTCGCTTTCAATGGTTTCCTGAAGGGCAGCGTGAGCAGCTTCCTGTGCGGCCAGATCAATCGTGATGGTCACCACCGCATCTGGTGGAATTTCGGGAAGGAGCTGTTCCAGTTCGTCGTGCACGTAGTCTGCGACATGTTCCAGAAGCGGGTTATCGGATTGACCCGGCACGAACTCGATAGGTTCTTCGGATGCGGCCTGTGCTTCTTCCAGGGTGATGAAGCCCTCATTGACCATCTGGCTCAATATATAGCGCTGGCGTTCACGCGCATCGACAAGGTCCGGATCGGCAACCATGCGCGAGGGTGCTTTTGGAAGCGCGGCGATGAAAGTGACTTCAGCGAGGGTCAGATCTTCTGGTTCTTTGCCAAAATAGGTTTCAGCGGCCGCATCAATGCCGAAGGAGCGATTGCCGAGAAAAATCCTGTTCAGGTAGAGCGAGAGGATTTCGTTCTTGGACATGCGTCCTTCCAGCTGCATGGCAAGCCGGACTTCCTGTGCCTTTCGGCGTAGGGTTTGTTCGGGCGTAAGAACGAGGTTTTTGATCACCTGTTGGGTGAGGGTGGAGCCGCCCTGTACGGTCGTGCCAGCGCGCCAGTTCGCAAAGGCCGCGCGGAAGATCGCGAAGAAATCCGCCCCATCATGTTCATAGAAGCGACGATCCTCGGCTGCGATGAAGGCCTGAACGATATAGTCAGGCAGGTCTTCAGGATTGACCGCTTCGCCATATAGCGGGCCGCGTTGCAAAAGCCGGGTGCCGTCCATGTCGACAAGTTCAATGGAAACCTCGCGGTTCACTTCCCACAACTCTTCGGGTTGAGGCAGAACCGGCAGGTCTGAAAAGAGATAGCGCCAAAGCAATACGCCTGAGATCAGCGCGCCAATGGTAAGGGTGAGGATGAGGGCGACGAAGGTCGCGCGGCGACGACGCAGGCGCGTACGGCGTGCCTGTTCAATATCCGCGCGGTAAGTCGTAACCATCTTTGTCCCGTATCGCCCCATAGCGGCCCTGTTCGGCTCCCAGAAGAAATAAGAGCGAATGCTTTCCAGCCAGTCTAGCTTGTGGGCTTTAAGATTTCTTGTGTGTTTCAAGATCAATCTTTTTTTCTGGCGTTGAGGGACATGGATTGAATACGCGCGACATCCGGTTTTGTTGCAGGGCATTGGCTGAATAACGCGTGAATATTAGCGCCACACAGGGCTGGCCCCGCGTGAATTATTCTTCACGTCGAAAATGGCTGAATTTCGTCAGCAATCAGACAACTGCGTCAGCAGGCTCAATTAGCCAGGGTTCGCTCTGAATTCTGAGGATGGCAGACATCCGATTTGGCGCATTCAGCTTGCCCAGAATGGAGGAGACATGGTGTTCCACCGTGCGCTGAGAGCGGTTCAGTGATTTTGCGATTTCCTTATTGGACCGACCTTCTGCCAGAAGACGCAGCACCGATTGCTCTTTGGCTGTAAGACCCAATGGATGGGTGCGCGCAGCCTTGTACGGCCCACGTTTGCGATTGACGGCATCAATGCGTATGCCGGTTTTTTCCGCGAGGTCCTGAACCTTTTGCGCAGCGGCCATGGCATTCATGTCGGTGAAGGCCTGAAGCGCAGCGTTAAGCGGCCCGGTGCCGCCCTGCATCATGCGCACCAATGCGGCCTCATATGGAGAGCCGAGCCTGTCCCATGCCCTGGCAGCACCCTCATAATCGCCCTGGATTTCCAGTGTATGTGGGAGCGGAATGACGTCGAAATCGATTTCGATATCATTGACGCTTAGCCGGTGTGCCCAGACTGTGCGCGCGCCGATATTCCATGGATGGCGATCAAAGGTCGAGAGCTCCAGCAGCTTTTGCATATGCTCTGTCGCCTGATCAGGATAATTTCGGAGGAAAGCCCATTCCACGATGGCAAGACGCGCGGGAACGATGTGCTGTAATTCATCGGTTGCAATCGCATCGGCCAGCGCATCGCGCATGAGCGTCTCTGTGTCGGGGTCGCCACGGCGCATTTTCGCGAAGGCCAGAACCTGCCGGGCTGGCAGGCAGGATAAAAGGCTGTGCTGGTCCAGTGAGCAAATGCCGTGCGCAATTGAAACGGCATCATTCAGGCGTCCCTGTTCGAGACGCAGTTGTGCCTGTCGGCCTGAAAGGTATCGCGACCATGCATCAAGGTCGTGCTCTGTATCGAAGGCCAGACCGTCGCTGAGAATGGATTCGGCGAGCGCAAAATTGCGAAACTCCACGGCATATTCTGACATATTATTGTAAGCACGTGCCGCGTGCTCATGATGTCCACCTGACAAGGCGAGCTCCAGGCTGTTCTGGAGAAACTTCAATCCTTCCGATCGATTCCGGAACACCATTGCGGTGCCAATATTGTTCATGGCGTGCATACGCACTTCAGGATCAGGGTTTTCAGCCTCGATTTCCAGCGCGACATGCCCCCATTTGACGGCATCATCCATCTGATCATTCAGCATGTGCAGCTGAGAGCGCACCGAATAGGCCATAGCGCGTTCTGATGATGCGGGAATGGCTTCGAGCACGCGGATGGCCTGGTCGGCATTGCGCGCAGCTTCGCTACTTTCGCCGCGATACCAATGCAGTCGGGATAGTTGTTGCAGGTTATGGCCCACTTTGTCGGGGCGTTCGAGAGCGCGCCAGAGCGTGATGGCATGACGCCGGGCATTCAGAACTTCGTCTTCGAAATGGTCGGACAAAGCCGATTCATAGGCCCAGCTCTCATACAGTTCTGCTGCGAGTTCCGGTTCAGCGGAATCGATGAATTTCAGCGCGGTCGCAAAATGCGCGGCAGCCTCGCTATGGGCGCCAGCGATCGCCGCGGCACGTGCGGCGAGTGGTGCATATTGCAGGACCATTTCACTATCCAGCGCGCCAGCTGCATGGTGGACGGTCTGGGCCAGAGGAATGCGTTTGGGACACTTGGTCAGTGCGGCGACACAGTCTGAGTGATACGACCGGCGACGTGCCGGGGACAGCCTGTCCATTGTTGCAAGTCGCGACAGTTCATGGCGGAAACGCACATAATCACCATCTTCGACAAGGTGGCCTTTGGTGACACAACGATTTACCAGATCGATGTCATCACGCCCCAGCAATGTCTCCAGAAAGGTCCATTCCGGCGCATTTGGCAGAACGCTCAACCGTTCCAGTATCTCCCTTTCCTCCGGCAGAAGAAGGGCGAGACGCAGGGCCACCGCGTCTTTCACGGAAGCAGGTACGAAGTCGTTCTTGTTTTCTGAGGCGAGCAGCTCTGTCACATAGAATGGGTTACCATTGGTGATCTTGTGGAGATTTCCAACTTCCCGTCCACGCGCGCTGGCAAGGGAGGTGACGGCTTCTTCCGACAGAGGCGATAGCTGAAGTCTATGTGTGTTTGCACCAGGCAGATCACCCAATACCTGAGTGAGCGGGTGTTGAAGATTGACCTCATCATTTCTGAATGTGAGTAGCAAAAGCACTGGCAGGGTCTGAATACGGCGCGCAAGATATTTGATCAGATCGAGGGTTGCATGGTCGGCCCAGTGGACGTCCTCGCAGACCATGACAGTCGCCGCGTCATCTGAAAGGGCATTCAGCATGGCTGAGTACAGTTCAGCCTGACCACCTTCAGACTCCAGTGCCTTAATGACCCCTGTGCCTAATTCTGGTGCCATGTCGAATATCGGGCCGAGTGTTCTTGGCGTGAACAAGGCTTCGCAATTGCCGAGACACCAGCGAATGTCCGGATAGGCGCTGATGGATGCCACCCGAAAGGCGGAAAGAATGGTGGATTTTCCAATGCCCGCCTCGCCGGATACCAGCGCAATCTGGCCGTGTCCGGCGCGGGATGCCTCCAGCGCGGACAGTAGTGACTCAAGCTGGCTTTCCCTTTCGACGAGCATATTGTCTCCCAGCTTCGCCTGCTATTGGGGCATTTATGGATGAGGTTTGGTCCATAATGGTCTCAGGGTAGTGTTATGACGCTGAAATTTAGGTATGCCTACCCCTAAAATTAGGCATTCTCTCTGACGCATTCATTTTCTGAAGGCGCTAATCTGACGATGCGGAAGCAGGTACGTTTCCTCAAAAAGAGTCTAAGTTGGCGTGGGGACGCACGCGGAGACTTTAATATCTGCCAGGCGGACAGATTGGTTCCGATACTTTTGCCCGAAGTTTTCGGGACCAATTGCCTGGACAGATATTTCGCCCAAACTTACCCCCAATCGGATGGACAAGGCCCAATATTGTCCATCCGCCCCTTTTTTCAGGCAGAGGCCTGAAGCGCTTCCAAAACTTTCAGCGCGGTCTCGGCATCCTTTTCAGGGATGAAAATGTGGTCGTGGTGAAAAGCCGCTACAACATTGCAGGCAATGGCATTTTCTGTGAGTGCCCCGGCGACGGCAGCGGTCAGACCAATGCCTTCCAGAGATGAATTCACCATCAGGCTGATGCAGCGCATAGGCGCGGAGGCGTCAAATCCCATAAGCGCAGCAATGCCGGCTGGCAGGATGAGAGACGCGCCTTCTGGTTCAGCAAACACGGCAATCGCCTTGTCAGCGCAGGCCGAATAGCGTGCTTCGTCGTCAGTCGTGCAAAAGACGTATTCGCCCTCCTGAAGCACAGGGGTCATATTGGCGATCATATCGTTCGTGCCGGATACCGGATCGGACATAGCGGTCTCTTTAACTGAAATATTGCGGTTCGAAATCTGCGTGCAGGCATAAGGCGTGAAATTGAGCGGGGCAATGGCGGTGAGTGTCGCCAGAACGTCATGTTTGAAGGTTAGGGACGTTCTCAATATTTTCGTCCGATCCGATGATTGAGGTTTCCTATGGATGCGAACCGCCGTGCTTTTTTCAAAACCGCTATGTCGCTGGGGCTGGCCAGTTCAGCCTATTCGGTACTTGCCGGGTGTGCAGCGTCTGATGACGCGACGGATGTAGCGACGGGATATGACTTGGTTCCGGACCCGAACGGACTTCTCGATCTGCCTGAAGGCTTCACCTACACCATGCATTCTCCGGCTGGAGAGGTGATGAGTGATGGCCTGCGCGTGCCATATTCTCACGACGGCATGGCGTGTTTCCCGGTTGAAGGGGATCCTGATCGCTGCATTCTCGTGCGCAATCACGAGGTCGATTATGATGAAGCAGGCGAAGGCCCGTTTGCAGGTGGTCAGGCCAGCGATGATGTTCTCGCGCGCGCGTATGATATTGGCGCTGATGGCAATCCATTGCCGGGCGGAACGACAACGCTTCTTTTCAATCTGCGCACGCGCGAAGTCGAGCGTTCACACCTTTCGCTTGCCGGTACGCTGCGTAATTGCTCAGGCGGCATGACCCCTTGGGGCACCTGGCTCACATGTGAGGAAACACTCGATAATCCGGGCAGTTATGCGCAAAAACACCATGGCTATGTGTTTGAAGTTCCGGCAATGGAGCAGAGTTTAGCTGAACCGGTCGCTCTGACGGCTATGGGTCGCTTCCGCCGGGAAGCGACGGCAACTGATCCGCGCACCAGCATTGTCTATCAGACAGAGGATGAAGACGCGTCTCTCATCTATCGCTTCCTGCCGGATGTGCCGGGCCAGCTTTCAGCAGGCGGCCGACTTCAGGTGCTCTCTATTAAGGGACAACCGCAGGCCGATACACGTAATTGGGCAGGTGTTGTGAGTTTTGCCGAAGGTGAAAGCCTGGATGTGGAATGGCTCAATATCGACGAGGTTGAATCGCCAAATGGTGATCTGGCCCAGCGCGGCCATGCGTTGGGCGCAGCTTATTTTGCGCGTGGCGAGGGCATGTGCTTCGCCGTCGAACAGACCGGTAATGCTGTCTATTTCGCGTGTACGTCGGGCGGCGCAGCTGAATGCGGGCAGATCTGGAAATATGTGCCGAGCGAATTTGAGGGCACAGATGGCGAAGAGGGTGCTCCGGGGCAACTCACCCTGCATTATGAAAGCCCAGCGGCTTCAGAAATGGATATGTGCGATAATATCGTCGGCGCGCCTTGGGGCGATCTCATCATTTGTGAGGACTGTGATAACCTGCCGCGTGTGCGCGGTGTGTCGCCAGATGGTCGTGTCTATCCGATCGCGCAGAATGTTGATCCGGGCCGGGCCGAGTTTGCGGGTGCCTGTTTCTCTCCGGATGGGGAAACCTTGTTCGTGAATATGCAGGGGCCGCACGTGACCTTCGCTATTCGTGGACCTTGGGCACAGATCATCCGCGCCTGATCAGCTTGCGTGCTGGGCTGCGATCTCTTCTATGAAGCGGATCGCATTTTTGACGCCGTGTTCATTGCGAAGGCGTGCGCCAAGGGCATCGGCCTTGCGGCGCATGACTGGGTCCGTGATTGCGGTGCGTATGGCCTCGGCCAGATTATCGGCGGTCAGCGCTTTATGATCAATCGGGGCAGGACCGACGCCGAGGGACTCGATCTGTTTGCCCCAGAAGGGCTGATCGCCCAGAAATGGTGTGATGATTGAAGGAATGCCCGCGCGCAGGCCCGCTGCGGTCGTGCCAGCGCCGCCATGATGCACCACTGCGGCGCATTTCGGGAAAAGCCAGTCATGCGGCGCGCTTTCAATCTCTAAGATACTGTCTGGCAGGTCTCCGGGTTTCAGCCCGCCCCAGCCCGTCGCAAGAATGCCGCGCTGGCCGGTCGCTTTCAGTGCTTCTATCGCGATATTGGCCAGCTTTTCTGGCTCTTTGCCCGAGATGGACCCAAAGCCGATATAGATGGGCGGTGCGCCATTCGCGAGGAAGTAAGCCAGCTTAGCGGGCGCGCGGTAGTCGGATGTGTTTTTCATGAACCAATAGCCAACCATGCGGTCCATATCGTCCCAGTCTTCCGGCTCGGGCACGACAGACGGGCTGACACAGGTCATGGATGGCATACGCTGACCATCCGGATAGCTGGTGCTTTTATAGGTTTTGGCCTCTGGCAGATCATGGTCTTTCCGGAAGGCTTTCATCGGTCCGGAAAGTGAGGATGAGGTCAGCGTATTCACAATCGAATAGGTGAGCTGATTATACCCTTTGCCGAAGGGCAGGGCGGGGAAGCCAATCTGAGGGCGGTCTTCCGTCGCGACCAGCATAGGGAAGGGCAGTGCCAGAATGGCCGGGCAGTCATAAGCCTCGGCAATAACCGGTCCGGCAATGCCTTTAGGGTGATACACAACGAAATCCGGTTTAGCGATTTTGGCAGCGAACCAGCTATCGTCCAGCTGCTTGCGCAGCATGGCGGGCATGCGTTTGGCAAGGGTGATGTTGTGGCGGACCATATCAAAAATGTTCCGCGTGCTCTCCATCATCTCCTTGCCTTCAGGTGTATCGAGGATTGCGAGCAGCTCATCTGAAATGCCGAAGAATTTCAGTCCATTCTCACGCACAAAACCTTCAAAACGAGTGGAGGTTGCCAACCAGACATCATGCCCCTTTGCCACGAGCCCGCGGCCAAAAGCTATGAAAGGCTGCACGTCACCGCGTGTGCCATAGGTGAGAATGAGTATGTTCATGTTCGCCACTTACGGTCTGACTATGTCAGGCCTGTGGCGTGTATGGATTAAAGATTGGCGCTGAATACAACGAAGAAGCCCATGGTTTCTTCTTTGGTGACAAGGCTAAGAGCGTCATTTTCGACGGCGTCAGCAAATTCGGGCAAAACGTACATCGTGCCTGGTTGGAGCAGGCGCGTATCCAGCGTTTCTGAATCGGGGTCGAACATAATTCCATATCCCAGATTGAACGCTTTCTCATCATCTCCGGTGCCGATTCCGAAGCTGACCATGTGTCCAATTCCAAATTCTTCAATCAGGGTGTCTTCGCTTGCAAACCCGGCAATGAACGGGCCACATCCGCGTCTGGAGGCAGTGTCGTCTCCAAACTTTAGCGAGAATAAACCGCATATTGCCAGATCCGACAGCCACTCCGTCCAGACGATATTGCCTTCATTGTCCCAGTTGTCGTTGAGGCTTACATCTTCAAAGAGGTAATGCGTTTCAGCAATGAACCGAACCGACTGCTCTTCGCTTTCAGTAATTTGCACATAGAGTTCATCGTCATCTTGTCGGTAGGTGTGAAGATCTGCCACTCGAGTACCGCTCAGGTTATGTGTGAGCGCTATTCCGCCTCCAAAGCCTAACGATGACAATGACAGACCTTCGCCCTCACTATCACCATTGTTTGTTGTTCCGTTTGAATCGTCTGCGTCTACTTCGCCGTTGCTGTCCTCAACAGGTCCCTGCTGATCGGTTTCGGAATTGTTGTCCCCATCGGGAGGAGGTGAAGTCACTGTAACCGGTTCGCCGGTTTGATCTGTTTCAGCGGGAGCGTCCCCGGTCGGCTCAGATTCCGTGTCAGGAGCTTCGGAGTTCTCTGTCGCGGCCTGAGGTCGGGAGGTTCCTAAAAGCGAGGCTCTCTCCGCATTGAGTGCAGCCATCTGTTCGTCAATTTCTGCCAGCCGAGCGCGTCGCGCTTCTTGCTCAGCGACAATTCTTGCGCTGAGCTGTTCAAGCTCTGCGGCTGACATATTTCCGAGATTTAGTTCTTCGTCGGCAAATGCTGGCGTCGCCGCCAGCAACGCGCACGCTATTGAAGCTCGTCTGAACATCTTTTCCCCACCCGATAAGTTTGGAAAACATGTTCAGTAAACGGGGGAAATATTCAACCTGAACGGGCTTTTGGGTGGGTGAACAATTTAATAGATTATTTGATGGGCAGGGATGGTTAATAAGTGACCATTCCTTCCACCCTCAAATTAGTAAGCTGGCGTGAAAACACGCGGCTGGCAGGTGCCGTCCACATAGTCCTGACTGATGCGCAGCGTGTCGCCGATTTCCGGCATTTCCGGCAGGTAGGAAAGAAGCACATTCATCTCACCCTGCGGACCAATTGCCACGACGGAATCGCTTTCAATAGCGACGACTTGAGCCTCAATCTCACCCGTCGCGCAGGGTGTTCCAGCAACAGAAGGCGCCGTCTGGCAGGCGGCCAGCGTGGCGCTTGCTGCGAGGGCGGATGCGATAACCAGATGGGCTTTCATGTGAATACTCCTTTGCGCCCGTAGGCGTTTGTCTGCGGAAGTAACGCGGTTCGGAGCGTAGAGGTTCCCTGTCAGCTTTCACGGGCCGGGTACCAGCGCTCTTCGCTCGCGTCTTCATCCAGTTGGATTGGCGTTTCGAATTGTTCGAACTCAATCAGCATGCCCCAGGGGGTGAGGCCAAACCGGCCGAAATTGCCCTGGCCTTCTTCCTGGCCAGTCAGCGCATACGGGCCGGACATTAGTTCGCCGCCCGCCTTTTCAAACCGCGCACACGCGGCATCGATATCGTCAACATTCAGGCTGACATGGTGCATGCCGACATCTGAAATGCCGAGCGGGTGTTGATGGCCGGGGCGATCAATCTCGAACACTTCCAGATTGGGGCCATTACCAAGGCGCAGCATACTGACAGCGACAATCGCAGAGCCGGGGCGCAGGCCGTTCTTTTGATTCAGTTGATCGGCGCCCATTGGATCATCGCTTTTACGGACGAGCGAGAACAGTTCAGTCGCCCCAAACGCCTCTTTGAGAAAACTCACGGCGGCATCATGGTCCGGAACGGTGAAGCCGATATGTTCAATCCCACGGGGGCGCTGTGTCATCTTTAATAAATCCTCTTGGTCAGATGCGGGAAAAGCCCGCCTGAATGCTCGTGTCTTCTAGGACTGACGCAGAGGGCAGGGCGAGAGTTCCGGGGTGGAGGCTATCTTGCGCGTTTGTAAAATAGGAAATTAATCCTACATCGCCGAGGCGAGTTTATAGTCTGCCTCATGACGACGAACACACCGAACCTTTCCGAACCCGAAGGCCAGCCGCTGAGCGCACTGACCGCAAATCTGCGTGAGCAGATCATTGAGGCACAGGCCATGCTGACGGCTGGCGACATAAAAGGCGCTGAAAGCCTGAGTAAGGCGACGCTGCAGCTGATCAAAGCTGTCGAAGCGCAGGTGAAACTCGAGGAGGCGCAGAAATCAGAGACCAAACGAGGCGTGACCTATGATGCAGACGATATCGCGCAAGCGAGAAAAGAGCTGCTTCGCCGATTTGATCGCCTCGCAAAGACCCTCAATGCGCCAGAACTATGTAGAGGCGCTGAGTGATCTTCAGGTCATCACTCTTCTCACCTTCTGGGACTTCTGGGCCCGGCGCGATCAGCGCGCGCCACAGAAACACTGGCGATGCTGGCTTTTCATGGGCGGGCGCGGCGCAGGTAAAACGCGCGCAGGGGCTGAATGGCTTCGCGGCGAAGTGCTTGCAGGGCGCGCCCGCCGGGTCGCTCTGGTGGGGCCGACCATGAATGATGTGCGCGAAGTGATGATTAGCGGCGATAGCGGTTTGCTGGCGATTGGTCATGAGCTGGAAAAGCCGGTTTATGAGCCCTCCCGCCACCGGCTGAGCTGGCCTAATGGTGCGGTCGGCTATGCGTTTTCCGCTGAAGAGCCAGACCGTTTGCGTGGCCCGCAATTTGATGCCGCATGGGTGGATGAAATCGCAGCCTGGGATAAGGGCGAGCATGTGTTCGACATGCTGCAATTCGGCCTGCGCCTGGGTGAGCATCCAAGGCTTGTAGCGACCACAACGCCTAAACCGGTCAAACTGGTCAAACGGCTGCTCGCGGACGAAACTTGCGTGAAAACGCGCGGGGCCAGCAGGCGGAATGCCGCCAATCTCGCGCCCGGGTTTCTGGACCAGATGCACGCGCAATATGGTTCGTCTCAGCTCGCCCGACAGGAGTTGGAAGGCGAGTTGGTCGAAGATGTCGAAGGCGCGCTCTTTCGTCTCTCGGTGATTGATGCCCGGCGGGTTCAGCAAGCCCCAGACCTTGATGATATCCTCATCGCGGTCGACCCGCCCGCTATGGCGCATGAAACCTCAGATGCGTGTGGCATCATCGCTGTCGGTCGGGCAGGCGAGGACGCTTTCATTCTGGCCGATGCCAGTATTCAGGGTGTTCGCCCGGACATCTGGGCGGAAAAGGTCAGCCTTCTGGCCGACGCCTTTGATGCGGATTTCATTCTGGCCGAGGCTAATCAGGGCGGTGAAATGGTCCGCAGTGTGCTTGCGCGTGCCGGAACCGGGCGGGCGATCCGGCTTGTCCATGCGCGCCTTGGAAAGCGCCTGCGCGCCGGTCCGGTTGCAGCGCTTTATGAGGCAGGACGTGTGCATCATGTCGGCCATCTTCGTGAGCTGGAAGACGAGCTCATCTCGTTTGGTTCAAGCCGTGCCAGCCCAAACCGGTTGGACACCCTCGTCTGGGGTGTCAGCCAACTTCTTCTGAACCGCGCCATGCCGCGCATTGCCATGATGTGAGAGCTTTAAATGTTCTGGAAAAATAAAGAGAACAAAACACGAACAAATATTCTCGTCGCTCTGGCCGGGCTTGGTGATGCGGACTGGTCTGCGACCACGCCCAAGCGTCTGGTCGAGGCGGGCTTTCGTCAGAACCCGGTGAGCTATCGCTGTATTCGCATGATTGCCGAAACGGCGGCCAGTGTGCCGCTAAGTCTTGCTTGCGAGCTGTGTGCGAAAGACCATGAAACCATCACACGACTTCTGAAACGGCCCGGTCGCGGCGAAACCGGACAATCGCTTTTAGAGGCGATTTATGGCGATCTTCAGATCAGCGGAAATGCCTTTCTGGAACTGGTCATGGGCGCAGATGATGCGATTGCCGGTCTGCAGCGCATTCCGCCTGCCGCGATTGAGCCTTTAAAGACTGGCGTCGGATATGCCATCCGCACGCGGTCTGGACGCCGAACCATAAGACCGAATGCCCATGGCTGGATGAATGTTCTGCATCTTCGCGCATTGGACCCGGCCAGTCATGCTTTCGCGATGTCGCCGCTTCAGGCGGCGGGCCGTGCCGTAGACATCCATAATGCCGGGGCGAACTGGACAAAGGCGTTGATCGATAACGCGGCTCGTCCATCTGGCGCGCTGATTTATGGCAAAGAAGGCGCACATTTGTCGCCCGATCAGTTTTCCCGCCTGAAGGATGAACTCGACACCGCACATTCCGGTGCGCGCAATGCCGGTCGGCCCATGCTTTTGGAAGGCGGTCTGGACTGGAAGCCTATGGGGCTGACGCCAACGGATATGGATTTCATTTCAGCCCGACGCGAAGCTTCGCGTGAAATTGCGCTCGCTTTTGGTGTGCCGCCCATGCTGCTCGGTATTCCGGGTGACAATACATATGCCAATTATCGCGAAGCCAATCTGGCCTTCTGGCGGCTGACGATTTTGCCGCTGGTGCAGCGCACGCGTCGTGCGCTGGAAGATTGGCTCTCCGGTGTTACAGCTGACGCTGTTGAACTGGTGGCAGATCTCGATGCCGTGCCTGCGCTCGGCCCGGAACGCGATGCGCTCTGGCGGCGTCTGCAGACGGCGGACTTTATCAGCACGGATGAAAAGCGCGCCATTGCAGGGCTCCGCCCGCAGGAGGTTGCCCATGCTGATTGAAGGGCTGGCCTCTGTTTTTCTGGAAACCGACCAGATGGGTGACCGGGTGCGTCCGGGCGCTTTTGCGGCCTCACTAGCGGACGGCGCGCGCATTCCCATGCTGTGGCGCCATCGAAGCGGCGCACTGGCCGGGGTCTGGTCGCATTTGCGCGAAACCGGACGCGGCCTGGAAGTGCGCGGACTGGTCGACGATGCAAAGCCTTACGGGAAGCTGGCGCTTCAAAGCATCCGCTCTGGTCTGGATGGTCTGTCTATCGGCTTTCGGCCAAAACGCTGGCGCTATCGCCCTGATGGTGGCCGCGACCTGATCGAGGTCGATCTCGTCGAGATTTCACTCACCGCAAACCCAATGGCCCAGTCGGCGCGCTTTCGCGCCGTGGGCACCTGATACACCCCCAATGGAGAACCGAATGGAAACCAAAGCACACCCAGAGTCCGCGGCGCTTGAAGCCAAACTGCTCGCCGAGTTTGAAGCCTTCAAGGCTGCAAATGACGAACGTCTTGCATCAATCGAGTCCAAAACGGCAGATATTCTGCTGGATGAAAAAGTCGCTCGCATTGATAGCTCTCTGGCCGAGACGAAATCAGCGCTCAACCGTATCGCACTGAATGCGGCGGCGCCTTTTACCGAGGATGAGCCCGAGGCGGCGCCGGAAGGCTGGAGCAGCTATCTGCGCTCTGGTGATGAGCGCGGCCTGTCCCGCCTCAACACCAAATCGCTGAATATGGGTGATGATGCGGAGGGTGGCTATGTTGCGCCGCCTCAGCTGGATCGCCTCATCGAGGCGCGTTTGCTGGCGGCCAGCCCTATGCGCCAGATTGCATCTGTCCGCCAGACAAGTTCTGCGACTTTCCGCAAACCTGTCAGCCTTGGCTCTACGGCCAGCTGGGCGGCAGAAACGGGTTCGCGTACGGAGACGACTGCCCCGACGCTTTCGCTTCTCGATTTCCCGGCGGCAGAACTCTATGCCATGCCAGCGGCCACACAGGCGCTCCTTGATGATGCCTATATCGATATTGATGAATGGCTGGCAGATGAGGCGCAGGAGGCGTTTTCATCTCAGGAAAACGCGGCGTTTATCTCCGGCACAGGCACCAACCAGCCGAAAGGCATTCTGAACTATACGCAGGTCGCAGATGCCTCTCATGCCTGGGACCAGATTGGTTATATCGCTTCTGGTGCTTCGGGAGCGTTCACGACCGATATGGAAGTCGAGAAACTGCTGGACCTCATCTACGCGCTTAAGCCCGGTTTCCGGAGCAACGCACGCTTTGTGATGAACCGACGCACGCTTTCAGCGCTGCGCAAAGTGAAGGATGGCGATGGCCGATACATCTTTGCGCCGGGTCTTGGTGGTGAAGCCTCAAGCCTGCTCGGCTTTCCCGTCACTGAGATGGAAGACATGCCGGATATTGCAGCTGATGCGACGCCAATTGCGTTTGGCGATTTCCGTAAAGGCTATCTGATCGTTGACCGTCAGGGCGCGCGTGTTCTGCGCGATCCATATTCTGCCAAGCCGTATGTCCTGTTCTACACGACGAAGCGCGTTGGCGGCGGTGTGCAGAATTTCGATGCGATCAAACTGATGAAAATGGCTGCTTCCTAGGTCTGCTCGGGCTGCGTCTGCGCGATCGGGCACATTGAACGAAGAAGACCTGGCTAAGGCGAAAACTCAAAATGAATCTACAAACACTGACACCGCCCAGCGGTGAACCCTTGAGTCTTGCCGATGCGAAGGCCTTTGCCCGCATTGGTGACACGCTCGACGATGCTCTGATCACCAGCCTGATCGCGGCGGCGCGGGCCCGTATTGAAGCCTCAACCGGCATGGCGCTGATCAGTCGAGAGCTGCGTCTGAAGCTGGAGGACTGGCCGGTTGGCGTTGTGAAAAATGGCGCGCTGTGCCTGCCACAACGCCCGGCGCAGTCCTTGATCGGCGTGCGCATTACAGATGGCGAAACATCTGAAGACGTCAGCGATGCGTTTGAGCTTCAGGCTGGAATTTCCCCGCGCCTCAAACTGAAACCAGCTGAAGCCTGGCCATGGCCGTCCAGTGTCCATGAATGGATCGAGATCGACTGGGTGGCGGGCTTTGGTGCAGCCGAAGACGTGCCGGATGACATTCTGCATGCGCTGAAACTGATCATTGCGCACGATTATGAAAATCGGGACGCGACGGACTATCAGGCACAGGACCGGCTTCAGGCTCGCCTGGACGACATACTCATCTCCTGGCGGGAGGTGCGGATATGAGCGCTCAACACGCCCTTGAGGATGAGCTCAAACGCGCCTTGTCGGACGACACCAACATTGCCTCGGCGTTCGGTACGCCATTGAGGTTTGTGACTGGTTCAGAAGACCGAGCGGCTTATCCCTTTATTCGGGCGCTGCGACATGAAACGCGTCCGGATGCACCCAACGCGGATGGCCTTCTGGACCATCGCATCAGTCTGGAGATTTTCTCCAGATCGGGCGGCCGGGAAGAGGCCATGCGTCTTATCGGTCTCATCGCTGATGCATTGCGCGCGGCTGAACTGTCGCCATCGGGACATCACCTCATCCTGTTTCATCCAGTGTTTTCAGATGTGTTTCTGAGACCTGACGGAACGACGTTCAGAGGCTTGCTGCGCTTCAGGGCGCTGAGCGAGCCGGCATCTCTTGTCTGAGGGAAAAAGTGACCCGCCGGAGCACTGTCGGGGGAACGGGGGGAAGCTCCGACGGGTCAGATTTTGCGGTACGGGCTGCCGCAAAACTTGGGGAAGTCCATGTGGGACAAGGAGAGAATTCCTGAGCGGCCCTGCGGTTCCCCGAAAAGTAAAAAAAAGTGAAAGGATTTTGGACCCATGGCGACACAGGCTGGGCAGGATGTGCTCATCAAGATCGAGAGCATTGATAATGCAGGAGAATTTGAAACAATTGCAGGGGTGCGCGCAAAGTCGATTCAGCTGAATGCTGGGCTCGTGGATGCGACCCATACCGGCAGTTCAGGCGGGTGGCGTGAATTGCTTGCAGGCGCGGGTGTGAAATCGGTCCGCGTTTCGGGTTCCGGCGTGTTTCGGGACGAAGCCTCTGACGCGCGTATGCGGGATGTGTTTATGGCCCGGCAGGCGGTGAACTGGAAACTCATCGTTCCGGATTTCTCTGAATTTACCGGCCCGTTCATTGTCTCCCAACTCAGCTATGGCGGTGACTATGATGGCGAAGCGACCTTCTCCATCACGCTGGAAAGCGCCGGTGAAATCACCATGGCGGAGGTGTAGATGAACCCTCAACGTGGTGAAACCGGCCTCACGATTGATGGCGAAGAGCGAAGGCTCTGTCTGACGCTTGGCGCTCTGGCAGAGATAGAGGCTGCGCTTGGTTGTCATAGTCTGAAAGATCTGACGGTCCGTTTGAAAGCTGTTTCGGCGGCTGATCTTATAAAAGTGCTGGCGGCATTGCTGCGCGGTGGCGGCGAGGCCGATCTCGCGGCGCGTGTGGGTGAGCTGCAGCTGAGCCCGAAACTCGCCATGCAGGCGGTATTGACCTGTTTTGCGCAGGCGACAAGCTGATGAGCACTGCCCGGACAGATTGGGGCAAGCTTTTGCAGATCGGTTTGCGATCCGGGCTTTCCCCTTCCGCCTTCTGGCAGCTTTCGCTGCGTGAATGGCGGCTCATCACATCATACAGGAAACGGTCCGGTTTTGGCCGGAATGATCTCTCCCGTCTGATCGCAGAATTTCCCGATAAGGAGGCCAGTCATGGCGACGAACGCGACTGATGCGGTTTTTGATCTGTCCGCTTCTTTGGATGACCTGTTTGATTTCGAAACCGAACTCGCCGGCCTGACGGATATCACCGTGCCACGCGCAGCCGATGCGATGGCTGAGGCGTTTGAACAAGCCGGTGACCGGATTGAAGATGCGCTGACGAGAGCGGCGAGAACGGGCGAGCTGAATTTTGAAAGCCTCATCACCTCCATTCTGGCTGACCTTGCCAGGCTCGCGGCTAATGCGGCGCTCGATCAGGTGATCAATGGTGTGGTGGGCGGTGCGGCGAGTGCCGCTCCGGTGGCGATCAATGTCACTATGCCTGAAGGCAGCGATGCGAACAGCATTCTGGCGGCACAAGGGCAGATCGCTTCTGCACTGGGTCAGGTCGTAGCGGCGGGAGGGCGCTGGTCATGACCGCGATCTCTGATGAGCGGTTTGAGCCTCCCATAGGGTTTCAGACAAGCGGTGGCCCTGTCTGGAGAACGGAGATCACTCAGCTCGCCTCAGGCGCAGAAATCCGAAACGCCAAATGGGCAAGCCCTTTGCGGAAATGGCAGGTGAGCGGCGTGCCTCTGACTGCGGAGGATGGTGAGGTGCTGACCCGGTTCTTCAATGCGCGTTCCGGGGCGCATCAGGCCTTTCGCTTTCAGGATCCGTTTGGTTGGAAAACGGCAGAAACGGTCACGCCGCTCGATCAGCACATCGGAACGGGCGATGGAGACACCACAGTCTTTCAGCTGATCAGGGATGATGGGACGGCGACGGGACAGCTTGTGACCCGGCCTGTCGCAGCGTCTCTCAGAGTGGCTGTCGATGGGACGGAAACCATGGCGTTCACTGTGGACGAGACGACAGGTGAGATGACATTTGCGGCGGCTCCTGCTTCTGGCGCCGTCATTTCGGCCGGGTTTGAATTCGACGTACTGGCACGGTTTGAAACGGACACTTTGGAGCTTTCCAAACCGGCTATGGGCGCGCTGCAGCTCGTCCGGCTGTCACTTGTCGAAGTGCGGGAGGCTTAAATGCGTATCCTTTCAGATGAGATGAAAAATCGGTTTGCGACTGGCTCAACGCTGTGTGCCTGTTGGAAGCTCACATCTAAGTCAGGCGAGCAGTCCGTTCTGGCGACCGATCATGATCAGCCGGTCGAGTTTCGAGGTGAAACTTATTTGCCCGGATTGGCCCTGACCTCATCAAGTCTGCGCCAGACTTTGTCCCTCTCGCCTGAACCGCTCGACCTGGAAGGTGCGCTCAGTGCTGATGGATTGTCAGAGGCAGATTTGCGGGCAGGCGTGTGGGATGGGGCGAACGTCGAGATCTATCATGTCGACTGGGCCGCACCTCAGCATGGGCTTTGGATGTGGGGCGGGTATCTCACCGAGATTTCCGAAGCGGGGCAGAGCTTCAGCGTGCGCCTTGCCAGTAAGAAGTCCGATCTGGAGCGCACCGTCGGGCGTGTGTTCGCCCGCCGGTGCGACGCAGAATTCGGTGATGCTCGATGTGGCGTGGATGTAGAGTCCGCGCCTCAGCCGAGGTGCGACAAGCGATTTGCAACCTGCCGCGATGTCTTTTCAAACGCAGCTCGCTTCTGTGGGTTCCCGCATATGCCGGGAAATGACGCTGTCATTTCCGGACCGGGCGAAAAGCGCGACGGGTCATCGCGGGAGATAGAGCGATGAGCGTGCAGGACAAACTGCTCGCTGAAGCACGCGACTGGCTGGGCACGCCTTATCGGCATCAGGCCAGTGTTAAAGGTGCGGGGACAGATTGTCTGGGCCTCATCCGGGGCGTCTGGCGAGAGGTTTATGGCAGCGAGCCTGAGGTGTCGCCGGCATATACGCCGGATTGGGCAGAAGCGCTTGGCGAGGAAACGCTGCTTGGCGCGGCGCATCGGCATTTAGAAGAAATCCCGGTGAGCACTGCTGCGCCGGGTGATCTTCTGCTATTCCGCATGGGGCTTGGCTGCCCCGCCAAACATGCCGCCCTTGTGAGCGGTGAAGCACGCATCATCCATGCCTATTGGGGGCGGGCTGTGTGCGAGACATCGCTGGTTCCATGGTGGAAGCGGCGTATTGCGGCGGCATTTCGATTTCCGCCGCTCTGAACATTTAATATATTCAGGAAGACTTTATGGCTCAGCTCGTTTTTGCTGAGGCAGGCGCGCGCCTTGGAGCTGCGTTCCTGCCGAATGGTTTCGATTTTCTGGGCCTTAGCCTGTCCGGCGCGCAACTGGGCGCTGCACTTGGCGGCGTGGCAGGACGCGCGCTTGATGGCGCGCTGGCCGGCTCTGTGGGTGAGGTCGGTCAGATTTCAGGCCTCACCATTATGGAAAGCCGCGAAGGCACGCCAATCCCGAAAGTGTTTGGACGCATGCGGGTGGGTGGACAGGTGATCTGGGCGACGCATCTGAAAGAGCGAAAGTCAGATCGTTCCGTCTCGGGCAAGGGCGGGCCGAGCATCACCGAGTACAGCTATACGATCAGCTTTGCTGTCGCGCTGTGTGAGGGCGAGATTACCGGGCTGGACCGTGTCTGGGCAAATGGCGAGGCAATCTCGCTCGCCGGGCTGAATTATCGTCTCTATACGGGCGCGGCTGTTCAACAGGTCGATCCACTAATTGAGGCGATCGAAGGGGCCGCGCCAGCCTATAATGGTCTTGCTTATATCGTCTTTGAGGATTTTCCACTGGATGATTATGGGGCGCGCCTGCCTCAGCTTGGCTTTGAGGTCACACGGCCTGCCATAGGCTCAACTGAGCCCGGTCTGCGTGACAAAATCCGCTCGGTAAACTTCATCCCTGCAAGCGGTGAATGGGTGTATGCGCCGGACCTCATCCGCAAGATTGAGTATCCCGGCTGGGAAACGCCGCTGAACCGAAATTCTGCGACGGGTGAGGTGGATGTCATCCGCGCGCTGGACCAGCTGGACGCAGAACTCCCAAATGTCGATGCGATCAATCTGACGCTTGCCTGGTTTGGTGATGATCTTCGCTGCGGCCAGTGCGAAATCCGGCCGAGCGTGGAGACGCCTGACCGGATTACTCTGCCGCGCGAATGGAACGTGGCCGGGCAAACGAGAGACACTGCGCGGCTGATCAGTCAGGATGATGATGGGCGGCCCTATTATGGCGGTACGCCGGACGATGAAAGCGTTCTCGCCTTTCTGGGGGAGTGCGCCTCGCGAGGACTGAAGGTCACCATCTCGCCCTTTCTCCTGATGGATATTCCACCGGACAATGGCCTGACGGGTCTCTCCGGTGAGGCGGCTCAACCTGCTTTTCCTTGGCGCGGACGGATCAGCTCAACAGGTGATAAGTCAGCCTCTGCCCGAAGCAATGTGGAAGCGTTTTTCGGCTCTGCCAGCGCGACTGATTTCGCATTGGAAAATGGCCAGGTTGTTTATTCCGGCCCTTCAGAATGGAGCTATCGGCGCTTCGTTCTGCATTATGCCATGCTGGCTCACCTTGCAGGGGGCGTTGATCGGTTTCTGCTTGGGTCTGAACTGGTTGGGCTCACCCGGCTTCGTGATGAGGTTGGGAGCTATCCTGCGGTAGAGGCTTTGGTGTCACTGGCGGCTGAAGTGCGCGCCATTCTGGGCAGTGAAACCCAGATCAGTTATGCCGCCGACTGGACCGAATATGGCGCCTATGTGCCAGGTGATGGCACGGGAGATGTACTCTTCCCGCTGGACGCCTTCTGGGCGGATAGCAATGTCGATTTCATCGGGCTGGACTGGTATGCGCCGCTGTCTGACTGGCGTGATGGCGCGCATCTCGATGCCGCGACTTATGAGTCGATCTACGACGCGACTTATCTGCAAGCCAATATTGAAGGCGGCGAAGGCTATGACTGGTTTTATGCCAGGGATGAAGACCGCACGGCTCAGCTGCGAACAGCGATTTCAGATACAGCTCACGGTGAGGACTGGATTTTCCGCGTGAAGGATATCCGGAACTGGTGGCAGAGCGCGCACTATGAGCGGCCTGCCGGTGTTCGTGCCTCCACGCCCACCGAATGGGTCGCGCAATCCAAGCCGATAAGCTTTGTAGAGATTGGTTGCGGTGCGGTCGATAAGGGCACGAACGCGCCGAATGTTTTCGTCGATCCGAAAAGCTCAGAAAGCGGATTGCCGCCCTTTTCAGATGGCAGCCGGGATGATGCCATTCAGTCGGCGGCTTTGCTGGCCTTTCATGATTTCTGGTCGTTTGGCGCAGGACATAACCCGGTTTCAGCCGTTTATAGCGCCCCTATGGTGGAGGCGGATTGTATATCTGTCTGGGCGTTTGATGCGCGGCCCTTTCCGGCCTTTCCGCAGCGTAGTGACATATGGTCAGATGGTGCGAGCTGGCAGTTGGGCCACTGGCTGAATGGGCGCCTGGTTCAGTCTGATCTGGCAGGCTTTGTCGCTGAACTGGGGCGTGAAGCCGGAACCGAGATAGATGTATCTGGTTTGGAGGGCAGCTTTCATGGGCTGGTTATTAATGGCCGCCAGAGCGTGCAACGCAGCCTTTCTCTGCCGCTTGCTGCCTATGGCGGGATATGCTGGCAGAGCGAAACCGGCCTTCATATCGCCAATACGGATCGGCCGGATGTTCTGGCGATCGCCGAGGCTGATTTCGCTATTCCGGGCAAAGGCCGTGACGCGTTCACGGGGCAGCGTCAGTCGCTTGATCATACCCCGCGCCGTGTTCAGCTCACGGTTTTGGACCCGGATGCCGCCTATCAACCGGCATCTTATGTGCCCGAAGATAGCTATGAAGGGGATCAGGAGGTCAGCATAGAACTGCCCATGGCGCTATCACCAGATGTTGCGGAGGCTCTGACAGAGCATTTGCAGGCAGAGCTCTTGCCAGCGACCATGGACTGGACGCTGCACCTCTCGCCGGAATGTGTGGAATTGGAGGTGGGTGATCTGGTCTCCCTGCCGGGATTGGATGAAGCCTTGCAGGTCTCGCAGCTTGAGCGCGCCGGGCATCTCAGTCTTGCATTGTCGCGCCCTGTTTCCGGCTTTAATGCGGTGCCGAGCATAGCGGGAGCAGGCGCCGCGCCGCTTTATCTTTCCAGACCGGATATCGCCTTGATGGATTTGCCCTCTCTTCCGGGCCGTGAGGATGAGATCGCGCCCTGGGTGGCGGGCTTTGCTTATCCTCATGCAGGGACGATCAATGTTCAGGCCGGAGCAAGTGAGACAGAGCTGAGCCTCAGAGCGCAGATCGGCCAAAATGCAGTCATAGGACGGCTGATGACGCCACTCCCGGCAGGGGTGTCTGATCGCATGCGAGACGGCGTATCGCTGGAGGTTGAATTTCCGTCGGCCGATTTGTCTTCCGTGTCACAAGCGGCGCTTTTAAATGGCGCAAATCTGTTTGCAATTGAGACGTCCGCTGGCTGGATGGTTTGCGGGTTCAGAACAGCTCAGCTGGTATCAGAAGATTGCCGGCGGCTTTCATCCTGTCTGGCGGGCATAGGGGGAACCGATGATCTCGCCGAGTTGGGCGCTGAGACCGGAGCACGTCTGGTTCTGCTGGACAGTTCCGTTGAGGCGGCTGTCTTCTCTGATCATGAGCTTGGCCAGACTTTGGTCTGGCAGGCTTCTCGGCCCGGCGGGGAGACGGAAAGCCTCAGCTTTTCTGAAAGTGTGTCCGGCAGAGCGCTCTTACCTTTGAGGCCGGGGCATTTGCGAAAGGCACAGAATGCCGCTGGAGACATCGCGTTCAGCTGGACGCGGCGTGCGCGTCACTCGGCGGATCGTTGGGATGTCGCAGACGTGCCAATGCTCGAAGATGAGCTTCGGTTTGCGGTTTCTATCTATCTTGAGGGTGACCTTGTCCGTTCGGTTGAAACCAACGACACGAGCTGGGTCTATACCGAAGGCATGCAATCTGATGACGGTATGATTGCCGGCGATGGAATGGTCAGCATTGCGCAAATATCGGCTCGCATCGGGCCGGGGGTGGCGACACAGATTGCGATCTGACGCAGCTTTCACTGCGTCAGTGCAGATTATTTATTTGCGATCAATGGGCCGACTGCGCTGTAGAGCAGTTCGATAAGCTCTGAATCCATGAATGGATATTTGTCTGGAATATCCAGAACGTGGATCGGTTTGTGAGTCACGGCCTGCCGGAAGTCAGCACGAATGCGTTGTTCGTGCTTGTCTTCCATGACCAGAATCATATCCGCCCATTGAATGTCGCCGAGTGTGATTTTGTGGGCTGCGCTGCGCGAGGTTCCTGCGGACCGTGTTTCAACACCCGGGTGATCAGAGAATATCCGTTCGCCCGTTGGGCTGCGCCACTGATTTTTACTGCAGACAAATAACAGTTTCAGCTTCAGTCCATCCTTCAACAACCGGTCCCATTCGCGATGCGGCCAGATCATTCCAATCTGTTTCGCACGGCGCAGTTTGTTTCTGCGGAAATATACCTCGTACCAGCGCTTGGGGTGCATCAGCTTCTTGCTGTTGACCTCAATGCTGTTTTGAGAGCGGTCTCCGCCCGCACGGATACGCTGCGCCCGACGCCAGGCGCGGGTTCTTTGTTGAGCCATGGCTCGTTCCTTTCGTGATGTCGACTTCAGCAACCGCGGCAACACGAAGGAGGTTTTCAGATACGCTTCAGGCGCAAATTTGTACAGCAGAATTGCGGTAGGCAGTTAAGGGGTGGCTTCTGCGCAGCAAACTGTTGCAAAAAGGGCAAATATCCCCCTTTGAATTAGGGTAATGATCACTACGTAAACCCGTGAGTAAAGTAAGGATTTTGTCATTGAGTTGGGACCCGTATGCAGCGCTAGGCCTTAAAAAAGGTGCGGACGCGGCTGCAGTCAAAAAGGCCTACAGAAAACTGGCCAAGGAAAACCATCCTGACGTCCGCCCTAACGATCCGGCGGCAGAGGAGACATTCAAACGCGCCACGGCGGCGTTCAATCTTCTGTCCGACCCAGACCAGAAAGCCCGCTATGATCGTGGCGAGATTGATGCAGAAGGTCAGGAAAAGGCGCGCTTTACTGGCGGGCACCCATTTGGGCAGAGCGCCGGTGGTGGCTCTCCCTTCGGAAACGCAGAATTCCGGACACACTCCTATGGCGGCGGTGGTCGTGGCGAGCCGGGAGCTGATGGCTTTGAAGACCTGTTCTCTGGTCTCTTCGGTGGCGGACAGCGCCGACGTCAGGCCACGCGCGGTCAGGATGCCCGATATGTCGTTGATGTAGACTTTATGGATGCCATTACGGGGGCGACGCGCCGTCTGCCCATGTCTGATGGCAAAGTCCTTGATGTAACGATCCCTGCTGGGGTGAAGTCCGGCCAGACCCTTCGTCTCCGCTCACAGGGGCATCCCGGCGTTGGCGGCGCGCCTCCGGGCGATGCGCTGATTGAAGTACGCGTGAAGGACCATCCGAACTTCAAACGCGATGGCGACAATCTGCGTCTGACCCTGCCTATCTCGCTGACTGAAGCGGTGGAGGGCGGCAAAGTTGAAGTGCCAACTCCACTGGGCCGTAAATCCCTGAACGTACCTGCGGGTGCAAAGGGCGGGTCTACTCTGCGTATGAAAAAGCATGGTGTGCAGAAAAAGTCTGAACCGGGCGATCTCTATGTCACGCTTCAGATTGTTCTTCCGGATAAGGATTTGTCAGGTCTGAAAGACTTCGTGAAAAACTGGGACCATCGTGACTATGTGCCTCCGCGTCCTTAGGGCGTTGGCGGGCGGCGTTACTGAATGTTAGTCTGAACTGAGGAAAACCTCTGGTGTGACTGTTTTTGTGCCTTCTGCAGAGTTTCCTGTACATTCTGTTCAGAGACGGTTCAGCCATAGATACCTAAAAGCGGACTCATGAAACGTATTTTATCCAGTCTTATGTTTGCTACAGCTCTGTCCCTGCCGGCGATTGCGTCGTCAGAAGCAGACCTTATGGCAACAGAATCAGATCGACTGACTTCAGAGATCGTCGTGGACGCTGCTGAGACAGAGCTTCTGATCACAGATGAATTGGCCATGCCGGGTATTCAGGACATTGCGCAGGCCAATATGGATGTTGCGCGCCGCGCGCTGAGCCTCGGTGAGATCTATTCCCGTGTCAGTCGCCAAATGGGTGGCGGTCGTCCGATCAATACAAACGCAATCAGCGGGAATCGGTATCTTATCCGATGGCAGACCTCGAATGGTCAGGTTCTTGACCTCGTCGTTGATGCAAATTCAGGCCAGATTCTGCGCCGGACTTAAGGGGAGCACATCTCATGCGAATTCTTGTTGTTGAGGACGATCCGGATCTGCGCCGTCAGCTGACGGACACGCTGACACATGCCGGGTATGCCGTAGATTCTGCTGAAGATGGCGAAGAGGGCCACTTCCTGGGTGATACCGAACCGTATGATGCCGTGGTGCTGGACCTTGGCCTTCCGAAAATGGATGGCGTCACCGTGCTTGAGCGCTGGCGTGAAGATGGCCGGGATTTTCCGGTCATCATTCTCACCGCGCGTGACCGTTGGTCGGAAAAAGTCGCAGGCTTCGATGCGGGCGCCGATGACTATCTCACCAAGCCTTTCGTCACGGAAGAATTGCTTGCACGCGTGCGTGCTCTGCTGCGCCGCGCATCCGGTCACGCGACGTCTGCGCTGGAATGCGGTGATCTGCGTGTGGATACCAAATCTGCGCGTGCCACGGTGGGCGGCAAAGCCATCAAACTCACCGCGCATGAATATCGCGTGCTTGCCTATATGATGCACCATCAGGGCCGCGTTGTTCCGCGGACTGAGCTGGTTGAGCATATTTACGATCAGGATTTTGACCGCGATTCCAACACGATCGAGGTGTTCATCGGGCGTCTGCGCAAAAAAGTTGGATCTGACCGGATTTCCACCGAACGTGGCCTTGGCTACCGACTGATCAATCCTGAAAACGAAGCCTGATCATGGTGCGGTCGCACTCACTTTCCAGACGACTTTTGCTGGGCGCGACCGCTTACAGCCTGATCATGCTGCTTGTGATCGCGCTAATCCTTGCCGTTTTGAATCGCCGCCAGCAATTGGCGGCGCTCGATTTTGAGCTTGAGCAGGATGTGCTGGCGCTGAGTAGTGCGGTGTTTGATTGCTCAATTGACCCGACGCTCTGCATCAAGGCCGTCGATCAGGGCAGTGAAGACAACACAGGCAACCGTCCCGGTCGTCCGAATGCGCAGAATGCGCCCAGCAATGACTTCGCCGAAAATCGCGCGCCTTCAATAACACCGGGCAATTCCAGCGAAGCGATCCGCAAGGTTCTGGAAGTTCGCGACCCCGATGAGCCTGCATTTTCTGCGGGTATCACATCCGACGACCTGATCATTTCAGACAATGGCCTATGGGCATTGCAACGTCGCAAAATGCCAGCCGACCCGGACTTTTTTGACCTGGGCTCCGGCCGGTTCTGGGGTGTTGCCGAAATCGACGCTGACAATGAAGTCGTGACGTTTCTGGATTCGCTCGGCAGCGAATTTGCTGCAACGCAGTCTGACTCACTCTGGTTTGGGCGGGCTGAATTTCAGCAGGTTCTGACCTCAGAAGATCTGGAATTTTTTGACCTGATCGGTCTGTTTGATGAGAGCCAGGCGCTACGAATTGCATCGCGTCTGATCAGCTATGGCGGGCGAACATATCTGCTTGTCGCCTCTGAAGACCGCGCGGCCAATGATACGCTGGTCAATGTGTATGTCGCGCCGCTATTTGTCGCTTTTTCGATCTTTGCTGTAGGTCTGATCGTCTTCCTCATCGTGCTGGTGCGACTTGGTCTGAAGCCGCTGGTGCGGGCCCGTCATGATGTGGTGGCTGTACGCGAAGGCGGAATGGAGCGCCTGACGGAGAATTATCCGATTGAGCTTCAGCCCCTGACGGAGGAAGTGAATAAGCTGCTCGACCATAATAAAGAGGTTGTGGAGCGCGCCCGTACGCAGGTGGGTAATCTCGCTCATGCATTGAAAACACCCATCGCTGTTCTGATGAATGAAACGGCCGGGTCTGATGAGCCATTGGCGCAGCTGGTGCGCCGACAAACCGAAAACATGTCTCACAATGTGCAGCACTATCTTAGCCGTGCGCAGGCCGCCGCTCGTGCGCAGGCGCTGGGTGCGCGCTCTGAAGTGAAGCCTGCCATTGAAGATATTTGTCGCCTTCTGAACCGGCTTTATGAGCGTCAGGGTATTAGTGTCGTCGCGGATGATATTCCAGCGCTTCTCTTCCGCGGTGAGCGTCAGGACCTTGATGATATGCTTGGCAATCTCATGGAGAATGCCTGCAAATGGGCGGCGACGCGGGTCGATGTGAGCCTTGAGGCGACCTCCGCAACCCAGCTGACCATTCATATTGATGATGATGGTCCTGGCCTGACACTGGAACAGCGCGAACAGGCTATGAAGCGCGGTGTGCGTCTGGATGAGACGACACCCGGCACCGGTCTCGGACTTTCCATTGTGAAAGAGCTTGCAGAGCTTTATTCAGGTGAGTTCCTTCTGGAAGACAGCCCGGCAGGTGGACTTCGTGCCACATTGATCCTGCCGCGTATTGGCTCCAGACAGGGGCGAAACTGAGGAGTAGTTCATGCGCGCTCGTGCACGTCGTTTCTGGCTGATTGTTATTTCAGGCGTTATTCTGGTTGGGGCTGTTGGCCTCACACTGACCGCGCTGTCCAGTCAGGTGCAGCTCTTCTACACGCCGGCCGATCTCGTCGCGCGCGGCGGTGCGGAAACCGGTGAGCACGCCCGTATTGGCGGTCTCGTGCAGATGGGCTCCGTTCAGACGCTTGAAAATGGCGAGCTGCGTTTCGTGGTCGAAGATGCTGGCGGTGAAATTGCCGTGGCTTATGATGGCTTCGTGCCAGACCTGTTCCGTGAAGGGCAGGGCGTGGTGGCCAATGGCGTGTTTACAGATGCCTACACGTTTGACGCCAATGAACTACTCGCCAAGCATGACGAAAATTATATCCCGCGTGAAATTGAAGATACGCTGCGAGAGCAGGGCGTTTATCGCGGCGATGAGGCCGGAAGCTAACTCCCGGCCATCGACCGATGGATTAGCTTAGTCCAGCAGAGTGTCAGTCTCGCGCAGGCGCGTTGGCAAGGCGCCAAAATCACTCGTCACATACTCTGCCATGATTGAGCGGGCTTCTTCAAAGCCGTCTTCTGCCGTCATTGCACCGGACACGACATCTTCGGCAATGGTCAGAAGTGGACCGTAAAGCTCATCCGTTTCGCCCGGCACGGTAATGGCAAAACTTTCGTTTTCGGCTGCAATGCGCGCCCATTCCGCGCGGATCAAAGCCCAATAGTCTGATGTCGCATCCCAATATTCCAGTGCGGGCGTCGGGTCGAACTCATCGCTGTGCGCATAGGTGTTCACGCCAACTTCCCGCACGAGAGCGATTGGATCACCATGTCCGAGGATCAGCTTGGTGTTGTTCTGCTCATGCACCCAGCCAAAGGGCGTGATGGTGTGCTGATTGATGGCGTCTACCGTGTGATAATCATCGCGTGTGGTCATGTCACGACGGGGAAGGGGGCGCCATTCGGCAGGCGGTGTCCATTGGGATATCCCATCCTCATGGCTCCATTGGCCGACCGCGCCATAGCGTGGCGCATCATCCACCTGATAAACCGTCTGTGACCAGCTGCCCTGTGATAGCGCTGCGGGAATCTCACGCGTTTCCCATGCATTTCCACCAATAAAAACGAGGACGTGCGAGGGTTCATACATCCAGTCCTGGCGCCAGTGTTTGACAACTACTGGCGCATCCGCCGGGCCGACGACCAGAATGTGCTGAAGGCTGATGAACTCACCATCATCCTCAATGACGCGAACCACTTCATATCCGCCAGAGAGTTTCTCATCTGCAAGCTCATATCCGGCGAGCAGCGGTACGGTTTCCTGAAACTGGAAGCGGACATGATAATCCCCCGCCATGGCAAGGATTGCCGCTCGGTCCTGCTCGAAGTGCGCGGCCGGTGTGGCGGGTTGATAGGTCTGTGCTGCGACCGGATCCTGGACTGGAGCTGTGGCGCAGGCGGTTGCCAGTGCGCAGGCTGAAGCGCCGACTAGAGTTTTTATCATCTGAGATGGCATCTCGTTTCCCCTCTGAAGTTACGAAATTGATATTCTAATTAAGAATGACTTGCAATCTCATAATTATAGCTTTACGCAATTGCAAATCATTCGCAAATAATGTTGGGGAACATATGTCTGACCGAAAACTCAATGCCCGGGATTTGCTGAAAGGCGTCGCGCTGAGCGTCGTTCTCATGGCACCTGCCGCGTACGCAGCCGAACCTGAAGAACCAGAAGAGCTGCGGGCGGATGAGGTAACTGTTTATGGTACGTCGAACCCGATCCCGGTTTTTGAATATCCGGGCCAGGTGAGTGTCGTATCCCGAGATGAGATTGAGAGCCTGATCCCATCCAGCCCGTCTGACCTGCTGCGCGATGTGCCGGGCGTAGAGTTCTCAGGTGGCCCGCGCCGAACAGGTGAGGTGCCGAGCATTCGTGGTCTGACAGGCGAGAATGTGCTCATTCTTCTGGATGGCGCGCGCCAGTCTTTCATATCCGGACATGATGGTCGTTTCTTTCTCGATCCTGAACTGATTAACACGGCTGAAGTCGTGCGCGGTCCGGCGTCTGCGCTGTATGGCTCAGGCGCAGTTGGCGGCGTTCTCGCGTTTGAAACGGTGGATGCAGCAGACTTTCTTCGCGAGGGCGAGAGCTTTGGTGCGCGGATGCGTGCGGGCTATCAAAGCGCGAATGAAGAAACCTTTGGCAGCTTCACAGTGTTTGGCGTTCAGGGCGGTTTTGACGGGCTTGCCAGCCTGACGCTGCGGTCATCCGGCGATATCGAGCTGGGATCTGGCGCCTTGCTGCCATCCGATGATGAAATTGAAAGCGGTATTGTAAAGCTCGGCTATCAATTCACTGACGCCTTGCGCGGGGAGTTTTCATGGCAGGGCTTCAGCAACTCCGCGATCGAGCCGAATAACGGGCAGGGTACCGGTTCCAGTGGCGATGACACGCTGGATCGAGATGTCGAAAAAGACATTGAGAGCGATACGCTGCGAGCGGGGCTGTATTTTGACCCGCAAACGGACTGGATCGACGCCCAGCTGACTGTGTACCAGGCCAATAATGCGGTCGATGAATATGACCCGACGATACCGCGCTATTTCGGTCGCGAGATCGAAACAACCGGTTTCAGTGCGCGAAATGCATCCCGTTTTGAGATGTTCGGTCTGGACACTGTGTTGACCATTGGTGGCGACTGGTATGAGGATGAGCAGACCGGTTCCGACACGGACACCACAGACGGCACGCGGGGCGGTGTGCCAAATGCGAGCTCTGAATTTACCGGCATTTATGCTCAGCTGGAAACGCGGGTCGAACAGCCTTTCGGCCTGCCGGGTGAAGTCCTGATTATTCCAGGTATTCGATACGACTCCTTTGAGAGCAGCTCTGAAAGTTCTGGTGATGTGGATGCGACGGAAGAAGTCTCACCCCGACTTGCGGCGAGCTATGGTCCGGTCAGCTGGTTCCGCGTTTTCGGCAGCTATGCTGAAGGTCTGCGCGCGCCGTCTGTGAACGAGTTGTATCTCGATGGGGTGCATTTCTCTGTACCGCACCCAATGTTGTTTGATGCGACGACCGGCAGCTATGTCTTTGTCTCCAACAGCTTTGTGCCAAATGATGCGCTCTTGCCAGAAACCAGTGAGACGGTGGAATTCGGCATGGGGGTGGATTTTGCCGATGTGCTGACATCGGGCGACCGACTGCAGGGCAAATTTTCTTACTATGAGAGTGATGTTGAAGACCTGATCAATCTTGCCGTCGATTTCGCCTATGATGCCAGCTGCTTTATCGGGCCGAGCTTCTATCCATGTACGGCGGGGACGACCTATTCCTCCAATGTTGATGCGGCTGAGCTGTCTGGCACAGAGATGGAGCTTGCCTATGAGGCGCCGTCTTATTTTGCGCGGTTGAGCTATTCTTCAATCGACGGGACGGACCTCTCAACGGGCGCGGACCTTTCGACACTCACTCCTGACCGGGTGGCCCTAAATGCGGGCCTGATCCTGGCAGATCAGAATATGCGGGTCGGTACTCGCATTCAGTTCGCGTCTGATTTTGAACGCGATGACGGAACCGGCACCCTTGTGGAAGAACGCGACGGCTACACGGTGCTCGACCTTTATGCGAGCTGGGAGCCCGCATCAGTCGACGGTCTGCGTCTCGATTTCGGTGTCGATAATCTGTTCGGTGAAGACTATGAGCGCGTCTATGCGGGCGTCTCTGAACCGGGTCAGAACTTCAAAATTTCCGCCAGCTATCAATGGGGCGGATGAGCAGGGTTACAGAGTTCAGTCAGGCTTCAGCCCCCTGACTGATGGCTCCGGTCTTCCGTCAGTGTGTGGAAGATCTGTGTGGGAAGGCCGGAGCCCTACCCTTGTCCCCAGACAACCATTTTATTGTCGACGTCATGGCCGATATCCGCGCGGCCTAGATAAGGAATGCCAGACCGGTGACACCAGTCCTGAACGCTTTCCTCATAGGTCATGCCGAAGGCGATTTCGTTTTCCGGAATGTCTGAGCAGCGGCCAAGCGCAATGCCATGCACATTGCGGATATTCTCATTCGAGCAGAGCGTGAACATCTTCCGGTCGATAGCGTATTCATACTCGCCGACATCTTCCACCATCAGAACATGACCAGACAGGTCTGGCATCCATGGCGTTCCAATCAAATGTTCAATAATCGTCAGATTGATCGCCACACGCGGGTGCGGGGTGCGCATAGTGGGTTCAATGCCCTGAAGGCTGCGGCCGGTCAGATAGTCCAGTACGCGCGCAATACAGGCTTCGCCGCCAGTGCGGTTGATCTCGACCGTGACGGGGCCGTGGATCGGGCGACCAATCTGCATTTTATAGAGGCGAGCCAGCACGGCGCCAAAGTCTGAATAGCCAATATAGGCTTTGGCATTTGCATTGGCGTTCAGGCGTTCGAACATGGAATCATAAAGGCGCATACAGCCATAGCCGCCGCGCGCCGCCCAGATGGCGTCAATGTCCGGCGAGTTTGCATATTCCAGAAAGGCGAGGCTGCGGGCTTCATCCGTGCCGGCGAAATGGCCGTGGCGCAAAAAGCATTGCGGGTGGAAGCGTAATTCCACTTCGCTTCCATAATGCTCATACGCATAACGGGTCACTTTTTCGGCGGTTTCCCGGTCTATGCCCTTTGCCGGGGCGACCACGCCTATCGTCAAACCAGAACTGCCCATATAGACCTCTAAGTGTAAGAGATGAGTGATTCGAAATGACCCTATCCGGTGAGAGCCAGAAGGCCAAAAGCTATTTCTTCTGCGGCATAGGTGGAAGTGGCATGTTGCCACTCGCAATGATCCTGAAAGGGCAGGGCGCTGAAGTTTCAGGCTCTGACCGGGCATATGATCAGGGTCGCTCGCCAGAGAAGTTCGATTATCTGAAATCGCAGGGCTTTAAACTCTTCCCGCAGGATGGTTCTGGCCTGAAAGATAAAGACCAGATCCTTGTCGCCTCTGCTGCCGTTGAAGACACTGTGCCTGATGTCGCTGCGGCGCTGAAACTTGGCTGTACGCGCCTTGGCCGCGCAGAGCTTCTCTCAAGCCTGTTCAATGCCGCGCCGAAAAGCATTGGCGTTGCGGGTACGTCTGGCAAATCGACCACGACGGGCATGATTGGCTGGATTCTTTCAGACCTTGGTTATGATCCGACTGTCATGAATGGCGCGGTGATGAAGAACTTCGTCTCCCCGGACGCGCTGTTTGCCAGTGCGCTTGTCGGTAAGGGCGGGATTTTTGTCAGCGAAGTCGATGAGAGCGATGGCTCCATTGCGCGCTATAACCCGACGGTCGCTCTGATCAACAATATCGCGCTCGATCACAAGACAATGGACGAACTTCGCGAGCTGTTTGAAGGCTTTGCGCGCCGGTCTGATGTCGCCATTCTGAATGATGAGAATGACGAGACCCGCCATCTGGATGAGAAGCTGCTCGGCCATGGTGAGGAAATGGGCCATCCATGTGTGTCTTTCTCACTGGAAGATCCGATGTCGGAATTTACGGCCAGCGATATTGAGCCCGGCCCGACCTCTATCTCTTTTCGTGCGCAGATGAGCGATGAGAGCCAGAAAATGGCTTTCGTGACGCTGCAAATGCCGGGCGTTCACAATGTCTATAATGCGCTGGCGGCGATTGCCGCTGTCACGCGCGTGGGCGTCAACTTTGACGATGCCTGTAAATCCATAGAGCGCTTTACTGGCATTCGTCGCCGGTTTGATATCGTTGGCACGTCTGAGGCTGGCGTCACGGTGATTGATGATTTCGGGCATAACCCGGACAAGATCGGTGCAACACTTCGCACGCTGCATGATTTTGACGGGCGACTGCTCGTCATGTTCCAGCCGCATGGGTTTGGGCCGCTCCGCAAAATGCGCGATGAATTCATCGAAACGTTTGTAGAGGGTTTGAACGATGAGGACATTCTCATCATGCCGCAGCCTGTCTATTTCGGCGGAACGGTAGACCGGTCTGTCACCAGTGAAGACATCGTGCGCCGGGTGAATGTCAGCAGCAAAAATGCTGAAGTCTTCATGACGCGCGAAGAATGCGGCGACCGTCTGGTAGAGCTGGCACAGCCCGGCGACCGCATTATTGTGATGGGCGCACGCGATGATACCTTGTCTGACTTTGCGGCAGGTGTGTTAGCGCGCGTCTGACGGCAAATTGCCAGAATAGAAACGAGGAAACGCCATGTCTGAATTTATCAGCGTTGAACGCCATGACCGGGTCAGCGTAATCAAAATTGACCGCCCTGCGGCCAAGAATGCGCTCACTCAGGATATGTATGGCGCGATTGCTGACGCCCTGTTTGAGGCCGATGAAAACCGCGATATCCGCGCCGTGCTTCTCACCTCTGACGATGAGATGTTCACGGCCGGAAACGATTTGCGCGATTTCCAGAAAGGCCCGAGCGAAGGCGAGGCGCCGGTTGGTCGGTTCCTGCGTGCTATTCGTGACGTGAACGTGCCTTTCATCATTGCGGTCAACGGCCCGTCCATTGGTGTCGGTCTGACCATGCTTCTGCATGCCGATCTGGTGATTGCGGGTGAGCGGGCGACCTTCAAGGCGCCGTTTGCGCAGATTGGCGTTGTGCCAGAAGCGGGATCATCGCTCCTTCTGCCGCAAGCTGTGGGCATGGCATGGGCAAATGATATTCTGCTGACAGGGCGCGCCCTGACGGCGCAAGAGGCGCTTTCCATCGGCTTGATTTCTCGCATCTATCCGGATGCTGAACTGGCGGGTGAGGCGATGACGCTCGCCACACAGATTTCAAAAATGCCGCCAAATGCATTGTTTGAATCCAAAAAGCTCATTCGTGCTGGACGCGATGCCATTGTCGCTCAGATGGAGAAGGAAATGGTCGCGTTTGGTAATCAGCTGAGTTCAGCTGAATTCAAGGAGGCGGCAACCGCCTTCTTTGAGAAGCGCGCGCCTGTTTTCGACTAAGCTTTTGAGCATAACCTAAAAAAGAAGGGCGGCCCGAGGGCCGCCCTTTTCAGTTCGGGAGGAATGCACTCTCGTGCAAACTTTTAGTAGTCGTAGGTCAGCTCGATACCGACAACGCGACCGCGTTTCAGTGGAGAGAGCGTACCAACGGCTGGGTACTGATCGAACGGTGCGTTCACGCCATTGCCGAGCGCTTCACCGCCTGGAACGAATGGAGCAACGTTGCTACCGAATGGGAGCTGCGTGTCGTTACCAGCGCTGACCTGATCAAGCAGGTTGTCGCCGAAGACAGACATGGAGATGCCGTCCCAAGGCGTTTCCCAGGATACGTTCGCGCTGAGCGCGTCATATTCCTGGATCCAGCCGAAGTTGTTGTCCGTGTAAGCGAACTCATCTTTGTGCTGGAAGTTCACGCGGGTCACGAGCGCGCCATTGCTGCCGAGGTCGTGGTCATAGATGAAGCCGAAACCATAGGTCAGCTCTGGAACGCGTGGGATCGCAAGATCGAGATCTGCTGCGGAAACAACGCCGTCGCCAGAAATGTCGAAGTCGACAGATGTGTACTCAGCATCGATGAGGCCGATATTCGCTGTGACGAGCAGGGAGTCGGTAACCGCATAGCGGCCTTCTACTTCCACACCCAGAATGTCAGCATCAGCGGTGTTGACGATGTTCTGAACAACGCCGGCCGTTGGGTCTGACAGGTTCACTTCGCGTTGCATGTCGGAAATCTGCGTGAAGAACACAGCAGAGTTGACCTGACCGCGGCCGTCTTCAGTTTCCCACTTATTGCCGAGCTCGAAACTGTCGACAGTTTCTTCGTCGAATGCACGGGACTGACCAGCTGGGAACAGGTTCTCAAACGCGGTCGGAGACGTGATGCGGAAGTTGTAACCACCGGAACGGAAGCCACGAGTGTAGTTGCCGTAGAACTGGGTGGTGTCGTTCATGAAGTATTGGAAGCCCAGACGCGGTGTCCAGTTTTCCCATGTGTCGCCATCGTCAAAGCCGTTGGACTCACCCGGAATGAACGGGTTCGTACCGGAAGTTGGGCAAGTTTCGTCAACGACGGAGCATTCCGGGCGCGGACGGATGTAAGTCACAGCCGCATCTTTTTCTTCACGGGACCAGCGCAGACCGAAGATACCCGTGAAGTTTTCCGTGAAGTCATAATCGATCTGACCGAAGACACCCAGAACCGTGTGGTCCTGACGGCCGCCACCATAGAAGGTTGCAGCGGAAGATGCAGGAATGACGCGAGCTTCCGTATAACCAACTTCCTGCTCGAAATAGAACAGGCCGGTTGTCAGGTCGATGTCACCGAAACGACCGTTGTAACGCAGCTCGTTAGAGATCTGTTCTGCTTCCAGCTCTGTGTCAGAGTGGAAGAGCGTCAGCGGTGTAGAGTCGATGTCGCCGCCAGTCGTGTTGTTCAGGCTTCGATAACCGAAGATGTTGGTGATCGTGCCGTTGCCGAAATCGACATCAACAGTCGTCTGGTTTGAGATGAACGTGTTCTCAGACGTCGCAAAGCCAGGATAGTTAATGGAGAAGTCGAACGTGTCACGTTCGAACAGACCGCGGTTCTGGCCGGATGGGCCATCGCTGCGTCCATCGCCATACTGGATTTTGAACAGGTTGGAGATGTAGTCGGTTGGGAACCAGTCCAGTGCGCCGCGCACGATATAGGACTGAGCCTCACCGTGGTTTTCGCCGTTTGCAAGGTTCTGGAAGTAACCTTCATCACCATTGTAGAAGACAGACAGTTTACCGTTGAGGCGACCTTCGATCAGAGGACCTGAAACGATACCCTGAATGATGGTGTTGCCGGCGCCGCGATCGTCGTCGATCGGTGTTTCATACGTCACGCGAGCACGTGCCGTGAAATCGTCTGTCGGGTTGCTGGTTGTGATCAGAACTGCGCCACCAGTCGTGTTACGACCGAAAAGCAGACCTTGTGGGCCACGCAGAACTTCAACGCTTTCCATGTCGAACAGGTCGAGTACGAGACCGCTATTGAGGCCCATATAAACGCCGTCAACGAATACACCGACTGCAGGGTCGATGGACGGAATAGAAGAGTTCACACCAAGACCACGGATAGCGAAGTTAGCTGTGCCGCGGCTCGTGCCAGCGTCATCGAGAGACACGTTTGGTGAAGAATAGCTGAGAGATTCCAGATCACGCACGTTCAGTGCGTCCAGCGTATCAGAGTTATACGCGGTTACTGAAACAGGTACAGATTGTACATCTTCTACATCAGACTTTTTAGTTGCGCTTACAGTAACCGTTTGAAGAACGCGGCTTACAGCGCTTTCGCGTTCTTGAGGTGCAGGCGCTTCTGCTTCCTGAGCAAAGGCGAATGCTGAGCATGACAAAGCAATGGCGGACGCACTGCCGACCAATACATGGCTAATTTTCATGGTTTTAAACTCCCTAAAACCTCAATGTCTTTTTATATGCAGCTCGAGGCCGCTTTTGTTGGAGTTAGGTAGCATTAAATGGATTTTTAAAAAGTATATAACAAAATTAAAATGCGTTTAGTGACAAAAAAACCACGTACACTAAAGGGAATAATAGTTATTACATGAAGTAATAATTCGTATACTTCAGGGCTTTGGGAGAATGAGTGCCGCTCGGAGGCCCGTATTGGGCGGTTCGCCCGGTCCATCAGAAAGTTCAAGATTTCCTCGATGAAGGCGGGCGATAGCGTCGACCATGGCGAGTCCGAGGCCATTTCCGGGCTGAGTCCTGCTCGCTTCGAGCCGGACAAATCGCTTGGTTGCGCGCTCTCTGTCTTCGGCCGGAATACCGGGGCCTGTGTCGGTTACAGATATCTCTGCATGGTCATCTGCAGTGGTCCTGACACGTAGGGTGAGGGCACCACCAGCAGGTGTATATTTGATTGCATTGTCGAGGAGATTTGTCATGGCTTGCGCGATGAGAGAACGCTCGCCAGTGATGGACACGCCCGGCTCGATTTCGGTTGCAAAGCCAAGATTGTCATCTTCGGCGGCGGGTTCATACAGCTCGCAAAGCTCTGACGCCAGCAGGCTGACATCGACCGTATCGAAACGTGCCGCGTCGCCGGCCTGAATGCGTGACAGGCTCAAAATAGCGTTGAATGTGGCCAGAACCGCATCGACTTCGGCGATCGTGCGTTCAAGGCTTTCCTCGCGGTCGGCTTCATCGCCATCGCGCAAATCGGCTTCGAGGCGATTGCGCAGACGGGTGAGTGGTGAGCGCAGGTCATGGGCGATGGCGTCACCTGCATGGCGCGTCGTCATCATAAGATGTTCCAGCTTGTCCAGCATGGCGTTCAAGCGCTCAGACAAGCGGTCAAACTCATCGCCAGACCCGACAACGGGCGCACGTCGCGAAAGGTCGCCTGAGATAATACCATCCGTGGTACGGGTGAGCTGCTCGGCGCGCTGCGCTGCGGAACGGGAAATCAGAAAGCCGCCAATCAGGGACATGGCCAGTCCAATGGGCAGGGCCGTCCAGACTGTTCGCGTAATGCGGTCTACGATCTGGCGCCGTGTGCCAAGGTCATAGGCCACCATGAGGTTCGCATCATTCGGCAGCCGGATGATGATACCGTTGGCTGAACGGGTTTCCACCTCGCCATTACGGTTGAGGGTCTGATAGGTGAAATTGGTTTCGCGGGAGCCTTCGACAGGGAGGTCGTCCGGTATGGTTGCGAAGTCACCGGAAATCGTATCGCCAAACGGATCCTGCAATACGTAAAAATACGGGCCGGGCACTGAAGAGCGTTCAACGACGGACTGATTAAGTCGGTCCATTCCGCCGGAATTGAAAGCGGCGGCAAGCGCCTGCACTTCCCCATCCAGCTCCTTGACGGACTGGGACCGCATATAGCCTGCGGTAGAGTAGAAAAGATAGATCAGCAGGCCGAAGGTGAAGAAGAGAAACACCACGGCATGGACCACCGCCAATCGGAAGGTGGTGGTCCGTGCGAATGAGGGCAGTGGGAGCTTCATGCCTGAAGGCGATACCCCGCACCGCGGACTGTGTGAAGCAATGGTCGGTCGAACTCTTTGTCGATCTTGCCGCGCAGTCGCGAGATGTGAACGTCGATGACGTTTGTCTGAGGATCAAAATGGTAATCCCAGACCTTTTCGAGCAGCATGGTGCGGGTCACAACCTGACCGGCATTGCGCATGAGGAATTCCAGAAGTCGGAATTCGCGCGGCTGCAGATCAATGCTTTCTGCGCCACGTTTCACGGTGCGGGCGAGAAGGTTCATTTCCAGATCACCGACTTTAAGAACAGTGATTGGTGTTTCCGATCCGCCGCGTCGGCCAAGCGCTTCGACGCGTGCAACCAGCTCGCTTGGTGCGAAAGGTTTGGTCAGATAGTCATCGCCACCTGCTTTCAGGCCTTCAACGCGGTGATCAACATCACCCAGCGCGGACAGGAAGAGCGCAGGAGAGGCGCCGCCGCTCTCGCGGTATTCCCGAACCAGATCGAGACCATTTTTGCGCGGAAGCATACGGTCAACAATCATCAGGTCGGCATCCATGGAGCGGGCCATACTCAGGCCGGAATCTCCGTCATGGACGACGCTTACGGAGTGGCCTTCTTCGCGGAGCACACGCTCCACGAAGCCTGCCATTTCCTGATCGTCTTCAATTACCAGGATGTTCATCAGGGAATCCTATTCTTCGTCCTCAATAGACAGCGCAACAACGCTTGTCTGACGGTTGAGGCGCACGGAGATGAGCACGCTTTCGCGGCCGCTCTCACGGGCTGCATCAACCAGTGATTCAAAATCAGCAACGCTCGCGACCGGCTGGAAGTTCACTTCCAGAATGGCCTGACCAGCTGCGAAGCCGAGGCGTGATGCCGTGCTGCCGGAGTCGACGTCACGGATCAGCAGGCCCTCAGCGCCATTGTCGAGGCCGAGGCGACGAAGCTGGTCATCTGAAAGCGGGCTGAGCGACATGCCGAGCACTTTGCCGGTGTTCGTATCTGCCGGGCTGTCCGGTGTTGTCGTGCTGCCCTGATCTGTTGGCAGATCAGCAACATTGTCTGGCAGTTCTTCAACGGTCACATCGATGGTGATGATCTCATTGTTGCGCAGAACTTTGAACTCGTGCTCGGAGCCTGCCAGAAGACCGCCAACCGTGCGGGTAACGTGCGTGGAGTCATCCATATCGACGCCGTCGATTTCCAGAATGACGTCATTGCGGCGGAAGCCAGCGGAAGCCGCCGGGCTGTCTGTCACGACCTGAGCAACCAGTGCGCCGGTTTCGCCTTCATAGCCAAGTGCTTCGGCCATATCTTCAGAGAAGTTCTGGATAGAGACGCCGAGCCAGCCGCGGATCACGCGACCATTTTCAACGATCTGATCGGTGATCTGATTGGCGAGTTCTGCCGGGATGGCAAAGCCAATACCAACTGAGCCACCACTTGGTGAAACAATCGCTGTGTTCACGCCAATGACGCGACCATTCAGGTCAAAGGTCGGACCGCCAGAGTTACCGCGGTTAATCGCAGCGTCGATCTGGAGGTAGTCTGTGTAAGGGCCTGCGCCGCGCAGCTGGCGACCGTCAGCGGAGACGATGCCTGCAGTGGCCGTGCCGCCAAAACCGAACGGGTTGCCGAGTGCAACAACCCAGTCGCCGCGACGGACGTCCGCGTCGGTTTCGAACTCAACGAATGAGAATGTGCCAGGCTCAATTACGCGCAGGACTGCAAGGTCTGTACGCTCGTCCGTGCCGACGAGCTCGGCTTCCAGTTCACGGCCGTCTTCCAGCACGACCTGGATTTCAGTTGCGTCAGCGACAACGTGGTTGTTCGTTACGATCAGGCCATCGGCAGAGATAAAGAAGCCGGAACCGAGGGAGCGTGCTTCGCGTGTTTCCGGTTCGCCATCTTCGGGCGTGTTGAAGAACTCCTCAAAGTTCGGGTTGTTGCGGAAGAATTCGAACAGTTGCGGGTTCATGCCCTGCGGGCCTGCGACTTCACGTTCGGACACAACATTCACGCTGACCACGGCCGGGCTGACCTGCTCAATAAGCTCTGCAAAAGAGAGTGGTGCGCCGCGTGGCTGCTCGATGACAATCGGCTCGCCAGTGGCGGTCTGTGAAAGTGCTGGTCCGATAAGCGTTGCGCCCAGTGCCGTTCCGGCGACCAGCGCAGCAGACAATCCTAGGAATTTCGTCCGTGGTTGAATTTGCATCAGTGTCTTATCTCCTGATTAGACGGTTTGCCCTTTTCGAGGTGCGAATGTGGCGCAAGCTTTGTAATGTTTCCAATTAAAGTTCAGTTATGCATTCGATGGTCGGTATCGCCATGTTAACGTTCGTCTAAACTTTGTAATGTTCCGCCTATTTTAGGCGGGTCTCAATAATTGAGGCATGATTAAGGGTTTTGTGAACCGGACATTTATTTGCGATTTCTATAAGCTTGTCTCTCTGTTCACTTGAAAGTTTACCTTCAACATGCAGTTCGAGGGTGAAAACGTCTGGATTGCGCCCATTTTCATCAGTAAACTCTGCTTTGTAGTGGGTCACATTCACCTTAATGTTGTCCACCGACCAGCCTTTTCGGTTGAGATACATCCGTAATGTAATGGATGTGCAGGCGCCTAAAGCGGCGCTCAGATATTCAAATGGACCGGGGCCGGTGTTCAGCCCGCCAAGGCTTTCAGGTTCATCGGTGCGCAAAATATGCGACGAGGTTGAAACGAAGTTGGCGTATTCGCCTTCGCCCGTTTCCTGAACGGTGACGAGATTATGGTCGCCTGTTGCATCAGGCTGATCTGGTTCATTGCCCGCAAGGTAGCGCATGGCCCAGGCGGCAATTGCGTCAGCGGCAAATTCAGAATCATCCGGGTTGGTCAGCAAATGGTCTGCGCGGTCGAGACTGATAAAGCTTTTCGGGTGATAGGCAGCTGAGAACAGGTCTGTGGCATTATCAATGCCCACCGTTTCATCCATCGGGGAATGCAGGATGAGAAGCGGGCGCTTCAGAGCGCGGGTGGCTTCGAGCACTTTTGCTTCACGTACATCATCCACAAATTGACGTTTGATGGTGAAGCTCCGGCCCGCAAGTGTCACATCCGCCTGTCCGACATCTTCAATCCGGTCCAGTTGGTGCGAGATCTGATGCAGCACATGGTCAGCATGGGCGGGCGCACCAATGGTGGCGACGGCGCGGACATCATCAATCTGGCTTGCTGCGACGATGGCTGCTGCACCGCCAAGGCTGTGTCCGACAATCAGGTCAATCTGGCCAAACTCTTCACGCATCCAATTTGCCGCCGCGATAACGTCCTGCACGTTGGATGTGAAGCTGGTGTTTTCAAATTCACCTTCGGACGCGCCAAGGCCCGTAAAGTCAAAGCGCAGCACTGCGATACCGTGACGGGTCAGGTGACGGGATACGCGCGTAGCCGCCAAAATGTCTTTTGAGCAGGAAAAGCAGTGTGCAAACAGCGCATAGGCGCGTGGCTTACTGACAGGGCGTTCCAGCCGTGCGGCAAGCATGTCGCCGTCATGGCCTTTAAAGCTGATCTTTTCTGAAATCTGCACCATCCACCTCCGTTTGTTCGCAGATGGGGGCGGGGCGGGGCAATGTCTACTGGTGCGTGAGTTTGTTGTGTTCGCGTTATTTTTTGGCTGATCGCTGAAAACTGCAGGCAAATCAAAGCTGATCTCGCAGCGTCGTGAGCAAGATGTGTCTTTTCGTTTGAAACAAATGCCCTACACTCGCATCGCATGACAGTACTGCTTTCCAATCCTCCCGCGACGAAATTCTCTCACCCGGAGATCACAGCCAAAGGCGAACGTCGCGCCAGCGTCTCTTATACCGGCACGAAAACGCTCTGGTTTAACACCGGAACGCTTTGCAATATTGAGTGCGCGAACTGCTATATCGAAAGCTCACCTCGCAATGATCGGCTGGTCTATCTCACCCTGGCCGATGTTCAGCCCTTTCTGGATGAACTGAAGGCGGCGGGCGAAGCGCCGGTGGAGATCGGTATTACGGGCGGCGAACCATTCATGGCGCCGGAAATTATCGACATTCTGCGTGCGGCGCTTTCTGATGGGCATTCTGTGCTGGTTCTCACCAATGCCATGCAGCCTATGATGCGCCCACGTATTCAGGAGGGGCTGCTGGAGCTTCTGGAAACTTATGAAGACCAGATCACGCTGCGGGTGAGCCTTGATCACTATTCAGCTGAAAAGCACGACGAAGAGCGTGGTCAGCATGGATTTGTGCAAACCTGCCGCGGCATTGCCTGGCTGGCTGAAAATGGCTTCCGTGTCGCCATTGCAGGGCGGACCATGTGGCATGAGGATGAAGCCGAAGCCCGTGCGGCCTATGGCGAACTCATGGAAAAGCTGGGCGTCGATATCGACCCGGACGATGCGAGCGAACTTGTATTGTTTCCAGAAATGGAACCAGCCGACGATCCGCCGGAAATCACCACTGAATGCTGGGGTATTCTGAGTAAGGACCCAGGCGAGATCATGTGCGCGTCTCAGCGCATGGTGGTTAAACGCAAGGGCGCCGCCAGGCCTGTTGTGCTGGCCTGTACGCTCATCCCATATGACGAACGCTTTGAGCTTGGCGAAACGCTGGCTGAGGCGCGTCAGGACGTATCACTCAACCATTCATTCTGCGCGAGCTTCTGTGTGCTCGGCGGCGGGTCCTGTTCCGCCTGATAGGGAAATCAAAAATGAAACACGAGATTGTTCAGAACTATTATGGTTCAGAGCTGGCAGGCAGTTGCGACCTCAAAACCGATGCCTGTTCGACGCTGGAAGCACCGCGCGCTGATGTGAGCGCCGCGATCGCCGAAGTTCATGACAATGTGGCCTCTCGTTATTATGGCTGCGGCCTTGCCATCCCGCCTGTTCTGAAGGGGCTCAAAGTGCTCGACCTTGGTTCGGGCGCGGGACGTGACGTGTTCGCCATTGCGAAACTGGTGGGCGAGACCGGGCATGTGACGGGTGTGGATATGACGCTTGAGCAGCTTGATGTCGCGCGTGCTCATGAAGACTGGCATGCCGAAAAGTTTGGCTATAGCGCGCCAAACACCCGGTTCGTGGAAGGCTATCTGGAAGAGCTGGAAACGCTGGATCTGGAACCAGAAAGTTTTGATCTCATCATTTCAAACTGTGTGATCAATCTCTGCACGGATAAACCAGCTGTTTTTCAGGCGGCCTATAATCTTTTAAAGCCCGGCGGTGAGCTTTATTTCGCAGATGTCTATGCTGATCGCCGTATGCCGGATGAGCTGGTGAAAGACCCGGTTCTTTATGGTGAGTGCCTCTCCGGTGCGCTCTATTGGAACGACTATATCGCTATGGCCAAAGAGGTTGGCTTCACCGACCCGCGTATCGTTGAACACCGTCGTTTGGGCATTCTGGATCGTGAGCTTCAGGAAAAGCTGTCACCTATCCGCTTTGCGTCCGTGACTGGGCGTCTGATGAAGCTGCCTGCGCTGGATGCGGGCTGTGAGGATTACGGTCAGGCCGTGATCTATAAAGGTGGCGTTGAGGGCATGGAACGCGCCTTCAAGCTCGATTGTGACCATGTGTTTGAAAAGGGTAAGGTTGAGCCGGTGTGTGGCAACACGCTGTCCATGCTGATCGACAGCCGCTTTGCTGAGCATTTCCGCGTCATCGGTGATGGTCAGATGCATTATGGCCGGTTTCCGGGCTGCGGCGCGCCGGATGTATTCGCAGAAGCGGATGCGAAGCTGGTTTCCAACTCCACATCCAGCTGTTGCTGATCAGTCTTCGAGTTCTTCGGGCGGAGGTGGCGGAGGCTCATCTCCCGGCATAGGCGGCGGTGGGCGATCTCCGAAGCCGGGTCCGAACGGGCCGCCATCTGGTGGCGGAGGACGCCGTTCACGACCATCTTCCTCACCGCGCTCCGAATGTGGGCCAGTTCGCTCAAACCGGCGGGATGAGCGCTCTACCAGATCGCGACGTTGTTCTTCAGGCAGCGACATGAGCATATTGGTCAGGCGGGTATAGAAGCGCTCGCGCAGTTGAAACTCTGCGTTCCGGATTTCATTGAACGCCACGCGCAGCGCGTCTTCATCAACAGGTTCTTCTGCCAGCAATTCAGCGATGGTTTCGCGTGCTGAGCTCATCTGCTCACGGAGCGGAGCGGTCTCGCGCCATTCCTGAGCAAAGGCCTCACGCATCTCATCGCGCGCTTCACTGGGCAGTTCACGCAGCGCGTTGCGCGCCAGGCTTTCCTCGAACGGGCCGCCCATGCGTTCCGTCTGTTCGCCGCGCGGACGATCATTATGTGTTGCGCGCTTATCCTGTGAGAACCAGACCCCTACCAGCACACCCGCCAGAATGGCGTTCACGCAAATAGAGATGATGAACAGCGCGGGGAATGGCTTTTTCGTTTCACTCATCCGGCGTCTTCCTCTTGCCAGAATTCGCTGTCAAAGCTGCCTGCGGCGGCTGACAGGAATGCGTCCGCTTCGTCATCCAGGATGACAGGTTCCATAACGGACAGTCCGATAAATACGCCAAACACCATGCTGGCGAGTGCCATGCCTGCAGAGGTCATGACGCGAATGTTCAATATGCGTGAGAGCAGGCTTTCTTTTACGGCAGCGCGAGGTGCACTCGGCGCCAGGTCAAGAAGGCTCGCTTCAAACGAAGCGCTCGGCATGGCGACCGAGTACGAGTTCAGCGCGTCTTCCATGAAGAGCGCATCTTCCTGAATGGAGCGGCCATCGGCTGACTCAGAGAGCAGAACGCGCGCAGATGGCTGTTCCGCTTCGGGCCATGAGGAGAGCTCCGGGCCATGCAGATCTAGCAGAGTTTCAAAACGTTCGAGTTTCATCTGACTATTCCATTCGTCCCATCAATGCTGCACGTTCGCCTGCCAGTATCTGACGTAAGGATCTGCGTGCCCGCGACAATAAACTTTCCACGGCTTCGACCGAAATATCCAGTATTTCGGCGGTTTCCGGGTTTGAGAGGCCTTCATAGTGACTAAGGAGCAACGCTGCTCGCTGGCGTTCGGGAAGGGTTTCAATTGCTTCTTTCACGCGGACTTCGGTTTGCTTTTCCTGCATCTGGCCTGCCGGGCCGGAGGCGTCGTCTGCCATGTCAGGAACTTCGTCCATGCCAGTTTCACGTTTCTTTCTCAGTCGATCGTAACATTGGTTCACCGTGACACGGTGAAGCCAGGTTGAAAATTTCGCCTTGCCGGATTCCCATTTTCCGGCCTGACGGAAGACCTTGATGAAGACTTCCTGAGTCACGTCTTCTGCATCTTCGCGATTGCCAAGCATGCGTTGCGCGACGGCAAGAACCTTCGGGCTATACTGATTGATGAGCATAGCTGACGCTTGGCGGTCGCCGTCCGCACATCGCCTCAACAGGGCCTCATCATCTGGAATCATCAACACGTTTCCCACCACTGGAAACGGCAGGTTGCCGGAACGAGGGAGAACCGACAACCCACCTGTTAGACCAGATTACTCAGGACGCGGACCGCGCTCACCGCGGTCGTTCTCGCCAAAGCGTGGTCCGTGTGGGCGATCGCCGTGGCGTTCGCGCATCTGACCGCGCATAGCTTCGCGTTCTGATTCATCAATGATGCCGTCACCATTGCTGTCGATACGGGAGAACATTTCGCGTGGACGCGTTGTGAACTCTTCGAGGGACAGGACACCGTCTTCATTGGTGTCGAGGTGAGCAATCATTTCAGCTGTGCGTCGGGCTTCGCGCTCGCGGCGTTCAGCTTCACGCCGGGCTTCTTCGAAACCCAGAACTTCTTCAGCGCTGACCAGGCCGTCGCCGTTTGCGTCAATATCCGCAAAACGGGAGGTTTCCTTTGCCTGAATTTCCTCCAGTGAGATGTTGCCATCTTCATTGGTATCAACTTCAGCCAGACGCGGTGCAGGAGGGCGGTGACCTTCACCGCGACCCATGCCGCCCGGGCCTTCCTGAGCTACGGCGATGCCGAGTCCAAGAACGGATACGCCGAGAAGTGCGCCAGCAATCAGGGGAGATTTTTTCATAACGTTGTCCTCAGTTAACTCTGGCCGGATGTGTTCCGTGCCATGTTAACGGTTCAACGCATGGGGGTTGTGCATTCCGTCGTCACCTACTGCAGTTTTCTGCAGAACATGTCCCAAACACGCAGTTGGTGTTGCTCAATTGCATCAATTACGGCGCTGAAATCATTCAGTTTTAGAGATTTTGCAGTAATCCGTTGCAAAGCTGCAGGCCATTCTGCAGCTGGCAGCATCTGATCGAGCGCGGCGCGTTGATAGGCCTGAATGGTGCAATAGGTGTGATAGGCTTTCGAAAGGGTGTCAGCGTCTTCTTCTGAATAAAGCTTTTCCTCAACCGCAATGCGCAGCACCTCAGACACAGTGCGCGTGCCCCAGTTTACAGTTGGATTGGTCAGCTGAAGGATCTGAACCAGAAACTCCACATCAATCATGCCGCCCTTGGTCAGCTTGATGTCGAGGTCATGCCTTGGCGGGCGTTCCTTGATCAGACGGTCGCGCATATCGCGGGCATCGGCTTTCAGCTGCGCCGGAGGTCGAACCGTTGAGAGAAGCGCTTCTTTGGCTGCTGTGACTTCAGCGGCAAGACTGCGATCACCGGCAATGACGCGAAGCCGGGTGAGCGCCATATGCTCCCACGTCCAGGCTTCATTGGCATAATATTCCTGAAATGCGCTGAGACGCACGGCCACGGGACCAGCGCGCCCGGATGGGCGCAGCTGCATATCGGCTTCATAGAGCAGGCCTTCCTCGGTCTGGGCGGACAGCGCTGTGATCAGGCGCTGCGTCGCTCGCGTGAAAAACTGCGTCGCGCCTTGTGCTTTGTCGTCTGGAGAGAAAACCACCATCAGGTCGAGGTCTGATGCGGCGGTGAGGCTGCGGCTGCCCAGCTTTCCAAGGCCGCAAATCACCCAGCGGCCGGGCGCGTCACCCAGTTTCTTTTCCGCTTCACGCAGCGCGACAGGCGTAAGCGCCTGAATGCAGCTATCTGCCAGGTCTGCAAAGCACCGGTCGGCCGTCTCGGCGACGTCTGGCTCGTTCAGCAATTTAAAGCGGATACGGAAATGCGCGTCGCGAAAATTGCGACGTACTTCATTCATCGCGTCTTCAAAGTCATAACCGCCGGAAAGGCCAACATCTGCAATTGCAGAGAAGTGCCCACATGTATCTTCCGACAAGTCCTCGACAAAACCGCCATCCAGAAGGCTCTCAAGCAGTTCCGGGCGGCCTGCCAGATCGCGCGACAGACGCGGCGCCATGGAAAAAATATTGATCAGGTCAGACAGGATGACCGGATTGACCGTCAGAAGTGAAAGCGTCTGAATACCCGCCGACAATCCATGCAGGAAGGTTTTGAGGCCTGAATAGGCCGCATCCGGGTTTCCGGTATCCGCCATGAGCTGAAACAGGCGTGGTTCCAGCGCGGTAAGAAGCTGGCGACCACGTGCCGTGCGCGTGGCGCGTATGGTTCCCCGGTGCCAGCCCTGCACATCAGCGATAATGCGCTCTGGTTCTGAAAAGCCGAGCCCCTGAAGCGTTTTGACGGTTTCAGGGTCGATATCTACACCTGTGAAGACGAGATTGCCTTCAACGCCCGAAAGCGGGGTGGTCGCCTGAAACAGATCTGAATAATGGGCGTGAACGCCTTTGCGCAGCTCGCTGATATCTTCGTCAAACGGGGGCAGGGCGTCATAGCCGCAAAGCTGGGCCACGCGGGTGCGTTGCTCTTCGCGGTCGGTCAGGCTGTGCGTATGCTCGTCATTCAGCATCTGAATACGGTGTTCTACGCCGCGCAGCAGACCATAGGCACCGATGAGATCGTCCGCTGTTTCCTGAGTGATATGACCTTCGGCCGCCAGTGCGGTGAGCGCATCAATCGTTCGGATATTGCGAAGGGCAGGGTTTCGTCCGCCATGAATGAGCTGTTGTGTCTGGGCGAAGAACTCAATCTCACGAATGCCGCCCCGGCCGAGCTTTACATCAAATTCCGGGTCGCTCAGCCCCTGATGGCCGCCCGTCGCATGGATTTGCTGTTTAATGGCGCGAATGTCTTCAAGCGCCCAGAAGTCCAGATGCCTACGCCAGACAAAGGGCTCTAATTCGGTGAGAAAGGCTTCCGCCGCCTGAAAGTCGCCAGCGCAATTGCGGGCCTTGATATAGGCCATGCGTTCCCAGTTCTGGCCGACGCTCTCATAATAAAGTTCAGCAGAGGCCGTTGAGACCGCGACGGGCGTAGATCTTGGGTCCGGACGCAGCCGATGGTCGACGCGCAAAACATATCCGTGCTCGCTTGGCTGTTCGAGGATTTGCGACATGTGCTGAATGATGCGTTGTGCGGCTTCGCCTGCCGTCATTTTTCCGGTTGGAAACAGCTCACCATCATACATGGAGACAATGTCGATATCGCTGGAATAGTTCAGCTCTTTCGCGCCGAGTTTCCCCAGTGCGAGAATGAAAAGCCCCGGAACGATCTGGTCTTTGTCGGCCCACTCAATCCAGCCTTTTTCATCCGCCCGAAAACAGGCAAGTCGCAGCGCGGCCTGAACGGCGGCGTCGGCGAAATCAGAAAATGAGAGGGTGACAGCTTCCCAATCCCATTCGCAGGAGAGGTCGAGACTGGCGAGCGATAAATGCACATCGGCTTTGGCTTGTCGCAGAATGCGGCGGGCATCGGTCTCATCGTGGTCAGCTTTCAGACCGCGGACTTTCATGATCGCGGTGCGAAGTGTCGTTTCGCCGCCAAAGTCTGCAATGTCGGAAAGCGTGGCAGAACGGGTCCGGCAAAGTCGCTGTAGATATGGCGCTATGCCTGTTGCGCAAGTCAGCGCGGGCACCGCATTCTGATGCGTATCCAGACCCGGAGCAGGTCCACACTTGGGAGGCGACAGACTGAACATGTGTTCTGTCTGACAGTGATCGCGAATGCGTTCAACTCGTTTTAGAGGCGAGTTGAAATTTGGTCGATCAACCCGGAACCTGAAATGCGTTCAGAATGTCCTCGCCAATGCGCTTTGGCTTTCGGGTGGCGATGTCCAGCTGACACCATTCCATGCGGGAGAATGAAGAGAACCGTTTCGCGCCCGGCTTTCGGATATCTACAAAACGTTCAAAACGCGGGCCTTTTGCCCAGCCGAGCCAGGTGCGTGCAATGGCGGTTTCGCCGGGAAGTATCTGGTCGCGATAGTCGATTTCATGGCGCAACAGCACAAAGACGAAATTGTCTTTCAGGATTTGCGGCGCGACATGTTCCCAGTGTCCAACGGCAACTTGCTCCACCCAGCGCACATAGCTGGCATTGTTGACATGACCCAGCTGATCAATGTCGCTGGGTTGCGGCGTGATCTCGAGCGCAAAGGCGCTTTCAAAGTCCACCGCGCCAAGGCCGGTCTGATTTGAAAAGTCAGTCATGGGGAACTCTTTGTCTTTCGTCTGGACATTGCCCTAAAAGTTCCGCAAAGCCTCGTCTATGACTGACGCAACGGAACAAGCCGAGAATTCTCCGCAGGGCGGTAAAAACCCTGTGAGAGATGCAATTCTTGAGCAGGTGAATAACGCAAAAGAGGCACGTACGGTTTCGCCGGAAGACGTCGCCCGCGCTGTATCCGCCCAGAATTGGAATAAGCTCATTCGCGATGTGCGCGCCGAAGCGGTGCGCCTCGCCAAAGAGGGGCAGATTTCAATCTATCGCAAAGGCCGTGAGGTCGATCCTGATGATTTCAAAGGGGTCTGGCGTCTTGGCCTTCCGGGATTGAGTAAACCGCCCAAAGACGAAGACGCCAGCTCTGATTAATTCAGTTTTGTCAGTTCGGCGCGGCCTGCACTCATAAAGCAGGCATGGGTGAAGACGCTGAGGTCTGTCGGGTTGATCTGACGGATATCCGCGAGGCCCGGCAAAGCATGGTGTGCATCTTCAAAGCTGCGGCTGATCTGTGAGATCATCACAATGATATGCCCGATCATTTTGGCTGATTGCTTCAGGGCGGTCAGCTGTTCTGAAAGATCGGGCAGAGATCGGTTCCGATCCAGCATTTGCAGGTAATCGACCACGATGAAGGACGGCGTCTGGCCTGTCTGTTCCAGAATATAGTCCGCGCAAATCTCTTCTGAGGTATCGACTGTAAGCGCCGGTGTCGCGGCAATACCCAGACCGGACAGCCGGTTGTCTACCGTTTGGGCATGGTCTTCCAGTGTGAAGATATGGCTGTGCCAATCCGCCTGAAGGGCAGCTTGTGCGAGTTTTAGCGCGAACAGGGTCTTTCCCTGTCCCGGGCGCGCCCCGAGCAGGACCATGTCACCTGCGTTGAGTTCGCTAAACATCTCACGAGCAATGTCTTTCTCGGGTGCGGCAGCCGCCAGATGGCTCCACGCCTGAAAGCCCTCATCGCGGGCAATGCTGTCCAGTGCCGCATTGAGGGGAATGCCGTCTTTTCGCGCTAGCTTTTTTGCTTTGCGCTTCAGATAATAAATCGGTGCTGAGGGTGTCATGTCGAAACCGTCTCCTGATGAGCGTTTCTCGCAATCCCTCCTTATGCGCCGCTCTCAAAAGAGTGGTTTGAGTTAGATCTGCCCTGCAGGAAACTGCTTCCCAATGGAGGGAGGAGGCACGGGCCGTGCACAGGATCACTATGCCCGATTCCGGTTGATTGCTCCAGCACTCCAGAGTGTCGTTTAAACGCTCAACAAATTCTGACGGACGAGAAGCGCGCGCATGGCGGCCAGCTCATCATCGCTGAAAGCGCGGCATGGAACCCAGCGTGCGCCCATATGCGCGGTGAGGATGGAAAGTCCAGTTGGTTTGAGTCTGACATTCTGCACCTGATCCCATTTGAACCCGATGAGATTGCCGTCTGCATCCTGTATCAGCGCGCCGCCTTCATCGAAGGTGTAGACGCATTGGCGCTGGGTCTCTGTGAGGCGGGAAAAGCTGACCAGCATGAGGGTAAATTGCCCAAGCAATGCCATGAGCGGAACGAACATCACCAAAAGGATGACGAAGGCGAAGAGCTGATAAATTGAAAACCCGTACGACATGCCATCAAGCAGCCATGCCACGACACCAAGTACGACCGATACGATCAGCCAGAGCCGCGTATTGCGCCACAGATTGGAAGAGAACCAGTCGATCTGATCATTGCGGGTCAGGTCTGCGGTTACTTCAATCGGCGGCGTCACGGCTGTTGTCATTGGGAGGCGTCCCAGCGGGCAAAAATGGCGGTCGGCAGGTTCACATCACGTGAGCTTTCCGGAATGACCATTTCACCGGTTGTGATGGTGCCACCAAGGCCTTCCAGATGGTCACGTAGTGACTGCGCCAGTGCGAGATAGGACAGGCGCACGGCGTAAACGGTCGAAATGACGAATAATGGCTGGTCAGACAGAACGACGCGGCACAGCTCTAACAGCTCGGGCAGGTTTTCTTCCAGACGCCAGGTTTCATTCTTCGGACCACGACCGAATTTTGGCGGGTCCAGAACGATGGCATCATAGGTGTTTTCCCGGCGAACTTCCCTGCGCATGAATTTTAGCGCGTCATCTGCAATCCATCGGATCGGCTTATCGCCAATGCCGGAAAGGTCCTGATTGGCTTTGCCATAGCCATTGGATTTCGGGCTGGCATCCAGATGGGTCACCTGCGCGCCGGCCTGTGCGGCGGCAAGGCTCATCATGCCGGTATAGCCAAACAGATTGAGCAGTTTGATCGGGCGGCCAGCAGCGCGGATTTTCTCCTGCGCGTGTCGCCAGTGAACGGAGTGTTCCTGAAAGACACCCAGATGGCGAAACGGCGTGCGGCGCACTTCAAAAGACAAGCCCTGCCAACCCATCTTCCAGTCATCTGGCATTTTTGGATTGGCTTTGATCCAGTTACCGCGCTCATCATCGCCAGAGGATGAGAAGACAGCGTCGGCTGTCCATGTATCGGTCGGGTTGTTCGGTGCCCAGAAGGCCTGAGGGTCCGGGCGATCGGTCGTCTGGCTGCCAAAGCGCTCCAGCTTCCGGCCATTGCCGGAATCGAGTAGCTCATAATCGCTCCAGTCATCTGCTTTCAGAAGAACCGGATCAGAAATTACTGGTGTCCCACTCATTGCGCATACCCCCGGCTGCCCCAGGCGGCATAGACCATGAGCGCCGTTGCTGTTGCAAGGTTCAGACTATCTGCACCATCACGCATGGGAATGTGAGCGAGTGTATCGCAGGCGGCTTCGAAATGGTCTGGCAGGCCGCTCTGTTCATTGCCCATAATGATGATGCTTGCATCGCCATAAGCCACTTCATGATGGGGCGTTTTGCCATTCATGCTGGCGGCGGTCATGGTAAGGCCGGAGCTTTTCTTCCACGCCAGAAAGTCGTCTTCGCTGGCATAGTAAAACGGCATGGCAAAGAGAGAGCCCATGCTCGCACGGACAGCTTCAAAGCTATAGGCATCGCAGCAATCGCCGATGAGAATGACGCCATTTACATTGGCAAAGTCAGATGTGCGCAGAATAGTGCCGAGATTGCCCGGGTCGCGAACCTGATAGAGCGCCAGAAGCGTGCCGGATTTGACGTCTTTCGCCGGAACATCTTTCAGCGACAGTGTGCGCGGTCGGAAAGTGGCAAGCACAGTTTGCGGGTTGTCCTTGCGCGCGATCTGCGCCAGCAGGCGAGGGTGCATGAGAAGCGATTGCGCACCCTGACTTTCAGCGCGCGAGACAAGGTCTGCGACATAGCTTCGTTCCATGCCTTCGGGCGATGAAATAATCTGCACTGGCTCCCAGCTATAGCTGAGCGCTTCTTCAATCAGGCGCGCGCCTTCGGCCAGAAAGGCGTTCTGTTCGCGGCGGCCTTTCTTGCGCTCAAGCGTTTTGAGCATTTTGACCTGAGGATTGCCCCCGCTGGTAATCACCAATGGCGCTGAATTATCCTCTGATTTCTGGTTCGTCGTCATATCTTTGCCCGGTTTCGCTGCGATCCATTCTGATCAGGTTGAGGACCGTGCGCGAGTGAAATTTTGCTCCGCAATGTGGGGAGACAGCGAACACATACATGTTTCACAGGCGAACCCTAATTTATGCGCTGCTGATCCTTGCTGGGGCGATGGCCTTCGCGGTGGTGTGCTGGTTTGCGGTATATGCTGGTCCGGTCACACCTGACAAGTTTGAAGCGCGATTGCAGGAAAATGCGAGCCAGGCACTAGCCCCGCCCGAATATGACTGGGCGCAGGTCGAGGTGACGGGCCATTCGGCTGTGCTGCGCGGAGAGGCACCGACAGCAGAATTGCAGGATCGCGCTTTGCAGCGCGTGCAATTATCTTCCGGTCGCGGAGGGTGGTTTCGCGGCGGGCTGCGCCATGTAAGCGATGAGACGCTCCTTATGCCGCCTGTTTCGCCTTATACGCTGACAGCCACCAAGCATGGTGATGATATTGTGCTGGCCGGCTTTCTTCCATCGCCCGACGCAAAGACGCGCCTGCAAGAAGTCCTCGAAGCCGAACATGTCGACCCTTATCATTTGCGCTTTCACGTGGACTATCGCGATGGGGTGCCGGAAGGCGACTGGATCGGGGCGGCGAGCCTGGGGCTGCGCCAGCTTGTGCGTTTGCTGGACGGAGAGCTGGTGCTCACTGAGCGGCGCATTTTGCTGACAGGTATGGTGAGCGATATTGAAGTCCGCAATGACATCACTGTACGGATGGCGCGGCCGCCTTCGGGCTATGGCGCGAATGTCGAAATTGAAGGTAATCCGGTCTGGACGGCGCGGCTGACGGGCGACCGTCTTATTCTGTCAGGCGCTGTTCCTGACGCCGCCCAGCGGACAGAGATTTATGAACTGGCTGACCGTTTATTCGATGGTCCGGTCGAAAATGAAATGGGCATACGGCCCATGCGCGAAACGGACTGGGTGCGCGGCGTCGAAGCCGCCCTGCCAAATTTTCTGAACCATCAAAGCGGCGTCATGGCCTATATGGGCGATGAGCTGGTCATTGAAGGTCGTGCGACGCCATCGGTAATCGATTTTCTGAGAGAGGATTTTGTGCGGGTGGGCGTCTCAACAGAGTTCTCGCTGAACACTGTTCCGGCCGCAACGCCGCTTGATGCGTTCCGAGCGCTTTTGGAAACCGGTGCGCCGCCAGATCAGGCCGTATGCGAAACGGCACTTCAAGAAGCCTTGACGCTGGGGCCGATCAATTTCGAATACGCCAGTGATGAGCTTAGTCGGGAAACAGGTCGGGTTCTGGATGGTGTGCAGACCGTATTACAGACCTGTGATCAGTTCCGCTTTGTTGTCGACGCTGCAACACATGCAGATGGACGTCGGATTGCACTCCAAAACCTCACAGAAGATCGTCAAACGGCGTTTGCCAGCTATTTCATTGCTCGCGGAGTTCCTTTAGATCAGATTGAATTATCAGAGGTTCGTACAGATCAGACAGGTTTGCCGGTGACGGTAAGCATGGATCAGGATCGGCAAATCTCAATGCGTTTGAGGGAGTTGGAGGATGATTGAACTGCTGACCAGCCTGTGGGCTTATCTGGCAGGTGCAGGGATCATCGGTCTGATATTGGGTTGGGCTGTGCGCGGTGCGTTTCTTCCGCGAGCCAGAACTGTAACTGTCACCGCTCCCGAAACCGTTGTGACCGCGCCGGGATTGTCGGCTGAACAGCGCGAGAAAATTCAGCGCGCTGATGAGCTGGAAACGGCGCTTCAAACGGCCCAATCCCGCATGACGGAGATGCAAGGGCTGGTGAACAGTCTGAAAGCCGATGTTGAAACAGCCAAAGCGGAAAACGCTGCTGTTCAGCATGCAGAACTGGAAGTCAGTGAAGATGACTCCCGGGCGATCTGGAATGAGCGCTATCTGAAATCCCGTATTCGCGTGCTGGAAGCTGAGCTGGTTAAAGATGCTGACGCTGCGCCGGTCGTCTCTGAACCCGTTGCTGTGCAAACTTCGGAACGCGATGCGTGGATGCAAAAATACTATTCAGCTCGCGTGGCGGTGCTGGAAAGCCAGCTGAAAGAGGCTGAAGAGCCAGTGCCTGCAGGTGAGCCTGAAGGCGTGGTGGCGGCCGAACGTATTGAAGCGGCGCTTACGCTGTCGGAAAAGAAGAGCCTTGAAGCTGAAAACGCTGCGTTGAAAGCGGATCTGGAAGAAGCTGTTGCTCGCCTGTCTAAGGTTGAAGACCAGCCTGCAGCTGAGCCGGTGCCCGCAAAAATGAATCGTGAGGATGCGGCCAAAGCCGCACGACTGTCCTGGCAGAATAAGTATCTGCAATCGCGTGTGACTTATCTTGAAAATACCGGTGGGCGGGCGATGGATGATGATGTCGCTGTCAAAGACGCTTCGGCGCCAGTTGACCCGATCGAGTTGGAAACGCTCCGGTCTGAAATCACGGTCCTGAAAGCGGAATTATCTCGTGATACCTCCGGTCATGGTGATGCGGAGCAGGAGCTGGCACGCCTTCGCTGGCGCAATCGCTATCTGGAAGGTCGCCTGAAATATCTCGAGGCATCGTCTGGCGACCCGGACGCAGATGTCGAGCCCTCTGCGCCGAAGGCTCCATCTGGTTCAGTCGCTGAAGCCGCTGCCTCCACTGCCACAGAAGAAACTCGCCCGACATCACTTGATGCCCCTGATGGGGACGCAGACGATCTGCAACGCATTGGCGGTATCGGCCCGAAGATCGAACTCATTCTGAACGAGCTGGGTATATTCCATTTTAGTCAGATCGCAGCCTGGACGCCGGGGGAAGCCGCATGGATTGATAGCTATTTGCGCTATCAGGGCCGGGTCATCCGCGAAGAATGGGTGGCGCAGGCCAAAGAGCTCAGTTCCGGGGCAGCAGCCTGAAGCGCTGATGTGCGCGCAGGTTGAAAGGACATCAGATGACACAACGCAACCAGCAACTGGGGGATATGTTTCCAGCGGCTGTGTTCTGGGCCGTGTTTGGTTTTCATGTTGTTCAGTATCTGCTGACTGAGCTGGTCCGGCTTCATATGAATCTGGATTATGAAAGTGCGCGGATGATCTGGGGCATGCTGCTTGATGCAAACCATCCGGCGCGTCTCGCAAGCGGTGGCTTTGTCGAACTGATTGTTGGCTGGTTCTGTTTCCTGCATTTCAGGCGGAACGGGCTGGCAGGCGACGTCCTTATGCCGGGTCATATCGGTACTCTTTCAATCTTCGTCGCCAGTCTCGGTGTGATGATTGTTCCAGAACTGGTTTACGATTTCGCCAGCCAACTCATCCCGGAAGATGGACAGGGGCCAGCACTTTACCGCGAAGGGCAGTCGGCGGCTTTTTTGCCTTCACAGGCATTGGGCGTGTTTTTGCTGATTATTGTGGTTGCGCCCGCCATTGAAGAGTTTCTTTTTCGTGGCGTCTTCATGAGTACAATGCTGGCACGTGGTTGGGCTGACTGGGTGGTCGTGTTGATTTCAGCCATCGGATTCACCTTCCTGCATCAGCAATATACCGGTTTTGGTATGGCGGTGATTTTTCTCCTGGGTGCGGGCCTTGGATATATGCGTATCTGGTCGGGCGGTGTTTTGCTGCCGTGGATCGGGCACCTGGCCTTCAATCTGAAGGCGTTCGTCTTGTCTTATATGTTTGTGATGCAATAATCAGCGAGCTGAGTTTAGCCTTTCGACTTCTCCGCAAGCGCGCTGGCATTTAATTCCCAGTGAACGCCATCAAAGGCATGCATTTCCACCTGCTGGAACGCACCCGGTTCATCCAGACACCGCCAAGTGATGGCAAATCCATCCGGGTTTGAGCGCGGCGTGTAAAAGCTTTTAATTCCGCAGACAGAACAGAAAGTGTGCTTCGCGACATGCGTGTTGAAGGTGTAGGCCGTCAGCTGGTCTTCACCCGAGATCAGGCGGAAACGGCTGGCCGGCACGATAGTATGTGCGTTCTGTGCTTTCATGCAGATCGAGCAATTGCAGTCTTCAACTTCAATGCATGAAGGCAGCGCGACCTCAAAACGGACGGCGCCGCAATGGCAGCCGCCCTTATGCCATTTCATCTCGTCAGTCATAAAATACCGGTGGCCTTTTATTGAACCAGGGTTTTGCCTCTTCCAACTGCGCAGCGAGCCGGAAGAGAATGCCCTCATCGCCATAGCGCGCACCAAATTGCATGCCTATAGGCAGATCATTGTTAGACCAGTGCAATGGCACAGACATGGCTGGGCAACCTGTCATGTTGAATACCGCAGTGTGCGGCGCGAAGCTTGTGACGGCTTGTGTATAAGCCTCTTTGTCTTCGCGCGAGAGGCTGAGGTCGCCGAGGAATAGCGGCTCTTTGGACATTGTGGGCATGAGACAGACATCGTAATTGCCTGCATCCATCCAGTTTTCGAATTTAATCGCCGCCTCTTGGAAGGCTGCGTCGGCTCTCGTCATTTCGGCCATCGGAACCGAATGACCAAGCTGAGCCATATCGTGTGTGAGGGGTTCTAAATCATCGTCCTGAATTTCGCGGCCCAGCGCTCGCGCGCGGTCTGCCGTGAGCGCGGCAATATTGCCAGCGATAACCATGACGAGTGACTTACCGAGAAGTGCTCCATCCAGCCCCGGATCAGTATCTTCGACCCAATGACCCAGATCCTGCAAAAGCCGAACAGTGTCATAAAGCCCCTTATGGGCATCCACATCGGGCTTTGTCCCGTTTGGTGCGTTTACCCACAGAGCGACGCGTAAGGGGCGCGGCTTGTCCTGTAACTGGTCCAGATATGGTGGATAGCGATCAGGTGCGACATAACGCGATCCGATTTCGCGGCCCATTGTGAGGTCCATCAGGGCGGCGCTGTCACGCACACTTCGGGAGACGGCATGCACGGTGGAGAGCCCGTACCAGCCTTCTGTCCGGCCGGGGCCCATGGGAATGCGCCCGCGCGAGGGCTTCATGCCGAATAGGCCGGTACAGCCTGAAGGGATGCGGATAGATCCCCCGCCATCACTTGCCTGTGCGAGCGGCAGGACGCCGCTTGAAACTGCTGCCGACGCGCCGCCGGAAGAGCCGCCGGACGTACGCTTCGTATTCCACGGGTTCCGGGTTTGCCCGAACAGCGCACTCTCGGTTGAGGTTGTAAGGCCGTATTCCGGGCTGGTCGTCTGTCCGAAGGTGACAATCCCTGCCTTGCGATAGCGCTCTACGATGGTGGAATTACGCTCGGCGACAAAGTCTCTGAAAAGGCGCGAACCGGAGGTGAGTGGCGCGCCTTTGACCTCTACGCCGAGATCTTTCGTCATGAATGGAACGCCCGAGAGTGGTCCTTCAGGCAGGCCTTCGGCGATCTGGGCGCGAGCAATGTCCGGAAAGAGCGCTGAAACGCAGTTCAGGTCTTCACTGGCTTTTTCGGCGCGTGACAGCGCTTCATCCAGAAGCTCGTCTGGGCTGACCTCTTTTTTTGCGACGAGTTCTGAAAGTCCCATCGCGTCGTATTCAGAATAGTTTTCCATGTTTCTCCCCTTTTGTTTTAGGGCAGAGTTTCAGGTTTTTTCTGACTTGTCAGGTCAAAGCTAAGTCTCGCTCGGCTCGACGGGCTCCCAGAGTTCCACTTTACGACCGTCCGGGTCCATCAGCCAGGCGAACTTCCCATACTCATAGCTTTCAGAGGGCTGGATCTGTTCAATGCCTTCGGCTTCAAGGCGTTTCAGCACGCCTTCTAGGTCATCCACCATGAGATTGATCATGAAGGGCAGTTCGGACGGCTTGAAATAGTCGGACTTTTCAAACGGGGCGAAAATGGATTGCGCGCCCTTTGGAAAGGCTTTTGCCGCGTCGGACTGGACAAAACTCCAGCCACCATATTCGCCCGGCGCATCGCCAATGACTTTCTTATACCATTCTTTGGTCGCAGCCACGTCTGCGCACTGAATGAAAATGCCACCAAGGCCAATAACTTTTGCCATGAAAATCCCCGTTCTGGTGGCAGTCTGTCATAATTTCTCGTGACTGTCAGGTTTTGACATTCGTTATGGCTGGGTGAATTTCGAGCGCCGCTTTTAAACGCAGAACTTCCGGGCAGATTGGCTGGATTTTTCCATGATGCTGGTTAGAAGGGAAAGAAGGCATGTTTAGTAGTGGGGGAATGAATGGCCGGAATGCGATATCGCTTTGATATTGATGGCATGCGGGCCATTGCGGTTATTGCCGTTGTCCTGTTTCACCTCGACATTCACGCGCTCGCGGGCGGCTTTGTCGGCGTCGACGTCTTCTTCGTGATTTCGGGGTTTCTGATCACCAGCATTATTTGGGGCAAGAAACAGAAAGACAGTTTCAAGCTTAGCGATTTCTATCTGGGGCGGATCAGGCGCTTATTCCCGGCGCTGTATGTGACGGTGATCGCGACCTTTATTGCTGCCGCGTTTATTCTCTCGCCTTTTGATTTTGCAGCCTTTGCGAAGTCGGCCATCGCGTCGCTCTTCTCTGTGTCGAACATTCTTTTCTATTCTGAGGCAGGGTATTGGGACACGTCTTCAGATATGAAGCCGCTTCTGCATACCTGGTCACTGGGTGTGGAGGAACAATTCTATCTCTTCTGGCCGCTATTCGTGGTGATGTGCGCGACCTGGCTGAAGAAGATACCGTTCATTCTGATGCTGCTCGGCGTGACGTTGATCTCTTTCTTCGTGACGCTCTGGTTTACCGGCGTCGACACATCAGCGGCCTTCTATCTTTTCCCGTTCCGTATTTTCCAGTTCTCCGCAGGTGCCGTGATAGCTTTCGGTGTGCGCCATGCCTTGGTTGCTGCGCCTTTGAAATCTGCGATTGTTCGCGATGTGTTGATGCTTGCAGGCCTCGTCATCACAATTGCCTGTGTGTTCCTGTTCGGTGACGAAACACTCTTCCCGGGCTGGAATGCGGTGCCGCCAACCGTCGGTGCCTTGCTTCTGCTCTATGCTGGTTGTGGTGAGAACGGGCAGGGCCCGCTCGGGCGCGCTATCCTCACCAATCCGGTGAGCTTGTTCTTCGGGCGTATTTCCTATGCGCTCTATCTCGTGCACTGGCCGGTCATTGTGCTCTATCGCTATGAGACGGGCCTCGATTTCAATGTGCTCGAGCAAGTCGGCATGTTCGTTGTCATGCTCGCTCTGGCGGTTGGCGTGCATTATGGCGTTGAGCGCCGCTTTTATCGCCGCGATCATTCTGTACGCGAAGGCAAGGCGCTCTCTCAGGGCGGGTTTGCGTGGCGTACGATTGCGATCGGCTTCGTCATGTCTGCAGTCGCGGGTCATGCCGTCATGTCGAGCGGTTGGGTATGGCGCTTTCCAAACATTATGCTGACACCAGACCAGATCCGCGAGGGCCAGCAATTGCGGTTCGTGAACTTCCGTGCGGAATGCAATGTGGCTGACTTCCCTGATGGTGAGGCCTGTCAGCCAGAAAGCCCGGATGCACGCAATGTGCTGTTCCTCGGCAATTCACACGAACCAGATGCCTATAACTTTATCTCAGCGGGCTATGGCGATGACCCGACGCTGAATTTCATTACCTTCGGCCAGATCAACCGGTGCCAGAACCAGCGACGTGAAGCGCAAGGCTGGCGCACGGACAATGCAGATTGTCAGGCGCGTCTGGATGCGTTGTTCGACCCGGAATTTGTGAACCAGCTGGATGTGGTCGTGTATGGCGCAAACAAGCCTTTCGACCCGAATAAGAACACGCTCTTCACCATGATGGCGGATCTGAAGGACATTCATGAAGGCGAGCTGCCGATCATTCTTTATGGCGGCTATATCAACACCAATGTGCCGTGCTCTCGGATCATTGAGGAAACCGGCTCAACAGATGGCTGTAATGACGCTGAGAATGTTTCCTATTTCGAAACCGATCCGACAAATGAGGCCATGTATGCCGAAATGATGTCGCTGACGGATTTCTATGTAGACCGGATTGAAGTGAACTGCCCGGGTCGCGAATTGGCCGCCTGTGAAACCCAAACGCCAGACGGCGTGCCATACGCTTATGATGAGCATCACCTCTCGCTGGAGTTTGCAGAATATGCAGGTCGCCAATATGCGGCGATCCATCCAAACCTGTTCGATGATGTTCTGTCTGGAGACGTCTCTCAGCCCGATATTGAGATCGAAGTTGTCGACCCTGCCGATCTGCCGGCGGTTTCTGAAGCCAATCAGGCCGGTCTCCTGACTATTCTCGGCGAAGCTGCGGCCTTCCAGCGCGAGCGGCCTGTAGAGGTGAGTGAATATGAGGGCGGCTATTTGCTGCGCAGAAATAATCGCCAGTTCAATGAGGACCGTGTTGGCGGGAATACTGGCGTGGCGCATATCGAACTGACAGGCGAGCGTGAAGCGGCGCTTTCCGGCCACTCTGTTCATATCACTGTGTCAGGCATTGCGCGGGATGCTACGCCTGTCTGGCTGCAATATTCTACGAATGAGCGTGGTCATTCCGGATGGGTGGAGTTCGAGGTTGAGGCTGGCGAATTTACACTGGAAATGGACTATGATGTGCCTGAGATGAATTATGGGCGCGGTGACTATTTCGGCGTGATCCCGTTCGATGCGCACATCTTGATTCAGGACGTCAGCTTCGAAATCACAGACTAATGTGAAACGACAAAGCCCGACGCATGGGCGACGGGCTTTTGATGCTCACTATCATCTATTCCGCAGCGACGGCGTCGAATTCTGCTTTCCATTCCGTCATCAGTGCACGGTTGTCGTGGTCCCATGGGTGGAAGCCCGGTTTGAACCATGACAGCCAGACCTTCCAGCCTCGACCGAACAGGTTGGGTGACTTCCAGAGGAAGCTCTCAACCGCTTTTCTGGCATCTTTCTCGTCCCAGCCTTCAGCAACCAGCAGCATCGTGGAATAATTGGTGATGTTGGTCGTGAAATTGTTCGAAATGATCAGCATGGAAATACAGCGGCGCATATAGCGCTTAAAGCCGGACCAGTCCTTGCTGACTTCCAGGAACACGTCATAGGCAACCGCTTTGTGTTCGGTTTCTTCCATAGCGTGCCAGCGCCACATGGCTTCAATTTCAGGGTCGGTATTCCGGAACATTTCCTGATGCTCGACCATCATATCCGCCATCATGGCAGTGAAGTGTTCAAGGCAGATCGTACCGATCAACATACGCATCGGGCCGCCAGAACGGGCGAACGCGATACGGTCGCGCACAAAGCCCTCAATCTCTTCAACCGGGTATTTCTCGCGATCGATCAGCTGGTTCATCAAATGGTGTTCGCGGGAATGAATGGCTTCCTGTTTGATGAAGTCCTTCACATCCTGAAGCAGTTTGCCGGACACCCGATCCCGATAAGCGCGCACTGAATCCATGAACATGCGCTCGCCATCGGGGAAGGTCAGAGAAAGCGTATTCATAATGGCGGTGCCGACAGGGTCATTGTCCAGCCAATGAGGGTTCTTCGCGCCATCGAGCGTGAATTTGATGTCGCGCGGTGAAATGGAAACGTCCTCAGGTGTGCGCTTTTCCGTCATCTGACAATTCCTGTTTGTGTTCCGGGTCGTTAGTGTGCCGATATGTTCAATACGATCCATATAGCCGCTACTGACAAAAATGTCGATAAGAAAAGATAAGCCCCAACGCGTTCGCCGTTCGCCTGAAGATTCCCGCGCAAATATCCTCGCAGCGGCGGAGCGCATTCTGACGGAGAGTGGGCCCAAAGCCCTGCGCCTCGCCGATGTCGCGAAAGAGGCGGGCGTTGCGAATGCGACCGTGCTCCATCATTTCGGTACGATTGAAGGCGTGCACGCTGAGCTCATGGAGCGCATGATTGCCGACCTGATTGAGCGCGTGCTGGCCATTGAGCTGACAGAAGACACTGAGGCCTCAAGGGCGTCAGCCCTGACGACGCTGTTCGAAGCCTTTGAGCAGAAGCAGGCCTCGCGTCTGGCGGCGTGGCTGGAACTTTCAGGCGAAACACATCGTCTGAAGAATGTTCGGCAAGCGGTACGCGAGGTGACACAGACGAAATTCCATCACCAGAATGTGCCGGAGGAATTTGTCGAGGATGTCATGCTGGTGTGCATCACATTGGCGCTTGGCGTTGGTTTGTTTGGTCCGACGCTGAGTGAAATGCTGGGTAAGCCGCAAAGCCGGGCCAAAGAGATGGCGCTTTCAATTCTGATGCTTGGCCTGCGCCAGCTTGATGCCGAGCGTGAGGCTCAAAATCCTTCCACGCCAAACGCCTGAAGCAATTGTTCTGCGGCGGCGGAGGCTGGAAGCTGGCCGGTTTCAACCGCGTGTTTCAGCTCTGACAGTTTGGCCACCACATTTGGGTGAGCGCGGAAGGCGGCCATCAGGCCATCCTGAATCAGCTCATTCATCCAGGTGATCTGTTGTTCGGCTCGGCGTTTGTCGCGCGAACCGGATTCTTCTGTCTTCTTCTTATGGAGTTCGATGGTCTCCCACAGCTCTTTCAGGCCTTCGCCTGTCGCGCCTGCGCAGGTTACAACCGGTGGAGACCAAGCCGGGTCGACAGGTTCAAGAATGTGAAGTGCATTCTGATAATGGCGCTGCGCGCGCTTAGCGGCGCGCTCATCAATGTCGGCTTTGTTGACGGCAATGAGGTCGGCAACTTCCAGAACGCCTTTTTTGATGCCCTGAAGGTCGTCGCCAGCATTGGGCAGCATCAGAACCAGAAAAAAGTCGACCATATTGGCGACAACGGTTTCAGACTGACCAACGCCCACAGTCTCGACCAGAATGACATCATAACCAGCCGCTTCGCACATAAGCAGGCTTTCGCGGGTTTTGCGCGCAACGCCGCCCAGCGTGTCACCAGCGGGTGAGGGGCGAACGAAGGCCTTCTCATCGACAGAGAGCCGCGCCATGCGGGTCTTATCTCCCAGAATGGAGCCGCCTGAGCGTTGTGAGGTCGGATCGACCGCCAGAACCGCAACGCGATATCCGAGCTCAGTGAGCATGGTGCCGAATGCGTCGATAAAGGTGGATTTTCCAACTCCCGGAACGCCGGTAATGCCAATGCGCTGGCTTTTTCCGGTGTTGGACATGACTGAGCTTAACAGGGCGCGCGCTTCGGCCTGATGGTCAGTGCGGCGGCTTTCCACCTTGGTGATGGCGCGGGCAAGGCCGCGTCGTGTACTCAGATCGACTTCCATGTCTTCAGTCAGTAAGTCCAGCTGGCGGTATGATCAAGCGTGATCGACCAGCCGAGATAAATTGCACGTTTACCGCCCTGTATCACATTCAGCGCATTGGGTGGTCGCGCCGCTATCAGGTCTGAGGCTGCCGACCAGACAAGGAGCGCGCGCAGCTTCGTGGCGTCGCTTGAATCCCCTGCCTCCATGTCGAGATGAAGCGCTAAACTTTCAAAGTCCGGAGCTTCAGAAAGCGGCAGTTGAGACAGAATAGCCTGCAGCTCGCCCAACCGGTCGACAGGCGGGTGGGCCAGTGCGCGCAGGGCAAAGGCTTCCTCTGCCTGTGCGAGTGTCTCAAGCAGTTCAGCGCCGGTGAGGAGAAAGCGCCGGGTTTCATCTTCGGTGAGAAGCTGTTGATGAGCCCAGCGGTCCCGAAACCGGCTGAGTGTACGTATTGCGCTTTGCTGTTTTTGTGGCGTGTCTGTTGCGGCGAACAGGTCCGGATGTCGCGCCATCATACGCCATGCAGCGCGTGCATCCGGCTCAAACCCCTGCTTGCGCACAGGGCTGGAGGCGGGAAGGCTTTCCATCGGGTCGAACCCGGCTTTGATCAGACGATCTGGAACCAGCGGGATGAGCGCGGCCTTCTGAATGCGAAGGGCAATCAGTAGGCGCGCATCCAGGCCAAGTGGGAAGGACTGATACAGAGTGCTCATGTCCTATCTGATACCGGAGACGCGGACTTTTGCCTATTGCGGCAATCGGGCTCCTTGCTCTGTTTTCTGAATATTCGAATATACGAACGTAAACTCGGTTCAGGAGCTGAAAATGAGCTATAGTGACAAGATAAAAGACATGCGGACTGAGCTGCGTGAGCTAAACAAAGCTATTCCCGAAACAACAAAAGAGTTTGGGGCGCTGTCAAAAGCCGTGAAGGACAGCGGCACGCTCAGCGTCAAGGAAAAGGAATGGGTGGCACTGGCTATGGCTGTGGCTATGCGCTGTGAGCCGTGCATCAATTTTCACATTGAAGCCATGATGAAAGCCGGTGGTACGCGTGAAGAGCTGGGCGATATTCTTGCCATGGGCATTCAGATGAGCGGTGGCCCCGGTCTAATGTATGCGGGGCATGCGCTGGCCTGTTGGGATGAGCTGGCAGTTAGCCAGCGGGCTAGCTAGCTGCTCTGGCGCCAGCGGCTGGAGGCGGTGGCAACACTGAAATCGGCAGCCGGATGAGAAAGTGGCTTCCACTCTTATGCGCCGGGTCCAGCTCGATAGTGCCGCCATGCGCTTCAATGATGGTTCTGACGATTGAAAGCCCGATGCCATGTCCTTCATTTTTGGAATCCAGCTGGCGTAGCGGGTCGAATACGATCTGCCGACAATTGTCTGGTATGCCAGTCCCATTGTCTGAAACGGAGATCAGAACCTCATTTCTATCGATCGAACAGCTTGTTCTTACGACCGGTGTAACGCCTGGCGCGACATATTTAGCGGCATTGGAATATAGATTGGAAAACACACGCGCCATGAGAACGGGGTCAATGTTCATGTCCGGCATGTCTTCGATGATGAATTCAGGTGAATTTGGGCTGATCTGACGAACATTCTCTGCCGACTTTTGCGCAATTTCTACCGGATCTGTGATTTCAGGAGACGGCTTCTGAAACGCAGATTTCGTAAACTCGAGTAAGCGCGCAACCAGTTCCTGCATATCGATGGCGACTGCGCGGATACGTTCCAGCGCCAGATGTTGCTTGTCCGGATTTGTCTCGGCGTTGAGGCCAATGTCTGCAAACATTTTCACCTGTCGGGCGGGCGAATTCAGATCATGAGAAACAATCCCGGCAAACTGTTTGAGGGCGAGGTTGGATTGTTCAAGCTTGGTCGCTTGTTGTCCCAGTGCCTGGTTTAAGGCGAGTAGCTGTCCATTATACTTCCGAATTCGGCGGGCGGCCCGTTCCTGATGGATGAGATAAATGGGTATGAATGCAATAACGATCAGACTGAACAGAACCAGAAGACCGAGCCGGCGGACATAGGCCGATTTTGCCAAAAGTGTGCGTGTAAGCGAGGTTTCGAAACGTGTAAGTTCTGCGAGTGCAGGTGTGTCGTCATATCTGACGACATTGTCGATTTCACGAGCGCTGGACCCTTCGGCAATCATATTTCGAATTGTTTCGGTTCGTGACTGATAGGCCGAGATCATTTGCCGTGTCAGGGGCAGGCGCTCTTCCATACCCAGCTCTTCGGCAATGTCTTCGACCTGTAGCGCCAGATTGCGTGCTGTGACCGCATTTTCGTGAGCATTTTCGATGTATTGAGGCTCATCGGGTCGAAGAATGGCGTTTTTGAGGTTATGAATCATCCCCCATAGCCAATTTCGATTTCAAGCTGAGACACGCCATGGGACAGGTTCTCCTGCGCATCTGCCAGATCGGACAGAATGGTCTCACGAACCCAGCTTGTTATCGTAAATCCCATTAAAAACAGGGCTATAACGATAGGCGGTAGCAGTTGAAGCGTGCGGTCGGTCATAATCTTACTGATCTATCTTTCCCGCAGTTCGTGTTATCTACTTTGGTTATAATAAAAATTCCTAGAAAGAATTTTGCGACATTAGGTAGAAATTTGAAAGAAATTTAATACAATAGGTGTTGCTACAAGTCTATCTCAGTGACCTTTTGCGCCGGAACTTGCGCCAATGCATGCGGATCACTTCACGGCGCCTAACCAACGGAGCAGATATGTCGATCCAACAAATCATGGTCGTCGAAGACAATGAGAACGACCGCTTTTTTCTACAAACTGCATTCGAAAAAGAAGACATACAGGCCAATATTATATTCGCGGTGTCAGCTGAAGACGCCATAGAAAAGTTCGACGAAATTTCGCGTCCTCTTGCCATCATTACGGATTTGAACATGCCCGGAGCGGGTGGGTTCGGCTTACTGGAACATTTACGTTCAGATGCGGCGCTCAAACATGTCCCGACGATTGTGTTCTCGGGCTCAGCCAACCCGGATGATATCAATAGCTCGTATGAGCATGAGGCGAATGCCTATGTCATGAAGCCCGACAGCGTTGAGGGCTATAAGGGCTTTGTGTCTTCGTTCAGCTCTTTCTGGGTTGAACAGAACCGCGTGGCTTAAATCTGCCAAAAAGGGCGACGCCGAATGGCGCCGCCAGTTTGGCGGTTTTGATTGCGATTCCTTCTAAAGGCCCAGTTCGCTGAGTCCGGGGTGATTGTCCGGGCGACGTCCCTGCGGCCAGTGGAACAGGCGCTCATGCTCTGAAATCGGCAGGTCATTTATACTGGCATGACGTTCCTTCATCAGGCCCGTATCGTCGAACACCCAGTTCTCATTACCATAGGATCTGAACCATTGTCCGGCGTCAGATCGCCATTCATAAGCGTAGCGAACAGCAATGCGATTGGACTGGAAGGCAAATAGTTCTTTGATCAGCCGATATTCGGTTTCGGCCTGCCATTTCGTTGTGAGGAAGCTGATGATTTCAGCGCGACCTCTGATGAATTGGTCCCGGTTTCGCCAGACACTGTCTAGTGTGTAGGCCAGTGACACTTTTTCCGCGTCGCGGCCATTCCAGCCATCTTCTGCGAGCCGGACTTTCCGGGCGGCGGTTGCCGCTGTGAAAGGCGGGAGTGGTGGTCGCATCTGCGATACCTCCTTCATTGTTCGAGCTTCAGGATTAGGGGATCAAACGCCTGTCACGCGCTCAAATCCGGAGGTATCGCTCCCACCAATATCCTAGATGGAAAGTTCTTCGACGACTGGGAAATCAACTTCAGTCAGAAGAACGTTATTGGCGTAGTTCGTGAAAACATTCAGTGCGACAAGGCCGATGATTTCGATGATAGCGGCGTCGCTATATCCGGCTGCGCGGATTTCTTCGAAATCGTCCTGGCTGACATTGCCCTTGGTTTTGGAGATCGCGAGAGCGAAACGAATGGCCGCGTCAGCTTTCGCGTCAGACGAATGACCATTGCGGTTGGACAGGATCTCAGAATCCGTGAGTTTGACGAGGTTCTGACCAATATAGGTGTGTGCGGCGAGGCAGTACTCACAGCCATTGAACTCAGAGATCGCCAGAGCAATACGCTCACGGGTTGCGGCTGTCAGCGAGCTGCGGCCGAGTGCGCCGCCAAGTCCCAGCAGGCCTTCAAGTGCGACCGGGCTGGTGGCAACCAGACGGTAAAGGTTTGGTACAGAGCCGAGGTTCTTCTCCACGTTTGTCAGAAGCTCCTGAGACTTTTCCGGTGCTTCAGAAATGGATTGTGGAATTTGAATTCGGGACATTTGTATTCTCCATCATATTAGCTGAGCGGTGTGCGTTTCAGCGATGGATTGAAAATGGCCGTTGCGCTCAGAAAAATAATAATCCAAAAATGGAAATTATAATTTCATTATTTGGAACAATGTTTTGGATGATCTGAAGCCCCTACGCGTCTTCGTCGCTATTGCAGAAGCTGGAAGCCTGGTGGGGGCCGGTCGCGCGCTGCAGCTTAGTCCGCCAACGGTGACGCGCATTCTCAGCGATCTGGAGACAGATCTCGGTGTGGCGCTTTTTCATCGGACAACCCGCGCCGTGCGGCTGACGGATACGGGGCAGAGCTTTCTCGTAGATGCACAGCGTCTGATTGCTGATTTTGAACGGGCGGTCGAAAATGCCCGGGGCGCGCGCGAAACGCCAAAAGGGGTTTTGCGTGTCACGTCATCAGTGCTGTTTGGTGAGCATTATATTCTGCCCGTCATTCAGCAATTCATGTCGGCCTATCCGGATGTACGCGTCGAGGCGACATTTGTGGACCGGATGGTGAATTTGGTGGAGGAAGGGTTTGATGTCGCGATCCGGATTGGAGAGCTGTCAGACTCCAATCTTCTGGCGAGGCGCGTCGGTGCTGTGCGAAGGGTTGTGTGCTCTTGTGAGACGTATCTGGGTAAGAATGGTATTCCTCAGCATCCATCTGAGCTGAAAGGCCATCGCATTATCTCAGCGCGCGCTGTGACACCTGTTGATGAATGGAAGTTCCGGGACGGCATTAGGGTGAAGCTTAAGCCTCATCTCAACGTCAATCATGCGTCTACGGCCATACGGGCCGCACAGTCCGACTGCGGACTGACGCGCGTTCTGTCCTATCAGATCGGGCCAGAGCTTTTTGACGGGAAGCTGAAAACGGTACTGGAAGATTATGAGCCAGATGAGCTGCCGATCAATATTGTGCACGCTGAAGGGCGTTCGGCATCGGCAAAAATTCGGAGCTTCACCGAAATGGCAGCTGAGCGGTTAAGGAAGAATCCCTTCCTCAACCGCTAAGTCTGGATTTATTCCGCCGCTGCGGCGTGGCCGAGTTTCGGTCCGAGCTTTTTGAGGAGCTCCATCGCTGAATCCGCGATCACCGTGCCCGGTGCGAAAATGGCTTCGGCGCCCGCTTCATAAAGGGCGTCATAATCCTGTGGAGGCACAACGCCGCCCACAACGATCATGATTTCAGGTGCGCCAAGGTCAGCCAGAGCCTTTTTTAGCTCAGGCACGAGGGTGAGGTGACCGGCCGCCAGTGAGGACGCCGCGACAATGTGGACGTCGTTTTCAACGGCTTGTTTCGCAGCTTCTTCAGGGGTTTGGAACAGCGGACCGATATCCACATCCCAGCCAAGGTCTGCCATGCCGGACGCCACAACTTTTTGGCCGCGGTCATGCCCGTCCTGTCCCATCTTCGCGATGAGAATGCGTGGACGACGGCCTTCAGCGACTTCAAAGTCGTCAGCCATTTTGCGGGCGGTTTCAACCGTGTCGGATTTTGCGCTCATACCGGAAGCATAAACCCCCTGAATGGATTTGATAACGGCCTGGTGACGGCCAACCACTTTCTCGACGGCTTCTGAAATCTCGCCAACAGTCGCTTTCACGCGGGCTGCCTTGATGGCGAGGTCCAGAAGATTGCCTTCGCCGCTTTCTGTTGCACGGGTGATGGCATGCAGCGTTGCTTCCACTTCCGTCTGATTTCGCTCTGAACGCAGGCGCGTTAGCTTGTCGATCTGCATGCGGCGCACGTTTGCATTGTCGACTTTGAGGACTGGCACATCTTCCGGCTCATCGAGGCGGAATTTGTTGACGCCAACTACGGTCTGTACGCCGCTATCAATGCGAGCTTGTGTCTTGGCCGCTGCTTCTTCAATGCGAAGCTTAGGCAGGCCTTCCTCAATGGCTTTCGCCATGCCGCCCATTTCCTCAACCTCAGCGATGTGCGTCATAGCGCGGTTCGCAAGGTCATGAGTGAGGCGCTCGACATAGTATGAGCCGCCCCATGGGTCGATCAGGTTTGCCGCGCCAGCTTCCTGCTGCAGGAAGAGCTGAGTGTTACGCGCGATACGGGCTGAGAAGTCGGTTGGCAGAGCCAGCGCTTCGTCAAATGCGTTGGTGTGCAGAGACTGGGTCTGACCGCCAGCGGCGGCCATTGCTTCAAGGCAGGTGCGTACGACATTGTTGTAAACGTCCTGCGCGGTGAGGGACCAGCCAGAGGTTTGCGAGTGGGTGCGCAGGGAAATCGACTTGTCATTCTTCGGGCTGAATTCCTTGGACACAAGGTTGGCCCAGAGAAGACGCGCAGCACGCATTTTTGCGACTTCCATGAAGGTGTTCATACCAATCGCCCAGAAGAAGGACAGACGCGGCGCGAACGCATCCACATCAAGACCAGCAGCAACACCTGCGCGGATATACTCAATACCGTCAGCGATGGTGTAAGCCAGCTCCAGGTCGGCTGACGCACCTGCTTCCTGCATGTGATAGCCGGAAATCGAGATGGAGTTGTATTTCGGCATATTCTCAGAGGTGTAGCCGAAAATGTCAGAGATGATCCGCATGCTCGGGCGCGGCGGATAGATATAGGTGTTGCGCACCATGAACTCTTTCAGAATGTCATTCTGAATGGTGCCGGACAGTTTGGACTGGTCCACACCCTGTTCTTCAGCGGCAACGATATAAAGCGCCAGAACCGGAAGCACCGCGCCGTTCATTGTCATGGAGACAGACATCTGGTCGAGCGGAATGCCGGCAAACAGCGTGCGCATATCGTAGATTGAGTCGATTGCCACGCCGGCCATGCCGACATCGCCCATTACGCGCGGATGATCTGAGTCATAGCCGCGGTGGGTTGCCAGGTCGAATGCGACCGAGAGGCCTTTCTGACCGGCCGCAAGGTTGCGGCGATAGAAAGCGTTTGAATCCTCAGCCGTGGAGAAGCCCGCATACTGACGGATCGTCCATGGGCGCTGCGGATACATGGTCGGGTAGGGACCGCGCGCAAACGGAGCAAGGCCCGGATAATCATCAAGGAAGTCGAGGCCAGCTGTGTCAGCTGCGGTATAAACCGGCTTCACGCCAACTTCTTCTGGCGTCTGCCAGATATCTTCTTCAGTGAAAGAGGGGCTCGTGACGGCCTTTGCAGACGCAGAACCGAGATCGATTTTTGTGAAATCTGGATAAGTCATCGGTTTCTCCTATGCGTCTGTGCCAAGGCCGAGTTCGGCATGGGCAATTTCGAGTTTATCGAGCACGTTCACGCCGACAAAGATGAAGTCATCAATGCCGCCAGCGCGATAACCCTCTTCGGCATCACCCGGCTTACCTGCCAGATAAATGCGGGCATCTTCACGAATGCCGCGAATAGCGCTGGCGGCGTCGCCAGCCAGCTCTGCGTATTGGCCGTCGGTTCCGCAAATGCAGACCAGAAGAGCGCCGCTCTCTTTAAAGTCAGCAGCCATGGCATCCAGGCTGTCATATGGCGCGGAAGATGGAGCCGCTGCGACGCCGCCTGCTGCGAAGAAGTTCGCTGCGAAGCTGGCGCGTGCATTGTGTTCAGCGATTGAGCCGAGGCAGGCGAGGAAGATTTCCGGACGCTTGCCTGTCTTTTCCATTTGCGCATCTGCAAAGTCACGGAGGTGTTCAAATGGTTCAGCAAGTCGGATCGGGAAGAGCGGATCACACTGCGCGTGGTCTTCAGCTTCATGGGCCAGAAGCGCCGTCAGGCTTGCGCCTGCTGCTGCGGACTTCACCAGGTCGGAAAAGGCGCGGGAGTCCGTGGTTGGGCCGGTCATCACCGTGGTGATTTTCGGCAGATCGTCCGGGTTGACCACTGGCGGGACTTCTTCGTCCAGAAGCGCAAATTCGCTAATGCCGGTGAGGGGCTGTTTGCGACGTGCAATGTCGGTCATCAGGGCGTTGCGCGTATCGGCAAGCCCAGCACGGAAGGTGCCGCTTTCAAGCGTTTTCAGAATGCCGCCTTCGCCTTCAATCTGCTGGAAGAGTGTCCATGCAGCCTGTGCAATATCGTCAGCCAGCTTCTCAATCGCCCATGTGCCGCCAGCAGGGTCGACGACCTTACCAAGCGAGCTTTCTTCCTGCGCCATGATCTGCGTGTTGCGACCGATACGGCGCGCAAGGCCAGAGGCCAGACCGATAGCGTCTGTGAATGGGCGTAGGGTTACAATGTCTGCGCCGCCAACGCCTGCCGCAAAGCAGGATGCGGTGTTACGCAGCATGTTCACCCAAGGATCGCGCTGGGTCAGCATACGACGGGAGGAGACAGCCTGAAGTGTCATGGCCAGCGGCTCGCCGCCAAAGCTTTCCGTCACGCGGGACCAGAGACGACGCATGGCGCGCAGCTTTGCGATTTCCAGCGAGTAATCCGGGCCAACTGCGAGGCAGAAGAGAAGCGCATTATTCGCCTCTTCCAGCGACAGGCCTGCATCCATCAGCGTGCGCAGATAGGTGACGCCGCTTGCCAGCGCAAAGGCCAGTTCCTGAGCTTCAGATCCGCCAGTCTCATGTGCCGGGCGGCCATCTACGCGGATAAAGGTGGATGAAGCGAAGTCAGACGAAGCTGATTTCACGAACTCTGCGGTTTCAGCGAGCGCCGTATCGCAGGACACAGCCAGAGCGCCAGCGCGCGCGAGTTCGCCGATCGGGTCGATATTGAAGGCAATTTTCTGAGCGGCTTTGTCTTTGCCGTGCGCATCGCACCAGGCAACCATAAGCGCTGTACCTTCAAGGCCAAAACCTTCCTGGGCGGAATTGGAAAGTGCAAGCGGAGCAAGGTCCGTCATCACGCCATCCAGAAGGGTGGTGAGGTCGGCAACGGATTGCACAGCGGCACCATTCTGGCCGCTGGCATCAATACGCAATTCAATCGAGCTGACGCCGCGCTCCAGATCTTTCATCAGATCATCATGGGCTGCTTTCAGGTCCGGGTGAGCGACAACCTGACGGATATCCCATGGCAGATATGGGTCTTTGCGCGTGACAGGGCCGCGTACAAATGGGGTGTCGCCCGGAAGGCCGTTCGGGTCTTCTGCAGAGGCCCAATCGCTTTCACGGTAGAGCGGTTTAACAGTGATGCCATCACGGGTTTTGCGCTGAAGTGCTTCCGGCCCTTTTCCTTTGAGAGCCTTTTCCACGAGCGCCCGCCATTGGGCTTCCTCGGCCTGCGGAAATGCGGCGCTGAAACTGCTCAAAGTGTCATCAGCCATGAATGTCCCTCTCACGCTGCTGTATATGTTTTTTATGTGTGCAGGAGAAAGAGAGCGGAATGATGCAGGCGTCAAGTGTCAGCACGCCACACTTATACCAATGACGTAGCGGAAATCTGCTTTTAGCTCGGCTTTAACTTGTCGTGCTGGCCGCAATCGCCGGGGTTATTGCAGCAACGATAAGCGCTGTTTGTACCGCATCTATTGATTTCACAGCCGCCTTTGTTGGCAGGAAGTCTCCTTTTGCCAGACCTTTGATGCGCCGTGAGTTTGCCTTCAGTTCTTCTTTGTCGAAATTCTTTGAAAGTAGTTCTGTTCGCTGTGCGAGTGCGATAATCGCGCAATCGGCCACTTCAGGCTCGGCGCGATCAAACATGACCGCAGCGAGTCGCTCTTTCATCGCCGTTTCGGCGGTGGAATCGACCTCAGGAAAATTCGTCCAGCTGAAGATCAGAAATGATTTTTCTTCGGCGCGCAAAATACCCCGATCAACCAGAGTGTGGGCGAGCGTCGCTGCGAGATAGGACTTACCTGCAAGGAGAGTGACATAGGCTTCACCAGATTTGCCGCTGCCCTTTTTTACGATTTCAGCAAGGCAGTCATCCAGATAGGCATCACCCAACGGAGCTTCACTAATGATATTGATGCGCTTTGGTTTGTCGGGATGAACATCCAGCCTCTCAGCCAGGAAAAGCTCGGCCAGTGCGCCGCCCGCCAAAGCATACTCAACAAAATTGCCCTGCTGAGCGCCTGTATCATCTTTGCGGGACAGGAGCAGTAGGCTTTCAGGAATGTTGAGTGTCATGCGGTGCGGTTCCTTATGTTGAATTGTGTAGCTTCATTATAAAGCAAAATTATCGAAAAGCAATAAATATCAACCTGAGGCGGAAACGTCCTCGTGTGGGCGCGATGTTTCAACGCAGGTGCATATGGGTGCTTGACTGAGATTGAGAATTATTCTCAACTAAAGTTCTGACGGACTTCGGCTCTGAAAGGATACATCATGGAAAGCGATTGGAATGCCCGCGGAGATATGGCTCAGACAGAGCGCCTAAGGGAATGGCTTGAAAGCCAGAATTCAGTGCTGAGTTTCTGGATGGACAGACTGGTGGAAGACGGAAATGCCGACATGCTGACACGCCTTGAGGGCCATCAACGTGAGCTGGAAGGCTTGCTCGGCCAGCTTAGCTGACATCAATTTTCCCGGAAATTCGGATAAGCGCCTCGGTAAAGTGAGGCTTTGGCAAATCATCTTTCGAAATGGCGCCGCTGAAGAGATGATACTCCTCTGACGTATCAAAATCGGCTGGGATCATCCCTGAGAAGAGGATGATTGGGCCTTTGTATATTTCGCTTACAAGCTCTGCGTTCCGGGTCGGCGATCTGTCGTCTGAAAGGCGTCCGTCCAGCAGAAGAAGGTCGAAATCGCGAGTTTTCAGAATGTCCGCGGCTTCGTCTATGGATTGCACGGTCAACACGTCGAACAGTGCTTTGCCTGATCGGTTTGCATAGAGTGTGACGAGTTTCGAAAACGCCACATGATCATCAATCAGAAGCACCCGTAATTCAGGTAAGCTATCCTCAGATAAACTTTCTGCCTCCATCTGAGCGTCCCTTAAAAGTCGAATGCCATTGCGAAACGTGCTCCATCTTCATAGCTGGAATCCACGTACAGTTCGGCTCCGTGTATATTGCTAATCTTTCTACACAGTGAAAGTCCGACGCCCGCGCCAGGAATATCTGTATTTTGGTGCAGGCGTTTGAATGGTTCGAAAACCGTGCGCATAGCGTGGCGCGGAATGCCTTGTCCGTTATCGTCGACGAAGACGCGAACCTTGCGTTCAGCAATATCGGTTTCGGCGTGCACTCTTATGACCAGATTTTCGACTTCTGCGTACTTGCAGGCATTTGAGAGCAGGTTCTGGAAAAGCTGGATTAACAGGCTGGAATTGCCATTCACGATAGGCAGTTTTTCTATGGTCAGCTTCGCATCCAGCTCTGTGAGTGCGCTTGTAACCTGATCGGCAGCAGCCAACGCAACATCTGTCAGATCAACTGGCTTCAGTTCGATCGTCTGACTGTCCAGACGGAACAGATCGTAAAGGTCAGAGACCATTTCGCGCATACGCGCCAGACCTTTTTCCACTTCTTCCAGATGGGAATTGGCCTCTTCATTCAGAGTGATGTCCTGAACGTCCAATTCGCTGCGTAGCAATTCTGCAAACAGAGCTGAATTGCGCAGCGGTGCTTGCAGGTCGTGTGCAGCGACGAATGCAAATTCGGAAAGGCTCTGGTTGAGCCGGGCGAGTTCTGCTTCCGTCTGCTTCTGTTCGGTGATGTCACTTACAAACACCAGAAGGCGTGGATTTTCGGGGTCCGAAAGAATGGGAATGCGGTCAGATGACTTCCAGCGCGTTTCGCCGAGCGGCCCGGTGAAGGAGGCGACAATATTGCGCTCTGCCACGCCATTGGCAAATGTCAGATTATCGGCAGCCTGCATGTTCTCCGCATCCTCCGGGAAGTATCGGGCGAGCGGCTGGCCTTCAATTTCGCGGGTATTGGATGCTTTGACATAGCTGGCAGCGGCAGCATTGGCGCGGATGACATGGTTCTGATTGTCCTTGAACCAGATACGGGCAGGCAGATGGTCCAGAACGGCGCGCAGGTCCTCACTCTGTTCGCGTTCACGCTTGAACGCAGCTTCCAGATCCAGAGCGTTGCCGATTTTTAGCGCGATCATGGAGATCAGGTTTTTCTGCCATGACTGGAACTGCTGCGGCATCGTCTGCCCGCTGGCAAAACTCACTGCACCATCCAGATGACCGCCACGATAGACCGGTGCACCGATGAAGGATTTGAACATGGTGTTCGGGCTTGTCGCGCAGACGGAAATATCCGGTGCGTTGAGGTCGGGAATGGCGACCACGTTTTTGCTCTCGACGACGAGCGCGCACATCATGTTGTTCAGCGGTACAGTTACGCCCGGCTGCAGCATATCAGTGTCGCCGAACACTTCGCGCGGCGTGTAATTTTCACCGTCAATCTGGGCGCAGAAGCCGTGAGACATGCCCAGAGCTTTGGTACCGATTTCCAGCGATTCTCTGATATATGAAGATGGGTTGGTTGCGGCGACGGGGGCCAGGCTCGCAATTTGTTCCAGCGTCCGCTGAAACGTGACCCTGTCGGTGATCGGATAAAAGCTGACCGTAAGCGTGTTGTCGTCAAACCGCACGAAAGTGCCGTCGAACCAGTCATTCAGCCCATCTTTGGTGTAATGGATTTCCCGGTGAATGGATTCACCGGTCTCCATCACGGTGAGATAGTCATCGAAATGTGGGTCATCTCTGAGGCCGGGGAAGCATTGCAAAATGGTGGAACCAACCAGATCGGCGGGCGTGTAACCGTTTATCCGTTCGTTGGCCCGGTTCGCGGCAGTGATCATGAAATCCACGATCTCGCCGTCTTTGTGGACAGGAGAGAAGCTCATAAAGCCAACGTCGGTCGAATCCAGAATAACCTGGTGCAGCTTGGCGGCGCGTCGTTGTTCAGCTCTGTGCTTTTTGGCTCTGCTTTCGGCGACCTGGCTTTCGAACATGCCCTGAACAATGCTGGCCATGCTTTGCAGTCGCTGGCGGTCACGCGATGTGAATTCGCGAGGTTCGTTGTCCATGACACAGAGAGCGCCAAAGGCATGGCCTTCTGAAGTGATTATAGGAGCGCCGGCATAAAACCTGATGTGCGTTTCGCCTGTCACCAGAGGATTTTTCTGAAATCGGGGATCCTTCAGAGTGTCTTCAACAACCAGAACGCGGGTCTGCAGAATGGAATGATCGCAAAAGGCGGATTCGCGCGGAATTGCGTGGATATGTTCCAAGCCAATATTTGCTTTGAATATCTGTTCTTTGTGGTCGACCAGAGTGACCAGTGCGATCGGCGTTTCGAAGATGCCTCGGGCCAGAGCGGCAATGTTTTCAAAACGCGCATCCGGCGTCGGATCCAGCAATCCTGAATCCTGCAGTGCGTTCAACCTGACGGGCTCTGGAGACAGTCCGGTCACAACACTAAACTCCGACGCAAACCTGTTCTGCGCATACTATCCGATCACACTCACCGTTTGACCGGAATGTGACATACAGGTCTGTAACTATCGTCAGAGCCGATTGGCAAAACTAGCCGTTAAAATTTTCCATTCTGAAACTTTTGGTATGGGGTGTTTTTTCTAGACCTGCCGCGACGTCAGCCTTGCGAAGACCATCGAGCGAGTTAGTTTCAGGTAAAGACAGTCTAAAACAGACATCCCGAAGGAAACGCCCATGACAGTGCCTGCTATTTTCAAGAATATGCGTCTGCCGATTATCGGTTCACCGCTTTTCATTGTTTCGCAGCCAGAACTGGTGATCGCGCAATGTAAGGCAGGAATTGTTGGATCTTTCCCGGCGCTGAATGCGCGCCCGACAAGCCTTCTGGATGAATGGCTGGATCAGATCACTTCGGAGCTGGACAGCTATAATCGCGCAAATCCGGATCGCCCGGCTGCGCCGTTCGCCGTGAACCAGATTGTCCATAAATCCAACGACCGTCTCGATCATGATGTGGAAATGTGCGTGAAGTACAAAGTGCCATTCGTGATCACCTCTCTCGGTGCGCGTGAGGAGGTCAATCAGGCCATTCACTCTTATGGCGGCATTGTCATGCACGACATCATCAATGTCGTATTTGCACATAAGGCGCTGGAAAAAGGCGCTGACGGTCTGATCGCCGTATGCGCGGGCGCAGGCGGACACGCTGGTAAGCTGTCACCCTTTGCGCTTATTCAGGAAATCCGCGAATTCTTCGATGGCCCGCTGGCGCTTTCTGGTTCCATCGCCAATGGCGGCGCAGTTGCGGCGGCGCAGGCTATGGGCGCTGACTTTGCCTATATGGGCTCTGCCTTCATCGCATGTGACGAGGCCGTCGCGGACGATGGCTATAAGAATATGATCGTCGACAGCGCGGCTAAAGACATTGTTTATTCCAACCTGTTTACCGGTGTTCACGGCAACTATCTGGCACCATCCATCGCCAAGGCTGGCATGGACCCGAATGACCTGCCGGAAAGTGATCCGTCCAAGATGAATTTCGGGTCTGGCGGCAATCAGAAATCCAAAGCCTGGAAAGATATCTGGGGCTGCGGTCAGGGCATTGGCGCGATTAAATCCCGTGGTCCGGTATCTGTTTATGTTGATAAGCTGGAAGCTGAATATCGTGGCGCGATTGCGGCGCTGTCTCGCGGTGAAGCCTTCGATCTCAAGGCGCTCATGCGGGCTGCTGAATAAACTTATCCAACCTTGAATAACTGACCACAAGACTGCCGCTCTTCAAAACTGAGGAGCGGTTTTCTAATGGCGGTCAGTGATTTTACGCCCAATCTCGAACTACCTTATCTGCTATCCAATCAGGCGCAGAAACACGTCACGCTGAATGAAAGTCTGCGGGCTCTGGATGGGCTATTGCAGCTCTCAGTGCAGGACCGTGATCTGGCCGCGCCGCCTTCAGATCCGCAGGAAGGCCGGCGATATCTCGTCGCCAGTGGTGCGACCGGTGACTGGACCGGGCACTCAGGCGAAATTGCGCTCTTCTCTGATACTGAATGGCTGTTCTTTGCGCCGCTCACAGGCTGGCGCGTCTGGGTGGAGGATGAAGCACTCCTTCTCGTCTTTGACGGAACGGTATGGATATCTTCCACCCCAAAAGCACTTCAGGACCTGACGCACATAGGTCTTGGCGCGACGGCCGATGAGGCTAATCCATTGCTGGCCAGATTGAATGCGACGCTATTCACCGCGAAGGACGTATCCAGCGGCGGAAGCGGAGATTTGCGGTTCAAGCTGAACAAAGAGGCGAGCGGAAATGTCCTCTCTCTTCTGTTCCAGACCGGCTATGCTTCGCGCGCTGAAGTGGGGCTTGTCGGGGATGATGACTTCGTCATTCGAACCTCAGCCGATGGAAGCGTTTTCACAGAAGCGCTCCGCCTTTCGCAAACCGATGGTATGGCCGAGTTTCCAGCTGGTCTGGCCTATGACAATGCGCTTTCAGGGCGGTTGGAGGCATCTAGTGTGCAGGGCGCGTTGGACGAGCTGGCGCTCATACCTGCCGCGCACAGCCAATATATCCGTGACCGAATTGGGCTTTCCTCGCCAAACGTTGTGCTTCGCAAGTATGTCGCTGGTGAGGACTGGCTCTCCAGCACGAGCGGGGCCAACAATAACTGGTATGCGGTCTGCTGGGCCGCCGAGTTGGGCTTGTTCTGCGCTGTCGCCGCGACCGGCACTGGCAATCGGGTCATGACGTCTGCAGATGGGATCAACTGGACGGCGCAGACCAGCGCATCGGATAATAGCTGGCGAACAATATGCTGGTCGCCAGAGCTGGGGCTTTTCTGTGCGCTTGCCAATTCCGGTACGGGCGACCGGGTGATGACCTCGCCTGATGGTGTGAACTGGACCAGCCGCACCAGTGCATCGGACAATAACTGGCTTGGCATATGCTGGTCCCCTGATCTTGGTCTTTTTTGCGGTGTTGCCGGGTCTGGTTCTGGCGATCGCGTGATGACGTCTCCTGATGGGATCAACTGGACGAGCCGGACAAGTGCCGCAGACAATAGCTGGCGATCTGTGTGCTGGTCAGCTGAGCTTGGTTTTTTCTGCGCCGTCGCCGCGACGGGCAGCGGAGATGGGGTGATGACCTCGCCTGACGGTATCGTCTGGACAACGCGTGCCAGCGCGTCCGATGAAAGCTGGCTTGGCGTGTGTTGGGCACCTGAACTCGGCCTGTTTTGCGCCGTGGCGACCTCTGGAACGGGCAGCCGCGTCATGACCTCACCTGATGGGGTGACATGGACGGCTCGCACGAGCGCGGCAGATAATGAATGGAGTTCTGTCTGCTGGTCTCCGGAATTGGGGCTCTTCTGTGCCGTGTCAGCGACCGGGAGTTCAGACAGGGTGATGAGCTCAGCTGATGGCGTGACCTGGTCGTTGGGTGTCAGTGCCTCTGATCGAAATTGGTGGGGTGTCAGCTGGTCACCAGAACTGGGTTTGTTCGCCGCGGTCGCGACGAACGGCTCAGGTGATCGCGCCATGACCTCTGTGTCCTCTCACAGTTACACCTATAGGAGCTGAGCATGTTTGCACTGAATGATCGTGTCGTGCGCGATGAACTGCGCGCGACAAGGGGCGCCGCTATTGTGGAGCTCGACCTTTCGAATGAGGAACCGCTCTACCGGCTCACCTATGATGAAGGCGGGCAGGGCTGGTGGCCGCAAAGCGCGTTGAGCGCTGAAATCGATGGGGGCGATGATGGAGAGTGAGTGGTTTGGCATGGCTGCCAGCGCAGCCGGTGGCGGTCTGTTCGGCGTAGTCGGAACCGTGCTTGGCCGTGTGGCCGGCTATTTCGAGACGCGTCAGCAAAATGAATTTGAGCAGGCGCGTTGGGTTTATGAAGCCGATATGGCGCGACTAACCATGCAGGCGCGTCAGGCTGAGGCCGAGATGGATATCCAGAAGGCGGACACAGAAGGGTCCTGGGAGGGACTACGAGCGAGCGTGGAAGCGGATGCCGCTTTGAATTCTGCCTATCCCTTTGTGGATGCGATCCGCGCACTGACGCGTCCGGCACTGACTCTGCTTTTATGGCTCATCACTGCGCTGGTATTCTTCAACGTTGGCGAAGCCCTGAAAGCCCGGATTGTCGAAACAGCGGTTTTTGCAGCCACGGCAGCAACGCTCTGGTGGTTCGGAGATCGCACAAGCCCGAGTGTTCGTGTCGGCGCACTTTAGCTGGCGTAGATTGCCCCTGTAAGAAGACAGGCTATCGCGACCAAAGAGGCGAAAATGCGAAGGCGCACATAGAGGATCGGGTAGGTGGTGTGAACATCAAAGGCGAGCAGGATGAGATATCCGGCTGCGAGAATGTACAGTGCAATTGGAAGCGTGACGCCTACACCGCCATTCAGCGGGTCACCGAATAATAGCCCGCTCACGCCCATTATGCTGCACACAGTCGCGATAAAGGCAGGTAGAATTGCCATAAACATGGTGAAGGAGGGCGCTTTTTCGCCCTCGTCTGCGAGGGCGGTGCCCCAGCGTGCGCCGCCGAGGAATGAGAAAATCACCCCGCCATAGATGAGCAGCACAAGAAGCGTCATTTGCCAAAGTGCGATAATGTTTTCTGACTCATCAATAAATAGAACGCCTGCCAGCTGCCATGGGCGAAGTGCGCCCCAGGCTGCGACGATAAACGGGATCAGGCCCGCAATGATCAGCAGTGAAACAAACTTGCCTGTGCGTTCAACCATGACAGTGCCCTGTTGCAAAAAACCTTAGTGTTTTATTGCACTGGCAAGGGCCTGGTTCCACCCTTCAACGTTGTGGTCGCGAAGTGTTGAAGACATTTTGGGTTCAAAACGAGCAGCGATCTGGCGTGCATCATGCCAGTCATCGAGGCTCATCCATCCAAGTTCGCCTGCCGCGAGAACGCCAGCGCCCAAAGCCGTCATTTCCGGATAGGCCGGCTTTTCAATCGGGCAGTCTGTGATGTCGGCGAGGAATTGCAGGAACCAGTCGTTTTCAGCCATGCCGCCATCGGCGCGCAGCACGTCTACGCTACACCCATCGCTTTCAAAGGCTTTGAGCAGATCGAGCGTCTGATAGGCCGCGGCTTCAAGCCCTGCGCGAACGATATGCGCGGCACGGCTACCGCGGCTGAGGCCTGAAATCTGGCCGCGCGCATCCGGCGCCCAATGCGGCGCGCCAAGCCCGGTAAAGGCCGGTACGAAATAAACCCCGCCATTGTCTTCCAGCTCTGCCGCCATGGCTTCGGTGTCTGCGGCGTGAGAGACTAGCCCCAGTTCGTCACGCAGCCATTTGACGACCGTGCCTGCATTGAAGATGGACCCTTCCAGCGCGAAATTCATACGGCCCTGAGCCTGAAATGCGCTAGTGGCCAGAAGTCTGTTCTGAGAGACAGGCAGTTCAGTGCCGGTATTGGCGACAAGAAATGCGCCCGTCCCATATGTGATTTTCGCTTCGCCCGGATTGATACACGCCTGGCCCACAAGCGCGGCCTGTTGGTCGCCAACCATGGACAAAACGGGAAGCGATTTTCCGAATACACTTTTGTCGGTTTCACCGAATTCGCCGCCTGTCGATGCAATGCTCGGCAGGACGGACCACGGCACGTTGAAAACTTTGCACAAATGCGTGGACCATGAGGATGCCGCCAGATCCATCAGCGCCGTGCGGCTGGCATTTGTCACATCGGTGGAGTGTTCGCGGCCAGAGGTCAGGCGCGAAAGCAGAAAACTATCGACTGTGCCGAATGCGGCGCGGTCTTCATCGGCTGCTTTTTGCGCTTCGGGATAGGTGTCGAGAATCCAGCGGATTTTCGTGGCGGAAAAGTATGGGTCGAGCAAAAGTCCGGAAAGCGCCTGAACTTCCTTTTCCTTACCTGCATCACGAAGCGGCTGACAGGCGGCTGCGGTACGCCGGTCCTGCCAGATGATGGCCGGGCCGAAAGTTTTGCCGGTTTTCTTATCCCAGACGAGTGTCGTCTCGCGTTGGTTTGCAATGCCGATGGCTGCGAAATTATCTACGCCGCCACATTCGGCGATCACGGCCTTGCAGACATTGAGTGTGGTGGACCAGATTTCCTCCGGATCCTGTTCGACCCATCCATCTTTGGGGAAGGTAAGCGGAATTTCGGCTTGTGCGCTGCCTCTGGGTTTTAGCTCGCGGTCAAACGCAATAGCGCGGGTTGAGGTGGTTCCCTCATCAATGACCAGAATAAATTCACTCAACACTTCTCTCCCGGATTGGGCGCCATAATCACGGGGAGAGTCGGATTCGGCAAGCCGCGCTTTCCGTTTCTGTGTCGGAAACAAAAACACCCGCCATTGGCGGGTGTTTCAGGTTTAATGGGTTAGTCTGTTTAGAAGGCGGCCTGCGCGCCCAGCATGAACACGTCTGTCGTCGCGTCACGGTCAGACCATGTGCTGCCATCGGGGAAGTTGCCGCCGGACACGAAGTTCAGAGGCGCGAACCCATCGACATGGATGTATTCGCCGAACAGGTTGAGGTTTTCACCCAGATAACGTGCATAGCCGAGAACGAGCTGGTTCTGGCGTTCCCATGGCGCGCCATCATCGCCTGCGATGAAGTTAGAGAATTCTGCAGAGACTGCAGAAATTCGGCGTCCGTTCGGCAGGTACTCGCCAAAGCCATAACGACCACCAACCGTGAATGCGCTGGTGCGTTGCGCTTCATACACGCTGAGTGGGTTAGTCGGGTCTGGAACGGCAGAGCCCGGCCATTCTTCCGTGGTGGAGGCAAACTCACCCAGAAATTCGATGTCGCCGAAATTCAGACGGCTATATACCGAGTATGCCGGGTTGTTTTCCGTGCACGGATTGAAGTGGAAAACCGGATAGGCCTGACAGTAAGCTGAACCATGCGTGTAGCTCGCGCCGAACATGCCCTGGCTGTTTTCACCGAACGGCATTGTATAGCGGGCATCTACAGCGAAGTTGTTCACGCGGGATGGAACGTTTGTGTCATTGACTGGCGTGTTGTGAGCGCGGAACTGAGCGCCGCCCTGAATAGCCATAGCTCGCAGCATGAGACCATCACGAATATATCCAAACTCAGCGCCGTAAGCGAGGCCAGAGAAGGCGTGCCAGTTGGTGGAGTTGGTGAATGGGCTGACGGTGTCATTGAGGCCGAATGGCGTATCGAGTTTACCGATCGCCGCAAAGAATGGTGAACGATCAAGGTCGCCAAAGAGCAGATATGCACGGCGGCCCACGAACTAGTTGCGGGTTGTCGCGACGATTGTGCCTGATCCGAAATTCTGTTCCGGCGCATACAGCATTTCGATATATGCGGTGATCCAGTCATTCACCTGTGCGGTGACGGCAATATTGGCGGAATGGATGAGCGCTTCAGACACGTCGCCGCCAATCTGGTTGGCAGATGTCGGGTTACGCATCAGATAGCCAAATTTGTCGTCGGTATTGCTGTTCTGATAGTTTGCGATCGCAATAACCTGACCAGACAGGGTGAGCGAACTTGTCAGCTCATCGTCCTGGCGCGCCTGCAATTGCAGGACGGGCTTCGTGTTCACGTCTTCAGCGTGGTCGAGCACACGGAAGGAATAGTCTACATTGGTAGAGACAAAGCCCGTTTCGTTTGTCGCCGCCGCTTCGACGGATGTTTCCGGAACGCGGATAAGATCCGTTTCTGCACGGAGTTCTTCGACTTCCTGACGCAGTTCGCGGTTCTGTTGTTCCAGCCGTTCAAGGCGTTCCAGCAATTCTTCATTGGAAATGCTCTGAGCGAGAGCAGGAGTGGTGCTGAGCGCAAGACAAGATACACCTGCGGCCAACACGAAAGCTCGTGTAAGATTCATGATTTTCAATCCCCGTTCTTTTCAAAGCATGCTTCTTCTGACCGTCGCGCGCGCCTGCGATTCCGGTCGGCATGACTGAACGAGTACAGGTTTCAGGAATTTCTGAATCAAGTGTTTACAGAAAAGCCCCGAATTTGGGGCTTTTCACAATAAACAGGGCCTTAAGCGCTGAAAGACGTTTACGTTTGCTGCTTTTCCGCGACCCATTCTTCGACGAGTTCTTCCAGAATGGCCATCGGAACTGCGCCATTTCTGAGCACCACATCGTGGAATTCCGCGATCTCAAAGGCCTCGCCAAGTTCTGCGCGGGCATATTCGCGAAGCTCCAGAATTTTCAGCATTCCGATCTTATAAGCAGTCGCCTGACCCGGCATGACGATATAGCGCTCAATGGCTTTGCGGCAGTCACCTTCCGGGTTTGGCGTGTTGGTCAGCAGATAGTCAATCGCTTCCTCACGGGTCCAGCCAAGATCATGAATGCCTGTGTCCACAACCAGACGCGCAGCACGCCAGAGCTCCATAGCCAGGCGTCCAAAGTCAGAATACGGGTCCTCATAAAAGCCGAACTCCACCGGGAAGTATTCTGAATACAGGCCCCAGCCCTCTGAATAGGCCGTATAGCCGCTAAAGCGACGGAAGCTTGGAAGCTGGGTCATCTCCTGTTGGATGGCGATCTGCATATGGTGGCCCGGAATGCCTTCATGATAGGCGAGCGCTTCCATCTGATAGATCGGCATATCCCCCATATTATAGAGGTTCGCATAATAAGTGCCGGGGCGTGACCCATCTGGTGCAGGGCGGGAATAGAATGCTTTACCTGCAGATTGTTCGCGGAACGGTTCGACCGCTTTCACAATCATGCTCGCTTCGGGGAAGGTGTGGAACATGGCCGGCAGGGCTTCGCGCATCGTATCGATCATCGCCGTCGCTTCAGACAGATAACGTTCCCGTCCTTCGGCTGTATTCGGATAGAAGAATTGTGGGTCTGTGCGCGTGAAGTCGAAAAATTCCTGCAGGCTGCCCTCAAAGCCGACTTCGGTCATGATGGCTTCCATCTCACCGTGAATGCGTTCCATTTCGCTGAGGCCCAGTGCGTGAATGTCCGCCGCTGAAAGCTGAGTGGTGGTCATGCGCTCCAGTCGGGAGGCGTAATACCCCTCCGGATCCGGGAAGCGCCACACACCGTCATCCGTCGTGGCATTTTGCTGGTCCGCCTCAATAAAGCTGATCAGTTCCATATAGGCCGGGCCAACGGAATCGATCAGTGCGGCTTCGGCGCCAAGAAGCAGCGCGTCGCGCTGTTCTTCTGTAATTTCGCCATCTTCCAGCAGCGCGGTGACCTTGCTTCGGAAGTCACCCATGAGCGGGCTGTCGGTCATGGTTTCGGTTTCGCCAAATGGGTAGCCGGTCAGCACATTCATCGCATCGTTCAGGACGTAGGGATAAACAAAGGCCGGTGGACGAATGCCGAGTTCTGCCGACGCCTGCGCATTCGCGATTTGCTGGCTCATATAGGCATGAACACCATTGAGTCGACCAATATAGGCCTCAGCCGCTTCAAGTGAGCGGATCTGGTGCTGGTTGATGAGGAAGGCTGGTACTTCGCTCTGAGCGCCATTCATCTGGTCGAACGTATAGCCGTAATTCCGATAAGGCAGACCATTGCGAGACTGTTCATAGCGGTATTCAAACAGGCGGTAGGAGAGCTGTGTGTCTGCATCCAACAGGTCAAAATCAAACTCGGCGACCATTTCCTCATAGGCGGCTTCTGTGAGCGCGAAGGTTTCCAGCGCGTTCTCGTCTGAAACGTCATTCCACTCATCCATGCGTTCCGAACGTCCCATCCGGGTCAGGGATTGAGGCGACCGGAGCAGCATTGCCTCATACTGGTCTTCAAACCATGCGTTCAGGCGAGCGCTTTCTGCTGCGATGCTGGCTTCGTCGGCGGCGGTGATCGCGGCGGTTTCAACGGCTGGAGCCGTTTCGACTGCGCTTTGAGTAGAGCAGGCGGTTAGCGGTAGAATGATCGCAAGTGCGGTAAGTGTCTTTTTCATAAGCCCCCCAATTGGACTGAATCAGATTTAACAGCATAAAGTTGGCACATTCCGGGGGCTTTCCGCCAGTCCGGATGATCTGAACAGGGAGGCTGATATGCGGGCCGCATTTTTTCTGACAGCAATTCTGGCAAGTTCATCATTGATGATGGCGTCAGCCGGGCCAGACGATTTTCATCCGGGCACGGTGATTGAGGGCTATGGCAATATTGCGAGCGTAGAAGACCCACGGCTGTCGAGTGAGACTGAATTTCACATTGCATATGATGTCGCCAGCGCGGCTGAAGAGGGGGCGGTCAGTCGCAGCTTTGTGACGCCTGCGCGTTTCCTGAATATGCATGTGGACGCAGGCGTTCCGGCAGAAAATATCCACCTTGCGGTGGTCGTTCATGGTGGCGCTTTTAAAGACCTTTTGAATGACGAGGCCTATGGCGCTGAGAACCCGAACGGGCCTTTAATAGCACAGCTGATTGATGCCGGCGTGACCTTTGAACTGTGCGGTCAGACGGCCGCCTATCGCGATGTGAGTGCGGAAGACCTGTTGCCTAGGGTAACGATTTCGCTCTCAGCGATGACGTCACACGCGCTTTTGCAGCAGCAGGGCTACACACTTAACCCGTTCTGATAGGGGCTTCTTCCGGGCGGATATGTTTTTATGTGCTTAATTTAAAGGCGCATATATATGCTAAAGTTCGCATAAGACCGACAGGAAAAAGGGAAGCCTTGGCCTCCCTTAAGTGTATTGTTTTTATGTGATTTTAGTAGGCACCGAAGTCGCGGCCAAGTGTGGGGGACAGGATGACGGGGCGCGAACCTCGGTGCCATTTGATATATATTTAGCATTTTGCCCAAAAAATATCAAGCTTCGCATAAAAATATTGCACAATTTAAGGATGATTTTTTCGAGGTGTGTAACTAGCGACCTGAAATTGTTCAGAATATTCTGAATCCGGACAAAAATTAATTTCTATTCTTCTGGGGAATTAACAATATTCCAATGGGGAATTCCCTCTCTGCGTGTGGAATCAGCATGCGATTTTCGACTCACTGATGCAAAAAAACGCCCGAATCTTTCGATCGGGCGTTTTGAAAACCGTCTCGTTAAGGTGAGAGCTTATTCCGCTTCGGCCTTCACGCTTGCGATCCAGTTATCAACTCGAACTTCGAGCAGGTGGAGTGGAAGGCTGCCGCCGCCGAGAAGGGCATCGTGGAATCCACGAATGTCGAAATCCTCGCCGAGTTCTTCCTCCGCATTCTTACGCAAATCCTGAATGAAGATCATGCCGACCTTATAGCCGGTCGCCTGGCCTGGCATGACCAGATAGCGTTGGATTTCAGACAGTGCCTGAGCTGAGGTGATGGCCGAGTTCGCTTCGAAATATTCAACACCTTGTTCGCGGGTCCAGCCGCGCGCGTGCATGCCCGTATCTACAACGAGGCGTATGGCGCGCCACATTTCAGAGCCAAGGCGACCAAACTCAGAGAGCGGATCTTCATAGGTGCCCGGTATCTCTGTAGCCAGCCATTCTGAATAGAGCGCCCAGCCCTCAGTATAGGCACCAAAGAATTGCTGTGTACGGAATTGAGGAATGTCCGTCAGCTCCTGTGAAATCGCGATCTGCATATGGTGGCCCGGAATGGCCTCGTGATACGCAATCACCTCGATTTCACGCTTCGGCATAGCCGTCATGTCAGAAAGGTGAGCGTAATACGTGCCCGGACGGGAGCCATCCAGAGATGGCGGGAAATAGTGCTGAGCCGCACCATCCTGCTCGCGGAAGGATTCAACCCGGCGCACAACCACGTCTGCTTCTGGCAGAATGCCGAAGAATTCCGGGATGTGCGTGCGGATATTGTCGATGTCTGCTGTGGCCGCATCGATATAGCCCTGACGACCTTCATCGGTGTTCGGGAAGTAGAGGCGTTCATCATCCTTGGTTTCGCGAAGGAAGACGAAGAACTCCTGAAGGCTGCCTTCAAAACCGAACTCATCTTTGATTGCGATCATATCTTCACGAAGACGTTCAACTTCGGCGAGACCCAGTTCGTGGATCTCGTCCGCCGTCATGTCGGTGGTGGTGTGATATGAAAGCAGATATTCGTAAAAGGCCTGCCCATTTGGAATGGCGGTCAGGCTGAAGGAGTCTTCAGTGTTCGCAATGTCCTCATCGAACCAGCTGATAAGCGTCTGATAGCTGGTCAGGAAGTCGCCCATGAGCGCGGCTTCGGCCTCTGCGAGCAGTTCATCGGCGCGCTCCTGTGAGATGGTTTCGGCCTCAACAAGGCCCTGGATTTTGGTTTTCAGGTCAGCCCAGAGCGCTGAATCTTCACCTTCAGTGAAGGGCGCGCCTGTGATGATGGCTTCAGCCTGGTTCTGGGATTCCTCATAAGCAAATCCCGGTGCGCGAATGCCCATATCGGCGGCCATTTGTGCGTTGCCGAGCAGTGTGCTGAGCTCGCCAGCAAAGCCATTAATGCGCGAAATATAGTTTGCGACGTCTTCTTCTGTCTCAACATTCTGATAGTTGATCAGGAATTGAGCTGGCCAGGCCTGTGCCTCAGACATCTGGTCGAAGACATAGAAATGGTGGCGCCATTCATAGGATTTCTCGCCCATATCCTGAATGTAGAACCAGAGGTCATAAGACAGCTTAGATTCTTCATCCAGCATGTCGTAATCGAACTCGGCTTCAAGCGCGGCGGTTGCCGCGCGCGCCCATTCCAGCTGTTCCAGCCATGTTTCAAAAGAGCGGTCGTCAACCTGATCGGCCAGTTCCGGGCGCCCCATAATGGTCAGCGTCTCCGGGCTGAACATAAGCTGTTCTTCATATTTCGCGTCAAACCATTCGGTCAGGCGCGCAGACTCTGCAGCGATTTGTTCTGGCGTGACTGCAGAAGCTTCGCTCGTGGTTGGGTCTGAAGAGGCGGGCGTGCCCGACTGGCCGCAGGCGGCGAGCGTCAGCGCAGCGGCTGAAGCAAGAAGAAGATTGCGCATGAGAGATCGTCGCTTTCGCTTGGGTTGAAAAACTATCCCATTAAAACGGCGTAATCGGGCACTGGGAAGCCCGAAAATATCGAATTTTGATAAAATCTCTCATTTGCCAAATCGGTTTGACGCGCGCTAACTAGCCCGATGAAACGCTGTCTCCTGCATGCCAATGTGTATGACCGTCGCCGCGAAACGCTTAAGGCCTTCGCTGATCGTATCCAGTTTATTCTCTTTACCCCTGAGGGTGAGTTCAAAGACGCGCAGTCTGGTGAGGTTCTGGAAACACCGGCCCCGAATATCGTGTTCGGAAGCATTGAGGCCTGGTTGGGTGGACATGGTCGCACATTCCACAAGGCTATCATGGAGGCGGGTGAGCTCGACTGGTTTCAGTCTGCCGCGGCGGGCGTTGATAACCCGGCGCTGAGCGCCATTAGCGCAAAAGCGGGTGTCTACACTACTAATCACCGACAGTCTGAGCCGATGGCCGAATGGGTTATCTGGCATGCGCTGGATTGGGTAAAACGCGGACCAGAGCATCGCGCCAATCAGGCGGCAGGCCAATGGAAAGCGCTCGATCAGCGCGAAATTGCGGGCTCGAAATGGCTGATTGTCGGCTATGGCGCGATTGGTGTCTCTGTCGGCGCGCGCGTTCAGGCGATGGGTGGTCATGTCACGGGTCTTAAGCGCACGGCAAGACCAGCGGAAAACGCTGATATTATCCGGCCATTGAGCGAGCTGCACGACGCGTTGGGCGAAGCCGACATCGTTATGCTGTCTATGCCGCATACGCCAGAAACCGAGGATATAGCTAACGACGCGTTCTTCTTGGCCATGAAAGACGGCGCGCTGTTTATTAACATTGGTCGCGGAAAGCTGGTTGATGAAAACGCGCTGCTCGCGGCGCTCGATTCCGGTAAACCGGGCTATGCTGTGCTGGACGTTGTTCGCGAAGAACCTTTGCCGGAAGGCAGTCCGCTCTGGCGGCATCCAAAGATCACAATCACCCCGCATGACAGCCCTCAGACGCAGGAAACCGTGTATCGCGGTGATCTGACATTCATTGAGAATCTGGAGCGGTATATGGCGGGTGAAGAGCTTCTCCACATCTATACGCCCTGAGGTCTGCTGAATTCTGCTCCGGCCCGGCAAATATTGCCGGTTCGCCTCAAATCTTAAGCGCTTTGTTAACCTTTTATTCGGATTGGTTAACAGTAGAGGATTCCGGAGTAAGATTCCATGACTGGCGCTGAAGTGCTCGATATCGGCAGGGACGCCCTTTGGACAACAGTGGTGATGGCGGCACCCGCTATGATCATTGGTCTTGTCGTGGGCGTTGGCATTGCGTTGATTCAGGCGCTGACGCAGGTCCAGGAAATGACGCTCGTTTTCGTCCCTAAAATCATAGCGATCTTCCTCGCGCTTCTCATCTTCTTTCCAATTATGGGCGGGCTGATTGCGGTGTTCGCGCAGGATGTCTTCGCCCGAATAGCCAGTATGTGAGGGGGCGTTTGGAACAACTCCTCCCATATGTCTGGTCTGGCGCGCTTCTATTCGCCCGTTTAGGTTCAGTTCTGATGCTGGCGCCCGGATGGGGAGAAACGGCTGTACCGGCGCGTTTCCGGCTATCGGCTGCGCTTCTGGCCGTTTTTGCGCTGGCGCCCGGACTAATGGGCGAATTGCCGTCACAGCCCGCGGGCTTTGGTGAGGCTCTGTTTCTGGTGATCGGCGAGATCATGATCGGCCTAATGCTTGGCGCGGCCGCGCGTATGTTCATGGCCGCTGCAGCAATTGCCGGGCAGGTTACAGCTATGCATACCGGTCTTGGCTTTGCCATGCAGATGGACCCGGGCCAGCAGGCGCAGGGCAACGTGCTTGGTGCGTTCTTCTCTATGATGGCGATTGTGCTGGTCTTTGCCGCAGGCGTTCATCGCTGGATGCTGGAGGGCGCGGTGCAGAGCTATACGCTTTTCCCGCCGGGGGAGTATCCAAGTTGGGCAGATGTCGCTGAGTATGGGGTGACCGCTTTCACTGAAACCTTCCGTCTGGGCCTGCAGATCGCAGCGCCAGCCATTGCCTTCGGCCTGATCTTCAATCTGGCGCTGGGCCTTGCTGCGCGCCTTATTCCGCAGATCCAGATTTTCTTCATCGCCCTGCCAAGCTCCATCATGCTTGGCATGGTCGTCGTTATGATTGGAATGGGCGCAGGCTTTACCGCCTGGCTGAATGGCTTTGACCATTTCCTTGTCACGGGGAGACCCGGCTAATGGCAGAGGAGCAGGATAAGAGTCAGAAGACAGAAGAACCCACACAGAAACGGTTAGACGATGCCCGAAAGAAAGGTGACGCCGTTCGAAGCCAGGATGTGCCGATCTGGTTTATGATGCTGGCCATCGCGCTGCTTATCGCTGCGTCCGGGCCGATCATGCGCATGATTGCGCGCCCTCTGGTCAGTCTTCTGGATCACCCACACGCTTTCCGTCTTGAAGATGGCGGCGCCATGCAGCTGACCGAAGCGCTTGTCTGGTCCATCGCGCCGCCCGCTGCGATTGTTTTCAGTATCCTCACCTTTGCCGCCCTGACAGGACACCTCATCCAGAACCGTCCGGCCTGGACGTTCGAGAAGATGAAGCCCAAGCTTTCCAAGCTCAGCCCGATGGAAGGGTTGAAGCGTATTCTGGGCCCGCAAGGCTGGATGAACCTTTTCAAATCCATTCTGAAGCTCGGGGCGATTGCGGGCGCGCTGCTATATGCCGTCTGGCCGGATATCTCTCTCATTGAACGTGCTGGCGCGATGGAACTCGCCATGCTGGCCGGGGCGCTTCAAAGCATCGCTGGCCGGTTGCTGATCGCGACCCTGTTCGTTGTCGGCATTATCGCGGCGATCGATTATCTGTTTCAGAAACAGCAATTCGACGAGCGCATGAAAATGTCCCGTCAGGAAATCAAGGACGAGCACAAACAGTCTGAAGGTGACCCGCAGGTCAAAGCGAAAATCCGTCAGTTGCGCATGGAGAAATCCCGTCGCCGCATGATGGCGGCAGTGCCTGAAGCCAGTGTGATCGTCACCAACCCGACCCATTACTCCGTCGCTCTGAAATATGATGATGACACGCCTGCGCCGAAGGTTATCGCCAAAGGTGTAGACGACCTTGCCCTGCGTATTCGCGAGATCGCCGAGGAGCACGATATTCCTCTGGTCGAGAACCCGCCGCTCGCGCGCGCGCTCTATGCGCGTGTTGAGGTGGATGAGACTATTCCGCGTGAACACTATGAAGCCGTGGCGAAGATTATCAGCTTCGTTATGCGCGCCAAGAAATCCAGATGGTGAGCCAGACGCCCGCCATGACGTGCCGAACCCCGAATCGTGACACTATAGGTGTCTATCTAGAAGAGTATCCGCAATGACAAACGCCGTAGATGCTAAAGCCGATATGAAGACCACATCGGACCTGCCGGATGATACCACAGAGCCAACATCAGGTGGCCTGGACCTCTTTCAGGGGCTGTTCTGGCTCTCACTCATGATTGCAGTCGTGGCCGCCTGTGTCGCGATCATCATTCCAGATGCCGTCGGTCAGACAGGGCCAGTCCTGCTGATTGCGCTGGCCTCTGGTGGTATGGTGTTCCTCGTTTGGGTGCTGCGCGGTGCCGGGCGTCGACTGGGACTTTTCCCGGCGCGCGGTGTGACTGAGGCCGCGGCTTCGGTGAAAAAACAGCCTTATGCGTGGATCAATGCGCTCGATGAAGCCGTCATCATCACGGAAAAGGGCGGCGGGGCTGTATCTGCGAATGCGGCTTATCTTGAGATTATGCGCGATGTGGGCGTTTCAAATGAGGCCGAACGCGCGCTGACGGTTGACCGTCTGCTTGGGGCTAATCCGGGCCTTAGTGCGCCTATTTATCGTCTGTCACGTGCGGCCAATGCTGGCGAGGCGCGTCATGAAATTCTTCCAGCCATCGCTTTTGGCTCTGAAAATGTGCCGGTCCAGTTTGAAGCGACTGTTTCGCCACTTGAGCATGGACGTACACTCTGGCGTCTGCGCCGCCTTGCCGGCATGAGCGAAGCGCTTGGCGCGGCAGATGCCCGTGCGCTCTTTATTGAGGAAGCGCCGCTCGGCTTTTATGTCGCCCGCGCTAATGGTCAGGTCACCTATATGAATAGCTGGCTGCGCAATTTCCTCGGCCTGCCAGACCAGCTGGGCGATTTGAAAGTCGAAGATATTCTGCGTCCGGAATCTGTGAAGATTTTCCGCCGCGACAAGAAATCCAGCCAGCCGCTCTGGCTCGACATGTTCTTCCGCGCCCGCGACGGTGTGGAAACGCAGATGCAAACGGTCACCACATGGAGCAGCAAGGGTGTGGATTCTGTATCCCGCTCAATCGTGCTTGTGCCATCTATCGCAAAGACGAGCGCGAAAGACCGGCTCACGGCCATGTCTTCATCGCGGCCACCGCGTGATGAACATGATCCGTTGTTCGAAGATGCGCCTTTCGGTGTGGCGCGTCTTGAGGGGGACAGCATTTCGTCAGCCTGCATTATTGATGCGAACCGCGCGCTGGTGGAGATTACCGACGGTAAGGCCTTTCCGGGCGGTAAGTTTTCTGACCTGTTCACCACACAGGATGAAGGCGTCAGCCTGAATGACCTTCTCCTTTCAGCAGTGGATGGTTCCGTTCAGCTGCAGACCAACAGCGATAAAAAACATGCTGTGAATGTCTTCATTACGCTGGATGCCTCCGGGCGCCCGGCTATGGCATATGCCATCGATACGTCTGAGGAATCGCAGCTGAAGGATCGTCTGGCGCATTCTGAGAAGATGCAGGCGGTCGGCACGCTTGCGGGCGGTGTCGCGCATGACTTCAACAACATGCTGACGGCCGTGATGGGCTATACAGACAATTTGCTCGCGCGACATCCGGTAGGCGACCCAAGCTTTGATGACCTGCAGCAGATTTCGGAACTGTCCCAGCGCTCTGCTGAGCTTGTGAAAATGCTGCTGGCCTTCTCCCGCCAGCAAACCTTCAAGCGTGAGATGCTGAACGTTTCGAACGTTCTGAACGAGCTGAATTACCTCATTCGTCCGCTGCTGGATGAGCGCGTCACGCTGAAACTACGTCATGGCCGTGATCTGCCAATGATCCGCGCGGATAAAGGCCAGCTTGAGAACGCGATCATCAATCTGGCTGTAAATGCACGTGATGCCATGGTTGAAAAGGGCGGTGGTGTACTGACCATTTCCACCAGCAAGGCGACAGAAGAGAACGCCCATGAGAAGGGCTTCCAATTCGTTCAGGACGGCGATTATCTCTGCATCGAAATTGCAGATAACGGTACGGGCATGCCGCCAGAAGTGATGGAGAATATCTTCGAACCATTCTTCACCACAAAAGAGCAGGGCAAGGGAACGGGCCTTGGCCTCGCGACCGTTTACGGCATTGTGAAACAGTCCGGCGGCTATATCTGCCCGGCGAGTAAGGTTGGAGAAGGCACCAGCTTCTTTATCTATCTTCCAGCGCTCTCTGCCGAAGAAGTTGAGAAAGAGCAGGAGAGCCAGGAGCCAGAACAGGCGCAGGGCAATAAAGCGCCGCGCGATCTGGCTGGCCGTGGTCTGATCATGCTGGTTGAGGATGAAGACGGCGTGCGCAATATCGCGGTCTCTACGCTTCAGGCCCGCGGCTATGAGGTGATTTCAGCGGCCGATGGCGAGGAAGCCCTTGAGCTGATTATCGAACATCAGGGCGAAATTGATCTTCTGATCTCTGACGTCATCCTGCCGGGTATTGATGGGCCGAACCTTCTGAAAATGGCACGTGAGTATCTGGGCGATGCGCGGGTTATGTTTATCTCTGGCTATTCTGAGGGGGACCTCACCAAAACGCTGGATGAAGAACGGTCCATCTCCTTCCTGCCAAAGCCGTTCCGTATGGCGAAACTCGCAGAACGGGTGAAAGAAGAACTCGAAGCCGCGTGATCTAGTAGTAATCCGCCAGGAGAGCCCCCAGATATGGTGGGCTCTTTTTTTGTTCTGTTTCCCGTTTGTTCTCATGGAACAAATGTGGTACAAAATTCTCCAGAATAACTCGACTCGGGCTTTTGGCTGACCAGAGACTCGGTTACACAGGAGATTACAAATGGCACAAGCGGCACTGCGACTCGTGGAAGGTAACGGCGTGGATAAGCAAAAAGCACTCCAGACTGCGCTCACTCAGATTGAGCGTAATTTCGGTAAAGGTTCAGTCATGCGACTGGGCGACAATCAGGCAATGGATATTGAGGCCGTTTCAACTGGCTCACTCGGCCTTGATATTGCGCTCGGCATTGGCGGCCTTCCAAAAGGCCGGATCATCGAAGTCTACGGGCCTGAAAGCTCCGGTAAAACGACGCTGGCACTTCACGTTGTTGCCGAAGCGCAGAAAAATGGCGGCGTTTGCGCCTTCGTTGACGCTGAGCACGCGCTCGACCCTGTGTATGCCGGCAAGCTGGGCGTTGATCTGGATGACCTTCTGGTGTCACAGCCGGATACAGGTGAGCAGGCGCTTGAGATTACCGATACTCTGGTCCGCTCCGGTGCGATTGACGTGCTCGTTATCGACTCCGTTGCGGCGCTGACGCCACGTGCGGAGCTTGAGGGTGAGATGGGTGACTCTCTACCGGGCCTTCAGGCACGTCTGATGAGCCAGGCTCTTCGTAAACTGACCGGCTCAATCTCCAAGTCACACTGTATGGTGATCTTCATCAACCAGATCCGTATGAAGATCGGTGTGATGTTTGGTAGCCCGGAAACCACATCTGGCGGTAATGCGCTGAAATTCTACGCATCTGTTCGTCTGGATATCCGCCGAGTTGGTCAGATCAAAGACCGTGATGAGGTCGTCGGTAACCAGACCCGCGTGAAGGTGGTGAAGAACAAGACCGCGCCTCCATTCCGACAGGTGGACTTCGATATTATCTATGGCGAAGGCGTCTCGAAAATGGGCGAGCTTCTGGACCTCGGTGTTAAAGCTGAAGTCGTTGATAAGTCCGGCTCATGGTTCTCTTATGGCGCAGAGCGTCTTGGGCAGGGCCGCGAGAATGCGAAGCGCTTCCTGCGTGAGAACCCAATCATTGCAAACGAGATCGAAGATAAGATCCGTGCCCATGCCGGTCTTATCGCAGATGTCATGCTGACGGGTGAACAGGAAGAAGATGACGGCGATATCGCGGTCAACGAGTAAGCTTCTCTGATCTGCCGGTTGGCGAATGCCCCGCGCATCTATATATCCGATTCACAGAGCTGCACCTGCCATGGCGGGTGCAGCATGCATTTGAACTGTCAGGACGTTATTTATGACGAGCGTATCGGATATTCGATCAGGGTTTCTTTCCTATTTTGAGAAGCAGGGCCACGTTGTGCAGCCGTCTGCGCCTCTCGTTCCGGATAACGACCCAACGCTTCTTTTTGTGAATGCGGGCATGGTGCCATTTAAGAACATCTTCACCGGTGTTCAGAAGCCTTTCGCGCCGCGTGCTACAACGTCTCAGAAATGCGTGCGTGCTGGCGGTAAGCATAACGACCTCGACAATGTTGGCTACACGGCGCGTCACCACACCTTCTTTGAAATGCTCGGCAACTTCTCCTTTGGGGACTATTTCAAAGAAGAAGCCATCAAATACGCTTACGACCTGATCACCGGCGATTTCGGGCTTCCAAAAGAAAAGCTCCTCGTCACAGTGTATGCTGAAGACGATGAAGCCTTTGATCTCTGGAAGAAAATCGGCGGCTTCTCTGAAGACAAGATTATCCGTATCGCGACCTCAGATAATTTCTGGTCCATGGGCGATAGCGGTCCGTGTGGCCCATGTTCTGAAATCTTCTATGACCATGGCGACCACATCTGGGGCGGCCCTCCCGGTAGCCCGGAAGAAGATGGCGACCGGTTTATCGAGATCTGGAACCTCGTCTTCATGCAGTTCAACCAGCATGGCGACGGTACGCGTGAAGACCTGCCAACGCCGAGCATCGATACCGGCATGGGTCTGGAGCGGATTTCGACCATTCTTCAGGGCGTCCACAACAATTACGACATCGACCTTTTCAAATCGCTGATCGCAGCGGAAGAAGACGTTTATAAGTGCAAAGCGGCGGGCGACGAGCTGGCCTCCTTCCGCGTCATCGCAGACCATTTGCGCTCGTCCGCCTTCCTTTTGGCAGATGGCGTTCTGCCGTCCAATGAAGGTCGCGGTTATGTGCTGCGCCGCATTATGCGACGCGCTATGCGTCACTCCCACATTCTGGGTGCGCAAGAGCCGAAAATGCACGAACTGACAGGCGCGCTCATCAAAGAGATGGGTGAGGCTTATCCTGAACTCATCCGTGCTGAAGCGCTTATTCGTAATCAGCTTGAGCAGGAAGAAGGCCGCTTCCAGCGTACGCTGGGTCGTGGTCTGGCGCTTCTGGATGAAGCGACGGGTGCGATGGGCGAGGGCGACGCGCTTCCTGGCGAGACCGCATTTAAACTCTACGACACTTATGGCTTCCCGCTTGATCTGACGCAGGATGTTCTGCGCGGTCGCGGGCTGTCTGTTGATACAGATGGTTTTGAAGACGCTATGGCGACACAGCGCGCTACCGGTAAAGCCAATTGGAAAGGCTCTGGAGATTCAGTCAATTCAGAGGTCTGGACTGATCTGATCGACCGTCTCGGCCAGACGCGTTTCACAGGTTACGAAACAACGTCAGGTGAAGGCGAACTCCTCGCAATTTTGAAGGGCGGCGAATTGCTGGATGCGTCTGGAGAGGACGAGCTGGAGCTTCTGTTCGACGCGACACCTTTTTACGCAGAATCCGGTGGCCAGTCTGGCGACCATGGTTCCATTACGTTCAAATCTGGCGCTGAGTTCACGGTCACCGATGTTCAAAAGCGCGGTGGTGGTCTCCACGTCCATATCGGCAAGCTGACATCTGGCTCAGTCACTGTTGGTGACCATGCAACGCTGTCCATTGATGTGGAGCGTCGCAACGCCATTCGTGCAAACCACTCTGCCACGCACCTCCTGCACGCGGCACTTCGCAATGTTCTGGGTACGCACGTTACGCAGAAAGGCTCTCTTGTTGAGGCTGATCGTCTTCGCTTCGACTTCAGCCATGGCCAGCCGGTTGCACGCGAAGAACTGAAAGCTGTTGAAGATCAGGTCAATGCAGTCATCCGCCAGAATACCGCGGTTTCTACGGCTGAAATGGCACCTGAAAAAGCCATTGAGAATGGCGCACTGGCGCTCTTCGGTGAAAAATATGGCGAGATCGTTCGCGTTCTCACCATGGGTGAAGCACTCGAGACGCCGTCTCACTATTCCATGGAGTTCTGCGGCGGTACGCACGTTGCTCGTACAGGTGATATTGCATTGTTCACTGTCCTCACTGAAGGCGGCGTGTCTGCAGGTATTCGACGTATTGAGGCGACAACGGCGAAAGCGGCGTTTGAGCATATGCGTGGCCAGATCGAGCTTGGGCAGGCGGCAGCAGACAAACTGAAATCACCTCTGTCGGAGCTGGTGACCCGTGTCACAGCGCTTCATGATCAGCGTAAAGAACTTGAGCGTGACCTCTCTGATGCGAAGCGCCAGCTGGCTATGGCTGGTCCTGCGACTGGCCCGGCTCAGGGCCCTGAAGAGATCAATGGCGTGAAGCTGATGGCGCGCGTGCTCGATGGCGTTCCAGCCAAGGAACTGCGCACGCTGATGGACGAAGCAAAAAGCAGCCTTGGCTCCGGCGTAGCGGTCTTCGTGGCCGTGAATGACGGCAAAGCGGCAGTCGCAACCGGCGTGACGAAAGACCTGATGGATAAAATCTCTGCGGTCGAACTCGTTCGAGTGGCTGCGGCAGCTGTTGGCGGTAAGGGCGGCGGTGGCCGTCCTGATATGGCGCAGGCGGGTGGTCCGGATGGTGATAAAGCTGAAGACGCACTTCAGGCCGTACGGGACGCGCTTAAAGCCGTATGAAGATCCGGCTCTTTGTTGAATCCGATTTAGAGACGCTGCATGCAATCAATGCGGCGTCCACGCCGGGTGTGAGCGAAGAAACGCTGGAAGACCTGAAACAGATCATCTCCATCTCAACCTGCCTGGTCGCTGAGAACGAAAGCGGAAGTCCGCAGGGCTTTATTACGCTCATCCCGCCGGGTGAGCTTGCCTATAAAAGCGCAAATCTTCGCTGGTTCGAAACCTGGCTGGAAGGCAAGAGCCTGACGCTCAATTATGTCGATCGCATTGCGCTTGCCCCGGAGGCGCGCGGCAAACGTCTCGGTGAAGCGCTTTATGATGCGGCTATGCAATGGTCAGACAGTTTCGAAGCGCTGGGCTGTGAAGTGAATACCATGCCAGACAATCCGGGCTCACACCGGTTTCACCAGCGCCTCAATTTTAAAGAGGTGGGCAGGCAGGCTTTCTCGCCTGAAAAAGCCGTTGCCTATTATGTGCGCCAGCTCTGAGCTTTAAATCGGCGCTTTGGTTGGCTCCAATGGCCCGAACTGCGTTTCAAACGCTTCGCGCATGGCAATATCGGCATCATCCATGCTGACGGGGTAGCCAAGATCAACAAGACTGGTCACGCCATAACGTGGGTCGCTTACCCCACATGGCGTAATGCCTGAGAAATGGGTGAGGTCCGGTTCGACGTTAAAACTCAGCCCATGCATGCTGACCCATTTTTTCAGGCGAATACCAAGCGCCGCAATCTTGTCTTCGCGTTCCATGCCGCCGGGCACACTGCGGTCCACCCAGACGCCGATCCGGTCGCCATCGCGCGCTTCACCCTTAATGTTGAAGCTGGCGAGCGTGTCGATAATGACCCGCTCCAGCGCGCATACGAATTTGCGTACATCGCGTTCGCGCTTTTTCAGGTCCAGCATGACATAGGCAATGCGTTGGCCGGGGCCGTGATAGGTAAATTGTCCGCCGCGACCGGTTTCATAAACCGGCAGCATGTCTGGCATCAGCAAATCACCCGGTTTGGCACTCGTGCCGGCCGTAAAAAGGGGAGGGTGTTGCAGGAACCAGATCAGTTCACCGGCTTCGCCCGCATTTATAGCCTGTACGCGTGCTTCCATAGCCGCGACAGCGTCTTCATAAGGAATGAGTTCGTCTGAAACAGCCCATTCAATCGGATCATTTAATTTCAGAGACACCGCTCTATTAACTCCTTACTTACCCTGACAACCGACAATCAGGTCTCACAGAAAATGGTGTTCGCACATGTCGCGTCAACTGGATGCAGTCAAAGTCGAGATAGCGGTGATTCTCGGCCGTACCCAGCTTCCCGTTTCTCAATTGCTTAGAATGGGTCGTGGTGCGGTGATTCCGCTGGATGTGCGCGAAACCGATGAAGTGTGGATTCTCGCCAATGATCACCCCATTGCCAAAGGCGACATCGAAATCGAAGGCGAGCGCATGTCTGTGCGTGTCACCGGGCCTGCCAGTGCGCAGGACTGGAAAGCGGGAACAGGCGCGTAAAGCGCTCTGAAAACACTAATGTGAAAATTGTCAAAAAAAGGCCTTCACAAAGGGTCTCGTTTCGGGTTAATAGCGCCGCTCACCTCGGCGTGCGGTCGTGGCGGAATTGGTAGACGCGCAGCGTTGAGGTCGCTGTGGGGCAACCCGTGGAAGTTCGAGTCTTCTCGACCGCACCAAACATTCCCATAAAACTTGGTTTTAAAAATCGTTCCAGTGGAACGATTTCAGGAATGTTTTGTGTTGCATTCGCCTCACGCCGCGCAGCGGCTCCGGCCGGGCGGGCAAAGCCCGGCGGCAGGTCTGCCGCTGTATGGTTTTAAGCTCAAATTATGTTTGATCTCCGCTTCGCCGTCGCTTCGCGATAGATCGCGCTCAAGGCTGCGATCTGAGCGGTGGCATATTTCAGAAAAGAATCACCTTTTTCCAGCGTGCGCAAAAAAGTCCTTTCTCTTGAGCCTGACGGCGCGAAAATAGTCTCAATTCCAACGCAATCTTACATGATAAGCCAGGATTAGGGTGTTCGGGCGAAATGTTATTGACCCGCCGCCAAGTCTTTGAGACTAAACGTCCTACGACGGGACGTTCTGCGGAGGCTGCCATGGAACCTGATAAAGAGCTTGAGCAGCCCGTAGAGCCGGAGCTGACAGAAGACCAGATCGAGGCCGAACAGGTCGCAGAGCTTGAGGCCGCGATCGAAACGGGCCGTCCGGGTGAAATCCTCGACGTACTTGAACAGCACCACCCGGCGGATGCCGCAGACCTGTTGGAAGTCCTGCCGCGTACCATGATTGGCAATGCGACGGACATGCTGGCCGATCGCTTTCCAACCGAGATCCTGCTTGAGCTTCGTGATGAGTATCGCGAACTTGTCGTGGATCGCTTGCCTGATGAGTTCCTTGCCGAAACGCTGAATAATCTGGATTCAGATGACGCGGCCGTTCTTTTGGACGATCTCGAGGAGGAGCGTCAGGCTGATATTCTGAAAGGCCTTGATCGCAGCGAACGCGAAGAGCTCGAACGCGTTCTGGCCTTTGATGAAGAAACCGCTGGTCGTCTGATGCAGCGCGATTTTCTGGCGGCACCAGAATTCTGGACCGTCGGCCAGACAGTTGATCACGCACGTGACCATGCCGACGATTTGCCAGAATCCTTCTTCGAAATTTATGTCATCGACCCAGCCTTCCGTGTGCTGGGAGCGGTATCGCTGCACACTATTCTGCGTAATCAGCGGTCTGTGCCGCTGGGCGAGATCATGCATCCGATCGAGATCGAGATCAGCCCGGATATGGACCAGGAGGAAGTCGCCTACGCCTTCCAGAAATACGATTTGACGTCTGCGCCGGTTGTCGATGAATCTGGTCGGCTGACAGGTATGGTTACGATTGATGACGTTGTTGACGTTATTCAGGAAGAAAACCGCGAAGACCTTCTGGCGCTGTCAGGTGTCTCCTCATCGGAAGCGCTGGATACGGTTTTGTCGACCTTCCGGTCACGTGCGCCATGGTTGGCGGTCAACGTTTTCACGGCGTTCATCGCATCCATGGTGATATCCATCTTTGATGCTACGATTGAGCGTATCGTCGCTCTGGCCGTTCTGATGCCTGTGGTCGTCGCACTTGGTGGTAATGCCGGGTCTCAGACGTTGGCCGTTTCAGTGCGTGCTCTTGCAGAGCGAGAGCTTTCAGGCACCACGACCCGGCGAACCATTGTGAGAGAAGCGCTGAACGCTTTGATCAATGGTATCGTCTTCTCTCTCGCTGTGGCTGTTATTGCCTGTTTCTGGTTCCAGGATATTCGGCTGTCCGTGGTCATTGCGCTCGCAATGCTGGCGACTTTTATGTGGGCTGGTCTGTCTGGAATTATCATTCCGCTGACCCTGAAACGCCTTGGAGCTGACCCTGCCGTAGCGTCGTCAGTCTTTTTGCTGACCACAGTCGATATTATAGGCTTTTTAAGCTTTTTAGGCCTTGCCACCGTCTTCCTGATACCGTGAATACTTAGGCGGTAGGTTTCGAACTTGCATGTCTTAGGTCAGAAAGCGCCACACTGTGCCAGAAAGAAGCAATTCATGGGTCAGGTAAACCGAATTTCACAGACCGGTCTTGAGCTAATCAAGAATTTCGAAGGTCTTCACCGTCGTTCCGAACGTCTTCCTGATGGGGGGTGGATCGTAGGATATGGACACACACGTTCAGCCCGTGAGGGCGTGGAGGTTACAGAACGCGAGGCAGAATATCTGCTGCGTTATGACCTTCAGGAAACCGAACGTCTTGTCTCCAATTCTGTCCTCGCGCCGCTGAACCAGAATGAGTTCGATGCACTCGTTTCCTTCGCATGGAATATTGGCAAGGATGCTTACCTCGCCAGCGATGTGCTGAAATATGTCAATTCCGGTGAGATGCTGGCCGCAGCCGAAAGCTTTGGCGCCTGGCGTAAGGCAGAGATTGATGGTCGCCTTATTGTTCTGGATGCGCTTGTCCGCCGTCGTGCGGCTGAGAAGAATATGTTCCTCAGCCACCCGTCAGGTTCCCCTGCAGCACCAAGCCTGATCATCAAGCCAAAGCTCGATACGGCTGCGTCTGTATTGGCGCTGGCCGATGGCGCGCTTTCCATCGAAAACCGTTTGACCGAAGAAGCTCGCGAAAGTGCGGCTAATGCCAGCCTGCCTTATGTGCAGCAGGCCGCGAACAGCAATGGTGAGACGACTGAAGAGGTTGGCGACACTGAGCCTGAAGCCGAAGCGGCAGCTGACCCAGCTGAAGACCTTATCGAAGATGAAGCTGACGAAGCAGAATCCATCGACTCGCTGATCGCTGACGCGGTTTCTCAGGATGCTGAAGCTGAACCGGTGGAAGACGAAGCGATCGAAGAAGCTGCGGAAGACGCAGAAGCCGAGATTGCTGAGGCTTCAGATGCAGACCCTGCTGACGACGCTGATACCGAAGACGCAGTAGAAACTGTCGAGACTGCAATTGTCGAAGACGCTGAGGCGACTGACGCGACTGAGGAAGACGATAGCGAAACGACTGAAACAGAAGAGCCATCTACTGCTGAACCATCCATCTGGGATGCGTCAGACGACATGGCGTTTGACGAAGCCGATGAGGATGATGAGGAAGACAGCGAGAGCCTGGTAGATGATACTCTTCTCGCGGCGGCGATCGCTGCATCTAACCTCTCTCGCCGCGATGACGAACCTGAAGACGCTGATACAGAAGCGGAAGTAGAAACAGACACGGATACGGCAGAGTCTGAAGACGAAACCGAAGAAACTGATGAAGCGGCCGAGGGGGTGCTGCTTTCCCCCGCTGGCTTTCGCCAGCCAGCAGGAACCTTCGACGAGCCCGCCAGATCAGTTGAGTCAGATGAGGACACGGCTGAGACGTCCGAAAGTGGCGAAGACACGTCTGAAGAAGCAACGGACGACGCCATCACGCCTGAGGAGATCGAGGTCTCCGAGGAGCTAGATGAGGACGAAGACGATTGCGTTGTTGAAGAAGTAGAGTCTGAAAGTGATGACGCTGCTTCCGACGCTGATGTTGAGCTGGAAGACGCCGTCATTGCTGACGCTGATGTCGACGAAGCAAAATCTGAAGACGCAGAAGCGGAAGAATCTGAGGCGGTTTCAGAAGACGGCAGCGCAGATGACGTGGAAGCTGAAACGGAAGAAGCTGAAGACCTTCCTGAGCTGACTGAAGCTGAGGATGAGGCTGATGCTGAGGCTGATGCTGAGGCCGAGGAAGATTCGGAAGCGGCTGGCGAAGTTGTAGGAGAATTGCCGGAACTCACCGAAGCTGAAGCGACAGAGGAAGACATCGCCCAGGCAGATGCGGTCGAGGAAGAGGTCGCCCTGGCTCTGGTCGAGGATGCTGAAGATTCTGGCGCTGAAAAAGATGGCGAAGGTGGCATCTGGCAAGTGCCGGCAGAAGATGCGCTCGACGAAGACCATGAGCTGACCGAAGAAGAAGCTGAAGCTCGCCGCGTGACCATTGTTGACCCGCTGGTTTCAGACCACTTCCCGGGCGAAGACAATGGTGTCGACTATGTCGAGCCAGTTGAAGATATCTCTGGTGGTCGACCAACGGCTGCTGGCTTCTGGTTTGGTGTCTTCCCATTCATCCTGCTCGCTTTACTTGGCGGTGCGATGTGTGTGTTCGGCGCGATGGATTGGGCTGGGCTCATTCAGTCTGAAACGCCAGTGGATGAGAGCCAGCTTTATGCCGGTCCATTCCTGACGCTGATCGGCGGCTTTGGTCTGATCTTTGGCCTGTACTTCATGTTCCGAAAGCTTTCGGGCGCTGAAGACTGATCAGACATACTTTGAAAATTAGAAGAGGGCGGCTTTCGGGCCGCCTTTTTTTATTGCGGCATTTCCAGTATCTGAATGGGCAGCAGGAATTCCGCGCGAAGGCCTCCGAGGCCCGCCCGGCTGAGGTGGATATCTCCGCCATGGCTGCGCGCAACATCGCGTGCCAGAGCAAGACCAAGTCCCACGCCCTTTATGTTTTGATTGCGTGAACTATCCAGACGCACAAAAGGTTTGAACGCATGCTGCATCCGGTCCTCGGGAATCCCCGGGCCGTCGTCTTCAACGATCACCATGGCCATATTGTTTTCTGCTTTGACGGTGATCAGCACGACATTGCCATAACTCGTTGCGTTATTGATGAGGTTAGATAGCGCACGTTTCACGGCCAGAGGACGCAGGCGCACTTTCATATCCGGAACTGACGTGATCGACATTTCGGCCTGTTCGCCTAACACCAGTGCGGCTTCTTCTGTAAGTGCGGTCAGGTCGACTTCCTCATAGGCTTCGCCTTCTTCGCCGCGGGCAAAAGCGAGATATTCATCAAGCATGGCCGCCATTTCATCAAGGTCGCGCTTGGCTGCTGTACGGTCTTCTGAAGGTGGCAACAGTGCCAGCTGAAGCTTTAGCCGGGTCAGCGGTGTACGCAGATCATGGCTTACGCCTGCGAGCATGGCGGTACGCTGGTCAACGTGAGCGGTGATGCGATCGCGCATTTGCTGAATGGCAAGCGCCGCCTGACGCACTTCGGTTGCGCCAGAAGGCTTCAGTTCGACGACATCCTCACCGCGCCCCCAGGCTTCCGCTGCGGCGGCCAGCTTCAGGACAGAGCGCACCTGATTTCTCAGGAAGCCAATCGCAATGATGATGAGAAGCACAGAAAACAAAATGACCCAGAAAATGAAATTATGCCCGGTGGTGGCGAAGGCGCGTTTCTGGTCGACGAGGAATTGAAGCACAGGCTGGTTCGGGCCTTCGGGGCTCACCAGAATTTGAATCTGCGAGTCCGAATAGCCGGTATTTATCCAGAACGGTGTGTCCTCGAGGCTGATCTCCAGCTCATGGCGCAAAATCGTATCCCGACTTTCGCGCCAGAATGGGGGGTGCAACCGTGGAGGAAGCTGGCCATTGGGCTGTAGGTCGACACTCATGCGCAGGGTGCGCTCCACATCGGTCATGCGCTGTTCAATTGGGCGCAAATCCGTCGCGGAGGTCATGATGCGGGTCACTTCTGCCACTTCACCGGAGACCGACTGAGACATTTTCCGGCTGACCTGTTCGATATGGGAATCATAAAACAGCCAGGTCATGCCGGTGAGTAGCAGGACAAGCGGCAGGAGCACGATCAGAAGACTGCGCGCGTAAAAGCCCCTAGGTGTGAAATCCCTTAGTCTCAGCATGGATCAGGCATCCGGCATCAGGCGGTAGCCAATGCTGCGCACGGTCTGAATGTGGATTGGCTCTTTCGGGTCAGGTTCGATCTTGCGGCGAAGCCGGGTGATTTGAACATCGACAGAGCGATCGGCGCCGGCGCTGGTGCCATTGGCGAGGGCTTCACGGCTCACAGGTTCACCCGCATTCTGGGCTAGGATTTTCAAAAGCTGCGTTTCACCATCAGTCAGGCGCACCAGTTTTGCGCCATCTTTCAACTCTTCGCGTGCAATGTTGAAAACAAGGCCCGACATTTCGACTTCTTCGATCGGCTCTTCAACGACCACACGGCGCAGAATGGCCGCAATCCGTAGCGCCAGTTCCTCTGGTTCGAAGGGTTTGGGAATGTAATCGTCAGCGCCGAGTTTCAGCCCTTCAATGCGATCACCGCTTTCGCCGCGCGCCGTGAGCATGATGACCGGCGTTGTCGGGTCCGTCTGGCGCAAATGCTTTAACAGCTCAAATCCGTCCATGCCCGGCATCATCACATCCAGCACGATCAGGTCAAAGACGAGTTGCTTCAATAGCTTCTGCGCAGACAATCCGCTATCTGCGGCGGTGACGTGATAGCCAAGATTGCTTAGAAACCGGCGCGTCAGATCGCGGATACGGTCATCATCGTCGACAACGAGAATATGGCTGGGCGTACGGTTCATTCCTGCTCAGGAGCCTCCGGAATTTCTGTGATGGTTTGCAAGAGTTCAATCGCGCCGGAAACGGAGGGCTCACCGGACTGGCGATAAACATGCGTCATGTCTTTGCGAATGGCCGCGAGTGCATTGCCGATCAATGTTTCACCTTCAGGGCTCAGCCGCAGGGCCTTGCGGCGCCCGTCGCTATGGGCTTTGGGGCGTTCAAGCAGATCTCTCTTCTCCAGCCCTGCAAGCAGGCGAGCAATTGTGGGCGTCGTGCCGCCCACGCGTTGGCGCAGACTGGCAACGTCGAGACCCGGCGCATTGGCGATTTCCATCAAGATTGCGACTTCTGTGTCCGACAGGCGAGCAGATGAAATCGCGTGTCTAAGGCGCACTTCAATACGTCTCGCGGCCGCCAGAAGGGTGAGAGTTCCCCTGTCCAGGTTTTCCTCTGTGAGGAATAACCGGCCATCCAGACGTTCGGCGCGTGACTTGTTTGATAACGGATTGACGCTCATTGTGGCAGTTTGACACGAGTTTATGACTTTCTGCCAGTGCGATTTCCATTGCCAAGCGCGCTCATCGGTCTATTCAGTAGGTTCACTGAAGTCTCTGTTTTATTGAGTGGTTGAAAGAAGGAAAATGGCATTGGTCCCGTACGACGATCGCGATGGCTATATCTGGATGGATGGAGAATTCGTGCCGTGGCGGGATACGAAGGTCCACCTGCTGACGCACGCACTCCATTATGGTTCTGCGGTATTTGAAGGTGAACGCGCCTATAACGGTGTGATCTTCAAATCCCGTATGCACACAGAACGCCTCCACAACTCTGCAAAAATTCTTGGATTCGAGATCCCGTTCACGGTCGATCAGATCGAAGATGCAAAGAAAGAAGCGCTGGCAAAGTCCGGTCTGGAGAACGCGTATATCCGTGCGATTGCATGGCGCGGTTCAGAAATGATGGGCGTTTCTGCGCAGAATAACACCATTCACCTGGCGATCGCTGTCTGGCATTGGGGCGATTACTTCGCCGATAAGATGAAGGGCATTCGTCTGACCCACGCGCAATGGCGTCGCCCGGCACCGGATACTGCGCCAAGCCATGCCAAGGCTGCCGGCCTCTATATGATCTGCACGCTGTCCAAGCACGCGGCGGAGCGCGAAGGCTATGCCGATGCTTTGATGCTGGATTTTCGCGGTCAGGTCGCGGAAGCGACGGGGGCGAACATCTTCTTCATCCGTGATGGCGCAATTCACACGCCAACGCCGGATTGCTTCCTCAATGGTCTGACCCGTCAGACTGTGATCGGTCTTGCAAAAGAACGTCAGATCGAAGTGATTGAGCGCGCGATCATGCCGGAAGAGCTGTCGACATTCTCAGAATGCTTCATCACCGGTTCCGCAGCAGAGGTGACCCCGGTTTCTGAGATTGGCGAGCACATTTACAAGCCGTCTGATATTTCTGAGTACATGGTGAATGACTATTCTAACCTTGTTCGGGGTATCAAAGTCTGAGTCGTCGCTGAAAAAAGCATTTGAAGAACGGGCCTCACACGGGCCCGTTTTTTTTTGCCCTTGTGCGGAATGCCGTGCAGCGACTAGCTCGGGCGGACGAGGTCTTCCCTAGTGACTGACCGGACAGGACAGCTGGATTATTGTTTTTATTGAATTTCCGGGCGGAAGTGGGGGCGACCAGCAAGCCAGCCGCCCAACCGTGGCGTCATCCACCCCCGAATGAACAAAACCATAAGATACGTAAATTGTTAATATCTGACCAATTTGCTCAGTAAAATCGAGGCAGGTATTCCTGTTTTCATTACGAAATTCAGTCTTTGGTTTAAAAGCATAAACTATACGGCGTTAACTCAGGTCCTGGTGAAATGAATTTGTTGCTGAGTCATGCCCTGCGACAATAATGTTCATAATTTAAATGTGGTCACCTCTTGTGTGGTAAAAAAGACACACCACTTGTTTCGGGTACCCAGCGCAGCCCGCGCATGATCCAGTTCAAGAGTTAAGCCATGAACCCAGAAACCTATACTGAGCGCACACGTGCAATCATTCAGGCAGCTCAATCTTCCGCGCTTGCAGCGCGGCATCAGCAGTTCACGCCTGAACACATTCTCAAGGCCATGCTGGAAGATAAAGACCAGCTGGCAGCTAACTTGATCACCGCATCAAGTGGCCGTCCGGATCTTGTCCGTTCAGGCCTTGATGATGCGCTCGCAAAGCTTCCGGCTGTGTCCGGCGGCAATGGCCAGCTCTATATGGCCAGTGAGACTGCTCAACTGTTCCAGACAGCCGAAAAAGACGCCAAAGATGCAGGCGACAGCTTCGTCACGGTAGAGCGTCTTCTTATTGCCATTGCGAAAGCAAAGGGCACGAAAGCGGCCGATGTGTTGCGCGCATCCGGCGTAACACCGGAAGCCCTCGCAACAGCGGTTGATAAGCTGCGTCAGGGCCGCACGGCAGATTCTGAGAACGCCGAAGAAGGCTATGAAGCCCTGAAGAAATATGCGCGCGATCTCACCCAGGATGCGCGCTCCGGCAAGCTCGACCCGGTGATTGGTCGGGATGAAGAAATTCGCCGTACCATTCAGGTTCTGTCTCGCCGGACGAAGAACAACCCTGTGCTCATTGGTGAGCCGGGCGTTGGTAAGACGGCAATTGCAGAAGGCCTGGCGCTGCGCATCATCAATGCGGATGTGCCGGAAAGCCTTCAGAACAAACGTCTTCTCGCGCTAGATATGGGCGCGCTGATTGCGGGTGCTAAATTCCGTGGCGAGTTCGAAGAGCGCCTGAAAGCGGTCCTGAACGAGGTTCAGGCCGCCGAAGGTGAGATCGTCCTTTTTATCGATGAAATGCACACCCTGGTCGGTGCAGGTAAATCTGATGGCGCCATGGATGCGTCCAATCTGCTCAAGCCTGCGCTTGCGCGCGGTGAGCTTCATTGTGTCGGCGCAACCACGCTGGAAGAGTATCGCAAATACGTTGAGAAAGACGCTGCGCTGGCACGTCGTTTCCAGCCTGTCTTTGTGGACGAGCCGACGGTTGAAGACACGATCTCTATTCTGCGTGGTCTGAAGGAACGTTATGAAGTGCACCATGGTGTGCGCATTTCCGACGGTGCGATTGTGGCCGCAGCAACGCTGTCCAATCGCTATATCACGGACCGTTTTCTGCCAGATAAAGCCATCGACCTGATGGATGAGGCCGCATCGCGTCTGCGCATGCAGGTCGATTCCAAACCAGAAGAGCTGGATGAGATTGACCGCCGCCTGATGCAGCTACGTATTGAAGCCGAAGCCCTGAAGAAAGAGAAAGACGATGCCTCTCAGGATCGTCTCTCTAAACTCGGTGGTGAGATTTCTGAACTCGAAACCAAGTCCGCTGAACTTACGACCGCCTGGCAGGCTGAAAAGCAGAAGCTTGCGGGCTCAACGGAGGCCAAGAAGACGCTCGATAAGCTCCGCGCTGAACTGGCGGAAGCCGAGCGTCGTCAGGATTGGGAGCGCGCAGGCGCACTCAAATATGGTGAGATTCCAAAGCTTGAGCAGATGGTGAAAGACGCAGAAGCGCGCGATAGCGAGGGTGAGCCGGAAGATGGTCTCGTCTCGGAGGTCGTGCGGTCTGAAAACATCGCAGCTGTTGTCTCTAAATGGACGGGCGTGCCTGTCGACAAAATGATGGAAGGCGAGCGTGAAAAACTGCTCCGTATGGAAGATGATTTGCGTAAGCGTGTTGTCGGTCAGGAAGAAGCGCTTGAAGCGGTGTCCAATGCTGTCCGCCGGTCGCGTGCGGGTCTTCAGGACCCGAACCGTCCAATTGGGTCTTTCCTCTTCGTCGGTCCAACCGGCGTGGGTAAGACCGAGCTGACCAAAGCGCTGGCTGAGTTCCTGTTTGATGATGATCAGGCGGTTCTGCGTCTCGATATGTCCGAATATATGGAGAAGCATGCGGTGAGCCGTCTTATCGGTGCGCCTCCGGGCTATGTCGGCTATGATCAGGGCGGCGCTCTGACCGAAGCGGTTCGCCGTCGCCCATATCAGGTTGTCCTGTTTGATGAGGTCGAAAAGGCGCATCCGGATCTGTTCAACGTGCTTTTGCAGGTTCTGGATGATGGCCGCCTGACAGACGGGCAGGGCCGGACAGTGGATTTCAAGAACACGCTCATCATCATGACATCGAACCTCGGTGCAGATGCACTGGCGAATGATGTCGGCGAGGATGAAATCTCTGAAGCTGCACGCGAGGCGGTCTCAGGAGCGATCCGGGCTCACTTCCGTCCGGAATTCCTGAACCGGATTGATGAGACCGTCTTCTTCAAACGGCTGGGCCGCAATGAGATTGACCGTATCGTTGATATTCAGGTCGACCGGCTTTCTAAATTGCTGGCAGACCGGAACATCACGATCGATCTGGATGCTGAGGCTAAAACCTGGCTCGCAAATCGCGGGTATGATCCGATCTATGGTGCGCGTCCGCTCAAACGCCTCATTCAGCGTGAGCTGCAAGACCCGCTTGCACGGCTCATTCTTGAGGGCCGCGTGAAAGACGGTGAAACGGTGAAGGTCTCCGCTGAGGCTGGCGCGTTGATCATGGATGGCATGCCAACGGGCATTGTGAAGGGTGCTCAGGCCGTAAACTGAAGAAGATCAGAAGGGAGCTGGAAACAGCTCCCTTTTTTCTTTGCGCTCTTACAGCGCGCAGGCGAGGCCGGAGCCTGGGTTCTCGCTGATCTGACGGATGGTCAGGCGGGTTTCAGCTGAAAAGTCAGGCCCGCGTTGTCCTTCGGGAAGGGTTTCATTGCCGAACATATAGGCCCGCGCAAATTCAGTTGGCTCCAGTTCAGAGATGCAGACCAGCATGTCTCGACCAAACGCCTTCTCAATGACGCGGGTCATTTCCGCGCCCACTGTGTGAATAGTCCCCTCCTGGCCAATGCCTTGAACGGTCTCAAAGCTGGTTTCATCGTCATGCTCTGACAGCCAGCTGAGCAGAATTTCGAACAGGTGAAATCCGCTCTTCACTTTGTCCGGATCGCTATGGGGTGCGTGATGGCCATGTGAAAAATGATGTGACGTGTCAGACGTTGCCTCGAAATAGAGGGTCATGCCTTCCTGCTTGATGTCATCAAGCAGCTGTAAGGTGTACGGCGCACGATCAGCATGGGCTGGCGCGCATACCATAAGTGACAGCAGCAGAGCTGTAGCTCTCTTTTTCATAGTCGTTCATCACACCCCGAATTGCGTGAGGATTTAGAGTTTTCAGCTTTTTGATGCAGCTGCAACTTACAGCTTTGTTAGGATAAGAGCCAGAAGACCGGCAGCTGTGTTTCCAAACTGAATCAACTTTACTGAGTTATCCGACCGGTTTCTTAACCATGTTTGTTTAAACCAGAGATACGAGTTTTGGCCGTTCAGGGGTAATTTGTGCGATGAGCATGGCATTTCGTATCGAAGATAAGAATAAGAATTTCTCAGCAGAAGAATCCAGAATGGGGCGTGAAACGCTCGAAATTCTGATGCCGCATTTTGAAGCTATGCTTCTGCACACGCACAATAACGCTGTTGGAATGAACTGGACCCAGCTTCCGCCGGAAGTCGATGCGCTGGAACGCTTCAAGATTGAGCGCATCCTGACGGGCAATTTCGATGTCGAGTATCTGGCCAAGCAGGATGCGATCACACAGCAAGTGGCGAGCCAGATCGACTTTTTCGAGTATATGGTTGGCTATCACGAATATTGTTTTGCGCTGGTGAACACCTTCCTGGACAATCTTCCAAAGCGTCTGGAAAATCAGCGTCCGCAATATATGCGTCTGCTTATGCGCTCCATTTTTACCGATGCGGCGAATGTGATGTATTACTTCTTCAAAGGCGCCAACGAGAAATCGGCTGCTGAGCGTGAAGAACTGGCAAATGCCTTTACCTCCACCGTGCAGGCGACCTTCACTGAAATTCAGAAATCCATCGCATCTATTGGTGATATGTCCGATGCATTGGGTAATGAAACCCGCCGCGTTCAGGACGCTGTGCACAATAGCGGTGCTGGCCCGGAACAGGTGCGTTCAAACGTTGAAGCTGTTGCTGCGGCGGCTGAAGAGCTGTCAGCGACCATTGGCGATATTTCGCAGCGCGTGTCTGAGAATAATACCCATGTCGATGCTATTGCGGGCAATGTGGACCAGGTGATGAGCACCAATGCGCAACTGCTCGATGTGACGAACCAGATCTCTCAGATCACGGGCCTCATCAATGGTATTGCGAACCAGACAAACCTTTTGGCGCTGAATGCAACCATTGAAGCGGCGCGTGCTGGTGAAGCTGGCCGTGGCTTTGCGATTGTTGCTGCTGAAGTGAAAAAGCTCGCTCAGGATACCAGCAATGCAACAGATGGTATCGCGACCAATGTTGATACGCTTCAGAAGACCGTGGCGGCTATTTCCGAAGCTCTGACACAGGTCCGCACGGGTGTTGATAGCGTCTCTGATGGCGCAGGCCACATTGCGGCGGCTGTCTCTCAGCAGGAAGCGGCATCTTCAGAAATCGCGCGAAGCGCAGAACAGTCCAGCACGGCCGTTCGTGAAATGAGTGAGAACACTGAAATGACCATGCGGGTCGCCGGTGAAAGCGCTCGTATGGCGGATGAAACCGCGAATAGTGCGCGCTCCACATCTCAGCGGATCACTGAAGTCGACTCTGCCATGCAGGCTTTTGTCGCCTCTCTTAAAACAGCGTCCTGATTTCAGGAAATGGATAAAGAAAAGCCGGGTGAGCCACCCGGCTTTTTGCATTTTAGCCTCCAGCAAGGAAGCCGCCATCTACCGGCAGGCTGACGCCAGTGATGAACTTGGCTTTGTCTGACAGCAGGAAAGCAACAGCCGCGCCGACTTCTTCGGGTTCCCCAAGACGTTTGATCGCTTGCGGGTCCAGAATAGATTCCATGACGTCTTTGGGCGTGCCTTCCATCAGTTTTGAACGAATGCCGTTCGGAAGGATGGCGTTCACCCGGATATTCTTGTCGCCGTTTTCGATTGCGGCAGCTTTGGTTAGCCCGATCACGCCATGTTTCGTTGCTGCGTAAATGCCGATCTGCGGTAGTGGGTCGAGGCCGGCCACAGAAGAGATGTTTACAATCGCGCCGCCCTTATCCTGATCACGCAGAACATTCAGCGTTTCGCGCAGCGAGATAAAAACAGATTTCAGATTAATGGCATTGGTTTTGTCCCAGACGTCATTATCGCTTTCGGTAAGCAGACCTTTTGGGCCAATACCGGCATTGTTAACCGCAAAATCGAGCGTACCGGAAAGTTCCGTCGTGGCTTTGACCAGCGCTTTGATATCTTCTTCCTTGCTGACGTCGCAGGTCATAAATTCAGCGCTGCCGCCCGCCTTACGGATCTCCTCGACCACTGCCAGGCCTTCCTCATTTGCAGGTTCAATGTCACTGACCATTACTTGCGCGCCTTCTGACGCGAGGGTCAGGGCAATACCTTTGCCAATGCCGTTGGCGGCGCCTGTGACGAACCCGGTTTTGCCTTCGAGACTACCAGACATGAGAATACTCCTTTACGATGTAAGTATCTGAAAAATATAGAAATATATTTCTTTATGTAGGTAGCGTTTGTGTGGGGTGCCGGTTCCGCGTCTCACTTTCACAGCTATGTGATTACTTTGGCCGGTTAGGCCGCCATGGCGCGTATCCAAGGCAATTGGGTGCTCTGACGATCAGAAGCGCCTGTCAGTCGGAGGGCCCGAAATGCAAAAATCCATTAAAACAGTGTCAGCTACAGTTGCTGTCGCCGCCGCAGCATCAACGCTGGCAATGACTGCGCCAGCTGTCAGCGCGCAAACCTATCCGCCAACATTGTCCATGCGATCCATGCTGGAGCTCAGCATCAACCAAAATGGACATATCGGGCTGGAGGACCAGAATGTCATATTTTCACCAAGCGGCATGATCGGTGGAACGATCAACATGATGCGAGACTGCGAGACGGTTCGTGATTGGGTGTTCTTCGAACGAAATAATTCAAATGGTGCGGTGTTTACGCAGCTTCGTCCGGAAAACCTCTCATTCATCGATGGTGCTGCGCCGGGCGCTTACACTATTTTGTATTCAGTGGCGGGGCAGCCAGCATCTGAGTTTTCCTTCGATGTATCGGTTGCCGCAAATGATGACCCGTTTTCAAATACACGCTCAGAGACGCATTTCAGCGGTCCGTGGCAGCAATGGGCCTATTTTGATTTTGACGGTGCGAACGACAATGTGCAGCTCACCTTCTGGGCGGGTGGAAATGACGTAATGGGTCAGGCTGACAGAACGCCCGTCATTATTCAGATCCTGCGCGATGGAGAGCTTATTGGCGGTACAAACCGGTATCAGACCTTCACGCTGAGTGGCAATAACTGGATGGATCGTCATCGCGCGCCGATGACGCAGGTATGGGATGGACGATCGCCGTCTGAGCCGAACCTCACCCGCGCGGACCTGAATGTTCCGGGGCAATATGAAGTCCGCATGGCCAATAAAGATACCGATGACGTGCTGCGAACCTACCGGTTCCAGTCAAACGGCAGCGGTATAGTTCCGCATCCCCGGACTGAATTGGGCTATCAACCGTCGACCCAATACATTGCGCCGCGTGTTTACCGTGTGGGATCTCAGAACTTTGAGTTTGAAGAAGCGGTCCGGATCGAGGCTGAATAAGCTTGAATGCCTCAAAACAAAAAAAGGCGAGCCATCGGCTCGCCTTTTCTAATTCGTTAAATCGGTGATTTAGCCGATGGAAACGAGTTCCAGATCGAATGTCAGGTCTTCGCCTGCCAGACGGTGGTTCGCGTCCAGAGTGACTTCCTCTTCGCCGATCTCTTTGACCGTAACGACCATAACCTGACCAGCTGGGCCGCTCGCCTGAAGCTGAAGACCAACTTCCAGCGGAATGTCAGCCGGGATGTTGTCGCGCGGGATAACCTGAACAGCGCGCGGGTCTGGCTGGCCATAAGCCTGATCTGCAGGAATGGTCACAGTTTTCTTCTCGCCGACTGTCATGCCCGTTACGGCAGTGTCAAAGCCTGGAATGACCTGACCGGAACCGACCGTAAACTGGAGTGGTTCACGACCTGCACTTGAATCGAACTGAGTGCCGTCCTGAAGCGAGCCAGTGTAGTGAATGTTTACGGTGTCACCGCTTTTGACTTCGGTCATAAAGTATCCATTTCTTTCGGAAGTGAGTTTGCAAGGCCGCATCCAAGGCGGGTGCTTGAGTTCAGTTGCGGAACCTAACGCACGCGGCACCGGGATGCAAATTCAGCGGGCAATAAAAAACCCGCTCCGAAGAGCGGGCTTTTGATGATCTCTTTGAATGCGCTTTAGAGAGAGCCTTCGCCACCTGTTTCAACAGCTTCCGTAGAAGATGCGAACACGGTTGGTGTCTCGTTTACGCCCCGCAGACGGTCGATGTCTTCACGCACCAGCTGGAATTCTTCAAGGACCGGGCCTTCAAGCTGGCGACCTGTTGGAAGGTCCAGAGACATAGCGTTGATATGCTCGCCATTCTGGATGACTTCATAGTGAAGGTGAGGGCCGGTGGAGGCGCCGGTTGAGCCGACATAACCGATAATGTCACCCTGTTGGACGCGAACGCCGGAGCGGATGCCTGGCGCATATCCGGAAAGGTGCGCGTAAGCCGTCTGATAGCCGTTCGGGTGACCAATGCGGATATAGTTGCCATAGGTGCTGAACATAGATGCACGTTCGATTGTGCCATTGCCCGCAGCCATGATTGGCGTGCCTGTAGGCGCCGCAAAGTCAGTGCCTTTGTGCAGGCGGCTATAGCCCGAAATCGGGTGACGGCGATAACCAAAGTTCGAAGACAGGCGCGCACCGTTAATAGGTGTCTTCATCAGGAATTTACGGGCGCTTTCGCCATTTGAGTCGTAATAGTCCGTAATGCCGTCATCAGAGGCCGTGAACTGATAGAATTCACGATTGGTGGCGTATCCATTCAGTGCTGCGAAGACGATATCGCCGCTGCGAACATAATTGCCGCGCTCATCGACATATTCTTCGAAAATGATTTCGAACTGGTCGCCTACGCGCATTTCGCGCTGGAAGTCGACGTCATAAGCGTAGATCTGAGCGAAGTCATAAACCTGCGTGTCATGCGCGCCGGCATCGAGCGCTGCTTCGTAGAGGCTGGTTTCTACTGTGCCTGCAACACGGCGGGTAACGGGCGCCAGACGTGTGTGGAGCTCATGGGCTGCAAAGCCGCCATCGTGAGATCGGGAGACAACCAGGCTTGCTTCGGACTCATGGCGGAGTGTCAGGCCAATGAGACGCGTTGCTTCCGGGTCTTCTGCGGTTGGAGCCGCTTCAAGGTGAGCTGTAACTTCCAGGCCCGCGCGTACACGGCGTGGGTCGATATAGTCATTGTCGTAGAGGGAATAGAGCGCTGCGTTTGCTTCACCGCGATCTACGCCAAGGCGGTCCATCAGATCAGTAAGCGTGTCGCGCGGCTGAAGTGCGTCTGTACGTTCGAATGTCAGCGGCTGCGGCTCAAGCTCCTGAAAGGATGTCAGAATGACTTGCGGTTCTGCGGTGAGTGCAGGTGCTGCAATTTCGCTTGCGCTCAGCGACGCCAGCTGGACGTCTGGAGTTTCCGAAGTCGGGGAGGGGGAAGACGTCGCTTGCCAGCTCAGAAGACCCATGCCGCCAACGGCGAGGGCAACAACACCGATTGATAATTTTAGCCGCCCGATTTTCCCGGAATTGGTAGTTTCCGACTTTGGATCAAATACTCCGACCACTGAGACACTCCATTTTTGTGTACAGAAAACACACTGATTGATAAAAATTCACCCGAAACGTTAACAAGCAACCAATTTATTCACGAATTGTGCCATTATTCCCTGCGCGATGTTTAACGTTTAAGCGATTTTGTATGGCAACTGAAAATCCGACACACGGGCGACGTGTAAAACATCGCAGTTTGCTCCTAGGAGCTTGTGGCGTCGGTATAATTGCCGTCGCTCTTTCTTTGTGGTTCGCACGCATTTCCATTGCAGAATTCGCCGTTCGTCAAGTGTGCAATAGCAGAGGTCTGAATTGTTTACTGACAATTGATCGGCTGACGTTAAGTGAAATTGAACTCTCGCAAATCGAGCTATCGGCAGAAAGTGCCGATTCTGTGACGGTCGATGGAATGGATCTGTCATTGACCTGGCCGGCCTTTCTGTCCCCTGAGATCACTTATATTCGTGCTGATCGTCCTGCGCTGACGATTGACGCGCGTGGCGGCGAGGTTCGGGTCAGCCTTCTGGAGGCTTTGGAAGCTGATGATAGCGCGTCGTCATCGGATTCGTCCTCAGGCATGGAAATACCACCCTTCGCGCTGGTCGATGGCCACGTGCGCGTGTTGACCGATGCCGGGCCGGTCAATGGCGTGGTGTCATCGTCAGGCTCGCTTCAGCGTGAAATCCGTACCAGCATTGCGCTTCAGCCTGCCTCGCTGGAGCTTGATGACAATTCTCTCGAACTGACAGCCGGACAGGCAGACCTTGTGCTGGCGCAAGGACGTATATCGGGGAATATCGAGGTCGACCTGGACCGCGCGGCGCTCGAAACGCTGGATATTTCAGATGTCAGCCTGAATGCGACGATCACGCCTCGCAGTGATAATGCGTATGAGGCGAGCTGGGTATTTGCGGCAGACCGGCTGGTGAGCCCGTCGCAAAGTGTGACCGGCTTCGACACGCGCGGCGATGTCAGTTTTGAACTTGATGGCGGTGAGATCAGCATTGACGCGCTCATCATGAATGCGGTGCAGGCGAGCCTGCAGTTTGTGACGCTGCGATCTGGAAATATCTCTGCCTCAGACGGCGAAGTACAGTTTACGCTCGATACATTGGATGACGACCTGCAGGGAGAGTTCTCCGTTATTAGCGGGCTGAACCTTGAAGGGCTGGCGGCGTCAGAGCGCGTGGTGCTGACCGGACAATTGGCCACGGCGCGAAGGGATTTCCTGCAGTCTTCAGCTGAAGCGCATGGCGTTCTGAGTGTGACAGGCGCAAAGCTGGATGAAGCGTTTCAGGATGTGCTTCTGGCAAGTCTCAGTTTGCCCGATCCACTTTCTACGCATGCCGATGCGCTTGATCGCAGTTTGAGGCACTTGCTCGGAGATTTTTCCACCGGGCTGGAATTCAATACCACGCTGGACATGCTGCCTCTGGATTTTGAACTCACCTCCATTCGCCCCGCCAGTATTCAGAGCGAAAATCGCAATGAGATTTTCAGAGTGCAGGCGCTGGGAGATGCAAACTGGCTCGAACTCACGCCTGAAGGACTGACCTTGCGCGGGCTTGCGCGGTATTCAGACTCCCGGCGCGGAATAGATCTGCAGATGGATGATTTCTATCTGAGTCAGAACGCGGCAGACGGTGTTTTGAGTATGCGCGCTGGCAGAACTCACCTGACAGAAATGCAGGTGGATGACCGAGCTTTGGAAATTGACTTCAGCCAGCTGACCTATGAGGCAAATTCCGCGCAGAACACACTCACGGCGATTGGCGGTTTGCGCTATAGCGGCCCGGCTTTTGGTGCCGATTTTTCTGCAGCGCAGGTCCAGATGGAGCTGCAGGGGTTGAACTCCGGGGCAGGGTGGAGCTTTCGCTTTCTGCGAGACACGTGTCTTGATCTGTCATTCATGGCGCTTGAGTCCGCAAGCATCGTTTTTGGCCCTGCCAATGTAGAACTCTGCGGCGCGGATGATCAGGTCTTCTCTCAGGCAGAAGGCATAACGCGCGGCGAATTCTTTGCCGAAGAACTGGTTCTGCCATTCGAAGCTGATTTTGGTCGCGGCGAGATCGCGCTTGTCGCGCCTGCGATTGAGTGGGCCGTTCGCAATAGCTTTGTAGCCAGCGTTTCGAGCGAACAGTTTGCGCTGCCGTTTGAGATCCTCGGAAATGGCACCACGCGTCAGTTCGATTTTGCCTCTGAAACCTTCACCGGTTCGCTTGAGAGCCTGGATGATGGTGTCGCGCTGGACTTCGCCTTAATTGATGGCGCTGTCGTTCTTGAAGATTTGCCGGTTGCCATAGCAATCGCTGAACTTCGCGGTGATGGGCTTTCCGGATCTCAGGGCATAGCTATCGATTATTCATTGCTCGGGGCTCAGTTCTCTGACTCTGAGAACTCACCTGAAAACGCTCTGTATCAGCCTTTAATGCTGTCTGGGACGGGCCACCTGACCGGCACGGATGTTGATCTGCAGGGGCGGCTGCGCCTTGCAGAACGCAACGCCTTTATCGGTGATGTCGTTGTTCAACACCGGATTGCCGAGAATGCAGGTGAGTTATCTCTCTCGGGCGGGCAGCTGGACTTTGAGCGCGGCGCCCTGCAGCTGCATCATCTGTCGGAACAATTGCGTGGCATAGCGGTGAACGCGACTGGGGCCATTATTCCTGAAGCTCAGGTCAATTGGCGCGGAGATGAGATGAACTCCACGGGTGTGATCGATATTCAGGGTTTGTCTTTTGATACCTTCCGGCTCGGTTCTCTGCAGGGATTGTCAGGGCAGTTGGCGTTTACTGATCTCATTGGTCTCAAAACCGAAGAGGGACAGCGCCTGGAACTGGAGGCGTTTCAGTTCACGCCTACCATTGTCCTTGAGAATGGCGTGGCGGAAATTGCGCTTCTGGGGCCGAGTGCTTTTCAGCTGGAATCGGCAACCTTTCCTTTCATTGGCGGTGAGATTGGCATTGAGCCGACCATCTGGCGGTTCGATAGCGACTCCCAATTGCTCACTATTGATGCGCGCAACTGGGATCTGAGCCGTCTTCTCAATCTGTTCGAGCTTTCCGATCTGGATATCTCAGGCGTCGCGTCGGGCTCGTTTCCCATTGAGATTGTCGGACCGGATGCCTTCTTCCGGGATGCGTATCTGAACTCCATTGAGGGAGGGCGTATTCGCTATCGCGGCGATGTGGGTGAGTCTGCGGGCAGCGCGAATGAATATGCTGAAATGGCGTTTCAGGCGCTGCGAAACTTCCAATATGAAGTGCTGGCGCTCGGCGCAAATGGCAATCTGGCGGGCAATATCGTGCTCGACCTGCGTATGTCCGGGCAAAGTCCTGAAGTTCTTGATGGACAGGAGTTCGTTTTCAATATCTCCATAGACTCAGAGCTCGCAGAACTTGTTCATGCTGGGTCAATCTCGACTTCGGTACAGTCGACGCAAGATATGATTATCGATTTGCTCCAGGAGCAGCGGGAAACGGAACAGAATGATTGACCCGACCGACGCAAGGAAGGAAGGTCAGCGAGTTACAGGAGATTAGATTTGAGAGTTATCTTCGGAATTCTACCTGTTCTGGTTTGTGCGTGTACGCCGACCGTAAGGGTCGCTGCGCCGACAGAGCCGATTACAATCAATCTGAATGTGAGGATTGATCAGGAAGTACGGGTACGTCTGGATAGAGAGGTTGAAGACCTTATCGCCGACAATCCGGATCTGTTCTGACGGGAGTGAATATGATGAAATGGTTTAAAACGGCGTTTGCGGCAGTCATTGCCGGTGCCGCTCTACTAATGTCACCTTTCGTCGCGCCAGCTATGGCGCTCGATCCGATTATCGAGCGTGCCATGGATCAGGGCGTCGTCGGTGAGCGCATTGACGGTTATCTTGGGATCATCTCAGGCGCGGATGCAGCTGTGTCCCGCAAGGTTGATGAGATCAATGCCGGCCGCCGTGCAGCCTATGCAAATATGGCCTCACGTGAGGGTGTGAACCTGACGGACGTTGCGCGTCTCACGGGTGAGCGTCTGGTCGCGGCTCAGCCGTCTGGTCATTATGTATATGATGACACGGGCCGTTGGGTCATTGTTCCCTGATTAATGCTTAAACGTATTCTGATCATCTCCGGTCTCGGGTTTGGAGTTTTCCTGCTCGGGGTCGGAGTGGTTCATTTTTCTGGCTTTGCTGGCCCGTCCTTCATGACGGGGCATGGGTGGTTTGCATTTCCTACCGCCAGTTTCCTTTGCGTGCTTCTTTCATCAGGACTGTTTGCACTGGCTTTTTTCAGCGCGCGCACAGGTCGGGATGAAATTTCTGACCTGAGTGAAGATTCCTCTTCCGTAAATCGTTGACGAATCGGTTAGTTTCTCTGTCGTAAACGAACAGGCGCGCTCGCGCGCTATTTCTGAAAACACGTTTTGTCATCCGCCCGCCATTCGCCTTCGTGCCGACGGACGGAGCAAATGAGAGGATACTCAGCTCATGCTGCTCGAACCAAACCGGCTCGCATCTTATCTGGCATCTAAAATCTGCCATGACCTTGTATCGCCTGTCGGCGCGGCGTCATCGGCGCTGGAATTCATGCAGGACAGTTCTGCGCAGGATATGCGCGAGCAGGCTGAACAATTGCTGGAACAGAGCACATCACGTTCGCTCGCACGTCTCCAGTTTCTTCGCTACGCTTTCGGCTCTATGGGCATGTCTCACGGCAATGCAGAGCTTCACGAAGCCAAGTCCATTGCAGAAGGTTATGTCGCATCCCACAAAGGTGAGATCGAATGGAACATCAATAATGCCAGCCTGTCCTTTGCACAGGTTCGCGTGATGATGAATCTGATCATGCTTGGCCTGGCATCTTTGTCGCGTGATGGGACGATTAAAGTCACCATGGATCAGACCGACACTCTGGCAATTGAAGTCGTGGCAACCGGCCGTCGGGCGCGTCTTGGTCCGGATGTGCGCGCTGCACTTGAAAACAAAGAACCAGAAGATGGCTGGGACCCACGCACCATTCAGCCATACTTCACAACGATGATTATTGACGAGCTTGGTGGCAAGTTCAGCTTTGACGTCGCTGAAGAAGAAATCACCTTCATTGCATCTGGACTGTAACTGTCCTTGATCTGCTTTTGCAGGGGACTTGCCTCAAAAGGTGACTCCCCTGCTCGGTTTAAGAGATACCGAAATTATATTGCTGCGTGAAAGCTTTTTTTTAACGTAGTTCGTGCATGCTCCATCCCAACTGAACAACAACAATAATTGATCAGGTGGGCTGCATGGACGACCTATTAAGTGAATTTCTCACGGAAACCGCCGAATCCCTGGAGGTGATCGACTCCGAACTGGTTCGCTTCGAAGCTGAACCGAACGATCAGGGTATTCTGAATAACGTTTTCCGTCTTGTGCACACGATCAAAGGCACGTGCGGCTTTCTGGGGCTTCCGCGCCTTGAAGCTGTCGCACACGCTGGCGAAACACTGCTCGGAAAGTTCCGGGATGGCACGATTGAGGTTACGCCTCCGCTGGTGACACTGGTCCTTGAATCCATCGACCAGATTAAAGCTCTGCTGGCACATCTGGAAAATCACGAAACTGAACCAGAGGGCAGCGACGCCGACCTGATCGGTCGTCTTGAAGACGCGTCTGAAGGTAAGCTTTCCGGGGCTGCTCCTGCTAAGGATGAGACTAAAGTCGAAGCTAAAGCTGAAGCTGCTGATTCACCAAAAGCAGACGAGAGCGCTAAGAAACCGCGCCCGGATAATCTTGCTGAGGATGTGCGCTGGGATGAAGATCTTGGCCGCGAACTGCGTCCGGGTGAAGTGTCTCTTGCCGAGCTGGAAGCTGCTTTCGCGTCTGTTGAAGTTGAAGACTTCTCCAATCCGCCAGATCACGACGAACAAGCTGCTGTTGAAGCTGAGCCTGTCGAAGAGGCCAAGCCTGCTGCTGCGGCTGCGACCTCTGCAATTGATGCAGTTGCAGACATTGCTGCTGACCTCGCTGCAAATGATACAGATGCGCATCCGGGTGCGCCGCGTGTCAGCCAGTCCATCCGCGTGAATGTAGATGTGCTCGAGCACCTTATGAACATGGTGTCTGAGCTCGTTCTGACCCGCAACCAACTGCTGCAGATGGTTCGCACAATGGACGATTCAGAGTTCAAAACGCCGCTGCAACGCCTGTCTAATGTAACAGGTGAGCTTCAGGATGCTGTCATGCAGACCCGCATGCAGCCAATCGGCAATGCGTGGAAGAAAATTCCTCGTATTGTTCGTGATGCGTCTCACGACCTGAACAAGAAAATCAAACTGGTTATGGAAGGTGATCAGACCGAGCTTGACCGTCAGGTCCTCGAGCTGATCCGCGATCCGCTGACCCATATGATCCGCAATTCCTGCGACCACGCAATTGAGCTGCCGTCTGACCGTCTGGCCGTCGGTAAGCCGGAAGAGGGCACAATCACTCTGCGTGCGTTCCATGAAGGTGGTCACATCATTATCGAGCTGAACGATGATGGTGCCGGTCTTCGCACCGCACGCATTCGTCAGAAAGCGATCGAAAACGGCGTCATTTCTGCAGATGAAGCAGACAGCATGACGGAACAGCAGATCCATCGCCTGATCTTCGCGCCTGGCTTCTCTACAGCTGAGAAAGTCACGAACCTCTCCGGTCGCGGCGTAGGTATGGACGTTGTTCGCACGAACATCGAACTCATCGGTGGCGCAGTTGATCTGGTGTCTCGTGAAGGTGAAGGCACAACGTTTGCCATCAAAATTCCACTCACACTGGCGATTGTTTCTGCGCTTATCGTCGGAGCACGCGGCCAGCGCTTTGCTGTGCCTCAGCTCTCTGTTGTTGAGCTGGTTCGCACCGGCTCTAACAGCGATAACCGCATCGAATCCATCAACGGTACGAAAGTGCTTCGTCTGCGTGATCGTCTTCTGCCGGTCATGCCATTGTCTTCCGCGCTCAAACTGGACGCTGAAGAGGACGAAAAGTCCAACCGTTTCGTCATTGTTATGCAGGTTGCGTCTCAGCGCTTCGGTCTGGTGGTCGACGAAGTCTTCGATACCGAAGAAATCGTGGTCAAACCAATCTCCAGCGTTCTGCGCGATGTGACTGAGTATTCCGGCTCCACCATTCTGGGTGATGGCTCCGTGATCATGATCCTTGATCCGAATGGCATCTCCAAACTGGCAGCCTTCGACAAATCAACAGCAGGTGCCAAGCCAGTGGTTGAACAAGCTAAGAAATCCGTTGCGCGCGGTGAGAAGAAAACGAGCCTGCTCGTCTTCTCTGCGGGTGCGGCTGAACCGAAAGCCTGCCCACTGTCTCTCGTCACACGTCTTGAAGAGATCGAAGTCGATCGCTTCGAAATGACGAATAAAGGACCTGTGGTTCAGTATCGTGGCCAGCTCATGCCGGTTATCCCGATGTCTGGCAGCCTGATGGCGAACGAGGAAGGCCGTCAGCCGGTTCTCGTGGTCAATAATGGTGACAGCGTTGTCGGTATCGGTGTGGATCGCGTCCTCGACATCACTGAAGACGTGCTTCGCATCTCTATCGGCGATGAATCTCCGGGCGTTCTCGGCACGGCGGTTATCGACGGCAAGGCGACAGAAGTTATCGATATCGGTCACTTCCTCAGCCAGGTTGACTTTGACTGGGCTGAAGCAATGTCTGAAGGCCCGAAAGAGCCGAAATCTCTTCTGCTCTTCGAAAGCCATGACTTCTTCCGCAATATGCTGGCACCGCTTCTTGAAGCCTCCGGCTATCGCGTGACGACTGTGTCTTCTGCTGAAGAAGCGATCGCATCTGACATCGAACCAAGCGACTTTGATGTTGTCCTTGCGGACATCGACAATGACGCCGAAGCACGCCGCTTCATGGAAAAACTGTCTACGGATGCAGATTGGGGCGACGTTCCACGCATCGCAATGTCAAACAATCAGAGCAAGCTCGCTGCGCCAGACTTTGCCGGATGTGTCCGCAAATCTGACCGTCACGGACTTCTCGCAGTACTCGATCAAACTGCTAGCCTTAAAGGACAAGCCGCATGAGCAGCACAGAATATATCACGCTCTGGATTGGTGGACAGCTTTTCGGCGCTTCGGTAGCGCGCATTCACGACGTGTTCGCGCCAACATCCATCACGCCGGTTCCACTGGGTCCAAAAGAAGTTGCAGGTCTTCTCAATCTGCGTGGCCGTATCGTAACCGCGATCGACTCCCGCTCGCGTCTCGGTCTGCCGCCACGCGATAAAGATGCCAGCATCATGGCCATTGGTATTGAAAAGGGCGCTGAGTCCTTCGGCCTCATCATTGATGAAGTTGGTGAAGTAATGACGCTTCAGGATGCTGACCGCGAAGATACGCCAGCGAATCTGGAGCCTGTATGGGCGCAGATCGCATCAGGTGTCTATCGCCTGGAAGACCGCCTTCTGGTCGTCATTGATATTGATAAAATTTTGGCATTTGAAACGGACGCAGATTCGGACCGTGGTTCAAAAGCCGCGTAATGCGCTGAAAGGGAAGAAAAATGAAGCGGTGTTTGATTGTTGATGACTCTCGCGTCGTAAGAAAAGTGGCCCGCCGCATTGTTGAGGATCTCGACTTCGCTACGGAAGAGGCTGCAGACGGAAACGAAGCTCTGACAGCGTGCCGTAATCACATGCCGGATGCCGTACTTCTCGACTGGAACATGCCAGTCATGAACGGCATCGACTTCCTTCGCGCTCTGCGTCGTGAGCCGGGCGGCGAGTCTCCGATTGTCGTGTTCTGCACGACCGAGAACGATATGGATCACATTGCTGAGGCAATTCGTTCCGGTGCGAACGAATACATTATGAAGCCTTTCGACAGCGAGATTATTCAATCGAAGTTCGCCGAAGTCGGCCTGGTCTGAGGGTCGTTAAATGGCCACAGCCTTCAACATAAAACCCCAGACCGGGGCACCAATCCGCGTACAGCTGATTGATGACAGCGCCGTCGTGCGCGGTCTCACTCGGCGGTGGCTGACCGGTGTCGATGGTATCGAGCTTATTGTCGTCAGTGCTGACGGCATGGCCGGGGTTGCTGATGCGATCAAGCATAAGCCAGACATCATCATTCTTGATGTTGAAATGCCGCGTATGGATGGGCTTGAGGCTCTGCCGCACCTTCGTCGTGCTGCGCCTAAAGCCAAGATCATCATGGCTTCAACGCTCACCCATAAGGGCGCGAATGTCACCATTCAGGCGCTTTCCAAGGGTGCAACGGACTATCTGCCGAAACCAGAAGCGAGCCAGCTTGGCGGCGCAGAAGCGTATCGGGATGGTCTGATCGAGAAAATCCGGCTTTTGGGCCGTCCAGAGGAATCCAAGCGCGCCTTCCCTGCGCCTCAGCCTCTGCGACCGGTGTCCATGAAGCCGAACGAAGCGCCGCGCCCGGCTATTCAGATTCCAAAGACGCCAGAGCTTCGTAAAGCGCCAACCCGCTGGAACAAGCCTCAGGCAATTGTCGTGGCCAGTTCAACAGGTGGTCCGCAAGCGCTTCAGGCGGTTCTTCCGGAGCTTTGTAAGAAAACTGATCTGCCAATTCTGGTCGTACAGCATATGCCGCCGACCTTTACGTCTATTCTGGCTGATCACCTTAACGCCACCTGTAGCCACGAGGTTTCCGAGGCCAAACAGGGTGAGCCAGTCGCTCGCAATCATGTTTATATTGCGCCGGGCGGCTTCCACATGGTGGTTGAGAAAAAAGGGGCGACCAATACAATTGGTCTTAATCAGGACCCTCAGGTTAATTTCTGCCGTCCAGCGGCAGATGTGTTGTTCAACTCTGCGGCCCGTGTGTATGGCGGGGCTTTAAGCGCAGTCGTTCTCACGGGGATGGGGGCTGATGGATGTCAGGGCGTCGCCACGATCGTTGATCAGGGCGGGCGGTCTTTCGTCCAGGACCAGAAATCCAGTGTTGTCTGGGGTATGCCAGGTGCGGTTTACAATGCCGGCCTTGCACATTCTGTCCATCCGCTGAACGAAATTGCTGACGCAGTCGGCAAATCACTTCATGGAGTATAGGCATGAACCAGACTGATTTTGATTTTGTGACGTCTGAGCTGAAACGCCGATCCGGTATCGTGGTGGGGCGCGATAAGCTCTATTTGCTCGAAAGCCGTCTTTCTCCGATCGCCCGTAAGGAAGGTCTGGAATCCGTCGAGGAGCTGATTGGCATGGCGCGTCGTCGTCGCGACGAAGGTCTGATGAAGACCATCGTTGATGCAATGACGACGAACGAGACCTTCTTCTTCCGCGATAGGACACCGTTCGATCACCTCGAACAGGCTGTCCTGCCGCAACTTCGCGAAAAGCGTCCGGGCCAGCGTATCCGTATTCTGTGTGCGGCGTGCTCTACAGGTCAGGAGCCTTATTCCATCGCGATGATGCTGGATCAGAACCCGGCCCTTACCGGTGGTGCACAGGTTGAGATCGTAGCGGTCGATATCTCTGATCGCGTTCTGGAAAAGGCGCGCGCAGGCATTTACAGCCAATTCGAAGTTCAACGTGGTCTGCCGATCCGCACGCTCATGTCTTACTTCACGCAACAGGGAGATGTCTGGAAGATTTCAGACACGATCCGCTCGAAAGTGTCGTTCAAGAATGTGAACCTGCTCGATCCGATGACCGCGCTGGGCAAGTTCGACATTGTCTTCTGCCGGAACGTGTTGATCTATTTCGACCTGCCAACCAAGCGAGACATTCTGAACCGCCTGTCTGCGCAGATGAATGATCAGAGCTTCCTCCTGCTCGGCGCTGCTGAGACAGTTGTGGGCGTGGTTGATACATTCTCTCCAAACAAAGCGCATCGCGGTCTCTATGAAAAAGCGGGCAAAGCCGGTGACGATACAGGCGCGCGCCGCGCAGGCTTCCGCGCCGCCTGATAATAGAAATTCCAACCCATTTAAGAGCCCGGTCTTCAGCAATGAGACCGGGCTTTTTTGTATCAGTCTTTCGTGACCGGGGCGCCGGGCGCTGCATCCTCTAAAGCGCTCTCCGCTTCGCGAAGCGGTTTGAGTTCCGGTCCACGCCCGCGTAGTGGAATGACCGGTACAAAAAGTATCGAGATGAGCGCAATCGCGACAATCACCATGCCGCCGGAAAAGATAAAGCTCATTGAGCCCGCAAATGCGGTCTTCATGAAGTCCGGCATTTCTACGGCTGCGCCCGCTGTTTCGGCGGACATATACTGCGCCTGAAGTTCGCCAAGATTGATGTTTCCGGCCATGTCCGGGAATTGCGCGGCAAGCGAATGGGTCAGGTGAGATGTCATCAGCGCGCCAAAAATTGCGACCCCGACCACGCTGCCGGTCTGACGCAGGAACATGCCTGTAGAGGTGGCTACACCCATTTGCTGCGGGGCTGACGCACTCTGGGACACCAGCGTGAAGAGGCTCTGAGACGGGCCGAGACCAACGCCGATCAGGAAGAGCCGCCACAGCACGTCATAGGCATGGGAGTCCTCTGTCAGAAATGTCATGAGCCACAGGCCGAGAAACTGCATCAGCGCGCCGGCAATCAGGAAGCCTTTATACTTACCGGTTCGGGTGACCAGTCGGCCGACAATGAAGGATGACAAAATCAACCCGCCCATGAGCGGCAGCATGATGAACCCGCTATTGGTGGCCTGAATGCCGATAACCAGCTGTAGATAAAGCGGGACGTAGATGATGGTCCCCATAAACGCCATAGAGATGATGAAGGACGAGATCATCGATGTGGTGAAGGCTTTGTTGTTGAACCGATTGAGCGGAAGTACCGGGTCTGAGACCTTCTTCTCGACAATCAGAAAGCCAATGCCTGTGCAGACGGCAAGGACGATCAGGCCATCAACGGTGAAGTTCAGCCAGCCATCGGTTGGGCCAAAGGTGAGGGCCAGCATCAGTGCTCCGAGGGAAACCACGATAAGAAGACTGCCCAGATAGTCGACCTTTCCGCCCGTGCGCGTGCCGATATCCGGCATTTTCTGCGTGATCATGAAGAGCGCCAGCAGGGAGGTCGGCAGATTGATATAGAACACCCAGCGCCAACCGGCGATGTGGAGCCCCATAATATCTGTTGTGCCATGGTCGGTGAACCAGCCGCCTATGATCGGGCCGAGCACACTGGCAAGTCCGAATACGGCGCCGAACAGACCCGCATACTTGGCGCGTTCGCGAGGCGGGAAAAGGTCTGCGATCGTCGCAAAGGCAGAGGTGAACAGCGCGCCTCCGCCAATGCCCTGCAAACCGCGAAACACAATGAGCTGGATCATGCCGGAGCCTAAAATCGGCAGATCACCAAATTCGCCAGCAATACCGCAAAGCCAGGATCCGATGATGAAGATGCAAATCCCGAAAATGAGTACAATTTTACGGCCATACATATCGCCGAGCTTGCCCCAGATAGGCACCATTACGGTCGATGTCAGAAGGTACGTCGTGGTGACCCAGGCATAGATTTCCAGGCCCTGAAGGTCCGCTACGATGCGTGGCATGGCGGTGGAAACGATGGTCTGGTCCAGTGCGCTCAGCAGGAAGACGATCATCACTGCGATAAAGGTTGAACGCTTTTGTTCGGCAGTTGGTCCTTCTGCCGCAATCTGGGACTGGTCCGTCATTCTGATCGCCTTTTGTACAGAACACTTGGTGATACCGAGCCATACACGACTGGAGTCGGCCGGCAAATTGGAATCACTTCACCCGATCCTGAAACCTGATCAGCTGTCATGCATGCTGTCATCGAAGCAGCTCTGAATATTCGAGGAGTGATTGAAAATATCGCTGGCGTACAGCTTGCAGCTTCTCCCATGACTATTCAGGGCGGAAGTCATTCTGGGACAGAATGGCCCTGTATTGCGTTCGGTGTGTGGGCGGAATGCGGGAACCGGTCTGAGATCAACTCAGGCGGCGAGGGGTGAGCTCATGCTCTCCGGGATACATTTATTGCGCGGTCTGGCGGCTCTTCTGGTCGCTGGCTTTCATATTCAGGCGGCAGCACGCGGCGGTGAGGGAGGCAATCCCGTTCTGTTCGAAGTGTTTCGCGGCGGCGCGCTGGGCGTAGATATCTTCTTCGTGATCTCGGGGTTCATCATCTATTACACCGCCTCACGCGCGCCGGTCTGGTCTGCACGCAATTTTGTGTCGGGCCGGTTTTTCCGTATTTATCCGGTTTACTGGATTGTTCTTGCTGCATTTATCGCGCTGGCTTTCGGTCTCTGGATGCTCACCGGTGATGCGAGCAAACTGCCATCCACCGAAGTGCTCGTGCGCTCCATCCTGCTTTTGCCATCGGATCAGTATGCAATTTCGATTGCCTGGACGCTGACGATTGAGCTGCTCTTTTACGCGCTGTTTGCAGCGGTTTTCCGCGGCAAAGGGCAGGACAATAGCCTTCTGTTTGTCTGCATGCTCAGCTGGGCATTGTTCTCAATTCTGTTTACCGCGACAGGGCTGCAGGCTGGTGGAATGAACGTGATTTTCCACCCAGCTGTCAGCGAGCTTTTGTTCGGTGTGGTCATTGCTCACATCTATCTTGTGGGTGAACGTCGATTTGCGAACGCGGCCTTTGCGCTTGGGCTGGGTGGGACGCTTGCGACACTATTGTTTGTCGAAGGCGGTGATCTGCATACATGGCGGTCTGTAATCGCTGGCGTTCCGGCAGCGCTATTGGTCTATGGCGCGCTTGGGCTGCGTAAAGAGCTTGGCTTTTTCGGTAAGCTCTTTGGTGATGCGTCTTATCTTCTCTACCTCATCCATATCCCAGCCTATCTGGTGCTTGGTTTTGTGTTCGAGAAAGCGTTCGGTATCAGCATTTATGCAAATGATCTGACGATGGGCGCGACGCTGGGGCTGACCTTCATCGCAGCCTGCGCGGCACACCTTATGATCGAGCGGCCATATCAGGCCTGGTATAAGAGCCGTACGCAGCGTGCCAGAGCGCGTGAACGTGACCTCAGGCATGCACATGCCGCCCAACAAAAAACGGCGCCATAAGGCGCCGCTCTTCTTTGATTGGTATGCTGTGTCTATTCAGCGTGCTGCGGTCGAACCGGAGCGGCTTTTTCTTTCGTCCAGAACGGCCCCATCAACAGGCAGATACCCGTAATGATGAGAGAGGCGTTCAGCACCAGCATGGTATGGTTGGACAGTGCTGAGGCGTTCATCACGCTATGAACAACACCGGTGAGTACCATGATTGCGCCTGTTGCACGGCGGGTCCACACGCCGGTTTTGGCAGCATCTGCGAGCACAAAGCCGATGAGTGGAATGGCCAGAGAGCCAAGCCAGAACACCGCAACCATGGCCATTTCGCCTAGCCCCACAACGCTCATAAAGAGTGTGAAAGCCATGAGGAATGGCGTGCCCCAGACCAGAGCAGACCAGGCAGAGGCGAGCTTTGGCTGAGGGCGGCCTTTTTCGGCGCGCTTCAGGAAATAGATGTTGAGACCCGTCGCGACCATAATGCAGAGCAATGTGCCCAGCACGATGTAAGCAATCTTCATTGCCGTGCCGCCAAAGTCACCAAAGTGGAGACGGTAGACAGAGTTGAAAATCTGTTGACCGGCAGGGCCATCGGTATTGCCTTCAACCTCAGTCAGCTCACCATCGGCTGAGAACATATAGGTTTCGCTATAGACGAGACGGTCAGGGATTTCCGCGATCACTTCGACCATCTGGCTCACCGTACCCGGATCTTCAATCACCAGCAGGAATGGGCGCGCGTCGGGTTCGAGTGTCGCAAGTGTTGCCAGAGCCGCAGGGCCATCAGCCAATGGGGCAGGGGTGCGATCAATCTCACCTTCTGAGCCGAAAACGGCATCTGTCAGCCCTGTAGGCGTGCCATAGCTTGCGAGTGACATGACAAGCGCAATGACAACGAACAGGCCAATCAGTGCGCCTGTGCCGGCTACGATGATGTTGAACGGAAGCGTCCAGACGCTCAGACGGTTGTGAATGTCTGCCTGAACAAGCCTTTGTTGCCCTTCACGTTTCAGGCGGAACGCGTCCCGGAAAATACGTGGGTGTGCCAGCAGACCCGAAATTGACATTCCGACCATCATCACGCCGAAAATAGCGACGATAATCATACCCAGGCCAAAGTTCTCAGGAAGGCCCGGCAGGTCTTCAGGAATGCTCAGATAGTAGTGCAAGTGGATGAGAAACTCATTCCATGCCGTATCATACCCGGCAACGGCTTCGCCATTTGCGTTCGCGGTTTCCAGACCATCATCTCCGCCAATGACGAAGCGCGGCCAGTTTTCGCGCGGCAGGTATAGAAGCACATGCTCGCTTTCAGGCTGCGTCGCGACGACATGATCGATCGCATTCTGCACCGCGGCAGGCGTAACTTCCGTCACTGCCGGAGTGTCCGCACGTTCCCACCAGCCGAATTCATCTTCCAGAACCGCAACCGTGCCGCTGACGCAGACAATGTAGAGAATGGCGCTGATCACCAGTCCCATCAGGCTGTGCGCCGTCAGAGAGCGATCAACGAAGGCGCTCGAAACCTTAGGCCAGAGTGTAGAGCTCATATCTTCAGCCTTTCCTAGATGAATGCCGTTGCGCCGGTGACGATGACCGCGCCTACAGCATAAAGGGTTCGTCGGATCGGGCTTTTCTCGATGAGCAGGAAGGTGCTCAATACGGCCCAGAGGGTCGCCGACAGGATGATGCAGATAACGCCTGCGGTAATCGGGTTGCCATCTTCAGGCATGATAAACCGGAAAACGGTGGCACCTGCAAACAGGGCGATCATCCCTGCGAGCGGACCGGTTACGATGAAGGTCCAGAGGCTGCCCAGCACTTTCAGGCCGGTGGCAGCAGGGTTTTCAGGTTCGACCTCAACCTTTCTGCGGCTCTTCTCAAAATCAAGTGACGGCAGGCCCGCCGTCATGATGTAGATGAAGAATACGGACACCAGCATCATCGCAATCACAGAGACCTGCGCAACGCCGCGGTCAGAATTGGCGATGAAGGACAGAACCATGGCCAGCAAAAGCAGGGCCCAGCCACCAGACAGGCTGATCGGGCTGTTGCGGTTTTTCCATGCGGTGAAAAGCAGGAAGAGCCCTGCTGCACATGCAGTAAGGCTCAACGCAAATATCAGAAGCTCAACGCCGCTCACGAGCCGAACTCATAAGCTAGTCGGGCGACGACGGTGCGACGCAGGCCCGGGAAGCAATCCCCGCGCGTCAGACATGATGTCAGGTATTCTTCATCCGCGATATTGCGCGCATTGATCTGGAAATCCCAGCGATCCCACTCATAACCAATCATGAGGTCTCCCAATGTGTAATCCGGCGTGACGTATCTCACCGTGCCATCTTCAGCGACGCTTTCGCCCACATAACGGATGCCCCCACCAATGCGGAAACCGTTGAGCGCGCCTTCAGGTCGCCATGTTGCCCAGGCAGATGCAGTGCCATTTGGCTGCCCCGGAAGCTTAAAACCATCAGGGTCTTCAGCGTCGATTGTAGAGGCTGCAAACTGCAGGAAGACATTATCTAGCTGCATGCGAGCTTCCAGTTCCAGTCCACGAAGGGTCGAAATACCTTGCTGTTGGGCCGCGTCATTTGGCAATGCATTCGGGTTGGGCAGGTTGCTGATTTCGATGTCATAATAGGCCAGCGTGATGAGGCCCGGGAAAGATTGAGGCTCGTATTTCAGGCCGAATTCGTACTGACGAGCTTCCTCTGGATCGAGCTGATTTCCCGCAAGGTCCGTTCCTATAACCGGCTCGAAGCTTTCAGAATAGCTGGCATATGGGGCAAGGCCATTGTCAAAGCGGTAGAGCACACCAAAGCTGGTGGACACGGCGTCATCGTCCTGAACGACTGCGCCGGTATCGTTTTCAACCTGATCATAGCGCAGGCCGAGCGTGAAGCGCCAGTCATCCAGCGCAATCTGATCGGATACATAAAGACCCAGGTCCTGAACCTGCTGAGGCGTGCCGTCACTATAGATGGCATCCAGTACCGACTGGTCCGGATAGTTGCCGTAAACAGGATTGGCCAGATCAAACACATAGGAGAAATCGCCGCTCAGTACGCCGCCACCTAAGTAATAGGCCGTGTTGCTATCCGTTTCTACGTCCTGATATTGCGCGCCCATCAGCATGTTATGAGTGAGCGAGCCGGTGGTGAAGTCAGCACGTGCGCGAAGATCCAGCGCATATTGTTCTGATGTATTGTCAGCGGCGTAGAATGTGCGCGCAACCGTCGTCTCGGTGAAGAGCGGAGCGCCGAAATACTGGTTTAGATAGCGGCTTTGTCCGGCCCCGGTGAAGGTTGGCCATGCCTGCTGGTAATCGGCCTCGCCAGACCGCCAGAGGGCCGTCGCTTCAATGTTCCAAACGTCATTCACGCGGTGCTCGCCCAGCAGGGTGATCTGATCAGACTTGGTGTCAAAGAAGTTGAAGTCAGGTTCGCCGGCATAGACATCCTGATCGATATATTCGCCGGTTACATTATGCGGGAAAAGCGTGCCTTCGACCGGAATGAATTGAGCTGCGACATCGCCCTTGGTGTCCTGATGGATACCGATAATGGTGAGACGAGTGTCTTCAGACGGTATCCAGGTGAGAGACGGCATGAATACACCGGATTCCTCATCTACATAGTCGACCTGAGAGCCGGTATTCCGGTAAAGCCCGACAAGGCGATAGAGCAGTTGGCCATCGCTGCCGGGAACAGGCCCGGTTACGTCGCCTGCGATCTGATAGCGTTCAAAATTGCCGAGTTCTGCTGCAAGAGACCCGCCAAAATCCTCTTCAGGTGTTTTGGAGACGACGTTGAGAAGACCGCCCGGCGAGCCTTGTCCATATAGAACAGAGGCCGGGCCACGCAGGATTTCCACCTGTTCGACCGTCCAGGGTTCGACGCGGGTGGTGTTATAGCTGCCAAAGAGTTCCTGAATCGAGTCCCGGTAGCGCGGGATGGACAGCCCGCGAGACGACACCCAGTCACCTCGTGTTGAGAAGCCATAGGTTTCTGCGGTGACACCCGTCACATAAGAAACAGTCTGGGAGAGGTTCAGTGCTCCGCGCTCGATGAACACATCTTCGGGCTCAACGGAAACAGAACGTGCGGTTTCAACAATCGGAATGTCAGTTTTCGTTGCGCCGAATGCATCCACGCTGCCGGTCACTGTCACGGTTTCCTGGCGGGCTTCTGCATCTTCGGTCGAAGTCGCGCTCGCATCCTGCGCGTATGCGCCGTGAGAAGCGGTAAGCAGAGCCGTGAGAGCCAGCGCCCCAGCGCTGGTTTTCAGCCATTGTGAGTACATGAATTTCCCCTTCAGCATTAGCAAATGCAAATCATTATCAAGATGTAATCTTGCTATGTATAGTGAGAATGATTGTCAATTGCGATACGGGGCTGAATTGGGTATCGGGGTGGTTTTATGCGCCCAATAAACAAAAACGGCGCCCTGAGGCGCCGTTTTCAATCGTGTGATTTGGGAGTTTGCTCTTAAGCGGCTTCTTCGTCGCGAAGTGGCTGAGCATTCGGGGATGGATCACGAAGAACGTAACCACGGCCCCATACAGTTTCGATGTAGTGGTTACCTTTGGTAGCCTGCTGAAGCTTTTTGCGAAGCTTACAGATAAATACGTCGATGATTTTCAATTCAGGCTCGTCCATGCCGCCATAAAGGTGGTTAAGGAACATTTCCTTGGTGAGGGTCGTGCCCTTACGCAGGGAGAGAAGCTCGAACATCTGGTATTCTTTGCCGGTGAGGTGAACGCGAGCGCCACCAACTTCAACCGTTTTAGCATCCAGGTTCACAATGATCTCGCCGGTGCGGATAACGCTCTCAGCGTGACCTTTAGAGCGACGGACGATCGCAGTGATGCGGGCGATCAGTTCGTCTTTGTTGAACGGTTTTGTGAGGTAGTCGTCAGCGCCATAACCAAGCGTTTTAACTTTCGCCTCAATGTCCGGGTTACCGGAGAGGATCAGAACTGGTGTGTTCACGCGGCTCATGCGGAGCTGCTTCAGAACATCGAAGCCAGAAATGTCAGGCAGAGAAAGGTCAAGGATGATGATGTCATATTCATACACCTTGCCAAGGTCGACGCCTTCTTCCCCAAGGTCTGTCTGGTAAATGTTAAACCCAGCTGCCTTGAGCATCAGCTCGATGCTACGAGCGACTGCGTGGTCGTCTTCAATCAATAGTACGCGCATCAAGTCGTCTCCCGAATCACTTACAGTGTAACGCGTTAGCGGTGTCCAGATATAGTTAAACTGGCGGGTGGTAACGAAATGGTTAACGCGATGTCTTTTTCGCGCCTAAGATTTTAACGAAGATTTCCGTCGTGTCATTTTAAGTCGTTAACCGCGTCTTAGCGCTAGGGGCGCAAGATTCGCTCAAGAGCCCTCAAAACCAAGCGATTCTCGATATGTTGCAAGACCTGATACGTGAAGTAAAGCGCGCCCCCGTAGTTCAGATGTCCGGTCGGGTAGAGGCGTTGGAGGGATTAAGGATTGAGGCAAGCGGGCCACGATCTGCCCTTCGTCTTGGCGCATTGGCACATATTGGCGACCCACATGGACCGCTCGCAGAGATTGTAGGCTTTCGCGGAGACCTCGCTATTCTGCTGGCCTGTGAAGATAGTCATGCGGTCTATCCGGGCGCGAAAGTTTTCTTCCAGAGTGAACCATCCGTACTCTATCCGTCGGAGCATTGGTTAGGTCGCGTGGTTGATCCGTTCGGCAAGCCTATGGATGGCGGACCAGTTCTGCCCCGAGGCAGTTACGCCAAACCTGTGGATGCGCCGCCGCCTTCTGCGCATATGCGTACCCGAATTGAAGAGCGTCTTCATCTGGGTGTGCGCGTCATGGATTTGTTCACGCCGTGTGGGCGCGGCCAGCGTCTTGGTCTGTTCGCGGGCTCAGGTGTTGGTAAGTCCACACTTATGGGCATGCTCGCCAAAGGCGCCGATGCAGATGTGATTGTCATTGGTCTGGTCGGTGAGCGGGGACGTGAAGTCCGTGAATTCGTCGAAGACGCGCTTGGAGCAGATGGTCTGGCGCGTTCCGTGATTGTGACGGCGACGTCTGATGCACCAGCACCAGCGCGAAAGCGCGCGGCCATGTCGGCCATGGCGGTTGCTGAATATTTCCGCGACACGGGAAAGCAGGTGCTTTGCCTTCTTGATAGTGTGACACGCTTTGCGATGGCCCAACGTGAGATTGGTCTGGCGGCGGGCGAGCCTCCAACGACGCGCGGCTATACGCCTTCGGTTTTTGCAGAGCTTCCGAAATTGCTCGAGCGGGCAGGGCCGGGGCCAAAGGGCACGGGCGCGATCACCGGCCTGTTCACGGTTCTGGTCGATGGTGATGACCATAATGAGCCGGTCGCAGATGCGGTTCGCGGTATTCTGGATGGTCACATTGTAATGTCACGGCAAATCGGTGAGCGCGGGCGGTATCCGGCGGTTGATGTCCTTAAATCTCTCTCTCGACTGGCCTCGCAGCTGCAAGCGCCAGAAGAAGCAGAACTGGTCACCAATGTGCGCAGACTTGTCGCCACCTATACAGATATGGAAGAATTGATCCGGATTGGCGCCTATGCGCCAGGCGCTGACAAGCAGACAGACCGCGCAATTCGACTGAATGAGGGCCTGGATGAATTTCTGACCCAGAGCTATTCAGACCCGACCGCCCCGGATGCCGTGTTTGATGCGCTTCGCCAGATCTATGAGGCTAGTGCCTGATGAGAACGCTTGAAACCCTTATTAAACGTGCCCGCAAGGATGTAGATGCGCTGGCGGTAGAAATGCGCCGCGCGCTTGAAACCCGTGGGGAGATTATCGCGGAAATGGCTGCATGTGAGGCTTCCATTGAAGCAGAGGCCAGCATGTTTGACGGCACGCCTATGGCAGGGCTGGGCTTTGCTGCGTTTCTTGATCGCCAGAAACTGCGTAAGGCTAATCTGGATGAAGCGCTCAAGCTGGCGGAGAAGGCGCATGCTGAATGTCAGGAAGCCATGAATGCCGCCTATGCGGAGCTGAAAAAGCTCGAACACCTTCTTTCCATGGAAAAGACCAAAGCGCGTGTGGAAGAAGAAAAGAAAGAGCAGGCTGTCTTTGATGAGCGCAGCTCTCAAATGTTTGGACGCTAAGTCCGCAGCCTAGATTTGAACTTTAATAAACAGATTGCCCTTATGGACGTGCACGTCCACTTGTTCTGGTGGAACAGAGAGAAGCGTCAGGCCAAGCTGAAGTGATGCCTTTGAATCAAGGCCCAGAGCGGGTGCCGCTTTTGTCAGGTCGAACAATTCATCTTTTGACGAGATCACTGCGCGAGACACAAAGATGTTCAGCGCAATGCCTTCATTGTCCCGTTCAGAGCGAATGGACATGCGGTCGCCTTTTTCACAGGCGCGCAGAAGGCCCGCAATAAAGTGCTGAACGCCGAGCGATGCGAGTGGGCGTGAGCCAATTTGAGTGAACCAGGATGTTTCTGTCGCCAGAACCAGGTCTACTTCTTTGGCGCGCGCCGTCTTTGAGACGCGCTCTGCGGTATCCAGAAGCAGTTCGTGAATTGGCGTACGCGTCGCCTGACTGAGGTCATCCTGCGAATAGGCGCGGATGGCGCGGACGGTTTCGAGCAGGTGCGCGACATATTCAGCTGTATTGGATCGACCCGCATCTTCCATCGTTTCCAAGAGAGTCTGAAGGCTGAGTTCAATATATGAGAACGGTCCGAGCAGGCTTTCTACCGACGACTTCATTTCACGCGAGCGAAGACGGCTTTCGGGAACTTCGGTCTGAACCTGATGTTTCAGTGTCGCATTCACGATCATCTGTTTCAGCAGTTTGTAGTTCAGATCTGTTTTGTCGATGACAGCTTCTGCGCCACTGGCAAAGGCTTCACGGCGCATGTCATCTGCATTGTCAGATGTGACGAATACTATAGGCGCGTTGGTAAACGCGCGGACACGCTGAATGTCATCTTCAATGGAAATGGCGTCTGGTCGGCGCACATCCAGAAGCACAAAATCCGTAGGCCCTGCCTCTGAAAGACGTTCGAAATCTTCAATACGTTCGGAGATATTCAACTGAATATCTCCCTCTCCTCCGACCATATCGGTCAGGATTTCTGCGTCCCTCGCATTATCTTCAACGTAGTGAATCCGCATGTAATATCTCAGATTTTCGACGGGACGATACTTTGGTATTTCTTATGTTGCAATCATATTACGAAATCCTTCCACAGAGTTTCTGACACTGTTGATTACAAGAGGTGGCGTGAACACTGGAAGAGGCGTGTATCTGCTGGGGACTATGTACGGTTATATCTGGATAACTCTTGCGAGACCCCACAGACTCAATGCAGTGCATTAAAGTAATATGCTGATGGTCACTATCTCTTCAGACTTTTTGCACAAACACTTTAGTTGTTCAGCAAATATGTATTCAGTCCTTTCGGGTTAACGATAGAAAGTTCAATGAAAAAACCCTTTGTTTTCGACCAGGCCGACTCCGGAGAATTGTTGGCAGAAGTAGCCTCTGTGATCGCGCATGATGTTCGTACACCTGTTCGCCATGTCGGTCAGTTTCTGGAGTTTTATGAACGCGAATTATTGGCCGGAAACATAAAACAGGCTGCTGCGCATATGGAGGTGGTCAAGGAAAGCCTGGGGCTCGTCTCTGACATGCTGGACGGGGTCATCACATATGCACGCATGGGACGCGGTCTTGAGGCCCCCGAAGAGGTCAATTTGCACAAGCTCGTCAATTCAGCGCTGGAACGTGCGCAGATGGCGTCAGGTCAGCGCGATGTGAAGCTTGTTTTTGAAGGCAATGAATTTGGCTTTGGCCATGAAGTGCGCCTCATGGAAATGTTTTATCATCTGTTTGAGAACGCTTTGCTCTATCACCCTGGTGACAGCAAACCTGAAATTCGCGTGCGTGTTTGCCGTGCCGGTGACCAACAGAAAATCGAGATCAGCGATTCAGGAAAAGGCCTGCCAGAGGGCTATTCAGACATTGTGTTCGACCTGTTTCAGCAGGTTGAGAAGGGGAAGGCGCATCAGGGCATTGGCCTTGGTATGTCCATGGCGCGCCGTATCGCTCAAATGCATGGCGGCGATATTCTTCTTGCTGAGAAACAGCCCGGCCCGGACGATCTGTCAGGTCTGAAGCTGATTGTCCTGCTGCCAATTGCTGAAAAACAAAGAGAAATGGCCGAGCGTTTGTCTGCCTCAGACGCGTAAGTGATCGCGAACGAGGACAGCAATCTCTTCACAGGCTTTACGCGCCGCCGGTGAAACGGACATGAATGCCGTGAAGCCATGAGCGAGACTGTCATAACAGCGATATTCCACATCCACGCCTGCATCCGTCAGGCGTTCTGCGTAAATGCGCCCCTGATCCACCAGCGGGTCGAAGCCTGCTGTCACGATGATTGCAGGCGGCAAGCCTTCCAGATTGGTTTCTGAAAGCGGAGAAATACGGGAATCCTCAGTGTCCTGACCGTCTGGCAGATATTGCGCCATGAACCAATCCATCGTGTCTTTCGACAGTGGATAGGTCTCTGCATATAAATGCATGCTTGGGGTGTCTGAAGCGACATCTGTTGCCGGGTAGATGAGCACCTGCAGAACGGGCAGGGGCTTATGGTCTTTCTGCATTTCCTGCGCGATGATCGCGCTGAAATTGCCGCCCATAGAGTCGCCGGCAATCGCCGCTTGTCCCGGAGGCGCGCCAAGCGTTTCAGCTTCCTGCAGCGCCCATTCATAGGCGGCGATCGCATCGTTGAGACCTGCTGGCCATTTATGCTCAGGTGCCAGTCTGTAATCGACAGAAACCACGGGTGCTTTGCAGATATGGCTCAACAGGCCGCAAAATTCATGGCTCGTATTTAGATCGCCGATTACACCGCCGCCAAAATGATAAAACACAATGACGGGCATGTTCGGGTTTTGGCCGAAAGGGCGATAAATCCGGATAGGGATGTCGCGGCCTTCAGTCGTGAAATGCGTGTCTTCAGAGCTCACGCCTTCAGGCAGGCCGCCTGCCAGCATGGCAAGACCTTCAGCGGATGCTGCACGCGCCGTCGCCGCAGGCAGGGTTGAAATTGGCGGCTGTTTGCGAGCGCCATGGGCAATAAACTGGAAATGCGGGTCCAGGCGCCGTCCACCAATCTCGACAGGTCGACCGCCCGACATTTTGATCAGCCAGTCAGACGGAAGTTTCAGCAATGATTTCGCGATGAAAGCTTTGAGGCTCATGATGTCTCCCGAAGACCCGATTCTTTTCTGTTCTTAGAAGGGAATTTAATCAAAAGCATGACGAACGCCACACAATACCAGATTGGTGGCAAATTGTGTGGCCTGATCGACCTGAGCCTCAGGATTTGAAGGATCGCTGGAAATACGCTCCAGCATGCAGTCGCCCAGCTCTCGGGCAATGCCGATGGCCGAGGCCGTGAGGTAGGTCACGTCGATATCTGGTGACCCTTCGGACTTCAGCACGGTCTCAATATCCTTACGGATTTCCAGATATACTGCGCGCATTTCAGGTGTATCGACGCGTAGTTCCGGAACGTCCAGCTGAGGTCGGTTCAGCTTGAACACATCAGTATGTTTGTCGGCCAGAAATTTGAAATAGGCACCAAAAGCCCCGTGCAGATAATCCTTGAAGGACATGTCTTCGCGCGGCAGCTCGCGCAGAAGCCTCCCAATTTCCTTCACAGAGGACTCAGCCAGCGCCTCGATGATTTCTTCTTTGGATTTGAAGTAATTATAGAAAGTGCCGCTGGCGAGTTCGGTCCGTCGGATAATGTCGCGCACGGTCGTGGCATCATAGCCAAGCTCAGCAAACACCAGTCGGGCTGCATCCAGTATGGCTTCGCGGTTTGCCATCTTTGCGCGTTCTCGTTTGCCCGGCAGCTTTGCCGACGAAGCAGTGCGAGACGTCTTGGACTGGAGTTGCATCGATTCTTTTGCCCTGTTTCAGACCCATATTTTATGGTCCGGGGCTAAAGTTTCAATGAAGCGGAGCCAGACCTTAGTGGAATAGCGCTGCGAATTTGCCGGAAAGGCTGAGATTTAATCAGTCTGCAGGATGACGGTTCAGGTTAATTCAGCTCATAGAGCGCTGCACCATAATAGCAGAGGCTGGTTGAGCACTGATACATCTCTGCATGGAAATGATAGGTGTATCCGCTACGCGTCTGGAAAACGACGATCGGCAGGTCATCGATCTCGCGATCAGCTACGACCTCATTTCCATTCTGCTCGTGAACAATCAGATCGATATCAGTACAGTCCTGATCACAGGCCGCGATGATGGCATACGTTCGGTTGGGATAAACCGGAATATTCACCTGATTTTGGTCGCCGGAATCAATTGTACCATCGAAATACTCGATGACCGTCGCGCTGAGACCATTCTCACGGCTGGCCACGCCAAGGTCGCGAGAGGCTTCTATGATCTGATCATAGACATGCTGTTCCCATTGATTGTTTTTCTGGGCTGCGGCTGTGTTCAATCCTGCCAGCGCGAGTGACAGACAGATGGCGCTGATGCGTAACTTCATTTTCGTCCCCCGATGAAAACAAGACTTACAAAGCCTCTCATGTAGAGGCGAGAAATTCAAGTTTATGGGGAATTTTTGATCCAGAAGATTGTAGAAGTTGCCTTGTGGCGCGGGTCAGCTATCCGGGCGATCTATCTTCAGGCTTGCGGACAGCGCCTCGGACTCCAGACCTGAAGAGCGTTCCATCTGGAACTTCCCGCCAGTAAAACTCATGCCCTGCCCAGCGTGCCATTCACCGGAAATCAGCGTGCCATCTTCATTCAGATTGCCCAGATATTTGATCACTTCCTGATGTACGTCAGGGCCAGGATGATAGACTTTGTCGAAATACACGGTTTCTCGCGAAATCTCCCCGGAGATATCTGCGGTGAGTTCGACCAGTGCAGGTGATGCAAAAGTGTTGGGCTCCATCACTGTACCAATGAACAGGCCTGTCCCCGCCGCCTCAACGAAAGCAGAAAACGGAATATTCGTATTGCCGATATCAAGGCCATAGCTGTACCAGCCTGACCAATAACCGGAAATATCAGGTTTTTCGCTCATAAGGATTATCTTTTCCCTTTGGCAGACACTGGCTATAGGATGACTGTATGACAGCAGATCCTGATTTCTTCGACCTCATTCGACAGTATGCGCCTAACATTATCAATAAGGTGCCATACGCCAAGACGCTTGGTTTTGAACTTGTTGAGCTGGAGCCGGGCCGCGCCGTTGCACGCGCGCCTTATCAGGCTGAGACGATAGGCGACATCGAAACCGGAATTATTCATGGCGGCGTTGTGACTGCGCTATTGGACAATGTGTCCGGAGTGTCTGTTATTGCAGCACTTTCTGAAATGAAATCGACGGCAACGCTCGATCTGCGCATTGACTATATGCGCCCGGCTGAGGTGGGCAGAGACATTATCGCTGAGGCTAAATGCTATCATATGACGCGTACTGTCGCTTTCACGCGCGCATGGGCATATCACGAAACAAAGGACAGAGTGATCGCAACAGCGTCCGGATCCTTTGCTCTGAACCCGATCAAACAATTCCCCGGTGATTCGGAAGGGGAGGGCTGATTATGGGTGAGGACATTTATCTGCGTCAGGAAAAGCTGCAGGCTTATCTAGAACGCACGCCCTTCGCGTCTTTCCTTGGTTTCAGGTGTGAAATCATGGGTGACGAGATGACGGCCATCCTGCCATTCAATGAGAAAATCATCGGCAATCCGACCATTCGCGCGCTTCATGGCGGCGCGACGGGCGCCTTTCTGGAGCTGACGGCCATGGCCCAACTCTTTCTTCTTTCGGAAGAGGCGAAGATGGCCAAACCGATCAATCTGACGATTGATTACCTGCGTCAGGCACGGTCTGAGAATCTCTATGCACGTGCCGAAGTTACCAAACAGGGGCGTCGCATTGCCAATGTGCATGCCGAAGCCTGGCAGGCAGAGCGATCTCGTCCAGTTGCGACGCTTAATGCGCATTTCCTGCTTTCGGATGACTAACGGCGCACGCTGCACGTCAATCCATTGCTTTGAAATTGTGTAGATAAGCTTCGTTAATCTTAAGACTTAGCTGCTACCCATTCGCCTGCAGAAGTGTAGGCCTATGAACCAGAAATTCACACTCAGAGACCTCGTTCGGTCTCATATCGACAAGCCCGAGCTGCTCCGCATGCAGCTCGATGCGATGTCGCGTCAGATTCCTCTGGTCTATCTCATCGTCAGCGTAAATGTTGTGGGCGTGGCGGTCGCATTTTACGGTGATGCGCCTGATCTCCTCACTATCTGGACGCCCCTGGTCGGCGTGTCCCTGTTCCTTTTGCGCAGTATCGCCTGGTGGCGTTCGCCAAAAACCTTTCAAACACCGGAACTTGCGCTGAAAGAGCTCAACCGCGTGAGCATTCTCATGGCGGGGAGTGCGCTGGCTTTGTCATCCTGGTGTGTGCTGCTGTTTCCCTATGGAGACGCATTTCAACAGAGCCATATCGCCTTCTTCATTTCTGTGACGCTGATCGGCACAATCTTCGCGTCAATTCAGTTGCCCCGGTCTGCACTTGCCGCGATCGGGATTAGTGGCACGGCCTTCGTCATTTTCTTCATGACGCGCGGAAACATGGTGTTCTCGGCTATGGCCGTGAACTTCATCATGATCCTGTCTGTGGTGTATTTGCTGGTCAAAAACTACTTCAAAACGATGATCGCTTTCATCAATTCAAACAATGAATTGTCGGGCGCTAACGACGAATTACAGGCACTTTACGAAGAACTGAAGTTTCACAGAGACCATCTGGCAGATCAGGTCGACGCGCGTACGGCAGAGCTGAAAGAGCAGACTTTGAAGCTCGAACAGGCGCTGGAGGCAGAACGCAAGCTCAACGAAATGCAGAATGAGTTTGTCTCAATGGTCAGCCATGAGTTCCGCACGCCACTTGCTGTAATTGACGGTACCGCCCGTCGCGTAGAGACGCGCATGGGTGACATGCATAGCGAAGAAATTCGTGACCGGATGACGAAAATTCGTGGATCGGTGAAGCGCCTTTCCAATCTTGTGGAGCGGGCTCTGGACGCGTCCCGTCTGGCGTCCGGTCGTATTCAATGTCACCCGGAAGCCTATAATCCAAAGCAGTTGGTGGAAGAAATTCTTGAGCGGAACGCAGAGATATCTTCGGGCTTCACGATCGATGTTGACCTGAAGCGGCTTCCCGAAACGCTGATCGGTGATCCGGACCTGATGGATCACGTTCTGACAAATATTCTCGGGAATGCGCTGAAATACTCTCAGAAGAACCCGCACATCATCATTACGGGTGGCCAGGAAAACGGGAGCGCAGTCATCAGTTTCCGGGATCATGGTGTGGGCATTCCACGAAATGAACTGAAGCGCGTCACTGAGCGGTTTTTCCGGGCATCTACGTCTACCGGCATTCAGGGAACAGGCGTCGGGCTTAATCTCGTCGGACAGATTGTCGACATGCATGGCGGCAAATTGGAAATAGACAGTGAAGTGGGGAACTGGACCGAAGTGCGCATCATCGTTCCTCTGGAAACAGAATATGAAATTGATATCGAAATGGACTCGCCGGCCGAAAAGCTGCAGGCGAATATGAACTGGGAAATCTGAAACAAAAAAAGCCCCGCATCTGGCGGGGCTTTTTCTGTTTTATGATCTCCTCGGGGTCAGGCTGCGCCCTTGATCCGATTGGAATTGCCGCCATCCACTTCGGCCTTCAGCCAGTTTTCAAACTTCGCCATAGCAGGCTTCCAGTCTGAGATTGTATCAGGAGAGAAGACTTGTGCTGTTGGGTACCAAGGCAGATTGCCGGTGCCGAGATATGGCCATGCATTCGGTGCGCCGATAATGCAGGTCTTTGCACCAGAGCCAGCTGCAATATTGGTCGTGGCGTTCATCGGGCCGACCAGCAGGTCAAGCGCGACGCAGAGCGCGGCCAGATCATCAAGGTCGTCCTTCAGGTCGATGTCCAGTTGATGGATTTTGACCCCAAATTCCTTTTCCGCACGTGCAATATCATCAGCGCAATCGCCATACTGAAGATTGATCCAGGTGACGCCTTCTGTGCGCAGCGTATTTTTCCACTGTGAGAATGGAGAATAGTACTTAGAACGCTTGGCGGACATCAGCATGGATTTCCATAGCAGGCCAACCTTGAGGCCATCGCCAAGTTTGCTGAGTTCATTGCGCCAGTGTTCAACACGCTCTGCATCCGGCGTCAGATAGCCTCCTTCCGTAGGGAAGGCAGAAATATCGCGGCGAAGGACGCGCAGAACGCTCGCCATAGGCGCCCAATAATCATAGCTGTCCCAGTCAGTGATGAGCGGGCAGCTACGCAGTGGAATACCGTTCGAGCGGATGGTTGAGTGTTTAGTGACCTGCGCCTTGGGGAAAGAGCGCTGCATTAGCGCTTCCAGACGGGGAACAACGCCAATCGTCAGATGTCCTTCCGGCCCGAGATGGTCGATCAGATCATGGCCCATATTCAGAAACATGACTTCATCGCCCAGGCCCTGCTCGCCGACGACCAGAATTTTTTTGCCTTTTAAATCTTCGCCATCCCATTTCGGAATTGGGAAGGAATAGGAGGTCGCGCCGCCATAGCGCGGATTATTGCGGCATTCATAGGCATCCCACGCTTCATCCAGCTTGCCGCTACCGATGAGAGAAACGGAAATCGCATGTTCGGTTTCTGCCTCTTCGTTTGGTGGCATGGTGCCGAAGTTGAGCGCCTTGCGAAGATAGGTCAGCGCGTCGTCATGGTGGCCTTCAGTGGCCTTGCAATAGCCGATATTGTGATAGGCGCGGGCAAGGTCCGGCTCAATCTCAAGAGCCTGCTCATAGAAGAGCACAGCTTTATCAAAGGCTGTCTGCTCCATCATGACAGTGCCAAGCGAGTTCCAGAGAAGTGAGCTGCCCTGATTGGTGTAGATCGCAGCGCGCAGCACTTCGATGGCGTCTTCGAACTGGCCCTTATCGCGCAGAACGCAGGCAAGATTGTTCGGGCCTTCGACGGCGTCTGGCATCATGCGGCTGAAAATACGGAAGAATTTCTCGGCGACGTCGTAAAGATCCATACGCCATGCGAGCAGTCCAAGGTTCTGATAAATCTCTGGTTCGTTCGGAGAGAGCTTTAGAGCGCGCTCATAGAGCTCAAGTGCGAGGCTTGCGACGCCCAGCTTGTCGAGTGCGATTGCGGTAATGTGGCAGGCCAGCGCGATATTCTCATCGATATCCAGCGCTGCAATGCCCAGCTTGGCCGCTTCGCGGTATTCACCCTCATTAATCTTACGCACAGCGCGCTTCATAATCGGCAGAGCTTTACGGAGTTTGGTGTCTGCCTGACTGGTTTTGTAACGCAACACAGTCTGAAGGGCCTGGCTCTTGCCGGCGTCACCTGCGGAGTCCAAAGGCAGGGGTACAGCCACGGCGGACGTGTTCAGTGCCTTTTCAAACAAAGGGCGTTGAATGGCTTCTGTCATGTAGCGCTCCGATTCTCAGTAAATACCGAATTGCCACGGTCTCTTTAAGAAACGGCTAACTTGAAATTACCGCGCTTAAAACAAGCATTAACCTCATCACGGTAGACAGGTTGAGAAATTCTGTTCTGGCTGGAGGAAACCATGCCACTCAAACTCTCGCTGAAGCCCGGCGAAAAATTCGTTGTAAACGGCGCTGTCATCCAGAATGGCGACCGCCGTGGTGTGCTGCTTTTGCAGAACAAAGCATCTGTTCTGCGCGAGAAAGATATCATGCAGCCGGAAGAGGCAAACACACCAGCACGCCGGATCTATTTCCCGGTGATGATGATGTACCTCGATCCGAGCGACGTCTCGACACAATATGAAGAGTTCGTGGTGCGTATGACTGAATTCATGTCAGTCATCAAAAACCCTGAAACTCTCAAAGAATGCATCTCCTGTTCCAAGGAGGTGATGGCGGGTCAATATTATAAGGCACTCACTCGGTGCCGGAATATAATGGCATATGAAGAGGAGTGCCTGGGGTATGTCCATCAAGGCGTATCAGCAGACGGCGAGGCGAACAGAGAATCCGCGTGAGGTCGAATATCGTCTGTTTGCTCAGGTAACGGCGCAACTCGTCGATGCTCAGAAGACAGGCAAAGAAGACCTTCGTAAACTTATGGAAGCATTGGACTATAACCGTCGGGTTTGGTCAGCAATGTCCATGGATTGCGCATCACCAGATAATGCTTTGCCAGCGCAATTGCGGGCGAGCATCATTTCGCTGTCTATTTTTATAAACAAGCACACCTCTGCGATTATGCGCGAAGGTGAAGATATTCAGGATCTGATCGACATTAATCGTCTGATCATGCAGGGCCTGAACGGGGAATAAATTCCCCGCTATAAATGGCCGCCGCGCTTAGCCGGCGCGGCGTTCCCAGACTTCGATATTAGCAGAGCGGCCAACAGTAAAAGGCAGCTCGCAATTCAGAAGAACAGACAAGCCAGCTTTCTCAAACTCACTACTCGCCCAGTCTTTGTTTGCAGAGTTCATCTCAGCGAAAGCCGTTTCCACGCGCTTTTGGCAATACAGAAGATAAGGTTGGACGGCGACGGTGATGGTCTGGCCACCATAGCGCGCGTCTACTGTGCCAATGGCTCTTTGCTTCGGAGTGTCCGTTACGGGTGCGCCGTTCTGAATGTCCTGGCTTGCCTGGAACTGACGGATGAAGTCGATACGGTCTGTTAGCTCGTCTCCCACTTCGCTGCCGATAAAGTCGATCAATTCATAGAGCGTCTCCGGGATCTGATCGCCCGGCAGGAAGGCTTCGTCCATGTTGAATTCAGGTTGGTCCGTCACAGAGGCATTCATGCGTTCGGTCCACCGGAATACATGTGGGGCAATCGACTTCATAACCGCGCAAGGCACCGGGTCGCGGCCCAGATGGGCAAAGAGCGGTCCGAACAGGCCATAATCGCCAAGACTTGGGCAGCCGCCGAACAGATATGGATACTGGCTGAAATGGCGGTCCAGAATCCTGAGCACGTTTTCAAAATTGCGTTCGATCGCTGGGATGGTAGCTTCGCTCACGCCGAGTATTGGCAGATAGCTGCGCATGCGATCCATGATTTTTCCAGCTGCGCCATCATCACCAAAGCCAAAGGCGTGGTCTAGGAAGGTTTTCTGCTGGTCATAAAAGCTCCAGCGATAATGCATGGCAGCTTTCAAAAGGCTCTGGCTTCCATAAAGAAAGAACACAGCTGAAATCAGTTTTTGTTTTGGGCTGTCTGGGGTGGCGGGCAGGCGAGGGGCGTTGGCCTCGCCATATTCAATAATGTCGAGACTGTCCTGGATGACTGTCCCATCGGCAAGGCGCAGAACCGGGATAATGCCACGCCCGATCTGCGGCAGGATTTCACTGATAAAGCGCGGGTCACGGGATGACACCTCTTTAACGCCGGCCTGTTGCTTGCGCAGATAACTGCGCGCAATGACAGTATAATAGGAATGAGGCAGCCCGAAGAGTTCTGCATGCTGAATGCCGTGTGCGGTCATGTTGGCGTTTCTCCCGTTTTTATAGCGGGACCATATCGGCCCGATGATGGAAGACAACTCTCTTCATCGTGATCTGCCCTCGTATTGAGGGGGAAGAAATTACCGGGATGCATGAGGTACGGCAAAAAGCGCCGTAACACTGTATGGGCTCGGCAAAGCTTGCCCAGACACATTGCTCGATCGATGAATTAAATCAAAAAATTCAATGAAATAAGGGGGTTCGTCGTTAAGGTCCGGTTTACCAAAACGGCACGCCATTTGCGCATCTTCCGGCAGGACAAAATGTCCAACTGACTAAAATGGTCAGGTCAAAGCCTATCCAGAATGGAAGGAATCTAAAATGGCTGCCCTTTCTGTAAACACCAATTATGGGGCGATGGTCGCCCTGCAACAACTGAACAGCACAAACATGGCTCTTACTGAGACCCAGGAACGTATCAATACCGGCCTTAAGGTCGCGACTGCCAAGGACAATGGTGCAATCTACGCCATTGCTCAGGGCATGCGTGCCGATCTGTCTGGTTTTGGCGTTGTTCTGGATAGTCTCGACCGTGTGGGTTCTACTGTTGATGTGTCAATCGCGGCCGGGGGCGCTATCTCCGACCTTCTTATCGATATGAAAGAAAAAGCGCTTGCTGCATCTGATGAAACGCTCACCGCGGCTCAAAGGTCTGCTTTCAGCGAAGACTTCAAGGCATTGCGTGATCAGATTGATACCATTGTCGGCAATGCCGAATTCAATGGCGTGAACCTGATCAATGGTAGCACTGCTGAGATCACAGCCTTCGCTGACGCTGATGGCAATAACAACATCACTGTGCAGGATGAAAACCTGTCGCTTGGTGGTGGCGTCATTACGATCGCTGCAACCGCGTCACTGGATACTGCGACGAACGCGTCTGCTCTGGTTTCAACGATTGAAACATCGCTTGAGAACCTGAACCAGGCACTTGCTCGTCTGGGTACCTCATCCAAGTCTCTTGATGTTCACACAGAGTTCGTAACGAGCCTGCGTGATTCGCTTGAAGCGGGTGTCGGTAATCTTGTCGATGCTGATATGGCAAAAGAGAGTGCAAAACTTCAGGCTCTGCAAACAAAGCAGCAGCTTGGCGTTCAGGCTCTGTCTATCGCCAATCAGGCGCCACAGATCATCAACCAGTTGTTCCAGTAGGACCTCCAAACGTAGACGGGGGATGGGTGCACCCATCCCCCCGAAACGTTTATCCCATGAGTTGGAAAATGCGTATGCAAACGCAACAGAAGTTCAGGCGGCCGCCGGTGGAGCAATCCTCGGCGGTTTTTTCTTACCCCGGCAGGCAGTTTTTGCCGGCACAGGAAACTTTTGCCCGGCAATAAGTACGGTACGGGTGAATTGCATCTAAATTTGTAAGATTTTGGCCCGTGTTTCCGGGCGCTTCCCCAAAATTGATTAACCACTCCATTTGGCATCAGGCTTGCTCAGCTAAAGCGCAGGCAAAACGCCTGGGCGAGCAAAACGCTCGCATTACATAACCAGAATGGAGATCGCTAAAATGGCGAGTGTAAACACTAACTATGGTGCTATGGTTGCGCTGCAACAGCTCAACTCCACCAATAAAGACCTCGAGACAACTCAGTCTCGCATCAACACAGGTCTCAAAGTTTCTTCTGCAAAAGACAATGGTGCTATCTACGCTATCGCTCAGGGCATGCGCGCTGACGTTGCGGGTTTTGGCGTTGTTTCAGAATCTCTCGCTCGTGCAAGCTCTACGGTTGACGTGGCGCTGGCTGCTGGCGAAGCCATCAGTGACCTGATGATCGAAATGAAAGAGAAAGCTCTCGGCGCAGCTGACGCTTCTCTGACGACAGCTCAGCGTTCTGCTTTCAACGAAGACTTCAAAGCACTTCGTGACCAGATCTCAACAATCGTTTCTAACGCTAACTTCAACGGCGTGAACCTGATCAACAACTCTACCAACAGCGTTGAAGCCTTTGCTGATGCTGATGGTACATCCGTGATCACAGTTCTGGACGAGAACCTGTCTCTCGGCGGTGCTATCGTTACGCTCGCAGCAACTGCGTCTCTGGACACAGTTACGAACGCTTCTGCGGCTGTTGGCACGATCGAAACCTCTCTCGACAACCTGAACCAGGCGCTGGCTCGCCTCGGTACGTCTTCTAAAGCTCTGGGTGTCCACTCAGACTTCATCACGCAGCTTTCTGACGTGACTGAAGCTGGCATTGGTAACCTGGTTGATGCGGATCTCGCGAAAGAGTCTGCGAAGCTTCAGGCGCTGCAAACCAAGCAACAGCTTGGCGTTCAGGCTCTGTCTATTGCCAACCAGGCAAGCAGCATCGCGCTCTCCTTCTTCCAGTAAGAAGCGACAGGCCGCGGGCCGCAGTAAACATTATAAAACAGAAGGTGGCAGCCTTCTTATCTCGCCGGGCCCTGAGGGTCCGGCGTTTTCTTTTGTTCGAGTTCACGAAATATACGACGTACAAATTTTACATAAAATTCAATAAAAACAGAATCTTAAATCGCTTTTGCAAAATGTGCCGGGCAGAAAGTGCCGCTGGGCAATTTTTGCCGGGGATGCTGAAAACTTTAATAAAGCTTCCCCCTCCCATTAACACTTTTCGTCCGTTTTTGCGCTGTCTAGCGATTTCCCGATTAAGCATAAAACTGGCCCGCCGCTTGCGATACTGGTCCACGGGCAAAAAGCCCGGACAGGCAAAAAGCCTGGCTATATAAAACCAGAATGGAGACCGCTAAAATGGCGAGTGTAAACACAAACTACGGCGCAATGGTTGCTCTGCAACAGCTCAACCAAACCAACAGCGCACTTGAAACAACTCAATCCCGTATCAATACGGGCCTGAAAGTTGGTTCTGCAAAAGACAACGGTGCTATCTATGCTATCGCTCAGGGCATGCGCGCTGACGTAGCTGGCTATGGCGTTGTTCAGGAATCTCTGGACCGTGCTACTTCTACAGTGGACGTTGCTCTTGCTGCTGGTGAAGCAATCGGCGACCTGCTCATTGACATGAAAGAGAAAGCTCTCGGCGCTGCTGACGCTTCCCTCACGACTGCTCAACGTTCAGCGTTCAACGAAGACTTCAAAGCGCTCCGCGATCAAATCACTACGATCGTTGGCAATGCCGAATTCAACGGCACGAACCTCATCAACAACACAACCGCAGGCATTGAAGCTATTGCTGACGCTGATGGCACATCTGTCATCACTGTTCAGGATGAGAACCTGTCTCTGGGCGGTGGCGTCGTTACGCTCGCTGCAACAGCGTCTCTCGACACGGTTACGAACGCATCCGCAGCGGTCGGCACCATTGAGACGTCTCTGGACAACCTCAACCAGGCGCTCGCGCGTCTTGGTACGTCGTCCAAAGCTTTGGGTGTTCACTCAGACTTCGTCACTCAGCTTTCTGACGTGACTGAGGCAGGTATCGGCAACCTTGTCGATGCAGACCTCGCAAAAGAATCTGCAAAACTGCAGGCTCTGCAAACCAAGCAGCAGCTCGGTGTTCAGGCTTTGTCTATCGCTAACCAATCTAGCAGCATTGCCCTGTCCTTCTTCCGATAAGGGAAGACCAGTAACTACGAAAACGAAGAAGCATAAGCTTCTCACAGACTGCCGGGCCCTCGTTGGCCCGGCTTTTTCGTTTCTGGCGCGTCGATTGGGCTCGGGCAAATTGGTCCAAAAGTTGCCTAGATCCGCTCCAGCTATACAGCGATAAATAAAAAATACAATAAATTCAATGTATGTGTAGGAAAAGTTTGCCCGGCACTTTATGCCGAGCGGCAAGCCTGACCCAGGAGTTTACCAAACGTTAGGTATACCCCGAAATCCGTTAACCATAGGAATTCAGTGCTCACGGGCGATCATGAAAATGGCCGTTAACCATGCGGTTTGGCCCACCTTTTGCCTTGGTCAGAGCGGGGGAGAATCCCTCGAGCAAAATGCTTAGAGCGGCCCTGGGATGGATACGAAGGGCCACAAACCAGAAAGGACCACCAAAATGGTGAGCGTAAACACAAACTATGGCGCGATGGCTGCGCTTCAGCAACTGAACTCTACCAATTCAGAGCTGGAAACAACTCAGTCTCGCATCAACACCGGCCTTAAAGTTGGCTCTGCTAAAGACAATGGCGCGATCTACGCTATTGCTCAGGGCATGCGTGCTGACGTGGCTGGTTATGGCGTCGTTCAGGAATCTCTGGATCGCGCAACATCTACTGTTGATGTTGCTCTCGCTGCTGGTGAAGCCATCAGTGATCTTATGATCGACATGAAAGAGAAAGCTCTGGGAGCGGCTGACTCTTCACTCACAACAGCTCAGCGTTCAGCATTCAACGAAGACTTCAAAGCGCTTCGTGACCAGATCACTACGATCGTTTCCAATGCTGAATTCAACGGTACGAACCTGATCAACGGCACGACTGCAAGCATTGAGGCAATCGCTGATGCTGATGGCACATCTGTCATCACTGTTCAGGATGAGAACCTGTCACTCGGTGGCGGTGTTCTGACCCTCGCTGCAACTGCGTCTCTGGACACAGTCACGAATGCTTCTGCAGCTGTCAGCACGATCGAAACATCTCTGGACAACCTCAACCAGGCGCTCGCTCGTCTTGGTACGTCGTCCAAAGCTCTGGGTGTTCACTCTGACTTCGTTCAGCAACTGTCTGACGTGACAGAAGCTGGTATCGGTAACCTCGTCGATGCTGACCTGGCGAAAGAATCCGCGAGACTTCAAGCTCTGCAAACCAAGCAACAGCTTGGTGTTCAGGCTCTGTCTATCGCGAACTCTTCTTCCAGCATCGCACTGTCCTTCTTCTAATAAGGACCTGGGTTCTGGGGCTGGCGGTGTTTTTCGCCAGTCCCTTCGCCCCAATGAATTGTCTGGAATACTAAAATGGCAGGAGATTTTGATATTACCCCGGTTAAGCCAGCCTCTGCAGTCGATGCGGGTCTGGAGCTGGAGGTCAAAACCGCCCTTTCAGATCGGAAGGCGCCTGCGGAAACTAAAAAGGTCGCAGAAGAAGATGCGACTGAGAAACACCGTGAAGCACTGGCGAGTGCGCTCTCGGAACGCCAGTTTGGCCCTGAAGGGAAACTGGTCATCGAACGCGATCAGGACACTGGCAAGTTTGTCCAGAAAGTCATTGACCCGGACTCAGGTGAAGTTCTGCGGCAGTGGCCAGAAGAGAAATTCCTCGAACTCGCAAAGCAAATGGGCGAGGCCTACGGGCTGATGGTCGATCAACAAATCTGATCACCTCTATTTGTACGAGTGTGAATTTTTTGAATCTGCCAACGTTTATTTAACCATCCGGCGCGAAAACTGTCTCCGAAGCGGAAGAAGTTAACAATCTTCTGCTGGGAGAATGCAAATGGTTTCGAGTATACACACGAATTCCGCCGCTATGAGCGCACTGCAAGTGCTGAACAAAACCAATAGCGAGTTGGAAACGACACAGAACCGGGTAGCCAGCGGCTATCAGGTGTCCGGTGCACGTGACGACGCCTCTGTTTTCTCGGTTGCTCAGAATATGCGCGGTGATATCGGCGCGCTGGGGGCGGTTCAGACCAGCCTCAATCGCGCCAACTCTATCGTGGATGTGGCTCTCGCGGGTGGCGAGGCCATTTCTGATCTCATGATCGAACTTCGGGAAAAAGCGCTTGCAGCGTCCGACCCGTCCATTTCGGCGGTGTCGCGTTCAGCGTATGACGAAGACTTCAAATCGATTATCGAGCAGATCAATACGATTATCGGTGATGCCACCTTTGATGGCGCGAACCTGATTGATGGTTCGCTGACGAACGGTATTTCTTTCATCGCAGACATTGATGTCGCTGATCAGATTACGCTCGATACCGAGGATCTATCTTTTGGCGGATCAATTATCACCTTCCCTGCAACGTCCAGCCTGGGCACGGCAACGCTGTCTTCGGGACTGGTCAGCACGATTGATACGGCGCTCAACAATGTGAACGCGGCGCTCGCGCGGATGGGCGCAACTGCAAACCGTATCGATACGCACGTCAATTTTGTGACCAAACTGAATGACAGTCTGGAAGTGGGCGTGGGTAATCTGGTCGACGCTGACCTGTCCAAGGAAAGCGCACGATTGCAGGCCTTACAGGTTAAACAGCAGCTTGGTGTTCAGGCGCTGTCGATTGCGAACCAGAATTCGCAGACCATCTTGTCGCTCTTCCAGAACTAAGAGCGACCTAACAGTTTCGGCGATTATGGATCTGGTCTTCCCTAGTCGCTCACTTGGACCCGAAGTTTGTCTTCGGGTCCTTTTTTCTTTATAGAACAGTGTTCTACGTGTCTTCGGATGTTGCGCGGTGGTATTGCTCGTCGCGATCGGCGGCCAGAAGATTGCGCACGGTTTCGCTGTCATATCCGAAGCGGTGCAGTACTTCGCCGGACAGCTGAAGCCCGGTTTCAATAACTTCAGGTACGACGTAATTGGCACCTGCAGTCTCAAGTATTGAGGCATGTCCCGGGTCATGCGCGCGGGCCAGTATTGGAATATCCGGGCGGACACTGCGCACTGATTTCACCATCGCTTCTACAATGGCTGGGTTATCGACAGTGACGATGAAGCTTGATGCACCTTCCAGGCCCACTGAATGTAAAAGTTCAGGGCGCGATGCATCTCCCAGATAGGCGCGAAGCCCTGAATCGCGTGCATGCGAGACCAGTTGTGCATTGCGATCCAGCGCGATGATTTCGACTGATTCCTGGACCAGAATCCGTGAGACGACCTGTCCGACGCGGCCATAACCGGCAAGCAAAACATGGCCTTTCAGCTCCGACATATCCTCTTCAAGAGCGATGGGTTCGTCTTCTTTTGCGGTCATGGAGGCGATTTTTGCGCCCAGCTGAGACAGGACTGGGATGAGCAGCATTGAGAGGCCGGCAATCGCCGCGAGGGGCGCACTAAGCTCACTGGAAAGGATGCCTGTTGCGCCAGCTGCTGCCGTAACAACGAAAGCAAATTCACCCGCCGGGGCGAGGAAGGCTGCGCTTTCGATAGCCAGTCCATTGCTTTTGTTGAATATTCTGACCGCGACGAATGCCGCAATCAGTTTGATACTTAAGAGCGCGAAAAGTCCGCCAAGGATGAATCCGGGTTGGGAGAGGATGGCAGGCAGGTCCAGTCCCATACCCACTGTCATGAAGAACAGGCCCAGCAAAATCCCCTTAAATGGCTCCAGGTCGACTTCTGTCTGGTGCTTGAATTCGGTTTCTCCAAGCAGAAGTCCGGCAAGGAATGCACCCAGCGCCAGAGACAATCCTGCGCTCGCGGTAATCGCCGCTGCACCCACCACGGTGAGCAGGGTAAGCGCCATCATGAAGTCGCGTCCGCCCGCTGTGGCCACCATTTTGAACATGCGCCGCAAGAGGAATTTGCCGATGAAAAAGATCACGGCGATTGCGATCAGCCCCTGAATGAGCGCCTCCAGCAGAACGCCGGCAAGGCTTGCGCCCTCATTCATATTCAGAAGGCCGACAAAGATCAGAATGGGCGCGACCAGAATGTCCTGAAACAGCAAAACGCCGAAACTGGTCTGTCCTACCGGGGTGGCTGCGATCTTCTTGTCGACCAGCACCTGCATGACGATGGCCGTGGATGACAGCGCGAGTGCAAGGCCAATTACGGCCGCGAGCCCGGGATCCGGTGCAATCGTCCAATAGGCGAGAAGGGCGAGCGCAATCGTGCTGAGAAGCGCCTGCAGGCCGCCCACACCGAACACGGTTTTGCGCAACCCCCATAAGCGCTCGAATGAGAACTCCAGTCCCAGAAGGAATAAAAGGAAGAGTACGCCCAGCTCGCCGAAAGGCGCGGCGGCCTCCGGTTCCGAGATCGAGATATACTCCAATACGGGCCATCGCTCGCTTAACGCGCCGAGCGCAAATGGGCCGAGAGCGATGCCAGACACCATAAAGCCGATGACAGCGGGCAGTTTGGCGAAACGAAAAATAGGAACGGCGATCCCGGCTGCGAACAGGAAGACCATCGCGTCCTTGATCAGGATTTCATTGCCGTGCCCTGCTGCCATTTTACCATCCCCGCGCTGCTTCGCTATGGTTTACCAGCTTTCGCCTGAGGTGAAGAGGTGAGGGGGATGAAAAGAGCTGTAAGCTGACCTATCGCACGGAAATAGTTCAGATTTCCCCGGCACATATGCGGTTGCCGCCGCAACGGAATTCTACGAAAATCCGTTTATTGGGGCGATGCCTTCCATAAAAATGCGCAAGTTACACACTTTTTTGCTTGAACTTTGGATTTAAAGGCGTAGACGGGCCGCATGTCTACCGATCTGATCTCTCTGTTCTCTGCAAGCTTCGTCACCTTTTTCGTGTTGATCGATGCGCTTGGCGTTGCGCCCGTGTTTGCGTCCATGACGGCACCGGGTGGTCCTGCCTATGCGCGACGCATGGCGATAAAGTCGGTGATTGTTGCAACGATCATCGTTTTCGGTTTCGCAATGGGCGGCTCCTGGCTGCTGGATAAAATGCACATTTCGATTGATGCATTCCGTGCGGCTGGCGGCGCGCTTCTATTCCTTATCGCTATCGATATGGTCTTTGAAAAACGTACAGAGCGCCGGGAAAATCGCGCTGAATCTCATATGTCAGAGCATCATATTCCAGAAGAGGACATCTCTGTCTTTCCTCTGGGTATTCCGATGCTTGCAGGGCCGGGCACGATTGCGACGGCTATGCTCTATATGGGTAATTCTGACGGTGACCTTGTTTATCAGGCCGTGGTTCTGGCCGCGATTGGCCTGAACATGGTGTTAGTGCTCGTCGCTTTCCTGCTGGCTGGTCCGCTTATCCGTTTCATGGGTGACAGTGTCTCTGGTGCGCTCACCCGTATTCTCGGCGTCATTCTGGCTGCGCTCTCCATTCAGCTGCTGATTGACGGCATTAAAGGCGCGTTCAACCTCGGTTGAGGCACAAAAAAGCCCGCATCCATGAATGCGGGCTCTCTTCAAAAGTGTTGTGAGCCGATCAGGCCGTCTTGTTCAGCGGGTCAGAGCTCGCTTGCGTCGTTGCGCCCATTTCAGGGTAAGCCAGTTTCAACATACCCATCAGGCCACGTGCATCCATGCGCTCCGGATTACGGTTAGAGGCGTAATAGAAGCCGTCTTCCATCTGACTTGCGCCGCGATCGAGCCATGCTGTCATCAGTTTCGTGTCGAGCGCTGGCAGAATGGCGAAGCGGTCTGAAAGCTCGACCGTTGAACGGCCATCATCTTCGGCGACCATTGTTTCGTGCAGTTTTTCGCCCGGACGAATACCGATAACCTTGTGAGGCAGGTGAGGGGCAACGGATTTTGCCAGCTCTACAACCGTTGTAGATGGAATTTTCGGAACGAAAATTTCCCCGCCCTGCATCAGCTCAAGGCTGGAAAGAACGAAATTTACGCCCTGATCCAGAGTAATCCAGAACCGTGTCATGCGCTCGTCAGTGATTGGCAGGAATTCAGCGCCTTCAGCCACAAGCTTTTTGAAGAATGGCACGACAGAGCCGCGAGAACCGACCACATTGCCATAACGTACGACAGAGAAGCGGCAGCCATTTCGACCTGAAAGGTTATTGGCTGCGCAGAAAATCTTGTCGGATGCCAGCTTGGTTGCGCCATAGAGGTTAATCGGGCTGGCGGCTTTGTCGGTGGAGAGGGCGACGACGCGCTGCACACCTGAACGAATGCAGGCATTCACGACATTTTCAGCGCCCATAATGTTGGTTTTGACGCATTCCATCGGGTTGTATTCAGCGATTGGAACATGCTTCAGAGCCGCTGCGTGGATCACGAAATCAATATCGCGCATCGCCATTTCGAGACGGGCCTGATCGCGCACATCGCCGATGAAATAGCGCAGATATTCGTGCTTCTCCATCGGGAATTCCTGAGCCATTTCGTATTGCTTCAGCTCGTCCCGGGAGAAGATAACCAGTCGGCGCGGCGTCCAGTTTTCAGTAATGATCCGGACCAGCATTTTGCCGAATGAACCCGTGCCACCTGTGATCAGGATAGATTTTCCATTCAGGTCTGGAAGCGGTGTGCGGAAATCGCGTGTAATACCCTTCAGCGACAGGTCGTTCTGTGCAGCAAGACTCATGTTCTGAACCCCTTCAATTTGGTTCAAATTTATTCATCGCGTTAATCATACGCGTGGTTTGCTTTACCAATCCTTAGCGCTAATCAGTTTAGATCGGGCCATGACAACGTCGCCCGTATCCGTCGTGTTATGCGCACGAAATGAAGCGAGCCGGATTGAGAAATCCATCCGGGCGATCATGGCGTGCAATCCGGCGGAGCTGGTTGTCGTCGATGGTGGCTCTACTGACGACACTGTGGCGATAGCTGAACGCATGGGCGCGCGGGTGATCCGCTCTGGTGGACGCGGGCTCGCGCCGGACCGTCAGCTGGGGGCGGACAGCGCTACCCACGACCTTGTCGCTTTCATTGACGCCGACCATCGTCCCGCACCAGACGCATTGATATCCCTCCAAAAGGATATGGAAGAATTCGGTCTGGATGTGGTTCAGGCCGCTGTGGGCATTGAAGACAATGGTTTCTGGAACCGCGCAGAACATGACGCCATGGTTGTGTTTCAGCACCAGCCGGGGCCTCGTTCGCTTATGATTGGCGTCGCGCCGACACTCTATCGCAAAGAGGTTTTGCAGGCCGTTCGCTTTGATGAAGCCAATAAGGATCAGTCTGATGACGCTGACCTCTTCAAGCGCATTGTCGACACGGGCCGTTTCACCTTCGGGGTAGGGCGCACCATTGTGCCGCAATATCACCACCCTGAATTCAGTGACTATATGGGCAAGTTCCGTTGGTATGGACGCCGCGATGCAGAGTTCATCCGCACCCATCCGGATCGTGCCCATTCCATGTATTTTCACCTATTCGTTCGCTACCCAATCTGGCGGCCCATCAAGGCGGTCTTTACTGGCCGTCCGCGTGCGGCGGTCTATTTCTGGGTATGCGGCCTGACGCGCCTCGGCGTTGTCATTTCAAAGCGTATTCAGGCGCTGTTCTCGCGCACTGAGGCTCAATCTACAGAAACCGGAGATGCTGCATGACACTGGCTGTCATCGTTCAGGCGCGTATGGGCTCGTCCCGTTGCCCAGGCAAAGTCATGATGGATCTTGGCGGTGAGCCGTTTCTGAAACGCTGTCTCGATCGCTGCGATCAGATCCCTGGCGCAGATATCGTTGTCGCCGCAATTCCGGACCTGCCTCAGGACGACCCTGTTGCAGAAGCTGCAGAAAGCTGGGGCTATACCGTTGTGCGCGGGTCTGAAAAAGATGTGCTGTCTCGCTATGCGAAGGCCGCGCGTGAAGTCATCGCAACCGCGGTCATGCGCGTGACCTCTGATTGTCCGCTGATCGACCCGGAAATCTGTGGCGAGACCATTCGCTATTGGAAGGAAACGCAGGCCGATTATGGATGCAACAACATGCCTCCGGCTTTCCCGCACGGCCTGGATTGTGAAGTCTTCCATGCAGGCCATTTGCACGCCGCAAATCATCTTGCTGAAGACCCATATGAGCGCGAACACGTTACCCCGTGGATCAGACGCCATCCTGACCTGAAGCATGCTTCCATTAAAGGCCCGGGCGGCGGTATGGAGCGCCTGCGCTGGACGCTTGATCACCCGGAAGACGTCGACATGTTCCGCGCGCTTTATGCGGCGATGGGCGATGCCGCCCCGTTCGCGCGTGCGGCCGACTATCTGGCTATGTGCATGCGTCGCCCGGATATTCCGGCCATTAACGAGATGCGCATCGACCCGGCACGACTTGCTGCTGACCAGCAGGCTGAAGTCTCTGACGTCTCAAAAGTGATGAGGGCAGCTTAATGAAGGTTCTTGTTCTCGGCGCAACCGGTCTTCTGGGGACCGAAGTCATGGCCGCTCTCAAGGAAAGAGGGCTGCGGGCCTATGGCGCTGCGCGTTCGGGAGCAGACCTCAAAGTAGATGTCACCAATCAGATGGCGCTGTTCAGACTGCTCTGCCGTGTGGATGCGGATGCTGTTATCAATTGCGCGGCCAATGTGAACCTTGGCAGCTGTGAAGCTGATATTGAAGCGGCCTATCGCGTAAACGGCGCCCCAGCCGGTGTACTCGCCGCCTGGAGCCGCCAGACAGAAGGGCGCTTCCTTCAGATTTCGACGGATCATTTCTTCACTGGCGATTTGCCATTGCCGCATGATGAGCACGCTATGGTGTCGCTGGTGAATGCTTATGCCGTCACCAAGTTTGCCGCCGAAAGCATGGCGCGCAAGGCTGAGAATAGTCTGACCATCCGCACCAATATTTGCGGCGCTAAAAAGGGCTTTGGCCGTTGGGCGCTCGACTGCCTGCGTGGGCATAAGCCAATGAATTTGTTTGCGGACTATTTCACCTCCACCATGCATGTGGGCGATTGCGCCGCTGCGATTGTGGAGCTGCTGGTTTCTGAAGAAACCGGCCTCATCAATCTGGCCTCTCGCGATATCAGCTCGAAATCTGATTTCATCCGCGCATTGGCCGCTGAAATGAATATCGATCCGAGCTGGGTCACCGAAACCACAGCGCGTGATCTTACTCCAATCCGTGCTTTGTCCTGCGGGCTCGATGTTTCGAAAGCTGAAACCGTGCTGGGAAGAAAACTTCCAAGCTTACAGGATACTGTCCGTTCACTCGTTCACGAGGATGCTCAATGCGTTACGACCACGAATTCAAAATCAGCGACCGCACTGTCGGCCTGAACGAGCCGACTTATTTCATCGCCGACATTGCCAGCTCCCATGATGGAGAGCTTTCCCGCGCCAAGGATCTGATCTGGCTGGCGAAGGAAGCTGGCGCAGACTGTGCGAAGTTCCAGCACTTTCTGGCGCGCGATATCGTTTCAGACGAGGGCTTTCGTTCGCTTGGTGGGCAAATGGCGCACCAGTCGGAATGGAAGGAGTCCGTCTATGAGGTGTTTGAGAAATATCAGACGCCGCGTGACTGGACGTCCGGACTCGTCGAGGAGTGTAAAAAGGCGGATATTGAATTCATGACGACGCCGTATGACATGGCGGCGATTGAGCTGGTCGACCCGTTCCTGAAAGCCTTCAAGGTCGGGTCTGGTGATGTGAGCTGGCCGCAATTCATTGAAGAGATTTGCAGCCGCAATAAGCCGGTATTCCTCGCCACGGGCGCAGCAGACATGGAAGAAGTTGAGCGCGCAGTTGAAGCGGCGCTCGGCAAGACACGCCAGCTCTGCCTTATGCAGTGCAACACCAATTATACCGGAAGCCTCGAAAACTTCGGCAATGTGAACCTCAATGTTTTGCGGGCGTTTGCTCTGAAGTATCCGGGCATGCCGCTCGGATTGTCCGATCACACGCCCGGCCATGCCGCTGTCCTCGGCGCTGTAGCTCTCGGTGCCTGCGCCGTGGAGAAACACTTCACCGACGACAATTATCGCGACGGCCCGGACCATCCATTCTCTATGAACCCTGTGAGCTGGCGCGATATGGTGGACCGGACGCGTGAGCTGGAGTTGGCACTTGGTGATGGCATTAAACGCATTGAAGCCAATGAGGTCGATAGCTCGATTGTTCAACGCCGCTGCATGCGCCTGACGAAGGATATCGCTGCGGGCGAAGTGCTGAGCGAAACCCATCTGGAAGCCCTGCGCCCACGCCCTGAAGGATCAGTTGAGCCTTTTGAAGTCGATATGGTGATCGGGCAGCCGGTCAAAGCGGCATTGAAAAAGGGTGACGCACTCATGTGGGAGCATGTGGACTAATGCTGACTGGAGAGATTACGGGCCTTCGCGCCATTGAAGAGGGCGATCTTCCGCAATTGCTAGAATGGCGCAATGACCCGCGCATGCGCCGGTATTTCCGCGAGTATCGCGAGCTCAACATGACCCAGCAAAAGTCATGGTTCGATACCAAGGTGAATGGCGACCCGAATATCCGTATGTTCTCCATTGTTGACCTCGAAACAAACGAGCTGATGGGCGCTGCCGGGCTTTGCTATATCGATTGGGTGAACCGCAATGCGGACTTCTCAATCTATCTCGGCATTGACGATCTTTATATCGATGAGGATTATGCGCCGGATGCGGGCCGCACCCTGCTGCGCTACGGCTTTGAGGAGCTGAACCTGCATAAGGTCTGGGCTGAAATCTATTCGATTGATGAGCCAAAACAGCAGCTTTTCTATGAGCTGGGTTTCACCCGTGAAGGCGTGCATCGCCAGACGCACTGGGCCGAAGGCAAATGGGTGGACAGCCTGTTCTATGGCCTTTTGGCCAAAGACTTCGGCTAAGGCATAAATCCGCCAAGACCTGTGCGCGTTTTGCCGAAGGTGAAGCTGCGCAGGAAGGTTGAGAATGCCAGCCAGCCCAGCACAAAAATTCCGCCTGCCAGCACCGCAATCAGCATGATGAGATGCATAGACCAGTCAATAATGCTGGCGGCGGCATCCAGTGCGTCGGGGCCATAATGTTTGGCGAGCGCGATGGCGCGATCCCCACCTGCATAGGAAATCAGCTCGGCGCGCTTCAGATCACGCTGGCCTGACACGGTTTCCAGCAGCATGAGAGCTGCAGAGTTTGTCCGGCCATCTGCAAGTTCAGCAATGCGCTCCAGATCGATCAGGAAGGGACGAAGCCGGTCAGTGTCGACCGCGTCAGCATAGGCTTCGAAAATCACATCAGTCTGGATGAGAAGGTTGGAGTTTCCGGCAAAGGCAGCTTCGAGGTTTTCGCGTAGCTCATCTTCCGGCATGGCTCGCTCTAAATGGAAACGTAAAAGGTTCTCAAAGTCCGGGTCGAGGCGGTTCGCGCGGATCGCAGACTTCAGAAGCGATGCGCCCTGATAGAAGCGCTCATCAAGCTCCAAGTCTTCAAGCAGCCCTTCGCGGGCAATCAGGCCGAGCCCTGAAATCGACAGGGAGAATACATCTGTACGGTCGCCCTGTACCCAGCCGGCACTGAGATATGCCAGATCACGCGCATCGCCAAGAACGAAGAAATCTGGTGCAGTTTCAATGGCTTCTGGCGTATCGACTTCCTCTTCCAGACCCGAGGAATCCTCCGTTTCGTCTGTTGGAGTGACGGTGCGTGTGAAGCTTCGCGGCTGCGGAGAAACGGCGCGTTCATAGCGCGCGCGGACGTCATCCGGAAGGAAGAGTTTGGCCGCTGCCAGAAGGCGCTCATCCAGACTGCCCGTCGTGTCGGTAGTCGTGGCAGCCGTGACAGCAGCGGCGTCCTGTCTGTTAAGCATTTGGGGGGCTGCGAGGAGAAAACCACGCGCGCTGGTTAAGTCATCAGCCCGGATTTCGCGGTCGACCATGCCCGCCCAGAAGCTTCTCTGATTGGCGCCATTGGGGACAAGGTCGGCAAACATTTTGCCCATTTCCTGCTGCGTTGCGAGGAGCGCATCACTCGTCGGTTCGAACTCAGAAGAGCTGTCCTGACGGGTTTCCAGGATGATCATGATGAGTAAAAGCGCACAGCCGAAGATCAGGCTGTTGAAGATAAGTGCCGACAGCCAGCCAAAGGGACGAAGATGTGATTGGCGGCGGGAACGCATGGTTACATCCAGAATCGAGCAAATTTCACAGAACTCTTAGGACTTTCGTTATTTCGCGGAGAGATAATGATCAAGTCTCGCCTTCATGATGTGGGTGATTTGTCGTGGACATATGACGCAAATGGAACTGGTAACGCTCGATCTCTCGTCACTGACGAGTTGGTATAACTCTAAAATCAATTTGAGCCTCGCGTCCACCTACGCGAGTTCGACCAGTTCTGCCTCTGCAACAGATGAGGCCTCAGAGACGTCTGACAGTGACCTGCCATGGCGTGTCGAGACTGATCAGGATGCGCTTCTGATCAAGGCGCTGGGTGCGTCATCTTTCATTTCCGACAGTGTCGCGACCGCCGCGCGTGCGGCGAGCGGAGACGAAGAAAAAATCATTGCAGCCTATGAGGCGCTTCAGCTGCTGACCTCGATCGCGCAGGCTGCTGTCGATGAAACTCTGCCAGCCGGGCAGGAAGACCGCGCCGAAAAGCGGCTTCTGGAAGGCATTGCAGAGGTTAAAAGCTTTCTGGCCAGCGTCGACATTGAAAAATCGATTCTGATTGCGGGTGACCGTATTTCGTCTGCTCAGAGTGAAGTTGCCATTCAGCGCTCTACTTATGAATACAGCACCAAAGTGCTTCATGAGGGTGAGTATGACGCTGAAGTCGAAGCCTTCACGGGCGATAAGGTCTTCACAGTCAGCGCGAAGAAAGTGAACACCACAATCGACGTGACGATCGACCTTTCAGAAATGGAAGCGACCACCGGCAAAACGGTCCGTAACCTCGATAACGTCGCTGAGTTCATCAACTTCAAGCTGGAAGAGGCTGGTATTCAGTCCCGCTTTGAGCGCCAGAAAATTGGTGTTGAAGACGAAGATGGCGTGATTGAAGGGGATTCCTTTGGTTTCCTCATCAGCGGTACGTCGACAGAACAATTATCGTTCAGCGCCACTGACACGCAGACGGCTGCGATCATGGTGGGCCAGTCAGGTCTTGGCGATAATGGTGGTGGCCAGATCTCGATCTGGACGGGGCTCGACACGGGTACTGTGGAAAGGGCTGCTGCCGCGCGTCTGGCTGACGAAGTCGATTCAGACGATGACAGCGATGAGCCGAAGGAAACCACGATCAACGCTACGGCGGCACACCCGGACGGGGGCTATGTTGTGGTCGGTACGACGGCGGGCTCTATCGGTGACGGCGAAGTTCGCGGCGAAGATGATGCTTTCATGGCGCGCTATGACAGCCAGGGTCAGCTCGTCTGGTCACGCACGCTGGGTGCTGCCAGCTCTGCTGAAGGCCTCGCGATTGCTGTATCCGATGACGGCATGATCGCCATTACGGGTAAAACCTCAGACGATCTTATCACCAATGCCATTGGTGGCGGCGAAGACACTTTCGTCACCATGTATGACGAAGACGGCATTGAACAATGGACCCGCCAGCGTGCGGCCAACTACGATGATCAGGGCAATACAATCGCCTTTGCATCAGATGGCTCTCTTGTGATTGGCGGTACAACGGCCAGCACGTTGACGGAAGGTGCGCTGGCTGGCGGTAAAGACGCTTTTATTGAAAAGCTGGATGCTGAAGGCAACCAGCTCTGGATCCGTCAGTTTGGTACAGCCGAAAATGACAGTGTTCAGGAAGTTAAAGTCGCTGATGATGGCTCTGTCATCGTGGCGAGCATAGAAAATGGCGAAGCAGTCATCCGCCGCTATGCCAGCGATGTGGATGATACGGGCGATTGGAGCTATTCGCTCGGTAATCTGAATGGCGGCACGATTGGTGCGCTTGAAATTGCCGATGATGGAACTGTCTTTGTCGGCGGTTCCACGCGAACGACTGGCGAAGATGCCAACGGTTTCACGACCGGTACGCAGTCTGACCGCGATGGATTTGTCGCAAGCTTTGATGTTTCCGGTGGTACGCCGTCGCTGAACTGGATGACCCGCCTTGGTGGCGAAGGCTATCAGGACGTTGAAGGCATTCAGGTCACCAACGGCAATGTCATTGTCGCCGGTACGGGTGAGGGTGTGTTCGGTACAGGCACGTCCGATAAAGACCAGTCTGCTTTCCTTAGCCAGCTCGATGTCACCGATGGAACGCAAGGCTGGTCGACCAGCCTTTCCGGCCGTGGCGGCGTGTCCAGCGCAACCGACCTCGTCCTGTCTGACACATACTCTGACACGCTTGATGCCTTTGGTCTGCCAGACGGTGACATGGTGCTCGCGGATACGGCGAATATAACTGATCGTCTGTCTCTGCGACCTGGCGATAATTTCTATGTGTCCGTTGATGGCGGACGCGATAAGAAAATCACGATTGAGCAGGGCGATAACCTTCGCACACTGACCTTCAAACTGAATGCTGCGCTGGTGCTTGATGGCACAGCGGACATTCGACGTAGCAATGGTGCGCAGTCTCTGGTGATTTCACCTGCGGACGGTGTGCAGATCGAATTGAAAGCGGGCGATTCCGGCCAGGACGCTCTGGCGGCACTTGGACTCTCAACGAGTGTCATTATGGAGAACCCCGTCACATCCAGCGATAGCAGCATTAATGACGGGCCGGAAATCGTAACGCTTGGTCTGCTCGATACGTTGTCTTTCGATGATGAAGAAAGCCGAACTGAGGCACTTGAGGTTCTTGAAGGCGCCCTCCGTGGTCTTCGGACTGCTTATCGCTGGGCGATTGATGACCCGACCCTCACGGCTTTGAAAGAAAGCTCCAATTCGCCGGGCAAAAACGCGGATGGCACGCCGCCTGCTTATCTGACGGCGCAAATTGCGAACCTTCAGGCAGGCCTGACGCGTCTGACCGGCGGAAGCTCGTCTTCAACGCTGAGCCTGTTTGCTTAAATATCTTCCCACTGTCCGGGCGCAATCCCGGATAGGGTCCAATCCCCGATCGAATATCTTATAAGTCGCAAAGTCGGGTGGCCGACGGCTGCCGTCATCCGGCGAACCTGTCGGTTCTTGCCTTCCGTAATGGTGATTTCCAGCCAGCTATCCGGAATGGATTTGCGAACGCGAATAGGCGGGTTGCGTGGCCATAAGTCCTCCGGTTCGCCCATCAGTCGGGCGCGGGCAGGGCGGGTCAGCCCGTCTTTCAGCTCAACACCTTTTTCCAATGCCTTGAGGGCCGCTTCATCTGGCAAGCCTTCCACCTGTGCCCAATAGGTTTTCGGATGCTGGAATTTCGGGCTGGCAATGCGGTTTTGTAGTTTGCCGTCACTGGTCAGAACAAGAAGACCTTCACTGTCGCGGTCCAGCCTGCCAGCCGCGTAAACGCCCGGCACATCTACAAAATCTGAAAGGGTCTGGCGATTGCTCCCTTCATTTCCCTGATCAGTGAACTGGGAAAGCACGTTGAAAGGCTTATTGAAGAGAAGCGTTCTGGCCATATCCGCCTTGTAGCGCGGCGTTACAGCGCGTCAAACAAATCCAGCGTTTTCTCATCGCGTCCATTGCGAACGTCTTCGCCGACATAGAAACATGGGTGCTTCAAAGACTGTAATCCGCCAAGCGCTTCATAATGCGCCCAGCCGCCATTTGGCATTTTGGCCGAACGGATTTTCGCCCCGCACATTGGGCAGTCATGCAGCCATGTTTTCGACTCATGCGTGGTGATCGCACTTTCGCGGATCATCCAGCTGCCTGGAATGCGAGTATATGCGCCGGATTTGAGTTTCCGGTCGTGCGCTTTGCGATAAATCAGCTGCACTGTCATGCCTTTCATCTCAAGGCTTTCGATCCTGACCCGATATACTTAATCAAATCTTGGTCAGGGGCGTTCGTGCACAAAAAAAGCGGCGCCGAAGCGCCGCTTTCTGTCGTGTCAGATGTGTGGGCTTAGAATGCCCAGCGGCCCATCAGCTGGAAGACCGGACCAGCATACTCTGTTTCGAGCTCGTACTCGTCAAAGTCGCGATTGATCTGGTCAGCATTGGTGTCGAACTTGTTGAACACTTCGTCTTTGGACGAGTCGAGCAGGTTTGAACCTACGAAGCGAAGGGTGAAGTTATCGCCCCAGCTGCGCTCAACGAAGATTTCAAGGTCGGCGCCATAGCTCACTGTGACTTCCTCAGCGAGAAGACGCTCAATTGCATCACCCTGCTGACGGTAGGTCGCGCCGAAGGCCATATTCATGTCCGGCAGGTCCTGAATGAAGCCGACATTGTAGACATAATCAGACTGGTTGTTGAACTGACGGTCGCCAATATGGTCGGTGACAGAGGAGTCGAGCAGGGACAGGTTTGCGAACACACCTGTATTGTCCATGCCGATGAAATCAAGCGGCGTAGAGAGATCAAACTCGATACCGTAGACTTCGCCATCGCCAGTGTTTTCCGCCGTGTAGACGTAAGCGATATTGTCAGCTTCGTCGTCCAGATACTGGTCGAAGGCTGCAACCGCTGCGGCATCGCCAGATGTGACGGCGTCACAGGTCAGGCCGATATCGTCTTCGAAATCGTCACAGAATTCTTCAGCGTAAGCGCCGGTGTTCTGAACTTCGATCAGGTCAGAGACATCACGGTAGAAGATGTTCACGCCGAATACGCCGGTGCGACCAATGCGGTGCTCATAGCCAAGGTCGAAACCATAGGCGGTTTCTGGTTGAAGGTTGGTGTTACCGAAGAAGTCGTTATCGCCATACTCGCCGTCCAGATAAGCCGGAGAGATGAAGTCAAAGTTCGGACGACGCACCGTGCGGGCGACAGAGGCTGTGATACGGTCAGCTTCCGTGACATCCCAGCGGATATGCGCGGATGGGAGCCAGAAGTCATAATCGTTTGAATAGCTTTCATCCAGCGTCATGTCGTTGACTGAAACATCAGTGGTTTCATAACGAACGCCAGCTTCCCATTTGAACGGACCGTTTTCACCTTCGATCAGAGCGAAGAAATCAACGCGCTGTTCTTCAATGGTGGAGATGCCGCCATCCGGCGCCTCAAAGTCTTCATACTCAAAGCCGTAATTGTGTGGCTGATTGAAGAACTGGTCATAGTTTTCAAGGTTCAGCAGGTCTTCAACTTCGTACTCACCTTCAGAGATATTAGTGTCACGGTCTTTATCCCGGAAGAACACACCAAACTCGATCTCAGTGTCCTGAGCGATTTCGATTTCGTGCTGAACTTCGAAAGACAGCTCCTGATCCTGGATGTCGAGGAAGGCCATTTCGCCTTCGATGACGGCGTCTTCAAAATCGATTTCGTCTTCGAATTCCCACTGGTCATCATCAAAGCTTGCAAAACCAAGACGGACTTTGGTTTCACCCATCGACCAGTTGCGCGCATAGCGCGTGCTGATGGAATAGTTGGTCTGCTCAATGCCGTTTACGTTCTGGTTGTCGGTCAGCAAATTGCCGCCCGCCGTCACCGGACCCGTTACAGCGAACGGGTCGTCTGGGCCCGGAAACGCATTGCAATTACCTGCTAAATCAGGGTTATTTCATCTTCAGAAGCTGGTGATCACTGATTCAGCGAAATGCTCCGTATTGAGAGCAGCGCATGATTGCCGGGCCATGTTGCGACAAGACAACAGCGTTAAGGGACGAGCCATGATACCGATTCTGTCGATTGAGGATATTTCTGCGGCCATTCAGGTGGCGATTGCGCCGATCTTTCTGCTCGTCGGGACCGGCTCTCTCCTGAATGTTGTGACAGCCCGGCTTGGACGGGTGATCGACCGCGCCCGCAAGCTGGAAGAGCTGATCGAGGGCGGTGAAAGCGCAGACAAAGAGCGTCGCCATTTGCAGGAGCTGAAAGTGCTCGACCGGCGAATGCGCCTTGGCAATCGCGCCGTTCTTTTCTGCTCTCTTTCGGCGGTGCTGATTTGTATTCTTGTAGGCCTGGTCTTTGTGCTCGGCTTCTTCGGTGAAACAGCCGGTATTCTGATCGCTGTTCTGTTTGTCATCGTCATGGCGGCGCTGGCGACAGGGCTGATCAGCTTTCTGATGGAAGTGTCTATCGCGACGAACCTTTTACGGGTTCGCCACGAATTCCTCACAGGGCGCTACAAAGAGAATAAAACAGCCCAGGCAGACTGACTATTCGCGGAAGAACACGTCCACGCGGCGGTTCATCGGCTGGATGAGGTCATCATCGGTCATGGCGCCTTGTTCCCCCAGAGCGACAATTGCAATGCGGGCAACATCCAGTTCAGCTTCCATAATGGCGTCCAGAACCGCGTCTGCACGGCGTTGAGAGACCGTCATGTTGATGGTTTCTGAGCCAATCGCATCTGAATGTGCGAAAATCTCAATCGCAGACAGCTGGCAATCACCCGCCGCAGCGACAACCGTCTCAATAACCGCCTGTGCATCTGCATCGAGCGATGTCTGGTCCGATGCGAAATAGACGGGGAAGTTCCGGTCCGCGCACGGAATACCGGTTTCAGCGACCGGCTCGACCGGTGCCAGCGGTGGTGGAGGCGGCGGAGGCGGGGTTGTGGAACACGCAGCCAGAAAGACTGCACCTGTCATCAGCGCAGCTATCGCGCCGGAATTGGAAATCCGCATTTTAAAACCCCTCATGCCCATTCTATGGAACGGTTTCACTATTTCCCATTTCCTTAATACCAGCAAGCGTGCTGGCAGGTTTGGAGATGTTTGAGGCGCTTCAGGTAAACAGAACGGGCCGGAAACTTCATCTTGGTGAAGAAAATAGCTCAGTTCGTTAACGGGTTAACCTGAATTTCGCTCCCGCTGGCAGTCAGGCCTTAACCATCCGGAAATCCCTGAGGGTGTTTAATGGGGGCAAGCCTCAGCATGGAGCTATGTTATGAAAGACATGATCAAACATGTCGCTAAAGCGACCGGCATGCCGCACAAACGCGCGCGTGCTGCACTCGGAATTGTTCTGAACGCTACCGAGCGTCAGGGATCTCCGTTTGTGTCCGCGCTTTACAAGAAAGTGCCGGCTGCGCAGAAGCTTGCGCAAAAGGCGGGTGCTGAAACCGGCGCGGCAACGGGTGAGATTGCGCGTCTGATCGAACAGACGCCAGGCGGACGTATGGCCGTTGCGACCGGAATGATCCGCAACCTTCAGAAAATGGGCCTCGGCCATTCTGAGATTTCGGGCATGTTCCCGGCCATCTCAGCCTATTGTGAAAAAGCCTATGGCCTGACGGGTTTTGGTCATCTCGGAGATCTTCTGGGAACGCGTAAGCCAGAGGGTACATCGGGCACAGCTGTCGCCTGATCGACTTTGCAGGAATTTATCTTCTGAAAGAGCTGCCCTCAGGGCGGCTCTTTTTGTTTGTCTTGTAGGTAGAGGGGACACCGGTTAGAGGGATTTATGGCTGACCGTGATCTGACTTGTATGACACTCCTGCTGGGCGCTCTTTCCGAAGAAGCCAGAGCATGTCTTGGCGAGCATCGCCTGCTTACTGTTGATTTTGAGAACGTTGCACAGGGCGACCCGGAAGGGGCCCAGGTGGACGTCACGCGGCTTAAATCTTCTTCTCGCGTGAGTTTCCTCAAGGCAAGTCTCAGAAATGACAGTGGAATTCTGTTCTCTGCGCGCGCGATCTATAAAGCTTTACCTTCCGGTAACTAAAGTAAACAAAAAGTAAATATACACCTGTTCTTCAATTTATTCTAATTTTGTTCCACATGTATATTTACATGAGAACAAAAAGAGAATAGATATATCCACAGAGAACGGAGAGAGAACATGCATACGGTAAACTTCTGTGGTCAGTCAGGTCGATCCCTTTCATTCGAGCGTGTTTCGCCGGATTCAAACTGGGCTGCAGGCGAGGGTATCGCCATGTTCGCAACACATACCGGCTTTGGCTGGCGGATCATCCGCATTGTCGAGCTGGATGGCCGTCCTGACAATATTCAGCCGATCTGGGCTTATCGTGATGCGCAGCGTTATGGCGCGCGCGCGGTCTTCTTTGCCCCATGCGACCGTGTTCTGGACCGCAAGACGAAGATTGCAGACCTCCGCGAAGGTCTGGACCCTGTATGTGACACCCAACGCGCACACCGCGCCGCCTAAACTGATGGTCCGGCCCCAATGGGACCGGACCTCTTTTTTCGGGGGGGAAGTAGGCGAGAGCGTTAGTCGCCTGCGCCCGGGTTTTCTAGGGCTGCTTGCGCGGCAGCTGTCTCAGCGGCTCTTACCAGCTGAACGAACTCACTGCGATAGCCGTATTCGTCTTCTCCGCGTGCGCTGAGTGCCAACTCAATAATGGCGTCATAGTCGAACTCTTCAGACAGATACGGGTCATTGCGCAGCATCTGGCCAAAGCCTGCGACAGCCGTTGCAAAGCGGGTATAGATTGGCGCGTCTTCGATTTCTGCAAAGATCAGATCATCAGTGACGGGCACCTGAACCAGAATGGATTCGTCTTCCTGTGGCGGCTTATAGCGCAGTTGTACGAAGGCCCATTCGTCAGACGCCTCCGGGGCATCCTGCGTCTCACCATAGCGACGCTCATTCATCAGGCCCTGTTCGCCAACCGGTGTGACCTCGTAAATGGCCGTTACTTCGTGGCCAGCGCCGATCTCACCTGCATCAACCTGATCATTATTGAAGTCGGCTTCATTCAGCATGCGGGTCTCATAGCCGATCAGGCGATATTCGCTGATGCGCGCAGGGTTGAATTCAACCTGAACCTTCACGTCCTCTGCGATGGTGAAGATTGAACCGACAAGATCATCGACGAGCAGACGGCGAGCTTCATTCAGCGTGTCGACATAGGCGGCCATGCCGTTTCCAGCTTGCGCAATAGTCTGCATCATCTGGTCGTTATAATTGCCAGCGCCAAAGCCCATGACCGACAAATAAATGCCTGTATCTCGCTTGCGAGCGACAAAGTCTTCCAGGCGTTCGTCCTGCGTAATGCCGACATTGAAATCACCATCAGTGAGCAGCATGACGCGGTTGACCGCATCCTCATCGAAATTCTGTTCCGCGAGTGAATAGGCCAGACGCAAGCCTTCGCCGCCAGCCGTTGAGCCACCTGCGCGCATCTGCTCCAGCGCGGCGAGGATAGTCGCGTGTTCATTGCCCGGCGTTGGTTCCAGAACTGTGCCCGCTGCACCGGCATAGACCACGATGGAAATCGTATCTTCTTCATTCATCTGGTCGATCAGCATAGCGAGTGCGCGCTTTGCCAGCGGCAGCTTGTTTGATGAGCTCATGGAGCCAGACACATCGACCAGCAGGGTCATATTGATTGGTGGGCGCTCATCGATTGGGATTTCATAGCCCTGCACACCAATCTGCATCAGCATATTGCTGTCCGACCATGGCGAAGGCGTGAGCGTTACATTGGTAGAGAATGGCGGGTCACGGTCTTCCGGAACGGGATAGGTGTAATCGAAATAATTGATCAGTTCTTCGACCCGAACGGCATCGACCGGCGGCAGCACACCCATATTCAGAAACTGACGCATCACTGAATATGACGCTGTGTCGACATCCACGGAGAAGGTGGAGACGGGCTCATCAGAAACACGGAATACCGGGTTCGTTTCAAAATCCTCATACCGGTCGCGATCCACATTGCCGGGAATAGAGGTGGGCATCACCACCGGGGCTTCAGTGTTCGCAACATTGCCTGTCACCACCACGGATCGCTGTACGGCAAATTCTGATGAGGGAGCAGGTGGCGGTGGAGGAGGTGGGGGCGGTCCCCCTGCAGGTGCCTGTTCTAAAACATGTTCCGGTGGCTTCGAGTAGCACGCTGCGAGCGACACACATGCGCAGGCGGCGAGAAGCGCGAATTTCAAAGTGGTCTGCATATTCCCCTCCCAGTGGTTGAAACCCTATAAAGCTACGCGTTCTGTGGCCTAAATGCGGCAAGAACTGCCATAGACTGGGATGATTCTGTGTCAGTTCACCTGATCGGCGATCCAGTCATCCACATCGCGTTCGACCAATTGCAGCGGACGAGACCCCTGTTCCAGCAGAACATTATGGAATTCGCGAATGTTCAGTCGATTGCCGAGCACACCGCCTGCGCGCTCACGCATACGCGTAAACTGCAGATAGCCTTCCAAAGCCGCACAGCTCAGGCCCGGCTCCACACGGAAGACATTGAGACGCCTTAGGGCTTCGGACTGGCTTATGCCTAACCGGAAGGTCATCAGGTTTATCGCATCAGCTTCACTCAGTTCGCCGGTCAGCAAACCTGTTTCCGCTTCTGCTTCTGTGAAGGCAGATAGGCGGGCGTAAAGCATTGCGGCTTCGAGTTGAGGCGTATCGTTGAATGCGCCGCGCTGAGACAGCACGCTGACGGCATAGAGTGACCAGCCATAGTCGAAAGCGGCCGAGTGAATGCGCCGAGCGAGCATTGGAATGTCTTCGCGTTCGATTTCTCTTCGCTCGCGCAAGGCATGGCCCGGATAAAAGACGGCCAGTAAATGTTCAACCGAAAGCGCGACAGGGTGGGCATTCAGATAATCGACTGAAACGCTAAGAGGCACAGGCTGGTCCGGGTCGTAATAGCGCGGCTCAGGATAAAGACGGCTCGGCACTGCCGGGGCAGGGCGCAGCGTTGGGTCTATAATGACTGGTGTCAGGGCCAGGCCGGGAAGTCTCTGCACTGAATAAGCAGACAGGTAAGGCTCCAGATAGTCGATGGCCTCCTGCAATTGCACAAAGGATGTCGGCAAAGCGGGGCCCGGCTCAGGCGGTGGAGCGGGCGTGGATGGTTCACCTTCGCCGAGATCTGTCTCTGCGGGCGGTGGCGGAACCAGTGGCGCACGTGTCTGCCAGAGCTGAAGCGCGGCCAGAAGATTGCCCGGCACGGCTACGCCGTCTTCCAGACGATTGCCGTCCTCATCAATCTCGGCATGGGCGTGCCAGCCGAGTTCGATTGTGTCGTTCAGGCGTTCAAGAGTGGATTCGCTGAGGCGCCTCGCATCGGCCTGACAGGCTGCGGCATCTGAAAGGCCGGATGTCGCTTGTGAAATCACCGCATCATAATAGTCGGGCGAGAACGTGCTGAGCCGGTCTGTCGTCTGCCAGTCCTGCAAAAGATCGTTCAGTGTCGCTAATAAGGCGTCCACTTCTGGCACGATCATCGGTTCTACGCTTTCTTCCAGCTCAAGGATCCAGTCGGAATACGGCATCTCTTCGACTTCTGCCGCCCGCCAGCGCTGATCCCATTCGGCATAGCTGTCTTCGCTACGGAATGCCGAGGTGTTCATCGACGCGATCATCAGGGTGAGCACTTCCGGGGGCGGTGAAATACCTGCAGCGGAATCAAATTCCAGTCGGCGGCGCGCATTCTGAAGGTCATTGGCCATTTCAGGCAGGCGCGCCAGAAGGGATGGAATGTCCCCGCTGCCTTCGCCGGCTTCCAGCGACCGCTGAAGCGAGAGCACATCTGCAAATGGCGTTGAGACATGATCTGCCGGATAGGGGCGTGAATAACTTAGTCCGACCTGACCATAGCCAAAACGAGCCGTCTGAACGGCGCGGACATAGGCACCATGAATTTCCCAGAATGGTGAGAAATCCGGATCGTCTTCCATGGGTACCTGAAACTCAGACAGGTTTTCCAGGGCAATAATTCTGCGCACACGGGCATCTTCAAACTCGCCAGTGGCAGGCACGCCGGAGTTGCGAACCCAGCTGCGGGAATTCCATGCCGGGCGACCATAGCGGTAATTGGCTACGGCTTCTGGAAGGCGCGCTTCCATTTGTTCCAGCTCAACATAGAATTGTTCGCGCTGAACGGTGGCGGCCTCAGGAGAGAGTGCCCCTGATTCCTGTTGGCAGGCAGACAGCGCCAATACGGCGAGACTGCACCCCAAAAGAGAGGTTCGCGAAAGTTTTTCGCCGGAAAGAGGCAGTTTGCTGAAAAAAGATAGCCGCATGTGAAAGACATTGCCCGTGTAAGGGTTCAGATGGTTGTCGCAGAAATTGTTTTCCTTTAAGGAGCCTGCTGCACTCAGTATTGGGAGTCTATTATGGAATCGAATCCGGCCGGACAAGGGCCTGCACTATCCGGCAACGTAATGTTTTATCGCAAGCCGGAACCACTCAATCCTGAAACCCATGGCAAGCTCGGCGTCAGCCGTCCAAACCAGCCACTGGGCTTTCTGCGCGAAGCACACGCTGTACCGCTTACGGTCAGCGAATTTGGTCTCTGCGCAAACTCTTATCCGATCATTTTTGTCGGCCCAGAGAAAACGCCTGTTGCTGTTATGGGTGTGCGTCAGGCTGAGAACCTGTTCGTGGATCCGGAAGGTCGCGTAAACGCTGACTTCTACGTTCCTGCATTCGTTCGTCGTTATCCGTTCGTGTTCGCAGCAGATCAGGGCAGCGATCGTCTGCTTCTCTGCGTTGACACTGAAGCTGAGATGATCACCGACACGCCGGAAATGCCTTTCTTCGAGAACGGCCAGCCGACAAAATACACGCAGGATGCTGTTGAGTTCTGTAAAGAATTCGAACGTCAGCGCCGCGCGACTGTCGACTTCATCAAACTGATCGAGTCTCACGACCTGTTCGAAGAAAAAGCTGTGACGTTCTCTCCACGTGATGCGAACGGCAACGAAACGCAGCCACAGAAAATTGCTGATTATTGGGCGATCTCCGAAGAGAAGCTGAACCAGCTCTCTGCTGAGAAGTTCAATGAGCTGCGTGACAATGGTGCGATGGGTGCGATCTACGCTCACCTCGTATCTCTGCTGAACTGGTCTCGCGTCATTCAGCGCGCAATGCGCACTGGCCCGGCTCAACAGACCGCTGGCAACGCATAAGACTTTCCGTAGTTACGGAACAATAAAACGCGCGAAGTACTGAGCTTCGCGCGTTTTTCTTATCCGATCACGTCGTAACTTCATCGGCTCACAAAAGCGCGATACGCCTTTTCTGCTAATCATTCAGTTTCTATTCGTCTGTAAATAATAAAAGTCTTCTGGAAACCGGACCTGATCATGATCTCTTTGCGCAACTCTGCCCTTCTGAATGGGCTGGCCGTCTTTCTGTCTGTCGTGCTGATGATGTTCGCCGGCAAGTCAGCATTTGCCGAGCCTGCGGATTCCGGCCATGCGCTTGTGGAGCTGGTTTCTGAGCAGGACTCTGTCGTGCCTGGCGAAACCTATCGGGTGGCGCTGGTACTTGAGCTTGATCCGCACTGGCATGTCTATTGGATCAATGCAGGCGATTCCGGACTTCCGACTGAGCTGATCTGGGACGAAACATCTGACGTGGAGACCGGGGAGTTCGTCTGGCCCGCGCCTCACCCTCAACCGCTCGATATCCTGATGAATTACGGATATGAAGACGAGCTGATCCTGCCATTGGATATCACCATCCCTGAGGATGCGAGCGGCGACATTGCGCTGAACGGTACGGCGACCTTCCTGATCTGCGCAGATATCTGCATTCCTGAAGATGCGCCATTTTCCCTGACGATTCCGGTATCAGATAACGCCTCTCCAAATGCGGAAACGACCGAATACTTCAATCGCGTCGATGCCCAGATCCCGATGGCGCTGGATGGCGAAGCCTTCATTGACCGCAGTGAAACGCCTTGGCGCCTGTCCATTGTGAGCGACATCGTCCGCGCTGCGCTTGAAGCTGACATTGCTGACATTCGCTTCTTTCCGCTCGATCATCAGATCCTACACCCGCCAGAGCAGCCTGTAAGCTTTGGGCCAGACGGCATTACGCTTGAGCTTCAACCGGGCGGTCGCTCCGGTTTGCCGGGTGATCTTGCTGGCGTGCTGGTGGTTGAAGATACAGATGGAAACCGCGTTGCGTTTGACCTGACGGCCTCTCCGGGCCTGGTCGAGGCGGGAGCGACAGGTGAAACACTTTCAGAGCCCGTCCTAGACGCGCCTCCGCTTGATTTTGTGGCGCTTCTTGGTGTGCTGGGCGGCGCGTTCCTAGGCGGTCTCATCCTGAATCTGATGCCGTGCGTTCTGCCGGTTTTGTTCATCAAGGCGCGCGGAATTCTGTCGCTTTCCGGTTCAGCGCAAATGGGTGAGATCCGCGCCCACGGACTGTTTTATGCGCTGGGCGTTGTGATCTGCTTCCTCGCCTTTGCCATTGTGCTGGTCATGTTGCGTGCGGCCGGTGAAACGGCAGGCCTTGGTTTTCAGCTCCAATACCCCGTTGTGATTGCCGGGCTGTCGCTTCTTATGTTCGTGCTTGGCCTGAATATGATTGGCTGGTTCTCAGTCGGTGGCTCTGTCATGGGTGTGGGCTCAGACCTTGCTGAGCGTGGCGGCCATCAGGGCGCGTTCTTTACCGGGCTTCTGGCTGCTTTTGTCGGCGCGCCATGCATTGGACCATTCCTTGGCGCAGCTGTTGGCGCGGTTGTGGATCAACCACTGCCGGTGGTTATGCTGGTTTTTGCTGTGCTGGGTATCGGTATGGCGACGCCATTCCTGCTGATCAGCCTGTTCCCGGGCGTTGCTAAGCTCCTGCCAAAGCCGGGTGCGTGGATGGAACGTCTGAAGCAATTCTTTGCGTTCCCGCTCTTCCTCACGGCAATCTGGCTTCTGTGGGTGCTTGCGCAACAGTCTGGCGCAGATGCGGTGGCTCTGGTGGGCGGTGCCGCGACCCTTATTGCCTTTGGCATCTGGATGTTCAAAGCCGCTCCGGAAAAGGGCTCTACACGCAACCTGGTGCTTGGCGCTGGCGTGCTGGTCATCCTGCTGGCGCTGGTCTTCCCGGCGCTCATGCTGCGGTCTACGGCCAGCTATTCTGTTGCAGGTGAAGCAGGCGCAGCACATGCGGGCTATGATGGTGATTGGTCGCCGCAAGCGGTTGCTGACCTTCAGGCGGAAGGCCGCGCCGTTCTGGTGGACTTCACCGCCAGCTGGTGTGTCACCTGTCAGGTGAATAAGCGCACCACGCTTCTGACCGATCGCGTACAGTCCGCGCTGGAGGATGAAAATGTCGCTCTGCTCATTGCAGATTGGACGTCACGAGATGACATGATCGCTGATGAGCTGGCTCGTCATGGCCGCGCAGGCGTGCCGCTTTACCTCTACTATTCAGCAGACGGTTCAGACCCGGCTATTTTGCCGCAAATCCTTAGCCCTTCAATCGTGGTAGATTATATCTCTCAGTAGAGAAATTGGGCGAGTAAGAAACAGTGTTGAAGTTGATCAGACAGCGGATTGGACTGCTGGCGGGCATGTTGCTCGCTATTGCCCTGACTGCTGGCGCATTGATCTTTTCAACGACTGAAACGCCAATAACGGCGGATGAAACGCTCGACGTCAGTTCATCGACCGAGTGATCGCCGCCTGAGACTCTGGCAGATGGCCAGCTGAGCATTGGGCGCCGACTTCACTATGAAGCGATAGGTCTATCAGTTCGCCAGCCTCAAGTGACAATGCAGCGGCTTCACCGACCATTTCTGCATCATCGAGCATGTGAACAATACGCGCTCGCGCAGCCTGCACATCGCTCGTATTCTCTGCGTCGTCCATCGCGCTGAGCTGTACAGTCGTTTCTTCAGCCATGCCTCGGAAGATACAGCCCAGATCATGCGGCAGTGGTGTGGTCTCCGAACCGGAAATGGCGAGCCGTGAGGCGGTTCGCCCGAAGCGCTGAAGGCGGAACACAAGTTCAGGGGACAGCGCTGTCTCCTCGCCATGGCTCATCTCTGCATTCAGCTCTTTGGCTTCCTCCGCCCAGTCGCGTGCAAGCGATGGATTAGCCTGAGCCATGGGGGTGAGCATGCAGCATGCGCTGATCGCCAGAAGAAGAGATGACATTTTCATGAGGCCAGACTCTCATGACGAGCGTTAAAAAATATGAAGCTGAACTGCTTTTAACCCCGGAAAACGCTTAAAATTGGGCCTCTTATAAGAGTTGAGGTTGGCAAGGCGCTCACAAGGTTCTATCCCGGCGAAAAATCCGGCGAAACATTATGGCTAAAAACAAAACTCCAAACCCGAAATCGCTCGCGCGCAAACCGCGAGGTTTCCCTGATAAACGGGAAGACGTTCTGAAAGCGGAACTCGATATGATCCATCGGGTGACGTCGGTTTATCGTCTCTGGGGTTTTGAGGGCATTGAAACAGGTGCGTTTGAATATGCAGACGCGCTCGGCAAGTTTCTGCCAGATCAGGACCGGCCGAATGCGGGTGTGTTCGCCATTCAGGATGATGACGAACAATGGATGTCGCTGCGCTATGACCTGACAGCGCCGCTGGCGCGGTTTGCAGCCGAACATTGGGACACACTGCCAAAGCCTTTCCGTCGCTTCGCCTATGGGCCTGTATGGCGCAATGAGAAGCCGGGCCCGGGACGCTTCCGCGAGTTCATGCAGTGCGATGCGGATACGGTCGGCGCGAAAGGCCCTGCGGCTGATGCAGAGATGATTGCCATGATGGCTGAAGCTCTGAAAGCGGCTGGTGCGCAGAACTTCAATGTACGTGTGAATACGCGTGACCTGATGTCCGGCCTTCTGGACTCGATCGACGCCAATGATGAAGAGATGCGCCTGACCATTCTGCGCGCGCTCGACAAACTTGACCGTCTCGGCATTTCAGGTGTGGCGGACCTTCTTGGTGAAGGCCGTGAGGATGAATCCGGCGATTACACCAAGGGAGCAGGGCTTGATCAGGAACGCATTAAGCGCGTTCTGGCTTTCGCTGAAGCGGGTTGTGCGACACGCGGCGAGACGCTGGATTCTCTGGCGGCGGTTGTCTCTGGCAATGAAGCCTATGATCGCGGTATTGCCGAGCTGACCCAGATCGATGCGCTTCTGGCATCCATGGGCGCGAAGGATGATCAGGTTGTGTTCGACCCGACCATTGTCCGTGGTCTGGAATACTATACCGGTCCCGTCTTCGAGGGCGAACTGCTCGACGAGATTGTCGACGAAAAAGGCCGGTCCGTGCGCATCGGGTCTGTCGGTGGCGGTGGCCGCTATGATGGCCTGGTCTCTCGTTTCCGCAGTGAAGAAATTCCGGCAACGGGGTTCTCTATCGGTATTTCCCGTCTGGCCGCAGCCATGTCGCTGACGGGTGAACTGAACGAGCTGTCTGGCCCTGTCGTTGTGCTGGTGCTCGACCGCGAGCATGTTGCTGACAGCCATGAGCTGGCGCATCAGCTGCGCGCGGCAGGCATTCGCTCTGAAGTCTATATGGGCAGCTCAGGCATGCGTCCGCAGATGAAATATGCAGACCGTCGCGGCGCACCAGCTGTTGTGATCGTCGGTGAAGATGAGCGCAATAAAGGCACGGTCACAGTCAAAGATCTGATCGTGGGCGCGCAAAAGGCCAAAGCGATCAAGGACAATACCGAATGGCGCGAAAGCCGTCCGGGACAGGTCGAAGTTGACCGTTCTGAAATGGTGGCAACCATTAAAGGCATGCTGGAGGCAGGCGAGTGACGTCATTTCAGTTTGAGGCCATTGGCGGTGAGTGGATTGATCCACCCATCCTCATTCCGGCTGCCCTGCCGCTTGAGCTGTCGGGCGAAAGCATTCGCAACCGCCTGATCACCAGTTCTGACACGCCGGGCGAGGAATTAGCTCTGCGTCCGGACCTGACGCTTCCTGCGGCGATGTATTTCCTCGCTTCAGGCGATGAAGCACCTGTATCTTACCGCTATCGCGGCCGTGCCTTCCGTCAGCCTCGCAGCGCCGTTGAGCGCGCTGAATTCGATCAGACAGGCTTTGAGAATTTCGGCCATGAAGACAAGCTCGCGCGCGATGTGCTGACGCTCAGCACAATGTGCGAAGAAGTGGCTGGCGCCGGCGTGCGTGACGGTCAGCTCTATCTGGGCGATGTGTCGATCTTCCATGCCGTTGTTGATGCGCTGGAGCTCTCGCGTCACTGGAACGCGCGCGTGACCCGTGCTTTCCGACGCCGTGAAGGCCTTCAGGCGCTACTAAAAACGGGCGGCGCAGAAGACAACAGGCATTCAGCACTGGCAGAAACGCTGGCCAACCTTCCGGCCGATGCCGCGCGTGATCTGCTCGATGAGGTCATGTCGCTGTCAGGCACAGAGATTGTCGGCGGCCGCACTAAGGATGAAATCCTGGAACGCCTTCAGGCACGAGCGGAAGCCGCCAGCGCGGGCGATATGCCAGACAAAGCGCGTGAAGTTCTGAATGTCTTTACCGGCATTAGCGGTCCGCCAAGCGTGTTCCTTGCGCGTCTGAAAGAATTGGTCAGCCAGTTCTCACTCGGCCTTGAGGGAATGACTGAGAAAACAGAAAAGCTGTTCGAGGCGCTGAGCCAGAAGAATATGCCGTTCTGGTCTCAGGCGCATGTCTCTGTCCAGTTCGGACGTCGCTTCGACTATTATGATGGAATGGTGTTTGAGCTCTGCCACACCTCGCTCTCATCAGAGCGTCCGCTCGCAACAGGTGGCCGGTATGATGGCCTTCTGACCTGGTTGAGCGAAGGCGAGCACAATCTTCCAGCCGTGGGCGGGGTTATCCGCCCGGACCGTGTTGAAGCAGCCGTCAAAGCTGAAGCAGGAGAGGGCGCATGAGCACGATCACGCTGGCTATTCCGTCCAAAGGACGTCTGAAAGAACAGACTGAAGCATTCTTCGCTGACTGCGGCCTGAAACTGAAACAGGTAGGCGGTGAGCGCGGTTATTCTGCCGTGCTGCAAGGCGCCCCTGAAGTTCAGGTTCTGTTGCTCTCTGCCTCCGAGATTGCCAAAGGCCTTCTCGATGGCAGTCTGCACCTCGGCATTACGGGCGAAGACCTGCTGCGCGAACATGCAGATGATTTCGACAAACAAGTCTGGCTGCTGCGAGCGCTGGGCTTTGGCTTTGCAGACATGGTCACGGCCGTCCCTCAAAGCTGGGTGGATGTCGATACGATTGAAGATCTGGAAGATGTTGGGCACGCTTTCCGTGCCCGCCATGGCCGGCGTATGCGCGTTGCGACCAAATATCTTCGCTCCAGCCGCCGGTTCTTCGCAGAGAAGGGGCTGACCCAGTATCGCCTGATCGACAGCGCGGGCGCGACAGAGGCGGCGCCTGCATCGGGCACGGCAGAACTGATTGTGGACATCACCACGACAGGCGCGACGCTGAAGGCGAATAACCTCAAAATTCTGAATGATGGCGTCATGCTGAAGTCACAGGCTCAGCTGTCTGCATCGCTTTCAGCTGACTGGGACGAATCATCCCTGCAGGCCATTAAACGCCTTCTGGACATTTTAGAGGCCCGCCGGGTGGCGCATTCCATGTCTGTGCTGACCGGAGGCAAGTCGCTCGCGGGAGAAATTCAACGCTTTGGGGAATCCGCTGAGGCCGTCGGCGATTCACTGGTTATCCCCAAAGAATTGGCAAATTCTGCCGCAATTTCCCTCACTGAGGAGGGGTTTGGCCCCGTTGCTATCGGTAACCCTGAGTTTCTATTCTTGCAGAACAACGCTGTATATAGAGAATTTTCCCTCGCCGTTTCTCGTACTGCATAGAGATTCAGCAAGAAACGATCAAATTATTGGCGAATTGGAATTTTTTTAGTTGACAGTTTGGTGAAGGTACGGCCTTATTTACGTGCAGTTCGGGAGGAAACGTCCTGCTCTATAAAGAACAAACGGCGCAGTTTAACACTGCGCCGTTTATAATTTGGGCCTACCTCTTTCAAAACAAAGTAAAACAACTGATTTAGTCAGGTTTTACTGATCTATATTCAACGCCCGTTCAATTTTATTTGTTCCGGCCTTCTTTGGCGCCTGATTCCATATCTTCCCAATACATTTCACGTCTATGCGGTGCAGGGCGTTGTAGTGTGGATCTATCTGCATTCAGGATTTGCGCTGAATGTTCGGGAAAACCCCCAATGATTTGCCACATACGAAAGAACAGGTCCGAAGACCTGTTCTCCTGCCCTGGGGAGGCAAACGTGAAAGGTACGAAGACGAGGCGTTCGACAGCTCGGGGTAGGGGGCAGTGATGAAATGCCGACCGGCCCTCTTTGTTCCTTGTTGATTATCAATAAAGATTATTCGAAAAACGTCAAGTGAAATTATCGTAAAACGATGAAATAGGTGTAATATTGAAATCCCAATTTAAAAACGGACGGAATCTTCGAATGAGGATTCGGCAAAATCCGCTTCTCGCAGCATGTTTTTGCGAAAAGCATTCAGAATTTGAGACATAAAAAAACGGCGATCCGAAGACCGCCGTTCTCTTTAAGCCGTAAGGGCTGAGTGAGTGAGGCTTAGAAGCCCATACCACCCATGCCGCCCATTCCGCCCATGCCGCCCATATCAGGCATTGCAGGAGCAGCGTCGTCTTTAGGTGCGTCTGCGATAGCAGCCTCAGTTGTGATGAGGAGGCCAGCAACAGAAGCAGCGTTCTGAAGAGAAGAACGAACAACTTTAACCGGGTCGATTACGCCGAATGCGAACATATCGCCGTATTCTTCAGTCTGAGCGTTGAAGCCGAATGAATTGCCGCCGTGCTCGAGGATTTTGCCGACAACGATAGAGCCTTCAACACCAGCGTTCTCAACGATCTGGCGAACTGGAGCTTCAAGAGCTTTACGAACGATGTCGATACCAGCTTGTTCGTCAGAGTTGACGCCTGTCACTGTGATAGCTGCAGCAGCTTTGAGAAGAGCTGTACCACCACCTGTGACGATACCTTCTTCAACAGCAGCGCGTGTAGCGTTCAGAGCGTCATCAACGCGGTCTTTACGCTCTTTCACTTCAACTTCTGTAGCACCGCCAACTTTGATGACAGCTACGCCGCCAGCCAGTTTAGCGAGACGCTCCTGGAGCTTCTCCTTGTCGTACTCAGACGTTGTTTCTTCGATTTGACGTTTGATCTGAGCCACGCGGCCTTCGATGTCGTCTTTCTCGCCTGTGCCATCAACGATTGTTGTGTCGTCTTTGGTGATGGTGACGCGCTTAGCTGTGCCGAGCATGTCGATAGAAACGTTCTCAAGCTTGATGCCGAGATCTTCTGAAACAACTGTACCACCGGTCAGGATAGCGAGGTCTTCAAGCATAGCTTTACGACGGTCGCCAAAGCCAGGTGCTTTAACAGCTGCGATTTTCAGGCCGCCACGGAGCTT
>CENJ01052251.1_pt1 | contig 187473 bp, 182 predicted proteins | sample 356161 | NCBI WGS metagenome assembly CENJ01 (sample SAMEA2619531, study PRJEB7988) | marine metagenome | biome: marine biome (ENVO:00000447); feature: surface water layer (ENVO:00002042); material: "saline water (ENVO:00002010), including plankton (ENVO:xxxxxxxx)" | depth 5 m
GGCGTCAACATACCGACCAATAAGCGCGTTGAAATCGCGCTCCGTTACATTCACGGGATTGGCCCGGCAATGGCCAAGGATATCTGTGAAAAGGTTGGTATCACTGCAGATCGTCGCGTAGCCGACCTTACGGATGCTGAAGTCATCCAGGTTCGCGAAACGATCGATGCTGATTACCTTGTAGAAGGCGACCTGCGTCGCGAAACTGCTATGAACATCAAGCGTCTTATGGACCTTGGTTGTTACCGCGGTCTTCGTCACCGTCGTGGCCTCCCTGTCCGCGGTCAGCGCACGCATACCAATGCGCGCACCCGCAAAGGACCTGCGAAGCCAATCGCTGGTAAGAAGAAATAAGGCGAGGCTCAGAAGATTATGGCTAAAGACACAACTCGAGTTCGCCGTCGCGAGCGGAAAAATATCACCTCTGGCGTTTGCCATGTGAATTCCAGCTTCAACAACACGATGATCACAATCACTGATTCCCAGGGCAATGCGATTTCCTGGTCATCTTCAGGTCACATGGGTTTCAAAGGCTCTCGTAAGTCTACGCCTTATGCGGCTCAGATGGCTGCTGAGGATGCTGGTCGTAAAGCTCAGGAACATGGTATGCGTACACTTGAAGTGAACGTTCGTGGTCCAGGTTCTGGCCGTGAGTCAGCGCTTCGTGCACTTCAGGCTGTTGGTTTCACCATCACGTCTATTCGTGACACTACGCCGATCCCACACAATGGTTGCCGCCCACCGAAACGTCGCCGCGTATAACCATTACCCACCCAGATCTGAAGGAATCCGCGATGTCAGGCTCAATTGCCGTCGTTAACGACAAAAACTGGAAAGAGCTTATCCGTCCTGCGCGCCCTGTGGTCGAGCACGGATTTGACGCTCTTCGCAAAGCTACTCTGGTTGTTGAACCGCTCGAGCGCGGCTTCGGTACGACTCTGGGTAACGCTCTGCGCCGTGTTCTTCTGTCTTCTCTGCAAGGTGCTGCAATCACCGGCATGCAGATTGACGGCGTTGTTCACGAATTCTCTTCAATCGCTGGCGTTCGTGAAGACGTCACCACAATCGTTCTGAACCTCAAGCAGGTTGCAGTTCGCATGGTTTCTGAAATCCCGAAGCGCATGACGCTTCGTGCGAACGGTGCTGGCGAAGTAAAAGCTGGTCAGATCGAAACTCCAGGTGATGTCGAAATCCTGAACCCGGATCTCGTAATCTGTACGCTGGATGATGGCGCTGAAATCCGCATGGAATTCACCGTCGACACTGGCAAAGGCTATGTGCCTGCAGAGCGTAACCGCGCTGAAGATTCTCCAATCGGCTTCATTCCTATCGATGCGATCTTCTCTCCGGTTCGCCGCGTGGGCTATCGTGTGGAAGACACACGTGAAGGTCAGGTTCTCGACTATGACAAGCTGATGCTTGACGTCGAAACTGACGGATCAATTTCTCCGGAAGATGCTGTAGCTTATGCTGCGCGTATTCTTCAGGACCAACTGCGTCTCTTCATCAACTTCGAAGAGCCAGATGACAAATCTGAGCAGGACGATGAGCCGGATCTCGGCTTCAACCCAGTCCTTCTCAAGAAGGTGGATGAGCTCGAACTCTCTGTTCGTTCTGCAAACTGCCTGAAAAATGATAACATCGTTTATATCGGTGACCTCATTCAGAAATCTGAAGCAGAAATGCTTCGCACGCCGAACTTCGGCCGTAAGTCTCTGAACGAGATCAAGGAAGTCCTCGCAGGTATGGGCCTCCACCTCGGTATGGACGTTCCAAGCTGGCCGCCTGAAGATATCGAAGGCCTGGCCAAAAAATACGAAGATCAGATTTAACGGCAACGCGCCGACAAGGAAGTTTTAGTCATGCGTCACGGACTTGCACATCGTAAACTGAACCGCACGTCAGAGCACCGCAAAGCGATGTTCGCGAATATGGCGTCGTCTCTGATCGAGCATGAGCAGATCGTGACCACGGTTCCTAAAGCTAAAGAACTGCGTCCAATCGTAGAGAAGCTTGTAACGCTCGCGAAAAAGGGTGACCTCGCTTCTCGTCGTCGCGCGATTTCTAAACTGCGTAACCAGGACATGGCGAAGAAACTCTTTGACGTTCTCGGCCCACGCTATGAAGAGCGCAATGGCGGCTATGTTCGCATCATGAAAGCGGGTTTCCGCCACGGCGACAACGCGCCAATGGCTGTCATCGAATTCGTTGAACGCGACGAAGACGCTAAAGGTAAGGCTGACCGCGAGCGTGTTGCGCTCGAAATGGAAATGTCTGACGAATAGGGCACTGTGTTTTCAGTGCGGAACTTACAGTTCGGCCAGAAACCGCCTAATTCCGGACATGGTCGGAGAGCTTACTCATGATCATGACCAGACACATAAATAAGATCCTCTTTGTACTGAGCGCGGCTATTGTCGCGCTCGTATGCCTTCTGCTGGTACCTCCGGCGCGGGCTCAAATGCTGCCGGAAAGCCGGGAAGAGATTCAGCTCTCTTTTGCTCCGCTTGTCCGTGAAGCCTCTCCTGCAGTTGTGAACGTCTACTCTGAACGCCTCGTGCGCCAGTCTGCGAACCCTTATGCGGGCCACCCTTTCTTTGACCGGTTCTTCGGGCCAAACGCTTTCGGCGTTCCGCAGGACCGTGTGGAATCCGCACTAGGTTCCGGCGTTATCGTTGGGTCGGAAGGCATTATCGTCACGAATAATCACGTCGTAGATGGGGCTGATGCTCTGCGCGTCGTGTTGTCAGACCGCCGTGAGTTCGAAGCAGAACTCGTTCTGGCAGACGAACGCACCGACCTTGCGGTCCTGCGTATCGACCCGGAAGGCGAAGTGCTTCCAACGCTCGAGTATGCAGATACGCGTCTTGTTGAAGTTGGCGACCTTGTCCTTGCAATCGGTAACCCGTTTGGCGTTGGTCAAACGGTTACAAGCGGCATTGTTTCAGCAACCGCGCGTACCGATGTCGGTATTTCAGACTATTCCTTTTTCATCCAGACAGATGCAGCTATTAACCCAGGCAATTCCGGGGGAGCGCTGATAGACAATTCCGGTCGTCTGGTCGGCGTGAATACGGCGATCTTCTCGCGCTCTGGCGGTTCAAACGGTATTGGCTTTGCGATTCCGTCTGAAATGGTGCGCCGTATCGTCGATTCGGCGATCAACGAAGGTCAGGTCGTTCGTCCATGGGTTGGGCTGAGCGGTCAGGCGGTTACCTCTGAGATTGCGCGCTCTATGGAGCTGGAGCGACCAGGCGGCTTGTTGATCACCGAAATTTATCCAGATGGTCCTGCAGACCTGGCTGGCCTTCGTCGCGGCGACATTCTTCTCAAGTTTGATGGCCGTGATGTGTATGACGAAAATGGCCTGCGCTTTTTGTCCGCAACGCTCGCCGTTGGTGACTCCGCGCCTGCCAGCATTTTGCGCAATGGCGAGGCGCGCACGATTAATCTTACCGTCACGCCGCCTCCGGGCGCCACTGAGGCCGATCTTGTCGTGATCGAGGGCGAGAACCCTCTTTCAGGCGCTGAGGTCGCACAGCTCTCTCCTGCGCTTGCAGAGGAGTTGCGTCGTGATCCGTTCGAAGAGGGCGTTCTTGTAAATCGCATCGCGCGCCGGTCTCTGGCTTATCGTTCCGGTGTACGCCCGGGCGACGTTGTGCTGGAGGTGAATGGCGAAACGATCTCCACGGTTGATCAGCTCATTGATGCATTGAACGTAACCGATAGTGCGGGCGATAAAATCCGCACATGGGAAATCGCGATTGACCGTGGTGGTCGACGCCTCGCTGAGACCTTCCGGTTATAGGCGTTGAGTGATTTGTTTCAGGCTGCGGGGCTCGATGAAAATGCGCCCCAGCCTCTCGCAGAGGCCATGCGTCCAAAACATCTGAATGAAGTTGTAGGGCAGGACCATCTTATTGGTCCTGATGGCCCGCTGGGGCGTATGCTGGCCGCAGAGCGTTTGTCGTCTGTCATTCTCTGGGGGCCGCCCGGTGTGGGCAAGACGACGATTGCTCAACTCCTCGCAGATGGCACTGGATTAGCTTTCGAAGCGCTCTCCGCTGTGTTCTCCGGCGTGAAGGATTTGCGCGCTGTTTTCGAGAAGGCCGAACAGCGCCGGTCCATGGGGAAGGGCACAGCCCTGTTCGTGGATGAGATCCATCGTTTCAACAAAGCTCAGCAGGATAGCTTTCTGCCTTATGTAGAGCGCGGTGTTGTCACGCTTATTGGCGCCACCACGGAAAACCCGAGCTTTGAACTAAACGGCGCTCTTTTATCGCGGTGTCAGGTTCTGACGTTAAATGCGCTTGATGGGGCTGCGCTAAAAAAGCTGATCAAGCGTGCTGAAGACCACAAGAAACGCCCTTTGCCGTTGGATGAAGCGGGCCGCGAATATCTAATCAGTCTGGCGGGCGGCGATGGCCGTTATTTCCTCGGCATGATCGAGGATGTGTATGGCTATGTGCGCGGGGATGCGCCACTGCCGCTGGATCAGTTGAAAAAGCTGATCAGCACGCGTGCAGCGGCTTATGATAAATCCGGCGATGGCCATTACAATCTGATCTCAGCGCTGCATAAGTCGATCCGCGGTTCTGACCCGGATGCGGCCATGTATTGGTTTGCTCGCATGCTGCATGGCGGAGAGGACCCGCGCTATATCGGACGCCGCCTTGTGGTCATTGCCAGCGAGGATATTGGCCTGACTGATCCGACGGCGTTGATGATAGCAGGTGAGGCCGTCCGGTCATTTGAACGTCTGGGCAGTCCGGAAGGTGAGTATGCATTGGCGCATGCTGTGATCCATCTGGCTACCGCGCCAAAATCCAATGCGGTCGCACGTGCGCTTCAAACCGCTAAGATGGCGGCCAGCCAAACCGGCCATTTAAATCCGCCAAAGCATATACTCAATGCGCCAACCGATCTGATGAAAGATCAGGGCTATGGCGATGGCTATATTTACGATCATGACACAGAGCATAGTTTTTCCGGGCAGGATTATTTCCCTGAAGGCCTGGACCGTCTGAAAATCTATGATCCGAAGGGCGATGGACGGGAAAAATCTATCAAGGAAAAAATCGCCTATCTGGAAGATCTGCGCGCCCGCTTACAGGGCCGCAAGCAGGTATAAGCTGTAAGAATATAACATTGAATTCATTTGCTCACATTCCCGTTACTCATTAGTTCGGAAAGTCAGGTGCGATGCAGGCGGCCTTATCAAATACATAGGGCTGCAATGAATTTGATCGATGAGGCTGGCGGGCCGAATGAAAAACATGACCATTCCCATTCGGGACTGGCAACTGATCTGAAATACATCATGGCGCGTCGTCGCGCTCTGAAACTGCTGGGCGGTGGAAGTAGCTTTGCGTTGCTGACAGCCTGTGCAGGCGGTGGAAGCGGTTCTGGAAGTTCTACGTCGACGCCTAGTTCGTCATCGACCTCCACGCCGACACCAACTCCAACACCGACCCCGACATCTACGTCCACGGCGACAGCTGGCGAATGCGTCGCGCATCCGACGGAGACGAACGGGCCTTATCCGGCTGACGGTTCAAACAATGCCAATGGCGCTGTTGCGAATGTGCTGATTGAAAGCGGTATCGTGCGCTCGGACATCCGGTCGAGTTTCAACGGCTCAACGGGTACGGCGGATGGTGTCGACATGACGCTGACGATCACACTTTCCAACGTAAATGACAGCTGCGCCGCACTGGCCGGGTATGCAATCTATGTCTGGCATTGCACGGCAGAAGGTGAGTACTCCATCTACAATATCTCCAATGAGAATTATTTGCGCGGCGTCGGCGTGACGGACACGAACGGGCAGGTGACATTCCAGACGATCGTGCCGGGCTGTTATGCTGGTCGTTTCCCGCACATCCACTTTGAGGTGTATGAAGATCTGTCTTCTGCGACCCACTACAATAACCGCTTGCTGGTCTCGCAAATGGCCGTGCCGGAAGACGAAGCCGCTTTCGTCTACAGCACGGAAAGCACGACTTACGGCGATAGCTCGCGAAATCTCTCACAGATTTCCATCTCGTCGGACAATGTGTTTGGCGACAACACAAACGCGCAGATTGAAGCGCAGACCCTCGTCATGACAGGATCAATTCAGGAGGGGTATGAGGCGTCGGTGACCGTTGGTCTGGCAGTCTGACCAACCGTATCGAACCTTACCTGAGTTGACAGAGCGGCGTTTGCCGCTCATCCCATGCCTTCTCCTCCGGGGGGAAGAGAAGGCATGGGATTTTCTGTATGCGTAATCGCGAAATAGTCTGGCTGTCTGACGACGAAAAAGCTTTCGTTCAATCCTTCCTATTGGAGGAAGACGACGACATTCTGGCCTTCAACAAGCCAGCGGGGCTGCCGTGTCAGACACGTAAGGTCGATGATCAGACCCTGGATAAACTGCTCTGGGCTTTTGCCAAATCCAATGGCAAGCGCCCGCATCTGGCGCACCGACTGGATGGTGAGACGTCTGGTATCGTCATTGCGGCGCGTACCAAACCTGCAGCGGCAGCACTTTCGAAAGCTTTTGAAGACCGCCAGATCAAGAAAACCTATCTGGCTCTGGTGAAGGGTGATGCAGGCCGTGTCACGCGCATCGACGCGCCGATTGGCTCAATCCGCAAAGAAGACGGAATGCTGATTTCCGGCATTGGCGGGCAAAAAGGCGTGAAGGATGTGAAAGAGGCGCTGACGCGGTTCAACTGCGTGGCCTTTGAAAATGGCTATAGCCTTCTTGAATGTCGCCCGGAAACTGGCCGTATGCACCAGATCCGGGTTCATCTGGCGCATGCTGGATTCCCTATTCTTGGTGATGCCATTTATGGCGATGCGAACTCTGCGCCGCGCCTTATGCTGCATGCCTTGTCGCTGAAAGGGCCGCACCCAATTGGTGGGCAGTTCGAATATCTGGCACCGGTGCCAGATGACTTTGAGCAGTTCGCACAAGGGCAGGGCTGACGGCGAGACGCCGAGCGCACGGATTGTCGAAACGCCAAGAGTCAGGCAAACACAGACTATGTTCCTGATCCATCTCATCGCAGCAGCGGCAGGCGGAGCCATCGGCTCGGCGCTACGGTTTTCCGTTGGCGCACTCATGCTGCGTGTCATGGACTCGGGCTGGCCCTGGGGCACTTACACGGTGAATATCGTGGGCTCCCTGATCATGGGACTGGTGATTGGCTGGTTCGCCCATAAGGGTAATGGCGGCAGTGTTCAGGTGTTTCTTGCAACCGGTGTACTGGGCGGGTTCACCACGTTTTCGGCCTTTTCGCTGGAGACTGCACGCATGGTCGAAAGCAAAGCTTATACGCAGGCTGTACTCTATGCCGGAAGTTCTGTTATTCTGGGCGTGCTTATGGTATTCGCCGGCCTCTTGATTATGAGAAAGGTTTTGATGTGAGCGCAGACGTTCAGCTCATCGAAATTTCCTATGAGGAATCCGGTGCCAGACTGGACAAATGGTTCAAGCGGCGCTTCGACGGAATCACTCAGGGACAGGTGGAAAAATTCCTCCGCACGGGTCAGATCCGTGTGGATGGCGCACGCGCAAAATCCAACACCCGGCTTGAAGAAGGCCAGATGGTGCGCGTGCCGCCTCTGCCGACCAAAGCAGATATTCAGAAGATCAAAGAGAAGCGGGCTAAGGAAGTGTCTCAGAAGGACGCCGCCTTTATTCGCGAACTGATCATTTATGAAGACAATGACATTGTCGCACTGAATAAGCCGTCTGGCCTGGCCGTACAGGGCGGGACAAATACTAATCGCCATGTGGATGGCATGCTGGATGCCCTTGGCGATGGGGAGCATCGCCCGCGTCTTGTCCACCGTTTGGACCGCGACACATCTGGTGTTCTGCTGATTGCCAAACACCCGCGTGCTGCAAAAGACCTTGGCGACATGTTCCGTGAGCGCACGCTGAAGAAGGTCTATTGGGCTGTGGTTGGCGGCGTGCCTATGCCGCATCGTGGACAGATCCGGTCCTGGATGATGAAGGGCTTTGGTCCTGCGGACGAAAAAGAACGTATGGTTCCGGCAGTTCAGTCCGATAGGGGCTCTCAACATGCGGTCACAGAATACGCTGTTATCTCTACGGCGGCGCAGCGCGCGGCATGGGTTGCGCTAAGCCCGCTGACAGGGCGCACGCATCAGCTTCGCTTCCATATGGAAGAGATGAAGAATGCGATTGTCGGTGACCCGAAATATACGGGCCGTCGTGAGCCAATGAATGGTCTGGCGTCCGGCCTGCATCTGCATGCGCGCGCTCTGGTCATCCCACGAGACCATGGCCCTGATCTGGAACTGATTGCGCCACTGCCAAAGCATATGACCGAGACGTTCAAGACACTGGGCTTCCTGCTGGAAGAAGCAGGCAAAGATCCATGGGAACCGTTTGAATGAGTTTACGACTGGTCGTCTGGGATCTGGACGGCACGATTATCGACAGCCGCAAAGTCATCCAGAATGCAATGACGGCGGCGTTTGAAGAGTTTGGTTTAGAGCCACCGGAATATGATCGCACGCGCCAGATTGTCGGTCTGGGGCTGGAGGATGGCTGCCGAATTCTCGCGCCGCAAGGCACGTCAGAGAAGGATGTCGCGGCTCTGGCGCTGGCGTATAAAAATGCCTTTGTTGCGCATCGGACAAATAATCCGGACTTTAAAGAGCCGCTCTATGAGGGGGCTGTCGAGCTTCTCGAAAGCCTGGCCAATCAGAATTGTCTGATGGGTGTTGCTACAGGAAAATCGCGGCGCGGTATCGAGGCGGTGTTTGGCATGCATGACCTGCATCAGTATTTTGATACCATCTGGTGCGCCGATGATGGCCCGGGCAAACCTCATCCTTTCATGGTGATGGAAGCCATGAAAGCGATCGGCGCTGAAGCGGATGAAACGGTTATGATTGGCGATGCCATTCACGACATCCATATGGGGCGGTCAGCCGGTGTCGTGACACATGGCGTGAGCTGGGGTTTTGGCGAGGCGCACGAGCTGGAAGCGGTGGGCGCCCACCATATCCATCATGAGATGGAAAGCCTTTCAGACGCGCTGCATAGCTTCGTGAACGTCTGATCTCTTCCGGTTTAGGGGTGACCCGGCGGAAAAGTTTTGTATAGAGAGCACCATGTCTAACGGTTCTGTTCTGAAAAAGCCCAAGCGCTTCTATAAAACGGTCTCGGTCTCCGAAGGTGAGACAGGCTGGGTCATTGAGCTTGATGGTCGTACACCAATTACTCCGGCGAAAAAAAAGCTGACCCTGCCAACGCAGGCTCTTGCGGTTTCTGTAGCCGAGGAATGGGATAGCCAGGGCGAGGACCTTGAACTGGTTGGCATGTCGCTCACACGCCTCGCGAATGTGGCGCTGGACCGTACCCCGGAAACGCGCGACGAGCTGGTGGCAGAAGTCCAGAAATATGCGGGCACGGACCTGGTCTGTTATCTTGCAGATGGGCCGACTGAACTCCGCGAGCGTCAGGAAGCGCATTTCCGTCCAATACGTGACTGGGCAGGGCGTGAACACAATGTGCTCCTTATGCCGACGGAGGGCGTCATGAATGCGCCTCAGCCGCCATCGAGCATTGAGGCTGTGGGCGTCTACGCCGCGTCTAAAGATGATTTTGCGCTCACTGGCCTTGGCATGGGGCTCAGCCTGTTTGGCTCGGCCGTGCTGACTATGGCGGTTGCTGAGGGCGAACTGACAGCCCTTGATGCCTATGACATCTCTATCATTGATGAAGTCTGGCAGATGAACCAATGGGGCGAAGACGAGGAAGCCCTGAAGCGTCTTGGTGGCCACCGCATGGAGGCAGCAGCCCTTGGCGCATGGTTTGAAGGCCTTGCCTCTGGCGTTGTCGCGTAATTTCTGATTGCCAGCACCCCAACAGATCGCATAATCAGCGCGGCCGGTAATGTGTGCCGGGGTGTACAAGGCCCTTAAAGGGAATGTCAGAATTCAGTGAAAGTGAAGTCGAGCGCCTGAACAAGGCTGCCGGACTTCTGTTCGAGGCCGAAGACCGGCTCCCCGTTCTTAAATCAACTGGTTGGACGAGAGACGTTGCTGATCGCTTTTTCGCAGACGGCGAGAAAGAGTTGCCGCGTCCCGTTTACGCAAAAATTGACCCTGCGCCTTCGACGGAACGCGTTGCTGAGGCTCGTAAGCTGATTGATGGCTCCAGCAGTGTGCATGACTGGCTGCGCCGCTTATGCGATGTCACGGACCAGACCGCCTCAATGCTTGGTGCAATGGGCACTGCGGAATTCTATACCCATTCCACCGCGCTTTATGGTTCGCCAACGACGCCGATCGCGGACGGCAATAATACCGCGCTAGACCTCGCCAATCGGCTGGACACACTGCTCTCTGATTTTGACGAGGGTACACTGCGCCTTGAAGCGCCGGTCCGGCTCAGCGCGGAAGAGTTGAAAGCTGAACTTGAGGCGGAGCTGCCTCAACACTTTGGTGAGGACACACCGGAGGTGATTGTTACCTCAGAGGTGAACGCCAAGGCGGCAGCAGGGCGCGACTACATCAAATTGCGCGAGGATGCGCGCTTTACCGACCTGGATGTGACGCAGCTGCTTCAGCACGAAGCGCTGATCCACATTGCAACCGGTTTTAACGGAAGCCGTCATGGGCGGTTTGAAATTCTGGGTGAGAGCCATCCCGGCAATGCCCGTACCCAGGAAGGGCTGGCCGTTTTTGCTGAGTTTATCACGGGCGCGATCGACCCGCGCCGCTTTCGTCGTCTGGCCGACCGCACAATCGCAATTGATATGTCTGCAAACGGCGCAGACTTCCTCGAGATTTACAATTTTTTCCGGGAAAAGGCGACGCGTGACGCGCCGTTTGAAGCCTTTGAGAGTGCGCGTCGTGTCGTTCGTGGCGGTCTCGTCGAAGGCGGCGCGCCGCTTACAAAAGACGGCGTTTATCTGTCAGGACTTGTTGAGGTCCACTCCTATTTGCGGGCGGCGATCCGCGCAGGTGACCTGGCACTGATCCATCTCCTCTTCGTGGGCAAGGTCGATCTGGAAGATCTGGACGCGATGGATTTGCTCATGCGGGAAGGGTTGATCAAACAGCCGCAATTCATGCCGCAATGGGCAAAGGATGCCCGCTATTTGCTGGCAAACCTGTCCTATTCAACCTTCCATTATGAAATTGATCTGGCTCAGGTGGCGGAGCGCTACGACAGTTTGCTCAGCAGATATAAAAACCTGTGAAATAATCGAGAAACGAGAAGATTTTTCTGGTAATCAGTAAATTCGAATGCTAAGCGCCCCTTAAATCCTGAGGCGTTTAGTATGAAATACCTTCTTTGCGGGCTGTCGATTCTGTCGTTGACGGCATGTTCTGTCGATGTGAGCGATCCACAGACGGCGGGTGATGACTTTACTGCGCTTGAGCAGGTAAATGCTGAGACGCCGCCCCCTGATCAATTGCAGGGCGTCTGGCGCTCGCGCGGCTATGGCTGGATTTTCGACATCGACGAGACCGGCATCACACAATACCAGCATGCGGGCGAATTCTGCTTTGAAGCGCCAGAGATAAGCCTTCAGCTAACTGACACTCTGGCATTGCCATACCAGTACTACAGACTGGGGCGGTCGCCCGATCAGGCAATCCTCCAGCTTCTACCGGAAGATACTGAAATCCACATTGAACGCATGGACGACCTGCCTGCGCATTGTCTTGCTGAAACCGCTTCCGATAAATCAGCAGTATTTGAGTATTTCGCAACGCTGATCGGTCTGCATTATGCGTTTTTTGAAGAGCGGAATATCGACTGGTTTGCCCGCGTACGTGCCACGCGTGAGTCGCTCAATGGCGTTCAGTCAGATGTCGAGTTATTCGCACTATTGTCGGGTATGATTGATGGCTTCAGCGATTCCCACACCAAACTGATTGCCGTCATTGATGACGAGCTGAACCGTCAACAGGACGGACTTGGGGAAACCCTTCCGGCGGTGCGCGATCAGGGAATTGAGATGCCCTGGCTGATCGATATTTTCACGACTTTACAGCAAGATATTCTGGATGCTGGAAGCCAGCATACTGCCAATGATCGCATTCTCTGGGGCACGATTGATGACGGTCGGGTGGGGTATATCCAGCTTCTGGTCATGGGTGGTTTTTCCGGCACAGATATAGGCGCGCCCGAATTCCGCGAAGATGAGTTCGCCGTGTTTGATGACGTTATGGATGCGGCGCTTACCGCCATGTCTGGTTCAGAATATGTGATTGTGGACCTGTCCAATAACCGGGGCGGCTATGATGCAATTTCCCGTCGTCTGGCGAGCCGTTTCACGGATGAAGTTTTTGCGGCCTATACGACGCAGGTGCCGGGAAGTGGCGTGCCTGCACGTGCGCGATACATCGAACCGTCCGAAGGAGTGCGATACACAGGCCCGGTGGTCCTTATGACCAGCGATGTGACGGTGAGCGGAGGCGAGATCGCGACATTATCTTTGCGTCAGCTCGAGAATGTCACGCATGTGGGCGGTATTACACGCGGAAGCTTTTCGACGGTTCTGTCTAAGCCTCTGCCAAACGGCTGGGTAGCGGAACTTTCCAATGAAGTGTTCGCCGCGCCGGATGGCAGTGCGTACGAGGAAGTGGGAATTGCTCCGGAACATCCGTTCCGTGTTTTTCCTTCCGATCATCTCATGGGCGGGCATGCAGCAGCGATTGATTGGATTTTGCAATCATATCCGTTCAGCGCCGAGCCAGGCGAATAAAAGAAAACCCCGCATCCTTACGGAGTGGGGTTTATTTTGATCTTTAGATCAGAGAGCAGCCTAGCCGACTTTGATCAGCTCGACTTCGAAGATCAGTGTTGCGTTTGGCGGAATAGCGCCCGGAGCGCCGCGAGCGCCATAGCCCAGCTGAGACGGGATCACGAATTCATACTTCGCGCCTTCCTGCATGAGCTGTACGCCTTCAGACCAGCCCGCGATAACTGCATTAAGTGGGAATTCGATAGGCTGACCGCGCTTATAAGAGCTGTCGAACTCCTTACCGTTGACCAGTTTACCTGCATAATGAACCGTGACCTTCTCAGTCGGGCCCGGCTTATAGCCAGTACCTTCTTTGATGACGCGGTATTGCAGACCAGATGCGGTAACAGTGACCCCATCTTTCTTCGCGTTCTCATCCAGATAGTCGAAGTCAGGGTTGCTCATGGAGTTTTCCTCTCATCAATTATGGTTGTGACGGCGAACTCCTGCACGGTTTGATGTAAAAGGTAAAGTGTGAAGACGTTTTAGCGCAGAATGTCTTCTTTAATCAGCCGGTTGGTCGCGTGCGTATGCGCCGCCACAAAACTGCGGACAGATTTCCCGACCAGAGGGTGTAGGACCACATTCATGGTCTTCACGCCGTGCTCATCTTCCTGAACCACGCCTGCCTCAATCAGCTGGTTGATCTTCCGACGCACGAGCTCTCGGTTGAGACCGGTGGCTTCGGCGACAGCGCGGCGCGAGATGGAATGGAAATGCGAGGGGTCCAATGCCTGTTCTGTAGTGTGAATTTCAGCGTCTTCCGGGTGCCTCAATACGCGCTGCACAGAGGCGTTATTGATGGTTGCGAGGATGAGAATTGAGGCAGCATCCAGACCGGTATTCTGGCCGATCTGGCGCGCAATCTCCAGGAAGACATTCATCACATGATAGCCAGCGAAGCGAAGTTTCTGATCCAGAACATCCTGATTAACATTGAGCTTTGCCGTCGCCATTGAGAGCCGTCCTTTTGAAAAGAGCCGGCTTTGAAGGCCGGCTCTCATTTTCCCTAAGGAAGAACGATACTGAATGGTTCGGGATTGCCAATATCTTCCAAGCTGGCGAGCAGGCCGTTAAAGGCTTCGACATCACCGTCTATCGCTATTGTGCCCTGATCTACCAATGGCCCGGCTGGCTGACCGGCAAACAGGACAGCCATGAATGCTGAGCGAGGCATTGTCAGCGTAACGTCTGAGGCGTCGTCCACACCTGTTTCATGGACCAGAACGGAGTTGCGAAGTGACAGCAAATGCGACTCGTCGCGGTCGTTGAACACAAAGCGCACGGTCAAAGCTCTTTCGCCGGAACGCGCGGGATCGATTTTTGCGGCCAGAATGTCAAACAGGTCAGCGCTTGGAGTGGCTGCTAGAAAATCGCCGGACATCGTAATAGCGGCACTTGCTGGTGGAGGGGTGATAACCTCCTGCGCGCCGGTGAGATACATGTTGCGCCAGAGCATGCCTTCCGCCTGATAGCCCATTTGCTCGAAAGCGGCCGCAAGAAGTTCGCGGGCCGACATGTTGGAGGCGTCGTCGAAGACGATGTGACTGGCGAGCTGTGCCGCCCAGCGATAGTCACCCTCTTCATAGGCGCTTTGCGCATTGCTGAGCGCAGCGTCAGCGCCACCCATCGCTTCGACATAGCGCGAGCCAGCTTCCTCGGGTGGAAGTGGGTTCAGGTTTGCCGGATTGCCATCATACCAGCCCATATAACGCTGATAGACCGCTTTGGAATTATGGCTCATCGTGCCGTAATACCCGCGGTTAAACCATTGACGTGCGAGCGAAGGCGGCAGCTCAATCTGTTCTGCGATTTCCATTTCCGTATAGCCCAAATTCATGAGGCGTACGCTTTGATCATGCAGGAATTTATACGCATCGCGGTGGGATGACATATAGTCGTATATGTCTTCTTCTCCCCAGCGCGGCCATCCATGAGAGGTGAACACGACGTCTGCTTCATCTCCCCACAGGCGCAGAGATTCTGTCAGATAATCTGCCCATGCCAGCGCGTCACGAACGAGTGCACCGCGCGGGGTAAGCACATTGTGCATGGTCGGGTTTGCATTCTCCGCAAGGCAAAGGGCGTTGAGCGATGGCAGGAAGAAGTTCATCTCTGCGGGGGCTTCTGCGCCCGGCGTGACCTGGAAGACAAATTCCATCCCATCAATCGTCAGGGTTTCGCCCGTTTCATTTATCGAAATTGTTGGTGGGATAAGTGATCTGGTGCCTCTTGCGATCGTTGCGCCAATACCATTGCCCGCGTGGCCGGTCGTGCCGACATCCAGACGTTGCCCGAACTGATAAACGGCGCGCCTGCGCATTGCAGGCCCTAAAAGCAGATTCTCTGAAACGGCATGTTCCATAAAGCCATGAGGCGCAATGATCTGTGTGCGACCGGAATTGACGTCATCCTCGCTGACAACGCCTTTCACGCCGCCAAAATGGTCAGCATGGCTATGGGTATAGATCACGGCGTGCACGGGAAGATCGCCAAGCTCCTGGCGGACAAGTTCCATCGCAGCGGCGGATGTCTCGCGAGCCAGAAGCGGGTCTACGATGACATATCCGGTATCGGTGCGGATGATCGACATGACTGAAAGGTCGAAGCCACGAACCTGCCAGAGCCCCGGAACGACTTCATAAAGGCCATGCTGGCGAAGAAGCTGCAAATGGCGCCAGAGACTCGGATTGACGGTGTCCGGCGCGTCGCCTTCAGCGAAGTCATAAGCCGAAAGGTCAACGACCGTCCCGCCGGAGGCTGTTGTTATAAGCGGGTTCTCTCGCGTTGCGATAAAGCCGCGAGCCGCGCGCTCAAAGTCTGCATCGTCGCCCCAGGGCAGGTCTGCCGCGAAAGCTTCATTATAGGCCTGTGTCGTTTCGGTGGCCTCTTGAGCGAAAGCCGATGTGCAGAGGAGAGCTGCCGCTGCGCAAGTTGGCAGAAGGCTTCGAAAGATAGGAGCTGTCATATTTCTTCCCTGAGTGTTTTTTCGAAAGATCAGGGCAAAATGAAATTAGCTCCAGCAATCGGTGACACAAATTGTGTCATCAAGGGGGGGTGAGATTTGGGGTGAACCCTGTTTGTCATGAGGGTTCGGACGAGAGATCAAAGGGGACGATATGACTCATCTGAAAATGACCTGCGCCGCATCTGTTGCAATGATCGCTATTGCCGCCTGTACAACGGAAACCAGCGCTGAAGCAGAAACGGCAACTAATCCGAGCGTGCCGACAATCACACTCACGGCAGGAACGAGCAGCGACGGTTTTTGTCAGGTCGAAGAGTTGGCTGAAGTGCATCGCACCTCCACGCAATTGTTCAATATTTTCGGCGATGCGAAATATGTGGATATGGATACGGGCGAGACGACCCGCATTCCTCTGCAATATGTTTTCCGAGGATGGGATGATGAGGGCATGTCGCGCACCAATGGCATTGTTGGCATCAATTCGGAAACGAGCTGCGACCGGCTGAGCATTCAAACGGAAATTCGTTATTGCGTGTATGATTATACCGGCGGCGAGGAGCAACGCTGCCCGGATACACTGATCTATGATGGTGAGGGCTTTGGGGAGATCGTGCTGACGCGCGGCGACCTCGATCGTCCGGTTTATGAGCCGCCGGCTGAATAGCGTTCTGTCGCATCTGATAAGATACAAAAAAGCCCGGAGAGCGATCTCCGGGCTTTTGATTTCAGACTGGTGTCCGGGCTTAGAAGATCTCGAAGAGACCAGCTGCGCCCATACCGCCACCGATACACATGGTGACAACACCCCATTTCGCGCCGCGACGCTTGCCTTCGAGCAGGAGAGAGCCCGTGCAACGTGCGCCTGTCATGCCGAATGGGTGGCCGATAGAGATTGAACCGCCATTGACGTTGTATTTCGCTGGGTCGATGCCGAGACGGTCACGGGAGTAGAGGCACTGAGATGCGAAAGCTTCGTTGAGCTCCCACAGATCAATGTCATCAACTGTAAGGCCGTGGCGTTCAAGAAGACGTGGGACAGCGAAAACTGGGCCGATACCCATTTCGTCCGGATCACAGCCTGCAACGTTGAAACCAGCAAAACGACCGAGTGGCTCAAGGCCTTTTTTCTCAGCTTCCTTGCCTTCCATCAGAACAAGCGCAGCAGCGCCGTCAGACAGTTGAGACGCGTTACCAGCGGTGACGTATTTGCCTTCTTTAACGACCATGCCGTTTTTGAAGACAGGCTTCAGGCCAGCGAGTGATTCAACAGTCGTACCCGGACGGTTACATTCGTCGCGGTCACACGTGACTTCCTGGAAGCTTTCTTCACCGGTCTCTTTGTTGACGAGTTTCATGGTCGTCGTAACCGGAACGATCTCTTCAGACATTTTGCCGGAAGACTGGAATTCAGCGGTGCGGCGCTGAGATTCAGCAGCATACTCGTCCTGATATTCGCGGGACACGTTGTAACGGTCAGCAACGATTTCAGCCGTTTCGATCATGGTCATCCAGATCGCAGGCCATGTTTTCATCAGCTCGTCTTCGACATAGTTGCTGCGGTTCATATTGCCGCTGCCAGACACGAGTGAGATAGACTCAACGCCGCCGCCGATCGCAACCGGAGCGCCTTCGTTTTTGATGGTCCATGCTGCGTTCGCAACAGCTTGCAGACCAGAAGAGCAGAAACGGTTGATGGTTGCGCCAGACGCCGTAGATGGGCAGCCAGCCCACAGAGCAGCGTTACGCGCTACGTTGTGGCCGGTTGCGCCTTCAGGCTGCGCACACCCCATATACACGTCTTCTACGGACGCAGGATCAATGCCCGCACGTTCCATAGCGCCTTTAATGGCTGCACCAGCCATTGTGATGCCGTGAGTGTTGTTGAAAGACCCGCGTCCAGCCTTGGCAAGGCCTGTACGGGCGGTGGAAAGGATGACTGCATCACGCATTATAGTTTTCTCCCTCGAGTGTTGTTGGCGCGACCCTAGCGTCTGTTATTGTAGTTGACTAGTTGCCGTTCGCGTTAAGTAGCGTTTGGAAGAAAATGCCGGAGAACGCAAGAAAAATGCGTCTAAATCCAGAAACCGTGAAATAGAATGATTGAAATTCTTCAGAGGCATAACACAGAAGGTAATTTTTGCTTTCTGTGTTTGCGTCTGGAAGCTCAGAGCGTTTCTATACTGTCCAGATAGTGTTCTGCGGTTTTCAGATACTCTGAGCGCTTATCTGCATCCATTCTGTCCCATGTCGCATAGGCCCGGTTCACGCGGCCGTTTCGGGAAAAGCGTTCCTTATTTCGTATCAGAAAATGCCAGTAAAGTGAGTTGAACGGGCACGCGTTTTCGCCGGTTTTCTTCGACACTGAATACTGACAGTTTTCACAATAGTCTGACATTTTGTGAATATAGCTGCCGCTGGATGCGTAGGGTTTTGAGGCAAATACGCCGCCATCTGCGAACAGTGACATGCCGATCACATTCGGGGCTTCAACCCATTCAAACGCGTCTGCATAAACGGCCAGATACCATTCATGCACCTCGTGCGGCGACAGGCCTGCAATGAGAGCGAAATTGCCGGTCACCATGAGCCGTTGAATATGATGGGCATAGGCTTCATCAATGGTTTGAGTGATGACGGCTTTCATACAGGCCATCTGCGTGTCACCGGTCCAGAAATAGGCGGGCAGGGGGCGGTGGGCGTCCAGCTCATTGCGCTGCACATAGTGCTCGCCCTGCATCCAATAAATGCCGCGAATGAATTCCCGCCAGCCAATGATCTGGCGGATGAAACCCTCTACGGCATTGAGCGGTGCTTTGCCGTCCAGATAGGCGCGCTCGGCGCGCTTGCAGACCTCAAACGGGTCCAACAGGCCTGAATTGATGTAGGTTGATAAAAGGCTGTGATAGAGGAATTTGTGCGCCTCCAGCATGGCATCCTGATAGTCGCCGAAGTCGTGCAGAGCATCCTCGATGAAATGGTCGAGTGCTTTTTCTGCATCTGCCCGGGTACAGGCAAACCAGAAGTTTTCCAGCTTCCCAAAGCTATCGGGAAAGCGCTCTTCGACCAGCTCTAACACGTCTTTTGTGATGTCATCTGGTTTGAACTTAATGCGCTTGGGAATGAAGAGATCATCGCTCGCGGGTTTGCGGTTCTCGCTATCGTAATTCCATTTGCCGCCCGCTGGATCATCGCCTTCCATCAATAGTCCTGTGCGCACACGCATTTCGCGATAGAAATGCTCCATGCGCAGCGTTTTGCGGTTTGTGGCCCAGTTTTCAAACTCATCATGAGTGCAAAGGAAGCGGTCGTCAGGTCGTATTTCAAACGCGTAGTCGGCCTGCGCGCCCCATCCGCGAAGTGACTTCAGGACGCGCCATTCTCCGGGCTCTGTCACGACCACCTTTTCGGGTGATAATTCCTTTGTGGCGCGGGTCAGTTCGCCGGAAAAACTATTGGAATTGCTGTCATCGGTGAGTTTCACATATCGCACAGTCCAGCCAGCGTCTTTCAGCTCTTCGGCGAAATGGCGCATGGCTGAGAATAGAAAGGCGATCTTCTTTTTATGGTGCGGGACATAGCAGGCTTCGTCGCCGACTTCGCACATCAGGATAACATCGCGATCTTTGTCCGCGTTTTTCAGGCTGGAGATATCAGGCGTCAGCTGGTCACCCAGAATCAGGATGAGATTTCGTATGCTCACCAGACAATCTCCTTGCCCGCATAGTCATAGAACCCGCCAGACTGATCGGGTGTGAGGGCGTCCAGAACGCTCAGTAGGTTTGAGGCGCACTCATCGGCACTATGGGTGAAGTTGCCGCTGGCATATTGCCGGGTGAGATCAGTCTCGATCGTGCCGGGGTGGAGCGCGGTGCAGATGCTGTCCGAGTTGCGGCGGCTCAACTCAATGGCTGCCGTGTGCATCACCTGATTCAGAGCCGCCTTGGATGCGCGATAGCTGATCCAGCCGCCAAGACCATTATCGCCAATGGACCCGACGCGCGCGGAAAGAGCAGCGACAATGCACCGTCCGCGACGGGGCAGAAGCGGCATGAAGGCACTCAATAGAAGTGCCGGCCCAATTGTGTTCGTGTTGAACAGCTCAGTCATGGTTGCCGGGGTGAGTTGCGAAAATGCTTTTTCGGGTCCGTCGCCTTCGGTAGATGTCAGAATGCCTGTGGCAATGATCAACGCGTCTATTTGTGCGTGGTCGGCTCTGATCTGATTTGCTGCGACCTCTATGCTTTCAGGGCGCGCGAAATCCACTGCTGGCGTGGAGGCGCGAGAGAGCGCAATCGCCGCACCGCATCGCGGGTCAGACATGCATTGATGATGAAGCGCGCGGCCAATACCGCCGCTCGCGCCCACAATTACGATTTTATAGCCATCGGGCAGAGAGTTGAGCATGGAAACATATTTCCTTGCTCAGTTTACGCAGGCCGTTTGGATCGGGATCAGAAAATTTTCTGATTTCAGGCCACTTCGGCGGGTTCTGGATGTTCCGGTCCAGGATCATTTCGCTCCAGCCGGTCGATCATGGATTCTGTCCAGTCATTGATCTGAAGCTCAGTCAGGCCAAGATCCTTCAGGACATCACAGGCCAGCGCGATTGCGTCCATCTGGGCCTGAACGACATAGGCTTTCATGCCCAGGGCAGAGTGGCGGGACCGTTCGGCCGGATCATTCACCGCAACGTAACGTGTGAGATTTGGGAAGCGCTCTTTTACAGCATCTGTGAGCCGCTGGGAGATAGAGAACCGCGGTTCGCCCAGCACAAGAACGGGCGCGTCCGTTGCGCCAAGGGTTTCCAGCATTCGGAAATCAGAGGTGTCTCCGAAGACGACCGAATACCCATCTGTTGTCGCTGAAATGAAGCGGCGAGGGTCATTGTCGAGCGCGACATAGGGAATGTGTGTGGCGACAAGGGCGTCCGTCATGATGCGGCCCGCATCTGTCATACCAAACACAATGACCCGTGGTTTTTCGTGGCCCGTGCTGCGTTCGGAAATCTTCGCATTGGCATCGCTGGATTCGGTGAGCTTTTCGGCGAACCGACGTGAGAGGCGTATGCCGAAGCCAGCCCAGAGCGGTGCGAGGGCCAGAGACAGCGCAGTTGACGCAACGAGGATGGAAATCCAATTGCCCGGCGCACCAACGCGGATCGCAGAGATAGACAAGACCACCAGCGTAAATTCAGACGCCTGAGCGAGCAGAAAAGAGAGCTGGGTCGCGCCCGGTACATTCCAGCCTGTCATGCGCGCTGTCAGGAATATCATCACCGTCTTTACCGCCATAATGCCGAGTGCGAGTGCAATAATGACGGGGAGGTTGGTGAAGAGCGACGGGACGTCGATCATCAGACCGACATTCACAAAGAAGAAGCTGAGCAGAAGCCCGCGAAAAGGGGAGACCTCTGTCTGGATCGCATGTCGGAAAGGGCTGTCGGCGATGGCCATGCCTGCGAGGAAGGCGCCCAGGGTGAGAGAAAGCCCGATAGCTCCTGTAGCCACGGCGGCCGCGACAACGATAAGCACCGTCGTCATGGTGAAGATTTCGGGGACTTTTGCAGACGCCAACACCTGAAAAAGCGGGCGCACGACATAACGGCCAATCAATGCGGCCGCGATGAACGCCACCACTGACTGTCCCGCAGCAATTGCCATGGCTGAGACCAGTTGCGCCGGGTCAGCTTCCAGAGAATTCGCAAAGATCAGGAGGAAAATCGCGACAATGTCCTGAAACACCAGAATTGCGATTGAGGATTGTCCAAGCGGGCTGGAATTGAGTTCTCGCTCCGCCAATACGCGTGTCACAACGGCGGTCGAGGAGAGGGCGAGTGAGAAGCCAATGGCGATGGCGACAGGCCAGCTTATGCCGAAGGCGACCGCAACCAGCGAAAAGCCCCCGCCACATAACAGCATCTGAATGGGGGCAAGTCCCAGAATGTCCCGCTTATTGTTTTTGGCGTCTTTCAGAGAGAAATGCAGGCCAATATCAAAAAGCAGAAACACCACGCCCAGTTCTGCAAGCAAGTGAGTGGTGTCACCTTCAGAGAGCGCATGCAGACCAAACGGGCCGATCACGATACCAGCCAGGATATAGCCAACCATGGGGCTGAGGCGAAGCGCGCGTGATGTCAGAGCAGCTACTGTACCGGCGCCAAGAAGGGCGATTGCAGGCTGGAGCGCTTCGACTGGTGTCATTTGATTCCTCTGTTCTTTTCAGACTTTTTCTCACGGAATCGGGACAACAAAAAGGCCGTGTTCTTGCGAACACGGCCTTAATTCTAAGTCTGTCCGGAAGGACAGTTAAATCTTAGAGAGCTTTTGCAACAGTGAAGACGAATGTGTCGTCATTGCCGTCGATGTCGGTCGTCCAGTAACGGAAGTCGAGGTCAAGACCAACAGCTGTAGCGAGCGTAGCGCCAACAGAGAAGGTCGTGTAGTCGCCGCCGCCATCGAAGGAGTAGTTACCGATGGTTGCGTCAATGCCGAGGTCGTCGGTCAGAGAGTAACCAGCAGAACCTTCAACGTAGAAAGACTCGTTGTCTGGATCCCAGTAGATGTAACCAGCGAGACCGAGGCCAGCTTCGAGCTCTGTAGAAAGACCACCGTAGAGTTCTACGAAGTCATAATCCAGGTCGCCAGAATCTGGGTAAGCGTAGTAGATCAGACCGAGGTCGAAAGCGACTGTGTCGGTCAGATCGCCGGTGAAGCCAGCGTAGAAGTCCCACTCAATGTTGGTGTCTGAAGAATCTTCAAAATCAACGTTGGAAACCCAGGTGCCAGCGTAGAAGTTGCCAGCTTCGAGGTCGAAGCCGCCAGAGATTGCCATGTCGCCGTTGGACTGGGTAACGCCACGCCAGACGTACTCAGTACCGATAGCAACGTTACCTGAGACAGATACTTCTTGAGCTACTGCAGGAGCAGCAACAGCAACACTGGCAGCACCAGCAAGCAGAATATTACGGATCATTAGTTTCCCCATGTTTTTACAAACCGCACGCCAAAACGCGCTAAGCGTGTGAAGCCGGACATTGACCCCGATTGTGGCAGAATCATGACAAATGGCTTCATAGCTCGGAGGCAAACTGTTGACCGGAACCCTTCAACTCAACCCCATAGGAGAGGGGGTGATTGCATTTTATACCGGCTGCACAAGGGATAAGCACGGATTTAGCCATTTGGTCAGAGTATAAGCTGTAAATCAGGGCTTGATTCACTATGTTTGAATTCCGCGAATGTGCGCTAAAAATACAACACCGATTTGTCTGGCGTTTCTGTAATCTTGTGACAAAGCCGTAAGAATCAGGGCTTTTCGAGTTGTTCACCTAAAAATCGAATGTTGCAAATTTAGCGCAATTGAGGATTCGGTCATATAGCCTATCGGGCTTTGAGTGGTGCGTATCCGAGATGCGTTCCGCCATCTGTGAGAAGGGTTTCGCCTGTCACATGGCGTGAGGCGTCCGTCAGAAAGAACATTGCGCTATCAGCAATATCGTCCGGACCCGACGCAACGTTCAGTGGGGTGCTCTCGCGAACGGAGGCCTCCATTCGGTTGTACTTCTCCTCGCCCATATAGTCCTTGAACCAGCGGGTGCCGATAAAGCCAGGACAGATTGCATTCACCCGAATGGCGGGAGCGAGCGCGCGGGCAAGCGAAAGCGTCATGGTATTGAACGCGCCTTTGCTCGCGGCATACGCAACCGATGAGCCAATGCCCGTCACGCCGGCAATAGATGAGGTGTTCAACACGGCGCTCGCAATGCCGGTCTGACTATGAGCTGCGCGCAGCAGGTCTTCACATGCGCGGACCATCATGAATGGGCCGACGACATTCACTTCATAGAGGCGCAGGAAGTCGTCTTTATCCAGACCGGCAAGATTTGAATGGTCGGGGACCTGTTTTGTAATGCCCGCATTGTTCACCAGAATATCCAGTCGGCCATAGGCGTTGGCTGTCTGAGCGAGTTTCTTGCAGTCTGCATCTTCGGCAACATTGGCCTGTACGCAATGAACCTGGGCGCCCAGCGCACGTATTTCATCTGCGGTCTGTTCGGCTTCGGTGCTGCTGCGCGAATAGTTGATGACAACCGATGCGCCGGCTTCGGCAAGGCGTTTGGCAATGCTCGCGCCCAATCCGGTTGCCGATCCCGTGACGATCGCCACCCGCCCCGAAAGATCTGTCGTTAAAGCCATTTACGTTTCTCCCTGTTGATACCATTTGTTATCGGTCACCTTAACGGCTTGGGCAAAAGTGCCGAGTCGTTCATAAGGTTGCCTGATATGTGTGGGTTTTAAAGTATGATGTGGTTGATGATCATAGGCGGCCTGATCGGGCTGATCCTGGGCGGCGAGTTTCTGGTCCGCGGTTCTGTCGCGTTAGCGCGTAAAATCGGCGTTTCTGACTTGTTTATCGGTGCCGTTCTGGTCGGTTTCGGTACATCCGCGCCAGAGCTGGTCGCATCCCTGAATGCTGTGGGTTCTGGCAGTGCGGGCATTGCCGTTGGAAACGTTCTCGGCTCGAATGTTGCGAACATCCTTCTGGTGCTTGGCGCGGCCGCAATCATCTATCCGATCGCTGCGAACCCGAAAGCTCTTGCCCGGGACGGCGTTTTTGCCTGCCTGGCGACTATTGCATTGATAGTATTGATTTTAACCGACGGCTTTATGTTCAGATTTGTAGGGATTGCGCTCTTTCTTGCACTGGTCGGGATTATTATTTTCAGTTTTATCAATGATCGAAAAGATGGCGGTCAGTCCGATACGGCAGAGCTGCATCGCGATGAAGCCGAGGTTATGGATGCGCATGTGCCAATCCTCATTGCCATTCCGATGGCAATCGGTGGCCTGCTGGGCATTGTGCTCGGTGCGAAATTCCTGATTGAGGGCAGTGTTCAGCTCGCGCGCCTGATTGGTTTGTCTGAAACTGTCATCGGCATCACCATCATCGCAATCGGCACCAGCCTTCCTGAGCTCGTAACCTGTGTGATGGCGGCCTTGAAGAAAAAGCCTGATGTGGCACTGGGCAATGTGCTGGGGTCTAACACATTCAACGTTTTCGGCATTCTGGGCGTCACCAGCACGATTATGCCTTTTGATTTTCCACTGGATCAGATCAGCGTGCCACGAGACCTTGGTGCGCTCGCCATCTCTATGGCGCTGTTGATGATCTTTGCCTTTACGGGCAAGCGTCTTGGCCGATGGGAGGGTGGTATACTTCTGCTCGGTTATGTCGTTTATCTGGTCCTGCTTCTGAACGGACCTTCCTGATGACTGATTCAAACGAGATCTATACCGGCCTTGAGCAACTTGGCGCGCAAACCCATGCGGCGGCTTCACCAGAGGCAGCTGAACTTGAGCGCGTGCCAAATCCTCACCCGGATATGCTGTATTGTGCGCGTTTTATCGCCCCGGAATTTACGTCGCTTTGCCCGGTGACCGGGCAGCCGGATTTTGCACATATCGTCATAGATTATGCGCCGGGCGAGTGGCTGGTGGAATCCAAGAGCCTGAAGCTTTTCCTTCAGTCGTTCCGTAATCACGGCGCGTTTCATGAGGATTGCACGCTCTATATCGCCAAGCGTTTGAGCGAGCTTCTGGACCCTAAATGGTTCAGAATTGCGGGCTATTGGTATCCGCGCGGTGGTATTCCGATTGATGTCTTCTGGCAGTCAGCTACGCCGCCAGAAGGTCTCTGGGTGCCAGATACAGGTGTCCCGGCCTATCGTGGGCGCGGTTAAGGCGCCCAGATCGTGGTTTTCTCGCTCACTTTCGGGCGAGGGCGCTCCACCAGGTAGGATTTGGCTTTTCCGAGGAAGATGTGGCCGGCAACGCGCTCGCCGTCGACCAGGCCGAGTGCGGTGTTGATGTCTTCGTCAAACGCCCACCATTCGGAAATCCATCCGGCAGCAAGACCAGAAACGTTGGCTGCATAGAGCAGATTCATGCACAACGCGCCTGCGGACAATTCCTGTTCCCAGACGGGTGTCTTGTGTTCGTGGTCCGGGCTGGACACGACGGTGACGCAGACAGGCGCACGCATTGGGCGGTTGCGTTCTTCCTCAATCGACTTCTCCGAGGCGTCGGGATTAAGCGCCTTATATCTTTCGGCCAGAATGTCTCCCAGTGCAGTTCGGGCCTCTCCGCGCACGATGATAAATCGCCACGGCTCAAGCTTACGGTGGTCCGGCACGCGAAGCGCTGCGCCTAAAATGGCTTCCAGCTGGGCTTCATCCGGGCCCTCTGCGTCCGGGTCCATAAGTTTGACCGGGGTGGAACGCCGCTGCGCTATCAGCTTGCGCGCTGAGATATCTGAATCTTGCGATGGGATTAGCGGGGCGTTCTGCTCGGGGATGGGAAAGTGAGGGTCAGACATATAGGCCTTCCGGGTCAAAGCGTGTCGTGCGTTGGCAGCAGAGACTATTGCAAGGCCGCAAACTGCGATACACATCTGGGTATGGATTCAGATATCTCAACATTTTCAGGCCACGAACCGGTAAAAACCACGCAGACGCCAGCGTCTCGTCGTCGGGAAAAAGTGCGCCAGACCATTCTTGAAGCGGCAGAGCGCGTTTTCGCTGAAGAGGGCTATGAAGGCCTTTCCATTCGTCGGCTGGCAGAGGAGATCGATTATTCTCCGTCTGCGATTTACAAATATTTCGCGTCCAAAACCGAGTTGGTTGGCTGCCTGAAGGAAGCTTTCTTCATTCGTCTTGTTCGCAATATTGAGAACGCGATTGAAGGTCAGGGGCCGGGCAATTGGGAAAGCGTTCGTGATTGTACGCGGGCCTATGTCACTACGGCACTGGAGAAGCCGCACCATTATCTGGCCGGTTTTGCGCCCGCCGATGATTGTGAAACGGGCCTGGATACCAACACTGATCCGAAAACACTGGATGATGATTCCCCGAGTGCCGTAGCATTCCGTTTTCTCTGCGAAGGCCTGGAAGAGGGCAAGCAGAGTGGGAATTTTCGTCAGGATCTGAATGTTCGCACGGCCGCGCTTTCGATCGTTATGGCCATGCACGGCGCAGTGATGACGCTCATCCAGATTCCGAAAATCCTCACCCGTGATGACGGGACGATGATGGATCTCGATGAAATGATCGAAATGTATTCCGATCAGTTGCTCCGGGGCTTCAAAGCCTGACGCGGCAAAGTCGCTCATTTAGAAGAATAAGGAACAGTGTTCACTTTTCTAACGGCGTTTTCTGATGTAAGGCTGGGTTGTATTCCAGCTTAGGAGCACCGGGGAATGTCGGACGTACAAACGCGTGGGCCCACAATGGCGAGGGGCTTACTCTTCCTCTTGGTTATTTTTCTCAGCATTGTCGGGATCGGCATTTTCATTCTCGTTCAGCGCGGGGCGACCGCGGGTGTGAATGTGCCGTCTGAAGTGGCGCGCCCGATTTCGGTGAATGTGACACCGGTTCGATATTCTTCCGAACTGGAAATTCAGGAACAGTATTCTGGTCTCGTCATGGCTCGGCGGTCCAGCTCGCTCGGGTTTGAAGCGGGCGGCCGCATTGCAGAAATTTCGGCCGATATTGGTGATCAGGTTGCAGAAGGTCAGGTGCTTGCGCGGCTCGATACGCGGTCGCTGAATGCGCGGCTTCAGGCATCTGAGGCGCAGATCAGCGAGGCCCATGCATCGCTTCAGCTGGCTCAGGCGACGCTGGATCGTCAGGCGTTCCTGGTGGAGCGCGACCTGCTTTCCGGGCAGAGCTTTGATGAGGCGCAGACCCAGCTGGATGCGGCGACAGCACGGCTGGCCGCTGCAGAGGCGCAGGCCGATACGCTGCGGGTGCAGATCGAACTGTCTCGGATACGCGCGCCTTTCTCAGGTGTCATTACGCAACGCCTCGCAGATGAAGGCGCCATCGCCGCACCCGGCCAATCATTGCTCTCACTCGTTGAAGCAGGTGTGATGGAAGCCCGCATTGGTGTGCCATCTGATGTCGCATCACGCCTTATCGTTGGCGAGGCCTACCCAATGGAAACGAACGGCCAGTCCTATGATGTAACGCTGCGCGCCATTACCGGTGTGATTGAGACGACAGGGCGTACCGTATCTGCCATTTTCGATGTGCCGGCAGATCAGGGAATTTCGCCGGGAGCCGTTGCGCGCCTGAGCATGCTCCAGCAGATAGACCAGCCAGGCTTCTGGATCCCTGTCTCGGCCATGACCGAAGCCAATAGAGGGCTCTGGTCGGTTTATGCAGTGATCGATGGCGACGATGGCCGCAAGCACATTGAAAAACGCCTTGTCGATATCATCCATTCCGAAGCCGATCGCGCTTTTGTTCGCGGCGCGCTGCAAGACGGTGATCTGTTCGTGATGGAGGGCCTGCAAAGGCTTGTTCCGGGCGTGGCGGTGACGCCAGTTCTGTATACAGACACATCGGCGGAGAGCTGAGCCATGTCACTTTCGACGCTCTTCTATCGAATGCCGAGGCTGACTGCTCTGGCAGTGATGATTATCGTCGCTGCGGGTATCGCGGCGCTGTTTAATCTGGGGCGTCAGGAAGACCCGACGCTCATTGAGCGCTACGGCTTTGTGCTGACCTATTTTCCGGGCGCGGATGCAGAGCGTGTCGAAGCGCTGGTGACTGATCCGCTGGAGGCGCGCCTGCAGGAGCTCACAGAGATTGATGAGCTGATTTCGACATCGCGCGCCAATGTTTCGCAAATCCGCATTTCCATGCGTGAGGATTTGAGCGAGTCCCGCGTCGATGAGGCCTGGACACTTATTCGCCAGCAAGTAGGTCTGGCAGAAGCTGAAATGCCAGAAGGCGCCAGTACACCATCGGTCGAGCGGCTATATCTTGGTGCTTCGACAATCGTCGTGGGTATTGGCTGGGGCGGCGAAGGTGAGGCGCCGCTATCGGTGATGAACCGTATGGCGCAGGATCTGGAAGACCGTTTTCAGAACTATGGCGGTACCGAAGAAACTGAAACCTTCGGAGCGGTTTCTGAGGAAATCCGCGTGGTGGTCGACACAGATGCGCTGGCCGCAGCAGGGCTGAGCACACGTCAGTTCGCTGGGCTTATCGCACAGGCCGATGCCAAAGCTCCTGCCGGGCAAGTGCGTAATGAAAGCGTCAATCTGGGGCTGGAGGTCGATGGTGAGTTCACTTCGATTTCGCGTATCCGCTCAGTTCCGCTCATGCAGAGTGAAAACGGTTCAGCGCTTCGGGTGAGCGACGTCGCAGACGTCTTCAAAACCGAAGAAAACCCGCCAAGCGCTATGGCTGTGCGCAATGATGAGCGGTTCATCATGGTGGCTGCGTATATCGAACCGAACAATCGCGTAGATGTCTGGGCTGAAGGCGCACGCGCCATTGTCGCTGAATTTGCAGAAGAGGCCCCACGTGGCATTGATGTGGAGGTTCTGTTTGATCAGAGCGTTTACACGAATGACCGGTTAAATGGTCTTGCCAAAAACCTGCTCGTTTCGGCGCTGATTGTTTTTGTCGTTCTGTTCGTGTCGATGGGGTGGCGTGCGGCATTGATCGTCGGTACGGCACTGCCTTTGTCAGTGTGTCTGGTGCTGGTCCTGTTCCGAATCTTCGGAATGCCGCTTCATCAGATGTCGGTGACGGGTCTGGTGATTGCGCTTGGTCTTTTGATCGATAACGCCATCGTCGTGGTCGATGAAATTGAGCAGAAGCGGGCCAAAGGCGCGGGCCGGATTGAGGCCATTCAACAATCGCTGCACCATTTATTCGGGCCACTCTTTGCGTCCACGCTGACAACAGCGCTGGCATTCGCGCCAATTGCGCTCTTGCCGGGGAGTGCGGGCGAGTTTGTTGGCATGATCGGCATTTCAGTGATTTTTGCCGTGATCTCATCCTTCCTGCTGGCAATGACCGTCGTGCCGGCCTTTGCAGGTTGGTTCGACCGTGACCGCGTGCCCGGTGAAAAACCGCGATGGTATCGGGATGGATTTTCCTTCCCAATCCTAAGCGCAGGCTATCGGTGGACACTGCGTTACTCACTAAAGTTTCCGATCGGACCATTTCTGATCAGTTTCGGGCTCTTCATGTTCGGCATGTATCTGGTGGCGGCGGTTATGCCGTCTCAGTTCTTCCCGCAAACGGAACGCGATCAGTTTCAGCTGGATGTCCAATTGCCGCCTGAGGCGACGATCTATGAAGCGCAGGAGATAACCGAACGCGCGACAGAGATTATCCGGGCCTATCCCGGTGTGCAGGATGTTCACTTCACAATTGGTGAGGGCGCGCCGCGCATCTACTATAATGCGTTCAATCTGCAGAGTGGCGTGTCCGGCTTTGCGGCAGGGTGGGTCACAACCGATTCTTCTGAGGTCACACGTCAGATTGTGCCGACCATGCAGATGGAATTGCGCAACCAATTCCCGGAAGCGCGCTTTCTGGCTCTGCCTTATGAGCAGGGGCCTCCGGTCAATGCGCCGATTGAGTTTTTCATCAATGGCGCAGACATTTTCACGCTGAATGAACTGGGTAATGAAGTGCGGGCCATTCTGTCAGATGTGCCGGGTATCACTTACACCTGGGCGACAATGGAGGTTGGTTCGCCAACCATCCGGCTGAATGCCGATGAAGCTGCTGCGGACCTTGCGGGCGTGCGTCTTCAGGATATCGCGGCTGACATCAGTGCAGAACTGGAGGGGCTGCCAGCGGGTAGTGTTCTGGAGGGCGTTGAGGAAATCCCGGTCCGCGTGATTGCGCCTGATAGCCGCCGTGGGGATTTAAACAGTTTGCGCGACGCACGCGTTGGGGTGGGCCGCGGGAATGGCATGGGGACACCTATCTCTGCATTGGGTGAGCTTGAGGTTGTGCCGCAGATTGCGGTTATCACACGACGGGATGGTCAGCGTTCCAATATCATCCGGGCATCCGTTGAACCCTACGCGCTGCCTGCGCCTGTCTTCACGGCATTCGAAGCCCGTATGGAAGAGGCTGGTTTTACCCTGCCACCGGGATATGAAATCATTATGGGCGGCGAGGCCGCAGAGCGTGGCGATGCGATGGGTAATCTCTTTGGGACAGCTCTGCCATTGATCATCGCCATGGCGGGCTGTGTGGCGCTGGTCTTCAATTCCTTCCGCAAATCCTTCCTCGTTCTGCTCTCAGGTTTCCTTTCTATCGGGATTTCCTTCATCGGGGTTTGGGCGTTCGGTCTGCCGTTTGGGTTTAACGCTATTATCGGCGCAATGGGCCTTCTGGGCATCGCCATTAACGGCACGATTGTTGTCTTGTCCGCACTACAGGTGAATCAGGCGGCCTGTGACGGCGATATTGATGCGCAGGTCGATACGGTGGTTGAGGCCAGCCGTCATATCGTAGCGACGACATTGACGACTATGGGCGGGTTTGTGCCGCTCATTCTGACCCAGGATATGTTCTGGCTGCCTCTGGCGAGCAGTATTTCCGTGGGTGTGGGCGGCTCGGCTTTGCTGGCGCTCTATTTCTCTCCTGCCATGTTCTCTATGGGCATGGCGCTTCGTCGATGGACAAAGAAGATGAAAGAAAACAGGGGATCAGCGCGAAAACTTGCGGAACTGGGATAAATGAGGTGTTCGTGTTAGTTTCACGAAAACCTCACACACTTGTTTAGTCAGGCCTTATTGTACTTGTGGCATGAACTGAACACACTACGTAAAGCGAATGCGTGTCTGGTAGAGGGCGCGGATCATTTCTGAGGTGGAAACTTCCGCCGGAAGAGAGGCCGAAATGTCGATTGAGACTGAATTTAGCCCTGTGCTGACCGAAATAAATGGCGCAACGCCGCCGCCCGTCTGGAAGCGTTTGCGCTTTGAAGCCGCTGCAAGTGCGGCTGAAGAACCAACGCTGGCGAGCCTGCTGAATGCTGCCATTCTTAGCCATGACCATTTCCACGACGCATTGTCTTACTATCTTGCTCTGAAGATTGCGGGCTCTGAAATGAACGCGCTTCAGGTGCGTGAGATTTTTGAAGACGCTTATCGGTCGGATCCTGCGATTGCGAAGGCTGCTGAACGCGATATGAGTGCCACGCTGGAACGCGATGCGGCGTGCAGGTCATTCCTTCAGCCTTTCCTCTTCTTCAAGGGCTTTCAGGCGCTTCAGACCCACCGTGTTGCACACTGGTTGTGGAATGAAGGCCGCGACACGCTGGCTTTTTTCTTCCAGTCGCGCGTGTCGGAACTCTTCGGCGTCGATATTCACCCTGCGGCTCAGATCGGTGCGGGCGTCATGTTTGACCATGCGACCGGCATAGTCATCGGTGAGACCGCTGTGGTCGGTGATGACTGTTCTATCCTGCAGGGTGTGACCCTCGGTGGTACCGGCAAAGAGATTGACGATCGTCACCCGAAAATCGGCAATGGCGTACTCGTCAGCGTAGGTGCAAAAGTGCTCGGCAATATCAGAATTGGCGATGGTGCGCGCATTGGCGCGGGCAGCGTGGTGCTGAAGGAAGTTGGTCCAAACTGCACTGTTGCGGGGGTTCCGGCCAAGCCCGTGGGCGATCCATGTTGCGGAAAAGCTGAATCCATGGACCAGTCTTTCCTCGAAGATAAGTGACCGATTGGGGTGACTCCCCACAATTTCAAGACACAAAAACGGCCTATGCGCGTAGATTTTTTACGTCAGGCCGTTTTTTATTTTGGATGAAGCAGACTAGTGTCTCGCTTCAAACAGCAAAAGGATTGCGACATGAGCCCAGAAGAAACGTCAAAGATTGACGCTTATCTGAAAGAAAAGCTCAATCCGGAACTTCGACTTGTTGCGCGCGATAAGACGGCTGACTCTCTTGAGGTGTATCTCGGGTCAGAGTTCCTGGCACTGCTTTTCAAGATCGAGGAAGAGGGCGAAACGTCCTATCAATTCCAGATGACCATTTTGAAGGAAGACCTCGAATAGGTCAGGCCAGATCAATTGGTTGCTTATAACGCCCCGGCCTCAAAGCCGGGCGTTTTTGTATCTGGCGTTATCCGCCGGGCGGCCCAGCAATAAAGCTTTCGACCAATGACCCTGTCAGCAATCGCCAGCCATCCACAAGCACGAAGAAGATCAGCTTGAAGGGCAGCGAGATCGTCACAGGTGGCAACATCATCATACCCATACTCATCAGAATGGATGCGACCACCAGGTCGATGATGAGGAAGGGCAGGAAGATCATGAAGCCGATTTCAAAGGCGCGCTTCAGCTCTGAGATCATGAACGCCGGTGCCAGAACTTCGAACGGAAGGGCGTCCGGCGTTTCGGGCAGGGTTTCGATATTGGCAAAGCCGACAAACAGCTCAAGGTCAGCCTCGTTTACATGATCGGCCATGAAGACCTTCACAGGCGCCAGCGTACGCGGGATCGCGTCATCGACGTCGATAGCCTGAGCCATATAGGGCGCAATGCCGCTTTCATATGCTTCCCCAAAGGTGGGGGCCATGACGAAACCGGTCAGGAATAGCGACAGTGAGATGATCACGGCATTCGGTGGTGCGGTCTGCAGGCCAATAGCCGTACGCAAAAGAGACAGAACCACGACGATTCGCACAAAGCTGGTGGTCATCACCAGAATGCTCGGCGCGAGGCTGAGGACTGTGATGATGGCCATCAACTGAACAATGTTCCGGTTAAGGCCTGCGCCAGTGCCAAGGTCTACTGAAACTTCCTGCGCGAAGGCGGGAAGGCCAGCAAATGCCACCAGGGCGATAACAGTCAGGGCGAACAGACGTTTCATACTATGTGTCATCCCCGGATTCGGCAGGTTCGTCGTTACGCGCTTTGCGGCTTGCGATGACCAGGTCCTGCGTCGTGCCAGTCAGAATGAGGTGCTCTTCGTCGCCCCATTGAACGATAGCGAGCTTTTTACGCCCATCGAATGGCCGCCACGACTTAACCTTCAGGTCTTCTCCGTCAGACAGGCGAGGGGTGAGGTTGGTAAAACGGCGCAGTATCCAATAGAGCCCGCCAATGAGCCCCAGCACTAAGATCAGTGCTGAAAATGCCCGGAGCAGCGATTCACCATCCATAACCTAAAACCCTGTCAGATAACTCTGATCGTTAACCTTCGTTAAGAGGCTTGGGTTGATCTGGTTAACGGCCCGTTAACCAGATGGTCTGGTGGCTGCCAAATTAGGCTTAATCACACATTAACCAGCTCGGCATAATTTACCGGAATGAAATTGCCCAGTGACCTTTCCGTATTCCGTCTGCTCGACCAGCGTCTGAACATGCTTCAGGCCCGGCAGAGCTCTGTTGCTGAAAACGTTGCGAACGCAAACACGCCCGGTTTCGTCCCAACGGACGTGGACCAGGCGTCTTTTGAGCGCACGCTGCAACGTCACACATCGCCATCGGTTGGCAATGTGGGGATCGCGGTCACACGGTCAGGGCATATGGAAGGATCTGCGCGCCCGGCGCCGGATGTGCGGATCACATCCACGCCGGACAGCGAAGTGACCATGGATGGAAACGCGGTGGTCGTCGAAGAACAGATGCTGCGCCTTAATCAGGTGCGCACGGACTTCGATACGGCGCTCAGTCTTTACCAGAAAGGTCTGTCTCTCATTCGTCTGGCTGGTCGGTCTCCGACCTGATCCGTCACTGATGTGTATTCAAGGGTAAGCTCATGTCTTCTGATCTTTATTCTGCTCTTACAGCGGCCTCGACAGGCCTACGTGCACAGACTGTGCGCATCCGTCTTGCGGCTGAGAATGTGGCGAATGCTAATTCGACATCGGATACGCCGGGCGGTGATCCATATCAGCGCCGCATGCCGGTGTTTCGCGAAATGGTCGACCGGGAAACCGGTACGACCGGCGTTCAGGTCGTGCGCACGGCACAGGACCAGTCAGACTTTCCGATTGAGTATGATCCAACCCATCCGGCGGCTGACGAAAATGGCTATGTAAAACTGCCAAACGTGCAGACGCTGATTGAAATGGCCGACATCCGCGAAGCGCAGCGGACCTATGAGGCCAATCTGAACATTATTGAAGGCTCACGGGCGATGATTAATCGCGCGCTCGACCTTCTGCGCAATTCCTGATGCAGGCGTGAGGTAAGTAAATGGCGATCGATTCTCTGGCAGCTGCCCGCGCATATCTTGATACGGCGCGCACAATTGCAAATGCACACCAGCCAAATCTGACCCAGGAGGCGGATCAGACGGGCTTTGGCAATCTCGTGAATCAAGCGGTGTCTGCTGCATCCGGCGCAGGCGAGACCGTTGAAACCGCAATGGTGCAGGCCGCGACCGGTCGCGCCGATCTGGTAGATGTCGTGACAGCTGTGTCGGCTGCCGAAGCGACGCTCGAAACTGTCGTCGCTGTCCGTGATGAGGTCATCAAGGCCTATCAGGACATTCTCAGAATGCCGATCTGACGAGGCCTTAAAATGATTTTACCTCTTTCAGTGTTTTCCACTCATGTGAGCTTCCGCCGCCTCGGCGGATGCCAGCTCGCTGCCCTGACTACTGATCTCAGCGGCGCGTTGGGCCCAGAGACGTTTCTGGTATTTTGTGGAAATGACGTCCGTTACAACGAGAACAAAAATCACCAGATAGAAAGTCGATTTCTGGATGGCATGAATTTCATATCCGAACACTTCCATGTGCGCGAGATGGCCGCCCTCTGAGACGAGCAGTGTGCCCACAATGAACAGGATGAAGAGACCAAGCACTTCATACATCCGGTTCTTTTTCAGAAATTCAGCAACACGGTCCGCCAGGAGGATCATCGCAACGCCTGACAGGATGATTGCGACTGCCATAATCCAGACCTGATATTCCACTTCGCCAGCTTCATTACGCGTATTGGCAATCGCCATAGCCGATAGAATGGAGTCGAAAGAGAAGACGACGTTCATCGTGACGATCATCGTAATGGCCTGAAAGACAGACTTCTTTTTATTGCCCTCAGTGTGCTCAATGTGATCCACGGCGAGGAGGTGATTAATCTCTTTCACAGCAGTGTAGATGATGAAGCCGCCACCAAACAGGGTGACAAGGCTTTGCAGATTGAACTCAGCTTCAAAAATACCGGGAAGCGGAACTGAGAAGAGTGGCTCGGCCAGAAGAGAAAACAGGCTCACAATTACGATGAGCAATACAATGCGGAACAGGACGGCCAGTCCGATCCCCCAGCGTCTCACCATGCTGGCTTTACCGCCTTCTTCGCCGACGCGCTTAGATTCGATAGAAATATAAAGAAGGTTGTCGAAACCCAGTACCGCCTGAAGGAGCACCAGCACCAGAAGTGTTGATAGCCCGGACAGCGAAAATAGCTCTGCCATGATAGTCCCTCACATTTGACCCAACCCCTGCCTAACGGCTTTCGGGATGAGAAGGAAGCGCTGGCCTGAAAGCCGGGTTCCCAAAAGAAAAATCAAAAATAGTGAGCATTTGCTCGCATTGCCGTATTTTCGCCTCATTTGTCGATCAAATAGCGAGTGAGCAAACGCTTACATGGGTTTGCTGCCACCGGGGATATCCCCATCGCAAGGAGACAGAGAGATGAAACGAGTTCTTGCTGCAGGTCTTATTATTGGCCTTTCACTGACAGGTGTCGCTCAGGCGGACAGCTTCAGAAACTTCTCAGAAGCCGCAGGTGATTCTGCTGAAGCCGGTACACGCATTGTTGCGGCTGGCGGGCAGGTGGCCCTTGGTGCGGTAGCCGTTCCACTGGCTGCGGTTGGCTCGCTGGCGGAAGGCGCTGGTACTGCTGCAAACGGCATTGCTGATGACATGTGGACGACGGCCAACGCGCCGCTTGTCGTCGATCGTGATGTGGTTGTTGCCCAACCTGCACCTTCGCTCACAGCCGAACAACCAGTCGCTGAGGAGCAATAGTCATGGGTGGACATGCTGGTATTCCAGCCGCCCTGGCAGCGATTGCTGTCATGACGGCGCCCTCAGCCTTCGCTTTTGATTCGACGGCGCAGTCCTCACCTGTCTTCCTGACGGTTGAAGAGGCAGCGGATTTTTCAAAACAGATTGAAGATTCGCTCGCTCAGAATGGTGCCCGCGTGGCTATGGTGTTCCGGTCAGGTCGCGACCGGGACAGGCTGCCCGACAATGTTCAGTACACGCATGGCGCGTTCTGGGTGTATCAGGATATTGCGCGAGAGGATGGCTCGGTCATGCGCGGCTATGCGGTCTATAATCTCTATCATGGTGATGGAGAGGAGATGCCTCGCACCACATCCTATCTGCTTCAGGACTTCCCGTTTGATTTTACGGAAGCCTCTGCTGTGGACGATGTCGCGGTCATTATCCCGGAACCAGAGCTTCAGAGACGTATTCTGAATGTTATGGCCAGCCCGGCCTATGAAGAGCTGCATATTCCCGACTATTCCCTGATTTCGAACGCGTCGGATCCGGAGTTCCAGAACTGCAATGAATTCATGCTGGATGTCATCGCTGCGGCGGCGTGGCAGACAACGGACTACACGCAGATCAAAGCCAATCTGGCGGCGCATTTTGAGCCAACAGAAATCGATGTGAACTTCTTTGAACGCCTGTTCGCGCCCATGGCCGATGAGCGACTTCAGACGGATGACCATCGCGGCGCTATTGAGACCGTGACCTATTCATCGCTGGCGAATTTTCTTCGTGAATACAGCATGCTTCAGGCCACATATATTTTAGAGCGCGACCCTTCACTCAGATCATGAGTGCGCTCTATGCCTGCCTCATCCCTTAACCGGGGTGGGGCAGTTGCTGTATTATACGCGTGGAGAATTTACTGGCAGGCAGGAAGCGTAATGCCGTCCGGCAGACCAGATACTTCGCGGCCACAGGCGCCGTCAAAACTTGCCTGGGTCAGGCCATCAACATCATGGAAATGAATATCGAACAGTCGGGCTTCCAGAAAGCTCGCTTCGGAGAGAGAAACTGAGCGGAAGGATACGTCGCTCATCACTGCGCCGACAAAGCTCGCTTTATCCATACGCAGATCTTTGAATTCAACGTCATTCAGATTGGCTGCTGAGAAGTCGATCTCAGAGAGGTCGGAATTGTCGAATTCAACATCGGTCAGGTGGGAGCCGATCAGATTGACCCGCTCAAAATTGGAGTTGGCGACCATCAGGTCGACCAGGTTTGCAGCGACGAGAGATGAGTGCGCAAAATTGGACCTGTCGATCTGAACTTCGATCATCGACATTGCTGGTGCGTCAATGCGGATAGCCTGTACCCGGTTGAGCGAAAGGTCAGAAAACGATGCTTCTTCCAGATTGGAGCGAGACATGTTCGTGCGGGTCAGGCGAGTATCGGCAAAATGAGCGCGCGGCGCTTCAATGCCTTGCAGAGACGCATTCGTCAGATTGCAGTCGAGAAACTGCGCGTTCCGCATTGTCTGACCATTGAAATTTGCGCCGGTGAAATTGCTGCCGACAAGCTGGCCGCCAATACGCGGCTGGTACATCATGCCGACGCCATCATCGAAGAGGAAGGCGTGTGCTTGTGTGCCATATGCGGCAAGACACAGACATGAAAGAGCACCGATTAATTTCATGGTTTCCTGAATATCACGTTCCTGCGAGCGGTCGACTTAATTCGTGGTAAGAAGATTAACTTCTTACAGTCGGCCGGACTTAATGCATGCCCGGCGTGCAGGATGGAACGCTAAGGCCTGCAGGAAGGCGTGTATCCACATCGCCACACGCCTGATTCAGTTGCGACTGGGTGAGGCCATGGGCCGTCTGAAATTCAGCGCCTGACAGATTCGCACCGAACAGGTTTGCGCCTGCCATGTTCGCACCGCCGAAATAGGCGCCGACCATAGTGGCGCGCTCAAGGTTCGCGTCATGGAAGTTTGCGCCGGTAAAGCGTGCGCCAAACAAATTTGTGATTGAGAGGTCGGAGGCCTCAAAGTCTGCATTATTCATCGTGGAGAGGCTCAGATCAGCCTGACGCAGGCGCGAGCCTGAAAGGTCGAGCGAGTCCAGATCATGATAGGACAGATTGGCTTGAAACAGGTTGCAGCCAGGGCAGGAGTGGCCCTCCTGAACGGAAGCGATCTGACCCGCATTCTGCGCCTGAGCTAATAAGCCGGTCGCCGAAACGGCAGCAGCAATCGCCAGATATTTCAACATAATCCTGTCTCCAACCCTCAAATACACGGCTCACACATATCAGCGAAAGTTTGCTTCGAGCCTTGTAGGCCCTGAAAATTTTACACGAAATTGAAGCGGAATCGGAAAGAGATTGCAGTTTGTGGCGATATGAAGCTATCATTACTGTCGTGAAGAGTGCTTTTTCTGCTTTTTTCAGGCAAATAAATGTGGCAAAATCTCTCATGCGCGAAAAATTAAAAATATAAAATAAACAATAGTCTATGTGGAGGAAATCGCGGTAGGGGGCTTGGTTATACCGTCTCTGAAGACACGTTTTAGTCAGATGCGGCGAAACGGCCTTTTTATTTTTGTGAGCATTTGAGTAATGTGTCGCTCACACACTGGACGGCTGACATCCAAACGTCCTCCGCGAGGAAGAAAAAATGAAGCATCTCGAGGCTTTCGAACAGGCAATCAGCACTATTCGTGACGAAGGTCGCTATCGTGTATTTATTGATCTGAAGCGCCATCGTGGATCTTTCCCACGTGCGACCGCACGCTTTGAGCACGGCGAAGAGAAGGACATCATTGTATGGTGTTCGAACGACTATCTTGGCATGGGCCAGGATGATGACGTCATCAACGCTATGCATGAAGCTGTCGATACGTTCGGCGCTGGTTCTGGCGGCACCCGCAATATTTCTGGCACGACCCGTTTCCACGTTGATCTGGAGCGCCAGCTGGCTGATCTCCACGGCAAAGAAGCGGCTCTTCTGTTTACCTCTGGCTATGTCTCCAACGAGGCAACGCTGTCCACACTCGCGAAAATCCTTCCGGACGTGATCATCTATTCTGACGCGCTGAACCACGCCTCCATGATTGAGGGTATTCGTCGGTCAGGCTGTGATCGCCGCGTATTCCGTCATAACGATATGGGCCATCTTCGTGCGCTCATGGAAAATGACGATGCGAACCGCCCTAAGGTTATCGCGTTTGAATCTGTCTACTCCATGGATGGCGACATTGCGCCTCTGAAAGAGCTTTGCGATCTGGCTGATGAGTTCAACGCCATCACTTATCTCGACGAAGTGCATGCTGTTGGCATGTACGGCCATGAGGGCGCAGGCGTTGCGCAACGCGATGGCGTTATGGACCGTATCGACATTATCGAAGGTACATTGGCTAAGGCTTATGGCGTTATGGGTGGCTATATCGCGACCGACGCGACCGTGATCGATGCGATCCGTTCTATGGCACCTGGCTTCATCTTCACCACATCCACTTGCCCGGTTATGGCAGCAGGCGCTCTGCGTTCTGTTTCCAAGCTGCGCACGGATGAAGGCCGCAAGCTTCGCGCTGAACATCAGTCTAAAGCAGAGATGCTGAAGCAGAAATTCCGTGATGCAGGCCTGCCGCTTCTGGAATCTGAAACGCACATCGTTCCGCTGATGGTTGGCGATCCGGAACGCTGCAAAGCGCTCTCTGATACGCTGCTCCACGACTTCGGCGTTTATGTTCAGCCAATCAACTACCCGACTGTTCCTAAGGGCACAGAGCGACTTCGCTTCACGCCGTCACCGGTTCACACTGAAGCGATGATGGATGATCTGGTTGCTGCTCTGCTTGCCATCTGGAAGCAGCTTGGTCTTCCAAAAGCGGCCTGATCTGCATGGCAGACAGGGACAGCATCTATATTGAGATACTGCCCGTCGGTAATGCTCTGGAAATTGTAGCTATAAACAGCAAAACGGGCCGCGAGGTCCGTTTTGTTGCACCTTCCTCTACCCCTGAAGACGAGATCAAACGTCTGGCACGGGCCAAGATGGATTATGTTGAGCGTAAAGCCGCCGAGGCAGCCAAAGACAAAGATGACCCGCCACAGGATGGCCGCGGCGGGATTATCGTTTAAGTGCTATCCTAGCTGAGCAGGCTATTGGTCTGCCGGATTGCCGCTTCGGCCTCGCGCATGAGATCAGCGACAATCTCAGCCACAGGCTTAACCTCTTTCACGCCGCCAGCTGACTGGCCCATCGCAAAGCAGGATTTCAGCATATCCAGACGCGCTTCATCGGTGACGCCTGCAATTCCACTCAGCACATCCAACTGAGAGGAGTGAATAGCCTGATGGGGGAAGGGCATGATTTCGTCCGGACGCTTTTCCCAGTCTAAAACATAAGGGTTGGTGCGCACGCGCATAGGCTTGCCTGAATAACACCGGGTACGTGTGGTGTCGGCATCGGTGGCATCGACAATCGCGTTTCGGTACATGTCGGCGGCGTGGGATTCCGCAGAAGCAATAAAGCGCGTGCCCATCCAAACACCGACTGCACCGAGACTGAGCGCCGCTGCGATGCCTCGGCCGTCATAAATGCCGCCTGCGGCAATGACCGGTATGTCGACCGCCTCAACGGCCTGCGCGACGAGCGGCAGCGTCCCGACAAGCCCTGTATGGCCTCCTCCTTCGCCGCCCTGAAGGATAACGGCGTCACATCCTGCTTCTTCGGCTTTGATCGCGTGCTTTACTGCGCCGCCCACGACCATGACTTTGACGCCCGCATCTTTGAGCTTCTTCATAATGGGCAGGGGAACGCCGAGGCCAGCGACGAAAGAATCAGCGCCACCCTCAATGATATTGTCGACAGATCGTTCCAGGCTTTCCGGATCTGCCGCCAGAAGGTCGACGCCAAAAGGCTTGTCTGTGAGGGTTTTGACTTTGGCAATCTGCTCGCCGATGAATTCAGGCGTTGTGCCCGCCATGCCGAGCACGCCGTATCCGCCTGCATTGCACATGGCCGCGACCAGTTCAGCGTATGAGACGCCTCCCATGCCAGCCAGCATGATTGGGTGTTCGATATTCAGAAGTGAGTTCAGCTTGGTTGTAATGCCCATTTTTTAGTGTCCCAGATTATTTTTTGTTGATTTGCCAAGCGCTTTCAGGGGGCGATCAAATATTCGTGTAGTTCCGCTAGGGGGAAAGTTCGGTCGGGTGTATATGCTTTTTCAGTCGGTTTCCGACTCAGGGAAAAGGGGTAAACCAGATGAAGAAGTTTGTACTCGCGGCCGTTCTGGCTGGTCTCGCTGCGGCATGTGCTCCAGCGGAAGAAGAAACCACCGTTGAAGAGCAAGTAGAAGAAGTGGTTGAGACCACTGAAGAAGCTATGGAAGCTACCGGTGAAGCGATCGAAGAAACAGCTGAAGCTGCTGTAGAAGAGATCGAAGAGACCGCTGCGGAAGCAGAAGAAGCCATTGAAGACATGGCTGAAGAAGCTGAAGAAGAGACAGAGTCTCACTAATCGCTTCGGATCGGTTCTGAAAGGCTGGCGACGGTTTTTCATGACGAACAAAAAAGCGCTGCCCTTATGGAGCAGCGCTTTTCTTTTTCCGCATCAATAGATGCAGTAGCCGCCATCAATGAGGATGGAATCGCCAGTATGGAAGCTGGAGGCATCTGAGGTCAGATAGACCGCCATGCCGCCAAAATCCGCCGGTTCGCCCCAGCGCTTCATCGGAACGCGCGAGATGACATTGCTGACGAATTTATCATTGTCCTGCGCGCCTGAGGTCATGTCTGTGGCAATCCAGCCCGGCAGGATTGCATTCGCGCGAATGCCATAGCGGGCGTGCTCAACAGAGATGGCGCGGATCATGGAGATGAGTCCGCCCTTGGTCGCGCCATAAGCTTGATTGCGTGCTGCGCCCTCTAGCGCCGCCATAGAGGCAATGCCGACGAGCGAACCACCCGGATCACCATTCTTGGCGCGCTCGACCATATGTTTGGTAGCCTCACGCAGGGTCCAGAAGGCGCCATCCAGATTGACGGCCATATTCTTGCGCCAGATCTCAGTCGTCATTTCGGAGAAGGATTTCGCACCAAAGCCAACACCGGCATTGGCGATGACGGAATCAAGTCGGCCCATCCAGCCATTGGTTTCTGCCATAGCGGCGACAACAGTATCTTCTTCTGCGACGTCCACTGCCCAAGCGCGGACTTCGCCCGTACCGAGGCCTTTCAGCTTGTCGACGGCTTCGGCATTGGCGGCTTCTTTACGGCCCCAGATAGCGACGTGAGCATTCGAAGCAGCAAGCGCTTCGGCCATGCCAAGGCCAATGCCGCGATTGCCCCCAGTGATGAGTGCGACCTTTCCGGTCAGATCAAATGGCGCATATGCCATGCGTTTTCTCCCTATTTATGCGTGCAGCAGTGGACGGGATAAACTGCGGCTGATCAAGCCTTCTCGTGGGGAGAGGGGAAGATGTTTTGTGGTCCGGGGCCATTTTCGGCGAGCCGGTCTTCGGGGTTGTAGAGCTTGCATTTCTCAAGAGACAGGCACCCACAGCCAATGCATCCGGCGAGATTGTTTCTCATACGGGTAAGCTCTGCGATGCGTTCATCCAGCACCGTCTGAAAGCGTTCGCTGATCTTCTGCCAGTCGCGGGCCGTCGGCGTCCGGCCTTCAGGCAGACGCTTCATTTCGCGGGCTATGTCTTCAATCGTAAAGCCAAGCTTCTGGGTGATCATCACAAAGGACAGGCGACGAATGTCAGACCGCATATAGCGCCGGTGGCCGCCTGCATTTCTGTGCGGGGTGATGAGGCCTTTTTCCTCATAGAAGCGAATGGCGGAAACGGAGAGCCCGGTCCGGGCGGCCAGATCGCCAATCGCAAGTACAGATTTTGCCGCCATGACATGCCTCAAAAAAATATCTTGATCTAAACCTAGGTTGAGAAATTATAGAAGAGCCAGACAAAACTCAAATACCAAAAAGGAGCATCGAGCATGTCTGGTGCAATGATTGAACATCTGAACTTTACCGCAACGGATCCGGTGCGAACGGCAGAGCGCCTGTCACGTGTTTTCGGCTGGCATATTCGCTGGCAGGGTCCGTCACTCGGTGGCGGTAAAAGCGTGCATGTCGGGACAGATGAGCGCTATCTGGCGATTTATTCTCCGCCAGATGCTGTTGTGGACCGCCCAGTCAGCTATGCGACCAAGGGCGGGCTGAACCATATAGGTGTGCTGGTGGATGACCTGGATGAGGCTGAGGCCCGCGTGCTGGAAGAAGGGTATAAGACCCATTCGCACCAGACCTATGATCCCGGTAGTCGATTTTACTTCCACAATGAAGACGGCATCGAATTCGAGGTTGTGAGCTACCAGCCATGAACACCGAGCCTGATTATATGACGGCGAAACGCTGGCGGGATTTGTTTCCTGCCGGCGGGCCAGCTCTAACTGAATATGCGCCCGCGCTGAATGCGTTGGGCCAATATGATGAAACCCGTGATGACCATCGCCATGGCAATGAATGCTGCGAGTTTCATCCACCATGTATCGATACGGTCATCGCCCGTGATGTCCATAATGTGGAAGCGCCAGAAGACATCGAAGATACGCCATTCTGTCGTTCGGACCGCCCGTATATCGCCTGTCGACGCGTCTATATACGCTCGTTCTTTTCCGCCATCGGTTTCATAGACCCAGGCGGGGAGTGGGCCTGCGTATTCGCGCGGTGGGTTCTCTTCAAGGAGGAATATGTCGCCTTCATAAGAGGCAAGGCCCGGTACGCCCGCATTGAATATGTCTTCTGCCAGACCTTGTGAGATGGGCGACATGCGCTCGCCCGTACTCGCAGATATCAGAACGGTGCTATGCGTATTGCTGACCTGCCAGACGGGCTCGCCCATCAACATGTGAAGGTCTGCGCGAAAGACCCAAATGCCGGAGGCGTCCATGGCGTCCTGCGCGCTGACAATGACATCGGGGGCGTTTAGCACGCCATGATCTATACGGACGCGCATATGATCACCATGGATCGTATCGATCGGGTAGAGCGTAAAATAGAAGCCCGAGGCGACCCAGAACAGAAACTGGATGCCGATCACCAGACCGAAGATTTTATGCAGCCTTGAAACGCGGCGCGCGACGACATTAAACATGTTTGTCAGCTATCATGATGGCTGAGTGATGTAAGCAAAAAAGCCCTCCGGTCAGAGCCGAAGGGCTGAAATGTCGAATGCACAGGCGCTTAGCGTGAGCCGACCACTTCTGTCATTTTCTCCGCCTCTACAGTTTTTCCATATGAATTGTCGCGGTATTTGCGGAATTCATTGCGCGCAATTGCGCGGCAATGAACCTCATCCGGACCATCGGCGAGGCGAAGCGTACGGATATTTGCGTAAGAATCTGCGAGCCCGAAATCTTCAGTCACGCCTGCGCCGCCATGTGCCTGAATTGCGTCGTCAATGATCTGGCAGGCAATGCGAGGGCCGGCGACTTTGATCATGGCGATTTCATTCTTGGCGACCTTATTGCCCACTGTATCCATCATATAAGCGGCTTTCAGGGTGAGCAGGCGCGTCATCTCAATATTGAGACGGGCCTCCGCCACGCGCTGTTCCCAGATGGAATGGTCAGAAACCGATTTTCCAAATGCTATGCGAGAGACGAGGCGTTTGCACATTTTCTCCAGCGCAAATTCGGCTGCGCCAATTGTCCGCATGCAGTGGTGAATACGGCCCGGGCCAAGTCGACCCTGAGCAATCTCAAAACCCCGTCCTTCGCCAAGAAGAAGATTCTCCGCAGGCACGCGTACATTGGTCAGTTTGAACTCGGCATGCCCGTGTGGCGCATGGTCATAACCAAACACTGGAAGCATGCGCACCAGCTCAACGCCCGGCGCATCCAATGGTACCAGGATCATGCTCTGTTGAGCATGCTTTGCGGCGTTCGGGTCGGTCTTACCCATGACAATTGCGACCTTGCAGTGCGGGTCGCCCGCCCCGGATGACCACCATTTGCGGCCATTGATGACATACTCATCGCCGTCTCTTTCAATGCGGGTCTCAATATTGGTTGCATCAGAGGATGCGACCTGAGGTTCTGTCATCAAAAAGGCTGATCGGATTTCACCGGTGAGGAGAGGGCGTAGCCATTTTTCTTTCTGCTCTGCGGTGCCATAGCGGTGCAGCACTTCCATATTGCCGGTATCCGGCGCGGAGCAATTGAAGATCTCTGAGGCCCATGTCACGCGGCCCATCAGTTCAGACAGTGGGGCGTATTCGAGATTGGTCAGGCCTGCGCCATGATAGTCTTCTGTGTCGTGTTCTGCGCTTGGTGGCAGGAACATGTTCCAGAGACCCTGTTCTTTGGCCTTGGCTTTCAGGTCCTCAACGATTTGCGGAACATTCCACGGATTGTCGAATTCAGCGTGCTGGCGCTGATAGGTCTCCAGATTTGGGAAAATGTGTTCGTCCATAAAGGCGGAGACACGCTGGATATAGTCTTTGGTTTTCTCTGAATAATCAAATTGCATGGTGTTCTCTCCCGTTATCTGGATGACCATAAAAAAATTATGGTTTCAGCATAGGAGACAAACTGACACAAAGCCCTACTTTTTGTGTGGCAAAAGGATGCAGGCTATTTCGAACAAAATCATGTTCTGGCTTGCTGGTTGGGACATCGAGGAATACTCACACCTTAACTATAAAGGTGGCCGATGGGCATTTCTTCAGCGTTTGCAACGATCATCGCGACGGTTCTGATCTTCGTCGCGGGCACATCCTTCATCTCCGGTATATTCGGCATGGCGGGTGGGTTGATCCTGATGGGGCTGCTTACGGCTCTTTTTCCAGTGCCATATGCCATGGTCCTGCACGGTGCGGTGCAGCTCTTCGCTAATGGCTATCGCGCCTTTCTCATCCGAGAGCATATTTCATGGCGCATAGTCGGGCGCTATCTGATTGGCGGCGTACTGGCGATAGGCGTGCTGTTCTTCGTGTTCTGGCAGCCTGAAAAGCATGCGGTTTATCTGATGCTTGGCGTGCTGGCCTTTGCATCATGGATACCGAAATCATGGTTCGCGCTGAACGCGACACGGCCCTATCAGGCTGAAATTCTGGGGTTTCTGGCGCAGGGGCTGAACGTGCTGGCTGGGGTGGTCGGGCCCGTCCTCGACATCTTCTTCGTGCAGTCAGACATGACCCGCAAAGAGATCGTCGCCACAAAGGGCGCGACCCAAGTCATCGCTCACACGACCAAGATTGCCTTCTGGACGGCACCGGCATTGATGCAGGCAGATGGCGCTGAATTGCCCCCGCTCTGGCTGATCGCGCTCGCCATCCCACTTTCCATGCTGGGCACATGGCTCGGCGGATTGGTGCTTCACCGCATGTCAGACGTTTCGTTCAGAGACTGGACGAAATATCTGCTCAGCGTTGTCGGTGTGATCTATATTCTGAGAGGGCTCGGCCTGATCTGAGATCAGACCGTCGCAAGAGCGTTCATCACGCCTTCGAACAGTGCGCGTCCATCAGAGCCACCTTCATGGCCACCAATAGCGCGTTCAGGGTGAGGCATCATGCCAAGCACACGGCCATTCGTGCTCAGAATACCGGCAATGTCGCGGGCTGAGCCGTTTGGATTGTCTGCATAGCGGAAAGCCACACGGCCATCACCTTCGAGCAGATCAAGCGTGTCAGCGTCGGCGAAATAATTGCCGTCATGGTGGGCGACAGGCACGATCACTTCGCTGCCAGTTTTATACTGTGATGTGAAAGCAGAGCTGTTCGGGCTGACAATCAGGCGCTCATTGCGGCAGACAAAATTCAGCGCGGCATTTCGAAGGAGCGCGCCCGGAAGAAGACCGGTTTCTGTCAGAATCTGAAAGCCATTGCAGATGCCAAGCACATGGCCGCCCGCTTCAGCAAACTTTTTCAGATGTGGGATGATCGGCGAATTACCGGCCATCGCGCCGCAGCGCAGATAGTCACCATAAGAGAAACCACCCGGAACAACGACGAAGTCGAGGCCAGTCGGCCATTCCGTCGTTTTGTGCCAGATCTCGGCCGGCGCTTGGCCGGTGATGTCTTTCAGAGCCGTGATCGCATCGCGGTCACAGTTCGAACCAGGGAAAATGATGACGCCAGATTTCATGCGTTCGCTTTAACCGCATTCCTGCGTGTTGAAAATCCCGGTCTTTGCGATGCGAGGAAAAAATTGGGCGCCCGTATGTGGTGTGTAGGGGTACGGGCGCCCAAATGTACCGGTTTGAGAGGGCCAGGTGGAGGTCCAAATTCCGGTGTGATCACAATTGAGCCCTGTGTTTCGGGGACATCGGAGCGGGGTGCGGACAGGCGGCGTCCATTAGGGAGCTCCGATCGGGTTCAATCGCGATCACAGATATAGAACGTGGCTGAAACGGGTTTCCGTCTCGTCCGTCGCAAAAAATTAGATTAATTAGTTGTCAGAAAGCCCGAGGAATTCCAGCTCTTCATCTGCTAGGTAAGCAGCCTGCGCGGCTTCGATCTCTTCCAGCAGAGCTTCCATCGGCATTTCCATGAGCTGGCCTTCGCGTGAGAAGAAGAATTTATCGCCGCTGGCCGACATGCCTGCGCCATACTCAATACCGCGCGTATTGATGTTTGTGCCGAGCGTATAAGGGCCAATCCATTCGCCATCTTCACCGCGGCTGATGACCTTCAGATCGACATTTCCGAGGATTGGACGGATGCGGGAGTAGAAAATCAAATGAGCGCCGTCTGGCGTAGCGGCGATATGGCTCTCCACCAGAGGAGAACTCGCTTCGGCAAGCAGGCCGTCAAACATCCAGCCAGCTGCTGTTTCATCAAAATGTGCCTGATAGAAATCCTGTGCGCCCGGGCCTTCGCGGCGTACGGACACGAATACCATTTCACCGTCTGCCGTGGTGGTGACAGAGGTTTCATTGGCACCGTAATGGACATCGCCTGGAATAGGGGAGGCTTCACCCCAGCCGTCTTCGGTCAGCTCGACAGACCAGATGTTGAGGTCGCTTCGTGTCTCAAGACCCGGCACGGGGCGGTCAGACACGAAGTAAAGGCGACCATCAAATGGGCTGAAATGCGGGGCATTGTTTGACCGCAGCTTTGGCCAGTCCAGTTTGAGGGGCTCAGACCAGCTTCCATCATCCTGAAGGTTGGTTTGATAAAGGTCGGTATCGTCGCGATCTTCGCGAGCGAAAAGGCGAACTGTACCGTCCGCGTTTTCGGTCATGGTATAGGCGCGGTGGAAAACATCCGGCGCGGGTTCGTTCGGGAAAACAAGCTGAGGCAGATTGGTGTTCTGCGCGTCCGCTGGTTCTTCAGTTGTGGTGCCACCGCATCCCGCAAGGGTGAGTGTCAGTCCAAAACCTGCAATCAGACCCGTCTTCCACAACATCAAATCACTCCGACTTTACCATTCGCGACAGGCACTATCGCGCAGGTATGACGGTTTGACGACGGGTCTGAAAATAATTGCCGCAAACGGATGATCAGGCGTCAGCGAATTCGATTTGATAGCGTTCGATCACGGTGTTCGCGAGAAGGCTTTCGCACATCTCTGTCACGCGGGCTTCTGCAGCGTCAGCAGCAAGACCATCTTCAAGCTCGAGTTCGATACGCTTACCGATACGAGCGCTCTTCACTTCGTCAAAGCCGAGGCGAGAGAGTGTCTCAGATACCGCTTTACCCTGAGGGTCGAGTACGCCGGTCTTCAGTTCGACATAAACGATAGCTTTCATCTCTGGCCTAGCCTCCGTTGCGTTCGCTGCTGATGTCGATCACGTCTGCGATCTCAGCGGACTGTTTGAAAATGCCGAGTCGGGTTGCGACTTCTGCATAGGCCTCGGTAACACCACCCATGTCACGACGGAAGCGGTCTTTGTCGAGTTTTTCGTTGGTTTCGAGGTCCCACAGGCGGCAGCTATCCGGGCTGATTTCGTCAGCAAGGATCGTGCGAACCGTGTCACCTTCGAAAAAACGGCCAAATTCGAGCTTCATATCGACAAGACGAATGCCAACAGCTGCGAAAAGGCCAGCCAGGAAATCGTTCACGCGAAGCGCGGTTGAGACCATGTCGTCCATTTCCTGCGGCGTCGCCCAGCCAAAGGATGCGATATGCTCTTCAGACACCATTGGGTCGCCCAGCTCGTCTTTCTTATAATAGAATTCGACGAGGGAACGCGGCAGCGCTTCACCTTCGGTGATTCCAAGGCGTTTGGAGATTGAGCCGGCTGCAACATTACGCACGACCACTTCCAGAGGAATGATCTCAACCTGCTTCACCAGCTGCTCACGCATATTCAGGCGCTTGATGAAGTGAGTCGGCACGCCAATGCCCGCAAGACGCGTCATGAAGAACTCGGACAGACGGTTGTTCAGAACGCCTTTACCATCCAGCACGGCATGCTTTTCCGCATTGAATGCGGTCGCATCATCTTTGAAATACTGAATCAGTGTGCCCGGTTCAGGACCCTCATAAAGGATCTTCGCCTTACCTTCATAAATCTTGCGGCGACGCGACATCATGCGATTCTCCGATTACGACGCTTTTGGGGAATTCTGCTATAAGCTGGCGAGCGATACACGGTTTCTGACAAAGATGCCATATCCGCGACGAAAAAGCCGAAAAATCTATTCCTTGCGGACTGGAATTTGGTCCATAGAACAGTCTAAAACCCTGTTTATCAAAGCCACTCAGGAAAGTGACACAAGATGACTCAATTCGACGATCGCAAACGCGGGGAAGAAGCACGATTTTCTCTCGATCAGGAGAGCCTTTTTAAAGCGACGGCGCGCCGGAACAAACTGCTTGGTCTCTGGGCTGCAGACCTGCTTGGCCTGTCTGGCGATGAAGCTGAAGCCTATGCCAAAACTGTTGTGATGTCTGACCTGGAAGAGCCAGGTGATGAAGACGTGATCCGCAAAGTCGTTGGCGACTTTGATGCGAAAGGCGTTTCCAAGAGCCGTGAAGACATTGTTGAGCAGCTTGCAGCGCTGATGCTGGTTGCTGTTGAGCAGATCAAAGCCGGCTAATCCCGGGCTTACATTTATGCTTTATTGAAGGTTACGAAGACGCGCGCGTTTCGTAACCTTTTTTGCACCAGATTATAAAATTCAGCTGGCATTCTTACCGGAATTTCAAAACCGGAAACTCTGGGAGATGTGGCATGAATAACAACATACAACAAACGCTCACTTCTGAAGATCTCTTCGCTCGTGAACACCGGATCGATACGTTTGCGTGTCGTCAGCTCGCGGAATGGGCTCTCGCGCATTTTGGTGATCGGACCGAACCGTACGCGTATAAGCGTATCGTGATTTCACTGGCGAATTCCGGCGCTGACCTCGCCGTCGATAAAATCCATACAGACCTTGTGAGCCTTGGATATAATTATCGCAGCGAAGCGGTCATGCGCATGTATGAGCGTTTCCGACGTGACGCTGAACACGTGGTGGATACACCATCTGATCTGGCAGCCTGATCGGATCAGCCGTGACGACGATAGGGTGATCGCAGGATAATCTTGCGGTCATTATCATCTTCGCGCGCGCTGCGATTATGACTTTCATCTAGGCTTTGTGAAAACGGGAACTGGTCCTGATATTCTTCGGGCGGCACAATCTCAAAGCCGAGATAATCCAACAGGAAAAGAAAGCCGACACCGGTCAGAAGCGCTGTCACCAGTACGCGCACGATGAACCGTATAATGACGCCGCGGAAAAACGCGACGGCGATGGCACTTGCGCCGCCACCGAACAGGCCTGCGCCTGACGCGAGTGCGGCGAGGTCAAAGCCTTCGCCAAACATGTTCTGCAGGACTTCCATATCTTCACCCCGAAACCGCTGGCTGGCTTATGCGCCGCGCCCGACTCAGGGAATCCTAGCGAAAAAGCCCGTCACTGGCGACGGGCTATCTGCAGTTGGGGTAAGATCAGCGCGTTAATCGCGGCTGAAAAGGGCTGTGCCCACGCCGCTGCCCAGAGCGATGAGTTCTTTGCGCCGGATGATCAGCATCACAATGGACGTCGCCCAGACAATACAGGCCGCAACGAACAGGCCGCCGCCATCCTGATTGGGATCAATGCCCAGTGGTGTGAAAAGGTGAAAGCTGACCGCGCCTGACATGACACACAGAGCAATCAGCGCGCCCAGTGCCTGAAGGCGGCGCAATGCGGGAATTATGCCCAGCAGCAGACAAGCCGAGGCAAGCAATTCAGCGGATCCGATGACATATTGGCTGAACAGTCCCGTCTGAGCGAACAGGCCAGCCGCGCCCAGCGTCGAAGCCCATCCATCCAGCAGGCCGAAAATGACCTGTGTTTCCGGCGCATTGGTGAATTTGAACCGAAGGCTGTCGAGAAATACAATTGCTGCGAATACAGCGATCGCATGCGGCGCAAAGCCGATTATCTTTTTCATTATCGTTCCACCCGAAAGACGAAATTGAGTTTCAGCCTATATGCCGTATGGGCGTGCGCGAGACAAAACACAGCTCTTCAACGGCGCGTGTGAAAACTGCCCTGTTTTTCGTGAGAAATGTTTCAGCACTCATCAGTCAGGTCGCATGGCCAAAACTAATGGGCGTCTTCAGTTGAATTGTTCCGGTCGGTGTTTGTAATTGCAGCGGATAGGAGCTGACTATGCATATGGATTTTCTGCCGACATCACCGGCTGCAGACGAGATCGAGTTTAACGACTTTCTGAAAGTGGATATTCGCGTCGGAACGATTGTCGGCGTGGAAGAATTTCCGCAGGCGAGAAAGCCAGCCTTCAAGCTGCGTATCGATTTTGGTCCGGCCATTGGCGAGAAGAAATCCTCGGCGCAAATCACAGTGCACTATAAGCTCGATGAACTGGTGGGCCGTCAGGTCGCAGCGGTTGTGAATTTTCCACCGCGCCAGATTGGCCCGTTTATCTCAGAGGTTCTGACGCTTGGTTTTGCTGACCAGGACGGCGCAATTGTGCTTTTCGCGCCCGATCAGAAAGTACCTAACGGGGCTCGTCTGGCTTAAGCTCAGAGTGCCGGGCGTTTCATGAGGCGCGCAATAGGGCCTCCGGCGCGCGACAGGGCTTCGCGTGTGCTTTCATAGCCCGCCTCAACAGCGCGGTCATATTCTTCCCAGTCGCGCAGATCGAGATTTGGAAGCTCTGGAACGACCAGAATATCGGTTAGCTCGCGGCCCGCATTCGGGTCTACAGAAAGCGTGGCAGTACGCATGAGCAGGCTGGCAATTGGCGGCGCTTCTGACATGCCATGCTGAAGCACCCATCCTGCAAAGCCAGGTGGATCGATGAAATCATCTGCAGCAAGGCCTTCAGGTGTGCGCGCCACATCGCATCCAATAATGAAGCCGCGATGGGTTTGCCGCATAATATTGACCGGGAAATTGTTCAGCACAGCACCATCGACAAGCACTTCTCCATTCTCAACAAAAGGCGGCAGGATACCGGGCAGAGCGATGGTTGCGCGCAGGGCATCGCGCAGCCGTCCGCGCGTATGCAGGTGGATCGCACCTGTCGTCAGATTGGTCGAGACAGCAAAATAGGGCAGGTGCAAATCGGGAATATTCGTATCGCCGAAATGTTCTTTAAGTCGGTCATCAACCCGTTTGCCTTTGACCATGGAGACCACGGGTAAGGTGTAGTCTCCCAGCGGATTACTTTCGACAAAGGCTTTGCGGATCCGAAATTCGATTTCGTCATCGTCCCAGCCCTTGGCGACGCAGGCACCAATGACCGCGCCCATGGACGCGCCGCCGACAAAGTCGATCGGGCAGTTGAATTCGCGCAACGCACGGACAACACCGATATGCGAATAGGCGCGCGCACCGCCACCTGAGAAGACCACGCCGACAGACCGCCCCGCCATGACGCGGGCCAGTCGGTTACAGTCATTGCCCTGAACGCCGCCCCAGTGGAAACAGCGCGCGGCGCCTGCCGCATCAAGCCATTCAGGCGGTTCAGACACGCGGCGTCCATTGGAATGCTCGATCAGGACAACGTCAATCAGGCGGAAATTCTTGGCCGGAGAGTTTTCATCAGGCAGGAGCGGCGTGGACGGTCGCGCATCAGGACGGGCCAGCACCCAGATGCGATCTGCCTGTCTGAGAGAGAGTTTGAACCATGCGCTATTGCCCATGGTTGAGGTGAGAATCACAATGTCATTGGACGCTTCCAAAGCGTCGAAATAGGACGCGCCCTGATGTTCGGCTTCTTCGCCGACAATCGCGGCGCTGAGTCCAAGGCGCGCGAGCGCTTCGGCCAGCACCCGTGCACGGAGCTTTAGGTCGATTGTGGGCGAGGCCGCGGTGAGCGCGAAGACTTTTGGCTCGCCGCGCTGATTGTTGGACCGTCGGGTCTGGCGCAGACGGAGTAGAAGAATGCGCGAAAGACGCTCCATGACTTCAGGTGATGAACGCACCATTTTCATGAAGGTCTGTCTTGGCAGTTTGATGACTTCTGTGTCGCGCACGGCCAGCACAGAGTTGGAGTGCGGTTCGCCAGCAAGCATGGCCATTTCGCCAACCGGTTCACCCGGGCGGATATGGCCCAGAAACTCTACCCGGCCATCAGCGGCCCGACGAAATGCGCCGAGTGTGCCACTCAGCACAAAATAGATAGAATCAGAGCTGGTGCCCTCGTCAAAAAGCGTTCCGCCACCGGGAACAGAAAACCATACAGCCTGAGCCTCCGCTGCGCGCAGCGACCGGGCTGGAATGTCTTTCAGGAGAGGAATTCTGGCTAAATTGGACACGTATTAAACTCGGACGACATCCTGATTGAAAACTCTGAACTGGTGGGAGGCAGTTTGCTGAAAACCATCGGGTCTTCAGCGCTCCCCACCATCCGGACTAGCACGATACTATGACATGGTTAATGAAGGGTCCGAGCTGAAATTATAAATTTCAGGTGAGGGCAGGTTCAGGAGCAAATGCCGGTCTGGCTCATATCGAAGTGAAAGTGATTGGCGTGCGCATCATTGTATTCGGGGCCAAGCACTGTGCCAAAAACCTGACAGGCATCGTTGCGAAGGGCCTGAAGGAACTCACCTTCTTCCTCGCCATTGTCCCAGTGTTCCAGAAGCGTGATGGTTCGACCATCCGCAAAAAGAAAGCCTTCAATATCGACCGCATTTCCGGTGGCATGTTCGCTATACCGGCCAGTCTGTCGGCCATAAATACGGCGGCAGGAATAGCTGCCAAAGGTGCGGATTTCGACCGGCACTTCGCCGAAAAACTCTTCTGCTATCGGGCCCAGGGATTGTCGCTCCCAGATGGCGAGTCCAGACGTGAGCGGGCAGGACATGCTGAGCGTCGCTGAATAGGGGAAGTCCGACTGATCGAGCGTTACCGCATTGCGGAAGCCGCACGCCTCTTCCGGGTCACCATCATCCAGTCGCGTATATTCAATGTCGGATTCATCGAGGAAATCGATGCATTGCTGACGATCGGTAGACATGCGCGCAAGCTTGGAGCCGGTCGCAAAGCCAATCGGATGATCAATGGCGATATGTGTGAAGGGGTTATGCTGCGGTGGCAGACGATCAACCACGAGCCAGATTACGGATGCAGACACAGCACACCAGACGAACAGGGAAATCCATTTTTTCATCGTACTGAGTGGTCTGCTTTCTCGCTGTCTCGCACATGGGCGCACTAATGATTGTTAATCTGCAGAGTTAACGCTGTCGCATAAAATTTGTTTCCCGGTTCAGGTCATTTTTGAGGCTTAGGGCGTATCTCTGATAGAATTGGTGAGTGGGATCATTATGACTCAGACAATTCTGACAGACTGGGATGCAGCGAAAGCAGCAGCCTTTGAGAAAGAGAATATCGTTGCGCGGCATACTTTGCACCAGCGCGAAATTTTCTCTGATGAAGGTCTGATTGATCTGCTGGATCGCTATCCGCGAGAGGCCATGGGGATTTACACTATGGGTCTTGACCCGCTCGACAGTAAATCTTTTCGCGCGGGCAATGCGCCAGACCTTTCAGGGCGAGAGCTTTTTCAGGCGATCCATGAGGGGCGTATCTGGGTAAATATGCGCAAGGCGAATGAACATTTACCAGATTACCACGCGCTCACCCGCGAAATGTTCGACGCGTTGGAAGAACAAACGCCCGGCCTGAAAACCATGAAACAGGATACATCTATTCTGATTTCATCACCGAATGCGCAGGTCTTTTATCATCTGGATGTGCCACTTGTGACGCTCTGGCAGGTGCGAGGTGTAAAGAATGTCTGGCTTTACCCACCTGAGACGCCATTCCTTGAGGATGACGACCTTGAAACGGTGGTTCTAAAAGAATCCGAAGAAGAAGTGCCATACGCGCTATCTTTTGATGATGGTGCTCAAAAGGTTCGACTGGAGCCCGGCATGATGGCGACCTGGCCACAGAATGGTCCACACCGTATCGTCAATGAAGACATGGTGAATGTGTCTTTGTCATGCGAATTTCAGACGATGAAATCGGTCGTCCGGGCAAATGCGATTTACACAAATGGTGTTCTGCGTCGCAATTTCGGGCTGCATCCGGCCATTGCGAAGGACGGAATGCTGAGCTTGTATGCCAAGGCTGCAATCGCGAGAATTTTCAAGAAATTGAAGTTTCGTAAAGCCTTTGCGTACCAAATACCGAGAACATTTGTTGTCGACCCCACATCAGAACAAGCGGTTCGGGATATAGCCTAGCTTCATCCTCCGGCCCGTTTACCGGGGCGTTTAGAGGTTGGGATGGGTTTTGAAGCGCTAGCAATGGCATTTCTTATTTCGACGGGGTCACCCCCGCTCGGAACAGCCCTGTCGCGCACCGAACCTCCACCAAGTCTGCGCGCGGCTTTCACCGTGGAAATCACAGATGGTGAAGCCTTTCGCGAGATTCATTACGACCCGCGCATAGCGGACCGCAATGCGCGCTGGAACCTGATTGAAACACGTGGGCAAAGCGAAGACCTTGATCGCGTGGTCGAGGAATGGGGCAGTGAGGTCTCTCCAGACGGCTGGCTTATTCCAGATGATTTACGCGCCAGCATGGGCGGCGTTGTTGATGCGCAGGACCTTGGAAGCCTCTGGCGTATCGAGTTTGAACATCAGCCTTCCAGCAATGATGGTCCGATTGATGTCTGGGCGGGTGAACACCTGATTGGCTACACCTGGCTGGAACCGGTTTCTCAGCAATTGGTGCGCGTCGAATATGTTGCGCCGGAAGGCTTTGATGTGCCGGGAAACGGCTATGTCGACTCCTATGAACTGCAATATATTCTGCGTCAGGACCCTGAATATGGTGTCTCCGTCATTTCGGCTTTTATGGTGGATGTGAAGGGCGAATTTCAGGGGGATGATATGGCGCGGGCCTATCGTGCCCGTGTGACAGGCCTCGATCTTTTCTTTTCCAGCCGGGTTGAGGAATCTCTCTATCTCTCACGCCAGCATGAATATGTGCCGGGCGTGATCGGCGTGGCGGCAGGTCAGTAATAAAATCTGTGAATACGGGCTTCGCTCGGGCTCTGGCTGCATTACATTGCAGCTATGATTCATCTCGTAAAACTGTGTGTGGGTGCGGAGAGCATCGAGGATTTGGAGGTCTGGCAAACGCTGACCATTCAGGATCGACGTGCGCGCGGGCTTAGCGCAAATCCTGTTCATGAAACTCGTATGATGCCGAAACGGGCCGAAGAGCTGCTGGACAATGGATCTATCTATTGGGTCATTAAAGGCGTCATTCTGGTGCGCCAGAAGATTGTGGCTGTGAATGCTCTGGAAGATTTGCATGGCAAATCCTTTTGCGAGCTGGTCCTGCATCCGAAACTTGTCCGAACCGAACCTCAGGGTCGAAAGGCGTTTCAGGGGTGGCGATATCTCAAACCTGAGGACGCACCTTCCGATATTAAAGCGGGTGCTGCGGCAGATGTGCCAGCTGAGCTCAGCAGGGCTTTGCGCGACGCAGGTGTGTGGTAAGCAGGCGCTCTAGAGAGATATCGGGGCAGGGGATGAGTCTCAGAATTATCGGTGCGGGGTTTCCGCGAACGGGGACTTTGTCGCTTAAGGCGGCTCTGGAACAGCTCGGCTATGGCCGCTGCCATCATATGGCCGACATGATGTTCAGCCCGAAACAGGTCAAAATCTGGCACGACATTTCCGAAGGTGAGGCGCCGGACTGGGATAAGGTCTATCAGGGCTATCAGGCCTGTGTGGACTTTCCATCCAGCCTGTATTTCCGCGAATTGGCCGAAACCTATCCCGATGCGAAAGTCATTCTGACGGTGCGTCCGCCTTCGGACTGGTATTCATCGATGAAAGACACGCTTTATCGGGTTGAGACCTCTGTGCCGCGCTGGCTCCAAATGTGTTTTCCGCGCGTCGGTAAGCTAACGGATATGGCGGACAGGCTTGTCTGGAACGGCCTGTTTGAGGGGCGGTTTGAAGACCGCCATTACGCAATGGCCGAATATGAGCGTCATATTGATGATGTTAAATCGCTCATTCCCAAGGACCGGCTTCTGGTGATGGAAGTCAAAGATGGCTGGGCGCCGCTCTGCGTGTTTCTTGGTGTGCCAGAACCTGATACCCCATTTCCGCGCGTGAATGACAAATCGCATTTCCGGCGCATGACGCGCATGCTGAAGCGATTATCCATCGTGCCATGGGTAGCGGTGGCTGTCGTGGGGCTTGTTTTGGCCATTCTGGCTTATGTGATGTATTTCTGAGGGTGATCTCATGCAATTTCTGACTGATCTGACTGTGCGCGGGCTCAGCATTCTTTCGACGCTGTTTGTGCTGGCGGTTGGCTTTGCGGTCATCATTATCATCATCTTCTTCCTGATTGATGCAAATCAGTCGAAGAGTGCGGTGCGTAGAAACTTTCCGGTGGTTGGCCGGTTTCGCGACCTATTTATCCGCATGGGCGAGTTCTTTCGCCAATATTTCTTCGCGCTCGACCGTGAGGAAATGCCGTTCAACCGTGCAGAGCGGGACTGGATCTACAAATCTGCCAAGGGCGAAGATAACACCGAGCCGTTCGGTTCTACGCGCAATTTGACCCCGGTCGGTACACCGCTTTTTGCGAACGCGCCTTTCCCAATTCTGGAAGAAACCTCGCAGGATGAGCTGCTAACCTTCGGTGAAGGGTGCCGGCAGCCCTATAGCATCCACTCCATCGTGAACATTTCCGGCATGAGCTTTGGTGCGCTTTCCAAGCCAGCCATTCAGGCGCTTTCGCGCGGCGCAAAGCTCGCAGGATGCTGGTTGAACACAGGTGAGGGAGGTCTCTCGCCTTATCATCTTGAAGGCGGCTGCGATATCATCTTTCAAATCGGCACCGCGAAATATGGCGTACGCGATGAAACCGGCGGGTTTTCAGAAGACCGCTATAAAGAAGTGACCTCTCATGATGAGGTCAAAATGACGGAGCTGAAGCTGGCGCAGGGCGCAAAGCCCGGTAAAGGCGGCATGTTGCCTGGCGCGAAGGTGACAGAAGAAATCGCACGCGTTCGCCTGATCCCTGAAGGCGAAGATTCCATCTCTCCGAACCGTCATCCCGAGATCAGTTCCGCGGACGATCTTCTCGACTTCATCGTTCATCTGCGAGAGCTGTCGGGCAAGCCGGTGGGTATCAAAACAGTGATCAGTTCCCGGCCATGGCTGGATGAGCTGTTTAGCCGTATCAAAGCGCGTGGCATTGAATGTGCGCCGGACTTCATCACGGTTGATGGCGGTGATGGTGGCACAGGTGCTGCCCCGATGGCATTGATGGACAATGTGGGGCTGACGCTGCGCGAATCTCTGCCAATGCTGGTCGATGCACTGGTCGAGCATGGCCTGCGTCAGCGCGTTAAAGTCATTGCGTCAGGCAAGCTGATTGTCCCGGCCGAAGTGGCCTGGGCGTATTGCGCAGGGGCCGATGCAGTCAACACGGCGCGTGGCTTCATGTTCTCTATTGGCTGTATTCAGGCCATGACCTGCAACACGAATAACTGCCCGACAGGCATTACAACGCATAGGCCGCATTTGCAGGACGGGCTTGTGCCAGAATCAAAGGCTAAATCCGTCGCGAACTTTGTCCATAAAATGAAGAAAGACGTCGAGATGATTGCCCATAGCTGCGGCGTGCACCATGCACGCGCGCTGCGTCGCTGCCATGTTCGCATTATGCAGTCGAGCGGTCGGTCAGTCCCGATGGATGAGCTCTATCCGGTAAAAGAACCTGCGGACTAAAGGGCGATATTGTCGATCAGACGTGTTTTACCGAGCCATGCCGCTGCAATAAGACGGCATGGATAATCCGGCAGCGTGTCGGTGATCTGGTCCAGCGTGCCGGGATCAACCGCATCTACATATTCGACGTTTTCAAATCCGGCTTTGCTGATGGCGGCCTTAGCTTCTGCCAGAGCAATTTCAGGCGGTGTTCCGTTTCGCATGCGTATGGCGCAGCGGTGCAGGCTGGCGAACAATACGGGCGCAATCGCGCGCTGTACGGCGCTCAGATAGGCATTGCGTGAAGACAGGGCGAGGCCATCACCGGCGCGCGCTGTCGGGCCGGGTACAATCTCAATGCCAAAACAAAGGTCGATCACCATGCGTTTGATGACCTGGACCTGTTGATAGTCTTTCTCGCCAAAAAACGCTTTGTCCGGCTCTACCTGATTGAACAGTTTGGCGACGACTGTTGCGACACCGCCAAAGAAGTGCGGACGGAACGGGCCTTCCAGCTTGGCTCCCATTTGTGGGACGGAAACGCGGGTTTCCTCGCCTTCGGGGTACATGACAGAGACTTCAGGACAAAAGACCAGATCACATCCGCGTCCTCGCAGCAGGTCATGATCCTGTTGCTCCTGACGCGGATAGCTGTCCAGATCCTCATGCGGCGCAAACTGGGTTGGGTTTACGAATATGCTCGCAATGGTGCGATCGCACTGCGCGGTAGACAGGTCGACCAATGACAAATGTCCCGCATGCAGCGCGCCCATTGTTGGCACAAAGCCCACACTCAGACCTTCGCGTTTCCAGCCGCGAACAATGCTTCTAAGCTCTTCGAGTGTGCGTACAACTTGCATGGGTAAAGCCCTGTAAAACACTGTGAATAATTAGCTGTGCAATAGCGCACGGTAAGATTTTGGCAATCGGCATAAACACTTGGTTAACCGAAACCCTTCAATTTAATGCTATGTTTGCACGACTTATCCGCGCCCTTCAGGGTTACACTGAGTCTTCCTCTCTGCGGTCCGCCGCAGCAGAAGGACAGGCTGCGAGTGTCGCCCTGACGACAGCAGACAATTGGTTGTTTGAAGACGTTTCAAGGACCAATCTGCATGTTCGTCGGCCGGATAACACTGCAATTGAAGACCTGTCTCAATCTCTTTCGGGTTTGAAGAATCGTTTTGGCAAAGAGGAGCACGTCTTTTCTGAGGGTAAGCCAGATCGCGTCACAGACATGGTCGAAAACGCGTTTCTCTTTGAGGACCATTTCGTCAGAGATCAGGTGGATACGGATCTCTTCGACAGTCTTCCAGAGAGTTTTGCTAAGTCGCTTGCCCCGCAAATGCAGGGTGGAGAGATGAAGCGCCCCCAAACGGATTATTACCGGGGAGGTTAGTCCTATGTTATACGGAGTGTGTTCGTGAAACCAGAAGGATTTACTCTCATGGATCGTGCTGAGGCTCAGCCGGCTGACAAGCCGAAGGTCGATGCACATGAATGCCGCGTCATTATTATCGGTAACGAGAAGGGTGGCGCCGGAAAATCAACGGTCGCAATGCATTTGTCTGTGGCCCTTATGCGTATGGGCAAAAAGGTCGGCGTGATCGACCTGGATGTCCGTCAGCGTACGTTTACCCGCTATCTGGAAAACAGAACGCGCTGGGTGAAATCCACAGGCTCAAACATTCCGATGCCGGAATCGCTGCGCGTGGATGCCAGTGTGGCTCGTAATCTGGATGAAGCTGAGGCCGAGGAAAGCCATCGTTTTCTGGACAGCCTCAAGCGTCTGAAAACGACCTGCGATTATGTGATCGTCGATGCGCCGGGTGGTGACACCTTCCTGTCACGTCTCGCGCATTCATCTGCTGATACGCTTGTCACTCCGCTGAATGACAGCTTTGTAGACTTCGACCTTCTGGGCGATGTGAACCCACAGAGCCTCGAAGTCGTTCGTCCAAGCTTTTACGCGGAAATGGTCTGGGCGTGTCGTAAGCATAAAGCGCAGACAACGCGTCGTCCGATCGACTGGGTGGTTATGCGTAACCGTATGTCTCCGCTGGAAGCGCGCAACAAACAGCGCGTAGGTGAGGCTTTGCATAATCTGGCCCGCCGGATTGGCTTCCGTCTTGCGCCAGGCCTGTCGGAACGTGTGATTTATCGCGAACTCTTCCCAATGGGGCTTACACTGCTGGATCTCACAGAAGAGGGCTCGAACATCACTTTCACGATGAGCCATGTGGCTGCCCGTCAGGAATTGCGCGACTTGTTGATCCTCTTGAAGCTTCCGGGCCTTGAGGGTGCGGAAATCGGTTTCTGATCGATCAGACAATCAAACCAAAACAGGGCGCCCTAAAAGGCGCCCTCATTGTATTCATAGATTTCGATTTCACGTCGGCCTTCAGAGGTCGCATAGGCGCGGTACATGCCTTCGGTGTTGAACGACCATGTTGGCGTGCCGTCCGGTCCCAGCACAATCACGCCGCCATCGCCTTCCAGCCCTGTGAGTTGAGTATGGATGACATGATCCGCGGCTTCAGAGGCTGTCTCGCCCAGAAGCTCAATCCGCGCACAAATCGCATAAGCGATGGCAAGGCGTATGAAATACTCGCCCGTGCCGGTCGCTGACACACCGCAAACGCCGTTAGCCGCATAGGTGCCTGCACCAATAACCGGAGAATCGCCGACCCGGCCCCAGCGTTTAGCTGTCGTGCCGCCGGTTGAAGTGCCCGCTACAATCGTGCCCGTCTGGTCCATGGCGACAACGCCCACCGTGCCGAATTTGCGGTCGTCCGGGAAGCTTAGCATTGAGAGCTCATCTTCCTGTGCAGCACCGAGCGGATGAGCGGGGGCTTCAACGCCGCGACGTTCCAGAACGCGTATGAGGCTATCCCAGCGACGCTCTGTGAAGAAGTAAGTCGGGTCGACGACCTCCAGCCCTTGCTCGGCCGCGAACTGGTCTGCGCCTTCACCGGCGAGCATCACATGCGGTGAGTTTTCCATGGCTGCGCGGGCTGCGGAAATAGGGTGTCGGATGTTGGAAAGACCTGCGACGGCGCCAGCGTTCAGCGTGTCACCGGCCATGATGGAGGAATCCAGCGAGAACTCACCGGTTTCAGTCAGCACCGCGCCGCGACCGGCATTGAAGAGCGGATTATCTTCCAGCCCCATAATGACGGCTTCGACTGCATCAATCGCTGCGCCGCCTGAGGCAAGAATCTCGCTTCCTGTATCCAGCGCATGAGCAAGGGCTGCTTCATAGGCGGCTTCAGTTTCAGGAGACATTGCATCGCGTGTGATAACACCGGCACCGCCATGAACCACGATGGACCATTCCAGGGCAGCCATAGGTGTTTCCGTTTCGACCGGCATGACCGGGGCGCTTTGCGTTGCGCAGGCGGAAAAGAGCAGGGTGGATGCAGGTAGAAGCAGTGCGAGCTGGCGAAGAGACATGGGAACCCCGAAACGTATTGGTTGTGTTCCTATGTCAGAACGAACAGGCCGCGCTGGCAATAAAAAACCCCGGCATTGCCGGGGTTTTTCGTCAGAGGCTATCTGGATCAGAAGGTTTTGCGGATATTTACGCCAAAAGCGGTCAGATCCAGCTCATCCCGACCGATGGTCTGAGACACAAATCCAGAGAAGGTCAGGCTGTCAGAGCTGTAATAGTCGAGCTGAGCGTTGAGCTCGACCCAGCTATTGTCTGTGCCCGGGCCATAAGTTGTGAAGCCGCTGGCCGCCGCGCCAACAAACTCTGCGTCAACTTCTTCTCCTGAATTTGCCAGGTCGTGCACCCAGTATGCGCCAAGTGTCGGACGCAGTGGGGATGGGTCTTCCGGGTTATAGAAGTGAAAGTCCGAACCGACATAAGCCTGTGCGGTTGAGAGCAGCTGATCGCCGATCGTCAGAGCCGCGCCGCCACCCGTTTCGGAGTAGGCATCAACATCAAGACCGACATATTCAACGCCGATTGCAGGCTCCATGAAGAGCAGGTTTCCGGTGCCATAGACGCGAGAGAGTTCTGCGCCGAGCAGGAACTCTTCAGCTTCCGTGTCACCCGTCATCATGCTGCCGGTCAGGCCGTCTGTGTGCATGATGGTGATGTCTTTGCTACCGACACCGATATAACCATTCATGTTCAGGCCATTCTCATTTGCGTAAGCCGCATAGAGACCCCCGGAAATGCCGTCGACTTCAACGCCGCCAACGGATGAGGTGAAGGTGGTTTCGCCGTCTGTGTAGTTCAGGAACGCACCGACGCGCAGTCCGCCTTCCAGCATGCGGTCGATACCAGCGGTAACAGCCAGACCGTCCAGATCGCTGGTTTCAGCGGTCAGAGGGTTGGTCTCATCGCCATTGAAATAGCTGACCTGAACGAACGTGCCCCAGCCATCAGCTGAGTCTGAAACGCTCCCCGAACCAGACGCTGCGGCAGTTGCCTCAGCAGCCTGAGCAAAGGCCATCATCTCGTTATTGCCAGCGACTTCGACGCCAATGCTGCCCATCTGGTTGAAGGCAGACCCGTCTGCTTCCCCACGCTGGATCGCCGCAAAGCGTTGAGCGAGGTGAAGGTTCAGCTGTTCACTGCCAGCAAACAGCGTGTTGCCGATGGAGAATTGCTCTGCTGGCAGAATGGTACCCAGAGCATCAGCCAGCGTGTCTTCGCCCAGATAGTCAATCGTGCCGTAGATTGACATGAGTTCCTCATAAGACGTGCCGCGTGCGTTATCGAGCGCATAGACAAGGCTTGAGAGGCTTGGATCGGTGATTTCCGGCAGAATGCTGAAGAAGCTTTTCGCGTCAATCTGATAGGTGATCAGGCCAGCTTCATCTGAATAGGTGGCGTAGAGAACGCCCGCCAGTTCAGTGTCACCGAATGCTCCCGTGCTTTCGCCGGTGTATTCAATGATCGTACCTTCATCGCCATAGGCGTAAGGCACACCGAACAGAACCGTTCCGTCGACTGAGAGGTCGCCATCTACGAAGAGAGAGCTGCCGGTATAGCCGAACGCGCTGAGTGAGGTGAGTACGAGATCACCATAAATCGACATGCCTTCAGTCGGTGCCAGCAAGCCGCCATTGAACACCGTATCCGCGAAGATTGCGCCCGAACCGGAAATCGTGCCGAGAACGTTCAGAACGTCACGGGAAACCAGAAGGCCGTCATTGTGCAGTGTTCCGCCAAAGACCTGAGTGTCGATGATGGAGAAGAGCGTGCCGTCTTCTGTGATGTTCAGTGTGGCGTCGACATAATCGATGCTGAAACTGTCGACTTCGGCATAAATATCGAGCGTCGTCGTGCCAGCTGCGCTAAGCGTCACGTCGAAATAGTTGTAGAAGCCGCCTGCAGTCAGGCCGTTATTTGGAACGAAGCCCGTGCTGCCCGGACCTGCCAGAGCGGTAGGAGAACCGATGTCACCATAGAGGTAAGTGACAAGCTCTGACTCTGAGGTATCGTCGGTCCAGAGCGCCGTACCGCCTGTCACATTGTCAAAGGAAATGTCGTTCAGGCTGTCACCGGAAACGACCAGGCCATCAGCAGGACGGTTGTCTGAGGTGACTATGCCCGCCAGGCCGTTTGCAGATGCATCAATGCCGGAAACATCTGCGCCGAGACCAGCTTCAGCTTCTGTTGCGCCGCTAATATCAACGTCCAGAACAACGCCTTCATTTGGACCGGTGCCGCCAACGCCAGGTTCCGGGCTGTCCGGAATGCCGTTTACGAGGTTACCCTCTTCATCGATGATGTAATAGCCGGGGTCGAGATCCTGCACCCAGTGAGTTGGGTCGCTCCAGAGGCCATCGCCTTCAATCGCGCTGACATATTTGTATGGGTTCGCTTCAACGATGAAATCGTAGAAATTGAAGAGCGGGTTGTAATAGCTGACATCGCTATAGCCACTTGAAACAGGGGAAACGAAGCCATAGCCACCGCTCAGAACGCCGCCGATCAGAGGGCTGTCGCCGAGTTCGTCAAAGAATAGTGGCGAACCAGAATCGCCACCGGCAGTTCCCGCCTCATAGTCCAGAGCGTCGCCGGGCAGGATGTCATTTGACAGAGAATTGTTAAACCAGGTGTTTGTGACCGGGTTATCGAAGTACCACCAGAAGGCCCCGTCAGAACACGCCCAGTCACCGATGTCGTTACGACCACATTCTTCGCCGGTACGGTCCGGGTTGTCGAAATCAATCCAGTACTGAGATTGGCTCGCGCCGGGCTGCGTCGTGTAATATGGAGAGGCATCAGTGCCGAACACAGCGCTCAGGAAGTCAACCTGAGAGCCGACCATGCCCAGAATATTCTCGCCAGCCTGACGTTTGCCATCAATGCCAACATCACCGGTCGAACCTGTGCCATGGCCGCCATAGGCGACCATTGAAACATGGGACCCAACCGGGGCAGGGCTGAAGAGCATGGAGTAGCTAGGCAGGTTTGCCAGCGGTGAAGACAGGCTGACCAGCGCAACATCGGCTGCAGGGAAGTCGAGATTTGCACCAAATGCCGGATCAGCATCCGGGTGAATGATGACCTGGTTTGCGAAAACCAGACCAGAGCGTTCGTCAAACTCATAAGTTTCAGTGAGTTCGCTTTGGCCAAGCCATCCAAACAGTGCGTCGAATGTGTCAGGACCATATGCGATGATCGGTGTGATCAGCTCGTTATAGTCTGAATAATAATCTGACGGATAATCGTTGAAACAGTGCGCCGCGGTGATGACCGTGCGTGCGTTGATCAGTGTTCCTGAGCAGTTGAAATTAATCGAGCCGCCGGGGAACATGTGGTAAATCTGGACCACACCATCCCATTGCGGATCATCTGCATATTCTTCAGATCCGGCGACGGTAACATCGTCGCGAACCGTTAAAGCGTTAGCTGCTGGCGTCAGAGCCGTCGCGAGCGCAAAAAACGACGTAGAGGCCAGACCGGCCATCAATAATTTGGATTTCAATGTATTTCTCCCCGAAATGCCGCCTGAAATGCCCGTCCCATGGGCATTTGCACATGGGTTTAGTTTTCAATGGATTCACTCAGAGGTCAAAGAAATATTGCAGAAATGTCATTCGAGAAAGTTGCCGATAAACGATATTCAGATAAATTCAGGCGATTTCAGATAAATTCACGCCCTTTTTCATGGAACCCTTCGGTTTGGGTGTGCGTTGGGTCATAAAAATGACCCGATTTTCATCCCAAACAGTCGATACGGTTTCGTTGAGGGGCTATACCCGGAACGACACGATATAGGCGAGCCAACGACCGGCCCGAGAGTTCAGAGTAATATCCAAATTGAAAATCAGATCATTCCTCACTGCTATCGCAGTCATGTCGTGCGCCAGTCCTGCTGCGCTCGCTGAGAAAGTGCAATTGCGTTTTGAAGGTGAAACTCTGCCGTCGGATGTTCGTGATGCTGTCAGAGCAGGTCTGACGGATGAGAACCGCCCGGAAACGCTGTTTGAAGCGCGCAGACAGGCTGAGCGTGCTGAAAATACCGTGCGAGATATTCTGAATTCGCGTGGATATTTCGATCCGCAAATCACGGCCTATGTCGAAACGAATGAAGTGACGACCCCGGTTCTTGAAGTCGAACCGGGTAAGCTGTTCCTCATCGAAATCCTGGAAATTGACTATTCCGATGCGGAGCCCAACTCTGAGGCGGCGCAGGACGCTTTTGACGCAATTACGCTTGCAGCCGGAGACACGGCGATCCCGGCGGAAATCATCGATGCGGAGCGCGAAATCTCATTCAGCCTGCGCCGTAACGGTTACGCCTTTGCGGAGGCTGGTGACCGCCGTGTGCAGGGCGATCGCGAAGCCGGTGAGCTTCGGGTCACCTATAACGTCAGTGCAGGTCATCGCGTCCGACTGGGTGAGGTGATCTATCCAGACGACATTATCACTGAGACCGATTATCTGGACCGTCTGCGCCCCTTTGAGGCTGGCGATTTATACACCCCTCAGGGCATTGCCATGTTTTCCGGCCGGCTCAGCGAAACCCGGCTGTTTGATCTGGCAAATGTTCGCCTGGCCGAAGAGCCGACCCGCATTATGGAAAATGGCGATGCGGTCTATGATGTGATCGTCACGCTGAGTGAACGAGAGCGCAATACGGTAGCGCTGGGCGCCAGCATTGCGACCGATGTCGGGCCGGGTGTCACGGCAGAGTTTACCCGTCGTAACCTGACCAAAAATGGCGATTTGCTGGTTGCAGAGCTTACAGTCGCTCAGCTTGAGCAGGAACTGGACGTTCAGTGGCGCCGACCAAACGAATTTGGATACGGGCGTGGTCTCGTGCTTTCCACGACATTGTCCAACGAAAATACCGATGGCTTTGACAGTCAGGAATTTGCGGTTGGTGCCGGTTATGAAGTCGTCGAAGGACCAGACTTTTCATATAGTTATGGCGTGACAGCCTCTCTCATTCACGAACAAGACGAGTTTGGCGAGCGTGATCTTCAGCTTCTTGGCGTGTACGCGTCAGCGCGTCTGGATCGCGCCGATGATTTTCTGAACCCGACCAAAGGCTGGCGGGTTGAGGGCCGCGTTGATCCAAACGTCGCCTTCGGCAGTTCTGAAAGCCAGTTCATCCGCGCTGAGGGCCAGCTGCGTGGATATTTGCCGTTTGGCGAAGATCGACGCCTCGTGCTCGCTGGCCGGTTGAAACTTGGAACGGTCTGGGGCGCGGATATTGAAGCGCTGCCATCTGATGACCGTTTCTTCTCTGGTGGCGGCGGCAGCGTCCGCGGTTATGCTTATCAGGCTATTGGGCCTCGCTCCGATGATGATGCCCCTCTGGGTGGGCGTGCGCTCCTGGAGACGTCTGTCGAAGCGCGTTGGCAGTTCCGTCAGAATATCGGGCTGGTCGGTTTTATTGACGCAGGACGCGTGTCCGAGACGGAGTTGCCAAGCTTCAGTGACCTGCGCTTCGGCGCTGGTTTCGGTGTGCGTTACGATACACCGGCTGGTCCATTGAGAGTGGATATTGCGACACCATTGGATCCAACCGATTTCGATGATCCGGTACAGATTTATATTGCTCTGGGGCAGGCATTCTGATGGCTGATACACAATCATCTGAACGGCCACAGCGTCGTTCTCGCTTCCCGCTCTGGAGCAAAATCCTGATCGGCGTGTTGCTGTTCATAGTCTCAGCGCTGGTGCTCATTCGCGTTCTTCTTGCCACGTCGGCTGGGCGCGAGTTTCTCGAAGCCAAGCTCGAAGACATGATAGTGCAGGGGCAAACCGTTCAGATCGACGGATTTGAAGGCGACCTTCTGTCCAGCATCTCAATTGAACGCCTAACTGTGAGTGACGAGGACGGTGTCTGGGCAGAGGCCGACAGTATCGTTCTGGAATGGCGACCACTTCCCTTGCTTGGTCGAAATCTCGCTATTGATGCGGTAACGGCAGAGGAAATTCACCTCACGCGCCGCCCGGTTCTCATCCCAAGTGAAGACGAAGAAGAGAGCGGCTCACCGCTCAAAACGATCGATCTGACAGAGCTGGCCATTGGACGACTGGCGCTGGATGAAGGTGTGTTCCCGCAAGCTGTGTCGGGCACGGTGAACGGCGCGCTCGTCTGGACGCCGGAAACCGGACTGATCGAAGTGAATGTCGAGCCGGAGGCCGAAGGCGGTGACCGTCTTGTTGGCAATGTAAGCTGGGATGAAACCTCTCCGCTGACAGGCGCACTGGAACTGAATGGTCCGGCTGGTGGGCTGTTTGCGGGGCTCTTGCAACTGGATGCGGATCAGGCCGTATCAGCCAAGTTCACAGCCTCTGGTGATACGAGCCAGTTGAACGCAGCTCTCGATGCCCGTCTGAACAATGAAAGCTGGATCAGGGCGACTTTCGCACCTGATGATGGGTTGCACGCCTTTGAAGGTACGCTGGATATGCTGCGCCATCCGCTGAGCGCAGAACATGCTGACAGGGTCGGCAATAGCATAGAGTTCTTCGGCGAGTTGGACCTTGAAGAGCCATTGGAAACGCTCGCTCTTTTTGTCCGCAGTGATGTGCTGAGCCTGTCTGCAGTGGATATCCGTACGATCGATGACGTTCGGTCTGCACGTGTGTCTATGCAGGTGATCCGGCCCGGCGATCTCATGGGCGATGTTGCCATTTCCGCAGATCGCATTTCGCTGGTTGGTGATGTTGCGCAACGCGGCGAACAGTTTGGCTTCGATGGAGACGTGACCGTCGAAACGCTAACTGCGCCGTCTGCGCGTATTCAGCGTGTCTATGGGCCGCTCAGTGTTCATTATGATGCGGGGCTGGTGACGAGTGACGAGCATTTGCGTGCCGAAGGCATTCGAATTGCGAACAGTGACAGCACAATCGCAATTCGATGGGCGCTTATCGACATTGATTCTTCTTTGGACGTTGAAACTCTCGCCGCTGATATTGCGTCGGTTTCCATTCAGACGCCCGGTTCGCGGGTAAATGCGAATGGCGATGTGCTGATGACCAACGGCGTACAGGCAAATCTGGATGGTGAAGTCAGTCTGAACCTTGCTGAGTTTGATCTGCACGAAACCGGATTGGTGCGCGGAAGCTGGCGAGTACGGCGCGGCGACAACTCCGGCCGTTCACAGGTTTCCCTACGCCTGAACGGGACGCGGCTTTCAGATGCGTCCTCGGCGCTAAGTGAATGGACGGGCGAGCGCGTGGAATTGCGTGCGTCTGGCTGGGTGTCCGATGAGGGCGCAATGAGTTTGCCGGACATTTCGCTGAACACCAGCGCAGTGACACTTACGGGCCGGGCATCTCGTTCGGTGCAGGGCGTTCTGGATGTGGCTGCGCGTCTGCAAACAGCTGAAGACTATCCGCTTGCATCCACATTTTCGGGCGCTGCAGGTGATTTTACAGCGCAAGGCACGCCTGAAAACCTTTCATTGAGTGCTGTTCTGACAGGTGACGAACTGATCACTGGTGACCGTAGGATCATAGGGCCACGGCTTGCACTGGATGGTGTGTGGAGCGGTAGCGGACTCATGTCGCAGGCTGACTTCAGCGGCGATATGGACGACGCGCCATTACAGCTGACCTCAGATATCGCGCTCGAAGGCGCAAACTGGCAACTTCAGAATGTCTCGGGAAGCTGGCAGACGCTTGCTCTCACCGGCAATGTGACGGGCGAAGGCGGGGATGTGGATTCGGTCATTGGTGACGTGCGTCTGACTGGTGATCTGCCGGAGGGGCTGCCTGCGCAGAGCATCGACTTAACGGCCCGTCGAGTGCGTGGAGATCTGAGCGTTTCTGGCACTGTGTCTGAAATCAATACCGGGCCTGTTCAGGGCGGCGAACTGGCATTGAATGTGTCCGGTAGTCTAGCTCAGGCTGATTACAATTTTGGCCTGACAGGTTTGCTGACAGTTGCCGAAGTGACGCAGCCGACAGAGCTTACACTCTCGGGACGTGCCGTTTCGCTTTCTGAGGCCAGCCGAAATACCACGGGTACGATCTCGCTGGATTGGGGCAATGAAACTATTCAGTCGAACGAGCCGTTCAGCTTCGCCCAGTCTGCCAAGGGTGCAGAAGGACAGTTGAGCCTCGCCCTGTTCGGCGGCGAGTTTGCACTTCAACTCTCTGATGAAGCGACCGACCGCCTGAATATCACCTTGGCAGATGTTGAGCTTCAAAGTGTTATGCAAGCTGGCGGTCGTGCGCCACTGAACGGGACTATGGATGCCCGCATCCATCTGGAAGAGGCCGCTGATACGCTGGTCGGGTCCATGACAGGTGCGCTTCGGAGTGTGGCCTGGGTCGAACGTGATATGACGCCAATCACCTTCAACCTGACGGGTGACCTGCGCGATGAGATGTTGTCAGCGCGCCTTTCGACGGCTGAAGGTCAGGCGCTGAATGCGCAGATATCTGCCGATATACCGGTCATCACGCATGCGAATACGCTGTCACTTGCCCTGAATGAGCAGGGCAATGGTGGATTTGAAGCGCTGCTTGATGGACGTGTAGACAATTTTTCCAGCCTCGTTCTGAGCGATGAGGTCATTCTTCTGGGCGCGATTGATGCCAGCCTGACAGGCAGTATTCCCTTCGAAGCCGACAGTCTGAATGGCTATCTGAATATGAGTGAAGGCCGGTTTGAACATGCCGGTCTGGGAACTGTTCTGCATCGCATCGAAATGTATACGGATATTACTGATCAGGCTGTAAACCTGACGGAATTCACCGCATTTGGACGCACAGGTGGCTCACTGAGCGGTACAGGTAGCTTTAGCCTCAGCGGCAGTGGGCAAAGCAGTATCAGCGTTCAGGCTGATCAGTTGGTGATTGCTGAACGCCGCGAAGGCCGCGCGGTGACTTCTGGCACGTTCGGATTGGAACTTCGTGATGAGGTCATGCTTATTACGGGGGATCTGACGCTGGATGAGGGCAGTATTGACCTGGACCGTCTTCCGACTGGATCTGGCGTGACAACGCTGGATGTGAATTTCGGTGAAGAGGAAGAAGAAGAAGCAGAACCGCAGCGCCGGGTGCAGCTGGATGTTTCTCTAAACGCGCCGCGTCGTCTCAGCGTGACGGGGCAGGGCATGGACGCGGAAATGTCGCTTACCTCGCAGATTACAGGTGACGTGTCTGATATTCAGGTAAATGGCGTAGCACGTATTGTACGCGGACGATTTGACCTTCTGGGCAAGCGCTTCTCTTTCGTCGATAGCGAAGTCCGCCTGGAGGGTGACCCAATGATGGCGCGTCTGAATATCACAGCAGAGCGTGATGCAGATGACTTCACAGCACGCGTTCTGATTTCAGGTACGCCGCGTCGACCACGCGTGGCGCTGGAGGCTGAGCCGACACTCCCTGAAGATGAAATTTTGTCCCGTGTTCTTTTCGGTCGTTCGCCTTCACAGCTGACAGCCCTCGAAACAGCCCGGCTTGCGGCGGCGCTGGCTCAGATGGGCGGCGGTGGAGGCTTTGATCTGCTGGGCGGTATTGAGCAACTGGCAGGCCTCGATTCTCTCGACGTAGGCCAGAACGAATCCGGTGATTTCACAGTCGCTACCGGGCGCTATCTTTCAGAGGATGTCTATCTGGAAGTCTCATCCAATGCGCAGGGCAGTGCAGGTGTGAGCGTTGAATGGGAGCCACGCGATAACATCTCTGTCACGGCGGACACCGTTCCGGGTGAGGGCGAAAACCTGTCTATTGAATGGACACGCGATTTCGACTGATCGCTGCACAAACCTGCAGTGTTTGGTTGGCGTGTGTGGAGCAGGCACAAAAAAACCGCCGGGGACCGGCGGTTTGTCCGAGCTGCAGCGCATAGTCTTTAAAATCAGAATTCGCGGGCCAGTGAGAAACCGGCAAAGCGTTCGCGTTGCGACGTAGACAGACCGCCCGGTGATGAGAATGAGGCTTCCGTCTCAATATAGCTGACTGTGAACTGCGTTCCGCCAAAATATGTAGAAACGCCCGTCTGAAGGTCGCCGACCGTGATCTGATCATCAAGGCTAAGCGACATAGGCCCATTGGCGCCGTCATTAAAGCTACGTGTGTTGAGGCTGAGCGCTTCACCGTCTGCTGCAGCGAATACATACCAGCCTTTAGGCTGAGTGCCGCGTTCGAATTCCACCACATTGCCGAGGCGGATCTCTGCCGAATAGCTTTCTACGCCTGCATCATTCGTCTGATATTCAGTGAAGCGGGGCGAAAAATAGAGGCCTGAATGTTCTTCATCGCCGCCAAAGGTCACTGTGGGTGACAAATTCATCGAAACTTGTGTGTCATTGGCGCGGGCATAGCCGTTTGGCTCATACGGCTGTGGGCCGGAGCTCGTCGTTAGGTCCGAACCAAAGCTCGCTTCTGGTCGCGCGAGGTAAAGCTGGGTACCTGCTGGGATTTCTGAAACATCAGAGATGGGGGGGGCTGATGTAATCGCTGAATTTAGCGTCGTATGTACTTGAGAGTAAAACGTTTCTTCTTCTGCTTGGGCGGCAGGCAAAGAACAGGCAAAGGCGCAGGTGAGAAGAAGAAAAGTTTTTTTCATGTCAGCTCTATCTCTATGGGTATCACAATCCTGTTAACTCTCCAATCTGTAATGAGTTCCCGAAATCGGTGCAAAACTAAGGCGGAAATGGGGATATAGTGCCCCGCGCACAGGGTTAGCGCGTCATTAAACAAGCAAGTGACTGGCCTGGTTGAGAGATTTTGAGGGAGCCTCAGAGCGGCAAAAAAAGCCCGGCACAGTGGCCGGGCTTTTATTTAAGACCAAAATCTTAGATCAGTTCGACAAAATGGCGCCAACAACTACCCCGGCAATGATGCCAGTGCCGATGGCGGCCAGATAAGCATCGCCATCATGGCGCAGCCAGCGATAGCCCGGAGGCGGCGCATAGAGGCCATAACGGGAATAATTGCTCACGACATAATGACCGTGATTGGCAAACTGGTGCCCGACGCGATAGCGCGGCACATAACCTGGTCGATACCCATAATTTACGACAGGGGCAGGACGGTAGGTGTTATAGCCGCGATAGCCCGTATTGTACGAGTAGTTGTTATAGGTATAGGTCGTGCCGCGGTTATAATGCTGCGCCGGCGGACGATACTGATAATTCTGATAATGACGGGTGTTATTGGAATAAGACCGGCCATTATAATGATGGTTATTGCTGTATCGGTTGTTTTGGCTGTGACCATTATAATGGGTGTTGCCGCGGTTGCCGTAGCTGTGGGAATTCCCGCGATTGCCATTGTAATGAGAATTGCCGCGATTGTTCTGACCATATTGATGGTTCGAACCGCGGTTATGCCCATGGCTGCCATTATTGTTGTACGAGCGATGATTGCCCGAATAGCCGTGATGATTCTGTTGTCCGTAACCGCTATTATGGCGATTGCCATGACTTTGGGCTGACGCCGGAAGCGCCGAAACTGAGATCATACTGCCAGCCAGAAGCGATATGCCGAGAAATTTGAATGGTTTCATTCGGAGTATCTCCAGGTCTGGGCCCTCACACACACACACCTAAGAGATACTTAACGGAAGCTGAATGCAAGCTGAACGTAAATTAATGTCTCTACATGCCGGTCTTGAGAAGGCCGATTTCACGAAGTCTCTCAAGTAAATACTCATTGGCAGTGATTGGTTCCGGAAAATGGTCCGGATTGTCTTCTGAAACGCAGCCAGGCAGAGAACGGATTTCCACTTCCGGCTCGAAATGCAGGAAGTAAGGCATGGAATAGCGGCTGAAGCGCGAGCGTTCAGGCGATGGGTTCACGACACGGTGGGATGTGCTCTGGAGAACTTTATTGGTCATGCGTTGAAGCATGTCGCCCACATTGATCACGAGCGTGCCCGGAGGGGCGTGAACGGAAATCCAATCCTTCGCGCCGCGTGGCAGAACCTGAAGGCCGGCTTCGTCGGCACCGAGCAGAAGCGTTATTACGTTGATGTCTTCATGTGCGGCCGCACGCACAGACCCCTCAGGTGGAGGCGTTGTCTGCGCTGGATAATGCAGAAGACGCAGGATTGAGTTGCCATAGCGGACTTTATCCGCAAACCAGTCGCGCTCCAGGCCAAGACCCGACGCAACCGAGCGCAGGATACGAAGGCCCAGCTCATCAAAGGCTTTAAACAGGCCCTGTGTCGCTTCATCGAATTGAGGCACTTCAGAAACAGAAGGCGTTTCCGGCATGATCGCCTGATATGGGTGACCCTCAGGAAGTTCGCGGCCTGTGTGCCAGAACTCTTTCAGATCCATCGCAGCAAAACCCTTGGCGTTCTCCTTGCCAAAAGGCGTGTAGCCACGCTGACCTGCGCCATCCGGATCGAAATACTGCATCTTCGCTTCAGTCGGCAGCTCGAAATATGCGCGTGAAACATCATAGGCTTTGTCGATCACGGACTGGTCCACACCATGATCTGCAATCACGGCGAAACCTGTTTCCATGAAAGAGGTCATCAGAGCCTTTGTGAATGCGGCATCGTCTGCTTCTGAAGCGGGCAGAGAGATTGGTTTTAGAGAGTCCATGAGCGAATTACCTTCTGAATTGCCAGCTAGATAGCGATAAGCTCTGGAAATTTCCATTGCCGCGTCGTCGCAGGTATACGGAATATGATGCAGATAAGCAAAAAACGAGACTGAATCGTTAGTACTTCATAAAGGTCAATAAACAGAGTCTTTCACTTGCAAAGAATCTATGAATTCGGCCCTCTGTAAAAGTATTTTGATTAACCATCCAGAAATCTATCCTTGTCTTACTTTCCATGTCAGCGCGAGTTGACGGGTGAAATCAAGATGTGACGGCCCTCAGAACGAGGCGGCATCATTGGTGTGGAGCAAGACAGATGGCATTTGCTGAAAGCAAACTGGAATCCCCATGTGAAGAACTGGGTGCTGAGTCTAACGCGGAAGATCTTTACCGCATGGGTCTCGTATATTCTACGGGCATGGGCGTCGCAGTTGATTATGTGACGGCGCATAAATGGTTCAACCTCGCTGCCCTTCGCGGGTATTCCGAGGCAAAGGAATCCCGAAAAGAACTGGCGGGTTATATGAGCAGCGACGAGATCGCTCTGGCTCAGAAAGCCGCTCGTGAATGGCTTTCCCTCGCAAACTGATCAATCAGCGCGTCTGTACGGTGTGAGCTGAGATGCTCCGGGCGTTTAAATCGCCCGGCAAGTCTGGCGGAGTTAGTTCCGGCTATCGCCAAGAACGTCGTAATACAGGCTGAAATCGATGGGCAAAGCCCCTCGGATATATTGCTGTATGAAGAGATTGTGCTGCGCAATGCGCGAGCGTGGGACGTAGATCACGTCGAACCGCTGTAGTGGGCCAAGCTGGGCCAGTTCCGGATTGTGCCAGCCTGCGCGGACATCCAGCGAATAACTACTGATTTCGCCCTCTGGGGAGCGGCGAACCAGAATGACCTGCCGTTCGCGAGCGGAATCGTTGAAGCCGCCCGCCATGATGACGGCCTGAAGCGCATCTATCTGACCATCAATCTCGATGACGCCGGGCTGGTTAACCTGTCCGCCGACAAAAATGCGCTGTGGCCCAAATTCACTCACAACAACATCCAGTGTTGGATCGACGAGACGCGCGCTCATCTCCCGGTAGAGTATCTGATTGATCTCAGGAATGGTCCGGTTGGCGACCATGACGGGCGCGAGCATCGGCATTTGAATGCGACCATCCGGGCCGACAATGACCGTCCGTGAGAGTTCTGGCGCGGAATAAATGGAAATATCCAGCACATCGCCAGGAAAGACCCGATAGTTCGGAAGAGACGGAGAATACGGCTGAAAACCGACCACGCCATTCGTCGTCACCGGCGGGTCGCCATTGGTGGCACACGCCCCGAGAATGCTTCCGAGGATGAGGGGGGCAAGACGTCTCATGGACCGGCTCTTTGTTTCTGAATTCACGGGCAGCATCGGGGTTAATCATCAATGAAATATTAAGGTCGATTTCGGAGTTTCGACTTTAGATACTGTATCAATTGTAAGGCCGATTCCTATGCCAGCCGATGATGGATGGACAAACGCAACGACGCCCGTTGCTGCATCAGGATCATACACGTCTGGGCGTTCGAACCGGCCGCAGCTTTCTCTTGCCGATATTTTCCTGCTTTTGTGGCGGGCCAAATGGATGATGATTGCGATCGCTGTGCCGATTGTCGCGCTGGCTGTGCTTGTCGCCATGTTCATGCCGACAGAATATCGCGCGACATCTCGCGTGCAGGTCACCATTGGTAATGAGCGCGTCTTCGAACCCATTGTAGGGTCTTCTGGTGCGAACGCGGTTCTGGGCCAGGAAGAGATCACAGAGTCCGAGGTGGAGCTGCTCTACAGCCCGGTCATCTTCGACCGCGTGCTGCAGAATGTCGGTATGGATGTGATCTATCCGAAACTGCACGAAGCCTACCAAGAGGCAGAGCCTGAAGACCGTCCAATGCTCTATGAGCGTGCCCTGACAGTGTTTCAAAGAAATTTCGGCGCGGGTGCCGCGCCTAAAAACCCGGTTATCCGCACCGGCTTCTCGCATGAAGACCCCGTGGTTGCCGCAATGGTGCTGAATGAAATCGTTCAGACCTATCTGGCCTATCGCACCGAATTGTTTCTCTCCGGCAATCCGGAGGCACTGGCCCAGCAGAGATCCGTTCTGGCGGGCGAACTGACTGAGGCCGATTCTGCGGTTGAGGCCTTTCTGATCGAGAACCGAATTGGCGACTTCAATACGGAAAGAGAATCCACGGCGTCGCTCTATAGTTCGGTGACGGACAATCTGTATTCTATTCAGGCTCAACGCAGTGAAGTGCAGGGGCGCCTCTCAGCGCTGAACTCACAATTGGCGCTCGTTGAGCCAACGATCGATCTCTATGTTGAAACTAATTATCAGCAGCAATTGCTGGACCTTCAGATTGAGCGTGAAACGCTTCTGTCTACCTATCGTCAGGGCACGCCGCAGGTTCAGGCGATTGATCGGCGTATCCAGAACGTTGAAAACCTGATTTCCTCGCAAGGCGATGGCGCGGGGGTTATCCGCCGCGGGCCGAATGAAGTCTTTCAAAGCCTTGATCAACAGCGCGCTGAACTCGAAGCTGAGGCCAGTGCGCTTCAGACGCGACTGGAAGAGTTGCAGCGTCAGCGCTCCCGTCTGGAACAGCGCCAGCTTGAACTTGCGCGTCTGGAACCACGCTATCAGGAATTACTGCGCGACCGTACCGTTCTTGAAAGCCAGCTTCAGCTGCTCAGCGAGCGGGAAGGTGAAGAGCGTCTGATCCGCGAAGTATCGCGCTCGGAACTGGAAAACGTTCAGATTCTTGAACCTGCGCGTCCGCCATCTCAAGGCAAAAGCATGAAGCTTATTGTTGCGGCTGCGGGCGTTGTGTTTGGCGGTTTTACCGGCCTGATGTTCGCGCTGATCTGGTTGTTCACCAAAACAACATTATCAACGGCTGGCAGTGCATCGCGCACAGTGGGGCTACCCGTTCTGGCAAGCGTCAGGCGGGTTTAAGGGGATAAGATGAGGGATCTGAGATCAGAACTTGGCGACCTTGTCCGCGGTGTGGAGCGAATTCCATCCCGCGGCACAGGGCGTAGCGTGATGGTCATCGCGGCCAGCGCCGGCGAAGGAACGTCCAGTGTGGCGGCGTCTCTGGCTGTCCAGCTTTCTGGGCGGTGCGCGAAGGCTTGCTGGCTGATGGACCTCGATCTGATGGGGAATGATCAGTATCACGCGTTCAACAATAATCTATTCCCTCGCATGGGCCGTCCGGGGCGGGCGCTTGATGCATCATTGAACGTTCAGCCATTTTACCAGCTTGTGCCGCAGGTGCGTGCAAGCAATGGCCAGACGCGCCCTCCCGCGAAATTGCTCGGCATTCATCGGGTCGATAATACCAATCTGTTTGTGTCCAAGTTCCGCAAGGAATATGTGAAGTCCGGACAGCGCGTTCAGGTGCGTTCGGGGGCAGCCTATTGGGACTCCCTTCGCAATGTGTGCGACTGGGCGGTGCTGGATGCACCGGCGCTCGAAACCTCAAGTGCCGGTCTTGCCATGTGCCGATATGTCGATGCAGTCGTCCTCGTTATGCGCGCAGATAAAACTGAAGCTGAAGACCTGAATGGTCTGAGAGATGAAATCGAAGCCCATGGCGGAAAGTGCCTGGGTGTGGTCGTCAACCAGATCAGATCAGACGCGCGGTTTGCGGATCGCTTTTCAGGATAGGTGCGGCGATGACTGAACCGCGCCGCACATCACTCTTTATCGGGCTACGCCGCACAGAACTCGCCATGATTGGTCTGTTCATGCTGTTGTTTTCCGAAGCGCTGCTCAGTCGGATTTTTGCGACGCCCGAAAACCCTGAAGGGGGCGCATTTCTACGCTTTCTTTGGCTTCCCATTTATGGATATGCGGCCATCGCCATCGTGGTGCGCTGGCGCGATTTCGTGGCCATGGTGGTGCGTTCACCTGCGCTCGTTCTGCTCGCGCTTCTTGCCGTGGCCAGTATGTTCTGGTCGATCGATCCAAGCACCAGTCTGCGCCGTGGTATCGCTATTCTGTTTACGACCTTTTTCGGCTTCTACCTGGCCTCGACACTTAGCTGGAAAGAGATGATACGCCTCTTCGGTGTCGTCTGGATCATTCTTGCCATCGGTAATGCGATAGCGGGTGGTCTGGTCCCATCTTTTGGTCGGATGCATGAGATCCACCCGGGGGCATGGCAGGGGCTTTGGTTTGAGAAAAACGCCATGGGTGGCTTTATGGCCCGCGCGAGCTTCCTCTTCGGCTTTCTCGTTTGGATCGATAAAGACCATCGCCGCTGGTGGCTGTTTGGGCTGTTGAGCACGATTTTTCTTGTCCTGATGTCGACCTCCAAAACGTCTCTTCTCGGCATGATGCTGGGCTCTGGGATTCTGCTTGCTTATCTCTGGATGCAGAAAGGTAAGCTCGTCACAATCTCTTCGCTCTGGCTCATGTCTACCGTCGCGATTTCCGCCTATATGGTGCTGATTGTCGCGCCGGAAGCGGTGGTCGCCATTATCGGGCGGGACCTGACGCTGACCGGCCGGACGGACATTTGGGAAGTCCTCATTCAGCTCATTTCAGAGCGCCCATTACTGGGATATGGCTATGGCGCTTTCTGGGGCGCGGACAGCATGCCTGCCTATCGTGTACGTCTGGAAACCGAATGGATCGTTCCAACGGCACATAACGGTATTCTGGAAGTCGTGCTGGCGGTTGGCTGGCTGGGCGGCGGGCTGTTTATTTTTGATTTTCTGGTCAATCTGGTGCGCTCTGTCACCACAATGACAACAAGGCCAACGTCTCTCTATGCTTTTGGCTATTTCATTCTCTTTGCGATGTTTTCGATCTCGGAGAGTGTGTTCCTACAGCAGAATAGCATCACCTGGGTGACGTATGTGGCGCTGGTAGGGAAATTGTCTCTGGATGCGCGCAATCGCGGCGAAGAGAAGGAGAGGGCGCGTCGTCACCGCACTGCCATGCCGGTTCGCTCGACACTTCACGCCATGAATACGCCCGTCAAACAACAGCGACGCGGTGCCTAGCTGCGAATATGAGCGCCGTAGAATTTCTGTGAGAATGGTCCGAACCAGAAGGTCTTCCCCAGACCTTGAGTGGTTTTATCGAACCAGATGGCGCGGTCTTCATGCCGGATGACAAACATCAATGCGGATATGGATCCGTAAATGCCGGCCTGCGCCAGGCCAACAAGGCTCCAGAAAATGACTCCAGGAATATCGGGAGGCGATTTGCGCGCGCAGATAACAGTTGGTCCCTGACCATAGGCGAATGTGCGGCGCAGCGTATATCGCAGCTTCAGCCGGCTTTCAGGCACATGCTCGTAAACCGAAGCATCCGCCGCCCAGCCAAACTTATGACCCTGTGCTTCAAGGGTTGAGAAGAGGATATCGTCTTCGCCGCCGGTTTCATTTGACTTCGGATCAAACAGATATTCGCCTTTCGGCATTTGCGCGAGATCCAGATAGGAGTTTCCGCAACCGTAAAACTCGTCGAATACGCCTGAGGCTTCCGGGCCGGTTCTGGAAAAGAACTTTCGGAAATATCGGGCATGCCGGATGTTTTCATCAGGCAGAGACGTTTCCACTGGGCCGAACGTGATGGCCGGGCCGTATTGTTCGTGTAGCGCAATGAAAGACTTCAGCCAGCCATCTGGCGCGGACTGGTCGTCATCAAGAAAGGCGACATGCTGCCCTTTTACTGCGGCAATCGCTGTGTTGCGGACATTTGCAACGCCCGGATTGGGCTCGTGAATATAGCGCACCGGAATGCGCGCATTGCCATAACGCTCTACAACCGGTCGCGCAGAACCTGCCGGATCATTGTCCACAACAAGCAATTCAAAACTGGCCGGGTCCACGCCCTGTTGCGCGATTACGCTGTCCATAGCGCGCGCAAGACTGTCCAGTCTTCGCACGGTTGGAATAACAACAGAGGTGTGAACGCGGGTCATGCGTGTGCGAGGCCTACCTTTTTTGCAGCAGCCGTTGGCGGCAGGATTTCAATACCCAGCGCCTGTGCCTTTTCAATAACCGCGCGTAGCTGGTCCGGGCGCATGCCCATATCGCTCGGATTTTCAGCAACATCGTGCGTAAAGATCAGCATCCAGCCCGGTTCTTCTGCGAGACTGTCCAGGGCGGCCATGGCGCGTTCGAAGCTCGCCTCGGTTTTATCGACCTCGAAAGCTCGCAGCTGACCGCGATCTACGACGCCGCGATTTATACCCGGCAGAATGCCGCGCAGGGTCATGAAGACATTTGAGAGGTTCTTCTTCACGCTGAACCGCGTTTCACCATACGGAAAAGCGAAGCTCTCAATGGACTGCGTTTTCAGTATCTCTCGTAGTTGCTGAATGTTCTGCTCAATATCGGCGTAGATTTCGTCGCAATCGGACTTTGCGCAGTCCAGATGCGTATGCGAGTGCGCGCCGATTTCGTGCCCCGCCAGTGCGAGTTGTGCGACATGGTCTGCGGTGGTCACCTCGCCCAGAACAGACAATTGGCCCATCATGCCCGTGGCAATGTAATAGCAGCCCTGAACACCGTACTCTTCGAGGATTTTGGCACCGGTTTCGGCTGCCGATATCGGACAGTCATCAAAGGTTAGAGACAGAACGGGCTTGTCCGTTTTGATCTCCGCTCGAGCTGCAATCCGATACTGCGTCAGGCGGCGTTCAATCTTTGCGAACAAAGACCGGCTCGGAAAATAGGGCTTAGGCACGGCCATTTCTGACGCCTCCATAGACTGCGGCGCGGAAGGTTTTGAGCGCCAGAAGTCGAACGGATCGCGGCGCTATCCAGTTCGGGGAACGGCTAATGATGCGGGTCAGCTCTCGAACCAGACCGCGGCCCGGCAGATTGCTGAACAGACGCGCCATGCGATAGAGCGGGGTGTCCGTCATGACATCAGGGTGAAGTGACACGGTACGCCAGAAATTCTCGCCGGAACTCTCATATTTGCGGATGAGATTTTCAGTGGTGTCGAGCCCTAAATGGGTGGCGGTATTATCAATGTGTATGACAGGGAACTGATCGGCGGTCCGAATACCCCATTCTACGTCTTCCCATCCCCAGCCTGAAAAGCCCGGATCAAACGGAACCATCATCATAATATGGCGGTGTGCGAGGACATTGCTGGTGAAGACATAGCGGCCGGGATGTTCATTACGAACCGATGCAGGCAGGCATTCAGAATGTTCGCTCTGGGCCCGATTGAGATCGGTGTCGCGTGAATGCGGCGTGAGGTTCAGCGAGAAACCACCGACGATCAGGCGTGGTGTGCAATCCTCTTCAATCTGGTTGAAATACCGGACGAGGAAATCTTCGTCATCTGGTACCATGTCCGCATCAAGAAACAGCTGCCAGTCCGCGCGGGCGAGGGCTTCTAGTCGGTTGCGACCAGCCGCACGTCCCAAATTCCTGGAATTGGTGACGAGACAGGCTGCGCCCGGAAACATCTCAGAACTCTCGCGCAGGCGTACGCTCAGCGCAGGATCATTGCTGCCGTCATCATAGATAATGATTTCGATGTCTTCTGCGCGCTTACAGGCGCCCAGAGCTGCAATCAGCTGATCAGCGCTGTCCTTATAGGTTGGTACGAGAACAGACAGGCTCGGTTGCCTGCGTCGCCAGCGATGATTGCAGTGAATGGTTTCACCGTCTTCAGCTTCAGGATTGGCGATAGAGATGACCTGGCCGTTCTGGGGTTCAAGGCTATCGATCATTGCCGTCTCCCAAAAGGCATGGCGCAGTCATCAGCATCACATAAAGGTCAAACCAGAAGGAAGACCGGTTCACATATTCCATATCGAGGCGCACACGCTCGCGAACCAGTTCGGCGGTGTGCACTGGACCACGCGAGCCATTGATTTGTGCCCAGCCCGTAAGGCCCGGCTTTACACGGTGGCGGTGGGCATAGTCACCGACAAGATGATGTACTTCTGTTTCCTCCGTCGTCATGCCAACGGCATGTGGACGCGGACCAACAAGAGACATTTCGCCTTTCAGAATGTTGATCAGCTGAGGCAGTTCATCCAGGCTGGTGCGGCGCAGGAATTTACCGATCTTGGTTACACGATCATCCTCTGAGGTGACCTGTCGAATAATACCTTCTTCGGCCAGACTGTCCGGACGCATGGTGCGGAACTTCCAGACGCGGATCACCTTATTGTTAAACCCGTGGCGTTTTTGCTTAAAGAAGACCGGGCCCGGGCTGTCCATGCGGATGAGCAGGGCGATGATCCCCATGACTGGCGCAAATGCGATCAGCATCATGCCGCCAATGACGACGTCGGAAATACGTTTGATGAAGGCGCGGCGCGCATCTTCAGGAGCGCCAGACACATAGGCGGCAGGCGATTCAGCCACTTGCGCAAGGCTTGCACCTTCCGGGTTATAATCGTCCAGATCCAGCAGCAGAACCACGCGGTTCGGCAGATAGCGCAGACGTTCGACCAGCAGTCGGACGCGGTTTTGCGCTTTGGTGGTGACGGTGACGATGATGCGGTCAACATTGGGCAGGTCTTCCCATGCCAGCAGATCGTCCAGCGTGCCGACGACAGGAATGCCGTTAATATCCATCGGGGCGCGTCCAAGGCGGTCATCGAAAATGGCGACAATGTTTAGTTCGCGGTCTTTGGAGTTGCGTTCAATCAGTTGCGATGCCGTATCGGTCGCGCCGACGATAACCACATTCTCTGAAAGGCGGCCCTTGCGGATCAGGTGCTTAGTCCAGCTCACATGATGTGCATGGGCGGACATCAGGAAGATGCCACCAATCATGGCGGTGCCTGACAGGTAGAGGAAGCTGCCACCCAGTCCTGTCAGCCAGCTGAACGAGAGCAGGCCAGCCAGCGCGAAACTGCTGCCCAGACCAACTTTTGCCATATGGTCGAGGATTTTTTCGGTGAAGGGGAAGCGATAAGCCCCTGCTGATTTCAGCGCCCAGACGGTTAGAACTGGCAGAGCCATATAGGGCAGGGCAACGCCCAGCGGCAGGTCGGCGACCGGAATGCCCAGACCTGAAACAGAAAACAGGGCAAGCAGGCTGAGACCAGCAATATCGATAGCGCGAGCAAGCACGCGAATGGTTTTCCGGTCGATGACAAACTGGTTCTGCAAGGGCCGAATGTCATCAAGACTTGGGCGGCCATCCTCATGCGGATACAGGTGTGCAGGGGCAGACGCGCGCGCCTCCGGCGCGTCCAGCTCTAGCTGCTCAGCTGTATTACTCATCCGTATCCACCTGTTGTTACAGGTTTGGTCTACCGGATTTGAGACAAGATTCGGTAAGGTCGTTCGATCAAATTTGACCTAAAATGTGTTAACGCAGAACTGCTTACCGGAGCCAGTATCCGGGCGAATTGCCCTGATAGCCGAGAGATTCATACGCCGCGTCGATTAAGCTTTGTCCTCTTGAATTGAGAAGAATACCCCCACCCATGCGGTTCATCGAATAGGCAAAGACCATGTCGCATTCAGGGTCGAAAAAGACACAGCTCCCGCCCATACCGACATGACCAAAGGCATTCTGGCCAATGATAAAGGACGCGTCATGGCCAAATCGAATGTGGCGATTATCCATGCTGCACATGAACCCCTGACCGAAACGGGTAGGGATCATCAAAGTGGCATCATCACGCGTGGCGGTGGAGACATAACCCATGGCCGCAATCCGGTCGCGGGAGAACATCTCTATGGGTTGCGACGGGGAAAGGCACATGAATAGCTTGGCCATGGCTCGGGCATTGGCTATGCCGCCTGCGCCGCCGAGTTCCGCCGCGTGTGTCTCGCGGGCGTTGAAATTCAACCCACCATTATTTGTGAAACTCTTGCCCTGAAGGGAGTCGGGTTCGCCAATCATTTTCATGGTGAAGGGTGAGAGCTGGGTGCCAGGTTCTGGCTTGTAGGCAATCATGGGTGCGACACGTGCTTCCAGTTCTTCAGGAAGTCCGATCCAGAAATCAGCGCCCATAGGTTCAGCCAGCTCTTCGCGGAAGAAAGTGCCCAGAGATTTTCCGGAGATCCGTTTGACGAGTTCACCGACAGTCCATCCGAACATGATCGGGTGGTATCCATTTCGGGTGCCGGGTTCCCACCATGGCTCTTCCTTCGCGATACGATCGACTGTGTAATCCCAGTCCAGCATGCCACCCTGTTTGATTGGGTTGTGAAAGGCGGGAACACCGGCTGCATGGTTCAGCATCATGAGAACTGTTGTGTTCTCTTTTCCATTGCAGGCGTATTCTGGCCAGTAATCACCAACCGGGGCATTCAGATTGAGCTGCCCGCGGTCGACGAGCAGATGCGCGCAAAGAGCGGTCGCGGCTTTTGTGCAGGAATACACAATAGAAAGTGTGTCTTGTTCCCAATGTGTGTCGCGGGTCTCATCTGTGTGACCGCCCCACATATCCGCGACGCATTCGCCATGGCGATAAATGCACAGGGAGGCTCCGACTTCGCCATTTGTCTCGAAATTGCGGACAAAAGCGTCGGCGACTGCGCCGAATTCCGGATCAAAATCCCCATTGATAGCGTAGTCGGCTGACATTTGGTTTTCTCCCTGTATTTATTATGTGACGGCAAGTCAGACGAAAGGTCTGCCAGAGTGGCTGAGAATTCCCAAGAGACAAATTCGCTGACCGGCCTGTCTGTCATGACGGCGAGCATAGCGATGGCCTGTATCACAGCGATAGCCATGCTTGCTTTCTGGTCGGGATCGCAATGGGGATTTCTGTTCTCAGTGTCGCGTTATGCAGGCATAGGGTCCGCTGTTCTGCTGGCTTTCATTTTGATGCTCACCTGGTTTGACCTGCGTGAGTTTCGGCTCCCTGACATTCTGACTCTGCCCATGATGGTGTCAGGTCTTGGCTATATTGCCCTGTCGGATTCGGCGTCTCTGGTGTTGCACATTCTGGCAGTTTTGATCGGATACGGACTGATCTGGTTGATTCATGCATTGTCAGATTCGGTGCTCGGAAAGGCCGGAATCGGTATGGGTGATGCCAAGTTTCTGGGCGCAATCTGCGCGTGGACCGGAATTTTTTCGCTTCCTTTCCTGCTTGTGATTGCCAGCGGAGCAGGCATTTTCGTCTCAGTTTTGTTACAGATAAGCCGTAGAAAGCGAACCGGCCCCACTCCGGCGGCCGGTAAGGTCTATCTGCCGTTTGGCCCATTCCTGGGTGCAGCATGCTGGATTGTCTGGAGTTATGGCGGATTTATTCTTCCGTCCTGAAAATCTCACCAATGATAACGCTAACATAAAATCTGTGTGCTGCGAAAAACACACGCATCTTGTGCCGTGAAAAAAAATTTAGACCGTCAAAAAACCGTTACGTTGGTGTGCGAAGCGCTCCCTCAGTCTTGTCGGAGACATGGGAAATAACACAACGAGCCCCGTCTCCTGGACTGAAGTAAACGCAAACAGCTCATTTGAGGGGGCTCAACGTATGAAGATCGCAGGAAGCCTGCGCTCGCTCGCATTAGCGAGCGCTGCCGCAATCGCACTCGTCGGTTGTTCCGACACAGATATCACGTCTCCTGGCGCCGCTGCGCCGGTACCGACACCAACTCCGACACCTACGCCGACGCCTACACCTACTCCAACGGCTACCATTAATCTGGTTCCAACGGCTGGCTGCCCAACCGGTACAACTGAAACACAATTCGAAGCAGTTGCTGCTGACGGCTTCTCCAGCGTTGACGTTTGTGCACTCGGTTCGTCTACCGGCGGCGAAATCACCGCTGATGTCACAATCCCGGCGGGCGTTTATGTCGCTCTGCAGGGCCCTGTATTCGTCGGTCAGGACGGCGGCACATCTGCGACACTCACCATTGAGGAAGGCGCAGTTCTGTTCGGCGCGTCTTCTTCTGGTACGGCAAACGCAACAGACGATTATCTGGTCGTTACGCGCGGTTCTGAGCTGATCGTAAACGGTACGGCGTCTGCGCCAGTTCGCATGACGGCACGTGCAGCAATCAACGATGAAGAAACCGGTTCTTCAATCATTGACGCTGGCACGAACGCGCAATGGGGCGGTCTGGTCATCAACGGTTTCGCGCCAATCAACGATTGCGCAGACGCAACTGCAAGCGGCGGCGACGCGAACTGTGAAAAATCAGGTGAGGGCGCATCTGGCTTCTTCGGTGGCGATGATGCAACTGATAGCTCGGGTTCTCTGTCTTATCTGATCGTTGAATATGCAGGCGCACGTCTCACCAACGAAGACGAACTGAACGGCATCGCGTTCCAGGGCGTTGGTAACGGCACGAATGTTGACCACATTCAGGTTCACAACAATCTCGATGACGGCATTGAGTGGTTCGGCGGTACGGTTGACGCGAAATACGTTGTCATCACCGGCGCTGGCGACGACTCTCTGGACTGGACTGATGGCTGGACGGGCCGTCTGCAATTCGCAGCGGTTCGTTCTACAGTTCCATCTTCTGATGACCCGCGTGGCATCGAAGCAGACAACCAGCGTCCGAACGACCTGACGCCAATGTCTTCTCCGACCATTTCCAACTTCACGCTCGTCGGCACCACGGGCAACCAGCAAGGTATCCTGCTGCGTCGTGGTACAGCTGGTACGTTTGTAAACGGCGTTGTTTCAGGCTTTCCTATAGGCCTCGACGTTGATGACACACAAACCTTCACCAACTTCGACAATGGCGATCTGGTTATCGAATCTCTTCTGATCGATGCGGACGAACCATTCGCGACAGATGATGACGGTGTTCCAACCTTCACCGCCGACATGAACGTTGTTGCACGTGACAGTTCTCTGGTTGACGGCTTCTTCCCAGGTTCTGCCGAAGCGTCCATCACGCCAGCACAGGCACCAGCGGCTGATCAGTCATTCTTCGGTTCCAACATCGAATATATCGGTGCATTCGGTCCGACTGAAACGCTCGACAGCAACTGGGCGAGCTTTGCTCTGCCGGGCACACTCTTCGACGAAGAAGAAGCTGTTTGCCCAACCGGTACTGAAGACGCAGGCACAATCACCGTTGCTGCGACAAGCGAAGAGAAGCTGCTCTGCCAGATTGATGGTTCCAACGCGATCACCTCTGACATTCGTCTCTCGAATGGCGACCAGATCGTTTACGAACTCGTCAGCCCGGTGTTCATCGGTGTTGACCGTGGTGCAGACCCAGCAAGCCCACTTACGGGTTCTGCTTCGGCAACGCTCACCATTGATGCAGGCGTAACTGTTGTTGCTGATGGCAATGACGACTACCTCGTCGTGACACGTGGTTCCCGCATCCTGTCTAACGGTACAGCGGCTAACCCGGTTGTCTTCACGTCCAAAGGCGTACTGGATGGCTCTACGATTGCTGATGCAACGACGAAAGGCATCTGGGGTGGTCTGGTTCTGAACGGCCGCGCGCCAATCAATGACTGTGCTGATGCAACAGCTGTTGGCGGTACTGTCGACTGTGAGAAATCAGGTGAGGGTGCTTCCGGCTTCTTCGGCGGCGCAACGTCTGACGATGACTCTGGTCAGCTCTTCTACACCCGTGTCGAATATGCTGGTGTTCGCCTGACCAATGAAGACGAGCTGAACGGCATCGCATTCCAGGGCATTGGTTCTGGCACTGAAGTGTCTCACGTTCAGGTCTTCAACAACCTTGATGACTGTTTCGAATTCTTCGGCGGTACGGTTTCTGCAGATCACCTCGTAGCGCTTGGCTGCGGCGATGACTCTCTCGACTGGACTGACGGCTGGACGGGTTCTCTGCAGTACGCAATCGTCTATCCGGGCGAAGGCGACATGTCTGATGACCCACGCGGTATCGAAGGTGACAACCAGCGTCCAAACGACCTGACGCCAGTGTCTTCTCCGAACCTGTCTAACTTCACCATCATCAACTCTGGCGATAGCGCAGTTGACGCAGGTGCAGTTCTTCGCCGCGGTATGTCTGGTAACATCGTCAACGGTATCATTGTCGGCTTCGACGACGGTATCGATGTTGATGACCAGTCCACGATCGACAACATCACGAATGGTGACCTCGTCATCGCTTCTATGTTCCTCGACAACACCAACAACTTCCGCAACGACAGCGACAATCCACCAGCACCAGATGCTGCGGACAATGTTGTTGAAGGTTCTCAGACCCTGTCTGGCTTCACCTTCCGCGCGGGCCGTCCGGGTGTTGTTCCTGGCGACAACGAAAACGCAGTTCCAGCTTACGACGTAACGGGCATCGGTACGCTTGAAGCAACGACGCACATTGGTGCTGTTGCTGACGCAACTGACGACTGGTTCATCGGCTGGACCGTCGATGAAGACGGTAACCTGACTGAGTAAACTCAATTGGAGGGGCCGGGAGAGTGTCTCCCGGCTCCACCTGTTTTTCGGACAACATGTGGGACGGTCCCACTTTTTTCTTTTTTGGGGGAAATAATGATCACCCGTAAATCGCCAGTCCGCGCAATGCTTCTGACTAGTGCGTCTTTTCTGTTTGCTTCAGCGGCTGTCCCGCAAGAGGCGGACACTACGCCTCCCTCAGAGAATGTTGATACTGCCGAGCCGCAGGAAGCCCGCACGCTCGAGACAGTTCAGGTCCGTTATCGCTATATTCCGGATGAGCGCCGCTCATCTTCTGAAGTTTCCAGCCTTCTCGACGCAGGCGATTTCCAGCTGCAGGGCGACTCTGATGCTGCTGCTGCGCTGCGCCGTCTTGCAGGTGTTGCGACCGCCGACGACAAATTCGTCTATGTTCGCGGTCTGAATGAGCGCTATTCAAGTGCTACGCTGAACGGGTCTCCTTTGCCGAGCCCGGCGCCGCTTCGTCGCGTTGCGCCGCTCGACCTTTTCCCGACCTCAGCGCTTTCTGGCATTCTTGTTCAGAAAACTTACTCTCCGAACCTTCCGGGCGAGTTTGGCGGTGGCCTTGTAGACATTCGCACGCGCGCTGTTCCTGATGACAGCTTCTTTGAAGTGTCTTTCGACATTGGTGGCGACACAGAAACCAACCTCAAGCATGGCCTGATGTATGATGGGTCCGACACTGACATTCTTGGTTTCGATGATGGCGCTCGTGACCTTCCGGGGTTTGACCTGACGTCTGAGAACTTTGAATTTGGCCGCGCGCTGACCGACGATTCTTCTCTTCTGGTCATGCAGTCTGGCAATATCGGTGTCGATTTCGGCTTCGGCATGACGGGCGGCGACAGCTTCGACATTACGCCAGATATCACCATGGGTATTCTGGGCTCTGTTGGTTATTCTAATGAGTGGACCTCACGTTCTGGTATTCGCGGTCAGGCTGTGCGCCCATCCGCAAACAGTCCTGAGATTGAGGCCGAAGAACAGCGTCAGCGTAATTCTACGCAGAATACAGTTGGCGTGAACGCTCTGGGCGTTCTCGGTTTCGAACTCTTCAACGATCATGAGCTCAAATTCACTGCGCTCGGCACACGGTCTTCTGAGAAAGAAGCCCGTACGATTGTCGGTACGACTGAAGAAGACGCTGGTGTCTTCCGCGACGACTATCTTGAATGGTTTGAGCGTCAGCTCTGGACCACTCAGGCAAGCGGTGAGCACATTTTCCCGGATCTGATGAACCTGGAAGTCGATTGGCGTGCGTCATATTCCGAAGCGCAGCGTAATGCGCCATTTCAGCTCTCTAACCGTTATCGCTCCGAGAATGACGGCCCAATGTATTCGCTGTCGTCCTCACCTTCAGCGAACCGCGTGCAGTACAGCGACGTGAACGATGATACGACCGATTTCGGTGTGGACGTAACGCTGCCGCTGGAATTTGACGGTGACTTCTTCAGTGAAGTGAACCTGACCGGTGGTTATTCTTATGTAGAAAACGACCGATACGCGACTGTTCGCATTTTTGATATTACCGGCATTGGCAGCCTCGATAACGCTGAAGGCTACCGTCTGGATTATATCTATAACGCGCTCTTCACGAATGACGGCCCGGGCTCCATTCAGGAAACCGGCGGCATTCAATTCCCGGAAGCCTATATCGCAACCCTCGAAACGGATGCGGCTTACTTCCAGGTGGATACACAGATTACGCCATTCATTCGCGCGGCGATTGGTGGTCGTTATGAATCCGCACTTCAGGCAGTTGATACAGTCACGATCAATGGTCCGGCTGAAGGCAATTACGTTGAAGCCTGTGTTGAGCGTCAGCCTGATGACAGCTGTGACAGCAAGGAAGACTTCCTGCCAGCAGCGACCATCACCTTCACGCCATTCCAGGACTTCCAGCTTCGCCTTGGGTATTCTCAGACACTGACCCGTCCTCAGTTCCGTGAACTTGCGCCGACGCAGTTCGTGAACACTGAAACGGACGTGTCATTCGTGGGTAACCCGTTCCTCGTGAATGCTGAAATCACGAACTATGACATCCGCGCGGAGTATTATTTCGACCGTGGACAATTCCTGACGCTGGGTGCGTTCTACAAGGAAATGGAAAACCCGATCGAGGAAGTTCTCGTTAATATTGGTAACGTGACAAACACCAGCTTTGTGAACGTTCCGGCGGCTGAACTCTACGGTTTCGAAGTCGAGTATGAGCAGGTTCTGCCACTGTATGACTGGACTGATATCGGCTTCTTTGAGAATCGCGATTTCACGCTCAAAACCAACTATACTTGGTCTGACTCTGAGATCGACACGAACGGTACGACCATCATCAACGGTGGTACGCCAACCTCTCCGGTTGCGTCTGTCGTGGATGCATCCGGGCGTCTGAATGGCGGACGTCGCCTTCAGGGGCAATCCGAACACCTGTTCAACCTGCAGCTTGGTCTCAGCAATAATGACACGGGTTCTGAAATGAACATCCTGTTCAATTATGCGAGCGAGCGTATCCGTTCAGGTGAATCCATCGCAGATGGTCTCCCAGCTATTCTGGAAGAACCACCTATGACGCTGGACTTCGTTTATAATCGACCGTTTGAGATTTATGGTTCAGAGTATGAATTCTCGTTCAATGCATCTAACCTGCTCGGCGATGATTATGAGGCGTACCAACAGGGTGGCGGTGTGACCGTATACGTCGATACGTATGACATTGGTCAGAGCTTCTCTTTTGGAATTAAGCATGAATTCTAAGTCATACGCTGACACGTCAGGTTTACTGATAGTCATTGTGTAGTTATCGGATTAAGCCGGGATGTATTATCGTCCCGGCTTAGTTGAAAATAATGAGTAGTCATTTGGGTCAGTCCGCGAACGCAGCAAATACCGGCGCGTCGCTCCTTCAACGAAAGGGAGCGCTCGGAAAGGGCGTCGGTCTCGCCGTTGATCTGGCTCTGGTTCTCATTCTCGGACTTCTCATCGCCAGGCTTGTCTGGACTATTCTGTCGCCCGCTTCATTCGTGGATGTGTCGACGACGGCTTATCGTCCGCAAGCGAGTGATACTGAGCAACGTATTCGGGCCAACCCGAACCTGTTGCGAACATTCAATCCATTCAGCCGCGAGTTAGAAGCCGCGCCGGTCACGGAAGAAACGGATGCTCCGGAAACGACGCTGAACCTGGCGATCCGGTCAATCTTTATGTCCTCTTCAAGTGAACAGAGTTTTGCGCGTATCCAGACGCCGGACAATGAGGTCAAACGGTTTCGCGAAGGCGACATTATCCTCTCCGGGGTGACCCTGGAGCGCATTCTGGCAGATCGCGTGATTTTGAGCCGGAACGGCAATCGGGAAGCACTTTTCTCGCGTGAGCTGAGCGTGATTGGCGATGTTGGTGAAACAGCGCAGTCTGAAGCCCGCGCTGAGCCGGTTGAGCGCGCTGCGCCGCCGCAGACAACAAATCGCGTGGACGTGTCTACGCTGGATGAATTTTACCGCGATGTGACGGTTCGGCGGGTTGGTCGCGACTCAGGCGGGACTGTGCTGCAGATACAAGGCTCATCCAGTTCTGAGCTTCTGGCGCGTGCCGGACTGCGCACAAATGACATTCTGCTGAGTGTCAATTCATACGACCTCAGTGAAGATTCGCTTTCTGATCTGTATCAGACACTTCAGAGCGCGGACGAACTCGACTTTATGGTGGAACGGGACGGTCGGACATTTCCTCTGACCGTGGTGATCGGACGAGACAATGGGCAATGAAATGAAGAGCATGCGAACGCTTACAGGTCTTTCGCAACGCATTCTGGCGGCACTCGCTTTCGGTAGCGTTCTGGCCATGCCGGTTGCAAATGCGCAGGTCGATACGCCGCGCGAGCAGCGTCATCGCATCAATCTTGACGATGTCGAACTGACAGACCTGATCGAAGATGTGTCTATCCTGACAGGCTACACCTTTATCGTACACCCACAGGTGCGCGGGCGTGTGACTGTTACCTCGCAGACGCCGTTGACCACTCAGGAAGTCTTTGATGTTTTCCTGTCTACCCTGCGTGTGCACCAGTTCGTGGCTGTGCCAGCGGGCGACCGCACCTATCGTATTGTCCCTGAGGCGACTGCGTCTGCAACAGCTTCCATCCCGACAATGGGTGTGAATGGCGAAAGCTTCGTCACACAAATTCTGCGTCTGAATTATTTCAGCGCTGTCGAAGCCGCTCAGATGATCAATCCGGTACTGAACCCATCGGGTCAGGTGATCGCAAACCGTAACAGCAATACGCTGGTGGTTGTTGATTATGCGTCCAACATGTCCCGTATCCGGGAAATTGTCCGCCAGCTTGATGAAGATCAATCGACCGTCCAGACGCTTGCACTGCAAAATGTGCCAGCGGGTGAAATGGAAACTCTGCTCAATGGACTGAGCGATGATTTCTCCATGAATTTCACAGCGGTCGCGTCTGATTCGACCAATGCTGTTGTTATTCGTGGTGAGGAAATCAGCGTTGCCCGAGCGCTTCAGGTCGCGCGTGATCTGGATGCGACTGAGCGTGTTCGCGACAATATCCGCGTCCTGCCACTGAGTAACCAGAAAGCCGAAGACATTGTGCCTGTGCTGGAACGCCTTTCCGCATCCATCGCGGAACAGGCCGGAGCGGGTGAGGGCAGCGGTATCGCGCCAACCATTTCCTACCATGAAGCCACTAACTCTCTCATCGTCAGTGCCGACCATGATGTGCTCAACCAGCTTGAGCGAGTCGTCGCTGCATTGGATGTACGTCGTCCGCAAGTGCTGGTCGAAGCGCTCGTCGTTGAAATGTCGGACAGCGCCGTGAATGAGCTGGGCCTTCAATTCCTTGTCTCAGGTACAGATGGAACCATCCCGTTTGCATCCACGAATTATTCGCGCTCGGCACCAAACCTTCTGGCTCTGACGGGTGCGCTGGCAAGTGATGGCGGTCTGACAGGCGATTCTTCAAACAGCTTTCAGACCTCGGCGATCTCCTCATTGCTCGGTCTTGAAGGGCTGACGCTGGGCGCCGGCGGAACGAGTGGCGACACGCTGTTCGGTATCATTCTGAATGCCGTCGAAAATGACGTTCACTCCAACATTCTATCCACGCCAATGCTGATGGCGGTGGACAATGAAACATCCTCCATTCTGGTGGGTCAGGAAATTCCAATCACCACGGGTCAGGTGCTGGACGATGCCTCCAACGCCTTCACGACGATTGAGCGCGAAAATGTTGGTGTGCAGCTGGATGTGACACCACAGATTGGTGAGGGCGATACCGTGCGTCTTGCCATTTATCAGGAGGCCTCCAACGTCGCTGATGCGGTCTCTACATCCGGAGAGTTCATCACAAACCAGCGGTCTATCACGACGACGGTCATTGCAGACGATGGCGAACTGATTGTGCTGGGTGGCCTGATTGAGCAGACAACGGCTGTTTCGCAGGCGCAGGTTCCTGTTCTCGGCGATCTGCCTGGAATTGGCCGGCTCTTCCAGTCGCGCGGTGTCACAAATACGCGAACCAATCTCATGGTGTTTATCCGCCCGACAATCGTTCGTGATTCCACTGACCTTCAAATGACGACAGCGCAGCGCTATCGTTATCTGCGGGCGCAGGAAATTCTGCAGGGCGAGGAAGGTTCATCTGGTCTTGATCAGTTCCTGAATGAGGTTCTGAGCGCAACGCCTCCGGACCAGCCATAAGAGCGGGCAGGCTGAAGCTTCCCGACTAGTTTGAAAGATTAGAGCCATGACGGCCCAACAGGACCCTGTCATCACCTATAGCTTCGCCAAAGACCATGGCGTTTTGCTTGTGCCTCAGGAGGCAGAAGCCGGTAAGGGCGTGTTTCTGGGCGTACGTGAGGGTGCCAGAGCACTGGCAGTCCTCGAAGCGCGCCGTGCTGTCGGACCCGTCTCCGGGCTGAAACCGCTGACCCGGTCGGAATTCGATCAGCTTTTGTCGACCGTTTACGCCGCCAAAGGCATTGATGCTGAGTATAGCGAAAGCGGCCTTGAGGATCGCGAGGATCTGGCCTCGCTGGTTGAGGGTATTCCGCAAACAGCCGATCTTCTGGACGCAGAAGACGATGCGCCAATCATCCGTCTGATCAATGGCCTGATTTATGAGGCTGTAAAGCGCCGTGCGTCAGACGTTCACATTGAGCCCTATGAGGACAAGCTTTCCATTCGCTACCGGATTGATGGCGTGCTTCAGGATGTGCTGTCGCCGTCACGGCGTTTGGCGCCGTTGCTCGTGTCTCGTATCAAAGTTATGGCGCGTCTCGACATTGCCGAGAAACGTATGCCGCAGGATGGCCGTATCTCGCTGGCGCTTGGTGGGCGGGCGATTGATGTGCGTGTGTCGACCCTTCCGTCCCGCTATGGCGAACGTGTCGTGCTGCGTCTTCTGGACAAGGAACAGGCGCGTCTCGACCTGCTTGAACTGGGTATGGATGTTTCCACGCTTGATACATTCAAATCCATTCTGCGCAGCCCGAACGGCATTGTGCTTGTGACTGGCCCGACCGGGTCTGGTAAAACCACGACACTCTATTCCGGCCTGACGCTTCTGAACGATCAATCGCGGAATATTCTTACCGTGGAAGACCCGATTGAGTATGGCCTTGAAGGCGTTGGCCAGACCCAGGTGAACACAAAAGTGGGCCTCACCTTTGCGGCTGGACTGCGCGCTATTCTGCGTCAGGACCCGGATGTGGTCATGGTCGGCGAGATCCGCGATATCGAAACGGCGGAGATCGCGGTTCAGGCCTCGCTGACTGGTCACGTTGTTTTGTCCACGGTTCACACCAATTCCGCGATCGCTGCTGTGACCCGCTTACGTGATATGGGCATTGAGCCGTTTCTTCTGAGCTCCACGCTGCGCGGTGTGCTGGCGCAGCGCCTCGTGCGTCGTCTGTGCCCGTCTTGCCGCGAAACTTATACCCCGGACGATTTTGAAGCCCGCGCGCTTGGGCTTACCCCGTCGCCTGATCTGGTTTTCTATCGCGCCCAAGGGTGCCTATCCTGCGGGAATTCGGGCTTTTCCGGCCGGGCAGGTGTGTTCGAGCTGATCACTATCGATACCAATCTTCGCCGTATGATCCATGATGAAGCGTCCGAGCAGCAGATGGAATCATATGCCTTCCAGTCCACTCAAAGCCTGTTCCAGAACGGTATTCGCCATGTGCTGAACGGGGTGACGACCGCTGAAGAAGTGCTTCGCGTCTGTCGTCCGGAAGGAGAGGGCAATGCCGACATTTGATTATGTGGCATTGTCGCCAGACGGGAAGAAAGAGAAGGGCATTATCGCCGCTGATTCAGCGCGCGCCGCACGCCGCGAATTGCGGGTGCGCCAGCTTACCCCGCTCAAACTTTCTGAGGCGAAAGAAAAGACCGCTTCTGTCTTTTCCCGTTTCGCGCAGGCTTCTGTTTCACAATCTGACCTCCTGCTGATCACGCGCCAATGGGCGATGATGATCGGCTCTGGCACGCCGGTCGAGGAAACTGTGCAGGCGTCCGCGACACAGGCGGAAAAGCCGGGGCTGCGCAAAGTGCTGCTGTCTATCAGAACCTCAGTGACGGAAGGCTATCGCCTGTCTGAGGCACTTGGCGACCATCCGCGTGTGTTTAATTCGCTCTACCGGTCCATTGTGGCAGCGGGCGAAACCTCAGGTGACCTTGGAGCCGTTCTGGAGCGACTGGCGGAATATCTGGAACGCACGCGCAAAGTGCGTCAGACCATTCAGGCAGCGCTCATCTATCCATGCGTTCTGGCGTTCACTGCGTTGTTGGTTATGACAGGTCTGATGACCTTTGTTGTGCCGCGTGTTGTGGAGCAGTTCACGACGATGAATCAGGAATTGCCAACGCTGACGCGGGTGGTGATTTCCATCAGCCACATCCTGCAGAACTATGGGATATTCATCCTGATAGGGTTGGTGCTCGCCGTGATCGGCTTTGCGCGCCTTATGAAGCAAAAACCGGTCAAACATGCGGTGGATGGCTTCCTTCTGAAACTGCCTGTGATTGGCACCATGCTGACTCAGATGAATACGGCCCGGTTCGCGCGCACGTTATCGACACTGCTTGGCAATGGTGCCCCGGTGCTGGAGAGTCTCGCCGCTGCGCGTGGCAGCCTGGGAAATGCAGTGTTTCAGGATGCTGTGGGCGATATCATCATCAAGGTACGTGAAGGCAGCGGCATTAGCCGTTCGATGAAAGCCTCAGGTGTGTTTCCGCCATTGATTACGCAGCTGGCCGCAAGCGGCGAAGCGAGCGGACAATTACCAGATATGCTGCTGCGCGGCGCGCGCTATCTGGAAGACGAATTTGAATCTGCGACCGCAGTAGCGCTCGGCTTGTTAGAGCCGTTGATCATTCTAGTTCTTGGAGGACTCGTCGCTCTGGTCGTTCTCGCAATCATGCTGCCAATTCTACAGCTGAACACTTTTGTGCTTGGCTAATCAGGAGACAAAGATGAAGGCACTAATTTCTTTCCTGACCCGCAAGCGCGCCAAGCGTCTGCGCGGTGATGAAGGGTTCAGTCTGACCGAAATCATGGTCGCGGTTTTCATTATGGGCCTGCTGGCAACGGTGGTGATGATCAACGTTCTGCCATCGCGTGACCGCGCCATGGTTCAAAAAGCCCGCACAGATATTCTGGCGCTCGAAACTGCGCTTTATGAATACAATTCCGACATGCTGGAATTCCCTAGCTCTCAGCAGGGGTTGGAGGCGCTTGTTGAAGTGCCAAACGGTGTGAACCGCGAAGAAATGTATCGCGATGGCGGTTATCTGCTACGCCGCCAGATCCCGGAAGACCCATGGGGCAACCCGTATCAATATCGCTATCCTGGCGAAAATGGCCGGATCGACGTTTACTCACTCGGCGCAGATGGGCGTCCGGGTGGTGAAGACCTCAATGCTGATATTGGGAATTGGGGAGCCGAATAAGTGACCCATGGTGGCCTGCGGTCTGATGCGGGGCTTAGCCTCATTGAGATCATGGTCGCCATGTTCATCGTCGGACTCGCATCCGGCTTTGTGGTCTTGTCGCTTCCTCGCACACCAACACCGCTCGCAGAAGCTCGGCTTGTTTTGGATGGTCTTCTGAATGACCAGCGAAATGCTGCTGTTCTCGGCGGGGAGCCGCGTGGCCTCGCGATAGACGATCACGAAATTCGGGCGCTGGTCTACCGCCGGGGTGAATGGCAGAGGCCACGGGCTTTCGCTCAGGAAAGCGTGTTTCAGCTACCCTCGCAGACGGAACTTGAAATCGCCGGTGAGGAAGATCCGGTCTTCCAGACCCGCATAGACCAGGATGCCGCAATTGAGCCGGACATCTGGTTCGACCCGTCCGGGTTTGTGACCGAAGCGCTGTTAGAGCTCGATTGGAATGGCGACCGGCTCTGGTTTGCCATTAGCGAAATGGGGGAGGTCAGCATTCATGAAACCGAACCCCGCAATTGAGCCGTCACGTTCGTCTGACGCTGGGTTCTCTCTGTTTGAGAGCCTTGTTGCTCTGGCCATTTTTTCGATGGCCGCTATCGCCACCCTGACACTCGTATCTCAGAACCTGCGCTCCTCCAGCATTATGGAGGCGAGAACCTTTGCGAGCTTCGTTGCTGAGAATGTTCTGGTTGAGACCTATATTCTGGAGCGTGTGGTGCTGGGTGAAGAAACCGGCGAAGCACAAATGGGCGGCTATGATTTTGAATGGCGTCGCGACATCACCGAAACCGGCGAGGGCAATCTGCAGGCGGTGACAGTGCGTGTCACGCTTGACGGGGTTGATCAGACCCTTGTCATCCGACACGGCTTCAGGAGAGGCTGACATGTCTGATGATCGCGGTTTCTCATTGATCGAAGTGCTGGTGGCACTCTTCATTCTGGCGACGATTTCCGTCGCGGGCACATCCATTATATTGCGATCTGTGCAGAGCCGCGAGGCGCTGACAGAGACCAGCGCTCATGTGCAGGAATTTGCATCGCTCCATGCGCGTATACGTGATGATCTCATGCAATGGGTGCCGCGTGGCGCTGAAAGTCGCCCGACACTGGACCCAAACACCTATTTCATCGGCGGAGGCGTCGGTGATGCAGGATTGCTTTTCGCCTTTGTACGCGATGGGCGGGCGAACCCGCTTCAGAACGAGGCTCGCTCTGGCCTGTTTGCCGTGCGTTATGTGTTTGAAGGTGGAAACCTGATCCGTCAGGTTCGACCTTACGCTGACCCGCTATATGACGCTGATTTTTCTGATGAAGTGCTGATGACGGGTCTGGATGATGCCTATGCTGAATTCAGGCAGGGTGTGCAATGGATCCCGCAATGGCGTGCGACAGAGGATACGTCTCTCACTGCACCGGTCGTCGTTAAGCTGAATTTGCAGCTGGAAAATGGTGAAATTCTCTCCTGGTTGTTCCTTACGCCAACGGGAGCATTGACGTGATGGCCCGTAAAACGCTTCGACAGACCCTTCGGGACGATGCCGGCGCAGCTTTGCTGGTCGTGCTGTTGCTCGTAGCGACCTTGTCGGTGATCAGTGTCAGCATTCTGCAGACGGTCACACGCTCCGTTCAGGTCAGCACAGTGTCTTCATCACGTAACCAGATTGGCTGGTTCATCCGCGGTGCAGAAGCGCTCGCTGCCGTGAAGATCAGTCAGCTGATAGAGCTGACTGATGGCGAGATCACACGCTTTTCTCCCGGGTTGAACCAGCAGGTCATTTTCCCGGTCGAAGGCGGCACGCTGCTCGCTCGCGTGGAAGACCATTCCAACTGTTTCAACCTCAACAGTCTGGCGGTGGCTGAGGAGGAGGATACTGAGCTATTGGTCAGTCCTCAGGACTTTTACACTGACCTTCTTGAAGCGCTTGGCTATCCCGTCAATCAGGCCAACCAGCTCATGTCGACGGCTGCCGACTGGGTGGATACGGACTCCACTCAGCGCGCTTACGGGGCAGAATCTGGATATTATGCCAGTCTCTCTCGCCCGCGCGGTGCAGCAAACGGGCCGATGGTGACGCCCGAGGAATTATTGGATGTGCGAGGTTATACGCCGGAAATCTATAGCGTGATCGCCCCCTATGTTTGTGCCTTCCCGAATGAGGAGATTGGCATTTTTAACGTGAATACGATGGATCAGAACCACGCACCGCTCATGTATGCGGTGTTCTCCGGTCAGATTGCGAGTGAATCCATGGTTGGAATTATGCAGGCTCAGGGGCTGACAGAGCATCCGGATGTTGCAAGTTTCCTCTCAAATCCGAACCTTGCGGCCATTCATGAGGATTTTCGACATGAAACTCTTCTGAGTGTCGCCTCAAACCACTTTCGTCTTGTTGGTGAAGTGGTCTATCAGGAAACCGTGGCGAGTTATGAGGCGATCTTTGTGACGGACACGACAGGCAATGTCCGCTTTATTCGCAGACGTCTTGGAGTAGATGAATGAGTGTTTTATTCGCGCTCCTGAAGGCGGACGCGCAGCCGGACTGGTATCTGGCGCATTCTGCTCACGATATTGAGCAGTTGGAGTTGTCTGAACTCGACCGCGTCAGAGCGGACCGTGTCGCGCTGATCGTGCCAGGCATGGATGTGTTTCTGGCAGAAATTACCGCCAGCACACGGTCTATGTCGGACCTGCGAACAGCCGCGCTCTTCCAATTGGAAGATGATCTCAGTCAGTCGGTTTCTGCCCTTCACATTGCGATTGCAGATCGCAGTGGAGATAAATCCACGGCTCGTCGTGTCGCTGTCGTGGATCGCGCACACATGCCTGTCTGGATGGAACTGGGCGATTCTTTGCCGGACATGCTGCGTGAGAAGGTCGAGTTCATTCCGGTGACCAGCCTGTTCGCTGATGTTTCGCCATTCCTTTATGATGGTGACGGACATGTCGTTCTGGCGGCAGGGCATACTGCTTTTGAAGTGGACCCGGCGCTTGCAACAGATATCGTTCCGGCGCTCGCCCAACAGATGGAGCTGACAGACGTGCGCCGGATTGAAGGCGCGTCGCCCGTGCTCTCATCAATAGCGCTCTCCGAAACAAGCACAATTGACGAGACAACAGTCTCGTTCGACGGCTTGCTTGCGGGGCCTTTGCTGTCCGGCAAGGGGCTGGATTTACGTCAGGGTGAATTTGCTCGCCGCTCAAGCGCGGCTTTCAATGTGCGCGGCTGGGGCATCAGTATGGGCCTTGCCGCTGCGGCCTGTCTTGTCTGGTTTATCAGTCTCGGTTTCAGCACAATGGGCCTGAACCGTGCATCGGATGCGCTCTATGACGATATGGTAGATGCGTATGCACGGTCTTTCCCGTCGCAAGGGCGTGTCGTTGATCCGGTGCGCGAAGTTTCACAGCGCCTGAATGGGCAGACAAATACTCTGACCGGCCCGACTTTCATTCAGTTAAGCTCGGCTTTCTATGAGGGCCTTGAAGAAGTGGAAGGCGTTTCAGTTCAGGGCCTTTCATATGACGGTCAGAACGGGCAACTCACGGCAACATTGCTCTTTTCGAGCTATCAGGATCGCGATGAGCTGGTTCAGATATTTTCTGCTCGCGGCATTAATCTGCAGCTGGGCGGTGCGCGACAGGAAAGCGGCCTGATTATCGGCGAAGCCAGCATTGGAGGCCGGTCATGAAGGAGTGGTGGTCTGGCCTGACGGGGCGTGAGCGCGGCATGATCTATATCGCTGGTGGGCTGTCTCTGCTCATCGGGATATATGCGCTGGTCTATCTGCCGCTGGTGCAGAGCAAAGCCCGCGCTGAACGTGAATTTCAGCGTATGTCGCTAGAGGCGCAGCAGGTTTTTGAAGGCCTGGCGCTTCTGCAAAGAATAGACCTGCCGGAACGTCCTATGACAGCGACGTCTGCGGAAAGTCTGGAGCTTTTGCTCAGCCGTACGGCAGCGGCAAACGGATTGCAGATTGTGCGGCTTCAGCCATCGGGGACGCAGCAATTGACGGTCTGGTTCGATCAGGCCAATCCGCAGGTGCTGATGTCATGGCTGACCAATCTGGAGATGGAGCAGGGCGTTCGCGTATCGCGCACTGAACTGCGTAAACGGGATGATCAACCATCTCTGCGTGGCAGTGTTCAGCTTGGCCGGGAGGCTGGCCAATGAAGCGATGGATGATTTTTGGCGGCCTGACGCTGCTTGTCGCCGTGTTTGCGTCTCTGGCAACAATGCCTTCGCGCTTTGTGCTCGATCAGGTCCGGGCGCGCGATGCGGCAATCACCTATCTGAATGCGAGTGGAACTGTCTGGAATGGCAGTGCGAGCCGCATGTATTACGGCATCCAGCCGATTGGAACGCTGACCTTCAAAACGCATTGGGCATCGCTGTTTGCCGGACGTTTGGCTAACGAGCTCCAGCTGACGGGCTCAGGCCTGAGCGGACAAGCGAGCGCGTCTTTCGGCCTCGGCGGGACAATGCGGTTCTCGAATGTACGCATTGAAGGCACAACGCAGGATCTCGCGAATTTGCAGGATGAAATCCGCGAACTGAATGGACGGTTCACGCTCGTGCTCAATTCCATGGAAATCAGGAATGGCGAGTGCCTGAGTGCCGAGGGTACGGTCTGGACGGACCTTCTTTCGAGATTGCAGACAACATATCGCTGGACGGGGCCGGAAGTGACGGGACCAGTACGATGCGAGAACGGTCAGATTGTTCTGGAATTGAATGGCCAGAATGCGGTTGGTGAACAGGTCGCGATGCGACTGGATATTGGCCTCGATGCGACGGGTGTTTTTACGGCCGATGTGGAAACGCTTCAGCGGGAAACCGGTGATGCATTGACGGTGCTGGGCTTTGTGTCTGATGGCGCGAACGGTTTTACCTACAGGTACGAAATTTCGTAAGAGAGGGGGCGGCAGCCATGACTGTCAGAAACGTGACTATTGTGTCGGTCTTCAGCCTGATGCTGATGGCGTGTAGCTCCACGACCACGAACGCACAAACGTCTGCTGAGGCGCCACCTGGCCCAAATGTGCCGCCCGCGATCGCCCGTGCGCAAGCGCCGCGTGCAGGACTGGCCCCGCAGACACTTGCTGTCGGCGAATGCGGCCTGTTTCTCTGGACACGCCGCGAACAACCGGAATTTGTTTTCTTCTCTAAAGCGGGGACTGAGCAGGCCAAATTCTGGCATGCAGGGCAGACCCATGAGCTGAGCCGAATTGCCGTAGGTGGCCAGATTTTTGGTCAGCAACTCTCCGAACAGGATTTCAGCCTGCCTGATGGCCGTTCAGCAGAGCTACGCATGACGCCGGGCGAGATGCTGGTCGGTGGTCAACGCATTCCTGAAGCCAGCCTCACCATTATCGACGCTGAAGGGTGGCGCACCATGATCCCCGTAGCAGGAGTAACCGCATGTCAGCCGGAAGTGTAATTCCCACCGTCGCCGACGTTAAAGACGCTTATGAACGTCTCAGAGATGTCGTGGTGCGTACACCTTTATTGCGCAATGACGAACTGGATAAGCGCATTGCTGCGCCGGTCTATGTGAAGGCAGAGCCATTGCAGCTGACGGGCAGCTTCAAGATGCGTGGTGCCTATAACCGGATCAGTCGTTTTACGGATGAGGAGAAAGCGCGCGGCGTTGTTGCTTTTTCTTCCGGAAATCATGCGCAGGGCGTGGCCCGAGCTGCGAAACTGCTGTCCATTCCAGCCATTATTGTCATGCCGTCTGACGCCCCAAAGGTAAAAGTGGAAGGCGTGCAACGCGATGGCGCTGAAATCGTGTTCTACGACCGGTTCAAAGAAAGCCGCGAAGAGATTGCCAGAGACATTGCGGAAAAACGCGGATGCGTTGTTGTTCCATCTTATGATGATTTCTACGTGATGTCCGGGCAGGGCAGTTGCGGCATTGAAATCACGCAGCAATTTCCGCTGGAGACACCGCCTCAGGCGCTTATCTGCGGCGTTGGTGGCGGCGGCCTGATTTCAGGTGTTTCCCTCGCTGCACACGATAAATGGCCAGAAACCCGGATTGTCGGGGTTGAGCCGCAAGCGGCTGATGATCATGCGCGGTCTCTGATGACCGGTGAACGTGAAACCAATCCTGCTGACGCGACGTCCATTTGCGATGCATTGATGTCACCCAGCCCGGGTGAGCTGACTTTTGCAGTCAATAAACATCATCTCAGCGCTATAGCACTGGTGACTGATGAGGAGGCGCGCGAAGCCGTTCGCTTCGCATTCAAGCATTTGAAAGTTGTCGCAGAGCCGGGCGGCTGTGTGTCGCTTGCGGCTCTGCTGGCCGGTAAGGTTGATCTGGTTCCGGATGAGCCCGTCATCATTGTTCTGACGGGCGGAAATATCGATCCTCAGATGATGGCCGATATTCTCGCATCAGCGGTTTAGATCGTCAGTAAGTCCGATGTTCGTTGGCTCGTTTGCCAGTCGGTAGCGATAGACCTGTGTGTTCTCCAGAACGCGCTGCACATAGTTGCGGGTTTCAGAGAATGGGATGGATTCGATGAAGTCGATCGGGTCGATTTCACCGCGGCGTGGATCGCCATATTCGCTCATCCATCGTGTCGGGCGGGAGGCACCGGCATTGTAAGCTGCAATCGCCATAATGTATGAGCCGTCAAACTGGTCGATCAGATCGCTCAAATGGGCACGCCCGAGCGTCACATTGTATTGCGGGTCATCCAGCAGCCAGGACTGACGATAGGATACACCTTCGCGGCGTGCCTGACTGCGCGCAGTTGAGTTGAGCATTTGCATCAGGCCATAAGCGCGAGCGCTGGAAATCGCGCGCGTGTTCAGTTCGCTCTCCTGACGCGAAAGCGCGATGACCAGTGCAGGTTCTGCAGATTGCGATGCGCTGCCTGGCAGTTCGAATGGAAACAGTGGATAGGCTGCACGTGTCGGTACGATGTCCTGTGACAGGCCGCCTTTGGCACCACGCACACCGGCTTGGGTGAGGTGGTAACTGCTGGCGAGGTCGAAGAGCAGTTCATACTGCGCCGCATTCGTCAGCTCATCATCCAGATGATAGGAGATGCGACGGAACTGATAGTCTTCGCCAGCTTCGGCCAGAATACGAAGCGCACGAACAAGCTCCATATCTTCAAATTCAGCGATATCAGCCTCGGATGGTGTCACGATTGGCGGCAAAGAAATTTCAGTCTGGTTGATCCGCTCAGCTGACCGCTGGCCATAAAATGTCGTTAGAAACTCCGCACCGCGAGAATACGCGCTGAAGGCATCCTGTTCCTGACCCAGCGCCGCATATGCTTCACCGAGCCAGTATTGGCCGCGGGACAGACTAATCGGCGTTGAAACGCCTGCTTCCAGAGTTTCAAAATGGGTAACAGCAATGTCTGCGCGGTCGAGATAGCGAAGCGCGATCCAGCCTGCATAGAATTCACCTTCGGCAAAATCGCCTCCGGAGGTCATGCCGTGAGATGCTGCGAGCTGATAACCAACCTGCCATTCGTCGTCGCGAATGGCGCGGCGCAGATGGAGGTTCTTTTCATCCCAGATATTGCGGAGTGCGGCATTCGGAAGGTCGGTTGGGTCGATATCCAGCAGCAAGGGGCGGGAATCTTCCCAACGGCCACGGCGGCGACGCCATTTGGAGCGCTCATAGAGCAGACCAGGATTGAGCTGAAGGCTGTCCGGGACGGCATTGATCAGGCCGTCAACACCAGCTGCGCCCGTCGCAAGGGCAATGCGCGCATCGACCAAACGATCCCAGCCAGACGGCAGATAGGATTTCATGGCCTGCGCCGCGCTGCGTTGTGAGGTCCAGAGCAGATAATCCGCGCGGCGGATATGGTCCGCTTCGTCCAGTGTCTCAGCGTATTCGTTTGCGATTTCCCGCTGACGGCTGATGAGGAATGGGTGATTGCGCCACGCATCGCGGATGAGTTCATCAGCCCGGTCTGGCTGTCCGATTGCGATATAGGCTTCGGCCAATGCGATTTTGCCTTCGCCGCTGACTGGGCCGGAAGCTTCCAGCCATTCAATGCGCTCACCCGGTGAAAGTGAACTTTCGGAGATGGCTTCTTCTGCGCGCACACGAATATTCGCCATGGCAGGCCATGCAGCCAGTTCTTCCAGAGCATCGTTGAGCGTTTCAAAGTCGGCACCGCTAAGGCTGGAATCAGCCGTCCGCCAAAGCAGCAGGCGACGCGCGGTCTCGTCGGACACTGAGTCGCGATACGCATCGACGCGGCTCCATTGCCCACTGCGTGCAGCTTCCAGTCCAAGACGCACCCGTTCTGTGTCCGAGCGGTTCAGTACGCTGGATTCATAGGGCGGGTTGGGCTTTCTTGAGGGGGCCTCAATGGCAGATGCGATCGGCGTTGTAAGGGTTACGGCGAAACCTAGGGTCAGCAGTATAAGACGCTTCATAAATAAGAGGCTCTGCATTGGAGTGGAATTTCTCTACATGGTATGTATATCTGCGCGTTCTCGCAACGCTCTCATCATTCAGAAGTGATTTTTATGTTCAAAGGTTCCATCCCAGCCCTAATTACTCCGTTTCGCGACAACGCCGTGGATTTCAAAGCCTTCGACGTATTGGTTGAGCGCCAGATCGAAGCAGGCTCTGGTGCGCTGGTTCCATGCGGCACAACGGGCGAATCCGCGACGCTCTCTCATGATGAGCACCGCGCGGTGGTCAAACGTTGCGTGGAAATCGTTGCGGGCCATGTTCCGGTTATCGCAGGCTGTGGGTCAAACTCGACGGCTGAAGCCATTGGCCTCGTGGCGTTTGCCAAGGAAGTCGGCGCAGATGCTGCGCTGACGGTGTGCCCTTATTATAACCGCCCCGACCAACGCGGTCTGGAAGCGCACTTCACGGAAATTGCGAACAATGTGGAATTGCCGCTTTTCCTCTATAACGTGCCATCCAGGACTTCGAGCGACATCCAGCCTGAAACGGTTGCTGCTTTGTCCAAACATCCAAACATTATCGCCATTAAAGACGCGACGGGCGATCTGCCGCGCGTCACAAAGCATCTGAATATGTGCGCTGACGGCTTCATTCAGGTCTCAGGCGATGACCCGTCGGCGATTGGCTATAATGCGATGGGCGGTCAGGGCTGTATCTCGGTCACTGCAAACGTTGCGCCTAAACTTATGGCCGACATTCAGGCAGCGAGCCTTGCGGGCGATTTCGCGAAAGCACGCGAGCTGGAAGCGATGGTTTATCAACTACACCGTGCTCTCTTCCTGTCTCCAAGTCCCGGTCCAACCAAATATGCGTTGTCCTTGCTGGGCTTGTGTACGCCAGAAATTCGCCTACCTCTTCTTACCCCGGGAGATGCAGTCCGGGCAGAAGTTGAGGCGGCCATGAAGGTTGCCGGATTGTTGGATTGAGATGGCCGCTAAAAAACTGATCGCTGAAAACCGCCGTGCGCGGCGCGATTATGAAATCGAAGACACGCTGGAAACCGGTATTGTGCTGGTCGGCTCCGAGGTGAAAAGCCTTAGGAACGGCAAAGCCAATATCGCCGAATCCTATGCGAGTGTCGAAGATGGTGGTCTCTATCTGATCAATGCGGATATACCGATTTATGCCGCTGCGAACCGGTTCAACCATGAGCCAAAGCGCAAGCGTAAATTGCTCGTCCATGCGCGCGAGATTTCCAAAATCTCAGCCTCCATTGAGCGGGAAGGGCGTACAGCTGTTCCGCTCAAACTCTATTTCAATGATCGAGGCATTGCGAAGCTCGAGCTTGGCATCGCGAAGGGCCGCAAAACGGTCGATAAACGTCATGCTGTGAAACAGCGTGACTGGAACCGCGACAAACAGCGTCTCATGAAAGAGCGTGGCTGATCAGAGAAGTGATTTTGCGCGACGGAAAACGTCGTGGAACATGGCCTCGGTCAGCCGTCCGGTATTCGTATTATATCTTGAGCAATGATAGCTGGAGATGATGTGCAGCGGCGCACCATCGAACGGGCTTTCTATTTCATAATGAACGTCATGCCCAAACGGGTGAGCTGAAACTTTCAGCCCAAGCGCGCGCAGCGTACTGTCATGTGAAATTTTACCCAGTGTCACGAGCGCTTTTACAGATTTCAGCTCTGCAAGCCGTGAGACGAGAAAAGGCCGGCAGGCATTGATCTCCTTACCTACAGGCTTGTTCTCTGGAGGGACGCAGCGCACAGCGTTTGTGATCATAGCGCCGTTCAGTTTCAGGCCATCATCTGCATGTGCGCCGTATTCGCCATCGGTAAAGCCAAATTCGGCGAGTGTGGAATAGAGAAGATCGCCCGCCCAGTCGCCGGTGAACGGGCGGCCGGTTTTGTTGGCGCCGGTTCGGCCAGGCGCGAGCCCGACAACTAATAGTCTGGCATTTTCATCGCCAAAGCTCGGGACGGGTGCGTTGAACCAGCCGGGTTCATCTTGTTGGTTCTCGACGCGATACGCCACGAGGCGAGGGCATAGCGTGCAGTCCAGCGGAGCTTCTGCAGGAGCGGTCTTGTTAGTCGTCGTCGCCATAGTCGCTATCGGAATCCCCATCTTCACGCGGTGGTCTTCCGATTAGTTTAGCAAGATCGGTCAGGTCAATGAAACTGTCGGCTGCACGGCGCAGATCATCAGAGATCATGGCGGGCTGACTTTTGACGGTAGAAACGACGCTGACGCGTACACCTTTATCTTTCACGGCCTGAACCACGCGTGTCAGATCGCCATCGCCTGAGAACAGAACGATATGATCGAGGCTTGGCGCCAGGTTCATCATGTCGACTGTGATTTCCACATCCATATCGCCTTTGACCCGGCGTCGCCCATCGCGGTCAGTGAACTCGCGCGCGGATTTTGTGATGACATTGAAGCCATTGTACTGAAGCCAGTCGACGAGAGGGCGGATAGGGGAGTAATCATCATTCTCGATGAGCGCGGTATAATAATAGGCTCTTAGAAGGCGGCCACGTTTGCGGAACTCATCCAGCAATTTGCGATAATCAATTTCGACATTGACGGTTTTTGCGGCCGAATAAAGATTCGCTCCGTCGATAAATAACGCGATACGTTCATTCTGATAAAAGGCCACAGATCCTCGCAAAACTGTCACAAATATATTCGTAGTGAGCGCCACCGTTGAGATTCGACCAATAATATCAAGCGGCAAGCGCAACTAAGCTGTGACGTTTCAGTAAACGCCCAAATACTGAGCGGCTTGTGCCTTGTGCTATCTTGATTTTCCGGCTAAACAGAAGAATTGCTTCCCAAACACTGGATGGTCTAATGGCTCGCGTTACTGTTGAGGACTGCCTCGATAAGGTCGATAATCGCTTTCAACTCGTTCTTCTGGCTGCACACCGTGCGCGCATGATCCGCGAAGGCTCTCCTATGGGCATTGAGCGTGACAATGACAAAGATCCGGTTGTGGCACTTCGCGAAATCGCAGAAGACGCTGTCGACCTTGGTAATGTCAAGGAAGCGCTGATCGCAAATCTTCAGACGGTTCGTCCAAGCGAAGAAACTGAGCGTGAAGAAGATAAACGCGCTCTGGAAGCTGCGCCGACTGCGTCTGAGGAAGACGTCATGAAAGCGTATCAGCAGGAAATCGAGTCCGCGCGCGAAGATCGCTACTAGGCTGATTTACCGCCGGTCTGTGCTATAAAGTTCAGTACTATGGCCCCGGACGGAAATACGACACCAATTCAGACCGAAACGAAACCGTTGCTGAGCCCACCTGTGAGTGCGGCTCCAGCGACGTTTTTGCGCCAGTATGAGCTGGTAGAGCGCGTGCAGGCCTATGCGCCTCAGGCCTCTGAAGACCAGCTCAATGCGGCCTATGTGTATGCCATGATGAAGCATGGCACGCAGAAGCGCGCGTCTGGCGACCCATACTATTCCCACCCTGTATCTGTTGCGGGCATTCTGACCGAGCTGCGCCTTGATGAGGCGAGCATTGTGGCGGGACTGCTGCACGATACGATCGAAGATACAGATGCGACCTATGATGAGATCAAAGGTCTGTTCGGTGAAGAGGTTGCTGAGCTGGTGGCGGGTGTCACAAAGCTGAGTGAACTCGAATACACTTCTGAACAATCCAAACAGGCCGAGAACTTCCAGAAGTTCATTCTGGCGTCCATTCAGGATTTGCGTGTCCTTTTGGTGAAGCTGGCAGACCGTCTGCATAATATGCGCACCATTCACTTCGTTCCGAAGGAAGAGAAGCGCAAGCGCATCTCCCGCGAGACGATGGAAATCTATGCGCCGCTGGCCCGGCGGGTCGGTGTCTATAAATTTGCTGCCGAACTCGAAGACTTGTCGTTCCGACAGCTAAACCCTGAAGCCTATTCGGCCCTTCAATTGCGCCTGAAAGAGCTGCGGTCCCGCAGTGAAGACGATGTCGAGCGTGTGGGCGTGGAGCTTCAGGAAATGGTCTCCCGTGCGGGCGTCGAAGGCCGCGTGGTCGGACGTCAGAAACAGCCATATTCCATCTGGCGCAAGCTTAAGCGTAAGGATATTTCCTTTCGCGATGTTGCCGACATTTTTGCTTTTCGTCTGATCCTGAAAGAGCCGGCAGACTGCTATCAGATGCTGGGTGAGGTGCACCAGAAATGGTCCTGCCTGCAGGATCGTTTCCGCGATTATATCTCTATGCCGAAGCCAAACGGCTATCGCTCAATTCATACGACGGTACGCGCGGCGGGTAATCGCCGGATCGAACTTCAGATCCGTACCGAAGATATGAACCGCACCGCTGAGACAGGTATTGCCGCGCACTGGTCTTACAAGAATTCCAAATATGGCTTTGACGCAGAAGGCGCGCTGGAGGCGGGCCTGGACCCTGCAGCCAGCCTGATCGCCTTTGCAGACATGATGGGCGATGGCGCAGATGCTCAGGAATTCTACGAGCATGCAAAGCTCGAAATGTATATGGATCACGTCTTTGCCTTCACGCCGAAGGGGCGCCTGATCGTTCTTCCAAACGGGGCAATGCCACTCGATTTTGCGTATGCGGTTCACACCAATGTGGGTGATAGCTGCACGGGCTGCCGTATCAATGGCGAGACCCGTCCTCTGCGGACGGAGCTCAAAAATGGCGACGTCGTTGATATTATCCGCGGCGAAAACAAAAAAGTGGTTCAGGGCTGGGAAGCGCTGACACGTACAGGCCGCGCACGCTCTGCCATTCGGAGACTTATCCGATCCCGCGAAATTGAGAGCTATCATGCGCTCGGCCAACGCACGCTGGCGGCGGCGCTGGAAAGCCTTCAACTGACCCCTGATCAGGTGAATCTGGACGAGATTGCGCACCGACTGTCTCTGAAGGATGGTGGAGCGCTTCTGGATGCGCTGGGGCGTCAGTCGCTGGATGTTGGCAAGGTGCTGACGGAGGCCTTTCCGGCGCGTGCGCATGAGATTCTACGCTCATTCGAGGCGATCCGTCTGAATGAGAGCACGGCAAATCGTCTGATCGACATTCGCGACCTTCCATCAGGTGGCGCGCTGCATCTGTGTTCGGACTGCCAGCCTGTATTGGGCGACCGGATTGTTGGCATTCAGAAAAAGGGTGAGCCGATTACGGTCCATGTGATCGATTGTAATCGTCTGGCTGATGATGACGCAGCCGAATCCCGTTGGTTTGACCTTTCATGGTCTGGCATGCCGCCGGGTGGCATGATGGCTCTGGGGCGGATCAAGGTCACGGCACATAACCGCCCAGGCGTGATGGCCGAGCTTTGTACGGCCATTGCCGAAAGCGGCAGCAATATTATGGGCGTAAATTCAGGTGAGAGATCAATTGATTTCATGGACCTTCTGTTCGATATCGAAGTCGCAGATCTCAAACACCTCGCATTGATCCTCGCTTCGCTTCGTTCGCTGTCGGCTGTGGATCGTGCTGAACGCATAAGGAATTAGACATGACACCGGAAGACGTATTGCAGGCATTCCGCGACGCTGACGCTTTGCTGGAAGGCCATTTCATCCTGTCCTCTGGTCGACGCAGCCCTGTTTTCCTGCAAAAGGCGCTGGTTTTCTCGCAGCCTGCCGTGTCAGAGAAGCTTTGTGCAGCGCTCGCTGAACGCATCCGCGCTGAATATGGTGAGATCACTGTGGTGACCGGCCCGGCTGTGGGCGGGATTATTCCTGGCTATGAAATGGCTCGCCAGCTGGGTGCGCGCGCCATGTTTGCAGAGCGCAATGAAGATGATGTGCTCGTCTATAAGCGCGGCTTTGAATTCCACGAAGGCGATCGCATTCTTCTGATGGAAGATATTGTGACCACCGGTAAGTCTTTCCGTGAAACGGTTGCGGCCCTTGAGGAGTATCCGGGCGAGCTGATCGGCGGTGCGTGTATTATCGACCGTTCGAATGGCAAGGCGGATGTGGGCACGAAGCTCCTTTCACTCGCGGCTGTCGATTTCCCGGATTACGACCCGAACGATCTGCCGCCAGAACTTGCTGCACTTGAGCCTGTTAAACCGGGCAGTCGGAGAAAATTCTGATGGCAGACCGCATCCGGCTTGGCGTCAATATCGACCATGTCGCGACCATTCGTAATGCGCGTGGCGGCCTGCACCCGGACCCGTTCCGGGCGGCGGAAATTGTCAGTCGCGCAGGCGGTGACGGCCTGACCATCCATTTGCGTGAAGACCGTCGTCACATTCGTGATGAAGACCTTCAGCGCGTGCGCGAAGCCTCAAGTCTGCCAATCAATCTGGAGATGGCAGCCGTTGAGGAAATGCTGGACATCGCCCTGGCTTTCAAACCTGAAACCGCGATGTTCGTGCCTGAAAAGCGCGAAGAACGTACGACTGAGGGCGGACTGGACGTTGCGCGTCAGCACAATCTGCTCGCGCCATTTGTGCGTCAGCTCGTCGAGAATGGCTCCAAGGTTTCTCTATTCATCGAGCCAGACATGGTTCAGCTCGCGGCCGCAAAACAGATCGGCGCAAGCGTCACTGAGTTCCATACAGGCCGCTTTGTTGAGCTATGTATGGCAGGTGAGGGTGTGCTCGCCGGTGAAGAGCTTGAACGCATTAAAGCCTGTGCAGAGCGGGCGGTAGAACTTGGCATTGAGCCTCAGGCTGGCCATGGTCTGACCTATGACACTGTGATGCCGATTGCAGAAATTCCAGAGCTCACAGAACTCAATATTGGTCATTTTATCATCGGCGAAGCTGTATTTGTTGGGCTGGAGGCCGCGATCCGCGAAATGCGCCGCCTGATGGATGAGGCGCGTGCATGATTATAGGCATGGGGCAGGACATGGCGGATATTCGTCGTATCCGCGGAACGCTGGAGCGGTTCGGAGAGCGGTTTAAAAACCGCGTCTATACGCCAACTGAAATCGCGCTTGCAGAGCGTCGAAAGCTCAGCGCTGAAACCTATGCCAAACGCTTTGCGGCCAAAGAAGCGTGCGCCAAGGCGCTGGGAACGGGCGTTCCTCGTCGCGGCGTGCACTGGAAGCACATGGGCGTTGTGAATTTGCCAAGCGGTAAGCCCACCATGGAGCTGACTGGCGGCGCTGCAGAACGTCTGAAGCAAATGACACCTGAAGGCTGGGATGCGCATATTCATCTCTCCATTACCGACGATGATCCCTACGCATTGGCCATGGTAATCATCGAAGCGTTTCCGAAGGGCATGTATCCTTGAAACCGACACGCCCTAAACGCACCCGGCTTCGGGCCCGCGCCAAGCAGACAGCCAGGCTTCCACGTCTGAGCGAAGACGCTGTGTCTGCGTTGGAAGACCGGATCAATTATCGGTTCACCGACAGGACCTTGCTTGATCGCGCTATGACGCATTCCAGCTCAGTTCAGGAGTTCAGCTCACGCTTTTCCTATGAGCGTCTGGAATTTCTGGGCGACCGCGTTCTCGGACTAACGATTGCGGATCTTCTGTTCCGCAAGTTTGAAGGCGAACCAGAGGGCGGTCTTGCGCCCCGACTGAATGCGCTCGTCAATCGCGATGCCTGTGCCTCTGTTTCTTTGAAAATGGAGCTCGATGCCTGCCTCATTCTGGATACGGCAGAGGAAAAAGCGGGCGGCCGCGAGAAGGTTTCCATTCTTGCTGATATTTGTGAGGCGCTGCTTGGTGCGGTGTATCTGGATGGCGGGATGAAACCCGCAGTCGCCATTATCGAACAATATTGGGCGCCTTTGATAAAAACGGTTGGCAAACGGCCAAAAGACCCTAAATCGGCCCTTCAGGAATGGGCGCAGGCCGAAGGCTACCCAACCCCAACTTATGAGATTGTCGGTCAGGATGGACCTGACCATGCTCCCCAATTTGCAGCACGTGTTCTGGTCGGTGATTTCGCGCCGGTCGAAGGACGTGGTAATTCAAAACAAGATGCTCAGCGCGAAGCGGCCAAGGCTATGCTCGCCGCGCGGGAAATAGAAGGATATGTGGCGGATGACGCCTGAAACTGAAAACTCACGGTCAGGCTTCGTTGCCGTCATTGGTGCGCCAAACGCCGGTAAGTCTACATTGGTGAACCGACTGGTTGGCTCAAAGGTCGCCATTGTGACCCAGAAGGTCCAGACCACCCGTTTCCCGGTGCGTGGCATTGCTATGCACGAAGGTGCGCAGCTCATCCTGCTCGACACGCCGGGTATTTTCAAAACCCGCCGCCGCCTCGACCGTGCCATGGTGAAAGCGGCGCTTGCCGGCGCGGAAGATGCTGACGTCATTCTTCACGTCATCGACGCAACAGGCTGGGTAGCTGAAACGCTGGGTCGCCCGCTGACGGGCGCGCAGAAGAAATCCATGGAAGATGATCGCCGCGTCATCGAAGACCTGAAAAAACTCGGTCGCAAAGCTGTGCTCGCACTCAACAAGATTGACGAGTTCGATCATTCCGAAATCCTGCCAATCATTCAGAAGCTTCATGCCGAAGATATTTACGAGGAAATCTTCCCGATTTCTGCGGCAAATGGCGACGGTACCTCTCCACTGATTTCCCATCTGGCCAGCAAGCTGCCTGAAGGTCCTTATCTCTACGACCCGGAAATGACGGCTGACCTGCCTATGCGTCTCCTCGCATCTGAAATCACCCGTGAGAAACTGATGCTGCGTCTCCATGAGGAGCTGCCATATCAGCTCATGGTGGACACAGAGACCTGGGAAGAGCGCAAAGATGGCTCGGTAAAAATCCAGCAGGCTGTCATTGTTGGCCGTGAGAACCATAAAGGCATGGTGCTCGGCAAACAGGGCGCAACCATCAAGGAAATCGGCAAGCGCTCACGCGAAGAACTTGAAGAGATGCTGGACCGCAAGGTTCACCTCTTCCTGTTCGTCAAAGTCGATGAAAACTGGGCAGAGAAGCGGGATTCCTACACCCCGTTTGGTCTGGAGTTTGATGTATAAGGTGTTGGCTCCATCTGCTCGAATGCAATTCCTCACTGCGTTCGGGCATTCTGCGCCTACGCAGTCGCTTGTGTTGCACGCTTCACGACCAACGGTCGGGCGCAGCGCTTCCGAGCTTGCGAGGAAACCGCGCGAGCACACCATCTAAATGGAATGGCGCGATCAGGGCATTGTTCTTGGCACCCGCCGGTTTGGTGAGAACGGGCTGATCCTTGATGCCTTCACGCGTGAGCATGGCCGTCAGTCCGGCATGATTTATGGCGGCGGCAGCTCTAAAAAACGCGCCTCTTATGAAGTCGGCACCTCGCTTGAGCTGGAATGGCGCGCGCGGACGGAAAACCAGCTCGGCCATTTCAATCTGTCCGAACCGACCGCCAATCGCGCGGCCATGTATCTCTCGTCCAGGCTTGCGCTGACAGCGCTCAATTCTGTCACCTCTCTCCTCAATACCTCGCTGCCGGATGGGCAGGCCTATCCGGCGCTTTATGATGCGACCGAAACGGTGCTGGATCACCTCTCTGAAAAAGAGGTCTGGCCAGCTCTCATGGTGAGCTGGGAAGTCGGCTTCCTTCGTACCGTTGGTTATGGCCTCGACTTTACCAAATGCGCGGTCTCCGGCCGTAAAGATAAGCTCACCCATGTCAGCCCCCGAACCGGGCGCGCGGCATGCGGCGAAGAAGTGCCGGAATATGTCGACAAGCTTTTGCCGCTGCCGGCCTTCCTCACAAGCTCAGACGCTGATGCCGAGCCATTGGATATCGGGCAGGGCTTTTACCTGACCGGTCATTTTATTACGGGCCGCCTATACGCCGAAGCCCATCGCCCGCCGCCCGGTGCCCGCGAACTCATGATCCGCAGGCTGGTCGATTTAGGCCTTGTCGTCTTCGCATAAACCTCAGGCGTGAGGCGCGTGCGTCGCAATCGCGTAGAGGTCACGAAGCTCCGGGTCATCAGCAAGGCTCAGCATGCGGTCTGAGATATACTCACCCAGCATCGGGCCCATTTTGAAGGCATGACCAGAGCCGCCGCCGGCTATCCACACATTCGACGCCTCAGGGTGCTGGTCGATAATGTAGTGATGGTTGTTGGAAATCTCGAGCGCACACACACGGGACGCCACAATCGGCTGATCGACAAGACCCGGCAGGCGCTGGCGCAGATAGTCATACACTTTCAGCATCAGGAAGGAGGATGGCACGCGGTCATCATCTGTTGGGTCAATGCCAATGCCAAAGCGCGGCACAACCTTATAGCCATAATCAATGTCGCTCATCGCATAGGCGCCCGCATGCGGCTCCCACATATTCGGAAACTCACGATAGGTGTAGCGCGTGTCACCTGCTGGTGAGCCGACATAATAAACCTCAGACCGGCGCAGGCGGATATACCCGGCCAGAATGTCCGGAAAGACATCGCCAATCCACGGCCCACAGGCAAACAGGTAAGAGCCTGCAGTGATATCTTCGCCATTGCTCATCACAGCAGAGGCCATAGTCCCGCCAGACATAGCGCCCGGCATGACGTGGGCCATGTCCACTTCGCCGCCCTTGGCCTGGAAGTTCTCACTCACCGCGATCAGGCTTTCGCGCGCTTTCACCGTACCGGCCTTTGGCTCGTAGAGCGCGTACTCAACATCGTCCCAGCGCCCCTGCGGCCAGCGACGCACAAGTTCGTCATGCGGGATTACTTCATATGGAATGCCAAGCCGATTGAAGATATCCATCTCCACTGCGAGCTTATCTTCGGGTTCATTCGCCGAGAGCACGCCATTGTCATAAATCATGCCGCGGCCAAACTCGTCCTGACGCTGATGCCAAAGGTCATAGGCGCGCATCGCCCAGCGCGAATACACTTCATCTTCGCCATAGGCCGCACGGATCTGCCGCGTTTCATCGCCAGAGGTCTGGCGCGCATTGCCCACGCCATAGGCGTCAACCAGTTTGACCTTCGCACCTTTCTCCAACAGCGAAAGCGCAGACCAGGCGCCAAACGCGCCGCCGCCCACCACCAGAACATCTGGCAGGCCCTGAATAATGGCCGGGGCCGGGCGCGGGCTGGTGCCAGCCGTCACTTGCGGGATTGCCCCCTGAGCATTGGCGTTGGAGGTAGAGGCGAGCGCCGCACCGGCCATAACACTGGCAGATGAGGCGAGGAGCTTACGGCGGGTCAGATCAGTCATGTGTGAAGCGTCCGCCCAGTTTCCGCGTGCGACAAACATATTGAGCGAGCTGAACATGTTGAGCTTATTTCTTCGCTCGAAACAGAAGCAATGCCTTAGCGCGCTGCACGAATTTCCATCCGTCCTTCTGATGTATAGCTTTGTCGTTTTTCGCTTTTTTATGGGGATGGCCGGAGTTTCAGCCTGCGCCTTTAGCCGCCAGTGGGGCTGGCGGCGGTTAGCAAGATCGTATCTGTGGGGGAGGTGGTGGTTTGAAAGCTGCAAGCTCGGGCAGCGTATCTGCATGGCCGGGCGGCGGAATACCAAGGCCAATCTCTTCCAACGCGCAACGCGCCTCTAAATGCAGATTGTTTAAATCTGCGCGCTCATCCTCTTCGGCGCCGCTATTCCATATCACTTCTGGTGGAAGCCAGGTCTGCAAAGGCCGAAAATAGAGCGGGTGAGGCTTGGTTTCGGATATGTCTGCCGACATTCCGGGATGACAGTTGAGCGCTTTCCAGACGAGCCTTTCAGCTATCACATCGGCGCGCTTCAGAATGCGTGGCAGGCGATTGAGGCGTGCGAGAATATAGCCGGCATCGACCTCGCTTAACGGGTCAGGTGCCAGTCTGAACACGCGCTTGCGGCGCGTCGATTTCCTGTTTGAAAATTCAGGGGTGGTGACACGAAAGCCGCCAATCCGGATGCGGCCAGAAGTGAGCGCGATCCGCTCTCTTTCCTGATGCTGAATGAGGGGTGAAACAGAAGAGACCTGTTCGCCTAGTGGAGCCCTCTCTTGTTTCGGTGCAGGCTGCAGACCGGTGCGACACATTTCTGCCGCCATCCATAGAATGTAACACCGCAGCATGTATTCAGCGCGGCGAATATGGCTCTGCATACGGGTAAGCGCGCTTTGCTGTATCATGGGCGCGCTGTCCTGCGTGCCCGGCGCGATGAACTGGCTGGCTAAGGAGATAAGGCTCCGCCCATAACGCTGCAGGCGTTTTGCCATGCTGCGCAATTTCTCCTCAAGACTGATCGCAATCTCGGCCATGTCGGCATTATGGGGTCAGTCGAGGCGCGTAGGATAAATTTCAATAACTTTAAATTGAAAAATATTTTTTACATTCTAACCTGCAGCGACGTTGGGATTGAATGGTGGAGGTTTTTGCCGGGATGGGCGAAAAAGACCCGATTGAATCGAAAGAGCTTGCTGAAAGAAATGATGCGGTTTTGATTAACGAGCTGGCCTATAAACAGGGCCTCGATTTGATGTCAGATCAGAGAGATAGGCTACGCACTGTCCGACAAAGAGCTACGGTTTTAATTGCACTTTCTGGTCTGGCTGCCACCTTTTTAGGGCGCGCTGCGCTGGCTGCAAGCAATAGTCCTAGACAGCCTACATGCGGTGAAATTCCTGCACTGCTATGTGCAGAAAATCCAACTAGGTTTTGTGTCGATGTCCCGACAATTGCGATTGGGGGCGCTCTGTTGTGTATGCTGCTAACGGTGATCATTTGCCTTTGGATGTTCTCCACAAAACAATGGTATTTTGCAATGCACCCAGTCGGAATCATCAATCAATTCACTTATGGAAAAGCTAGTCGGAGTTATGAGGTCACACTAGCAGTCCTTGCAGTTAAAATTGAAGAGAATTACGACTCTAACAAGTCAAAGTTGAAAAGAATGTTTTTTGCGTTAAACTTTGCGATCGTCGCGGTGTTTTTACAATATCTCTTCTGGCTTTTAGCCGTGGCGTTTACAGGAGGTTTGTTTCATGGATGACGAAGCAGAAAAAGACGAAAAAGAAACTCCTCCTATCCCTCCAGGGATGCCCTCTGACTGGGCGAAACATTATGACAATCCTTCAAAAAAAGAGGATTCGTTTGAGTTGCGCTCAATGCTAGACACTGACAAGTATAAAAATATTCGCTTCGAGAGCAGTTGAAGCAAGCCTGCCGCGTTGAATTGAGATGTTTTTCTTCTGGCTCGTACGCAAAATAGTATCAGACCATACGGGAAGTCCGTTCCAATTTAATCGCAATGGAGCAGCTACGCCTGCGCATTTTCTTGTGGCGCTGTGAACCGAAGCAATGGCCCGATAACCCCCAGTAAATCCCGACATACCCACACGACCATTTTTGTTCTGATCGCCCGCTTCGCGTCTGATGCCGCTTTCGCGATGGATCGCGCTCAAGGCTGTTCTCGTGTTTTAAGGACCGCTCGGTGCTGTTTCCTCGGTTTCTCCTCGGAGCACCTGCGCCTGCGCACTTGCTTGTTTCGCTGTGAACTGAATTAGGGGCCCAATATCCCCACCATTCCGAGCTTATCCACACGACCATTTCTGTTTTGATCGCCCGCTTCGCGGCTGATGCTGCTTTCGCGATGGATCGCGCTCAGGGCTGTGTTTCTCCCCATAAATTCGCGCGGTCTGGCGGGACTTCCGCGCCGACTCATATAATCTAGCCCGTCAAGGAGACGGATACCCATGGCCGACTTAAGTGATGGCGAAGAGAACATCATTGATGAGAGCATGAATGAAGCGCTGTCGCGGCGTTATCTTGCTTATGCTCTGTCCACCATTACAAGCCGTGCGCTGCCTGATGTGCGCGATGGCCTGAAGCCCGTTCAGCGCCGCATTCTGTATGCGATGCGCGAACTGAAGCTGAACCCGGATTCCTCTTACCGGAAATGTGCGAAAATCGTCGGTGAGGTGATGGGTAATTATCACCCGCACGGCGATAGCGCGATTTACGACACGCTGGTGCGTCTGGCGCAGAGCTTTTCTGTGCGCTATCCGCTGGTGGATGGGCAGGGCAATTTCGGCAATATCGATGGCGATAGCGCCGCGGCCATGCGTTATACAGAAAGCCGGATGACAGCCGCCGCCAAGCTGCTTCTGGATGGGCTGGATGAAAACGCTGTCGATTTTCGTGACACTTACGATGAGCAGGATTCTGAGCCTGTCGTTCTGCCGGCGGCATACCCGAACCTTCTTGCGAATGGCGCAACCGGCATCGCCGTGGGTATGGCGACCAGCATTCCGCCCCATAATGCGGCCGAGCTGATCGATGCCTGCCTCTTGCTGGTGGATAATCGCGATGCGGCGCTGGATGAGCTTCTGGAAGTGATGCCGGGGCCGGATTTCCCGACCGGTGGCACGCTGGTGGAAAGCCCGGAGAATATCCGCGAAGCTTATGCGACAGGGCGGGGCGGTTTCCGCATTCGTGCGAAATGGGAGCTGGAAGAGCTTGGCCGTGGCACATGGCAGATCGTCGTTACTGAAATTCCGTATCAGGTTCAGAAGGGCAAGCTGATTGAGCGCCTGGCGGAGCTGATCGAAACCAAGAAAGTGCCGCTTCTGGGCGATGTGCGCGATGAAAGCGCCGAAGACATTCGTTTGGTGCTGGAGCCGAAATCCAAGACGGTTGCGCCGGAAATGCTGATGGAGAGCCTGTATAAGCTCTCTGATCTGGAAAGCCGTTTCTCCATGAACCTCAACGTTCTGGACAGAGGCGCGCCGAAGGTGATGAACCTGAAAGAGGTTTTGAACGCCTATCTGGACCATCGCCGCGAAGTGGTTCTGCGCATTGCACAGCACAGGCTGGATAAGACGCTGGCTCGCCTGGAAGTGCTGGAAGGCTACCTGGTCGCCTTCTTGAACCTTGATGAGGTGATCCGCATTATCCGCGAAGAAGACCATCCAAAAGCGGAGCTGATGAAAGCCTTCAACCTGACGGAAAATCAGGCTGAGGCTATTCTGAATATGCGTTTGCGGTCTCTGCGTAAGCTGGAAGAGATGGAAATCCGCGGCGAGCATGCCGAACTCGAGAAGAAGCGCGACAGCCTTGAAGCGCTGATCAACAGCCAGGCCAAACAGTGGAAAGAAGTCGGCAAAGGCCTGATGGAAGCCCGCAAAGTGTTTGACCCGTCAACTGAGCTTGGCCGTCGCCGCTCTGTGTTTGGTGATGCACCGGCCGCAGACCTGGGCGATATGGTGGCTGAAGCGCTGATCGTGCGTGAGCCAATCACAGTGGTTCTGTCCGAGCAGGGCTGGATCCGCGCGTTGAGGGGGCACAATAACGATCTCGACAAGGTGAAGTTCAAGGATGGGGATGGGCTCTTGCTCTCCTGTCCGATGGAGACGACCGACAAGCTTATCCTCATGTCATCGGATGGCCGGGCCTTTACGCTGGGCGGGGATAAACTGCCGGGCGGGCGCGGGGCGGGTGAGCCTATCCGCTTCCAGATCGACCTTGAGGAAGAACACTCCATTGTCGACATGTTCCGTCTGAACCCGGAGGGCAAACGCTTTATGGCGTCTAAAGCTGGTTATGGCTTTATCTGTCCGGAGCCGGAGCTGATGTCTGCGCGTAAGGCGGGTAAGCAGGTTGTGACGACGGGCGCGGGTAATCCGCTCACCATCACCAAAGTGGCTGAGGGCGACCTTGTAGCTGTTGTGGGTGAGAACCGTAAACTGCTCATCTTTGATGCGGCGGACCTGCCGGAAATGCCGCGTGGCAAGGGCGTGAAGCTGCAGAACTATAAAGATGGCGGCATGGCCGATGCCATGATCTTCAAGTCTGAAGACGGGTTTGCCGTGACAGACACAGCCGGCCGTCAGCGTACCTTTGCGGACTGGCGCGACTGGATGGGCAAACGCGCAGGGGCCGGGCGCATGGCGCCGCGAGGCTTCCCGCGCAATGGCACGTTTCAGGGGTAAAGCCTTTAGCCCGTCTTTGCCGTTTGGTTGACCTCTATATGTCACGCCCTATGCTTCTTCTGAAAGGTTCATGGGACGGAGTGGGGCATGCGTTTATCTGGTGGCTTTGGAATTGCGGTCGCAGCGGGTTTTGCACTTTGTGAAGCTGCCTTTGCGCAAAGCGAACCGGCTATTCATCAGGCCATAATTGACGGCAATGCGCAGGCGATCTGGGATAATCTGGATCAGGCCAACGAGCCGGGCGTATCTCCAGAAGGCATTCGCCCGTTGATGAGGCTCCTGACTCCAGAGGCAGCGAGCGTGCTTGATGATTCTGTCCGGGTTGACCTGATTACGCGGCTTTACGATGAAGGTGGCGCCGACCTCAGATATGAAGGCTATGAAGACTTTGAGGCTGCGTTCTATACGTATGGCCCGCCCTTGAGCGTTGAACTTGATCTCAGTGAACAAAGCAGTGACCTACGGGAAGCTATTCTGAGCGGGGACTATAACTGGCGCATTCCATTCCATCGCGTATCAGACTTTTTCGAGCCTTACTGGGGTGGGCATACGGAAATTCATTGCTCTCCACTCGGCCTTATCATGCTGGGCGCGCTCATATCAGAGCCGGGGTCGAATTCTTTCTTCGAAGCGAATGAAAAACTAGTCGCCTATGGTGACTATCTCGGAGCAAGTGTGACAGACCTCAATCAGGTTTGTCAGTTTTCAGGTGTGCCGTTTGGTATCAATATCAGAGATGGCAAAGTTTCGATCTATGACTGGCTTATCTTTGCTGGTTTGGCTCACGGAAATGAGGCTGGCCTGGCGCAGACCATCGAATGGATGGACTTTCATTTCCTGGCAGACCATGGCGGTTTTGATGAAGCGCAGTATGAGCAGGCGTTAGAACGCTTCGCCGGGTATTTTGAACGTAGGGGGGAAACACCACCTGACGTATCCGGTACAATATATGATCAGTCCACAAATACTCAGTTGAGGCCGTCAAACAGCAGTGCTGCGAACACCCAAACGGCAAACTCTGGCGTAGAAATGGCCAGCTCGAATACAGCCAGCACCAGCCGGGCTAGCTTGAATTCTCAGAATCAATCCGTCGTCAACGAAATGCGTGTGATGGTGGATAGTAGAAACCGCGCAACTCTTTCGGAGCCATGGGGTGGGACGGACGGCGAACCCGATCTGCATCAGGCGATCCTGCGAGGTGACCTCAACGCTTTCCGCCGCGCAATGGACGACCCGCATCAGCCGAGCCGCTTTCCTCGAAACATGACGCCGTTTATCCGGATACTTTCTGTTGAGGCACAAAATGCTGCCCCAAGAGATACCCGGTTGACCATGCTGCGTGAGTTGATGGCCGTTCGAGGGCACCAGTTTCAGAATAGCGACGGGAGATGGGAAACGGATTTTGCGACATCATCGCATATAATGTCCTTTGCACCCCCAGAGTTCGTTCGCGAACAACTGCTGGAGTACCGGGAGGCAAGCGGCCTGAGCACTGATTATTTGTCGACTTATTATCCGCTAGTCGTCGATGTGTCGGGCAACCCAGACGACAGGATAAGTTTTTTTGCCTTTTCGCCAAGCGTCTCGTGCTCGCCGATTGGTGCGGTTGTCGCAGGGCTGGCATTTTCAGATTCGGGCACGAATGGTCGCCTCGAGTCGCTTCATAATTTCATTTCGCTTTTTGAAATTCTTCCAGCAGAGCTGATAGAAACTGAAACTGCATGTCGTTTCTCTGGTAGCAAACTAGACACTCTGGCGGGGCAGGAGCTGGGAATAATAGAATTTCTTCTATTCATGACGGCGGCTTATGACAGTGAGGATGTGCTGGACGAGGCGTTGACTATTCTCAGCCGGCTCGGAAATTTCACCTCAAGCGATATTGAAAACGCAGCAAGTCGCGTCCGGCCGATGATGGCGCAAATACAGGAAACACGCGATCTTGAGGAAGCCAGAGCCGCACTTCAGGCGGACCTCAGGTCCGCATGGATTGACCCTTCTGAACCAGCAATTCACCGAGCTCTATTGCAGGGGAATGTCGCCGAAGTCAGAGCGAACTTGTCTCAGGTCTGGACACCTTCAGCGAACCCGCCGGGTATGTTGCCGCTTTTCCGTCTTTATACCCCTGAAGTTCAGAACGTACTCAACGAAGGCGAGCAGCTCGATCTTCGCAATCTGATTATGGATGCGATGGGAGATGGTGTTTCTGACCTCAACGGGAACCTCGATTTGTCGATGGTTGCGGCCTATGGGGATGCCCGCGAGTTTTGGGTCAGGCTGCAGGTAGCCCGGTTCAGAGGAGAGTTGCAGCTTCCCGGTAGTTTCGAAATGAGAGTGCCAAGCTATCTTCTTGGCCAGGATAATTTTCGCGAATTTGGGGCAACAGAGCACACCTGTCCTGTAATTATGCATGTATATTATTCGCTGCGCGATGCGCCTTATGGCTCGAGACAACTCGAGCAAGCACAGATCAAAATGAACATGCTTTTAAGGGGTACGCAGTTTGAAATTGACGGGGTCGACCGCAATAGTCCGTACCGCACACACCCGGGCGCTACATGCCGTTTTGTGGAAATGCCGGCTGGCGCCCTGCACAGGACCTCAGACGGGGTATATTATATCGATCACCCGAGTATCTTTACCGAGCTTGGACGCGATTTGAATAATCCGGCGCGAGCCGAGCGCGCGCAATGGGTGATAACCCAGCTTCAGGAATATGGCCTTTATTCCGACGCAGCCATGCAGCGTGCGGCTGAAGATGCCAGTCGCATGGAACAAAATGTAGCGAATCGCAGGCAGGAATGGGCGCAACGCAGCGCAGACCGCCGGGCCGCTGAGCGCGCAGATCAGCAGCGTCGGAACCAGCAACAAGAACAGGACTGGAGCGCAGCGCTCGCTCAGGGATTGGCACTCTTCTCTCAGGGAACGCAGACTCAATCCGGCTACGGAGCTTCTGGCTCTGTCTCTGGCTATGGGTCTACTGGCTATAATTCTGGTGGGAGCGGTTCTGACGGGCAGTTGATTCTGCAAACCGACCGGTTCGCGCGCCAGCCCGATGCAGAGTATCAGGATAATTCATCGGGCTATACCGGCATTCAGACTGATGGTGAGTTGAATCATGAGTTCAGGTCCTGGGTCTTGTGCCCTGGGGTGAGGCAGGAAGACTATGTTGGTCGCACGCTTCCCGCGTGCAATCGCGCCGGCGAAATGGTCGAGCAGAGCCGACCACTTAGCAGTACACCTGGCGGGGCGATCCAGAATTAGTATCGCCTGAAATCCACCCCCAAAAAAAATCGGGGGTAGCGGGCCTGTGTAAATCGTCAGAGACAAGAGCTGGATGCTGACCGTTGCGATTAAATCACCCGCTTGGGAAATGCGCACGCGCCGACGAAACCACTGAGCCGGTGCGACCACTCATCTGTGATCCAGGCGGTGCCGATCGGAACTGATACCGCTACAGAGTGCGGGGGGCTGATGGATATGTGCGTTACTTGAAAAAGCCGTCACGCAGATTGATGCCGTGTTCCACCCAGACCTTCAGTCCGCACAGCATCTGCGTCCATCCATAGCAATTTCCATATGACCCCTTCAGCCCCTGACCGGTTGGTCGCCATCCCTCTTCAACGACGGTGACGAGCGTGCGACTGTTATCATCCAGTGGTTCAAACCGCATGGTGACGGTCGTCATATAGTTGGTGCTGTCTGCTGGCGGGCAATCATCTGCTGCTGTCGACGCATCGGGCTTGGGCTCATAGGCCTCCCATTTGAGAATGATGCGGCGGTTCTTTTCCACTTCGACAACCTCGACTGGGAAAGCGCCCGGAAAGTCGTGAAAATCCCAGGTGACGATCGCGCCGGTATCCAGCCGCCCTTTAGCGCCGCCCGTTGTGAAATATGCTGAGAGTTTGGCCGGGTCGACGACGGCCTCGAACACGTCTTCGACGGGGCGTGACACGCGCGCACTGACTTCGAACTTTAAATCCATAACCCGCTCCATATTGATCGCCAGATACGCGACTGGCCGATTGACTGTCTTCTAATCATGTTATAAAAATATAACATGTTAAGCGAAGCGTATGAGAACAAAATTTTCAAGGCACTGGCCGCGCCTGTGCGCCGTGAGATTATGGATGCCTTGCGGGATAACCCGATGACGACGGGGGAGCTGGCTGACAGGTTCAGTCAGATCGACCGGACAACAGTGATGCAACATATGCGTGTTCTGGAAGCGGCGGACCTCATCATCCCGGTTAAACGGGGGCGGGTACGTTGGAACCATCTGAACCCCATGCCGATAAAAGCCATACATGATCGCTGGATCGGGCCCATGGCGGCAAGTGCTGTAGATAAACTGGGTAAACTGAAAGCTGATCTTGAAGATGAGGTAGAACCGGCGAAGTAACCAATTCTGCATATCAGGCTGATATGCCAGCTTGCCGGGCGGAAAGGCTTTGCGTAACGTCCGTCGCGTCACCATTGGGGGAATCGACACTATGACCGGTTTTTACATCGTTCTGGGCATTGCGGCGCTCATCGCTGTCATGCTCATTGGTATTTACAACGGCCTTGTGGCCAAACGCCAGCAATGCCGTCAGGCGTTCGCGGACGTTGACGTTCAGCTGAAACAGCGCCGCAACCTTATTCCGAACCTCGTTGAGACGGTAAAGGGCTATGCGAGCCATGAGCGCGAAACGCTGGATGCAGTTATCGAAGCGCGTAACTCTGCGATCTCCGCAGGCAGCCCGGCGGAATCTGCTGCGGCTGAGAGCATGCTGACCGCGTCTCTGGGTAAACTGTTCGCGCTGGCTGAGGCCTATCCGGACCTTAAAGCCAACACCAACTTCCTTGAGCTGCAAAAAGAGCTGTCTGTCATTGAAGACAAGCTGGCTGCAGCGCGTCGCTTCTACAACTCTGCTGTTTCGCAATACAACACAGCGCGGGAAACCTTCCCGGCGGCTATGTTTGCCAGCATGTTCGGCTTCCAGCCTGAGGTCTTCTATGACCTTGGCGATGAAGTGCGCGAACAGCTCTCTGTTGTGCCGGACGTGAAGTTCTAGAGCTCTTTTGCTTTGACCACCCGCTTCGTGGCTTGCGCCACTTTCGCGATGGGTCGCGCTCAAGGCTGCTTTAAAAAAAGAAAAGCCCGCCGGTCTGGCGGGCTTTTTGTTTGGGTAGTGTCGCTGGCCTATGCGGCGAGCACAGACACGGATTTCGCGTTGACGAATTCCTTCATGCCGAAACCGCCATGCTCGCGGCCAAAGCCTGAATCCTTCACGCCGCCAAAGGGCAGGTTAGGCGTTGCGATGTCATAGCCATTGATGACGACCATGCCGGTGTCGAAATGCTTTTTCGCCAGCTCTGCTGCGCGCTCAGCATTTTTAGAGAAGATGCCGCCGCCAAGGCCGTAGCGGCTGTCATTGGCGATACGCATGGCATCTTCATCATCTTTGGCGCGGATGATTGAAGCGACCGGGCCAAACAGCTCATCATCATAAGCGGGCTGGCCGGGGTCTACATTTACCAGAACGGTTGCGGGATACCAGGCACCGTCTGTGTCCGGAATTTTACCGCCGCAAAGGACTTTCGCGCCCTTTTTGACGCTTTCCTGAACCTGCTCGTGCAGATCATCGCGAAGCTCTGTACGCGACATTGGGCCAAGCTGTGTGTCGCTATTCATAGGGTCGCCGGGCTGAATGGCTTTCATGGCTTCGGTATAGCGCTCGACAAATGCGTCGTAATTCTTCTCGGTCACGATGAAGCGCTTACCGTTCACGCAGGTCTGGCCATTGTTGAAAATCCGCGCGGTGACAGATGTCTTCACGGCCAGGTCGAGGTCGGCATCATCCAGCACGAGGAAGGCGTCGTTAGAGCCCAGCTCCAGAACGGTTTTCTTCAGCATCTCGCCAGCTTTTTTGGCGACAATCTTGCCGGCCTTGTCTGAGCCTGTGAGCGTGACGCCGCGCACCAGATCATTCTCAATAACCCTATCTGATTGGTCGTGGGAAATCAGCAGCACGGTGAAAAGGTGTTTTGGCAGGCCTGCCGCTTCGAACACATCGCGCAGCATGAGGCCGCTGCCTGTGCAGGCTTCAGCGTGTTTCAACAGTACGCCATTGCCCGCCATCAGATTGGCGATGGAATAGCGAATGGCCTGATAACATGGGAAGTTCCAGGGTTGGATGCCGTAAATGACACCAATCGGGGAATAGGTGATGGTCGCGCTCTCGCCATTTGGATGGTCGCGTGTTTCATCGGAAAGCTCTTCCGGGCCGTTCTTCGCGGTGTATTCACAAATGGCCGCGCACAGGTCGATTTCCTGCTTACCGCCTTCCAGAAGTTTGCCGGTCTCTTTTGTCATCAGTTCGGCGAATTCGTCTTTGCGATCGCGCAGAACTTCAGCAACTTTACTGATGATTTTAGCGCGCTCCTCATGCGAGGTGAGGCGCCATGACATGAATGCATCATGGCAGTTCTGGACGGCTTTCGTGACCTCCGCATCGCTCATCATGGCGTAAGAGTTCAGAGGTTCGCCTGTAGCGGGATTTACCGTTTTGAGATCGGTCATAAAAGCTCCTGTCAGATACTAAGTGTCTGAAGGCAACACATGCCAGCGGGGCCAAGTTCCAAATCTAAGGGGTTTGTAATGTGCGAGCTGGGGCCAGCGGGTCCAGAAGCCGTCCGGCACTCAGCGCAGAACGACTAGATGTTTAGTCGCTCGTTTTCGGCAGCGAACATGGCGCGCACACGGTCGCCATTGGTCGGCTCTTTCTCAAGTGTTTCCGGGTCCCATTGATGGCGATGGGCATCAAAATAGTCGCCGCCATAAATGTGAATGCCGCCGGTAAAGCGCAGAAGCGGATTGGTGACTGAATGGATAGCGTCTTTGCCGAGCGTTGCGACATCGCCTTCGAACAGGCAGTTGGCGCCGCGCGCCTGTAGACCGCCCTCTGTTTCTTTCCAGAAGATGTTGTCCTCGCGGCCGGTATAAATGCCGATCAGCGCCCACATGTCATGGTCATGCGGCAGGAGGTTCATGCGTGGTGTCCAGCTGGCCGCAAAAATGGTGAGGCTGGGGGACCGGTGGAGAATGTCCATCCCGGCCTGACAAGGCTCGCCTATGCCGCGCAACACATCAGATGGGCTGGACATAGCCTCGTTCAGAACCTCACGGACAGCGCCCATCGGGTCAGTATCTGTTCGTGCATTTATGCAGTCCTGAACAAATTGATCCCGATCAAAGCGCGTCATGAGAATGTCCTATCTTGTCAGGCTCGGCAGCCAGGTTGCCAGGGCGGGGAAGGTGGCGACCATCAGGATCATCAGGATCTGAAGCCCGATAAATGGCAATGCGCCGCGCCAGATATCCAGCGTTTTTAACTCATCGGGCGCTGCGCCCCGCAGATAGAAGAGCGCAAAGCCGAATGGCGGTGTGAGGAAGCTTGTCTGCAGGTTCAAGGCCATCAGAATGCCCAGCCAGACTGGGTCGAAGCCTGCGATAATCAGAGGCGGCGTGACCAGTGGCACGACGACAAAGACAATCTCGATAAAGTCGAGGAAGAAGCCCAGAAGGAACATGACCAGCATGGCGATGATCAGCGCGCCCCATTTGCCACCCGGCGTGACGGCCAGCATGTCGTGGACAAGGTCATCCCCGCCAAAGCCTCGGAAGACGAGGCTGAACAGGCTTGCGCCAATGAGGATGAGGAACACCATTGAGGTGATCTCAACTGCGCTTTTCAGCGCTGATACCAGTTGTGTTTTCTGGTGCAGAATATACCCGCCAGCAAAAACGCCTGCGAGGAAAATCACACTCGCAATCAGGGTGAGCACGATGGCGACCATATTCACGGGGTGAATGGTCTCAACACCCATGCGAAGGTCGAGCAGGTTCTTTGCAGCAACGATGAAAACGATAGAGAAGAAGGCCCCGACGATCAGTTTCTGCCAGATGCCGAACTCACCATCAGACAGGCGAAGACCTGCCAGCATGAGTGCGCCTGCTGCGCCGATGGCTGCTGCCTGAGTGGGGGAAGCAATGCCGCCCAGCATGGAGCCGAGCACAGCCAGAATGAGGAAGAGCGGCGCACCGAGACCAAACAGGATTTCCTGCAGCGTTAGCGGGTCGGAGCCATCATCTTTCACCGGCGGGCAGTCCTGCGGGCGTAGCAGAGCCGTCATCGCGACATAAGCCATATAGAGCCCGACCAGAAGCAGTCCGGGCAGAAGCGCGCCTGCAAACAGATCACCGACAGACACCACAAAGGACGTGCCGGGGCCCATTTCCGTCGCGGCACGGTTCGCTGCGTTAGAGACGGCATCCGCCAGAAGGATCAACACGATAGATGGCGGTACAATCTGGCCCAGCGTGCCAGAGGCCGCGATCGTTCCGCTGGCAAGGCGTGGATTATAGTTCTGACGCAGCATGCTTGGCAGGGCGATCAGCGTCATGGTGATGACCGTCGCGCCGACAATGCCGGTGGAGGCGGCCAGAAGCGCACCAACCAGAATGACTGCGAAACCAAGACCGCCGCGCAACTTGCCGAGCAGGCGGCTGGCAATGTGCAGAAGGTCTTCTGCAATACGCGAGCGTTCCAGAATTACGCCCATCAGAATGAAAAGCGGAACGGGTATCAGCTTATCATTCTGCATGACCGAACCACCATGAATTCGGCTTGGTAGCGCCAGCAAATGCGGCTCAGGAAAGACGCCAAGGCCAATGCCTACCAACGCGAAAAGCAGGGCAACGCCGCCTAGTGTGAGCGCGACGGGATAGCCAGCTAGAAGTCCACCGATGGCTGCGGCGAACATTAAAAGCGCGAGGATGATTTCAAGCTCCATAGGTGTCTCCACCTGACTGGGTGTGCTCGATATCCGGGCGGAGGCCTGTAAGGCGCAGCGCGGCTTTCAATGCTTCTGCAAGGCCCTGTGAAAGCATGAGAACAGCAAAGACCGGCACCAGCGTTTTGAAGAGGAACATAAGCGGCAGGCCGTCAGATTCCCTTGAACCTTCGAAAATCATCCATGCGCGGGTCAGCCCCTGATCACCCGTCGTCAGAATGCGGATGCAAATGGGGAAGAGGAAGAGATAGAGCCCTGCCAGTTCGATCCAGTCACGGCCATGCGGACCAAAACGCGGGCGCAGAATGTCGACGCGCACATGGGCGTTATCGCGAAGGGCAACGGCGGCACCGATCATGAACATGCAGGCAAAGGCGTACATCACTGCTTCAGACAGCCATGTCCATGAGAGACCGAAGGCATAACCAGCAATCACAACAAGCAGCTGCAGCGCGAGAAGGGCAAGCGTCGCGACCATGCACACCATCAGCGCGCCATGCGTGATTTTTTGAATGAGTTGTACCAGCTGTTCAGAATAGCTGCCAATCACGGCCGGAATGATGAGCGTGATGAGCGGCAGTATGAAAAGCGGCAGGAGAATAATCCCCAGCCATCCGAGCCATCCGCCAAGCGTGATGAAGATTTGCGGGTCCATGAGCGTTCCGATCAGCCCTGCGCATCCGCGCCAAGCTGGCGGGCGCTGTAATACGGACCATCAGACACATTTGCCCAGTTTCTCATCCGGCGCAGATTGTCTTCAAAGCTTTCATAGATGCGGCGTTCCAGACCATCGCGCCCAGAGGCGGCGCGAACGTCACGCGCTGCTTCATACATTGCAGTGACGACATCATCCGGGAAGGAGCGCAGCTGGACGCCTTCTTCCTGAATGAGTTTGTCGAGATAGATGGCGTTCTGATAATTGAACTCGCCGAGCGTGGAGTGGTTCACGCTCTCGCAGATGGATTTGATCATCATCTGCTCGCCGGAGTTAAAGCTCTGCCAGACATTCAGATTGACGCCAACGCAGCACATTGCGCCCGGCTCGTGGAAGCCCGGGCCGTAATAATATGGCGCCTCACGGAAAAAGCCGAGGGAATAGTCATTCCACGGGCCAACCCATTCGGTCGCATCGATATTGCCGGTCTGAAGGGCCTGATAAATTTCGCCGCCCGGAAGGGCGACAGCTGACCCGCCAATGGCGCGTAAGACATCGCCGCCCTGTCCCGGAATGCGCATGCGAAGCCCAACCAGATCATCTAGTGAGTTGATCTCACGACGGAACCATCCGCCCATCTGGTGGCCGGTATTCGTCGCCTGAATGCCTTTCACGCCATAGCCGGCAGAAAGTTCATCCCAAAGCTCCTGCCCGCCGCCAAAGTCGATCCAGCCCATCATTTCCTGAGCGGTCATTCCGAACGGGACTGTGGTAAAGAACGGGTAGGCGGTGGATTTAGACGTCCAGTAATATTCAGAGCCGTGATACATATCAGCCGAGCCGTTTGCGACGGCGTCGAAGGCTTCAAAGGCAGGTACAAACTCACCAGCCGCATAGACATTCACTTCAATCAGGCCTTCAGAGGCTGTCTGAATGCGTTCGGCGACACGCTCTGCGGCTGTGCCAAGGCCCGGCAACCCCGGAGGCCAGGTGGTCACCAAATTCAGGCGTCGACGATTGCGGGAGATAGCTGGCGCGGCGAGATTTGCGGCCTGTTCAGGGTTGGCAAATGCGGCAACACCGCCGCCCACACCCAGAAGACCCGCACCGATAAGGTTGCGCCGGTTGATCATGATTTCTCCCCGCCGAATGGCTTGCCCGTTATCTAATCCGTTACCGGATTATCTGGGGTCTTCTAATATATGCCACTCATCGCCGTCCAGAACTTCAAGTGGTCTGTAGTCCGCTTTGTAGCCCATTTTGGGACTGCCATCGACCCAATAGCCCATATAGACATAGTTCAGGCCCAGCTCTCGCGCATAGGCGATATGATCGAGAATGATGTAATTGCCGATGCCGCGATCGCGCAGGTCCGGGTTGAAGAAAGAATAGACCATAGACAGGCCATCCTTCAGCACATCGCAAAGTGCAGCAGCGATGAGCGGAGAGTCGATTTCATCGCCTTCGCGGTACTCGAAAATGACCGATGGTACGGGCGAGCCCTCGACCATGGCGACATAGTCGCGAAGATCCATCTGGGCCATGCCGCCATCTGCGTGACGCCCGTCCAGATAGGTTTTCAGAAGCCGGTATTGTTCACGCGTTGCCGTAGGGCGTCGCGGCGTGCGGATAAGAGTTGAGTTTTTATTCCATACCCGGCGCCAGCGCTTGGACATGGTGAAGTCCGCAACCGGAACGCGGGTTGCGCGACAGGCATTGCAGTTCGCGCAGGCGGGGCGATACGCAATGGATTGCGAGCGACGAAACCCGCCATGAGACAGCGCATCATGCAGATGATCAGCATCCGGAACAGCAAGGTTTGTGAAGACTTTGCGTTCGGTCTGGTTTTCCAGATAGGGGCAGGGTGCCGGGTTCGTCATATAGAACCGCAACTGGCGGGCGCCGAGGCCTTTTATCGCTGGAGACTCACTGATCTTCATAAGACACGACTATGACATTCAAAGTTCAAACCGCAAAGGCGCGATCACAGAGAAGACAATCCACATAAGGATGACGAGTGGGCCGCCAAACCTGATGTAATCAACGAACTTATAATGCCCCGGACCCATGACCAGAAGGTTAGTCTGATAGGCGATAGGTGTCGCAAAACAACAGTTTGCGGCGTAAATTACCGCCAGAACAAACGGTTTCGGATCGACCCCCAAAAGGTGAGCGGCCGAAATTGCGATGGGCGTGAAAAGGACAGCTGTCGCCGAATTACTAAGCACGTTTGTCAGAATGGCGACCACGATAAATAGGGCGGAGAGAATCGCTATCGTTCCGAATTGCGCAAAAGTGGAGACAACTCCCTGCGCCAGTGCGAGGGCGGCGCCTGTCTGTTCCAGCGCGGTGCCCATGGCGATCGCGGCGGCGATCAGGGTGAAAATACGAAGATCGAGCGAACGTGTGGCCTGACGCACATTCAGACAACCGGTCAGGATCATGCCGACTGCACCGAGAACTGAGGCGTGCAAAATGTCGATCAGGCCTGTCGCGGCACCTATGACAACGGCGAGCGTGATCCAGCGTGCAAGCAAGCTTTTTTCAGTCGCTGGGAGTTCGACCTGAGACCATTCAAGCAGGAGAAGGTCGCGGCTGGCGCGAAGGTCCTGAAACGAAGAAGATGACCCGCACAGAAGAAGCGTATCACCTGCTTCCAGGCGGATTTCACCGAGACGCGCGCGCATCATTCGAGAGCGGCGCTGGACGCCCAGAACGAGCGTGTTGGTGAGACGACGAAAGCCCAATTGTTCAATCGCGCGACCAATCATGCGTGAGCCCGGCGCGACGACGGCTTCGACCAGCATGAGCCGCGGCGTGCCGCCATCCTCATCAGAGCCATCGTCAGAGGCGCCTTCGCGCGATTGCCACATCTGGCGCAGAAGGTCTGGTTGCGAGGCGAGCGTTTCAGTGAGCGTCTTGCGTGTCGCCGCTACGATGAGCAGGTCGCCAGCGCGCAGGGTCACATCTTCAAATGGCGGCAGGAATGAGCTTTCACCACGCTGGATCATGCGCACCGTCATGCCCTTCAATTCCGGGAACATGCCTGCGACAGCTGTTTCGCCAACCAGCGGATTGCCTTCGGTAATGGCGATTTGCGCAATGAACTGACGCCCGGAACGCGACACCAGATCAGCTTCCATGCCTTCGCGGTTCGGCAGGAGGAAGCGTGACGCGACCATCATATAAAGAAAGCCCGCAGCGGACAGGACAAGACCAATCGGTGCGAGCTCAAAAAAGCCAAGCGAGACACCCTCGGTACTTCGATAGATATCAGCGGCCAGCAGGTTGGTGGAGGTACCAATCAGCGTGGTCATGCCCGCGAAGACAGAGGCAAAGCTCAGAGGCTGCATCAGCTTGGACGGGGACACGCCCATCTTTTCTGCGAAAGCGGCCATGATCGGCAGAAACATCACCACGACAGGTGTGTTGTTGATGAAGGCAGACGTCGCAAACACGGCCGCAAAGGCAGCAATGAGCGTCAGCACAGGACGCACGCCATATGAGGCCATCATAAAGCGCGTCGGTCCGTCGAGCGCGCCTGTCTGGAACAGGCCCTGTCCGACAACCAGCAAGGCCATGATGGTGATCAGGGCGGGGTTGCCGAATCCGGACAGTAGCATTTGGGGCGTAACGCCGGTTGCACCTGGGGCGAATTGCTCCGCTACAAAGAACAGAAGCAGTAGGCCGGAAATTACCGCAACGGAGACGAGCTCCATTGGCAGGCTGTCGCGCGCATACAGGAAGATGGCAACAATAACGACCGCCACGCTGACATACATCGGCCAATTGGCTGACAGGTCCGCGAACATAGACACTCCAAGGCTACAAAACCCTGATATTTAAAGACTCAATTCTCAGAGTCCAAAATCAGGGGGGAGAACGGGCGCCTCCCGAAGTAGGACTATGCTGATACGGCGGTTACCTGGCAAGTCGGGATCATCCGGATAAAGCGGTTCTGTGCCCGCGCGACCAGAAACAAGTGCAATTCTGTCTGGACGAACACCGTTTTGGGACAAAATCCGGCGGGCAGCGTTTGCCCGGTCAGACGAAAGCTCCCAGTTGGAATACTCATTATCACCACTTGGACGGCTATCTGTGTGACCTGAGATAGAAATCCGGTTTGGCAGACGGTCGACAATGCTCGCAACCGCTTCAAGAAGGCGGACTGCGCGCGCATTCGGCTGCGCAGAGGCCGGTTCGAACATGGAACGGCCTTCCTGATCCACAAGCTGAATGCGCATGCCTTCAGGCGTCTGATCGACGAGAAGGTGGCGTGAAAGTTCGGCAATTTCGGGTAGATTCTCAATCGCCTGACGCAGCGATTGTTCCGCACGCTCAAACTGTGCGCGTTCACGAATAGCGAGCGCTGCATCCAGCGCTGATTCGGAGACTTCCAGATTTACACGCTCGATTGGCTGGTTGGGATCACGAATCTCCTGAACTTCGCGAGATACGGTTCGCGGCGTTTCAGGGGATAATTGTTCGATAATTGAACGGGACCCCTGGGACCGGGAGCCTTCTGTTGAAATGGACGTGCCACCCAGAACGCCACCCGTACCTGATGTAGAGGAAGAGACCGCTGCAGGGGCGAAATAGTCGGCAATGCCGCGTTTCTGCTCAGGGCTGGTCGTGTTGATGAGCCACATGAGAAGGAAGAAGGCCATCATTGCGGTCACAAAGTCGGCATAGGCAACTTTCCACGCGCCGCCATGGTGTCCGCCGCCGGAAACCTTTTTGACCTTTTTGATGACGACTGGTTGATTGCCCGCCATGGTGTGACATGTCTCTTTTCTGGAGATCCTGTAGAGAACAGTGTCTAACACCCTATAGTTAAGGCCGAGTGCATGAGCGTTGATAAATCACATCTATCTGGTTTCGATTCACGGGCGTATCGCAATGCGCTGGGAAGCTTCGGGACTGGCGTGTGTCTCGTCGCCGCCGATGATTCTGAAGGCCGGGCGCGTGCGATAACGGTAAACAGTTTTGCCAGTGTCTCGCTCGCGCCGCCAATCGTGCTCTGGTCGATCGATGTGCAGTCGGACAGATTTCACATGTTCACCGAAACCAGTCTGTTTTCAGTGAATATTCTGAAAGCCGGTGAAGAGGATATCTCTCGATACTTCGCGAAGAATGAAGAAGCTGAACTCAGCGATGAGCAGCTTGTGCGCGGGGTTGAGGGTGTGCCGGCTTATGCGGGTGCGCTGACGCGGTTTTACTGCCGGACAAGCTGGCGCCAGAAAGCGGGCGATCACGTTGTGATCTTTGGCTTTGTTCTGGATTTTCAGTGTGAAGACGGCGATGCGCTGGGCTTTTTCCGCGGCAAGTATGTCACCCACGGTCTTGAAGGTAACTGATCATGGCAAAATGCACATTTCTGGGGCTCGGCGTCATGGGCGCGCCAATGGCTGGCTTTCTGGTGAAAGCGGGCCATGAGGTGACGGTCTGGAACCGGACAGCCGCTAAATCTGAAACATGGCTCAGTAGCTATAGCGATGGAAAAGCCTCAATGGCTCAAAGTGCTGCTGAAGCAGTAGCGGGTGCCGACTGTGTCCTTTCCTGTCTGGGAGACGATCCCGATGTGAAGGTTGTTTATGAAGCCATAATGTCTTCGGTGACGGCCGGGCAGGTTTATATCGATCACACAACAGCGAGTGCAGAACTTGCGCGGAGTTTGCAGGCCGATCTCGCCTCGCAGGGCGCCATGTTCGTTGATGCGCCGGTATCAGGCGGGCAGGCCGGAGCCGAAAATGGTCAGCTGACCATTATGTGTGGCGGCGAAGATGCGGCTTTTGCCAAAGCAGAGCCGATCATGCAGGCCTTCGCCAAACAGATCACGCATATTGGCGGTCCGGGTGCGGGCCAGCAAGCCAAAATGGTCAATCAGATTTGTATTGCTGGCATTGTGCAGGGTTTGTCTGAGGGGCTGGCCTTTGCCCAGAATGCGGGGCTGGACCCGGCTAAGGTGATTGAAGCGATTTCCAAAGGTGCCGCGCAAAGCTGGCAGATGGAAAACCGTTGGCAGACCATGGTTGAGGGCAAATTCGATTATGGCTTCGCGATTGACTGGATGCGCAAGGATTTGCGTATCGCGTTGGATGAAGCGCGCGCGAACGGTTCAACTCTGCCCGTCGCGGCATTGGTCGATCAGTTCTACGCCGATGTGCAGGCGGCCGGAGGCAATCGTTGGGATACCTCCAGCCTGATTACACTCCTTAAAAAATAAAGCGTGTAAGCCTTAAGCGAGGGCTGCGTTCAGCGTCTCTTTCCATGGCGTCGTTGGGCGGCCAATCAGCTGGGACAGGGTATTGTCTTCGCTGAACAGACCACCTTTGGCGGCTCCTGCATCGCTGTTTGAAAGCATGTCTGCAATGGGTGCAGGCAAGCCAACCTGTTCGAGTGTCGCTTTATAGTCGTCCTGTGAAAGCGGTGAGTAGGTGACGGGCTTGCCGCTGAATTCAGAGATGGCGGATGCAAATTCTGCAAGCGTATAGGCGTCATCACCGGCGAGTTCGTAGACGGCGTTATCTTCTGGAAGATCGCCGGAAAGAATTGTAGCGGCAGCGCGCGCATAATCCTCACGTGTCGCACTTGAAATACGGCCATCGCCAGCCGCGCCCAAAAGCGCGCCATGTTCGATCGCCGTGGCAGCGCCCATGACATAGTTTTCTGTGTACCAGCCATTGCGCAGAATGGCGTAATGCAGCCCGGATGCTTTGAGGGTTTTCTCGGTTGCGACGTGTTCTTCGGCAAGAAAGGTCAGCGGAGAGGTGTCCGCGCGCAGAAGAGAGGTGTAGGCTATAAAGCCGACACCGGCAGACTTTGCCGCAGAGATGACATTTGCATGCTGAGCCGCGCGTTTTCCAACTTCGCTGGATGAGATGAGCAGCAGACGGTCGACGCCTTTAAAGGCTTCGCTCAGCGCTGCTTCATCATCATAACTGGCAAGGCGTACGGTGATGCCTTTAGCGCGCAGCGGTGCTGCCGCCTCTTCACGGCGGACAAGCGCACCGATTTCGGATGCAGGCAGCGTTTCCAGCAGACTGTCGATGACAAGTGCGCCTAATTGGCCGGATGCGCCGGTGACCATGTATTTTATGTTGTCAGACATTGGACTTCCTTTCCCAGAAGGTCTCGTGATATAACTAGGTCTCGGATATAGACCATGTCGGAAGACCCGAAAAGGAGGCACAAAATGATCACCAGGGAACATGAAGGTAACCCCGTTCGCAGCCTGTCGGGCGCTGTCTGGGGTTTTGACTTTCCCGAAGGCGCGCCAACCGATCCGGGTGTTTGTCCGGTACGTGATGTGCTTGATCGGGTGGGACAGAAATGGACACTGCTTATCCTGATCTCTCTGGATTCCGGGCCGAAGCGGTTTTCTCAGCTCCAGCGCATGGTGGGAGACATATCCAAGCGTATGCTTACCCAGACCTTGCGCCAGCTTGAACGGGACGGCCTGATTTCCAGAACCGTTTATCCGACGAAGCCGCCATCGGTTGAATATGCGCTGACGCTGTTAGGGGAGTCTGTGCTGGCGCCGATCGCACAGCTCACCAGCTGGGCTGAAGACCATCATGATGACATTCGTCAGGCGCGCGAAAAGTTCGACGGCCTTATCGAGTAATCGGGGCGGTCTATTGTCCGTTTTGCTGATTGACGCCGGTTCTTCGCGCTTCCACTCTGGGAGCTGATACGCGTCCGGGAGAGAGAATGAGCGGCTCTGACAATAAGACCAAACCAACGGAGATATCTCCGGCTGATTTCGTCGCAGAGGTGGAGCATCCTGTTCGAAAAGCCGATGCAGAACGCTTATTGGACCTGTTTGGCAAGATCACCGGTCTTAGTCCGCGTATGTGGGGCCCCAGCCTGATTGGCTATGGTGAGTACCATTATGAATATGAGACGGGCCGGAAAGGTGATTTCATGATGACCGGGTTTTCGCCGCGCAAGGCGAATCAGGTCGTCTATATTATGCCCGGATACACAGACCGGTCAGAGATGCTGGCGCGGCTCGGCAAGCATAAAATGGGCAAATCCTGTCTCTACATAAACAAGCTCGCAGACATAAATATGGACGTGCTGGAAGAGATTATTTCTGACGGGTTTGCAGAGATGAAAGACAAATATCCGGATTGGAAGGCTTAAGGCTCCAGACGGAATACAACAAAGCAAGAGAGGAAACGCGATGAGCATTCATGCGCTGGTGACAGACAAAACAGACGCTGGATATGTCACTGAGATGAACGAGGTCGCTGAGGCCGATCTGGGTGAGGGCGATGTTACCGTCTCTGTGGAATGGTCCACAGTGAACTATAAAGACGGGCTGGCGCTGGCTGGCAAACGCATCATGGCATCTACGCCTATGATTGGCGGCATTGACCTTGCCGGAACGGTCGAAAGCTCTGACAGCATCAATTTTGAGCCGGGCGACAAAGTGCTGGTGAATGGCTATGGCCTCAGCCAGACCCATAATGGTGGCTATGCGACCAAGGCTCGTATTCCGGCGGAATGGCTGATCAAAATCCCAGAGACATTTTCAGCGCGTGACACCATGGCGATTGGTACGGCTGGCTATACGGCCATGCTGTGCGTATTGGCGCTGGAACATGGCGGGCTGACACCTGCGTCCGGCGACATTCTGGTAACCGGCGCGAATGGCGGCGTTGGCTCTATTGCGATTTCTATTCTGTCTGGCCTCGGTTATCGGGTTATTGCCTCCACCGGTCGTGCGGAAGAAGAGGCGTATCTGAAGTCACTGGGCGCATCTGAGATTATCGATCGCAACACGCTCTCTGAACCGGGCAAGCCAATCGGATCTGAAAAATGGGTTGGTGCCGTGGATTCTGTCGGCAGTCACACGCTCGCTAACGTTCTGGCGCAGACCAAATATCGCGGCGTTGTTGCGGCCTGTGGACTGGCGCAGGGGCTTGATCTGCCAGCCTCCGTCGCGCCGTTCATTCTGCGCAATGTGACGCTTTCGGGCATTGATTCCGTCAACGCTCCACGTGACGTTCGCATTGAGGCGTGGAACCGTCTGGCGTCTGATCTGGACCCAGCAAAGCTGGAAGCGACGATAAGCGAAATTGCACTCGCCGACGTGCCCGAAACGGCGAAAGCCATTCTGGAAGGTAAGGTGCGTGGCCGCACACTTGTGAAGGTTGCGGGCTAAATTGCGATGCGCCGGGTCTCAGCGAAAGTCTGATATCCGGCGCAATTGCTGACCGTTTTCATCGAAGTTTTCGGGCGCCAGCCAGCTTTGAAACGAGGCCTTGAGAGCGGGCCAGTCATCATCTGTGATGGCAAACCATGCAGTGTCGCGGTTTTTGCCCTTCATGACCATGTCATTGCGAAAGACGCCTTCGAACTGAAAGCCCAGCCGTTCTGCAGCTTTTTTGGAGGCGCCATTTTCATTATGGCACTTCCATTCATAGCGTCGGTATTTCAGATCTTCGAAAATATGTGCCGCCATCAGATACATGGCTTCTGTTGCATGTGCGGTACGTTTTAGCTGTGCGCTGAAAGCGACGCATCCGACTTCCAGGCTGCCATGTTCAGGGCGTTGGCGCATATAGCTGGCCATGCCAAGCGGGTGGCCCGTGGCGGCGTCCAGAATAGCATAGCTCGCCCAGCCCTGTTTCGCACTGCGCGCTGTGAAGGTTTCCGGAAAGTCAGCAACGTCGGGAAAGTCGAAAGGCATGAATGTCCAGGTATGGGCATGGTCCGGGCCAGCCAGAATGGCAGCCATGCCTTCGCCGTGAACATCTTTATTCCATGGTTCGAGGCGCACAAGCCGACCCGACAGAATAGCCTCGCCCGGAAGAGGGCGAGGTGGGAAATCCGTTAAATCTGTCATGCCTTAGCCGTTCAGAAGCTCTGCTGCGCGCTCTGCGAAATAGGTAACAATGCCGTCTGCACCTGCGCGCTTAAAGCTGGAAAGCGTTTCCAGAATGGCTTTGTCTTCATCAAGCCAGCCTTCACGGGAGGCGAGCTTGATTTGCCCATACTCGCCGGAAATCTGGAAGACGAGTGTCGGCACATTGAAGGTGGATGACACGCGATAGAGGATATCCAGATAGGGCAGGCCCGGTTTTACCATGACCATGTCCGCCCCTTCAGAGAGGTCGAGCGCGGTTTCACGCAGAGCCTCATCGGTATTTCCGAAATCCATTTGATAGGTTTTCTTGTCGCCTGTCAGCACAGCGCCGGAGCCAACCGCGTCGCGATATGGGCCGTAGAAGCAGCTCGCATATTTTGCGGAGTACGACATGATCATCGTGTCTTTGTATCCGCCAGCTTCCAATGCTTCGCGAATGGCGCCGATACGGCCATCCATCATATCAGACGGAGCGATGACATCGACGCCTGCAGCTGCCTGAACGAGGCTTTGCTGAACCAGCTTTTCCAGCGTGGCGTCATTGTCAATCTGGTTCTTTTCATTCATCACGCCGTCATGGCCATGCGTGGTGAATGGGTCGAGCGCGACATCACACATGACGCCAATCTCTGGTACGGCCTCTTTGATGGCGCGAATGACGTTTGGCACAAAACCGGTATGATTTAGCGCTTCGCTACCGACATCATCCTTTTTAGACGGGTCGATATGCGGGAAGAGCGCGAGGGCAGGAATGCCCAGCTCTTTAGCGCGCTTTGCTGCCTTCACGGCTTCATCAATATTGAGGCGGTCGACGCCCGGCATGGATTTGACCGGAATACGTGGATCTTCGCCATCATGTACAATCAGCGCCCAGACCAGATCATCCGTGGTCAGCGACGTCTCGCGGGTGAGGCGGCGGCTCCAGTCGGACTGACGGTTGCGGCGCATACGGGTGAGCGGGAATTTTGAAGGTACGATCTGAGTCATGCGCGCAGTTTTCATGAATCAGAGTGTGTCGCAATGCGTTTTTCGTCGCGCCCCTGATCACGTTTGCGCAGACGGAGCCAGTTTTTGTGTGCCTTGCCCGGACGACGCATGAAACAGCGCAGGCTCACATCCATGCTTTCCGCCTGTAGCGCTTCCAGGTCAAACATCCATGTTTTCATCTGGTCGCGCGGGATTTCTTCAAACCCATGCGCGGCATAGAATGGGCCGTTCCATTTAAGGTCCCGAAATGTGGACAGGACAACGCCGCGCAGGGATAGCGCATCGCCATGGCTGATGACGGCATTTAAAAGCCTTGCGCCAAGGCCGCGACGTCCAAATTCAGGGTGGACCGATATCTGATCGAGATACAAATCCGGACGGACCTGTCTGCATAGCGCAAACCCAACGGGGCGGTTCTCCGGCGTGAACTCTGCGAGTGTCAGATTGCGGCTCTTAATGCCTTCCGCGAGATTTTTTTCCGGTATGGGCTGTGGGCCATCCGGGCCTTCATCAATGAGGCCGGTTGGTTCAAAAAGGGCTGACGCGGCAAGATCAATATCCTGCAGCACGGGAATTTCTTCAATGCGCGCAGGGCGTAGGAGGATTTTGTCGGCCAGTAAATCCATAGATCGTCTCAGTCGTCCCCACGTTGACCTTAGCGTCACCTTGGTTCAATCACTCCTGAAATTCAATTCGGATATGAATCTGCCACGTCGATTGGTGTTGATCGTGGCTGGTGGGTGACAATGGTAGGGTATATGTCTGAAACGTCTTCGGTGATTATTCGCACGTCAGGAAGTGTGGGCCGCATAACACTAAATCGGCCAGAAGCGTTGCATGCGCTGACCGAAGAGATGTGCCTCGCCATGTATGAGGCGCTGAAGTCCTGGGAAAATGACGATCGTATCGGGCTTGTATTGGTTGATCATGCGCGCGATACGCGCGGCTTTTGCGCGGGCGGTGATATTCGCATGATGGCTGCCTCCGGGCAGGGCGATGGCGTGGATGTGATGAAATTTCTGGCGGCAGAGTATCGCCTGAATGCGCTGATCAAACGCTTCCCTAAGCCGTATGTCTCTATAATGGATGGCGTCACCATGGGGGGCGGGGTCGGCATCTCGGTTCACGGAAGCCATAGGATTGCGACGGAGAACACGCTCTTTGCTATGCCGGAATGCGGTATTGGTCTGTTCCCTGATGTGGGTGGGGGCTGGTTCCTGCCGCGCCTGAAGGGAGAGATTGGCATGTGGCTGGCGCTCACCGGCGCACGTGTCCGCGGGAGTGATGTTAAGCTGATCGGCGTCGCGACAGACTATGTGCCCGTAGAGCTGGTGCGAAATCTTGTGGCGCAGATTGAATCGGCTGACTTCACATTTGAAGCCCCACAAATGCTGGAAAGCATTATCGGGCCACGTCGAAAGCCTGTGGTGGGACATTTCCTTGCCGATGATCTGAAGACGCTGAACCATTGTTTTGCAGGTGACAGCGTTGAAGAGATTATGGAACGACTTGAGGCAGACGGGTCTGACTGGGCGTTGGCTCAGATCAAAATTCTGTCTGAACGGTCTCCGCTGACCTTGAAGATCGCGCATAGACAGCTTCGAGAAGGTGCGGCCATGACCGATTTCGGTGAGAATATGAAGATGGAATACCGCATTGCATGGCGTCAGGTGCGTGACCCGGATTTCCATGAGGGTGTGCGTGCGGTGATCATCGACAAAGACCACAAACCTTTATGGCCATCGCGGAATCTGGAGAGCGTCTCAGAAAATCAATTAAATGAAATTTTTTCGACAATTTCTGAGAACGAACTGAGCCTGCAGTAGAGTGTTTCGCTTTGGTACAGATTCTTGAGTATTTTTACCACCACAGCAAGTAATTTAATGAGCTGTTAACTTTAGACCTGATTCGTGATTAGCGATTTCTTAGCATAGCTCATGTAAAACCCATCAAAACCAAACAAAAATTGAATGGGTGTTGTGATGATGATCGAGGCAAAAAGCCAGAATGATTTCGCGGGTGCGACGGTAGGAGAAACCTTCCTGAAAAGCCTGTCTCTGTTAGAGCAGGTCCATCGTCGTCTACATGATGTTGTTAAGGATGACCTTGAGCGTTCAGGTGAGCGTTCTATGACAGGTGTCCAGGCGCTTCTGCTTTATGAAATTGGTGATGGCGAAACTCCTGCGTCTGCACTGCGTGCACGCGGCGCCTTTGCCGGTACGTCTATGTCGTACAATGTGAAAAAACTTCAGGAAGGTGGCTATCTGGTTCAGACCCGTAGCTCTGATGACCGTCGCACGGTCCGCCTGAAACTTACGCCTGCTGGTCAGGATGTCCGTAAACAAGTTGCAGCTCTGTTTGAGCGTCAGGCCCATGCGCTTGAGCCAACTGCAAGCGTTCGTCCAGCTGATCTTGATGCGTTCAATCGCACAGCAACACGTCTTGAGCGTTTCTGGTCTGACCAGATCCGTTACCGCCTCTAATCGTGCTGTTGGGTCGTTTTAACGATCCGACGCCCATTTGATGAGCCGAATTCAGCCCGTCATGCCCCGGCATGGCGGGCTTTTTCGTGGTCATGGCAGAGGGGGCGTTAGCTAGTCCAGACGATCAGAAGACAATCAGTGTGTCTGATTGTCTTCTGCCTTTGTGCCACACGCTTCGCAGATGACGTCATCGCCGTCTGAAACCAGCGTGAAGTGACCGCAGGACGGGCAGGGGTCGCCGAGATAGTTTTCGGTCTCTTCTGCTTCTTCTGCAGTCTTACGGCGCTTATCCAGAATAACGATATTGTCTGGCAGCTGGCCGCGGCTAAAGCCTTTGGACACGATCTGTGCAGCTTCGGCCGGGAATTGGAAGACGTCATCCTTCATGCCGCGTCCCAGACCGTCATGCGACTGACCTTCTGACAATTCTGCGAGGTCTTCACGGCCGAGATAGGACACAGCCAGCTCGCGGAAAATATAATCCAGAATAGATGTGGCGCGTTTAATCGAGTCATTGCCCGTGACGTCGCCCGCAGGGTCGAAACGCGTATAGACAAAGGCTTCCACAAACTCTTCCAATGGCACGCCGTACTGAAGGCCGATCGAAATCGCGATGGCAAAATTGTTCATCAGAGAGCGGAAGGCCGCGCCTTCTTTGTGCATGTCGATGAAGATTTCGCCCAGTTCGCCATTATCGAACTCACCCGTGTGCAGATAGACTTTGTGTCCGCCCACAGTCGCCTTCTGAATATAGCCTTTGCGGCGGTCTGGAAGACGGAAGCGGCGTGACCTGTCGGCTTCGCCCTGAGTTGGAGCATAGCTGGCCTGAGCCGGTTGCGGTTCATAAGCAGGCTCGGCATCGACGCGGTAGGACTCTTCAGCTTCGCGGGCATCCTCAACCAGTTCCAGAACCGAATTGATGCGTCGGGCGGCTGTTTCGCGTCGTGCGCTTGCGCTGCTGGCGAGTGAAACATTCAGATTGCCAGTTTCCAGCACGCCAGAAACAATGGCGGACAATTCTTCCGAAGATGGTGCGTTGGAGAAATCCAGCACATAGCCGAAGGATATATCGGTCAGGCTCCTGGCCAGATCGCTTGCAAATGCGGTTTCTTCCAACGCGGTATGCGCAATGCGAAGCCCGGCCTGACTAAGAAGCGGGGCAAGGTCGCGCGCTATGCCTGATTTTAGATATTCTTCAGCAGTTTCAATGTCTTTGCGCGAAAAGCCCATGCTCTTCAATAAGGATGGGTCTTCCTCGTTCAAAAGCTCCTGAGGGAGTTTAAGTTCTTTCAGAATGATCTCATCGCCAAGGATCCAGCGAGAGGTTGCCTGCGTCAATGTCAGGCCTTCGCTGAGATGATCTTCAATGAGTTCCAGCGTGCTGTCTGACAGACCTCGAGCCTGCAGCCTTGCGCTATCAACGCCCGGTGCGCCCTCAAGCGTGTAAAGCCGTGAAAGAATGCGTTCATAAGCGGGCAGCAGAGCAGGGTTCTTGCTGGCAACAGCTTCTCGGAACAATTCGATTTCAGAAGGCGTCAGCGTGGCAGCGGATGTGTTCAGGACCGGACGGTTAGTGCCGTTGCTGAGGCAGCCGAAATGCTGAATGCAGCCGGGAGACACAAGGTTTGCCGAAAGAGGAAGGTCCAGACCTGTATCACTTGCGATCGTCTCAGCGAGGTTTTTCAGGTCGGAGACGAGGCTTTGCGCGGTATGTTTCTGGTCGGCTTCGCTGGCAGCTGGCATTTTCACCAGAGCGTCACCCAGTCCGGTTACGACAATTTGCGCGTCCTGAATGTCGAGCGCGCCAAGAAGAGCGGACGCTGCACGCAGGCCGCGATCAGCCAGAGCGATATCCAGACCATTATTTACAATACAGGCCGACAGGTTGAGCGCGATTGCGACATCTGGCGTGAGCGCAAACGGACCATCGTCGCTCAGCAAAACTTCGTTTCCGGATTGAAGATAGCGGTCCAGCTCAGACAAGAGTTCAGGAGAGCTTTCTGTCACGGCCAGACAGGGCGTTTCGGAAAACTCTGCCTCATTCATCGCAGTTTGTAATGCGCTCACGGCGCCGCGAATGCCTTCCGGGTGGGCGAGGGCGCGCTCCAGAAGGTCAATGCTCATACCCTGTTGAAGCGCCTCAGCGAGTTCAGGATCGCGCGGAGCAGGGCCCAGGGTTTCAAGGTCATACGCCGCAGTGCGCAGGAGGTCGGCCTGAAGTGATTTTGCCAGACGGTCGGAGATGATCTGATCGAGTTCTGGCGCGGAAAGTGTGCCAGTGGGCGCGCCTGAGTTCAGAAGAACCATCTCAGTTGCCGCCAGAGGGGTCAGGATGCGGTTCTGAATAGCTGACAGCAAGTCCGATCGCGCTGTATCAGTGAGGTCTATCGCTGATAGCGCAGAAACATATTCTGCCCACTCGGGAGACTCGCTGATGCAGTGTGCATCAAATTCCGGGTCGCGAGACAGAAGTGAAACTGCGGCCTGAAGGAGTGTCTCTGAACCGTCTGAACGGATTTCTTGTGTGTCTGGCATCGAATCGCTCCGCCTTTTGGCGCAAAGCATGCCGTGACTCCTGCACTATGGCGAGTCTTCCCCGTAGTTTGCTCACCGGAATGTCAGACACAAAAAAACCGGAAGCAAGCATGCCTCCGGTTTTATTTTCTTAAGAAGGAAAGGCGCTGGCTATTCGCCGCCGGCAGAGCCTTGTTCCAGCTGTAATGTGTTTGCGAGCGCGGTGACGGTATTGCCATCTTCCGGGAATTGAATGGCCTGAAATGCAAGGCGTGTCCGCAGGTCTGGTTCAGCTGGGCCTGTCAGTTCAATCGCAGCGAAAGCCGCTTCCAGCAGGTCGGTGACGTGTGCATTGCGGGCGCGGGAGGTTGCGCCGCCCAGCATAACGGCAATGACGCGGTTCCCTTCGCGCTCAGCCGTCGCCATCAGATTGTAACCAGATGCGCGGGTATAGCCGGTTTTAATGCCGTCTACGCCCGGAACGACGCCAAGCAGGCGGTTATGGTTGCGATAGTTGCCACCGCGATATGAGAAATTTTCAGTCGCGAATACGGCATATTGCTCCGGGTGATCTTCCATCATGCGCTGAGCAAGTGTCGCAAGATCGCGCGCTGTAGACACCTGACGGGCATCAGGAAGGCCAGACGCGTTATAGAAGCGTGTGTCCTGCATGCCGAGGGCGCGGGCCTGAACGGTCATCAGTGCTGCGAAACGGGATTCAGAGCCGCCAAGACGTTCTGCGATCACGCGGGCGACATCATTTGCAGACTTGGTCACCAGCGCGAGAACAGCATCCTGCACTGTGATTGTGTCGCCAGGCGAAAGTCCCAGACGGGACGGAGGAGCCTGAGAGGCTGCACGGGATACCGGCAGTTCTTCGTCCAGTGTGAGCTCGCCTTCTTCGAGGGCGTCAAAAACCATATAGAGTGTCATGACCTTCGTCAGCGATGCGGGATAGCGAGGCGAATCCGCAAAGCGGTCATGAAGAACCTGACCAGACCCCATATCGATCACGATACTGGCATAACGATCATCAGCGCGCGATGTCGGGGTAAGGATCAGCGCTGCAAGTGCGAGGAGCGCGAACGCGAAAAAAAACTTGAAATCAACTCTTGGAAGTGACGTGACCATATTCAAGCAAGCTCCTTCTAAGAAAGCCTGAGTTTGCGTGGGTTGGATTGCTTAAAAGTTAATAGGGAAATGCGATTCTACCTTTATCTCACGGATATTGTGGAATTTCTCATTAACTATACCGCCGAATAAATTGTGCACCGCACAAAAAATGTTGCAATTGCACACGACAGGTGTTATCTAAGCCAAACATTCCCAGACGGCAAAGGACAACCCCAATGGCCACATCTGCTGCAAAAACTTTTGAAACTGCATTCGAAACGTTCTCTACGACTGCAAATGATACAATGAAGAAGTCATATGATCGCTCCATGGAAATGATGGGCGAGATGGGTGACCTTCAGAAGAAGAACATGGAAGCGGTTGCTGAATCGTCTCGCATCACCACCAAAGGTGTTGAAGAGCTGAGCACGCGCGCTGCGTCCTTCTCCCGCGAAGCTTTCGAAAAAGGCGTTGAAGCTGCTAAATCTATGTCCAGCGCTCAGTCTGTTCAGGAAGCTATGGAGCTTCAGGCAAGCTACACCAAGACCGCTTTCGAAGCGTATCTGGAAGAACTGAACGCAATGACCGGCATGTTCGCGTCACTCGTTCGCGAAGCCTCTGCGCCGCTGAATACTCAGGCTGGCCAGTTCGTTTCCATCATGCAGAAATCCGCTTAATCAGCGTCTGCTCATCACAGTTCTAAAAGCCGGCCATAGTGCCGGCTTTTTTTGTTGTAGATTGTTTCTGCAGAATGAGTTCCTATTTTCGGATTATGGTCTCTGCGGATTCTCTTACTTCAGCTCACCGTTCGTCTAAGCCGAACTCAGCTTTTTTTGCGCCGTCTGGCGTTGAAACGGCTGCCAGTGTCGACGAACATTCTCCGGTATATGACATGCCAGCCAAGGAACTGTTCGAAACAGCGGTTGCCTTATGGGCAGAACTGTCTCGCGTTGAATGCATGTCAGTGGATATTGAAAGCCTTCGGGCTAGCTTTGTCGCACGTACGGCAGTGCTGGGGTTTAAAGATGATGTGGATATCGAGGTTGTGCCGTTTGGGGAAAACACGTCCGGAGTGATAGTCTTTTCCCGATCGCGCATTGGATATTCTGATCTGGGCACCAATCGCAAACGTGTTGCGCAATGGCTGGATCTGCTGAGTCAGAATGTCAAAAATGCTTGAACCGCAGAAATTTTACCTTCAGGCTTTGGATACAGAAATAGAACATTATCTAGGATACATGACCGACAAGGATTTCATACTTTCGGACCCGCGCGTACTTTTCACTCCGATGATGAGTGATGAGGAGGGGGGCGACAAAACGAATGGCGATGATCCGGGAACGGGCATAGCAACGCGGGCACGCACACGTACGAAGCGACCAAGCATGTATCGTGTGCTGCTGTTGAATGATGATTACACGCCGATGGAATTCGTCGTGTATGTTCTGGAGCGGTACTTTAACAAGTCCCGCGAACAGGCGACTGAAATTATGCTACATGTGCATAATCATGGAGTCGGGGTGTGTGGCGTTTTCACCTTTGAAGTGGCGGAAACAAAAGTCGCACAGGTGCTGGATCTCGCGCGGCGGAATGAACACCCGCTGCAGTGTACAATGGAAAAAGAAGATTAGAGGCCAACTATGCCATCATTGACTCCCAGCCTCGAACGCGCCCTCGAAAAAGCTCTCGCCCTGGCGGCTGAGCGCCATCACGAGTACGCGACCCTGGAACATCTTCTGCTCGCTCTGACAGATGATGAAGACGCCATCGAAGTGATGTCGGCCTGTAAGGTTGATCTGGAAAAGCTCCAGGACGACCTGACCGACTATATTGATGATGATTTGTCCAACCTCGCCGTGGACGAGCTTGACGATCAGGTGCGCCCGACCGCTGCATTCCAGCGTGTCGTACAGCGCGCAATCCTGCATGTTGAAAGCTCCGGTCGCGATGAAGTGACGGGCGCAAACGTTCTCGTCTCAATTTTCTCTGAGCGTGAAAGCCATGCGGCTTACTTCCTGCAAGAGCAGGACATGACCCGCTATGACGCCGTGAACTTCATTTCTCACGGTGTGGCGAAAAAGCCTGGTATGTCCAAGCCGCGCCCGACCCGTCCGACGGGGGAGAAAGAGGAAGAAGTTCAAAAGGCGCAAAACGAAGCGCTGGACGCGTATTGCGTAGACCTCAATCAGAAGGCTCGCGAAGGCAAGATCGACCCGCTTATTGGTCGTCAGCTGGAAGTCGAGCGTTCCATTCAGGTGCTGTGCCGCCGTCGTAAGAATAACCCGCTTCTGGTGGGTGATCCGGGCGTTGGTAAAACAGCGATCGCAGAAGGCCTCGCCAAACGTATTGTTGACGGCGAAGCCCCTGAAATCCTGAAGGATGCGGTGATCTACTCGCTCGATATGGGCGCTCTGCTTGCGGGCACGCGCTATCGCGGTGATTTTGAGGAACGCCTCAAAGCCGTGATGAAAGAGCTGGAAGGTCAGGAAAAAGCTGTCCTGTTCATCGACGAAATTCACACGGTTATCGGTGCCGGCGCGACCTCTGGCGGCGCAATGGATGCGTCTAACCTTCTGAAGCCTGCGCTTCAGAGCGGTGGTCTGCGTTGCATGGGCTCCACAACCTTCAAGGAGTATCGTCAGCACTTTGAAAAAGACCGCGCTTTGGCGCGTCGTTTCCAGAAAATTGACGTGGTTGAGCCAACGGTTCCGGATGCGATCAAGATCCTCAAAGGTCTGCGTCCGCATTTCGAAGAATTCCACGGCATCAAATATTCTGATGAAGCGATTAAAACAGCTGTAGAGCTGTCTGCGCGCTATATTACGGACCGTAAGCTGCCGGATAAGGCGATCGACGTTATCGACGAAGCGGGTGCAAGTCAGTGGCTGCTGCCGGAAGATGAGCGCAAAAAGGTCATCGATGTGGAAACCATTGAGGCCGTTGTCGCGAAGATTGCGCGCATCCCGTCCAAGCAGGTTACGAAGACCGATGCTGAAGCTCTGAAAGGGCTTGAGCTCGATCTGAAACGGGTCGTTTACGGTCAGGACAATGCTATTGATGCGCTCTCTTCTGCCATCAAACTGGCTCGTGCAGGTCTGCGTGAACCAAACAAGCCAATTGGCTGTTATCTGTTCTCCGGTCCTACCGGTGTTGGTAAAACAGAAGTTGCTCGCCAGCTCTCGTCCATAATGGGCGTTGAACTCCTGCGCTTTGACATGTCCGAATACATGGAACGACACACTGTGTCTCGCCTGATCGGCGCGCCTCCGGGATATGTGGGCTATGATCAGGGCGGTCTTCTGACAGACGGTGTCGACCAGCATCCACATTGTGTCCTGCTGCTCGACGAAATCGAGAAAGCGCACCCGGAACTGTTCAACATCCTCCTGCAGGTGATGGATAACGGTACGCTGACCGACTCTAACGGTAAGAAGATCGACTTCCGCAATGTCATTCTGATTATGACGACCAATGCGGGCGCGTCTGAAGCGGCTAAAAACTCTATCGGCTTCGGTCGCGGTAAGCGCGAAGGCGAGGACGATGAGGCGATCAAGAAGCTGTTCACGCCGGAATTCCGCAACCGTCTGGATGCGACCATTCCGTTTGCGGGTCTGTCTCAGCCAATCATTGAGCGCGTTGTTGAGAAATTCGTTCTTCAGCTCGAAGCGCAACTGTCTGACCGTAACGTGACGATCGAAATGACGGATGCGGCGAAAGGCTGGCTCGGTAAGAAGGGCTTTGACCCGGATTATGGTGCACGTCCGCTGTCTCGCGTCATTCAGGAACACCTCAAAAAGCCTATGGCGGAAGAGCTGCTCTTTGGTGATCTGAAATACGGCGGCGCGGTGAAAGTTGATCTGGATGCCGAAGCTGAAAATGGCGCTGGCGCGCTGACCTTTGAGTATTTTGCGGCTCCAAAACCAGAACCGACGGAAGAAACGATTGAGGACGATGGCGAAACGCCAGGTTCTGATGAAAAGGCTCCGGTGAACTAATCGCCGCCTGAATTCTTCAACGCATTTATTCGAAAACGCCCGGTTCTGCCGGGCGTTTTTTGTTTCTGGAAAATATGATTAGCCAAATGTTAAACTTGGCTGCGCAATTTCCTCAGATGAAACGAGCATCCGCAAAAGGATGCAGGTGAGTCTGGTAGGGAGATGAGCAGTGAGTGGTCTCACGCTTGTATCATCAAATGATATGTCGAACTGGGGTCAGTCACAGGCCGACCAGCGCTATCGGTATGGTGTGCAAAGCGATGCCTATGCATTGCTCGATCTGATCGAGAATCGCTTTGCCTATGCAGAACGATTTCCGAATTGGATTGTCCCTGTGCGGTCAGAGCTTCAGGCGCAAATTCCCTATCTTCAGGGGCGCAATGATCTGGTGCGCTTCTGTCAGAATGCCTTCCATGCGCTCTTTGACCACCATTCCATCACTGAAATCGGTCTTCTCGACGATTATGCGCTGGTGCCGAGCTTTGCAGATCTTTGGGTCGAGAAAACCCCGTCCGGCTATCAGATTATGGATGTGCGCCGCGGCTCACCGGCGCTTCAGGCGGGCATTCGGCCGGGAACAATGATTACCTCGCTTGAGGGTAAGCCTATCGAGCAGGCGGTGGCGGATTTTATCGGCTATTACCCATATGCACTGAATGACGAGCGGCGCGCTTATGCGGCGCGCGTTATGGCCGCTGGCCGTAAGGGCTGGGTCCGCCGTATTGGGCTGTTCTGCGATGGCCTGCATTGGACGGTAGAGCTGCCAACGCTTTATCACTGGCGTCTGAAGAGGGACACTAATCTCATCAGTGTTCGCAGCGTGTCTCATCTCGGGCGGCGTTTCGGGATCATGCGGTTCAATGACAGCCTTGGATATAACGAAACCGTACAGGCCTTTGATTATGCATTGAACACGCTGTCCGGTGTTGATGGGCTTGTGCTGGATTTGCGCGATACAGCTGGTGGTGGCACGGCGCTGGTGGCGCGTGGGATTCTCTCTCGTTTTGTCTCTGCGCCGACCGTGTATCAGCGTCACGAATTGCCAAGCGATGAGCGTGATTTCGGTGTGCGTCGCACCTGGAATGAGGAAGTCACCCCGCGTGGCTGGACCTTTAACCGCCCTGTGAGTGTGATCTCCGGGCGTTGGACGGCAAGCATGGGTGAGGGGCTGACCGTTGGTTTTGATGCGATCGGTGCCGGCACTTTCGGTACGGATATGGCGCGGCTTCTGGGCGGTATCTCAAACCATAAACTGCCTGAAACGGATATCACCGTGAAGCTGACGACCGAAAAGCTGTTCCATGTGGATGGCACGCCGCGTGAGCAATTCCGTCCGCGCGGCTATTTCAATTATGCCGATGCGCCGGGCGAAGACGGGCAGGATGGCCCGATGAATGCAGCACTGGATTATCTCAGCCAGCACTAAACGCCAGACACGGAAAAGGCCGCGTTATTAGCGCGGCCTCCGTGAGACTTGGTGTCTCAAATGCTTTGTCTATTCAGACGCGGACAGCTATCCGCGGATCAGAGGCTGCTCCAATCCGTAGACCGCACTCACAAGCATTGAACTCACCTGTTTGATCTCACTAGACATTGGATCACCTCCTTTCAATTGTTGAAAACTAAGCTCAGATTAGCAGGATTCTGAGAGATTGCGAGAGGCGCATGCCGCGCGCCTCTCGTTGCCATTCGAAATCAGAATTCTGCGCGGATTTTCGCCGCCAATGCTTCCAGTTCGGCCGGGTCGGCCTGACCTGAAGTGCCATGGCCTTTAAGCGATTCACCTTCGGCGCGCGGAATAATGTGGAAATGCAGATGGAAAACCGTCTGGCCCGCTGGGGCGCCGTTGAACTGCGTCACCACAATGCCATCGGGTTTGAGTGCGGCTTCAACGGCTTTTGCAACCTTCTGAACGCGCTGCATGTATGAGCCAAGCAGATTGCCCGGCATTTCCAGCAGATTTCGAGCCTTCGCCTGTTTCGGAATAACGAGCGTGTGACCTTCAGATTGCGGGAAGAGGTCCATAAAGGCGAGGGCGACATCATCTTCATAGACTTTCACGCATGGGATTTCTCCCTTGATGATTTTCGCAAAGATATTGTCGTCTTCATATGTACCGTGAAGGCTCATGTCTTATTCCCCTGTCTTTTTAAACGGTTGGCGCGTTTCCAGATATTCGTGTTCCTGGATCACGGCGGCGCGTTCCTGTTCAAGATATTGATCAATGGCATAGCGCAGTCCTTCATGGCCAATCCAGTGCGCTGAATAGGTTGCCGCCGGGCCATAGCCACGTGCGAGCTTGTGCCCGCCTTGTGCGCCAGCTTCGACCCGTTTGAGATTATGAGCGATGGCATAGTCTATCGCCTGATAATAGCAGACCTCGAAATGCAGGAAGGGGCGCTCATCCCGGCGGCCCCAATAGCGGCCATAGAGTGTGTCTGAGCCGATAAAATTCAGCGCTCCGGCAATGGGAAGCCCGTCATCGCAGGCAAAGATGAGCAGCATTTTATCGCGCATTCGCTCATGCAGCAGCTCAAACGTCTCGCGGTTCAGATATGGGAAGCCCCATTTCCGGCTACCGGTATCCATATAGAATTCGAAGAAATGGTCCCAGTGTTCTGGTAGAATGTCGTCACCTGACAGGTGCAGAAAAGTCAGGCCTTCCTGAGCCTTTTTACGCTCTTTGCGTAGGTTTTTCCGCTTGGCCGAGGATAGCTTTGAGAGGAAGTCATCAAAGTCGGCATAGCCACCATTTTCAAAGTGAAACTGGCGGTCGGTGCGCTGTAGAAGCCCGGCTTCGCCGAGGCTTACATATTCTTTCTCGGTCAGGAAATTCAGGTGCAGGCTGGATATCTGGTTCATCTCAGCGAGTTTAACCGCGCCGAGTAGAAGCGCGTCGCGCAGGCCGTCCGGGTCCATTTCGCCATCGCGCACCAGGCGTCGTCTTCCGGTCACCGGGGTAAAGGGAATGGCGCTCAGCAGTTTCGGATAGTAATCGCCGCCGGCGCGTTCATACGCATCAGCCCAGGAATGGTCGAAAACATATTCGCCCTGAGAATGGGTTTTTGCATAAAGCGGCATTGCGGCGCGCAATTCACCGTTTTCACCTTCGATGATGATATGAGCTGGCGTCCAGCCTTCCTGAGTGCTTGCCGCGCCAGAACTTTCCATGGCTTCAAGAAAGTCCCAGGACAGGAATGGGTCATAGCTTTCAGATGGGGGATTTGCGACGGCGTCCCACGCAGTGCGTGATACAGCTGACAGGGCGGAGATCGTTTTCAGCTGATAGTCTGACATCATTTCTATTTAGGTGCTCAGCGCATTTCTGACGAGGTCTGGCGGCAGATTTTCAAAGATTGGTGCGGCTTTGTGATCAATGCAGGCCAGCAAGTCTTTTTCATTGCGTATGGTCCAGCAGGCGAGGGGGAGGCCCAGCTCTTCTGAAAGCTCTGCGCCGGCACTTAAATCGCCAATGTTCACCGCGAGAAAGTCCGCTGCAACATAGATGGAGCGACTTCGAACGCGCTGAATATCCTTTGCGCTGGCGCTGAACCCCTCATCCGGCAGAAAGCCGACTTTCATCCCGGGGTGAAGAGATTTGCACATTCGGACAATGCGATAGTCAAAGCTCATCAGGGCGAGCGGCGCCGTGTACTGGCGCACAAGGTCTGCAACCTTTCGCCCAAGCTCGATATAGTTTTCGCTCTCATCTGTTTTCAATTCGATGAGAACAGGAAGGTCGTCTGTTTCGTCGAGCAGTGCGGCGAGTGCGGGAATAGTCTCATCAGACCCGATAAATCGGGTCTGTGTGAGCACGTCAGCGGGGCAATCGCCAATTGAGGCGGGTTGGTCGCACATGCGTTTCAGGTCGAAATCATGAAACACCATTGGGACTTTGTCCGATGATAAATGGACGTCACATTCCGCGCCAAAGCCCAGTTCACGCGCGCGCCGGAAAGCCGCCAGAGAGTTTTCAGGCGTTTCACCGCCCCAAAACCCTCTATGGGCAAATGCCTGACCTTCTAGAAACGCGCGCATCGGTTTTACGCGACTTCAAAAATGCCGTCGATTTCAACTGCCACGCCCAGAGGCAGAGTAGGGCAGGCAACAGCCGAGCGCGCATGGCGACCTGCGTCACCCAAAACGTCGACCATGAGGTTCGAACAGCCATTGATGACCTGCGGAATCTCAACAAATGACGGTGCTGCGTTAACGAATCCGCCCAATTTTACGACACGGACGATATTTGAGAGCTCGCCAACAGCGGCCTTGCACTGAGCAAGCAGGTTTATGCCGCAGCGGCGTGCCGCTTCCTGGCCGGCTTCCAGTTCCATGCTCTCACCAAGGCGTCCGAGGATGAGGCCATCCGAGCCCATGCTGACCTGACCGGACACGAAGAGCATATTTCCCGAACGTACGAAGGGAACATAGTTGGCAACCGCGGCGGCTGGCTCTGGAAGGGTGATGCCGAGTTCTGCGAGTTTCTCTTCAGGTGTCATATCATTGATCCTTCTTGTCTGGCCCGTTTTGCGGGGGTGTCTGGGGGGCGTTTGACGATTTTCGCTTCTCCCGTTCTGTCAGAATGCGAATGCCGCGTCCCGTGGAAATCGCGTTATTTCCGAATTTTATTTTCGCAAGATCAGCCGCGCGTTCGGCGCGCGCGCGTTTCAAAGCATTCGGATCGATCAGATCCCCCATATCGGGCTGTTCTGGCTCTAAATCAGAGATGCCGATTCCGATAAGGCGGAATCGGGCGCCATCGCACTCTTTCGTGAGCAGTGCGCGGCCTTGCTGGAACATGACCTGAGCCAGTTGGGTTGGCTGATGCAGGGTGATGCGTCGGGTGCGGGATTTGAAGTCGCTGGTCTTCAGTTTCAGGGTCAGAACATTACCCTGAACGCCCAGTTCCTTGGCCCGGAATGAGGTCTTTTCACAGAGCCACCATAAATGGTCTTCCAGCAGCGCTTTGTCGCTAAGGTCTTCAAAGAATGTGGTTTCTGAGGAAACGGACTTGCGTTCCGAGCTTGGATCAACGGGGCGCGGGTCTATGCCATTTGCTCTTTGATGGAGCCATTGGCCGGTCTCGCCAAAGTCGACAATCATGCGCTTGAGGTCGACTTGTTGTATGTGTCCGAGTGTCTGATAGCCCTTGCGATATATCTGTTTTGAGAGCGCCGGGCCAACGCCGTGAACAAACTCTACCGGACGTTCGGCAAGAAATGTTCGGGCTTCAGCTTTTCCAATCAATGCAAATCCGTTTGGCTTGTCGAGGTCGGACGCTGATTTTGCCAGAAACTTGTTATAAGACAGTCCTATAGAGACGGTTATTCCGATGTCACTTTTAATGGAATTCTGCAATTCGCCCAGAAGTTCTGCCGGGCGCCTACCGTGCAGTTTTTCAGTACCGGAAAGGTCCAGATAAGCCTCATCTATAGACACTTGCTGGACCAGAGGTGTGAGGTCATCCATGCGCGCGCGAATGGCCCGTGACGCCGTTTTATATTTGTCGAAATTAGGTGGGATGACCACGGCCTGAGGGCAGGCGCGCAATGCCTTGAACATGGGCATGGCAGAGCGAACGCCAAACAAGCGCGCTGTATAACAACAGGTCGCAACAACGCCGCGTTTTCCCCCACCTATTATGACCGGCTTACCTTGCAGTTCAGGCGCATCTCGTTTTTCAATGGAGGCGAAGAAGGCGTCGCAATCTATATGCGCAATGGAAAGATCAGAGATTTCAGAATGCTGGATAAAATGGTCCGAACCGCAAAAAGCGCAGCGTTTCGCTATGCCCTGTATCCGGGCGCAGGATCGACACAACATCTGCCCTGCTGGATGAAGAATCTGGTCGGCCATTGTCATCATATTAACAGATGTATGAGAGGTTTGATCCTGTTCTGTAAACAAGGATTAAGACAATTCGGGTTAGTCATTGTGCTGGACATAGTTAATTTAGAATCGCGGGGAACACTCTAGGCTCATGTCGGAAGATGTTCGCAAAAAAGTCCTCGTAGTTGAGGACAATGAGCTGAACATGAAGCTGTTCTGCGACCTTCTGGGCGCGTTCGGCTATGAGCCTGTTCAGTCTCGCGATGGGCTGAAAGCCCTTGAGATTGCGCGTCAGCACAAACCCTCTCTCATCATTATGGATATCAATCTGCCAGAAGTCTCAGGTCTCGATCTGACGCGCTGGATCAAGGATGATGAGGATTTGTCAGATATTCCTGTCATGGCTGTCACAGCTTTCGCTATGCGTTCTGACGAAGATCGTGTGCGCGAGGCCGGGTGCGAAGCCTATATGTCTAAGCCTATTCAGATGATGCCATTCCTGAATCAGGTGCAGGCGCTGACGTCAAAAGAGACTATTCGGTGAGTGCACGCGTCCTCGTAGTCGATGATATTCTGGCGAACCGAAAGCTGCTTCAGGCGAAGCTGAGTCATGAATATTTTGAGGTGATCACGGCCTCCAACGGCCAGGAAGCCGTGGATATGGCGCGTGAACAGCACCCTGACATCATTCTGCTCGACGTGATGATGCCCGTTATGGACGGGTTTGAGGCTTGCGAGATTCTAAAATCGACTCAGTCGACCCAGCACATTCCTGTGGTTATGGTCACAGCGCTTGGCGACCGGGATCACCGCCTGAAGGGCCTTACCGCTGGTGCGGATGACTTTCTGACCAAGCCGGTTGATGATTTTGCACTCCTTTCGCGTATTCGCGCGCTGACGAAGTACAAGCTAGTCATGGATGAGCTGCGTTCGCGTGAGGCGAGCGGGCGCCGTATCGGCGTTATTGAGGGTGATGACGCAAAAGGGCCAATCGACCCGGCGCGTATCCTCATCATTGATGACAATGACCGTCAGGCACGGCGTATTGCGCTGGCGCTGAAACAGGAACACAGACCGCTTCTCTGGTCTGAGGCGCGCGGCATGGCGGCAAAAGAAAAGTCAGGCATTGATCTGATTGTGCTGTCGCTTGACGCAAAGACATTTGACCCTCTGCGCCTGTGCGCGCATTTCAAATCTCAGCAGTCCACACGCGATCTGCCTGTGCTGATTGTGGCGGATTTCGAAGAAGAGGCGAAAGGGCTGAGAGCGCTGGATCTTGGCGCAAGCGACATCATTATGCGCCCGATCGACACTGAAGAGCTTTCGGCGCGTGTGAGAACACAGGTACGCAAAAAGCGGTATCTCGACACGATGCGTCGTCGTCTGGATGAGAGCATGGAGCTGGCCATTACTGACCAGCTGACCGGGCTTTATAATCGCCGCCATATGATGAAACAGCTTGGACAATTCCTGCAGCGCGCCAATGCAGGCGGGCCGCCTGTTTCTGTCTTTATTGCGGATATTGATCACTTCAAACGCGTGAACGACACTTATGGCCATGACGTTGGCGATGAGGTGCTGAAAGAATTCTCTGAGCGCATGAAAGAGAATGTGCGTCCGGCTGATATTGCGTGCCGGCAGGGCGGTGAAGAGTTCGTTGTCATTATGCCGGAAACCGCTGGTGATATGGCAAGCGTTGTCGCTGAACGTCTGCGCCGCGATGTGGCAGGGCAAACCTTCCGCGTGGACCGTGGTCGTCAGCAATTGGATGTGACGGTCAGCCTTGGCGTTGCAACCTCGTCCGGCGATGCGACGACAATTGATGATCTCTTAAAGCGCGCGGACGAAGCGCTCTATGAAGCCAAGGAAAAAGGCCGCAATCAGGTTCGTAGCTGCGCGGCCTGAGGGTGAAACTTTCAGAAATTCAGACAACAAAAAAGGCCAGAGCGAAAAGCGTCTGGCCTTTTTGATTTCAGATAATCCAATGGATTATTTGATTTTGCCTTCTTTGAACTCGACGTGCTTACGTACGACTGGGTCGTACTTACGCATCACCATTTTTTCGGTGATGTTACGTGGGTTTTTCTTCGTAACGTAGAAGAAACCTGTGCCTGCAGTTGAGTTCAGGCGGATTTTGATAGTGGTTGGCTTCGCCATGACAGCAGACCTCGGTTAGAATTCGAAGCGCGCATAAACACCGTGTTGGGGGGAGAAGTCAAGAGGGGTTTTACCTATATCCTCTCAACCAGATGACCTTTCGGAGAATATCTCAAAAACAACGGTTGATGCGGGTCTTTAGGGGCCTCTAAACGCTGTCTGACCTCGTCCAGCATCTGCAAAGTGACGAGAGGAAGGTCGATATCTCTGGTGTCATCCAGTTCAATCCAGCGTACATCCACAAGTTCAGCGCCAGACGCAGCAGGGCGCTCATCAATCAGCGCGGTTTCTGCTTCGGCAATGAAGAATCGGGCGTCAAATCGCTTTGGTCGGTAGGGCGGTGTTATCGCTCGGCCGACGAATTCCAGATGTTGAAGACAGGGCAGTGCGCCTTCTTCCAGAAATGGCTGCCAGTTGCGAGGCGCTGTGGCGCCGTTTGCATCAGGCTGGCCAATGATCAGCCCGGTCTCTTCAAACGTCTCACGTACGGCTGTGAGGCCGAATGCGCGGGGTTTGCGGCGCGCACCCTGCACGAGTTTCTGCTCAACGGGCGCACGCAGTTCCGTGATTGCTGGCGCGCGGCTGTCTTCCGGGTCGACGCGACCACCGGGAAACACATATTTGTCCGGCATAAAGGCATGCTTATTCGACCGTTTGCCGACCAGCACTCGCGGTTTAGGGCCGTCACGGCGAATCAGAATCAGCGTCGCTGCATCTTTGGGGCGAACGGATGGTTGGGATCGGTCGATGATGTCGCCGTCTTCGAGACGGTCAAAGACATTTGCTTGTTTTTGTTTTTTTATCTGGCTCATCGCCTGCGTTTGCCTTTTCGCGGCCCTTTGCGTGGGCCACTTCCTATTCCGGGTTTGCGGTTCATCATAACACGTTTGTGGCGGTGTTTGGATGGCACCTCTTCACCTTTCCTCTTAGGGCGAGGATCGGAAAGCATTTCCAGAACGAGGCTGGCGGCGATAGAGTTGGCCTCAGTGAGCTTCACGCGGACAGGCTGGCCCAGCTCGTATCGGCGGCCTGACCGGTCTGCGACGAGCGCTGAGGCGCTGTCATCAAAGTACCAGAACTCATTGCCGAGAGACGCTGCGGGGATGAAGCCGTCAGCGGCTGTTTCATCGAGGCGGACGAAAAGGCCAAACTTGGCGACGCCTGTTACGCGGCCTTCAAACTCTGCGCCGACACGGTCAGCGAGAAAGGCTGTCAGATAGCGATCCGATGCATCACGTTCAGCGGCCATGCTGGCGCGTTCGCGGTCGACCAGATGGCCTGCGATTTCTTCAAGGCGTACGCGCTGCTCATCCGGCAGGCCGTCCGGTCCCAAATTGTAAGCCCGGATCAGCGCGCGGTGCACGATCAGGTCTGAATAGCGACGGATCGGTGATGTGAAGTGTGCGTACTTAGACAGGTTCAGCCCGAAATGGCCCAGATTATCGGGCGAATAAATCGCCTGGCTCTGCGTACGCAAAACAATCTCTGAAATCTCATGATGCCGGTCTGTTTCGCGCGCAATCGCCAGAAGACGGTTGAACCGGGCAGGGGTGACCTTCTCGCCCATGCTCCATGTCAGTTCCAGCGTATCGAGGAAGGTGGAAAGGCCGTGAATCTTCTCATCCGACGGTTCAGCGTGCACGCGATAGATAAGGTCAGAGCGTTTTGTCTCCAGCGCTTCAGCGGCGCAGACATTTGCCTGAATCATCATTTCTTCGATCAGCTTGTGCGCATCGAAACGCTCTCGCACGCGAACGCCAAGGACTTCGCCTTCAGGGCTGAGTTCGACTTTGCGCTCCGGGATATCGAGGTCGAGCGGCGCGCGCTCTGAACGTTTCTTGTCCAGTGCATGCCAGGCGGCCCAGAGCGGCTTCAGGACAGGCTCCAGAAGCGGTCCGGCTTTCTCTCCCGGCTTGCCATCAATGGCGTCCTGAGCCTCTTCATAAGAGACACCTGCAGCTGAACGCATCATGCCTCGCAGAATGCGGCGACGTAGCTTAGAGCCATCCTTGGAGAAGAACATTTCAAAGGCGAGGCAGCAGCGCAGCTCGCCTTCTTTCAGAGAGCATTCGCCCGCCGACAAGGCTTTTGGAAGCATGCTTGCGACGCGGTCCGGGAAGTATGTCGAGTTGGAGCGGCGATAGGCTTCTTTATCCAGAATTCCATTAAACGGGACAAAGGCTGACACATCAGCGATGGCGACGATTATCCGCCAGCCGCCCGGGTTTTTCGGGTCCGGGTCCGGCTCTGCAAACACGGCGTCATCATGGTCGCGCGCATCCGCCGGGTCGATCGTGATCAGCGGAATTGAAGTGAGGTCTTCACGCGGGCATTCGACCGGTTCTGCGGCTTCAGCGGCCGCAATGACTTCTGGCTCAAACGTGTCCGGAATATCATGCGCAGCCATCGCAATGAGGCTCGCAGCCCTTGGATTATCCGCATTGCCCAGAACTTCAATGATCTTGCCGCGCTTCGGACCGTGGCCACGTGACTGGCGCGGTTCGCAGCGTACAAGGTCGCCATTTACAGCCTCGCCCTGATCTCCCGGAAAGATGAGGAAAGAGCGCTTGTCCTTGCGTGATGTGCTTTCAACCGTGCCGCCGCCATGCTTCATCTGCTCGAAAATGCCGATGAGCGTGTCTTTACGCGTCTCGATGCGCTTGATCATGCGCGCGCGCCAGAGCCCGTCGCGGCCTTCTTCAATGTCACAGAGTGCGCGGTCTTTTACGCCCGGATCCGGATCGCGGCGACGACCGCGTGGACCGGCATAAAGAAGGTCCGGGCCAAACAGGCCCTCGCGACCAACAGCTTTGCCGATCAGATCGCCATGCTCATCAATGCCAATGAACTCTACGATGCCCGTTGGGGGAGGCGTGTCATTACGCGCAAAGGCGCGTTTGCCCACGCGGGATACAACGCCTTCGTCTTCCAGTTCCTTCAGGATCTGGCGGAGTTGGCGTCGGGCCTCACCATTCACACCCAGACCTTTGGCAATATCCCGCTTATTGGTGTCGCCCGGATTGGCTGCGAGATAGTCGAGAACGGTCTGGCGTGTGATTTCGGTCATTCAGATTTGGCTTTTGTCGTTTTCTTCGCGGCGGGCTTTTTCGTAGCCGGCGCCTTTTTCTTCTTAGGAGGAGATTTGGCTTTGGCTGCGATCAATTCAACAGCCTGTTCCAGTGTGACCTCTTCAGGCTTGGAATCCTTCGGAAGGGTCGCATTGGTCTTACCATGCTTCACATAAGGTCCATAGCGTCCTTCGAGAACCTGAATAGCCTCGCCATCGACAGGGTGAGCGCCAATCTCTTTCAGCACTTTAGGTGCGGACCCACGGCGGCCCGGATTTGCACGCTTATCAGCAATAACTGAGACTGCGCGGTTCAGGCCGATATCGAAGACTTCTTCGACACTTGGCAGGTTCGCATAGGTCTTCTGGTGCTGAACATATGGGCCATAGCGGCCGATATTTGCCAGAATTGGCTCGCCATCTTCAGGGTGCACACCGACTTCGCGCGGCAGAGACAGAAGCTGGATCGCTTTATCGAGCGTCAGTTCTTCAGGCTTCCAGCCTTTCGGAATGCTACCGCGTTTCGGCTTTTCACCCTCATCCGGTTCCAGCTCTACATAAGGGCCAAAACGACCGGTTTTGAGCGAGACTTCCTTGCCGGTTTCCGGGTCTGTGCCCAGCACATTGCCGTCCGGATTGATTTGGTTCTGAGACTCTTCGGCATCAACAGAGAAGGCCCGTGTGAACTTACATTCGGGATAGTTTGAACAGCCAACGAAAGCACCGTGACGGCCGAGTTTCAGGCTCAGCTGCCCATCATTGCAGTTCGGGCAGGCACGTGGATTGGCGTTCGGATCGGCGCCTTCGGCTGGTCGGAAGACATAAGGACCAAGCACCTCATTCAGCGCATCCAGAACTTCGCTGACACGCAGATCAGAGATCTCGCCAATTGCGGCGTGGAAGTCTTTCCAGAAGCCCGCCAGGAAGTCTTTCCACTTCAGCTGACCATCTGAAACGAGGTCCAGCTTTTCTTCCAGATCAGCGGTGAAATCATACTGAACATAGCGTTCAAAGAAGCTCTCAAGGAAGCCTGTTACCAGACGCCCTTTATCCTCCGGGATGAAGCGCTTCTTGTCGAGACGCACATATTCGCGATCCTGCAGAACCGAGAGAATAGAGGCGTATGTCGATGGGCGACCAATGCCCAGCTCTTCAAGCCGCTTGACCAGTGACGCTTCTGAGAAACGTGGTGGCGGTTCTGTGAAGTGCTGGCTGGATTTGGCCTCAACCAGCTCCGGGTTTTCACCCTGTTCAAGCTTAGGCAGGCGGGAATTGTCTTCATCGCCATCCGGCTCGTCCTGACCTTCCTGATAAAGGGTCAGGAAGCCATCAAACATGAGCACTGAACCCGTCGCACGCAGGCCGGCTGCTTTGTCGGCTGATGTGATGTCGACCGTTGTGCGCTCAAAGCGGGCGGCTTCCATCTGTGATGCAACAGCGCGACGCCAGATCAGACCGTACAGCTTTGCAAGGTCGGCATCGCCGCGGAATTCATTCGGGTGCAGAGTGAAGTCCGTTGGACGGATCGCTTCGTGCGCTTCCTGAGCGTTTTTAGCTTTGGAGGAATAGCGGCGCGCTTTTTCAGGCAGGTATTTGCCACCATAGTTTGAGCGGATGACATCTCGGGAGGCCTGATATGCCTCTTCGGCCATCTGCACACCATCGGTACGCATATAAGTGATCTTACCGTCTTCATACAGTTTCTGAGCCGCCTGCATGGTGCGCTTTGCGCCAAAGCCGAGGCGGCGCGATGCATCCTGCTGAAGCGTAGAGGTAATGAAAGGCGGTGGTGGATTGCGCTTGACCGGCTTGGCCTCAACAGCGTCCACAGTGAAGCCATTGCGGCGAACGGCTTCCAGCGCTTTGTCTGCATCGTCTTTATTGCCGAGGCTGAACTTTTTCAGCTTCTCGCCATTCAATTCGACGAGACGCGCTTCGAAAGTAGATCCATCAGAGGCCTTCAGGTCAGCGGCGACCTGCCAGTATTCTTCTGGCTTGAAGATTTCGATCTCGCGTTCGCGCTCACAGATCAGGCGCAGCGCAACAGATTGTACGCGGCCCGCAGAGCGAGAGCCCGGCAGCTTGCGCCAGAGAACTGGCGAGAGAGAGAAACCCACCAGATAGTCCAGCGCGCGGCGCGCCAGATACGCATCGACCAGTTCCTGATCGATATCGCGCGGGTTTTTCATGGCCTCAGTGACAGAGGTTTTGGTGATCGCGTTGAACACAACGCGGCTAATGCCGACATCTTTCAGGACGCGGCGGTTTTTCAGCGCTTCCAGAAGGTGCCAGGAAATAGCTTCTCCCTCGCGATCGGGGTCGGTCGCGAGAATGAGTTGATCAGAGCCTTTTACGGCTTCTGCGATTTCGCGAATACGCTTGGTAGACTTGGCGTCGGCTTCCCATGACATCGCAAAATCTTCGTCAGGACGCACGGACCCGTCCTTGGACGGCAGGTCACGGATATGGCCGTAGCTGGCCAGAACTTTATAGTCTTTACCGAGATATTTGTTGATGGTTTTCGCCTTGGCAGGCGACTCAACGACGACAACTTTCATAAACGTAATCCAAATTCCCCAATGGCGCGGAAGGTGTGGGCGAGCGGCTGTTAAGTCAACAGCGCTTAGCCATCTTCCAGATATGCAATGGCTGTGAGCGCTGAGAACAACGCGAATAATGGTGGAGCAAAAGCGGCGATAGACATAGGGGCAGCACCGGCTGCACCGAGACTGCTGGTAAGTTCAGTCACAAAATAAAGCATGATGGCGGCAAATGTGCCCCAGGCGATCAGTTCGCCGGTTCCGCCAAGGCGAGCAAGCCGCAGACAGACCAGCGCGCCGATAAGCGCCATGGCAATGTAAAGAATAGGTGAGGCGAGCAGCGCCTGATAGTGCATGCGATAGCGAGAGGCATCGAGCCCTGCGCGCTCTGTCTGTGCTATAAAGCCCGGCAGGCGCCAGAAGCCAACGGTTGACGGCGCTGCAAAACGGTCCAGCAGTTTTGCCGGGTCGAGGTCTGTCGGAATGGACAATGCATCGCGCATAACAGGGGCCTGATCCGGAACGTGTTCGGTGACGTTGATCAGCTCCCAGAAGCCGTCTTTCAGCGTTGCGGTATCGGCGGAAATGCGTCGGCGGAAGCTGAAATCATCTGTGCCCTGATTGCGGGTATAGATGCGTTCAAACTCCAGAAGGTCGACATTGTTCAGCTGAATACCGTCTGTGCCGGTAGATTCAGCATGGATCACAATCTGGTCCGTTTCACTGCCCTGACGCAGCCATACGCCATTGCGTTCAGTGCTGATGCCATCCACAGGCGCGCCAGTCAGCATGGCGCGATTGGTCTGAAAACGCTCGTTCAGGCTTGCGCCAACCGGGTTTAGAACCGTGATGGTGAAAATGCCCAGCACACCGGCCAGTACGGCCATTGGTGTCAGGAAACGCCATGCCGAAAGACCTGCCGCCCGCATGGCAGGAAGTTCTGTCAGTCGTGACAGGCGTGAGAACGCAATGATCGCCCCGACAAGAATGATGAATGGCATGGTATGCTCTGTGAGCATTGGCATTTTCATAAGCGAAAGGCCGATGGCGGTGAAGACGGAAATGTCTGCATCGCTGCCGACGGTACGTAATTGTTCCACGACATCGACCAGTAGAATCGCGGCCAGAATAATGCCGAGCGTCAGCACGACTGCGCCAAGGCATTGCTTCAGAACATAGAGTTGGAGGCGGTTAAAGAACATAGGTCAGGCCGCTCCCGCTATATCGCTTGAGGGTTTGGTCTTTCGTTTCGCAAAGGGCAGGGAGATCCCGCCTCGGAGGAAGACGTATGATAGTATCCCCGTCGTGCCGAGCGGTATCAGATACTGCAGGATATTGAGCGCCGGGTCGCTTTCAGCGCTCGGTGGAATGGACAGAGACAGAATGACAAGCACCAGCGCGCCACCGGTCGCAATAGCGATGCGCTTCTGATAGCCGCGCCTGCTGAAATTACCACCGATTACGGCCAGAACGGCAATCATGCCCATTGCCAGATTGAGGAGCGGTGACGCGATCCTCAAATGGGCTTCGGCCAGATACAAATCCTGATTTTGGTTCTGCACATAGTCGCCCAGATCGGGGAAGAATAATTCGTGCAGGAATCTGTCTGAGGCTTTCAGAACAAGGTCGGAATCCTCAGCCAGAAAGTCGGTCAGCTCAAAAACATAGTCATCAAAATTCAGGACAGAGAGCTGGTTTTGCTGGTCGACCTGCTGAATCTGACCACTGGTCATGCGGATGGCTGGCTGGCCTTCAATCTCGATCACATTGCCAGTCTGGGCGATATAGATGACTTCGTTTTCTTCAAAACGTGTATCCGCAATCATCATATTGCGGAAAACACCGCCCGATGATTCGCGCACATAAATCGTCAGGCCTTCAACCGGATAGGTGAAAGCGCCTGGGCGAATGAGCGAGGATGCAAGGTCTGCGCGCGCGTCAGAAATGGTCTGACGCAGCTCTCTTTGAGCCATAGGCTGAACGAAAAGATTTACGCACAAATGGGCAATTGCGACGGCCACAGCAAGCCGAATAACCGGCGAGGCAATCTGCCAGCGGGTCATGCCAGCGGACTGTGCAACAACGATTTCACTGTCCCTGTGAATGCGGTTCAGCGCGTTCAAAGCCCCGACAAACAGGGCGATTGGGCCAAGGACGGCAATAATCTGAGGCGCACCCAGCGCAACGACACGCAGATAGGTGAGCGCTGACTGGCGGTTGTCGACGATAAGGTCTGTCTGAGACAGGCCCTGAGCGAGAAGGGCAAGAACCGCGAGTCCACCTACAATCGTCACAACAGCTTTCAGAACGCTGAAAAAGATGTACTTCTGAATTCGGTTCATTATCCCACTTACATATGTCTGAATCAGCACTCTTAACGCCTTTTAGCGAAGAGCTGTTGTCGGAACACCCCAGAGGGCTTACTTCGGATTCAATTGGAGCAAAAGTATGAAGTTTGAAATCAAAGACAGTTATGTCGGTGACGTCTACATTCTATTCGCGACTGAAGACGAGTATATCCCATCTGACCTGAATACGATCGAAGACGGTCTTGCAGCGTCTCTGACGCCTATGATTGAAGCGAGCCGCTTCCGCGGTAAGGCTGGCCAGACCTTCGAATACACGCCGTCTGGCGAAGGTCCGAAGAAAGTCATCCTGCTGGGTGCGGGCAAGCTTTCTGATGATAACGCTCAGACACTAGAGAATTATGGCGGGTTCGCTGTGAAGAGCACGCTGATGTCTGGCTATAAGTCCATCGCGATCAAAGGCACGGGCGCTGAAGAAGATGCACGCATTCTGGCAGGCGCGCGTCTGGCCTCCTATCGTTTCGATAAATACATGACGAAGCTGACGGACGATCAGAAGCCGTCTGTTGAGACAGTCACACTGGTCACAAGCGCTGTTGAAGCTGCCACTAAAGCTTATGGCCCGCTCGAAGCGGCCGTTCAGGGCACAGAGCTGGCACGTGATCTCGTGCATGAGCCGCCGAATGTTCTCTACCCGGCAAGCTATGCAGACCGTATTCGCGAGCTCGAAGCGCTTGGCGTGAAGGTTACGGTTCTCGGCGAAAAAGAAATGACCGAACTTGGCATGCACTCTCTTCTGGGTGTTGGTCAGGGCTCTGTCCGTGAATCCCATATGGCGATCATGGAATGGAACGGCGGCGGCGATGAAGCGCCGGTCGCATTCGTCGGTAAAGGCGTCTGCTTTGACACGGGTGGTATCTCTCTGAAGCCAGGCCCGAACATGCAGGACATGAAGGGCGATATGGGCGGCTCTGCGGCTGTTGTCGGTGCGATGAAGTCACTGGCTCTGCGCAAGGCGAAAGCCAATGTAGTCGGCCTTGTTGGCCTGGTAGAGAACATGCCTGATGGCAATGCATCTCGCCCGGGCGACATCGTCTACACCATGTCTGGTCAGACGGTTGAAAACCAGAACACGGATGCTGAAGGTCGTCTGGTTCTGTGTGACGTGCTCTGGTACGCGCAGGAAACCTATAAGCCGTCTGCGATCATTGACCTTGCAACGCTGACCGGTGCGATCATCGTATCGCTTGGCCATGACAATGCGGGTCTGTTCTCCAATGATGACACGCTGTCTGGTCAGCTGACCGCGGCAGGTCTTGCTGAGAATGAACCAGTCTGGCGCCTGCCAATGGGCTCTTCCTATGACAAGCTTCTGAAGTCTCAGTTCGCCGACATGAAGAATATTGGCGGCCCGGCGGCTGGCTCTATCACGGCAGCTCAGTTCCTGAAGCGCTTCATTAAGGAAGGTACCCCTTGGGCGCATATCGACATTGCAGGCGTTGCGTGGAAGAGCGTTGATAAGGCACCGACCGACCCGGCATGGGCAAGCGGCTTCGGCCCGCGTCTTCTCGATCGTCTCATCAAAGACAATTACGAGTCCGCGTAAGTTATGGCGTGTGAGTGGTGGTTCTATCATCTGGAGCGACCGCCGCTCGCTGGCGCGCTTGCGCCATTATTCGAGAAGTGTCTGGAGCGGAACTGGCGTGTGCTGGTCTCCTCACCAGACGCCTCTCAACTTTCTCAGATCGATAGCGAGCTGTGGAAATGGCGGGAGGAAAGCTTTCTGCCGCACGGCCTTGAGGGTGAGCATTCTGCCCGCCAGCCGGTATTGTTGAGCGGTGGGCTCGCCAATGCAAACAAGGCGAGTGTTCTGGTGCTTTTGAAGGGCCAGGAGGTCGAGACGCCCTCTGTCGATTATCAGCGCGTCATGGTCGTGTTCGAAGATGCTGATGGGATCGCCCGGGGCAAAGCGCGTGAGCAGTTTCGGGATGCCCGTAAGGCCGGGCTGGCTGTCCGCTATTTTCAGCAATCAGCCAGCGGCGGATGGGTCGAGAACACCGCTTAATCGCTTACGATAGCGAAAAGTCTCATAAGAGGTGTTGGCAGCAAGGTTCGACCCCGCTATAGCGGCGCCAGACGAAATAACTGCGATGAAACGCGGTTTCTCACAAGGAATTTCCGATGGCTCTCGAACGTACATTTTCCATCATCAAGCCAGATGCGACCGAACGTAACCTCACCGGCAAAGTAAATGCCATGATTGAAGCAGCTGGTCTGCGCATCATAGCTCAACGCCGTATCCTCATGACCGAAGCTCAGGCTCAGCGTTTCTACGAAGTTCACGCTGAACGCCCATTCTATGGCGAGCTGGTTGAATTCATGACTTCTGGCCCGGTTGTTGTTCAGGTTCTCGAAGGCGAAAACGCTGTTGCAGCTTACCGTGATGTCATGGGCGCAACCAACCCAGCTGACGCTGCTGAAGGCACAATCCGTAAGGAAGTTGCTAAATCCATCGGCGAGAACTCTGTCCACGGTTCTGACAGCCTTGAAAACGCAGCAATTGAGATCGCTCAGTTCTTCTCACTGGCAGACATTGCCGGTTAATCGCTGAATTTTCTCGATTAATTCACAGACCCGCGGTGCGAAAGCCCGCGGGTTTTGTTATATACGGCCTTGTTTTACGGACCTGGCTGACCGAAATAGAGCTGATGGCACTTCTCAATATCCGCAATCTGATTTCCATCGCTGCAGGCGTTTCAGCCTCGGCGGTTGCTGTGCGCAATGCGCTGGGCAAGGAAGTCGATAAGCGCGCGGATAAGATGATCCAGAAAGCCGTGGACGAAGCCCGCGAGGAGATCCGTCATCAGGCGCATACCTTCGTGTCAGATGGGTTTCGAAACTTTCTGCTGACGGTTTGTATAAAGGCCGTTCTGGTTCTGATCGTGGCAGTGTTGTTTCTGTCTGGGCTGCTGCCGTCGAACTGGTCGGCACTTGTTCTTCTGGCCTTGTTCGTGATTTTCACCAGCTACGACTTCACGCGTGCCTTTCCAACGCTGCGGTTTTTGCGGCGTGAGGTGAAGAAATTTGGCTGGCGGCCCAAACTCGTTCTGGCGGAAACTGTGTCCGCGCAGGTCTTTGAAAAAGTGCTGGAACGCGCCAGTGGCCAACCTGTCGACAGCACAGAGAGTGTGCTCATGCTGCTTGCCGGCCGTAAGCGCGATGAGATGGTCGAGAAAGTCGCGCGCGCTGTTGCGGAGATCGCGTCCACATCAAGCTGGGACGATATCAAGCCGATTGTTCTGCGCTTTGCTGCACGCTTTGCGCTGATGTTTGTGCTGTATTCCGGCCTTGTCTGGAGCGTTGTCTGGCTCATTCGCCACCATTTCGTGACGACTTAGCCAAGCCGACAAAATCGATTCCAATCTGATTTTGAAACGCCTCGAGCAGCCGGTGCGGGTGATCAAAGCGTGGGTGCCTATTGCCGAGTTTGAAAATTTGGAAAATAGCTGCCGGCACGCTCTATGTTCGGGAAGCAATATGAGGGCAATCAAGGAACACAATTCACCTCAAAATTAATTCGCATGATTAATTTTGAGAGGTGAATGGTGCCCGGGGGCGGATTTGAACCACCGACACGCGGATTTTCAATCCGCTGCTCTACCCCTGAGCTACCCGGGCATCTGGGGTACGCTGAAAAGCGAGAGGGCTGTATAGAGTTCTGCTGGCGTGCTGTCCATCACCAAATGCGTGCTTTTTCGCATTTTTTTGCAGACAGATTTTATCCGGCCTCAGACAGACCGGAATGACTGCAAACTCAGACGGATTGTGCCCACAAATTCTCACAGATTTCGGCAATTTCCGCCGATTGGGCGATCAGCTCCGGCGCTATTCGGTAAGAGATCATGGCCGTACCAGCGAGGGCGGAATTCGAATCGGGGTCTTCAGGCCAGCGTGCGCCAGCGATCCCGCCAGCTTCAAGGTCAGCCAGATAGGCGCCGAACTCATCTTCTCGACCATCCTTAAAGAGTGGCATCCAGATCATCAGAATGGCATTCGGCCAGCGACGTAGCGCTTTTGGCACCCATTCGATCAGAGCCTCCAGATCAGCCAGCGTTTCATAGCTGGGGTCGATCAGCACAACCATTTGCTCTTTTGAGCGGGGCGCGAGTGACAGTGCGCCGCGATAGCCGTCTGCTTTGCGGATTTGAATGCGGCTGTCATTGCCGAAATTGTCCTGAAGTGCGGCATGCTCTTTCGGGTGAAGCTCAAAAAATGCCATCCGGTCATTGGGGCGCAGATAATGCGCGGCCAGTGCCGGGGAGCCGGGATAGAATTTCAATTTTCCATCCGGGTTAAGCCGTTGGATTTCGCTGAGATAGGGCTGAAACAGGGCTGGTGGGTTTTTAAGGTCCAGCACCCGGCCAATACCGTCCGGATACTCTGCGCCTTTGACAGCCTCTTTGGAGTCCAGATCATACATGCCGCGTGCGGCGTGGGTCTCGACATAGAAGACCGGCTTTTTCTGCCTGGCCAGATTCGAGAGAACGGCGCACAGCACGGCGTGTTTGAGCACGTCCGCGCGGTTTCCGGCATGGTAAATGTGCTGATAGCTGAGCATATACGCGGTCTTTCGAAGTAAACAGAACGGGCCTGCCAGAAGGGCAGGCCCGCTTCCCGTTTAAACGGGTTTCTTATTCGGCGCCAGAAGCGGAAGCGAGGTCGGCCTGACGAATGGCCTCGAATTCATTGCCTTCATACCAGGTCGGCCAGAGATCGCTCTGAGCGATTTCGAGACCCAGCGTATAAAGCGCAGTGATGTTCTGCTCCATGCCATCAAGGTTCCAGTCTTCAGAATACTCGTCCTGAGGCTTGTGATAGCGGAAAGCGGTATAGTCCGCTGCTTCGGCCTGACCAGCAGGGCGTCCGCCTTCAATCAGATTGTCACCCCCATCAGAGTACAGCATTGGAATGCCGAGCTTGGCATAGCTGATATGGTCTGAGCGGTAGAAATAACCGTTTTGTGGCAGTGGGTCTGGCACAACGACGCGGTCATCTGCTGCGAGAATGTCTTCCAGCATGCCTTCGAGTTCAGAAGCGCCATAGCCCACAACGATCATGTCGTGCGTTGGAGGGGTAGGCAGCATGCCGTCCATATTGATGCCCGCAACAATTTGGTTAGACGGGATGATTGGGTTGGCTGCCATATAGGCAGATCCCAGAAGGCCTGACTCTTCCAGAGTGACGGCAGCAAACAGAACGGAGCGTGCTGGTGCTTCGGCAACCATGGCTTCTGCGATTTCCAGCAGGGCGGATGTGCCCGTCGCATTGTCGACTGCGCCGTTATAGATGGTGTCTTCACTGGCGAAGCTGAAATTCGGGTCGGTTGGATCAGCGGCATTGCCCAGATGGTCCCAGTGCGCGGTGAACATCATGAATTCATCCGGCGTTTCGGTGCCTTCAATCATCCCGATCACGTTTCGCGATTCAGCGTAATCGACGGTCTGAACAATGCGGCCCGATGCCATCAGGCCATCCATTGGCACTGGTTCAAAGCCCGGCTCCGCCGCCGCTGCGGTGAGGGCAGCGAAGTCGAGCCCGGCTTCCTCGAACAATGCCATGGCCACATCTTCTGTAACCCAGCCCTCGAGAAGCGCGCGGTCTTCACCGCCATTCGAGCGCACAAGGTCAGGCTGGCCACCTGTCCATGAATTGCGCACGACATCCCAGCCATAAGCGGCAGGGGCTGTCTGGTGGACCACGATCGCAGCTGTCGCACCCTGACGTGCGGCCTCTTCGAACTTGTAAGTCCAGCGGCCATAATAGGTCATGGCATTGCCGTTAAAGAGGTCCGGGTCCTGTGTGGCATAGCCCGGGTCATTGACGAGAATGATCACCGTTTTGCCTTCAACGTTGAGGCCTGCATAATCGTCCCAGCCATATTCCGGGGCGACAGCGCCATAGCCAACAAAAACCACTTCTGAGGCATCAAAGCTCAGATCGAGCTCTGTCTGGTGCTTTGTCCAGAATACAGCGTCTGAGCCGATTTCGAATGGAGCGGCATCTGGCGAAGAGGAAATCGTCAGAGAGGACTGTTCCTGATCAAGCGTCTGGGTGACCATTTCCACTGTCTGGAACCATGAACCATTTGCGCCCGGTTGCAGGCCGACGCGTTCCATTTCAGCGGCAACCCAGTCTGCAGCAGCTTCGCCGGCTTCTGTACCCGGGCCGCGACCTTCAAACACATCATCGGCCAGAGCGGCAATGCGAACGCCGAGGTCGTCAGCTGCGATGGCTGGTGTTGTGTCCGTTGGTAGTGGGTAAAGCAGAGCAGAATCGCTGGCTTCAGGTGCCGGCGTTTCGGTTGCCGGGTCAGCGACAGGCGTGTCTTCGCTTGTGTCTGGTGAACAGGCCGACACGGCGAGCGCGAGGGCCGAAATGGAGATTAATCGGTGCATAGAGGGTGTCCTCTTTCAGGAATTTAATCTGATCTGGCATGACCTTGCCGAAAGGGGCAAGGTCTGCAGATTATTTCATCATCCGGCGAACGTTGTTTGGGAGTGCAAGCGCGCCCTTTGCGATGTCCATGTTGAAATAGACCAGCTTATCGGCCGGCAGGTGCTCATATTTCGGCTCAAGCGAATTATCATCGCTGAAAATCCCGCCGCACCAGTCACCAGAAATGTAGAATGGACATGGCATGAGGAAGGGTTTGAAGTGTGTGAACAGGTCAGCCAGACGATGATACATGAGTGACATGCCATTCGTGTAGAAGGTCGGGCTGCCGAGCATCTGGCACGTCACGCCGCCCGGTTTCATGGCTTTGCGAATATTGTCGTAGAATTCGTCAGTGACGAGTGGGTTGGCGGTCTGTGCGCCAGCATGAGCTTCTTCACATACATCGGTAGAGTCGATGATGATTGCGTCGAACGCACCCGTTTGTTCCGCCAGATAAGCCGCGCCATCGCCAATGCGCACTTCAGTGCGAGGGTCTTTAAGGCCCGCGGTCAGCTCAGGCAGATATTGTTCAGAGACGCGGACGACAGCTTCGTCGAGTTCTGCCAGTACAATGCGCTCAATTCCCGGGTATTTTGCGAGCTCAGTCACCGTGCCGCCATCACCGCCGCCAATGACCAGAACCGATTTCGGGTTCTCAATGCAGGACAGCGTCAGATGCACCATGTGCTCGTGATAGACATGGTGTGTGTCTTCAGAGAGCATCAGAACATCATCAATCAGCATGACGACGCCGTGCGCCTCAGTTCTGATGAGCTTGATATCCTGCCATTCTGAGGTTTCGTGCGCGATAAGGTCACCTTCTACCCACGAGCCGTAGGAAGCGGTGTGCTGGTCATCATATCTCTGTTTCGTCATGCTGGTTATCTATCGTCTCGATGCTTGGGTAAAATCAGCTGCCTGCTGGTGCGTCTGCTTCAGGATCGCCGGGAAGGGGGATATACTCATTTTCCTTCGGCGGCATAGTAAAAGGTGTGCCCGTCCACCCGCCTGCGATGGAGGCGCGCCAGTCTGCCTTGGCCTGTTCTATGCGTTCTTTGCTGGATGCAACAAAATTCCATTCAATCCAGCGGCGTCCATCCATTGGTTCACCGCCTGCAATCATGACTTTGGTGTTCGCGCCGAGTGTGAGTGGAGGCACTGCACCGGTCTCCAGAACCGCCATCTGGCCCTCTGAATAGGTCGTGCCTTCAAACTCCGCTGACCCTTCTACAACATAGAAGGCACGCTCAGTCACAGTTTCTGGCAATGGAATGCTGCCGCCGGCATCTGTGTGGACGGAGGCATAGAAGGTCGGGTGAGGGAAAGCGACGGGCGAGGCAAGGTCATAACCTTCGCCCATAATCATGCGGATCGTCACATTGTCGATCACGGTCTCTGGCAGATCGGCGGCTGGATAATGGTCAAAGCGCGGGTCCATTTCCTCAAACTCTTGTGGGAGAGCGAGCCAGGTCTGAATGCCATGCAGCGGATGGCCCGTTTCCAACAATGCTTCTGGAGAACGTTCAGAGTGGGAAATACCTTTGCCCGCCGTCATCAGATTGACCGCGCCCGGGCGGATTTCAATTTCGGTCCCGAGTGTGTCCCGGTGCAGCATTGCGCCTTCGAACAGATAGGTGACCGTCGACAGGCAGACATGTGGATGCGGGCGAACGCCAACACCTCGTCCCGGCGCCAGTTGAGCAGGGCCCATATGGTCGAAGAAGATAAAAGGGCCGACCAGCTTTAATTGTGGGCTGGGTAGGACCCGGCGGACGGTGAAATCCCCCAGACTTTTCTCTTTCGGACTGAGGACGAGTTTCACGCTGGACATTAGGTGCGCCTTTCCCGGATGATCCGGATCAAATCAGATGTTTTTGTATTCTTCACAACAGGGCCGGTTCGAAAACCCATGTCAGACGAAATTTCGGCGCTTTTTGAAAAGGTTCGCACATGCAGGATATGTGCAGATGCGCAAAACCCGCTTCCGCATGCGCCAAATCCGGTCTTTCAGATGAGCCCATCGGCGCGATTGCTTATCGCAGGGCAGGCGCCCGGCAATCTGGTGAACATTTCCGGGCGGCCATTTACGGATCCATCTGGTGATAGGCTGCGCGATTGGATGGGAATTGATAGCGATACTTTCTATGACGTGAGCAAAGTTGCCATTCTGCCTATGGGCTTCTGTTTTCCGGGCTACACACCCAAAGGGGCGGATAAACCTCCACGAAAAGAGTGTGCTTCAGCTTGGCGTGAGCAAATGCTCACAATTTTGACGCAAAGTCGTTTTACGCTTCTGATTGGTGGATATGCACAGAAATGGCATTTGGGAGACAGATATGCAGGAAGTGTCGCGGGAACCGTTCAGAACTGGCGAGATTATCTTCCCGAGTACTTTGTCCTTCCACATCCAAGCTGGCGGAATAATGCATGGCTGAAAAAGAATATCTGGTTCGAGAGAGAGCTTGTGCCGGAACTCAGAACCTATGTGCGCGCAGCTTTGTCATAACCCTGTGTCTGCCACTTCTGCTTCTCGCATCCTGCGCGAGCAGACTTTATCCGGAGTTTCCAGAGGACAGGATTGAAATGCCGCGATTTGAAGTGGAGCAGAATGAGTTTGTCTCATTCGATGGGGCAAGGCTTGGACTGACCGTCTGGGGTGAAGAGATCGATACCCCGGAATATGTGGTGGTTGGCGTGCATGGCATGAATGATTACGCCAACGCTTTCCATATGGCGGCCCCCTGGTGGGCTGAGCGCGGCGTGCGCACTTATGCGTATGATCAGCGTGGTTTTGGTCGCTCACCTGATCGGGGGCGCTGGCCCAATGAAGATGTGATGCGTGAAGATTTGCGTACGGCGGTGCGTGTGGCACGCGAGGCGCACCCGAATGCGGTATTGTCTGTCGTTGGCATTTCCATGGGCGGTGCGGTGGCGTTGTCGACTTTTGGCCGTGAGGGCGCACCAGAAATTGACCGTCTGATCCTGTCAGGGCCGGGGCTTCGCGGATGGGGCGCTATTCCGTTTTACCAGGCTATAGCGCTGGAAATTTCGACACGTGTTCGGCCAAGCTGGGTGGTTACGCCGCCGCGCCGTTTTGTACATATTGAACCGTCGGACAATATCGAAATGCTGCAGCGAACATGGTCGGACCCGCTCATGCAGCGTGAAAACCGGATTGATCAGGTCTATGGCGTGGTCAGTGTGATGGAGAGCGCGCATGATGCGGCCTCTAACCTGCCTGAGCAGACGTTTTTGCTCTACGGCGCCAACGACTATGTTGTGCCGCCTGAAGGGGTACGTAGGACGTCGAAAGTTCTGCCCGACTATGTGCGAACGGCCTATTACGAAAACGGCTATCATATGCTGATGCGTGATTTGCAGGCCGAAGTGGTCTGGCGAGATCAGCTGAGCTTTATGCATGACCCGGCTGCGCCGCTACCATCTGGCTCACCCGGTTTGCCATGGTCGGGCGAAAACTAACCGTCAGGGAAGTGCGCTGTTAACCATTGTGTCATAGTTAGAAAGTTCGATTTAGAGAATCGGATGAGTCTGCGTTCATGGTGGCTGCGCTAAAAAAATTGACGGGCGGCGATTTCGCTGGACGCTTTTCTGCGTGGTGGGATGGGCGTGACTATGCTCCTCCGACGGAAGAGTCCGATGAATCTGCCACATCTGAAATGTCTGAAACTGAAGGCATGGACGATGTGGATGCAGATGAAGCCGCTGAAATTGCCGCTCCTCCAAAACCCTCAAAACCAAAAGCGATTTCGACAGATGCGTCGGATGCGCTGTCGCCCGGTGCGTCACGCATTGCGGCACTCGAAACACTTTGGGGTGAGGGGCGTTTTGGACCCGGTAGTGCAGAGCTTTCTTCCCGCCTGACCGATGCCTTGCCTCCGCTCGAAGGCGGGTCTGAGGCGCAGTTTGGCCTGGTGAATGGGGATCCTGCGCTTCTGAAACAGGTTATGGCTGCAACAGGCGCGTGTCCTGTTATCGCTGAATGGCGTGTGCCATGTGCCAGTCGCTTCCGTGAGGAGTTTCCTGACTTTGAAATGGTGAATGGCGATCTTGACCGACCACCGTTTGAGGCAGGTTCGTTGCAGCTCGTCGTCAGTCTGGATGCGTTTGCCTATTCAGATCACAAATCAGGTCTCGCCGTTCGTATGCTGCGTAGTCTAGCGCCGGGCGGCCAATGGGTTGTGATCGATACAATGCGCGGAAATTCCAGTAGCACATTCGCGCCAGCATTTGCCTCTTCCTGGTGTGAGCCTCAGCTCATTGATGCACATGAGGTGACTGAGGTTTGTGAATCTGCCGGGTTTGAGCTGGTCAGCGATGAGGAAGACCTTTCCGGCGACCTTCTTGGCGCGGCAAGGCAGTCTTTCTCCCGATTTGGCGAAAGCATGGGCGAGCAATTGTCCGATAAGCTGTCCCGTGTGAACCGACAGGTTTATATGCGTGAGCTGGGCTGGGAAGTTGAAAGCTGGAAATGGCGTCAGCGCGCGCTGGCGAGTGAGCTGATTCAGATCAAAATGTGGAAACTCCGCCGACCGGCAGAATGATCTGTTGCGACGCGGCGAAAGTCGGGTTGCATTTTCCTCTTACAGCTGTCACAGCCCGAAAATCATTTCCAAGCTTTCGAGGACATTATGTTCGACACAGCCGCCTTCGATTCCCATGAGAGTGTTCACTTTGTGCATGATGAAGACACGGGTCTTCGCGCGGTCATTGCGATCCACTCAACGGCACTTGGACCTGCAGCGGGCGGCTGCCGCATGTGGGACTATGCTGACAGCATGGCCATGACGCGCGACGTGCTGCGTCTGTCACAGGGTATGTCCTTCAAGAATGCGATGGCTGATCTTCCTCTGGGCGGCGGCAAGGCTGTGATCTGGGGCAATGCGAAAACCGATAAGACGCCAGAGCTGTTCCGTGCATTCGGGCGCGCCGTAGAAGGGCTTAACGGTACATACTGGACGGCCGAAGATGTGGGCTTATCGCCGGAAGATCTGGCGTTTGCGCGCGAAGAAACACGTTATGTGGCTGGACTGACGGATGGCGCAGCGGCCAGCGGTGACCCATCACCTGTTACGGCTGAAGGTGTCTTTCGCGGAATTAAAGCGGCCTGCGCTTCGGCGCTGGGGGCCGGTGAAATGGATGGCCGCAGCGTGGCCGTTCAGGGCGTAGGGCATGTCGGCGCGGGCGTTGTGCGCAAGCTGCGCGCGGAAGGCGCGAAGGTGTATATCGCGGACATTGCTGCTGAGGCGATCGCCCAACTGGCAGATGAAACCGGTGCTATTCCGGTAAATGTCGATGACATTCTGTTTCAGGAAGTTGATGTTGTCTCGCCCAATGCACTGGGTGGCATAATCAATGAAACGACGATCGAGAAACTGAACTGCAAGATTGTTGCTGGCGGCGCCAATAACCAGCTTCACGCGCCTGAATTTGGTGAAGCCTTGTTCCGCAAAGGCATTCTGTACGCGCCAGATTATGTGATCAATGGCGGCGGAATCATCAACGTAGCTGCTGAAATATCAGGGAATTATGATCGCGCCTGGGTAGAGGGAAAACTCTCTACGCTGGTCGGCACACTGTCTGAAATCTTCGAGCGGTCGAAAGCTGAGATGGCTTCGACTAATCGCATTGCGGATGAGATGGCCCGGTCTCGTATTCGAGCCGCACGAATCGGATAATCTGTGCAAAGAGCACATTGCGAGCTGTTAAAATCTTGGGGACCACCCCATTTTTCATGATCGGCATGAAATCTGCAGGTGAAGATTTTACTGGAGTTCGCAAAAACGTAGCTCTAGGCTGTTAAAAAATGAACTGGGCGGAGACCTGGGGGATAAATTCATGTCGGACGTTGTAGTCCATGTCGCGGTTGGGGACGACCAGACAGAAAGTAAGTTTTTCGACGCGATCAATGATTTCGCGAGATCCCGCTCAGAATCTGATGAGCTGGCAGAGGCCGATGCGCCGGAAATCATGGTCAAAACCGTCCATGACGGTGAGAAGAAACGCAAAGCCATCACCTTTCAGGATCGCAAAACAGCGTTTGATTTCCTGCTGTTCTGGCGCGGACGATAAACTGCCGCGCTTTTGGCGCCAAAGGCTATGCGCAATCTCTTGATTTCGTGTAGCTGGCTCTAATTATTGTTTCACTTTCAAAAAATTTTCTGATTGTTGGTTTTGCCAAAGCGCGAGCTGTGGGTCATACAACATTCAGTATCAGGGAGTGAAATAATGAACCTAATTGGTGAGCCGACAGAAGATCAGCTGGCAATCAAGGAAGCAGTTGAGCGCACCTGCTCGCAGTTTGACGATGAATACTGGCGTGAAACCGATGTGAGCGGTGAATGGCCCGAAGCTTTTACCAAGGCGATGGCTGAAGGCGGTTGGCTGGGTGTTGCTATGCCGGAGGAAGTTGGCGGCGTAGGCCTTGGCCTGACGGAAGCCGCTATTGTGATGCAGACGGTGACGCGCTCTGGCGCGGGGTTTTCTGGCGCATCGGCAATCCATCTCAATATTTTTGGTCCGAAGCCGCTTGAGATTTTTGGTTCAGAGGAGCAGCGCCTGGAGCACTTGCCGAAGATTATTTCGGGCGAGCAGAAAATGTGTTTCGCGGTGACGGAGCCGAATTCAGGCCTTGATACATCCAGCCTCGAATCCAAGGCGGAAAAACAGCCAAACGGCAATTATAAGCTCTATGGTCGCAAGATCTGGACGACGGGCGCTCAGCGAGCGGATAAAATTCTGATCATTGCGCGCACCACGCCAAAAGATCAGTGCTCTAAGCCATATCTTGGCCTTTCGCTCTTTTATACCGATTTCGACAAAGTGAAGGCGGGTGCCAAACCTATCCCGAAAATGGGTCGCAAAGCCGTTGAATGTAACATGCTGTTCTTTGACGGTTACGACATTCCGAAAGAGGACCTGATTGGCGAAGAAGGGCAGGGCTTTAAATATCTTCTGCATGGTCTGAACCCTGAGCGTGTACTGTTCGCGGTAGAGGCTATTGGTCTTGGTCAGGCAGCTCTCGCTAAAGCGGCTCAATATGCGCAGGAGCGTACCGTGTTTGGTCGTCCAATCGGCCAGAACCAAGGCGTCGCGCATCCTCTTGCGAAAAGCTGGGCGGAGCTCGAAGCGGCCGAACTGATGGCTTACAAGGCGGCATCTAAATTTGATGCAAAGCTGGATTGTGGCGCCGAGGCAAATGCTGCTAAATATCTGGGCGCTGAAGCAGGCTTCCACGCCTGTGAGAATGCAGTCCTGGCACATGGCGGCATGGGCTATGCTCGTGAGTATGATGTGGAGCGCTATATGCGCGAAGCCATGCTCGCCCGCATCGCTCCAGTCAGCCGTGAGATGATTCTAAACTATATTTCAGAACGCGTGCTCGGCTTGCCGAAAAGCTACTGATAGCGGGCGTTTTGACCTGATATTTATGTGACTGGCCCGCTTTGGCGGGCCTTTCTGCGTTAGAATCCGTCGGCTGGAGTGCACCCAACGGTTTCCATTATGCGCGTACTGATTTAAGCAGCGTCCTTGGTCTTTTTTGTAAGGATTGCGTTTTGTCGGCACAAACTCAGCTTCGCAGGAAAACGGTTCGCGATATGGCGAAGGCAAAGGGCGGTCAGCCGCTTGTCTGCCTGACGGCATATGATGCGCCACGCGCTGCGCTGATTGACCCTCATTGTGACCTCATTCTGGTCGGCGATAGCGTGGGCATGGTTGTCCATGGGCTCGACTCTACCGTCGGCGTGACGATGGATATGATGATCATGCACGGTCAGGCGGTGATGCGTGGATCGCAATCTGCTTTTGTGGTCGTCGATATGCCTTTCGGCTCTTACGAGGCGAGCCCGCAGCAGGCTTTCGAGAATGCTGCGCGCATCATGATGGAGACACGCTGTCAGGCCGTGAAGCTGGAGAGCGGCGTCTATGCTGAAGAGACTGTGCGCTATCTCGTGGATCGCAGTATTCCGGTGCTGGCGCATGTTGGGCTGCGTCCACAGGCCATCAATGTTGATGGCGGCTTCAAGGCCAAGGGTCGCAGCGATGATGAACGCCAGCGCGTGATCGCTGAGGCGAAAGCTGCAGAATCTGCTGGCGCGTTTGGCGTCGTCGTTGAAGGCGTCGCAGAAGACCTCGCAGCTGAAATTACAGAGCTTCTGAGCATTCCAACTATTGGTATCGGCGCCAGCGCATCGTGCGACGGCCAGATTCTGGTCACAGAAGACATGCTGGGTCTTTTCGACTGGACGCCAAAGTTCGTACGCCGATACGGGAATGTGAAGGGCGAAATTACCGCGGCAGTGGAAAATTATGCTTCTGACGTGCGCGGACGTGCGTTTCCGGGAAAAGCGGAAACATATTCGTTGAATTCTGAGAAATCTTTAAAGATACCACGCGTTGATGACTAAGGCCTCAGAGTCTACAGTCGCGCCGCAGTACAAATGGCCGGGGTTACCGAGTGAGTGATATTTTCCAAGAAGTCGATGAGGCGCTAGCCCAGGACACCAGTCACAAATACTGGAAAATTCTACGTCCCTTCGTTTATGGGACGATTGCAATTGTCGTGGTTGGCGTTGGCGTTTGGGAGTTCCTGAAATGGCAGGGCGCGCAGACTCAGGAAGACGCATCCAGCACATTTTATCAGGCGCGCGCCGCCCAGCAGGCCAATGACTATGTCGCGGCTGAAGCGCTGCTTCAGGAGATCGCAGACTCAGACAGCCCTTATGCGGTGCTGTCTGCGCATTTCCTTGCGCAGGTTGAACTGAGTGGGCTCGGTGATCGCGCTGGCGCTATCGCGGCACTGGAAGAAGCCTCTGCGGGCAATGGCCCATTTGCGGAAATGGCTGCTCTCAAGGCGGCTTACCTTCAGGCCGGTACAATGTCCGTGCCTGAACTGGAGGAATATCTCTCTCCGGTTCTGAACAGCCAATCCATGGCGCTTTCCTATCTCGGCGAGGAGCTGGTTGCTTCCCGCGCTTATGAGCTTGGCGATCTCGAAGATGCGCGTCGCCGCTTCAACATGATTTCAGTATCGCTCGATGCCTCTGATGCGACGCAACAGAGAGCCCAGCGCGCACTTGCTGCGCTTGACGTGCTCGAACAGCTGAATCCAAACACCCAGACTGACGGGGATACCCAATGAAATCTTTAGTAAAGTTCAGCGTTGCAACACTGGCTGCAACGCTTTTGGTATCCTGTTCTACGCTCAATAACCTCAACCCGTTTGCGGGCGGTCCGGATGATGAAGGTGATGGCATTGACCGCGCAGGTCGTATTGCCATGGTCTCTGCAGACGAAGTGCTTGAGCCGGATCCGACCCTGGTCTCCGTTGCTGTTATTCTTCCTGATGCGGTAAACGCGACGGCCTGGCCACAGGCAGGGCGCACGGCTTCTAAGGTGACGGGCCATCTGACTGGCGGTTCGGAGTTTGAGGTCGATTGGCGCTGGGGCGCTGCGACGGGGTCTGATAATAACCGCGCACTGACTGTGCCACCGGTTGCTGCCGATGGACGTATTTTTGTGATCGATGCCGATCAGCGTGTCTTCGCAGTGGATGCGACGACCGGTGAGACGGTCTGGCGTGTAGAGCTGGATTCGGGCAATCGCCGTGATCAACGTGCCTTTGGCGGCGGTGTTGCTGTCGCGGGTGATAAGCTGATTGTCTCCTCTGGTTATGGCTTTGTGACCGCGCTGGACGCCAGTACGGGCGCGGAAATCTGGCGCCGCGAAACCGAAGTGCCGATGACCGGTTCACCTGCGATTTCGGGCAACCGCATTTTTATCGTCTCTAACAATAACGAATTCTCGGCGATCTCTCTCGAGACAGGCGAAATTGAATGGACGGACCAGGCTATTGCTGAATCTGCCCGCGTCTTGTCCTCTCCGAGCCCTGCGGCTGTCGAAGATGTCGTAGTGACCCCATATTCTTCTGGCGAGGTCATCGCTTACCTTCCGGCCAATGGTCGCCGCCTCTGGTCAGACTCCCTGACAAGTGCAGGCCGGTTTACGCCGATCTCTGCGATCAACGACATTGCGTCACGTCCGGTTCTGAATGGCGGTCTGGTCTATGCCAGCAGCCAGTCTGGCGTTCTTGCCGCGATTGATGGTCGTTCTGGTCAGCGTGTCTGGGCGCTTCGCTTCGGTACAACGCAAGCGCCTGTGATCTCTGGTGAGTTTCTGTTCGCTGTTGGCGTTGATGGTCAGCTCATCTGTGTTGAAGCTCTGACAGGCCGAATTGTCTGGGTTGAACAGCTTCGCAATTTCGAAGACATGGAAGATCGCGAAGATCGTATTAGCTATGCTGGTCCGGTGCTTGCGTCCAACCGCTTGATTACGGTATCTTCAGATGGTCGTCTTTCAGCGTATTCACCTCAGACCGGTGAACTGATAGAAGAACGTCGTCTTATTCGAACGGGTCGCTTCGGCGCGGATGCAGGATTCTTCCTGGAACCGATTGTCTATAATGGCCGGATCATTCTGTTTGCTGACGACGGAACACTGTTTTCTATAAGGTAATCAGACCCTATGCCATTAAAAGTGGCCATTGTTGGCCGCCCTAACGTCGGTAAGTCCACTCTATTCAATCGCCTGGCGGGTCAACGCCTTGCGATTGTAGATGACCAGCCGGGCGTAACGCGTGACCGTCGGGAAACCCCGGCGGAGCTCGCGGGCCTCAAAATGCTTCTCATCGATACGCCAGGATTCGAGGATGTCCGTGATCAGTCACTCGAAGCGCGTATGCGTGCGCAGACCGAGCAGGCCATTCAGGAAGCCGATCTCTCTCTCTTTATCGTAGATGCGCGCGCTGGTGTGACTCCGCTTGATGAGCGGTTTGCAGAGATTCTGCGCCGATCAAACAAGCCTGTCGTGCTTGCGGCCAATAAGTGTGAAGGCAAACAGGCTGAAGACGGTCTGTTGGAGGCCTTTGCGCTTGGCTTTGGTGAGCCTGTCGCGCTGTCGGCTGAACATGGCGAAGGTTTGGCTGAGCTGTTCTCCGGCATTATCCGTGCTGTGCCTGAAGCCGCAAATCAGGAAGACGAAGAGGTAGAAGCAAGTCTGCCATTCGACCCGGATGCGGAAGAGGAAGAAGTTGAAAATCCAAAGACAGCGCGCCTGATTGTCGTGGGCCGCCCGAATGCGGGTAAGTCCACGCTCATCAATTCGCTGCTGGAATCAGATCGCCTCCTGACAGGCCCGGAAGCGGGGATTACGCGCGATTCCATCGAGGTGGAATGGGAATATGAAGGCCGCACCATCAAACTGGTGGACACGGCGGGTCTGCGGAAGCGCGCAAAAGTGCACGAGTCGC